>VOFK01001708.1_pt1 | contig 443927 bp, 438 predicted proteins | sample 5384121 | NCBI WGS metagenome assembly VOFK01 (sample SAMN12384730, study PRJNA508395) | human gut metagenome | isolation source: healthy gut J | host: Homo sapiens | reverse complement strand
TTAACAACAAATCGAAAGAGCCAATCGGCTTTCTCAATAAAACTTTATTGGAGAGTTTGATCCTGGCTCAGGACGAACGCTGGCGGCGTGCCCAACACATGCAAGTCGAACGGAGAATTTTATTTCGGTAGAATTCTTAGTGGCGAACGGGTGAGTAACGCGTAGGCAACCTGCCCTTTAGACGGGGGACAACATTCCGAAAGGAGTGCTAATACCGGATGTGATCATCTTGCCGCATGGCAGGATGAAGAAAGATGGCCTCTACAAGTAAGCTATCGCTAAAGGATGGGCCTGCGTCTGATTAGCTAGTTGGTAGTGTAACGGACTACCAAGGCGACGATGATCAGTAGCCGGTCTGAGAGGATGAACGGCCACATTGGGACTGAGACACGGCCCAAACTCCTACGGGAGGCAGCAGTGGGGAATCTTCCGCAATGGACGAAAGTCTGACGGAGCAACGCCGCGTGAGTGATGAAGGATTTCGGTCTGTAAAGCTCTGTTGTTTATGACGAACGGTGCAGTGTGTGAACAATGCATTGCAATGACGGTAGTAAACGAGGAAGCCACGGCTAACTACGTGCCAGCAGCCGCGGTAATACGTAGGTGGCGAGCGTTGTCCGGAATTATTGGGCGTAAAGAGCATGTAGGCGGCTTAATAAGTCGAGCGTGAAAAATGGGGGCTCAACCCCGTATGGCGCTGGAAACTGTTAGGCTTGAGTGCAGGAGAGGAAAGGGGAATTCCCAGTGTAGCGGTGAAATGCGTAGATATTGGGAGGAACACCAGTGGCGAAGGGCGCCTTTCTGGACTGTGTCTGACGCTGAGATGCGAAAGCCAGGGTAGCGAACGGGATTAGATACCCCGGTAGTCCTGGCCGTAAACGATGGGTACTAGGTGTAGGAGGTATCGACCCCTTCTGTGCCGGAGTTAACGCAATAAGTACCCCGCCTGGGGAGTACGGCCGCAAGGTTGAAACTCAAAGAATTGACGGGGCCCGCACAAGCGGTGGAGTATGTGGTTTAATTCGACGCAACGCGAAGAACCTTACAAGGCTTGACATTGATTGAACGCTCTAGAGATAGAGATTTCCCTTCGGGGACAAGAAAACAGGTGGTGCATGGCTGTCGTCAGCTCGTGTCGTGAGATGTTGGGTTAAGTCCCGCAACGAGCGCAACCCTCTATCCTATGTTACCAGCAAGTAAAGTTGGGGACTCATGGGAGACTGCCAGGGACAACCTGGAGGAAGGCGGGGATGACGTCAAATCATCATGCCTTATGTCTTGGGCTACACACGTACTACAATGGTCGGAAACAGAGGGAAGAGTCGAAGCCGGTGAGGCAGAGCAAACCCCAGAAACCCGATCTCAGTTCGGATCGCAGGCTGCAACCCGCCTGCGTGAAGTCAGGAATCGCTAGTAATCGCAGGTCAGCATACTGCGGTGAATACGTTCCCGGGCCTTGTACACACCGCCCGTCACACCACGAAAGTTGGTAACACCCGAAGCCGGTGAGGTAACCTATAAGGAGCCAGCCGTCTAAGGTGGGGCCGATGATTGGGAGTGAAGTCGTAACAAGGTAGCCGTATCGGAAGGTGCGGCTGGATCACCTCCTTTCTATGGGGACATGAGATAGTAAGATATCTCGTAGACTTCAAGTCGACGCACATTCGTTGGTTAATGTTTAGTTTTTGAAGGCTTAGCCTTCTTTTTGGTTCAAGAACATTGAAACCATATAGAAGAGACAAAAACAGTTTATTATGAAAATGATGAGGATGAGTAGTAAATAGACACAAACCTCTAATCAAAATGCTATATTTGATGAGAGTTAACGAGAAAAGTCTAGAACGTAAGTTTCTTAGCAGCTGAAAAGTCAAGCTACTAAGGGCATACGGTGGATGCCTAGGCGCCAAGAGCCGAAGAAGGACGCGGTAAGCTGCGAAAAAGCCACGGGGAACTGCAAGCAAGTATTGATCCGTGGATATCCGAATGGGGAAACCCGGCCATCGTCATGGATGGTCACCCGCAAGGAGGGAACCTGGGGAACTGAAACATCTAAGTACCCGGAGGAAGATAAATCAAACGAGATGCCCACAGTAGCGGCGAGCGAAGAGGGCAGAGCCCAAACCGAGAAGCCCGGCTTTTCGGGGTTGAGGACCGGCAGAATCGAAGTCAGGCCTAGTTGAATTACCTGGAAAGGTAAGCGAGAGAGGGTAAAAAGCCCCGTAGACGAAAGGCAGAGCAGAGAGGCCGAGATCCAGAGTACCACGAAGCACGAGGAATTTTGTGGGAAGCAGGGGGGACCACCCTCCAAGGCTAAAAACTACTTGGCGACCGATAGCGCATAGTACCGTGAGGGAAAGGTGAAAAGAACCCCGGGAGGGGAGTGAAATAGTACCTGAAACCGTATGTCTACAAGCAGTCGAAGCGAAAGCGACGGCGTGCCTATTGAAGAATGAACCAACGAGTTATCTGCACTAGCGAGGTTAAGTGGAAGACACGGAGCCGCAGCGAAAGCGAGTCTTAAGAGGGCGCTAGTTAGTGTAGGTAGACCCGAAACCGCAGTGATCTACCCATGTCCAGGTTGAAGCGCAGGTAAAATTGCGTGGAGGACCGAACCGGTGAGCGTTGAAAAGCTTTCGGATGAGATGTGGGTAGGGGTGAAATTCCAATCGAACGCGGAGATAGCTGGTTCTCCCCGAAATAGCTTTAGGGCTAGCCTGAGGTAGTAAGTATAGGCGGTAGAGCACTGATCGGGCTAGGGGCCGTAAAGGTTACCGAACCCTGTCAAACTCCGAATGGATATACTGTAGAGCCTTGGAGTCAGACTACGAGTGATAAGATCCGTGGTCAAAAGGGAAACAGCCCAGACCACCAGCTAAGGTCCCCAATGTCGTACTAAGTGGAAAAGGATGTGGGGTTTCATAAACAACCAGGATGTTGGCTCAGAAGCAGCCACCATTTAAAGAGTGCGTAATAGCTCACTGGTCGAGAGACCCTGCGCCGAAGATTCCCGGGGCTAAAGTACGAAACCGAAGCTGTGGCTGTATACGTAAAGTATACGGGGTAGGGGAGCGTTCCCATAGGGTAGAAGTCGAACTGGAAGGTTCGGTGGACTTGTGGGAAGTGAGAATGTTGGTATGAGTAGCGAAAAGAAAGGTGAGAATCCTTTCCACCGAAAGCATAAGGATTCCTGAGCAACGATCGTCGTCTCAGGGTAAGTCGGGACCTAATCCGAGGCAGAGAGCGTAGGAGATGGACAACTGGTTGATATTCCAGTACCGGTAGTAATTGTTTGAGCAATGGAGTGACACAGAAGGGCAGGCAAGCATGCGAATGGAAGAGCATGTGTAAGCGTGTAGGGTGGTGCATAGGCAAATCCGTGCACTGAAAGCCTGAGGCGTGATGCGGAGTGAGCAGAGATGCGAGCGAAGTTGTTGACCCCACACTGTCGAGAAAAGCTTCTAGTGAGAGAGCTACCGCCCGTACCGTAAACCGACACAGGTATGCGGGGAGAGAATCTAAGGTGCGCGGGAGAACCCTCGTTAAGGAACTCGGCAAAATGTACCCGTAACTTCGGGATAAGGGTAGCCACTGTTGTGAAGTCCCATGCGGATGGAGCATAGAGTGGTCGCAGAGAAGAGGCCCAAGCGACTGTTTACCATAAACACAGGTGCCTGCTAAAGCGAAAGCTGACGTATAGGTGCTGACACCTGCCCAGTGCCGGAAGGTTAAGGAAGGATGTTCGGATTAGTCCAAAGCATTCGACTGAAGCCCCGGTGAACGGCGGCCGTAACTATAACGGTCCTAAGGTAGCGAAATTCCTTGTCGGGTAAGTTCCGACCCGCACGAAAGGCGTAACGATCTGGGCACTGTCTCAACGAGGGACCCGGTGAAATTGAAATACCTGTGAAGATGCAGGTTACCCGCGGCTGGACAGAAAGACCCCATGGAGCTTTACTGTAACCTGACATTGGGTTTTGATACATTACGTACAGGATAGGTGGGAGGCTTGGAAAGCTGGACGCTAGTCTGGCTGGAGCCGACGTTGGGATACCACCCTTGATGTATTGAAATTCTAACCGCGAGAGTAACGAAATCCGGGACAGTGTCAGGCGGGCAGTTTGACTGGGGCGGTCGCCTCCTAAAGAGTAACGGAGGCGCTCAAAGGTTCCCTCAGCGCGGCCGGAAATCGCGCGAAGAGTGTAAAGGCAGAAGGGAGCTTGACTGCGAGTCAAACACGACGAGCAGGTACGAAAGTAGGGCTTAGTGATCCGGTGGTACCGAGTGGAAGGGCCATCGCTCAACGGATAAAAGCTACCCTGGGGATAACAGGCTAATCTCTCCCAAGAGTCCATATCGACGGGGAGGTTTGGCACCTCGATGTCGGCTCATCACATCCTGGGGCTGAAGTCGGTCCCAAGGGTTGGGCTGTTCGCCCATTAAAGTGGTACGTGAGCTGGGTTCAGAACGTCGTGAGACAGTTCGGTCCCTATCCATCGCGGGCGCAAAGAGATTTGAAGGGGGCTGCTCCTAGTACGAGAGGACCAGGTGGACGAACCGCTGGTGTACCAATTATCCCGCCAGGGGTACAGTTGGGTAGCTACGTTCGGAAAGGATAAACGCTGAAAGCATCTAAGCGTGAAACCAGCCTTAAGATGAGATCTCTCATAGAGCAATCTAGTAAGACACCTTAAAGAAGATGAGGTTGATAGGTCGGGAGTGTAAGTACAGCAATGTATTGAGCGGACCGATACTAATATGTCGAGGGCTTGACTTAAGTGACGCCCTGACAGAGGCAAGCGCAAGCGAAGCCAATGGCAGGAAAGGTTGAACTTATATCGAAAAAGCGACCTGAGGGGAGCGTTTTCGATGAAAGTGAATCGCCGAAAAAAGTAAAAACACACAGCAAACTCAAAAAGTTTGTACTCTTCTATATAGTTTTTGAAGGCTTAAAGACCTTCAAGGATATCGTAAAATTTCTTCCCTGTTCAGTCAGGAATTTTGCGTTAGCCTGCGGCACTATTGTTAGCGTCGCAAAAGCTGCTCCTAAACAATAGGCGCAAGCGTCAATCCGGTGGCGATAGCTAAGGGGACCCACCTGTTCTCATCCCGAACACAGTAGTTAAGCCCTTAAACGTCGAAAGTACTTGGCTGGAAGCGGCCTGGGAGGATAGAAAGCTGCCGGTTAAAAAATAACCATACCATACGGTATGGTTATTTTTTTATGTGATGAAAATACAATCAGGCCAGACATTGCCCTAGGACACATGGCAGGCAAAACCGGAAGTTGCATGCCTGTGTACTTATGAAGTAAAATATCGATTCTTATAATGAATAACCGCTTTAAGTAAATTTTTCTTAAAAACACTACTAAAAGGAGTATTTATGTTACAATATACTTATCGCTCTGAAAGGACATGTTATGCAAAAGAAAAATTTTTACCTATTTTAGCATTAGCAGTAGGTCATTTGGTGACTGACTTACAGGCTGGTGCTTTACCAATAGTATTGCCACACCTTAAAGAATTATTTACATTGAGTTATTCGCAGCTGGCAGCTATAGTTTTGACGCAGAATATTACGTCGTCGGTTATTCAGCCGGTATTTGGTTATATTACGGATAAGCGATCTATGCCTGTCCTGCTGCCTTTTTGCGCTGCTATGGCAGGTGCGGGGTTTGCCGCCATAGGCTGGGTTTCCAGTTATACTTTAATTTTATTGACCGTTATTATAATCGGTATAGCCAGTGCGACTTATCATCCTCAGGCTTCAAAAACTGTTAATTTTTTAAGCGATGAAAACAGTAAAGCCAAAAATATGGGCATTTTTTCTCTGGGAGGCAATGCCGGTATGGCCGTCGGCTCCATTTTGATGACTTTTCTCATTGGACTGCAGGATGGCATCCATAATACGATGTATTTTATTCTGCCAGGGCTGCTTGTTTTTGGGTTAATGATGAAATATATGCCAGATTACAAACATGTTAATGCGGAGCATAGTTTGAAAAAAGCTGCAGTACAAATTAAAGCTGCTTCAGAAAAGCTCTCTTATACAGGAATGTTTATACTGCTGTTTTTTATCTTTATGAGGTCTACTATCCATACGGGATTATCTACGTATCTGCCGTTATTTTTTATGAAATTTCGTGGCAGTGAAGCAATTTTTGCCAGCGCTTTGGTGTCGGCATTTTTATTGGGTGGTGTAGCAGGAACTTATACGGGTGCAGTGCTCAGTGACCGTTTAGGAGCCCGCAGGATTATTTTAGGATCGATTATACTAAGTATTCCAACGATATGGCTGATCAGCCATGCAGGAACGGAAATTGGCGCAATGCTGGCTGTTGTGGCTTCTGGTTTTTTTATCATCGGGTCGTTTGCTACAACTATCGTTTTAGCGCAGACGATGCTGCCTGATAATGTTGGGATGGCAGCAGGTCTTACTATTGGTTTCAGCGTCGGTATGGGTGGTTTTGGCGTTACTATTTTAGGATTTATTGCCGATAATTTTGGTTTACCGCTGGTAATGCAGATCGTTACCTGGCTGCCGGTAGCTGCGGCGATCATTGCCCTGAAAATTCCAATTCCGGCAAGTTTAAGAAAATAATTATTGGCAGATAGATGGAGGAACAATGGAAAGCACTTTCAGACAGGGAATAATTTATAGCTTGACTGCTTATTTACTATGGGGAATTTTGCCTATTTATTGGAAAACTTTAGGCGTAGTACAGGCTTTTGAGATTTTATCAAATCGTTTTATCTGGTCCTGTGTTTTTGTATGGATATTGATCATCGCTTCCGGCAGAGTAAAAAGTTTTTTAGCAGAAACTCAGGATATTTTTACAAATCCTAAACAGGCTCAGGCAATGCTGGCTGCGGCAATTACGATCAGTTTCAACTGGGGGTTGTTTATTTGGGCTGTCAATGACGGCAGAATAGTAGAAACCAGTATGGGCTATTATATCAATCCTTTAGTGAGCATTGTTTTTGGTGTTTTCTTTTTGAAAGAACGTTTGGATAACTGGCAAATGGCAGCAGTTATCTGCGCTGTGATCGGTGTTGGTACAATGGTCTGGAACCTGGGTCAGCTGCCTTGGGTTTCTGTATCATTAGCTGTTTCTTTTGCTTTATATGGCTTGATCAAGAAATGTTTATCGGTAACGACAATGACGAGTATTATGCTGGAAACACTGCTTATAACGCCGCTGGCTTTGGCTTATGAATATTATTTGAGCCTGCATGGAACCAGTGCTTATCAAACAGCAGAAACCAGTACGTTGATAATGCTGGCCTGTGCCGGTGTAGTGACGGCTACGCCGTTATTGTTTTTTACGGCAGGGGCAAAGCTTTTACCGTTAAAAATAATTGGATTTTTACAGTATATTGCTCCAACAATCAGTTTGCTGATAGGCGTTTTTATGTACGGAGAAAACTTCACATCCGTACATATGGTCGCTTTTGGTTGGATATGGTTTGGTCTGTTTTTATTTACTATAGCACAGATAAAACGGCGGTAAAAATTGAGTTAAGCAGCAGTTAAATTAAAAAAAACTGCTGCTTTTTTATTTTCAGAAAATTTAGGCTGAAGAAAGAAGGCTTTAAATATACACTTGTAAAAGCTTTTGTCAGTGTCAAGAAGCGCTTAAATAAAACTTTTAATCAAACGATTAAAAGTTGCCCTTGACAGTGCACTTTGAACACAAAGTATAGACTTCAGCATCTGTATGAGCCAATAAACAAACTAGATATTGTGTTGTGGAAAAATGGGGAAAGTTTTCTGAAAGTTATCCACAGAATGTTGATAAAATGTGTATAACTTAAGGGTGATATGGTATAACTTGGAAAATTTAGGGGAAAAAAAGATTGAAACTGTGTATAATATGTAATTTATACACAGAATGCTGTGGAAAACTATGTGGATATTGTTGATAAATGGAGAGGATTTTGCTTTTTTGACACATATATTTTGTATCCGCCTTAGGTGGATAAATTAAAAGTACTGTCGATAAGCATAATTTATAGTTTTGCGAACAAAGGTTTAAATAGCGTTTAGTTATTTTCCGGGTTTTACTTGCGTAAAAGGCGCAGATTGTGGATAATATTAGAAGGAAGATAACTGAGAGTTTTGGAGGATGAAAAATGGCTATTAAACAAGCACTGGCAGTAAAAACAATGGAGGCTGCGGCAGGCGGCAAGGTTGTGTCAGCCTCTATGAGCGAAGTCACTAACGGCTGGGTCGCACTGGTTATAAAGGCTGCTGATAAAAAATTAGTCTGTGTTACACAGGGGGAATGTCCTTTGACAGCGATGTGGGCTGTCGAAAATTCCTGTGAACAGGATGGTTTGCATGTGGATATTATGTCTTTGAATGCAAATAATGCGGCAGTTATCCGTCGTTTTGTAAAATGGGCAGCGCCCAGTGCCTGCGGCACTAAAGGTACGAGTATCGGTTTCAGTGACTGGCTGGGAGCTGCAGGCGGATGCATTGCGCCGCTGTTTGCTAAAAAGCAGGTAAAGCCTGTCCTTGCAGAATATTCAGCTGCTGACAGCGTGCTCTTAAAACGCAATTTTCTGGAAGCTGTAGATGCTGCAACCTGGGGAGTTTTTGAAACAGGTTATAAAGAAGGCTATGGTGCCAATGCTGAAGGGTTGAAAAGTGAAGAAGATATTGTAAAGGCATTATTATACGGCTATAGCATGATTGGCCTGGACTGCAGCGATAAAATAAATCTGCAGATCGAAAAAATGTCAGATGCAGAGGCAGAGAAGCGTTATAATGATTTTCCGCAGGAATTTCGTGATGCGATGCAGGGCTCATATTTGGAAGCAAATTTTCAGGTAGGAAGTGAAGTTATTCATTTTGAGCCTGAACAGCTGCGGCGTATCGTTTTGGAATATGGTGAAGCTATTATGCACGCACAGTTCATTTATAATTCTTATCTTAAAAATACTCCCTGGGAAATAGATTTTGAGCTGCTGATATCTAAAGAGGGTAAATTACTTTCTCCACAGGAGCATTACCTGATTGCTAATGAATTGCAACGTAACGGCATTAAATTTGCGGCTTTAGGGCTCAATACTCTGGATGAGGCGCAGCTGCTGCAGGAAATGCTGCAGACCCATGCCGCTATTGCTGATACTTTTGGCTACAGACTGAGTTTTTTACATGCTGATTTGACCTTAAAAGATTTGGGAGCAGTAGCTAAAACCCTGAAAGGGAAAGTGCATTTTAAGCTCAGCAGCGTATTGTGGCTGGCAGCCTGGGAAACGGTGCTGAAGCTGGCACCGCAGCTGGCCTGTCAAATGCGGGATTATGCCGGTTTAGCAGAAACAGACGCTCTGATACCACAGACTGAGACAGGAAAAGCTTACGCATTAAGTTATAAAACTTTGCTGGCTCCGGAAGCAGGTAATTTTGCAGATCAGGTCAAAGAAGTTTTAGCAGTTAATCATGCTGCATATAGTGAACGAATTTCTGTTTTGGTAGGCAATTATTTAAGAACATTGTAAACATTGGAACAAATATAAGATTTTTTGAAAAAAGTGTTGACAAGTGCTGTTAAAAGTGGCATAATATGACCAATCTTAATATTGTATTGTAAAAGTGATGATTGGGAAGAAAGACAAGATGTAAAGTCACAGAGAGCCGATGGTTGGTGGAAATCGGCACGGAGCGCTTGTTGAGTAAATCACCCATGAACTCGTCAGCGAAAGCAGAAGTAAGTAGCATGATGCGTACCAGATGCGTTAATTCTGAGCCGGTTGATGGACTGGTGCGAAGTTATAAATTAGGGTGGTACCGCGTATTTTATACGCCCCTGCAAAAGCAGGGGCGTTTTTTATTTGTTCCTAACGCACTGCTTTCCATCAAAATCATACGAGGGAGGAAATCAAAATGTCGGGAAAATTATTTTTAAAGGCTAAAAATGAGGAGACTTTACTGCCGAGAGTGCTGCGGGTATTGTCAAAACAAGGTGTGGACGTGCAGGAACTCAATATGAAGGTTCAGTCTGACGGAATGGAACTGGAAATTGTTTTGAATACTGAAAGTGATGTTGCGCAAATGGCGAAGCTGCTGGCAAAACAGGTCGCGGTGGTTTCCGTAAATACCTTGATGCTGCAGGAACAAGCTGCAGTCTGAAAGTGCTGATTTTGGGAGGAAAGCGAAGAATGAAGTTATCTGGTGCGCAAGCTATTATTAAAGTTTTGTTGGAACAGGAAGTAGATACTGTTTTCGGTTATCCGGGCGGTCAGGTAATTCCCTTGTATAATGCGTTATATGACGCGCCGCTGCGTAATGTACTGACGGCGCATGAACAGGGAGCCATCCATGCTGCTGACGGTTATGCACGTGCCAGCGGCAGAACGGGGGTTTGTATAGCTACCTCCGGCCCCGGTGCGACCAATATCGTTACGGGACTGGCTACAGCTTATTTAGATTCCGTACCGCTGGTAGCGATTACGGGACAGGTTTCTGTTGCAAATTTAGGCAGAGACTCTTTTCAGGAAATAGATATTGTCGGTGTGACATTGCCGATAACGAAATATAATATTTTGGTGCGTAAGCCTGAGGATTTGCTGCCGGCGCTGCGGCAGGCATTTTACCTGGCACAGGAAGGTCGTCCGGGACCGGTGCTGGTGGATGTTCCCAGCAATCTGCAGGTCGGAGATGTGGAGTGGATGGAAGCGGAGCCACTGACGCCGCCTGTTATGGAAACGGCCAGAGAAGAGATATTGGAAGCTGCAGCAGTTACTATTACTAATGCCAGACAGCCGGTATTTCTGGTAGGCGGCGGCGCTGTTCACAGTGGTGCTGCGGAAGAGGTGCTGCGTTTTGCCAGAAAAACAGGGATGCCAGTCGTCAATACGCTGATGGGGATTGGGGTTTTTCCGGGAAGCGACCGGCAATGCCTGGGGCTGACAGGTATGCACGGACACATTGCAGCCAATATGGCAGTTGCTAATGCCGATGTACTTATCGTAGCGGGAAGCCGTTTTAGTGAACGAGTCACAGGTGACCGTAATCGTTATGTTGGTAAAAAAACGATTATCCAATTGGATATTGATCCTTCTGAAGTAGATAAGAATGTTATGACAGCGCTGCCTTTAGTCGGAGATATGAAAGAGAATCTCAACAAGCTGAGTGAACGGGTGAAAAAACTTGATATAGAACATTGGTGGCATACGATCAAAGCCTGGGATGCGACAGAAAACCGTGCGGCACAGTCCGGCGAAAGATTGACAGCGCCCTGGCTGATGAAAGAACTGACGCGCAGCTTTAAAGGTGAAGATACGGTATTTGTTACTGACGTCGGGCAAAATCAGATGTGGGCAGCCTTGCATCTGGAAGTAGACGCACCGCGGCATCATTTGACCAGCGGCGGCTGCGGAACGATGGGATTTGGTCTGCCGGCAGCCTTGGGAGCTAAAATTGCCCTGCCTGAGGCGCAGGTTGTACAGATCTGCGGCGACGGAGGCTTTAAAATGACCGGTATGGAAATTTATACAGCGATGCGTGAAAGCGCTCCTTTTATTACTGTTGTCATCAATAACAGTTGTTTGGGTATGGTCCGTCAATGGCAGCAGGTTTTTTATGATAAACGTTACTCTTCTACTATTCTGACGCCGTTTAATTTTGTTGGTTTTGCTAAAGCCTGCGGCGCAGACGGTGCGACAGTAACTACTTGTGCTGAATTTACCGCCGCATTGGCAAAAGCGCGTAAACAAGGAAAAAATTTCCTGATCGAAGCGGTAGTAGAACAAAGTGATCTGGTTGAACCAATGGTAGCTCCCGGCGCGGTGCTTGACGATTTTGTCAAAACTGACGCCTGATAAAAAGGGCCTTATGAGGGAAAAAATAAAGCTTCGGCGCTAAATAAGACAAGCCGTAAATAAGGGAAAGAGTCGTAGAAAACAGCCGAAGGAAATAACCGTCATGCTTTTTAGTATGACGGTTATTTTTAGTAAACTACCCTGCAATTTACTGGGACTAATGGTATAATACATAAGCTTGTATATAGTAATATATACTTCCCCTGCTCCCATTAGGGGGCCAAAGTCCAAAGGAGGAGGTGATTTCGTGAATAACTACGAAGTCATGTACATCGTAAAACCCGTTGAAGAGGAAGCTTTTGAAGCTCTTGTTGCTAAATTTGACAACCTCATCAACAATAACGGTGGTACTGTAGAAAAAACCGATCGTTGGGGCAAGAAACGTCTTGCTTATGAAATCGACGATATCGCAGAAGGTTTGTATGTTCTCGTAACTTTCAGTGCAGAACCTAAAACAGTCAAAGAACTTGACCGCGTTATGAAGATTACCGATGAAATTTTGCGTCACATGATTATCAGAAAAGGTGAGTAACCAGGAGGGTAACTAGTATGAACAAAGTTATTTTAATGGGCCGCTTAACTCGTGATCCTGAGGTTCGTTATACTCAGACAGGCAAAGTTGTATGCCAGTTCACTTTAGCGGTAGACAGACCTTTTGCTAATCAGGAAGGCCAAAGAGAAGCTGATTTTATTGCTATCGTTGTATGGGGTAAAATCGCTGAATTATGCGGGAATAGTCTTACAAAAGGTCAAAGGGCTCTTGTAGACGGTCGTTTGCAGATTCGCAGCTATGATGCTAAAGATGGTACGAAACGCTGGGTGACAGAAGTTATTGCCAACAGCGTAGAATTCATTGAACGTAAAGCAACTGGCAGCGGAGCTCCGGTTCAGTCCGGCGATGCAGGTCCGAAGAGCGAGATGGAATCTTTTGGTTCCGCAGTTCCTTTTGATGAAGAGATCCCATTCTAAATAGGGAGGTTATGCGAATGAAACGTGAAAGAGGCAGAAGAACCAGAAGAAAAGTATGCAGCTTCTGTGTTGATAAAGTTGAAGAAATCGATTATAAGGACGTTGCTAAGCTGCGCCGTTATATTACTGAACGCGGCAAAATTTTGCCCCGTCGTATTTCCGGTAACTGTGCTAAACATCAACGCCAAATGACTACTGCTATCAAACGCGCACGTAACGTAGCTCTGCTGCCATTTACCTGCGAATAATATTAGCTTTTAGTTATGAAATTAAGCACCCTGTACTTGTTACAGGGTGCTTTTTGTATATTTTTGTGCAGATATTGACGGCTGGGCAAGTTGTTGCTATAATGTAGCTTGAAGTTAGCAATAGCTAACCAGAGCGGCTGATGATTTTTTATAATAAAGGAGATGTAAACGTGGCAACAAGAAGAGGACCGAGATTTAAAGAGTGCCGTAGATTCGGCATCAATGTGTGTGGTCATCCCAAAGCTTTGGATAGATTGGGAACAACTGTAAAACGCAGTAAAAAAATGTCAGAATATGGTAAACAACTTTTAGAAAAACAAAAAATAAAAGCTTATTATGGCATTTTTGAACGTCAATTACTGAGATACTATAAAGCTGCAAGTAAAAGTAAGGCACGTACGGCAGACGCTTTATTCTGCACACTGGAATGCCGTTTAGACAACCTGGTTTACCGTATCGGTTTTGCAAATTCTATTCGTCTGGCACGCCAGCAGGTAACGCACCGTCATATTCTGGTCAATGGTAAAAATGTCAATATCCCGTCTTATATCTGTAAGGCAGGCGATGTTATCAGTTTGAAAGAAAATTCGCGCAGTAACGAGCTTTTTAAAAGTAATTTCCTGGAACGTGAAAGCTTTGCTTTGCCGTATATCAGTAAGGATAAAGAAAGCTTCAGCGGTACTCTGGTTCGTCTGCCTCTGCGGGAAGAGATTCCTATTCAGATCGAAGACCAGCTCGTTGTAGAATATTTCTCACGTTGATCTAGCATGAAAAATTATGAATGTTATAATGAACTGACCTATTGGGATAAATTTCTTTCAGAAAAGCGTTTGGCGACAGTCGGGTTTTGTGAAGACAATACGCAGGAAACGGTGATTGTTAACGCAAGTATCATCGCTGCTGAAATGCAGATTTTCAGCAGTCAATGGCTGTGCCTGCCGAATTGTTATGCCGTGCTTGGCTTTTTGCAGTATGTTTATTTTCCTACAGTTTTTTATCATAGCATGTATGGAAATGATGAATTAAAAATGCCTCTGGTAAGTACAGGGGCTTTATGTGACTATATTGCCGACCGCGATGTTAAAAATAAAGCTGCTATGCTGGAACTGTTACAAAAGCTGCAGCAGCTGTGGCAACTGCCGGAAGGTGAATGCCTGCAGCAGCTTCAGGATATCTGTACTGCTTTCAATTCACATAGGCTGGATACAACTGCGGTAGCACAGATCCTGCTGTTTGAAGAGGTGCCACAGGTTTTTGAATATATAAAGCAGCAGATCTGGTGCGAAGAAGTTTTTTATGAGGATTTTGGCTGTTCCTACAGCTGGCTGGAAAAGCTGTGTCAAAGCTTTACTAATGGTTCCTTTTTCCGTTATCGGCTGCTGCATTTTTTAAATGACCGTGTCGGTTGTTTAGCAGGTTAAAAGAACAATTTTATAATTTTTACGAAACGTCCCGCACTATCAAGTGCAGGACGTTTCTTTTATGGCGCGATGCCGCAGATTTAGAAAAAAGTTGTATTCTGAGAAGGAATGACTTATGATACTTGCAGGGAAGCTTTAATGTGAAAGTAAATACAGCTTGTAGGAGTATTGGTTTCGTGAAAAGTTATGGAGGGAAAGTAAAAAAGTTACAGACTGATTTTTTGAAAATAATGGAGGTATATGATGCAGCTGACTGTGTTGGTAGATAACAATACTCTGATTGACCGTTATTATTTAGGTGAGCCGGGCGTAGCCTATTATCTGGAAGATGGTGATGTCAGAATTTTATTTGATGTGGGTTATTCGGATATATTTCTTAGAAACGCCCAGGCGTTGGGGATTGATTTGAGCCGCTTACAGCAGGTAGTGCTTTCACATGGGCATAATGATCATACACGGGGTTTGCTATGGCTGAGCGAGCAGGAATATTTTTCTGAACTGCAGCTGCTGGCGCATCCGGATGCCCTGAAGCCGAAGCAGTTTGCCGGCGAAGCTATAGGCGCCCCTTTTACAGCACAGCAGCTGCAGGAAAAGTGCAGTCTGCGGCTTAGTAAAGAACCGGTATGGTTAACAAAACGGCTGGTTTTTTTAGGCGAGATCCCAACACTGAACGATTTTGAACAGCGGCATGGGTTTGGCAGTGCTGAGGATCCTGTAGATTTAGTACTTGATGATACGGCTTTAGTTTACCGAGGCTCAGAAGGATTATTTGTGATTACAGGCTGTTCGCACAGCGGGATCTGTAATATCATTGAATATGCTAAAAAGGTTTGCGGTGAAGCTAAGGTTCAGGGAGTTATCGGCGGCTGGCATTTATTTAAGGTCGACGACCGTCTGGAAAAAACGATCGCCTATTTACAGAAGCATAATATCCGGGAGCTGTATCCGTGCCACTGCTGTTCCTTTCAAGCGAAAGCGGCAGTACATGCACAGATACCTGTTAAAGAAATTGGTGTTGGTAAGGTTATTGAGATAAACTGAAAAATACCTCGGGATTTTTCCCGAGGTATTTTTATTTATTTTCAGCTATAGTCTTCTATTAGAACAGAATAAACAGTAATCGCAGAACGGCAAATTTTTACAACTTTTTTACAGCGGGGAGGGTTCTTTTGACAGCGGCTTTACGCAAGGTAGTAGTACAATAAGTCATCATCAGTAGTAAGGTGATTTGCAAGTGGTGTTTTTGTACAAGGAGGGAAAATGATGATGGAAATGCTGCCCTTGACTGAGTTATGGCTCAGTTCGCTTTTAGCAGTAGGTATTTTATTTTATCTGATTTATGCATTATTGAAACCGGAGGATTTTTAAAATGACAAAAGACATTATGCTATTTGTGCTGTTTTTAGCCGTATTATTGCTGTGCGCCTGGCCGCTTGGTAAATATATGGCGCGAGTTTTTAATTACGAAAAAACCTGTGGTGAAAGATTTTTTGCACCTTTGGAAAATATTTTTTTATAAAATGGCCAAAGTTGACCCGCGTACAGAAATGCCGTGGAAGGAATACTGCCTGAATCTCATTATTTTTAATGCTTTAGGTATGTTATCACTCTTTGTTTTGCAGCTGACGCAGGCTTTTTTACCGCTCAATCCGCAGCAGCTGCCCAACGTCGAAACCTGGCATCTTGCTTTTAATACGGCTGCCAGCTTTATGACCAATACTAACTGGCAGGCTTATAGCGGCGAAACGACTTTAAGTTATTTGACACAAATGCTGGGCTTGACTGTACAAAACTTCTTGTCGGCGGCAACAGGAGCTGCTGTCGCAATTGCTCTGATCCGTGGTCTGGTGCGTAAAAATACTGGTGAGTTAGGCAATTTTTGGGCAGATATAATCAGATGTACGACCAGAATACTGCTGCCGATTTGTGTTGTAGCAACATTGCTGCTGGTTTCTCAGGGTGTTATCCAAAACCTTAATCCTTATGTCGATGTACAAACCGTCGAAGGGGCACAGCAGACTATTGCTATGGGACCGGTTGCTTCTCAGGAAGCGATTAAGGAGCTGGGTACCAATGGCGGCGGTTTTTTTAATGCCAATTCTTCTCATCCGTTTGAAAATCCGACTCCCTGGAGCAATTTCCTGGAAATGTTTTTGATTTTAGTGATCCCTACAGGTTTATTATTTACTTTTGGTGAGATGTGTAAAGATAAAAAACAAGGCTATGCTGTTTTGGCATCCATGCTGCTTCTTTTTGTTTTGATGTTGGGAGTTTGCTATGCTTCTGAAAAATATGGTAATCCGATAGTTGCTGCGCAGGGCATCAGCGGCGATACTGCTATGGAGGGCAAAGAAGTCCGTTTTGGTATCGGCAGCAGCAGTTTGTTTGCAACGGTTACCACAGCTGCGTCCTGCGGTGCAGTAAACTCGATGCATGACAGCTACACCGGTACCGGCGGATTAGTGCCTATGCTGCAGATGATGCTGGGAGAAGTTGTTCTGGGCGGTGTCGGCGCCGGATTTTACGGTATGATGCTGTATGTATTTATCACAGTTTTCATTGTTGGCCTGATGGTAGGACGTACACCTGAATATCTGGGGAAAAAAATTGAAGCAAAAGAAGTTGTTTTGACAATTGCCGGACTTTTGATTCCGGCTGCCACTATTTTAACGATGTCGGCTGTATCCTGTCTTACGGAAGCCGGTCAGGCCGGGATATCCAACCCCGGGCCGCATGGTCTCAGTGAAATCTTATACGGTTTCGCTTCCGGTGTCGGCAATAACGGCAGTGCTTTTGCCGGTTTGGGCGCCAATAGCCTGTGGTACAATGTTTTGATCGGTTTGGCAATGCTGATCGGCCGCTTTGCCGTTATTGTGCCTGTTTTGGCCATTGCAGGCAATATGGCAACCAAAAAAATCGCTCCTGCCAATGCCGGTACTTTTAATACGGGCAGCAGTCTTTTTGCCGTGCTTTTGGCCGGTGTTGTTTTGATCGTCGGCGCGTTGACTTTTTTACCGGCCCTGGCCCTGGGACCGATCGTAGATCAATTGTTTATGCTGCAGGGCAAGGTATTTTAAGGAGGATCTGAGATGAAAAGAGATAGACAACAGCAAGAGATTTTGGGCGAGGCCGTGCGTAATGCGTTCCTGAAGCTCGATCCTCGTATCCAATGGAAGAATCCTGTTATGTTCATAGTTTTTCTGGGCGCGATTTTAGTAGCAGTTCTGGCTGTACGTGCTTTTATGGCAGGCAATACACAGGAAGGCTGGTTTGACCTGCATATAGATTTATGGCTGTGGTTTACGGTTCTGTTTGCCAATTTTGCCGAAGCCGTAGCCGAAGGCCGCGGCAAAGCGCAGGCAGAAAGTCTGCGTAAAGCCCGCAAATCTCTGCAGGCAAAGAAAATCAAAGCTGATGGCAGTTTTGAAATCGTCGGTTCCGAAGCTATCCGCAAGGGTGATATAGTTTTGGTTGAAGCTGGCGATACCATTCCTAACGACGGCGAAGTAATCGAAGGTATGGCATCGGTGGATGAAAGCGCTGTTACCGGTGAATCAGCGCCTGTTATCCGCGAATCAGGCGGTGATAAATCTTCTGTAACCGGCGGCACTAAGGTGTTATCCGACTGGATTAAAGTCAGGGTGACTACTAATCCCGGTGAAACCTTTCTCGATCGGATGATCGGGCTGGTTGAAGGTGCTAAACGTCAGAAAACCCCGAATGAGATCGCCTTGACGCTTCTTTTGGTTGGTTTGACGATTATCTTTTTGTTTGCAGTAGTAACTTTGGAACCGTTTGCGATTTATTCCGGTACGGTTATTTCTGTAACGGCACTGGTTGCGCTGCTGGTTTGCCTGATTCCTACAACGATCGGCGGTTTGCTGTCAGCGATAGGTATTGCCGGAATGGATCGGCTTTGGGACGTAATGTCCTGGCAATGAGCGGCCGTGCTGTAGAAGCAGCCGGTGACGTAAATGTGCTGCTGCTTGATAAAACGGGGACGATTACCTTGGGCAACAGGATGGCGACGGAATTTATTCCTGCTGCTGGCATTACTGCGGGAGAACTGGCCGATGCGGCACAGCTGGCTTCTTTGGCTGATGAAACTCCGGAAGGGCGTAGTATCGTTGTCCTGGCTAAAGAAAAATATGGCCTGCGCGAGCGTGATCTTACACATTTACAGGCAGAATTCATTCCTTTTACCGCCCAGACCAGAATGAGCGGTATTGATATCGTCGATGCCAGAATACGTAAGGGATCGATGGAAGCCATGCAGAACTATGTCAGCGAACTGGGTGGGGCTTTTCCTGCTGAAGTCCGCAGTGCCTGTGAAAATATTGCGCATCAGGGCGGTACACCTTTAGTAGTTGCCAAAGATAAACAGGTCCTGGGTGTTATTTATCTAAAGGATATCGTCAAAGGCGGTATTAAAGAACGTTTCAGTGAATTGAGGAAAATGGGCATCAAAACGATCATGATCACTGGTGATAACCAGTTGACAGCGGCAGCAATCGCTGCCGAAGCCGGTGTGGATGATTTTCTGGCTGAAGCAACGCCGGAAGCGAAATTGAAAATGATCCGTTCCTATCAGCAGCAGGGAATGCTGGTAGCAATGACAGGTGACGGTACTAACGATGCGCCGGCACTGGCTCAGGCAGATGTGGGCGTTGCAATGAACAGCGGTACACAGGCGGCTAAGGAAGCGGGCAATATGGTCGATCTTGATTCCAATCCAACGAAATTGATCGAAGTTGTGGAGATCGGTAAACAACTTTTGATGACACGCGGTTCCCTGACAACTTTCAGTATTGCCAATGATATTGCCAAATATTTTGCGATTATCCCGGCTTTGTTTGCCGCAACTTATGCACCGTTGGAAGTGCTCAATATCATGCAGCTGCATTCACCGCAGAGCGCTATTTTAAGCGCCGTGATTTTCAATGCGCTGATCATCATCGCGCTGATACCGCTGGCGATGAAAGGCGTAGCCTATAAACCGCTGGGAGCTTCTAAAATACTGCAGAGAAATCTGCTGATCTATGGTGTTGGCGGTATCATCGTACCGTTTATTGGCATCAAGATCATTGATGTGCTTTTAGTTGCTTTAGGCTTGGCTTAAGAAAGAATGAGGTGGAAATATGGGCGCGATAATAAGATCGTTAGTAATGGTTGTAACCTTGAGTATTTTTACCGGGCTGGTTTATCCGCTGGCCATGACAGGCTTGGCGCAAGTGGTATTTCCCAGCCGGGCTAATGGTAGTATAATAATAAAAGACGGAGTTCCGGTAGGATCGGCTCTGATCGGTCAGGCGTTCACAGATGCCCGCTACTTCAGCAGCCGCCCTTCTGCAGGCGGTAATGACGCTGCCAATTCAGGCGGCACTAACTATGGCGGTACCAGCGCTAAACTGCAGCAGCAGGTCGGCGAGCTGGCAGAGTCTGTACGTGCGGCCAATGGCTGGACATCTGATCAAGAAGTGCCCAGCGTACTGGTAACAAATTCCAGCAGTGGTTTGGATCCGCACCTGACGCCGGCAGCTGCTTATTGCCAGGTCGAACGTATTGCCAAAGTACGTGGTCTGGAAATCAGGCAGGTACGCGATCTGGTTTCAGAACATATTGAAAATGCTGATTTGGGAGTTGTCGGAGAGGACAGAGTCAATGTTTTAAAATTGAATCTGGCGCTTGATAATTTACAACAGAACCAATAAAAGTTAGGGCTGCATTCAGGCAGCCCTATTTGACTATCTTGCGAAGGAGAAGGTTATGGAACTGACAGAGAAACCTCAAAGTGGACATGAATATGCTGAAACGCTGCTGGCTGCGGCCAATAAAGAACAGCGCGGCAAGCTGACTGTTTTTTTAGGTGCTGCTGCCGGTGTTGGTAAAACATGTAGCATGCTGCAGGAAGCACATGCCCGTCTGCGGGAGGGGACTGACATTGTACTCGGCCTGGTGCTTACGCACGAGCGCAAAGAGACAGCAGCGCTTTTGGAAGGTTTGCCGCGTATCCCCGAGCAGGAAATAGAATATCATGGCAAGACGCTGCAGGAAATGGATCTGGATGCTATTCTCAGACGCCGTCCGCAGCTGGTAGTCGTTGATGAACTGGCGCACAGTAATGTGCCTGGTTCGCGCCATCAGCGGCGGTATCAGGATGTAGAAGAACTTTTGGCTGCCGGTATCGACGTTTATACTGCTGTCAATATCCAGCATATCGAAAGCCTGAATGACGTTGTTGCGCAAATTACCGGGAGTATTGTTCGTGAGACTGTACCGGATGCGTTTTTTGAGCTGGCAGATGATATCAGATTGATCGATATTCCGCCCAAAGAATTACTACAGCGTTTGAAGGAAGGCAAGGTTTATCGTCCGCAGCAGGCCCAGCAGGCATTGCGGGGCTTTTTCAGACAGGGCAATATCAGCGCGCTGCGTGAGCTGGCTTTAAGATTTACGGCCCGGCATGTTGATCAGGATATGCTGGCCTATATGCGCCTGCATAAAATAGAAGGTCCCTGGCCGGCTTCCGGCAAGGTCATGGTTTGCGTCAGCGCCAGTCCCTTTTCAGCACAGCTGATCAGAGCGGCGCAGCGTTTAGCTCAGGGACTGCACGCAGAATTTTTGGCTGTGCATATCGAAACACCGGAAAGACGATTTCCTCATGGTGATAAAGAACGGGAAAGGCTTTGGCGTAACCTGAATCTGGCTAAAGAGCTGGGAGGTCAGATCCTGACTACTGCCGGTACGGATTTTGTGGAAACGGTTCTGCAGATCGCTGTCAGAGAAAATGTTACCGCGATCGTGGTCGGGAAATCAGGGCCGCGCCGCTGGTATGAGATAGGCCGAAAAACCTTGGTTGACAGATTGATTTACAGGAGCGGGTTTATCCATGTTTATGTCATCCAGGGGCGGGAAGAGGAAGAAAGTCTCCTGTCATCACTACGGCAGTACCGCAGCAGCAGGCCGGCTGGCGCCAGTATGTAGGGGCGCTGGCGGCAGTTGTCATTACTACTGGGCTTTGCTATGTTTTCCGCGGTCAGCTGGAGCTGGTCAATATATCCTTACTGTATTTGCTGCCGGTATTGTTGACAGCAGCCTGGTGGGGCAGAAGTACGGCCTATGTAACAGCGCTCTTTTGTGTTTTAGGTTTTGACTTTTTATTTTTGGAACCGATTTTTACTTTTACTATTTATGATATCAGATATCTGTGGAGCTTTCTGATCTTTGGACTGGTAGCATTTTTAGTCGGTGGAAAGACAGAATCGCTGAGGCGGGAATTGGAAAGTACCAGACGCCGTGAAAGCAATGTCAACAGTCTATACCGTTTCAGCAGCCGTATTGCCGCAGTCGATGACGCAGTGACGATCATGGAAGAATTTGTCAGTCATGTGGGACGAGAGCTGCAGCGGACAGTGCTGATTTTATTGCCTGAAAGTAAAGTACTGCGGCTGCAGGCCTGTTATGCTGTACAGCAGGAGGATGCGGCCGCGGAGTTTCAGCTGCCGCCGTCAGAATATGCTGTAGCAGCTTGGGTGCAGGAACACGGACAGGCCGCCGGACGTTCTACTGATACTTTACCCGGTGCTGAAAATCTTTTTTTACCGCTGATGAATGGAGAAAAAGTTATCGGTGTTGTTGGCATCGCTATCGATACACGGAAGTTATCGCCGGAGGAAAGGGCTGTACTGGGCGCGTGGGTAAGCCTGCTGGCGATCGCTTTGGTGCGGGCCGGGCTGAGCAGCGAAGCAAAACAGGCCGCAATGCTGCGTGAGGCAGATAAATTACGTACAGCGCTTTTTAATTCTGTTTCCCACGAACTGCGAACGCCTTTAGCGGCTATCATGGCTTCGGTATATACCTTAAATGATAAAGCTGTTGCTTATGGTGAGAAACAGCGGCAGCAGCTTCTGGAAACCATTTCCGATGCCTCTAAAAGGATGGAACGGATCATCGGCAACCTTTAGATACCGCCCGTCTGGAAAGCGGGATGCTGCAGCTGAAGCTGGACTGGTGCGATCTGGAGGATGTTGTCAGCGGTGCGCTGCGGCGCAGCAAGGAACATACGCAGAGCTATAAGATCAAAGTAGAGATAGCAGACGATCTGCCGCTGATTTATGCCGATGCGGCCTTACTTGAGCACGTAGTGTTGAATTTACTGGATAATGCGGTAAAATATTCAGTAGAAGGCAGTGAGATCGAAATACAGACCTGTCTTGACGATAGCGAAGTGATCGTTATGGTCAAAGATCGGGGGCTGGGGGTGACGGCCAAAGATTTACCGCATTTGTTCGATAAATTTTACAGGGCCAGACAAACGGAGAAAATCAGCGGCACCGGTTTGGGGCTGGCGATCTGCAAAGGCATTGTCGATGCCCACCGCGGCAGGATCTGGGCTAAACAGCGCACTGGTGGCGGCAGTATTTTTGCTTTTGCCTTGCCTGTAACACTGCCGGAAGAAAAGGCTGGTGAAAAAAATGACTGAAAATACATTGCGCGTTTTAATTATTGATGATGAACCCGCAATCAGAAAGCTTTTAAAAATATCAATGCAGGCCTACGGCTATGAGCTGGGTGAAGCTGCTACAGGGCAGGACGGGCTGTTAATGGCGGCCTCCTTCAGGCCGGATATTATTTTGGTTGACCTGGGGCTGCCTGATATGGACGGTAAAGCAGTTGTGAAAGCTCTGAGGGAATGGTCGGAAACGCCGATCATTGTCCTGACGGCGCGTGAGCAGGAACAGGAAAAAATTGCCGCCTTAGATGTCGGAGCTGACGACTATGTGACCAAACCCTTTGGTATGGGTGAGCTGATGGCCAGAATGAGAGTCTGTCTGCGCCGGGCCGGCAATAAAGAAGGAGAACCGATACTGACTTGCGGCGGTTTGCAGCTCAATCTTCTGGAGCACAGGGTAGTAGTGGAAGGGCGTGAAGTAAAGCTGACGCCGACAGAGTATGAGCTTCTTAAGGTGATGCTTAAATATGCCGGACGCGTGCTGACGCATAAACAGCTGCTGAAAGCTGTCTGGGGTAATGAATATGATACGGATACTCATTATATCAGGATCTATATGCGGCAGCTGCGGCGCAAAATAGAACCTGATCCGGCGCAGCCTAAATATCTGATCACCGAAGCGGGGATTGGTTACAGGTTGCTGGGCGGCGAATAAATTTCAGATAGAAAAAAGGACTATTTCGTTAAGAAATAGTCCTTTTGTTTTAATTATTCTATTCTTGTTCAAAATAATTGTTCGATAAAGCCCGGCGGCAGTACTCCAAAAAGATCTGCCAGCATGTACATGGAGAAAAACAGCGTAACTGTAAATGCTACTGTATAAGCAATTTCTTTTTTTGCAGCGTTGGCATAAACACCGCGGATAGAACAGAAAAAGATCAAAGTCCAAATGATTTTAGCCGTCATAATTTAGCTCCTTTAGTTTTCAAAAGTTCCCTTGACAACGGCCTGCCCCTCATCTACCATCAGGCGGCCCCTGGCAAAAACTTTGTTTAAGGTCAGGTCGTTGTTCCAAACGATCAGGTCCGCGTCTTTACCTACGGCAATACGGCCTTTGTCTTCAAGCTTCAGGGCATCGGCAACATTGCAGGTTATCAGCTGTAATGCTTTGTCAAAGGGCAATACGCCGGCTTTGACGATACTCAGCATTTCTTCGTATAGATAACGTGGCGCAGCGGCAGTCAGCCCGATCAGTTCATTGTTTTCGTTAAATTTAGGCATGCTGCCGTTACCATCGCTGCTCAAGGTCAGACGTTCCAAAGGTACGCCTGCGTCTAAAGCCTGTTTAACAGCCTGAGGCACAGGGATAGCACTGCCTGTCATGCCGCAGGTCAGATCAATAATACCGCCCTGCAGTGCGAATTGGATAGTCTGTTTGTAAAGCATGGGATTTCGGTTGACATGGGTAGGACGGAACACACTGATCGGCAGCTCTGTAGTTTCAAGGATCTCAAGAACCGGTTCCAGACCGCGTTTACCGTCGCCCATATGGATGTGCAGCACGCCGGCTTTGCCGCTCAGCATACCGCCGATACGGGCTTCTGCTGCCAGGCTGGCATAAGCCTGTGTGCTGGGCATAGACGAACGGTGATCGCTCATTGCGACCTTGCCGCCCAATATTTTGTCGATCAAAACGATGTCACTGCGCAGAGTGCCGGTGATATGCCCGCTGTCAGCAGGATAGGCTCCGGAATAGATCCAGGTGGAAATACCCTCTTCTTCCAGGCCACGGGCTTTCGCCAGCAGATTTTCCATACTGCGGGTCACGCCGTCGGTGCCAAGCAGCCCGATTACTGTCGTAGTACCTGCCGTTGTCAGCTGTGACAGCTGGATTTCAGGTACGCGGGTAGCAAAGCTGCCTTCGCCGCCGCCGCCCGTAATATGGATATGCTGGTCAATAAAACCGGTAGTGACTTTAGCCCCGCTGACGTCAATAACGGTGCAGTCAAAAGGCAGCTCGCCGATTGACGGAGCCATATGAACGATTTTACGTCCGGCCAGCAGGAGATCCTGGCAGCCTGTATCGGCAGGAGCGTAAATATGAGCATTTTTTATGAGTGTAAACATAGCTACCTCCATCAATATATAAATTAACTATTATCAATTCGCTTTAGCTGCTTATAATTCCTGCTGCCAACCAAGATTTTCTGCAGTGAAAGTAAAAAAAACTGTCGTTTTTGACATCGTGGATAAGCAGACTCTGGCTGGATGATGTAAATAATGCTGCACTTACCCCTTGCGAATACATATTTCTTATTTGAACATATTATAAATATGTGATTTATAATTAATAGCAGACTAATAAAATATATTATTTTAAAAAATAATATTTACTTTCTGAAGAATATATGGTTAAATTCAAATGAGAATAGAATTTAGGAGCGTCCGAAAGTGAAAAGACAAACAGGCTTTACTTTTTAGTTGAATTGGTGATTGTTATCGCAGTGCTGGGAATTTTAGCAGGTCTGGCGATTCCATATTTTATGGAAGCCCGCGAGGAAGCGGCGAAAAAGGAATGTCTGGCTAACCGGACGCAGATCATGCGGATGTTTCATGCCCAGCAGGCAGTGGGTTATAGCGGAGATTTAGATGGTTTTTTGAAGGAAGTAACCAAGGAAAAAGACAACGAAAATAAATATTTTACATTTGTGCCCAAATGTGCCGATGGCGGAAAGTATGAAGTAAAAGTTGATTTTGTGACTTGCGATTTTCCTGGACATGATGAAGATCTGCTTGCTGCAAGTTCGATACCAGAAGATATCTTAAAGAAGTTCAATGATATGATTGACAGCTTTTATAAAGATGGAGTTCTAGATAAGGATGCATTAAATAAGTTGTTAGGTATTACTAATGCCGATGATAAAACTTTAACCAGTAATGATTTAATGAGAAAAGCTTTTTTTGAAAAGTATGGTGGCTGGATAGAGGGAATCGGTGTGGATGGAAAGCCGATTTATTTTAAATTTCACAAAACCGTTGATGGAATCCTTGTATATGCTAATGGAAATAGTGATTTTAAAAATAGCGGAGATTGGGCTGCGAATTACGTTTATAACGCTAGTACGTCCAAGTGGTATTATGGTGGAAAAAATCAGTGGGGGGTTAATGATAATACCATTAGTGTGTCGAATATTAATAATGATATCCATACTACTGAACAGGCAAAAGCAAATGAACAGAAAATTTTAGATACAATTACTGATCCCAGTAAAGGTTGGACAGAAGTCACTCTCAACGGCAATACTTTTAGTAAATAACCTAATATAACATATCAAATAACAAAGCGCTGTTTCCGCAGAAACAGCGCTTTTAAATATTTTAAGACAGACAAATAAAAAACACCCTGTTTCTGCAGAAACAGGGTGTTGCTCTTTTGATGGTGCCTCAGCACAGAATCGAACTGTGGACACAAGGATTTTCAGTCCTTTGCTCTACCAACTGAGCTACCGAGGCAAAATGGCGACCCGGATGGGACTCGAACCCACGACCTCCGCCGTGACAGGGCGGCATTCTAACCAACTGAACCACCGGGCCATTGGTGGGGCTACATAAAACTTCTACCAAAATAAAAAATGGTGGGCGCTGACGGGATCGAACCGCCGACATTCTGCTTGTAAGGCAGACGCTCTCCCAGCTGAGCTAAGCGCCCGAATGGTGACCGGTAGGGGAATCGAACCCCTGATACCGCCGTGAAAGGGCGGTGTCTTAACCGCTTGACCAACCGGCCAAATTTTGGTGACCCATGTAGGCCTCGAACCTACGACACCCTGATTAAGAGTCAGGTGCTCTACCAACTGAGCTAATGGGCCGTCGTAATGTTGCTTATATAGAATACACGAAAATGGAAAGTTTGGCAAGAGTTTTTTCGCTGTTTTTCTAATTTTTCCTAAAACCGCAGGAAGCTGTTTTAAAAAAACGGTAAAATTGTGTATACATGTGGAAAGGATTGACGCTGACGTGTTAAAGAAGGTAAAATAAAAACAGTTAGCTTGTTGAACTAAATGAAGGCTTCCCCTAAAAATTTTTTGGAGGATTAAAACATGAAATATGATATCGCAATTATCGGCGGCGGTCCGGCGGGCCTGTCGGCGGCTATTACTGCCAGCAGTAAAGGACGGAAGGTAGTGGTGTTTGAGGCTCACGGTTTCAGTCCCCGTCTGCGCAGTGTCGAGCTTATCACAGATTATATGGGCTGTCCCGATATTTCCGGCAATGAGCTGATGGACAGGTTCATCGAGCATGCACGCCATATCGGTGCGGAGATTATCGAAGAAAAAATAGTTTCATTAAAAGAGAAAGCCGGTTATTTTGAACTAGGTACGCCTAACAGCCAGTATAATGCCGATACGGTAATTCTTGCTACGGGTATTTCCCGTTCCAGCCTGCTGCCGGGCGAAAAAGAATTTTTAGGCCGCGGCGTAAGCTACTGCGCCAAAGTCGACGGCGCCGAATACAAAGGTAAGCGCGTTGCTGCGATCGCCACTGTTCCTGATGCGATGGAAGAAATAGAATATCTGGCTGATATCTGCAGTGAAGTAATTTTTATTCCCCGTTTTCAGGGCTTCGTAGCTCCAAAACGCAAAAATGTAACGGTGGTCCTGGATCAGCCGACTGATATTACCGGTACCGACAGAGTAACCGGGCTGCATACCACTGGTGAATTTTTCAGTGTCCAGGCAGTCTTTATGTTCCGTGCTTCTGATCCGCTCAACAGCTTTTTGCCGGGTCTGCAGATGCGCGGCCGTTCTGTTCTTGTCGACGACCAGGCTGAAACAAGCATCGAAGGCGTTTTCGCCGGCGGCGACTGCACCGGTCAGCCCTGGCAGGTCAATCGTGCGGCCGGTCAGGCTCAGAAAGCCGCTATCAGCGCGATTAATTATCTGGCCAAACGTGACGGTTTGATTGAAACTTTTAAAGAATACAGCTGATTTTAAACTGAATAACAGTGATTTTACGGGCACGCCGATGTTCTTCGGCGTGTTCTCTTTCATATTATGGTAAATTGTGCTAAAATAAAGTTTACGAAGTAATTCAACATTTGGAGGAATGAATAATGTTAGATATGAAATTTGTTAGGGAAAATCCTGAATTGGTTATGGACGCTATGCGTAAGCGTAACGCCAATGTGAACCTTGACGAATTTTTGGAATTGGAAAAGAAACGCCGTGAATTGACCCTGCAGGTCGAGGCTCTTAAAAGCCAGCGCAACGCAGCTTCTCAGGAAATCGGCAAAATGAAAAAAGCCGGTGAGAATGCAGATGCGCAGATGGCCGAGGTCCGTGCCCTGGGTGATAAGATCGCGGAAGATGATAAAGAGCTGAAGGATATCGAAGCCAGATTAAAAGAAATTCTGATGACGATTCCGAATATGCCGGCAGCAGATACACCTGTTGGCAGCAGTGATGCTGATAATCCGGTAGTGCGTACCTGGCGCGAACCGGCTAAATTTGCTTTTGAGCCTCAGGCTCATTGGGATATCGGCGAAAAATTGAATATCCTCGATGTTGAACGTGCCGGCAAGGTTTCCGGCGCCCGCTTTACTTTTTACCGCGGACTCGGTTCCCGGCTGGAACGTTCCGTAATCAATTTCTTTCTGGATATCCATACCGGTGAAAACGGCTATACGGAATTTTTCCCGCCGTTCATCGTCAATAAAGACAGTATGCAGGGAACAGGCCAGCTTCCTAAATTTGCTGAAGATATGTTCAAACTGGAGGGGCTGGATTATTACCTGATCCCTACTGCCGAAGTTCCGATCACGAATCTGCACCGCGACGAAATTTTAAGCGGCGACGATCTGCCGCTGTATTATACTGCCTACAGCGCCTGCTTCCGCGCTGAAGCAGGCAGTGCCGGCCGCGATACCCGCGGTCTGATCCGTCAGCATCAGTTTAATAAAGTAGAACTGGTAAAATTCACCAAGCCGGAAGATTCCTGGGACGAATTGGAAAAACTGACGGCTAATGCCGAAAAGGTGCTGCAATTATTGGGAACTGCCGTATCGTGTCGTGCGTCTTTGCACAGGTGATATTGGGTTCAGTTCTGCTGCAACTTATGATTTGGAAGTGTGGCTGCCGGCGGCTAACTGCTATCGTGAAATTTCTTCCTGCTCCAATTTCCTTGATTTCCAGGCTCGCCGCGCTAACATCCGTTTCCGCCGCGACACTAAATCCAAACCGGAATTCGTACATACCCTGAATGGTTCAGGTGTGGCAGTAGGACGTACTGTTGCCGCTATTCTCGAGAATTACCAGCAGGCAGACGGCAGCGTTATCGTGCCGAAAGTCCTGCGGCCTTATATGGGCTGCGACGTTATCGAAGCACCTAAAAAATAAGTAGTTTTTGCAAACCCCTGCTTTTAATAAGCGGGGGTTTTCCATATTTAGATATTTTGTGTTGTCAAATCAGCATAGATTACTATATTTAGTAGTGACTTATTTAGTAAAAAAATATTAAAAATCCTAAAAAACCAGTAAAATTTTAGTAAAAACAGACGTTAAGCGTGATTATCACGGTTTTGCCTGAAACTCCTCAAATTTTTTTCAATTTCTTTCATTTTCCTATTGTACTTTCAGTAATTTGTGGTAAAATCATATGAGTAAAATCAATGCTAAAGCAAGGGGAGAGTGGATATGAAGAAGGACATCTTTTTTCAACTTAGTCAAAATGCTGCAGAAAGGCTGGCAGAGCGCTTTGGAACGCCGCTGCTGGTACTTTCTTTAGAACAAATAGAAAAGAACTATCGCTTTTTGAAAAAGCACTTGCCGCGTGTGCAGCTTTACTATGCGATCAAGGCCAATCCGCATCAGCGGATCTTGGAACTGCTGCGTGACCTGGGTTCCTGCTTTGATGTTGCTTCTGACGGCGAGATCAGAACTCTGGCAGCAATGGGTATTGACGGCGAGCGTCTGATTTACGCCAATCCTATCAAAACCGGCGGCGGTCTGCAGGCCTGCTGTGACGTCGGTGTACATAAAATGACTTTTGACAGCGAAAGTGAAATCGTAAAAATGGCACAGGGCTGCCCCGGTGCTACGGTGCTTCTGCGTATCCGTATCGACAATTCTTCCGCACATGTAGATTTGAATAAAAAATTCGGCGTAGGCCGCGAACGCGCAGTAGAACTACTGCAGGCAGCACAGGCTGCCGGTCTTGACGCCGCCGGCGTTTGTTTCCATGTCGGCAGCCAGACGATGAGCGCCGATCCATATCTGAATGCGCTTGATCTGGCCCGCGAGATTTTTGAAGAAGCTGCCGCTGCAGGGATGCAGCTGCGGATCTTAGATATTGGCGGCGGATTTCCGATTCCCGAACCCAAGGTGCGTTTTAATTTAAAAGAAATGCTTAAACAGATCAACGCCCGTCTAGACGAAGATTTTCCCAATGTAGAGATCTGGGCGGAACCGGGACGTTTTATGTGCGGTACGGCTGTCAACCTTATTACCAGCGTCATCGGTGTTACTGAACGCGGCGGTCAGCCCTGGTATTTCCTTGATGATGGTTTATACGGAACTTTTTCCGGCGTTATTTTTGACCAGTGGGACTTTAAGCTGATCAGCTTTAAAGAAGGAGAAGAAGTGGAAGCCACTTTTGCCGGTCCCAGCTGTGATTCGCTGGATATCATGTTCCGCGGCAAACTGACTGTACGCCAGGAGGTAGGCGATCTGCTGCTGGTTCCTTCCTGCGGCGCTTATACTTCGGCTTCGGCGACGACCTTCAACGGTTTCAGTAAAGCCAATTTTATCGTTTGGGAAGATTTAAAAGACGAAATCGAGCCGCAGCCGCAGGCTGCTATGGTTGGCTGAACAACAGAATATCTTTGCTCCGGCTGTTTGCAGCCGGAGTATTTTTATTGCGGTGAGCAGGCGGTTGCAGCGGTAGTTTGACGAAGCGTTACAATTGCTTGTAACGCCTTGCTGCTTGTGATAAAATGTAAAGATAACATGGATAAGTGTTTGTATTTATCGTGGAGGCTTTCTTTTGCAGGCAGATCAGAAAAAAATGCCGCTTGTAGCGGCTATGCTCAAATATAAAAAAGAACAGGTCTATCCTTTCCACACGCCGGGACATAAAGGCGGCCGCGGAATGGAACCGCTTCTGGCTGGCGAGCTGGGAGCAGGCGCATTGCAGATGGACGTTTCGCTGATGGCGGAGCTGGATGACATCCATTGTCCTGAAGGCTGTATTGCCGCAGCGCAGACCCTGGCCGCACAGCTTTACGGCAGCGACCGCTGTTTTTTTGCTGTTAACGGTACGACGCAGGCCATTCAGGCAATGCTGATGACTGCTGTCAAACCGGGCGGTAAAGTTCTTATTCCCCGCAATGCTCACCGCAGTGTTGCCGGAGGGCTGCTTTTAGGTGATCTGGAACCGGTATACGTATTACCGCAGTTTGATGCGGTTTTTGGTATCAACACGCAGGTCACTGCCGGGCAGATCGAAGAAGCTCTGCAAAAAGATCCTTCTATTAAAGCAGTGTTTCTGACCAGCCCTAATTATTACGGTCAGGCTGCTGATATTAAAACGATTGCTCAAATAGCCCATAAATATGGTGCTGCACTATTGGTAGATGAAGCGCACGGCCCGCATCTTGGTTTCAGCGAATTATTGCCGCCTTCGTCTATGGAGTGCGGCGCGGATGCCTGCGCGCAAAGCACGCATAAAATTTTGGGTGCTATGACGCAATGCTCGATGCTGCATGTGCAGGGGCGGCGCCTTGATTTAAAGCGGGCTGCTGATGTTATGAGTCTGCTGACGACAACCAGCCCCAATTATCTGCTGATGGCGTCTCTGGACGCGGCGCGTTTCCAACTGGCGACAGGCGGCAGGCAGATGGCGGCACAGGCTGTGGCTGCGGCAGACAGATTGCGGAAGCTTTTACAGACCTTCAAGGGGCTGAAGCTGCTGACGGCTGATTGTGCCGGCAGTAACGGTATTGCCGGGTTTGACAGCACCAAGGTGACGGTCAATGTAGCCGCCTGGGGTTATACAGGTATTGAAGCCGGGGAAAAACTGCGGCAGGCAGGTGTTGCCGTAGAACTGACAGATGCCGATAACGTGTTATTTTTAGTTACCTATAGCGACGGCGGCGCTGATTATGATGCCGTACTCGCTGTGATACAACAGGTTTTTACCGAACTGGAAAAAAACAAAAAAACGCCGCGCCGTTTGACGGTCAGCCCACAGCTTCCTGCACCGCAGCAGGTGATGTCTTTACGGCAGGCCTTCGACAGCGCGAAGACCAGCATACCTCTGTGCCGTGCGGCCGGAAAAATCTGTGCCGAGCAGGTAAGCTTTTATCCGCCCGGCATACCGGTACTTTTGCCGGGTGAGCTGATTACGGAAGCGATCATCGCTTACTGTGAAAATATGAAAAACTTGAACCTGCCGGTCAGCGGATCCGCTGACGGCAGCTTGAGGGAAATACGAGTGGTGTTTTGATGAACAAAGGGTATTTTATCACATTGGAAGGCCCCGACGGCAGCGGCAAAAGCACGCAGCTGGAGCTGATCGCAGAGTACCTGAGGCAGAACGGACGAGAAGTTGTCTGCACCCGTGAACCGGGAGGCAGCGAAGCTGCTGAACGCCTGCGTCAGCTGGTGCTTGACCCGCAGCTGGCCATAGACGCGCGTACAGAAACTTTGCTGTATCTGGCAGCACGTGCTGATCATTTAGATAAGGTCGTGCGTCCGGCGTTAGCGTCCGGAAAAATCGTGCTTTGTGACCGTTTCAGCGATTCGACACTGGTTTACCAGGGCTTTGTTCGCGGTCTGCCGCTGCAGGAGCTGCTGCAGCTGAACACTTTTGCAACGGGCGGGCTGGAACCAGATTTGACGCTGCTGCTGGACGGAGATCCTCTGCTGCTTGCAGGTCGCAGGTCGCAGCGCGGTGTGACTGACCGTTTTGAAAACGAAGGACTTGCTTTTCAGCTCAAGGTAAGACAGGGATTTGTCGAACTCAGTAAGGCCTATCCACAGCGGATCAGGGTCATTGATGCTTTGCAGGAACAGGAAAGCGTACGCGGCTGTCTGATCAGCGAGTTGGAGGCTTTACTTAAAGGGTAAGCGAGGAAAGGATACCTATGTGGGACGATATTCTGGGACATGAACAGAATAAGGAATTTTTAGCCAGGCTGCTGCAGCCGGGTAACAGGCCGCATGCACTGCTTTTTTTACGGCCCGGAAGGTATTGGTAAAAAGCAGCTGGCCTTGCGTTGCTAAAACATTCCTGTGCCAGAAGCCGGACGAACATCCCTGCGGCAGGTGCGAATCCTGCCGTCTGATCAATCTGGCAGAGCACAGCTTTGCCCATCCTGATTTTATTCTGGTGGAGCAGGAAGCTCCCGGGAAAGACCTGAAAATAGAACAGATCAAGGAAATGAGCAGGCAGGCCGCCTTTGCGCCTGCGCTTTCAAGCCATAAGGTATGCGTCATCGACGCTGCTGACAGGATGACGGTAGAAGCGGCGAACAGCCTTTTAAAGCTGCTCGAAGAGCCGCCGCCAAACTGGATGTTTATTCTGGTTGCGTCGCGGCTGGAACGCCTGTTGCCGACGATCCTTTCGCGGGTCATTCAATTACGCTTTGACCAGATACCCCTGGCACTGACACAGGAGGCTTTGAACAGGCTCGGGCTGGAACGCCCGGAACTGCTGGCCCGCCTGGCAGGCGGTTCGCTTGGCGCTGCTGTCAATTTGGCTGCTGCAGATGCCGTCAGCTACCGCGATCAGGCTTTGGAATTTCTGGAAGCCCTGCCGCTGGCGCAGCCCATGCGGTATGTAGCTTCGCAGCCATGGCTCGAAAGCTATGACAAACAGGGCGGTTTATTATTTACGGAAATGCTGCTGTTTTTAGCCCGGGACGTTTTGCTTTGGCAAAACGGACTAGAGGAACAGATTTATAACTGTGACTGCACAGATAGATTACGGCGTTTGGCCGCCTCATGGCCCGCTTCGCATTTGAAGCAGGCGGCGGACATCGCCCAGCAAGCATATCAGGCCATCGAAAGCAATGCCGGCGCCAAGCTGGTTTTGGAAACGGTGGTACTTAAAACAGACATACTTCGGAAGGAGGAGAGATAGTGCCAACAGTTGTAGGTATAAGATTCAAAAAAGCAGGTAAAATATATTATTTTGATCCCGCACTCAGCAGCGTAGCCCAGGGGGATCATGCCATTGTCGAAACTGCCCGCGGGGTAGAATACGGCGAAGTAGTAGTAGGGCCGCGCGAGGTCAGCGACAGTGAGGTGGTTTCGCCTTTGAAACCGGTGCTGCGCAAAGCTACTGATGAAGATGCCCAGAAAGTCGAAGAAAATATCGTACGCGAGAAAGAAGCTTTCAATATCTGCCTGCGTAAGATCACTAATCACGATCTGCCGATGCGTCTGATCGATGTGGAATTTACTTTTGACGTCAATAAAATCATATTTTATTTCACAGCCGAAGGGCGTATAGATTTCCGCGAGCTGGTCAAAGACCTGGCCGCTGTGTTTCGTACCCGGATCGAGCTGCGCCAGATCGGCGTGCGCGATGAAGCAAAAATGCTGGGTGGGATCGGCAGTTGCGGCAGGCCGTTGTGCTGCTCTACTTTTTTAGGTGACTTTGAACCGGTATCGATCAGAATGGCTAAAGATCAGAATCTGTCGCTGAATCCGGCGAAGATTTCGGGTATCTGCGGCCGTTTGATGTGTTGCCTGAAATATGAAAACCATATGTACTGCTGCAAAGAAGGCGGCTGTAAACGTAACTGCGGCAACGACCGTGTCGAGATACCCAAATTGGGATCTCTGGTAGTAACGCCGCTGGGAGAAGGCAAAGTAACAGGCATCAACCGCGCTATGCGTACGGCTTCCGTGCAGCTGACGCCCGATAACGTTATCCAGGTAGAATGGGACGAGATCGTTGATGCTTCTAAGGCCGATCCGATCTGAAATGAGTAAAGCTACAGAACGCTGCGATTCTTTGCCCGGCTGTAATTATGCGATCTGGCAGGACTCGGAAGAATTTTGTTTTACGACGGATGCTGTTTTTCTGGCAGCTTTCCCGCATTTGGTCAGGCAGGCCCGTGTTTGGAACTTGGCGCCGGTACGGGAGCCATCAGTCTGCTGCTGGCAGCACGCGGTGCGGCTCAAGTAGTAGGTGTTGACTGTAATCCTCATGTGGTAGAGCTGATGCGCCGCAGCATTGCGGCTAACGGGCTGGAGGAATGTGTCAGTGCCGAGCTGGCCGATCTGCGGGAACTGAAAGCGCTTTATCGCTCGGAAAGTTTCGATCTGATCGCCGCCAACCCGCCTTACCGCAACAGCGGTAAGGTTCGCCGGGTAGCAACTGCGGCCTGCCATGAACTGACGGCAACGCTGGAGGATTTCTTCCGCACCGCCGCCTATCTGGTCAAATATCGAGGGCGTTTCGCCATTGTGCAGCTGCCCGAGCGGTTTACGGAATGTATGGAACTGGCGCTTAAATATGGTCTGCAACCGAAAAAACTGCAATGGGTACATGCCTTTGCGGATAAGCCCGCCTGGATCTTTCTGATGGAAATGGTCAAAGGCGGCAGTTACGGACTGGAGGTTTTGCCGCCGCTTATTATGTATAATGAGGACGGCAGCCACAGCAAACAGACTTTGGAGTATTACGGTATGGCGGAGGAGGCAGAATAATGGCAGGAATTTTATATTTGTGCGCGACGCCGATCGGCAATTTGGAAGATATGACGCCCAGGGCTCAGAGAATGCTGGCCGAGGCGGATATTATCGCCGCCGAAGATACCCGTCATACACTGCAGTTATTGAACCGTTTCAATATCAAGGGACGGCTGGTACGCTATGATGAACACAGCAAAGAACGGCAGGGAGCTTATCTGCTGGACGAACTGCTGTTCGGAAAAAATATCGCTTTAGTCAGTGACGCCGGGTTTCCCGGTATCGCTGATCCGGGCGAACAACTGGCCAGACTGGCGATTGATGCCGGCGTGCAGGTAGTGCCTGTACCTGGTGCCAACGCCGCGTTATGCGCGCTCATTGCTTCAGGTCTGCCTGCCTCGCCGTTTTTTTTCGGCGGATTTCTGCCCAAGAGCAAAAAAAACAGGCGGCAGCAGCTGGAAGAATGGCAGTATCTGCCGGCTACGATTATTTTGTACGAAGCGCCGCACAGGATCGAACAGGTGCTGCGGGAAGTGCTGGAGGTCTGGGGGGACAGACAACTGGCAGCAGCGCGTGAGCTGACCAAGCTGCATGAGGAGTTTTTCCGGGGCACGGTCAGTCAGTGCCTGACCTGGCTGCATGAAAATAAGCCCCGCGGTGAATTCTGCCTGGTCATCGCCAGAGGCCTGGAACAGCCGCAGCCTGCGCAGGAAGCAAAGGATCCGCTGGCGCAGGTACAGGAACTGCTGGCTCGCGGCGTCGATAAAAAAACGGCGCTGGCGCAGGTTGCTAAAGCAAATAAGATTCCCAAACGGGAATTATATAATAAATTAATTTCAGAAGAAGAAGGGATCAACATATGACAAAACCAACGTTTTATATCACCACCCCGATCTATTATCCCAGCGATAAACTGCATATCGGTCATGCTTACTGTACGACTATCGCCGATACCGTGGCCCGTTATCATCGTGCCAAGGGCGAAGACGTCTTTTTTCTGACCGGCAGTGACGAGCATGGTCTGAAGATTCAGCGTAAAGCTACGGAGATGGGTGTTACCCCGATACAATATGTTGACGAGATCATCGCAAATTTCAAACTTTTATGGCAGCGCCTCAATATCACCAATAACGATTTTATTCGTACCAGCGAAGAACGCCATCATAAGGTTGTGCAAAGTATTTTGCAGAAAATCTTTGAACAGGGCGATATTTATAAAAAGAATTATGAAGGCTGGTACTGTGTACCCTGCGAATCCTACTGGCTGGAGCGTCAGCTGGTCGACGGCAAATGCCCCGACTGCGGCCGTCCGGTAGAGCGTATGGAAGAAGAAAGCTATTTCTTTAAGCTTTCCAAATATCAGGACCGTCTGCTGGAATATATCGAAACTCATCCCGACTTCATTCAGCCTGTGGCACGCCGCAACGAGATGATCAACTTCATCAAACAGGGACTGGAAGATCTGAGCATCACCCGCACCACCTTCGACTGGGGCATCCCTGTGCCTTTTGACAACAAACACGTTGTCTATGTCTGGTTTGACGCGCTGCTCAACTACTTTACCGGTATCGGTTATGGCAGTGATCCGGAAAAATTCAATAAATACTGGCCTGCTAACATGCATCTGGTCGGCAAGGAAATTGTGCGTTTCCATACTATCATCTGGCCGATCATGCTGATGGCTATGGGTGAAGAACTGCCGAAACAGGTTTACGGACATGGCTGGCTGGTAGTTGAAGGCGACAAAATGTCCAAATCCAAGGGCAATGTCATTGATCCTCTGGCGCTGATCGACGAATTTGGCGCCGATGCTATCCGTTATTTCCTGCTGCGCGAGATCAACCTCGGCAGTGACGGCAATTTTTCGCGCGACGCGCTGATCACCCGCATCAACGCTGATCTGGCCAATGACCTTGGCAACCTGCTGCACCGTACGGTCAGCATGATCGAAAAATATCACGGCGGCGTGATCCATAAAACCGCCTGCAGTGATCCTCTTGATGACGAGCTGATCGCTCTGGTCAATGAAACTGTTGCAAAATATCAGGACACTATGGATCATATGGAAATCAACACGGCGATCAAAGCTCTGTGGGCGCTTATCAGCCGTGCCAATAAATACATTGATGAAACAGGCCCCTGGCTGCTGGCAAAAGATCCCGCCAAAGCAGCGCGTCTGAAAACAGTTATGTATAATCTGGCAGAGGTATTGCGCATCGTCGCTATCCTTACAAGTCCTTATATTCCTTCTACCAGTCCCAAGATCTATACCCAGCTGGGCCTCACTGCTCCCGAGCAGTTCCTGCTGGCCGATACCGCCTGGGGCGGGCTGCCTGACGGCACCAAAGTGCAGAAGGGTGAGCCGCTGTATCCGCGTATCGAGATCACTGAAAGCGGAGAAACTGTTATCGCCGCTACCAAAAAGACTGCTCCGGCCGCTAAACAAGCAGTTAAGGCCGAAGTAAAAGCTGAGGCCAAAACGGAAAGCAAAGCCGCGGCAACAGAAGAAATAACTATCGATGATTTTATGAAGATAGATCTGCGCGTAGCTACCATTACCGCAGCAGAGCGCGTACCTAAAACCGATAAGCTGATGAAGCTTGAGGTCAGGATCGGCGAAGAAGAACGTACCATCGTTTCCGGGATCGCGCAGCATTATACTGCCGAAGAGCTGATCGGCCGCAATGTTATCGTGATCGCCAACCTGAAAGCTGCAAAACTGCGTGGGATCGAATCCCGCGGGATGCTGCTGGCCGCCTCTGACGGAGAAGGTAAGCTGGTGCTGGCTGATGCCCCCGATATCGCTTCCGGGAGCAAGGTGAAATAAGATGTCACGTACAGGACTATTCGATTCCCATGCCCATATGGACTCGGACTATTTTACCGATGACCGCGACGCGCTGCTTACACAGCTGCAGGAAGAACTGGACGGGATCATCAATCCCGGCTGTGATGAGATCACGTCGGGTTTCGCTGTAAGTTTAGCTGAAAAATATGATTTTATGTATGCCGCTGTGGGCTGGCATCCTGAAGACCTTGAGGGTATTTTGGATAACAGCTATCTTGACGAGCTGGCAGCCTGGGCCGTCCACCCCAAGGTAGTAGCCATCGGCGAGATCGGCCTCGACTATTACTGGAAGGGCAACGAGCCGAAGGACGTGCAGAAGCGCCGTCTTTTAGAACAGCTCGATCTGGCCAAACAGTTCGACCTGCCGGTGATCATTCACGACCGCGATGCGCACGGCGATATCCTGGAGATCTTCCAAAAAGAAGTCACAGGTGTGCGGGCAGTGTTCCACTGCTATTCCGGCTCACTGGAAATGGCGAAGGAACTGCTTAAGCGAGGATTTTATCTTGGTTTTGGCGGCACCTCTACTTATAAAAATGCCGCAAAAGTGCGCGAGGTCCTGCAGTATGTGCCGGATGACCTGCTGCTGTTTGAAACAGATTCACCTTATCTGACGCCGGTGCCTTATCGCGGCAAGCGTAATCAGCCGGGTTATACCGAGCTGGTGGCACGCAATGCGGCCGAAGTGCGCGGCACGACCTTTGAAGCGCTGGCAGCGCAGACTACTAAAAATGTCAAAACTCTTTTTAATAAAATAAAATAAAATACAAACTGCCTGTTTGTTTTTCGCAAACAGGCAGTTTGTATTTTAAGGCTGTTATTTTCCAGAAGTCAAAACAAGTATCTGTGTCCACAGTAGTTTTTACGTTTTTGTTTTTTGTGCAAAAGCTTATGTGTGTTTAAGGGCGACAGTTTGACAGAAAATTTTCTTTATGGTAAAATTATACGTCTTTAAAAGGAGGTACAATTTATGCCTAATAGAAAATCATTATATAGAGCAATGGAAATTTTGCCGCTGCTGTTAGTGGTAGTTTTAGTTTTCAGCGCTATTTGTCTGGCCAACAGCAAAGAAATAGTTTTGCGTTACGACGGGCAGGAAAAAGTAGTGACCACTATTCTTGAAGATCCCCGTTCTATTTTGGAAGAGTCCGGCGTCAAGGTCGGCAAAGAAGACCGGATACTGATCTCTCCGGCAAATGCCGAAAAAAAGACTAGGGAAGTTATTGAGTTGAAACGCGCCCTGCCTGTAACGATCGAAAAATATGGCGTCAGCAAAAAATTCTATACCGGTAAAGCAACTGTCGGCGAGGCGCTGGATGCCCTGGCGATCAATTATGAAGGCAAAACAGTCTATCCCGCTGTTGATACGCCGATCACTTCCGACCTGGAGATCCATATTTTAGGGCGGTTTGATGAGCTGCATGAAGAAGAGCAGCCGATCGAAGCACCTGTAGAGTTTGTTGATAATCTGGAAAAGCCTTATGGTGAGAATAAAGTGCTGGAACCGGGAGTGCCCGGCAAGATGAAGGTAACCAGTAAAACTACGCTCAAAGACGGATTGTTCCAAACTCATATCATCAGCAAGACAGTGCTGGAAGAGCCTAGACGTGAGCTGGTAGAGCGCGGCATGGCCCGTTCTATCGAAACTTCGCGCGGGCGGATGCGTTATAATAAAGTTATGACCATGGAAATCACCGCCTATACTTTGGGTGAGGGCAGCGGTACCGGACGAACTTCGATAGGACTGGTGCCTTACGAAGGTATCGTGGCCGTTGACCCGCGGGTTATCCCGTATTATACTAAACTGTATATCCCCGGTTATGGCATTGCCATGGCCGGCGATACCGGCGGCGCTATCCGCGGCAATCGGCTGGACGTGTTTATGCACGACTGGCACAGAGCCATTCAATGGGGACGCCGTACCTTAGACGTATATATCTTAGAGTAACGGAGGCGCGGACTTGCTGAAAGAAGTTCTCGTAGTAGAAGGAAAAATGGATACAGTGGCGATCAAACGCGCCCTGGAAGCCGATACCATCGAAACAGGCGGTTTTACCTTAGCGCCATATACCCTGCGGCAGATCGAAGCCGCATATAAAAAGCGGGGCATCATTATCCTAACTGACCCGGACGGTGCCGGCGAACGTATCCGCCGCTTTCTGACGCAGCGCTTTCCCGAAGCGGGGCAGGCTTTTGTACCTAAAGCGGACGCTACGGCGCACAATGATGTGGGCATCGAGCAGGCTCAGCCTGAGGCGATCCTGGCAGCGCTGAGTAAGGTGCGCCACCATGAATATAAGCCTGACAGCGAATTTAACAGCCAAGACCTGTGGCAGAACGATCTGGCCGGAACAGACAGTGCGGCGTATCGCCGTGATAAAATGGGCGCTTTGCTGGGCATCGGCTACGGCAACGCCAAAAGGTTTTTAGAGCGGCTCAACAGCTATGGGGTCACCCGCAGCGAATTTGACGAGGCGCTTGCGCAGTTAGGAGAGCATGGATAAACCGATCATTGCCAGACGCGAAGTCACCAATCATATATTGCACACCTTTAAATTAAAAGCGGATAAAAGACTGGGACAGAACTTCCTGATCGACGAAGAAGTCGTACGCAGGATCGTTGCTGCTGCAGAACTGTCTGAGGACGACACGGTTTTAGAGGTCGGTCCCGGTATAGGCACTTTGACGCAGGGACTGGCGCAGAGCGGCGCCAGGGTCGTAGCAGTCGAGCTGGATAAAAGACTGCTGCCGGTGTTGGCAAAAACACTGGAAGGCTACGATAATGTGCGTATAGAAAACGGTGATATCCTGGAAGTCGATATCAAAAATATTGTTGGCGCGCCGACCTTTAAGGTGGCGGCTAACCTGCCTTATTATATTACCACGCCGATCATTTTCAATCTGCTGGAACAGCGCCTGCCTATGGAACGACTGGTTGCCATGGTGCAGAAGGAAGTAGCCGAGCGGATGGTCGCGAAGCCCGGCGGCAAAGATTACGGCGCTTTGTCAGTTTCGATCCAATATTATACCGAGCCGGAGATAGCCTTTATCGTACCACCGGAATCTTTTATCCCGGCGCCTAATGTCGATAGTGCCGTCATTGTCTGCAAACGCCGTACCGTACCTCCGGTCGAGGTCTGTGATGAAAAACTGTTCTTCAAAGTCGTAAAGGCGGCTTTTTCCGTACGCCGTAAAATGCTCAGTAACGCTCTCAAAAATATGGGCATCAGCAGCGTACAGGCTGCGGCATGGTTGGAACGTGCCGGTATCGACCCCAAGCGCCGGGGCGAAACGCTGTCGCTGGCAGATTTTGCCAGCCTGACCAACTGCTTTAAAGAGGTGCTGGCAGAAACAGAGCAGTAAAAATAATCAAAGGAAAAATGCCTATGAAAAAGATCGCTGTTTTAAGATGTCTGCGTACCAGTAATAACTGTACCGGCAGCGGCTGTCTTAAAGCATTCAATAATAAAACTAACGCTTTTGCCGTTTATGAGGCAGAGGAAACAGAACTGGCCGCTTTTTTGAACTGCAGCGGCTGCGGTGATGTACAGATGCCCAATAACGAGGAAGGTCTGCGCAAAAAGCTGGACCGTCTTGTTACTATCGGCGTTGAAGCCGTGCATTTGAGCGGCTGTACCAAAAAGAAGGACGCACAGGGAGAAAAACATGAATGCCCGGTGATCACCAAAACTGCCGAATACCTGGAGCAGCAGGGTATTACTGTTGTCAGAGGCACACATCACTAAAAATAAAAAGCTAAAAAGCATCGACAAATTTTGTCGATGCTTTTTTATTTTTATCTATGAAATTACGGCGATTAGTTGAGCCGGTCAGCCGTCCTGCTTCAGCAGCAGCCGCAGCCGCAGCTTATCCAGCCCTTTGAGCCGGTGCTTGGTGACGTTGCGTACACTGCAGCCCAGCAGGCGGGCTGCTTCTTTGGGTTTCTGCTCGCGCAAAAACAACAGCTCGATAACCTGCTGCTGTTCGGCAGTCAGCCGTTTTAAAGCCTGCCGTACTTCCAGTGACAGCAGCAGTTGGGCAATATCGTCCGGCAGCCCCTGCTGTAACCCGGCCTCATCCAGAAGGGCGGTGCCTTCCTCGCTGTCAGTATTGACGGCGATCTCGTTTTCCCAGATCCGGCCCTGCTTCTGCATGGCGTCGAACAAAGCGAAATGTACTCTGCAGCGCGCGTAACCGGGCCAGTTTACATAATCAGTACCGCTGTATTTGAGTACCAGCTCGATAAAAGCCAGCACAGCGATGCCTTCCGCATCTTTCCCCAGTGAATTATAAAACATCTCGCGCCGTGCTTCGCTGCTGAGCAGGGGCTTAAAATCACTGCACAGCTTCAGTAAAGCACCGTTGTCGCCTGCCTGCGCCGCAGTTATCAAAAGCTGCAGTGCCTGGGCAGCCGCGCTGCTTGTATTAGTATCTGTCAAAATAGCTATTTATATCAGTTCTTCCCATAATTTTATGACGGCGGGCCGTACTGTAAAGCGTTATGCATAACAGGGCTCAGTATGCGCCTTTGTATTTGTTTTGTAAACAACCTTTGGGGTAGGCTATAAGAAATACAACCCATAGGGTTATTTTGCTTTGCTGCTTTTGCGGTTAAAATTTTTCACAGTCAAAACTTTTAGCTGAGGTGCAAAATGAGCAAGCATACTTATAATAACATCGGCCGCAAATTATACCAGCTGCGGCTGGAGCTGGGGCTGACCCAAAACGACGTGGCCGAACGCTGTAATATGTCGGTCAATTATTACGGCCGTATCGAACGGGAGGAATGCAACTGCAGCGTTAATCTGCTGGATAAGATATTGCAGGTGCTGGGAAAGGAAATAGATTTTAAGTAAAGTCTTGTAGGAAGAAACTGCTGTTAGATTAAAAGATAAAAAATAATCGCTCTCAGCGAAAGTTGAGAGCGATTATTTTTTGCCGGGCTCTATGGGAATAGAGTCCGGCTTTTGCATGTCAGCAGAGGCGGTGCTGGCAAGTGAGATTGTAAATATTGCCGCACAGGTACGATGAAAATATAAGTACGAGCAAAAAGCATACTTAAATATAAAAGAAAACGTGCTTATGTCTTGCGGGGGGGTACAACCGTGGTACAATAATTATAAAATATTAGGGAAGTTTTTTATGTATTGGAAATATACAAAAATGAGTAAGAAAATATTGAATAATTAAGATATAAATATAGTTTATAAGAATAAAAAATCGGCAAAATTGTGGCTTCGTACTTTTAGTGACAAATAGTTGCTGGCAAGTGAGATTGTAAATATTGATGCACAGGTACGATGAAAATATAAGTAAGAGCAAAAACGTTACCGAAATATAATTTTAGAAGCTGTTATGTCTTGTGGGGGTACAAGTGTGGTATAATCTAAAAGTTAATAAAACAAATATCTTAATTGTTTTATCAAAGCATTAGGATACAGATTGCAATTATTACGAAATTAATTAACAACACTAAGTTCAAGATAGATAAAGGTGATCATTTGCTGGATACACATACACATATCTTATGGAATATAGACGACGGTTCTAAGAATCAGTGCATGTCGTTACAAATGCTGGAGATTGCGGCCAGAAGCGGGACTAAAGCTATCTTTGCGACTCCGCACGTCATCGAAAGAGCGAACAAGCCTTCCTGGGAAGAAATAAAGGAAAAAACACAGCAGCTGCGGCAGTTGTGTGCAGAAGCACAGATAGATATTATGCTTTATCCCGGAGCAGAAGTGCAGATGAACTGGGAGCTTTTGCCGGAGCTGGGAGCAGCTGGCGCGTATTGTTTAAACGGCGGCAGATATCTGCTGGTCGAACTGCCGGCGGCAGAAATCCCTGCCTATGCCGATGAATTCTGGTATGAGCTGGAGCTGAAGGGGATCACGCCGATCCTTGCCCATCCGGAGAGATATCAGCAGCTGCGCGAAAACCCTGACCTGCTGTTACTGTGGCGGCGACGCGGCATGCTTATGCAGTGCAACAGCGGCAGCTTTACCGGAATGTTCGGCAGCAGCGTCTGCGAGAATGCCAAGGTCTTGCTGGCAAATGGTCTGGTCGATCTGTTAGGGTCGGACGGGCACCGTAGTGAAGGACGCAATACGGATATGTCACGGGCAGCGGCGGTCATCAGGCAGCTGGCCGGAGAAGAAGTACTGCGGCAGATGACAGAAACGAACCCGCAGGCGATCTTAAAAAATCAGGAAATAGAGCTCAAGCAGCCCAAAGTATTTTTAGAAGACACCAAAGAGCTTCTGGCAGAAACTCTTTGGCAAATAATAAATTAAAGATTGAAGTAAAGAGAAAAAGGAGAATCCCGATGAAGAAAACAATTCTGGCGCTGACCCTGGCGCTGAGCCTGCAGGGACTGGCAGCAGCGTCAGCAGCAGACAACGACTATATTATGTGTCCCGGCGACCAGCTGCAGGTAGTAGTCTATGGACATGAAGATCTGAGCAGCCCGCCCAACAGCAACACTACCCCCTATACAGTACGCCCTGATGGAAAAGTAACCTTTCCCCTGATCGGCGATATAGACGTGACAGGAAAAACAGTAACAGAATTTACGCGGCAACTGGAAGCGAGTCTGGCCGAATACCTTGTCAGGCCGCAGGTCAGCGTCAATATCTTAAAGCTGGGAACGACGCGTGTCTATGTGCTGGGGGAAGTAAAAAAACCGGGACTGTACGAGCTTGAAAAAAGCCACCGCGTATTAGATGCCCTGGGCAAAGCGGAAGGCTTTACAGAAAAAGCCGCCAAAAAGAAAATCTTTCTGATCAGAAAAGGTGCGGAAGAACCTGTACTGGTCAATATCAATAATTTTCTAAAAAAATCCGACCAGAGCCAAAACTACGTTTTAAACGAAGGCGACTGCCTGTATCTGACCAGCAACGGCAAGATAGATATCGGGCGTGACATCATGCCCTTCATCAGCGGCGCATACATGGTATCGGAAATCAAAAATAACGACTGATCTGAGGAGAGATAAAGTGGAAGAGGAAATCACAATCGACCTGCGCGAGCTGGCGCATATAGTGCAGAAAAACGCAAGGTTCATCGCTAAAGTCACGGGCGGATGTATAGCTGTAGCCGGGCTGTATTTGCTTATAGCTTCACCGGTCTACGAATCAGATTCGCTGCTGCGCATCAAGCAGCCCAAAGGGATAGGCTCATCGCTTTTAGAAAGCATGCCTATGGGCAATGCCATGGCCAGCAAACAGTTGATGAGCACCTATGCGGAAATCTTAAAAAGCCGCAGCGTCATCGTCCCGGTTATCGAACAGACGGAAGAAGCAGACAGTGACGGCAAATATATGCGTTATGAAGATTATATCAAAAACAGGATAGTTACCAATCCTTTTAAAGATACCGAGATCTTAAAAGTTACAGTCAACGCTAATACGCCGGAAGGGGCCCAGAAAGCCAACGACCTGATCGTTAACGGCTTTTTGCAGCGGTTGACCGGTCTGGTACGTGAAGAACAGAAAACTACCCGCGCCTTTATCGAAGAGCGGGTCGTAGCCTCTAAAGCCGAGCTTGAAGCAGCCGAAAGTGCGCTGACCGAATATAAAAAAGCCAGCAAGATCCTGTCACCGACGGACGAAATGAAGTTGGCGGCCGATAAAATGGGGATCGTCGATAAACTGCGTGCAGAAAACAAAGTGGCGCTTGCCACAGCGCAGGCACAGCTGTCAGCAACAGACCAGCAGCTGGGCGGCGAAGCCAAAGCGACAGCGGATAACGCAGTTATCAAGCAGTATAATGCCCGACTGGCCGAACTAGAGACCCAGAGGATAGATTATCTGGACAAATATACAGCCAAACATCCTAAAGTAATTGAAACAGAAGACGCTATCGCCAATTTAAAAAGCAAGCTGCAGCAGGAAATAGCCAAAGTAGCTTCACTGCAGGCGCCGTCGGATAACCCAGTGCACCAGCAGCTGCTGACCAGTAAATTCGGCAGCGAAGCGGCGATCAGCGTAGCCGAAAGCAACCTTGCCGAGCTGGAGCGTCTGGATAAAAGAAATCAGGAAGACGTAGAAAGGCTTTCCGAGAAAGAACAGAAATACCTGAGCCTGATGCGTGACGTTAGCGTTGCCGATGAAATTTACATCATGCTGGCCAAACGCCTGGAAGAAGCCAAGGTAGCCGAAGTAGCGGTATCCACCGAGGTACAGGTAGTAGATACGGCCACACTGCCGGAAGACCCGGTAAAACCGAAAAAGCTTTTGACCCTGCTTTTGGCAGCTTTTTTGGGAATCTTCGGCGGCAGCGGCTTTGTTATTGCCAAAGAACTGATGAACAGAACCATAAAGACAACGGACGATGTAGCAAACTATCTGGACCTGCCTGTTCTGGGCTCGGTACCGGATTATGAATCATTGAAGAAAAGCATCAAGAAAGAGCAGCGGCAGGAAAGCTTTGCTGACAAAGTGCGGAGGTACTTATGGAAACGATAACACTGATTGCCGACCGTGATGCCAAATCACCGGTAGCGGAAGCATATAGAACGATCAGGACCAACATCCAGTTCTCCAACGTTGGTCAGGAGCTGAAAACGATCATCGTTACCAGCGCTACGCCAAACGAAGGTAAAAGTACAACGATCAGCAATCTGGCGGTGGTAATGGCGCAGGCCGGGCACAAAGTGCTTTTAATGGACTGTGACATGCGCAACCCGACACAGCATAAGCTTTTTAAGCTGACTAATAAAGGTCTGAGCAACTGCATCTCGGCGAGTGAAGAGGTGCGGGAAGTCATTCAAAAAACAGGGATAGAGAATCTGGAGCTTTTAGCCAGCGGGCCGGTAGCGCCCAACCCATCCGAGCTTTTGGGAAGCAAACGAATGGAACAGTTACTGGAACAGCTAAAGCCGGATTATGACTATATCCTTATTGATACACCGCCAATCATGCCGGTAACGGATGCGGCAGTACTGTCTGGTAAGGTAGACGGGCTGGTCATGTTGGTCAGCTCCGGCGAAGTTACACCAGCAGCAGCTAAAGAAGCTAAACAGAGGCTGCTGCAGGCAGGAGCACATATTTTGGGAGTTATCCTTAACAAGGTAGAATTGGCCCATACGCACGGCTATGGTTACTACTATTACTATGGTTCCGATAGTACATCCGGGGGGGGACATTCGTCGCTAAAAGTGAGATGGAAGCTGCGCAGGTATTGAAAAGATATCACAAAATAATTGCATAGGGGTGGAATATGCAGTAATGATTAAAGCTGGTGAATTAGGAAAGACTATTTTTGATTTTACATTAACATTTATAGGAACGATATGTATAAGCCCGCTTTTAGCTTATATAGCGTACAGGATAAAAAAAGAAGATCCGGGACCTGTAATATTTAAACATATGCGTGTTGGTAAAAATGGAAAGTTTTTTCCATGTTATAAATTTCGCAGTATGTGTGTTGATGCCAAACAAATGCTGGAAAAATATTTAAGAGAAAATCCTGAAGCGCGAATGGAGTGGGAACGCGACTTTAAATTAAAAAATGATCCGAGAGTGACACCAATTGGCGAATTTTTAAGAAGGACCAGTTTAGATGAATTGCCGCAGATTTTTAATGTTTTAAAGGGAGAAATGAGTTTGGTTGGACCACGTCCTATTGTCCAGGAAGAAGTGCCACGCTACGGGATACATATAAAAAAAAATATTATTCAGTAAAACCTGGCATTACTGGACTGTGGCAGGTTAGTGGGCGTAGCGACATATCTTATTCAGAACGTGTTGCTTTGGATGTTGAATATGTAGTTAATAGGAATTTGCTAAAAGATATCCAGATACTTATAAAAACATTTGATGTCGTGTTCAGGAAAAAAGGTGCATATTGAGATGAATTGCCGCAGATTTTTAATGCAATAAAGGGAGAAATGAGCTTGGTTGGTTCCAGGACGTATTTAGACAGAAAAATGGGAGATGCAGTTAATACAATAATACTGGCCAAATCTGGTATAACTGGTTATTGGCAGGTGAACAGACATAGTAATGTAATTTTTGAAAATAGATTAATAATGGATTGCTGGTATATTGGCAACTGGAGTTTTTGGCTGGATTTGGTACTGTTATTAAAAACGATAGGAATAGTTTTAGATAAAAAAGGCGCCAAGTGAACTAAACTTTAAATAACTGCCTAATAAAAGTGCTAAAAGAAGAAATAAAAATTCAATAAATTTAGAATATAAAGGAGTAAGAATTTTGAAGAAGGCATTGATCACAGGTATTACGGGGCAAGATGGGTCATACCTGGCAGAGTTTTTGTTGGAAAAAGGTTATGAGGTACATGGTGTAACTCGTAGAGCATCTATTTCTAATACCTTACGTATAGACCATTTGATTTTAGAAAATGCGATTCGGTTACATGATGGCGATTTGTCAGATTCTTCATCACTTATTCGTATTATTAATCTTGTTCAGCCTGATGAAATTTATAATTTGGCTGCTCAATCTCACGTACAGGTTTCTTTTGATGTTCCGGAATATTCCGGCGATGTTGATGCAATTGGTGTGTTGCGTATTCTGGAAGCGGTTAGGATTCTTGGACTTATTGAAAAAACGAAAATTTATCAGGCTTCTACAAGTGAATTGTACGGTAAAGTTGAAGAAATACCTCAAAATGAAATTACCCCTTTTCATCCCTACAGTCCTTATGCTGTTGCCAAACAGTATGGTTTTTGGATCACAAAGGAATATCGTGAGGCATATGGTATGTTTGCCTGTAACGGCATCTTATTTAACCACGAATCTGAACGCCGCGGCGAAAACTTTGTAACTCGTAAAATAACTCTGGCGGCAGGCCGGATTGCGGAAGGTATCCAGGATCATTTAGAATTAGGCAACTTAGACTCTTTACGTGATTGGGGTTATGCTAAAGACTATGTAGAGTGTATGTGGTTGATGTTGCAGCATGATATTCCAGAAGACTTTGTTATTGCTACTGGTGAGCAACATACGGTACGTGATTTTGCAGAAAAGGCGTTTAGGGTGAACGGTATGGAAATAAGCTGGGAAGGAAAAGGCGTAAATGAAAGAGGCTATGATACTAAAACTGGTAAAATGATAGTTTGTGTCAATCCACAGTGGTTCAGGCCTACGGATGTAGATAATTTATTAGGTGATCCAACTAAAGCCAAAACTGTTTTAGGCTGGAATCCTCAAAAAACAGGCTATGAGCAACTTATCCGCATTATGGCGGAACATGACAGAAAACTGGCGCAAAAAGAAGCTGCCGCATTGACTTGTAAATAGTCGGAGTATTAGAAAGTTGGTATTTTATGAAAATAGCAGTTGTTTCTGAATTTTTTTATCCGCACAGTGGTGGGCAGGAACAAAGACTTTTAGAAATACTTGAATATGTTGCCAAACAAGGTCATAAGGTGGATGTTTACACAATTAAATATGATGTAAGATTAGCAGATAGTGAAAGTTATAATGGTATAAATATAATTAGAATTGTTGAAAATAGAGATTATAGCAGTGGTGGCGGCTTAAAATCCCGTAGCCTGAAAACTATTATTCAGTACTCACTGAAAGTTGCTTTAAGACTTGATGCAAATAGTTATGATAAGGTTATATTTTCGCAATTTCCAATTTTTCATATGTTGTTAACATGTTTTACAAAATCGAAAAAAATACTGGACTTTGTGGAATATAGACATGGAAGGTTTTGGGAATTTTTGTTTGGTTTAGAAATGAAATGTGCGGATCAAGTTGTTTGTATCAGCGATGTTGTTAAAGAAAAGGCCCTGAAGATATGTGACGGTAAGAAGTTATTAGTTATTCCAAGCTCTATTAAAATAAAAAAGTTCTATAGTGGAGAGCCGAAACATTTTATTTTTATTGGCCGTATGGAGCAGCATAAACATCCTGAAATGGCTATTGAAACTGTATTACAATACAATGCAGAACATAATCAAAAATATGTTTTGCATTTGATTGGTGATGGCAGTATGTTGGAATTCTTACGTAAAAAATACAATTATAAAAATATAATATTTCATGGTTTTGTGACTGAAGAAAAAAAGATAAGATTATTGGCCGATAGTATTGCTTTTAATATTCCCTTCGGAAAGGGAAGGATTGCCAGTGAGCGTGATAGAAGCTATGGCTGCCGATGTACCTACACTTACTACCAGATATGCTAATAATGGGACATATTATTTTGTTAATGATAAGGGTGTAGGTGTTGTTGCAGAACCTGATATCATTTCACTGACAGCAGCGTTACATGAGCTGCTGGAAAATAGGATACAATATGTAGATATGTGTAAACTGCATAAAAAGAATTTCAGCGCTGAAAGTGCCGCAAGAAAGTTTATAGAGATATAGTGGTGATTTTAATGGATAAATTTGTATTGATCACAGGAGCTTTTGGCTTTTTAGGTTATCATACCGCGCTTAAATTTAAAAGAGAAGGCTATCAGGTTATTGGTTTCGGTCTGGGAGAAATTACATCAAGGCAAAAACAAACTTTTTATAAATGCTATTTCGATTATCTTGATTTTACTGCTTTATTAAGCATAAAAGAAAAGCTGTCTGTTGTAGTACACTGTGCTGGTTCAAGCAGTGTATCAATGGTAGAAAAGAATGTTAGAGAGTCATTTGTGAGCACGGTTTGCTGTACTAATGATTTGTTGGAATATGTTAGATTATATCAGCCGGAAGCAAAAGTGGTGTATTTTTCCAGTGCGGCTGTTTATGGTGATACTGGAAATAAATTGATTGATGAGACTGGAGAATTAAAGCCGCTGTCATTTTATGGCGAACACAAAAAAATCGCAGAAGAGTTGTGTCATTATTATAGAAACAGATTCGCTCTGGATATAAATATTATAAGACCTTTTTCTATTTGTGGGGCTGGTTTGAAAAAACAGTTATTGTGGGATGCATGTAATAAATTTAAAAATGGAATTACTGAATTTTGGGGGACTGGTCAGGAGAAAAGAGACTGGATATCGCCCTCTGATGTCGCTGGTTTAGTATATGCGATAACTATGCAGCCTAAAAAAGAGAAATATGTTTTTAACGCCTGCAACGGTGAGGCTGTGAAAAATTGTGACTTTCTTAAAGAAGCAGCACATTACTATGGGATCAATGTTCCGGTTATATTTAATGGAAATAAAAATTTGTTTGACCCTGAAAACCTCGTAGGCAATAAAAATAATGCTGAGAAGCAACTTGACTGGCAGGCTAATCAGCAATGGATTGATATTGTACATAAATATGTGGATTGGTTTAAGAACAATTAAAATTTAATTAGGGGTTTAGGCGTGTTATGAATAAAAAAGAAAGCAATATATTGAATATAATGCAGTGTATTGCAGTATTATTAGTTGTTGCAGGTCATTCTATAGAAACTCCATCACCGAGTTTATTTTGGCAATATGTTCATAAGTTTATTTACTCTTTTCATATGCCCTTATTTATGTTGCTTAGTGGTTATTTGTTTTTTCATAGTCGATATAGCAATTTTTTAGATCATATCAAAAAGAAAGCGAGTAGGTTATTAGTACCATATGTCATTATTAGCAGCCTGTTTTTTCTTCCGAGAGTATTACTTAATAATTTTAACAGTGTAAAAGTTCAATTCTCATGTTCTGCTTTTTTAAATAATCTAATTTATCCTTGGGACAATGTTATTACTCAATTTTGGTTTCTTCCAACATTATTTTTACTGTTTTTGATTGCGCCCATATTGAAATACAGTAACAATAGTATAGTTGATGCCTGTTGTTTAATTGTCGGCGTTCTAGTACATTGCTATTCTTTGTTTTCTGATATAAAAATATTTAATATTACAGGCGTTTTATTTTATATGGTGTATTTTATTTTAGGCTATATGATAGCAAAATATAAGGCTGTATTGCAAAGGTTTGTTTACTATAATTGTCAAACCCTAATAATTATAGCTGTACTGAATACAGCTTATTTAATTTTGGAATCTAATGATGCTATTAAATTTTTACTATCGTTAGTAAATTCTTATTTTGTGATGTTAACAGCTATTTTTTACGTAAATAAAGAGTATAAGTTTTTAGATTTTTGTAATGGTTACTATTATCATATCTATTTGCTTTCGTGGCTGCCGCTTAAAATAGTTATTATTTTAGGTTACAAGATACTACATATAAACAGTGAATTTTTATATTTGATTGAATTTATAGCAGGGGTATTTATTCCGTTAAAATTAAAGGCCGTGACGAATCTACTATTAAGAAAATAAACATTATTAAGTGATAGGGGTCAGTTTATATGCAAAGAATGAGAATGTCACAAAAAATCCCGATAGAGGTATTTTCATTTTTTATTAAACCTTTTTTCCATGAACAAAGAAAGGATCAACCCATTAACTGGAAAGAGGTAAAAAATATCTTAATACTGGACACGATTGATTTATTGGGCGATATGGTAATGTTGTTGGGCTTTCTCAGGATTCTCCGTCTTAATGCGCCGGCTGCCAGAATTACAGTATGTGCAAGACCTTTTACGTATGGAGTGTTAAAAAATCTAGACTTGATCGATGATTTTATTGGACTTTCATTGAAAGATTCCTTTGCAAAGAAAGAAGTGCTTGGTATTTTGAATAAACAGCTTTATGATTTGGCGATCAATCCTCGTGGAGACTTCAGGGATATCCTTTATATGTATTTTGTTAATGCCCAAAGAAAGATATCTCATACCAGAACTGGTGGAGGCTTTCTTTTGACTGACCCGCTACCGGCAGATTATAGTGATCCGTATTCCCATGCCATTGAAGACAGGATCTATATACTGGATAAACTTGGCTGCAAATATGATGATATTGATAAGTATCCGATATTAAAATTGGATTCTAAAGGTCAGGATTATGTCAAAGAGTATTTTGCATCATACCCTTTACAGGGAAAAATAATAGTGGGTGTGCATCCCGGTGCCAGTGGCAAGGTTAGAGAGTGGCTATATTATGGTGAATTGTTGAAGAAAATTCAGGAAGAATATGAGAATATATTTTTTGTGATATTTTCAGGTCCCGGGGATAAGGTGTGTGTGTAGATAATGCTAGACGTTATTTGCAGAGAGAATACATAATTGTAAATGAAAGTATTGAAAATTATATCAAATTAGTTGGATTTTGCGATTGTTTTATTTCAAATGACAGTGGAGCGGCTCATATAGCCGCAGCTTATGGGATACCAACAATTGATATTTTTACTAATAATTTGATTTGCTGGTGGGGTCCATACAATTATAATGACAAAACTATATGTATTGGTAAAGATCTCCCCTGCAAGCCCTGTTACAGAAGTGATAAATGTAAGGAAAAAACGTTGGAATGCAATAAATCTATATCAGTAGAAGAGGTATTTACAGAATTTGCAGATATGTTGAATAAAATTAAAGGGAAAAATAACGATGTTTGAAACTTTTGATTTTTTAAATGGATATTTGAAGATTACAGCCTTAGTTGGAGCCCTCGATGTGCTTTTGATTTTGCATTTTTTACTTTCTTATTATTTTTGCTGTTATAAAAAAGGATATCTGATTGATTTATGGCATGGCAGTCTACTGTTTGTTTATTTTTTTACGATCCTGGTTTTTTATCCCTTTATGGGATCGGAACGCTTGTTAGATCTGAGGTTTTTTTACAATTGGTCGTATTCTATTCAGTTTATTGATTGGGCCTGGTTTATTAACGTCCTGGGGTTTATTGCTGTTTTCTTTGGTGGATTTTGTTTTACCATACTCAAAAGGAAGAATACATTTAATGGTATTATACTTTGGTCAGTTAAGAAATGTGACTATGCCATCAATAGAATATTACAGCATGAGAATCAGTTCCTGCTGATGTATCAAATCAATAATTGTATTTGTGCATATTTGCTGTTTTATGGGATAACGACTAGCGGTTTATTTGTAAATCTGAGAGTTTTTTTTATGACTGCAGGGATTTATTCTGCATTAAGCAATGTTTTTATTCAAGTTGGGCAGCCAATCTTTTTATTCTTTTCACTTATTGCGCTATATGTTTCTAACTCCAGGTTAAAAATAATTGTCCAAATAATCTTTTCCATAATTATTCTGAATATTTACGGCGCTCGGTCAACATTGGTATATCCTTTTGTTTCTTTTTTGTTTGGCTATATTATTGTTAACAAAAACAAAACTGTTTTCAAAAAAATATTGATTTCATTTCTTGTATTGACCGTAGTTTTTTTTGCTGTAGAACAATATCGTACAGATAGTGATACCAGTTATATGTCCAGTTATTCTTTAACTGACCGCATTTTATTTGGTAATAATATTGCTGATATACGTGATTTTAGTGTTATTCTTGAATGTTGGGATGGAAATTATATGCTGGGTCGCAATATTATTGCCGGTATTATTTCTTTTATACCGAAGGAGTATTCTCAGTTTAGGAGCAGTTGGAATACCGCAAGCTATACAAATAACTTGGTAGGGTTACCTGATAGCCATCCGGGTCTGCGTGGAGGATTATTCAGCGAGCCGTTTTTATCTGGAGGATATTTGGGAGTTGTTTTTACAGGTCTCATTTTTGGATATATTTTGGCAGCGCTAGATTATAAGTCTAAGCATAACGATTGTTTATCTGAAAAATATTATTTGGTATTGGTTATGTCTTTGCTTTTTATGAAGGATATATTTATTTATATCTTATTTCAAAGTTCTCTGCTGTGGTTAGCTTATTTAAGGATATTGTTTTTGTTGCTTTGCGTAGCTGTTTTTTCGGTTAAATTAAGGTTGAACAGGTGATGTATGGGAGATGATAATAAAGAGCAAAAATTTCTGCGGGATACGGCAGTCATAGGGATTGGCAATATCCTTTCTAAAGGCATTGTATTTTTGCTCATTCCTATCCATACCGCAATGCTGACTCCTGCGGAATATGGAGCCAGTGAGCTGATCTATAATTTTGTAAATTTATGTTTGCTGATTTTTTCTTGTTCCATAGCTGATGCTGGAGTGCGCTTTGCTTTAGACGCAAGTTTCAGTAAAGCGGCAGTTTTCAGCATAACAATATTTTTGCCAGTCATCAGCAGTTTGTTTTTAGTAATGGCAGCTTCTGTTACAGGGAGCTTTTTGGAAGTAGCGTATCTTGATTATATTTTGCTGCTGTACATGTTATTTGCGTTAAGGGAATCCATAACGCAGTTCTTTAGAGGCATTGGTCAATTAAAAACTTTTTCGTGGTTAAATATTTTGTTTGCTGTTTCTTTATTGATTTGTAATGTTATATTTTTGATGTGTTTGGATTTAAAAGTAAGAGGATATGTTTATTCTTTTGTCACTGCAAGTATTGGCGTAATAGCAATAGGGTTTTATAAGTTGAGTAAAATGTACGGGTTGCGATTCCCCGATAAAAAACTTATGGGTCAGATGTTGCAATATGGTATTCCGTTATCTTTTAATGCTATATCAGCATGGGTTACCAGTGTTTCAGGACGCTATTTTTTAGCTTATTTTTGCAGTGTTGCTGCCAGCGGAATTTATTCAGCTGCTTATAAATTTATGATGATAATAGTAGTTTTAGTTGATGTATTTCAGAAGTCATGGCAAATCAGTGCTGTACAATAATCGTATATGGATTCGGATAGGAACACTTTTTTCTCTGCTGTCTATAAAAAGTTTGTACTGATGGCTGCTTTTTTTAGTTTTGTTTTATTATTGATTTTGGTACCATTAGCTCCCTTTGCTTTGTCTAAGACATTTAGTGAAGCTATACAGTATATTCCGTTTATGGTGGTTTTAGGTTTTCTGGTAACTTTACCATCTTTTTGGGGTGTGATTTATCTGGTAGTTAAGGATACACGCGGCGTTTTTTTGTCAACAGTTATTGGTGCGGCGGTAAGTTTAGTTATGTTTATTGTTTTGATTCCTGCTTATGAAATTGGCGGCTGTATTATGGCAAGTTGTTTGGGATACCTTTCAATAATAGCTTATCGGATTATAGACTGTAGAAAATATTTAAAGGTTGATAATTTTGCTGGTGAAACAATAATTTTATTAGTTTTATTAATAGTTGTTGCCTGTCTTATAAATTATAATATTTATTTTGCGGCCTTGCTTAATGTGATTATTATCATAATGTTCGTAAAAAAATATAGGTATGTATTTATATCAAAATGATTGGAGACGGATGACATGCCACGTGTGGAAAGTAAAAATTGCTATGGCTGTGCAGCCTGTAGTCTGATTTGCCCAGTGAATGCCATACAGATGGTTGAAAATGCTGAGAAATTTTTTGTCATACAAATAGATGAATCAAAATGTATTAATTGTGGCAAATGTTTGCAGGTTTGTCCGCTGAAATTTAATCATAAAAATCAAGTTCTGACGAGTTATGCCGGTTATTCAACTGATGGATCAATTTTAAAGCAAAGTTCTTCCGGCGGCATGTTTGGAAGTTTTGCAAAATATCTTTTTAATTCTAATACTAATGTCAAAGTATTTGCTGTAAAGAATGATTTGGGTAAAGTGGTATACGAGATATGCACGGATTATAGAGATTTAGAACAATTTTATAAATCTAAGTATTGCCAGGCCTTTCTAAATAAGGCTTTTTATGAAAGACTTATTTCAGCAATTTCGAACGAAGCTGTTTGCCTGATTATAGGTACGCCTTGTGTATTAAGTGGTATCAAGAACACACTTTTAGCTCAAAAGGCCAAGCTGACAAGCTGTATTTTTGTGGATTTGGTTTGTCATGGAGTCATGTCACAGTCTGTCTACCACACGCATTTGGAAGAATGTAAAAAAAGATGGGGTGGGGTTGTTACACAACATTATTTCCGTTACAAAAGAGCTGTAACAAAAGATTGCCCTGAGGGTTCCCGCTGGAACTTATATAAAGTCAATAACGAGATAATTATCAAAAAGTCAGATGATGATTATTATATGCAAACATATTTTGCTGATTTGGCAATGCGTGAAACTTGTTATTGCTGTCAATTTACAGGAACAAATAGAATTGGTGATATTACAATAGGCGATTTTAATAACGCACATATATTATGTTCACAGTTCGATGGTTTAAGGTCTGTTTCATTAGTCTTGGTAAATACAGATAAAGGACAGAGATTTATTGATGAGTGTAATAATAATACTGTAAATCTGCAGCCAGTAGATATAAAACTTTTGCAAAAATTTAACACACCGCTTACAGCTCCTATTAAAAGGCCCTTTCAAAGAAGTCTTTTTTATACATTCTATAACAGTTTGGGATTATCGAGAACTGTATCTTTACTTAATTACAAATATTACTTACGAAAAATCATAGTTGCTTTTGGAGGTAAAAAACTTTTACTTAAAATCAAAGCTTTGTTAGGTAGAAGTTATATAGATATTGAATAAAGGGGGATTTTATGAAAATAGGTATCTTAACTTATTCTAAGGCTAATAATTTTGGGGCAATGATGCAGGCCCTGGCATTGAAACATACGCTTGAAGAACGGTACAAGGCCGATGTGTATTTTGTGAATTACTATTCTGTTTTACAAGAAAATAATGATGGGCTGAAATTGAAAATTTGTAATATGGCACAGCTTGTGAAACAATTTATCAGAATGCCATTCAGAAAGCAGATAAGAACTAGAATTCAAAAATTTACAGATTTTAGAAGCCGGAATTTTGTTTTTTCAAGTAAAAAAATGAATGAATATACAAGTCAAGAGGAATTGGTAGAAGAATTTGATAAATTTGACATAATTATTGTGGGTAGCGATCAGGTCTGGAATGTAGAAAATGACGGGTTTACTCCTGTCTATTATTTGCCGTTTAAGCTAAAAGCACGCAAAATAACATATGCTGCGAGTATTGGTGTTTCGCAGGTCGAAAAGCTAAAAGAATATTCCGTCTATATGGATGACTTTTTTTTATTGAGTACAAGAGAAGAAAAAGCAAAAAAAATTTTAGAAGAATGTACTCATAAAACGGTAGATGTAGTTTTAGATCCAACGTTATTTGTAGATTCGGATTTTTATGACACGCTGTTAAAAGGCTATAAATGCGAGTATCTTGCTGTTAAAGAAAAGTATATGTTGGCTGTTTTTTATGGACGTAAAAATTTGTCTAAATTTAGGAAGAGTGCAGAGAAACTTGCTCAAAAATTTTCTTTACCGCTAAAAATTATAAATGTTAATTTTGGGGCGGCGGCATATGCTTCAAATTTGATCAATGATGCAGGGCCACTTGATTTTTTAAGCTTAATAAAAAATGCAGAATGTGTCTGTACTAATTCTTTTCATAACATGGCATTTGCTTTAATTTATGATAGGCCGTTTTATGTATTTGAGGACAATGCATTGGATGTTAGAAAAGTAGGAATTTTAAAAACATTGAAATTACAAGATAGGATCGTTTATGGGGATGATATTTCTTCTATAACAAAATTAGATTGTGATTTCAAAGAAAACAAACTGATATTGGATCACCTTAAGTTACAGTCTTTTGCTTTTTTGGATCAGATCGATAGGTTAGGAAGTATACAGATATGAGTAATTTATACATCATTAAACAACGTTTTATAGAACATATTACTTTGGTGCAGCAGGTTGCTGTCAGCAATATTTTAGAGCAGATTGCTGAAAGTGCCGTTATTATAAAAAATTCTTTAAAAAACGGCAAGAAGGTTTTATTTTGCGGCAACGGCGGCAGCGCCGCAGACAGCCAGCATCTGGCTGCTGAATTTGTAGGCCGGTTTCAGAAAGAACGTGTCGGCCTGCCAGCAATAGCTTTGACTGTGGATACTTCGATTTTAACAGCAGTAGCTAACGATTACGGCTATGATACAGTGTTTGCAAGACAGGTACAGGCTTTAGGAAATGACGGTGATGTTTTGGTCGGGTTGTCTACATCCGGCAATAGTAAAAATGTCTTGGCAGCTATTGATGTTGCTAAGGCTAAAGGAATGCAGTGTATTGGTTTGACGGCTCAGGGGGGCGGCAAAATGGCAGAGGTCTGCGATATTTGTATGGCTGTGCCCGGTCCGGTAACGGCCAGGGCACAGGAGATACATATTTTGATCGGTCATATTTTGTGCGAATTAGTGGATGGAGAATAAATTGAGGGATTTGATCGATACAGGTATTTTTGAACGGATCGTGCTTTTACTTGAGGATGATCAAGTATGATTATAGTGATTTATAAGGCAATATTTATCGGAGGTCGTATATGAATATTATTCTTCTTTCCGGCGGCAGTGGCAAGCGTTTATGGCCACTTTCTAATGATATTAGATCTAAACAGTTTATTAAACTGTTTAAAGACGATAATGGTAATTACGAATCTATGGTTCAACGTGTATACAGGCAAATTACTACAGTTAATCCTATGGTCAAAGTCACAGTTGCGACTAGTAAAAATCAGGTTAGCGTAATAAAAAGTCAATTAGGTGAGAAGATTAATATTTGTGTGGAACCTTCTAGGAGAGATACTTTTCCGGCAATTTTATTAGCAGCAGCATATATTCATTATGAACTCGGTATAGGTGTAGAAGAATGTATTGCGGTTTGTCCAGTAGATCCTTATGTTGATAATGATTATTACAAGTGTGTTGGAGAGTTGGAAAATCTGGTTGAAGCTGGGACAGCAAATCTTACTTTAATGGGTATTAAGCCTACTTATCCCAGTGATAAATACGGCTATATAATACCTGATTGCGCTGAAAAAACAAGTCTGGTACAGTCTTTTAAAGAAAAACCTGATGTAAAAACTGCCGAAAAATACTTGGAAAGACATGCTTTGTGGAATGCGGGTGTTTTTGCATTTAAATTAGGTTATTTGCTGGACAAAGCACATGATATTGTTGATTTTACTGATTATCGTGATTTATATGCCAAGTATGATGATTTGCCAAAAATCAGTTTTGATTACGCTGTAGTTGAAAAGGAACCAAGCATTCAGGTAGTTCGTTATGAAGGTGAATGGAAAGATGTTGGTACATGGAATATGATGAGTGAGGTCATGGCTGACGCTGCTAAAGGTAAGGCGATTATGGATAATACTTGTATTAATACCAATATAGTTAACGAACTCAATCTTCCTATTATTTGTATGGGACTGAAGAATATGGTTATAGCAGCTAGTGTGGATGGTATATTGATATCTGATAAAGAAGCTAGTGGACGTATGAAACCCTATGTAGAAAAATTGGACAACGAGGCTATGTTTGCTGAGAAAAGTTGGGGAACATATAGAGTTATTGACGTCAAGGATGATTCAATGACAATTAAGGTAATTTTAAATAATGGACAGCATATGAGTTACCACAGCCATGAAAATAGAAATGAAGTTTGGATCGTTGTTTCAGGTAAAGGTAAAGCTGTTGTTGATGGTATGGAACAAATTCTGAGGACTGGGGATGTACTGACCATTGCTAAGGGCTGTAAACATACGGTAATCGCTGAAAGTAAGTTGGAACTTGTTGAAGTACAAATGGGGAAAATAAGTGTAGATGATAAGGAAAAATTTACATTGGATACATATCTTTAGGTGAAAGTATGGAAATTATGAAACTTGTTCCAGTTGGAAAAGAACGTCTTTGGGGAGGACGCAGGTTAAAAAAAGAGTTCGGCAAAACTTTTGATATAGATTGTTTAGGTGAGAGCTGGGAATGCAGTGTACACCCTGATGGAGAGTGTATGATTGCTAACGGTTCTTTTGAAGGGCAGACACTTTCCAGGGTACTAAAAATAAAACCGGAATATATCGGAACTAAATTTAGTGGCTGTTTTCCTATTTTAGCTAAATTTATTGATGCGAACCGGCAACTTTCTGTACAGGTTCATCCCGGTGATGAGTATGCAAGGATCAATGAACATGATAATGGTAAAACAGAGATGTGGTATGTATTGGATGCAGATACGGATGCGTGCCTTATATATGGTTTTGCCCATCCTGTTAATGAAGATATTCTACGTAAGGCAGTTTTGGATAAGACATTGGATAAACACCTGCAAAAAATACCTGTTAGAAAAGGTGACGTCTACTATATCCCGGCGGGCACAGTACATGGTATTGGTGCGGGAATATTGCTTGCAGAAATTCAGCAAAGCAGTAATGTAACATATAGAGTATATGATTATGATCGTCAAGACAAAGATGGGAATAAACGTGAATTACATTTGGAGAAAGCAATCAAAGTGCTGAATATGGACGTGTCACAGGACGTGAGTCAGGGAATTAGACTGATAAATTATTATCCTGGATGCAGCCGGCAAATCGTTTGTCGTTGCAAGTATTTTGATGTGGAAAAGGTCGAGGCCAGCATAGGTTTTGATTTTTCTGTTTTGGAAACATCATTTCAGTTATTGATGTGTTTTGATGGCAGTGGTGAAGTTTGGATCGATAATGATTTTGGAGAACATTGGAAAAATGATAATCATAGAGACATAATGCCATTTTCGGCTAATTGTTATGATAATTCTTTCCATATTAATTTTAGTAAGGGTGACACATTGTTTATTCCAGCATCTGCTGGACGTTGCCATTTGCGTGGAAAGTGTCAGTTGTTAAAAGTTCGGTGTTAGTAATTTGCGAAGATAAATTAAATAATAGCAAATATCTATAAAATTAAAATAAATAGATTGAGGTGCTGTAAATAATATATTTTATTCATTTTAAATTTAATTCTATTACAGGAGGCGTACATAGGATGAATAAGTTTTTAATGGCGGGTATAGTTGCCGCAATGGCAGCAGCTACCAGTGTGGCAACAGCGTCGCCGCTGGTAACGGCAAATGTGCCGCTGGACAGCAGATATTACAGATATATCGACAAACTGGAAGGAATGGGTTATATCAAAGACATGCCGACAGGCACCAGACCTTACAGCCGTTTGGATATGGCAAAATGGATCATAGAAGCACAGCAGAAAGCACAGACGAAACCAATGCCAGGCTATCTGAAAATTTATTATGAAGAAATGCGCGCCGATCTGGCAGAAGAAATTGCTTATTTACAGGGTGCAAATACAGACTATGGCAGCAACATCAAGCTGCGTGCTGTCGAAGCCAGGCTGGCTTATGGCGATATGCGGCAGGATTCCTATCGCTACCGTAAGGGTATCAATGCTTCCTGGCAGCCGCTGAACCGCAATAACAACGGCTATAGGTATGGCGACGGCATTAATATTATCGGCGCAGCAGAGATCTCCGGCAGTTTGAATAAAGATCTGGCGCTGAGCCTGACGCCAAGGTTCAGCTATGATAAAGATCAGCATGGTGACGCCAGTATTGAAGAAGGCTATGTAAAAACACATCTGGGCGTCTGGGGGATAGAACTTGGCAAGCAGGCTGTGCAGTGGGGAAAAGCGCCCTTTGCTATGAGTAACAATGCAACGCCGCAGACGATGCTCAAGCTGAATCTACTGGAACCGCACACCTTTGATAACGGGTTTTTAAAATTTCTGGGTAAAGCTAATGTCAACGTTTTTTACAGCCGTTTGGAAGGTAATCGGGCAGACAAAGCGCATACTGCCGGGATAGCAAACTGGCAGCGTGAAAAGGATCATGCCGGGCTGCTGGGAGTAAGGGTTGATATAGTGCCGACAGATAACTTGTCTTTAGGTCTTGAACGTGTATCCATGTTCAAGTCTTTAAATAAGCATTGGATACTGGGTGATAATGCCGAGAGTGACGACCAGTGGAACGATATTGGCGGTATAGACCTGCGTTACCGTTTTCCTGGTGTCCAGCTTTACGGCTCTTTGTATGGCGAAGATCAGGCCGGCGGGTTCCCCAGTGAGCATGCCCGCAGTGTCGGTGTGTATTTCCCGCAGCTGTTTGGCGGTGACGGTTGCTGGGATATGCGTCTGGAGCTGAGTGATACTAATAATTGGTGGTATGGACACTGGTATCTTGTTAATGGCTGGACCTATAAAGACGATATTCTGGGTGATGCCATGGGTAAAAATACCAGGAAATATTATGGCAGTATCAGCCATTATCTGGCTAACGGCGACAGGATCGGTTTGGAATATACCAGTATGGATATGGACCGTGCTGCTGCCAGTAATCCGCGTGTACATGAAGTGCAGCTGACCTATGCGAAAAAGCTGAATAAGTCTTTGTATCTGGATAGCGTACTTGGATATGCCAAAATCAAAAATGCGGATTATACCAGTGGACGCAGTGACAGCAGCAAACTGGTAGCTGTAGGCTTGCGCTGGGAATATTGATAGAGTTACAGAGCAACGGTCAGTAAGTAAAAGCAGTATTTTTTAAAAATAAAGATAGGAAGATTTTAGAATGTATATCAAACGCCATTTGGAGACGACAATTGAAAAACTGAGCGGTTGTTGTAAGGTACTTCTGGTGACGGGGCCGCGTCAGGTAGGAAAGACGACTTTGCTGCGCAGGCTGGCAGAAGGCAACAGGACTTATGTGACGATGGACGATATCAACGTACGCAGCTTGGCAATGACGGAACCGGGGCTGTTTCTGCAGCGGTATAAACCGCCGCTCTTGATCGATGAGATCCAGATGGCGCCGAAGCTGCTGCCGTATATTAAAATGTACGTAGACGAGCATGGCAATAACGGTGACTTTTGGCTGACAGGGTCGCATGCTTTTGATTTGATGGAGAACGTCACAGAAAGCCTGGCAGGCAGGATCGCTATCGTTCATCTGCTTGGGTTCAGCCATGCCGAAGTAGCCGGTCTTGGTGCGGGAGCTTTTGTGCCTGAAGAAAAATTTTTACTGCAGCGGGCGCAGGAAGCTGAGATACTGCCGATGCGTGATTTGTTTGGGCAGATTTGGCGCGGCAGTATGCCGGCGCTGAACAATGCCTCAGAGCAGGACTGGAACAACTATTACTCTTCCTATGTGCAGACCTTTCTGCAGCGTGACGTCAGGGCGCTGACCCAGGTCAATGATGAACTGCAATTTTACCGGTTTTTATGTGCGGCAGCCAGCTATACCGGCAGTATGATCAACTATGCGGCGCTGGCCAAGGAAGCGGAGATCACTGCGCCAACGGCGAAGCAGTGGCTGAAGGTACTGGCAGCGGCGGGGCTGGTATATTTACTGGAGCCGTTCATGCATCCGAATTTAAAATATGGTGTGAAAGCGCCGAAGGTATATTTTACCGATACCGGCCTGGCTGCTTATCTGCTGCGCTGGAGTAATGCCGAGATCTTGGAAGCAGGGGCAATGTCGTCGAGTTTTTTGGAAACTTGGGCGGTAATGGAGATCTACAAGAGCTTCAGTAATTGCGGACAGATACCGCCGCTTGGTTATTACCGTGACTTTAACAGCCGGGAGGTAGAGCTTGTGCTGAATGTTGATGGCAGCATACATCCTTTGGCGATCCGCAAAAGCTCCAGCCCGGTGAAAGAAACGAAGAAGTTTGATATCCTGCGGCCGGTGACAGAAGGAGAACGGGCCTTGAAATTAGGTGCAGGCGGCGTGATCTGTTTTGCCAATGATCTGCTGCCAATAGATGCCAGAAACTGGTATATACCGGCCGGGCTGTTGTAAATAGATGATAGTATAATTAAAAAGCTGATAAATATAGGCGTTTAAGCGCTTCTATTTATCAGCTTTTATTGTTTATTTCCTCACCCGCAGGCTCTGCGCGGTGAAGGTAACTAACGGTATATAATTTTGTTTTTCAGCATAGGGAAAGACGAACAGTCCGTCAAAGGCTTTCTGATTGCGTTCGCTGTGGGTAAGTACAGCCATGCAATGCTGTCCGTCGGCCGTACAGCTGAGATAAAGATATTGAACGATCAGGTTTTCTGCTGTCCGTCCGCTGCCAGCATCCACTATTTTGACGTTGGTGATCTGCTTGGGCAGCTCCAGCGGCGCCGGGTCAGTATTGTAAGTATAACGCGGGGCTGGGATATATTCGTATTCTTCGTTCGGTCCTAATGGCGGCAGCGGTATCTCGCTTCTGTTTTTGAGCGCTTCGCTGAAGATCCGGTTTTTAACAGGATCATTTTCTGTGGCGGCAAAGGTCATCAAAACAGTGTTGCTTTGGGCCCGCATCAGCATGGGACCTGCAGCAGGCAGTCCGGCGAGGGTATCAGTACCGAAATCCTTGGGCAGCGACAGGCTGTAATAAGGATCGCCGTTATAGGAATAATAATAAAAGTCCTGCGGCCAGATCACGCGCTGCGGTTTTTCCTCAGGGACCGGAGGTTTGATTTTTTTGATCACCGGTTTGGTTGGTTCCGGCTGCATATCAGCAGGAGGAGTTTTGATATCCGCATCGGCAGTGGAGGTAGCATTGGACGCAGTATCAGCCGGTGTTTTGGCGCTCGGCTGTGCTTTCGCTGTAGCTGCTGCCAGCCTCTGGGCCTGTGTCTGCGGCGTGATGCTGATGCCTTCAGGCGGATGTCCGTTACTGTTATCAGCTTCTGTATGGACAGAAGGAGCCTTATTTTTGATTTTAGCGTTGCCTGGGGCAGCGGCCCAAACAGGGATTATTTCAGCGAGCAGTGCTGCTGTGACGATAGCAGCGAGAAAGAATTTCATGTTTCTTACTCCTTCAGCGGCGCGGCGATAATACCGCCGCCGACTACGTAATCGCCGTCGTAAAATACTACGGCTTGACCTGGGGTGATGGCTCTTTGCGGTTCGTCAAAGGTAACTTTGATCTTACCGTCCGCCAGCGGCTCGATAACTGCCGGTACGTCTTTCTGCCGGTAACGGGTCTTGGCGGTGACGCGCAGGGGCGCCTCCAGCTTATCGATCGCGATCAGGTTACAGTTTTCGGCAAGCAGAGCTTTCTGGAACAAAGCATCATTAGGGCCTAAAATAACTGTGTTGCTGGCAATGTCTTTATCAATAACATAAAGCGGGTATTCATAAGCAATGCCCAAACCTTTACGCTGGCCGATAGTGTAGTGGATCAGTCCCTGGTGCGTTCCCAGCACCTGACCGTTTTGGTGGATGAATTTACCGGGGCGCGGTTTATTTTTGGTAATGCGTTCGATAAAAGCGGTGTAGTCGCCGTCGGGGACAAAGCAGATATCCTGGCTGTCCGGCTTATGAGCCGTTACCAGGCCGCGGTTTTCGCTCATCCGGCGGATCTCGGGTTTGGTAATATCTGCCAGCGGCAGCAGGATATGCGCCAGCTGCTGTTGGGTCAGGTTAAAGCATATAGCTCTGGTCTTTGGCGTGGTCGTCGCCGCGGGCCAGCAGCCAGCGGTTTCTGTCAGCGTCGAAAATGATGCGGGCATAGTGACCGGTAGCCAGATATTCACAGTCCATCAACCGGGCGCGATCGAGCAGTTCGCCGAATTTGATGTGTTTATTGCAGTCGACGCAGGGGTTTGGCGTACGGCCGGCTTCGTATTCGCTGATAAAGCGGTCGATGACGCAGCGCCTGAAGCAGGGACTGAAATTAAAGACATAGTGGGGAATGCCCAGCTTGTGTGCAACCAGTTTGGCGTCTTCAACGTCGCTTAGTGAGCAGCAGGTACTGTCCTGCTCCAGTCCCAGATCCTCGTTGGAGAACATACGCAGCGTGGCTCCTGTTACATCGTAGCCCTGCTGCTGCAGGAGCATAGCCGCGGCAGAGCTGTCAACGCCGCCGCTCATGGCGACTAAAACTTTTTTCTTCATAATTTATTATAAAACCTCGTTCGTTCAGGCATCAAAGGAAGCGCAGGCTTCGTTGATAGCGGCTTCGTCTTCGCGCATAGCCAGAATAGTCTTTTCGATCAGCTCGTCGACGGTCCAGCCCAGGTTGGCAGCGCCCTTTTCAATAACGTCGCGCGAGCAGCCGGCAGCGAATTTTTTATCTTTGTATTTTTTCTTGACTGATTTCAGTTCCAGGTCCATAACGCTTTTGGGAAGGGCGCATAATGGCAGCGGCGCCGATCAGTCCCGAAAGCTCGTCGATAGCGAACAGCACCTTTTCCATCTGGTGCTGCGGTTCGATATCGTTTTGCGCCAGGCCGTAGCCGTGGCTGGCGGTAGCGCGGATCAATCTTTCGTCCAGTCCGTGTTCGCGCATGATTTCCTGTGATTTGAGACAGTGTTCAGCAGGATAAACTTCAAAATCCAGATCATGCAGCAGGCCGACCTGAGCCCAGAAGTCTGCTTCGTCGGCATAGCCCAGTTCTTTGGCGAAGTATTTCATGATGCCTTCTACCGTCAGTGCGTGCCGCAGGTGAAAAGGTTCCTTATTATATTTTGTCAGCAGCTCCCAGGCTTCACTGCGGGTTAAATCAGCCATGAAAATCAATCCTTCCGTTTATGCGTATTGACGCGTATTTAATAAAATAATTATACCATAAAGGCATGTATGAACACTAGGCTCGAAAATACCTCGCCAAGGGTTTAAACAGTACCATAAAACAAGCGCAGAGGTGTACTCTGCGCTTGTTTGTCAGGAGAGGGTAAAGTTGATTCAGTCGCCGATAAAGCCCGGGGTGGACAGGTAACGTTCACCGGTGTCGGGAAGCATGACGACGATTTTTTTACCGGCGTTTTCGGGTCGCTGCGCCAAAAGCGTAGCGGCATAGGCCGCAGCACCGGAGGAAATGCCGACCAGCAGGCCTTCATTTTTCGCCAGCTCGCGGCTAGTGCTGAAAGCATCTGCCGCGTCGATAGCGATAACTTCATCGACAACGCTGCGGTCAAAGTTTTTGGGGATAAAGTTGGCGCCGATGCCCTGGATCTTGTGCGGGCCGGCCTTACCGCCGGACAGCAGTGGAGAATCGCTGGGTTCTACGGCGACGATCTTGACACGCGGATTTTTTTCTTTCAGGTAAGCGCCAGCACCGCTGACAGTACCGCCTGTGCCTACGCCGGCAACGAAAATGTCGACTTCGCCGTCGGTATCGCGCCAGATTTCGGGGCCGGTGGTTGCTTTATGGATGGCCGGATTGGCCGGATTAACAAATTGTCCGGGGATAAAAGCATTGGGTATTTCTGCTGCCAGTTCTTCTGCTTTGTCGATGGCACCCTGCATACCCAAAGAACCGGGTGTAAGCACCAGCTCGGCTCCATAAGCCTTCAGCAGGTTGCGCCGTTCAACAGACATGCTTTCAGGCATGGTCAGGATCGTGCGGTAACCGCGTGCTGAGGCTACGCTGGCCAGGCCGATACCTGTATTACCGCTGGTCGGTTCGATGATGACCGAATCTTTTTGCAGCAGTCCCCGGGCTTCGGCGTCGTCGATCATCGCCATGGCGATACGGTCTTTGGCGCTGCCGGCCGGGTTAAAATATTCCAGCTTGGCGATGATAGTCGCCTGCGGAGTAAATTTCCTATTATAGTTGGTCAGCTCTAAGAGCGGGGTGTTGCCGATCAAGTCGGTCAGGCTACGGTAAATTTTAGTCATGATATCAAAACCTTTCTTTAATAAATTATGCTGCAAGCGGTAATTTACTTACAACATCGGCATTTCTGCCGCTGTTGTTCCACTAAGTCAGCCAAGGTGATGTTATCGACTACTTTATTAACGGCGTCTTTTATTTCACGCCATACTTCCATGGTTACACATTCGTCTGCACGGGTGCAGGCATCCTTGGTATCGTCTACGCAGGCTACCGGGGCCAGATTGCCTTCCAGCAGCCGCAGTATTTCGCCTACAGTATATTCCTGCGGCTCTTTGGCAAGCATATAGCCGCCCTGGGCGCCGCGGGCGCTTTTGACAAGTCCGGCGCGGCTCAGCTGGGTAATGATCTGTTCCAGATATTTGTCGGAAATATCCTGCCGCTGGGAGATATTTTTAATGGGGATGAAGCTGCCGGTATGATTGTAAGCCAGGTCAAGCATCAGCCGCAAAGCATAACGTCCTTTGGTAGAGATTTTCATAAGCACACGTCCTTTCAAAAGCTTGACATTATTTTACTACTAGTTTACTAGGAATTCAATAGCTGAACAAAAAAATTTTTCCTACACAAAAAATTCACAAAATAATCTTGACAAAAATACTGGGAATTACTATACTGAAAGTGTAATCATACTAAACAAGTAGGAATTAAGAAAGGACGGATCGCAATGCGGGAAGTTTATTTAGATAATGCGGCCACGACTAAGGTCAGACCGGAAATAGCAGAGGCTATGGCAAAGGCTATGGTAGAAAATTATGGAAACCCTTCCAGTATATATAAGGCAGCACAGCGTGCGGCAACAGCTATTGCCGCTGCCCGTCAGCAGGTTGCGGATCTGATCGGCGCGTCACCTAAGGAAATCATTTTTACAGGCGGCGGCAGTGAGGGTGATAATATGCTTATTAAAGGCGTAGCTCATGCCAATGTCAAGAAGGGACGGCACATTATCACTACGCAGGTCGAGCATCACGCTGTACTGCATACCTGTGAAGAACTGGCGAAGGAAGGCTTTGAGATCACTTACCTGCCGGTAGACGAATTCGGCAGGGTTACAGCGGCCCAGGTAGAGGCCGCCTTACGCGACGATACGATCCTTGTTTCGGTGATGTATGCCAATAATGAGATCGGTACGATAATGCCGATCAGAGAGATCGGCGCAGTCTGCCGCGCACATAAGGTGCTGCTGCATACTGACGCAGTACAGGCGGCAGGTCATATCCCTATTGATGTTACCGGCGACAATATCGATCTTTTAACATTGACGGCGCATAAATTTCATGGACCAAAGGGCGTAGGCGCGGTGTATATCCGTCAGGGTGTGCGTGTACCGGCGCTGATCGTCGGCGGTGGGCAGGAAAAAGGCCTGCGTGCCGGCACTGAAAATACAGCCGGGATCATCGGTATGGGGCTGGCAGCTGCTTATGCGAAAGAAAATATGGAAGCCAATGCCGAAAAAACACGTGCTTTGCGTGACAAATTGATCGAAGGGATTTTAGCAAAGATACCTGAAGTAAGGTTAAACGGACATCCTACTGACCGACTGCCGAATAATGTAAATGTCAGCATCAGATATATTGAAGGCGAAGGTCTGCTGCTGCTGCTTGACCATATGGGTATCGCGGCTTCCAGCGGCAGTGCCTGCACTTCCGGGTCTCTGGACCCGTCGCATGTTCTGCTTGCTATCGGACTGCCGCATGAGATCGCGCATGGTTCGCTGCGTCTGACCTTGTCGGAAGAAAACAGCAGTGCCGATGTCGATTATGTTTTGGAGCAATTACCGTTGATCGTTGAAAAATTAAGGGCGATGTCGCCTCTTTACCACAAGTAAGAAAGCAGGTGTAGTTTATGGCATACAGTGAAAAAGTAATGGATCATTTTATGAATCCCCGTAATGTGGGTGTGATGCCCGATGCCGACGGCGTCGGCGAGGTAGGCAATGCCAAATGCGGCGATATCATGAAGATTTTTATTAAAGTCAAAGACAATATCATTACCGATATCAGTTTCCAGACTTTTGGCTGCGGTGCGGCTATCGCTACCAGCAGTATGGCAACAGAGCTTGCTAAAGGCAAGTCTGTCGAGGAAGCGCTGGAACTGACTAATCTGGCGGTAGCTGAAGCACTTGACGGACTGCCGCCGATCAAGATGCATTGTTCCAACCTGGCAGCTGACGGCTTGCGTGCCGCGATTTATGACTATAAGGTCAAAAACGGTATGTCGACCGAAGGTATTGAAGTGTGCAGCGGCTGCTGCCACGACTGCGGTCACTGACAGCTGTTTTACTGTTAAGATTTTTCATCTCCAATCCCTCCTTTTATTCACATTAGTTTTACAGAAAAGCCGATGGTTAGCGCCATCGGCTTTTTTGTGGTAAAATAGGAAGTATAAATTATAAAATCAATAATTTACCGTCGGAGGATGAAACAATGGCAGCAATCGATATTGAAAAAGAGTTTAAGCATTATCTGGAGATCTTTACCCATGACGAGGAACTGGGAAAGATTTTGGCAAAGGTATCTTTTCAGGAATTGTTCAACGATAAATTTTTAACGGAAAACAGTAAATATACCTCGATGGACGATCTGATCTGGCGCAGCGGCTTCGGCATCATGAATCTGCTGGAGGTAGAACAGGTGAACCAGGATAAATGGAACGAATATATCGCCAGGAATACTGAATGTAAAACCTGGCATGAATTCGGCAAACTGGCCATGATCGACTGGATGAAGCATAAATTGGAAGAAGCGAAACAGGCCCAAAACTGATTTGAGCGGCACCGAGGCGAAGGCTTCGGTGCCTTTTATTTTAAGGAAGTGATTTTATGGCGGCAGTCTTACACGCACTGCAGGGCATTTTGACTATCGTTATTATGATAGCTACCGGTTTTTATCTGTCCCGTAAGGGCTGGTTTTCTGAAAGCTTCAGCTCGGCTGTGGCCCAGCTGGTGACCAAGGTCTGCCTGCCTACCTATATGATCGTCAATCTGACGGTCAATTTCAGCCACGATCAGCTGATCGAGATGAGTGGCGGTCTGCCGGTACCGATCATTTCCATGGCATTGGGCTATTTTATCGGCCATGCGGCAGCACGGCTGCTGAAGGTGCGGCGTGACCGGGTCGGCGTGTTCTGTACTGTCTTTTTTGTTTCCAACACTATTTTCATCGGCCTGCCGATGACGCTGGCTTTGTTCGGTGAAGAAGGTATTCCTTATGTCATGCTGTATTATATGGTCAATACTACGATGTTCTGGGTCGTAGCAGTGCACGATATGGCCTCTGATGCCGGTGTGGCGGCACCGTGGCTCAGCAGAAAGACTCTGAAAGTGGTTCTGAACCCGCCGCTGTTAGGTTTTTTGGCAGGAATTATTTTAGTAATGCTTGATTGGCGTCTGCCGATGCCGATCGAAGCTTCTTTTCGTTATCTGGGCGGAATGACGACGCCGCTGGCCATGCTGTTTATCGGTATCGCGATCAGTAAAGCTTCCTGGAGCGAGATCAAATTTGACAGAGAGCTGACGGCGGCAATGGTGGGAAGGTTTGTGATCTGTCCGCTGTGCGTTATGGTCTGTCTGCCGTTTTTTGCGCTGCCGAAATTGATGAGCGATGTATTTGTTATGCAGGCGGCTATGCCGGCGATGACGAACACTTCTATTGTAGCTAAGGTTTATGGCGGCGATTACAAGTATGCGGCGATGCTGACGGTGGTCAGTACACTGCTGGCAGTAATAACGACGCCGTTTTATATGTGGGTGCTGCGTGGTTAGATCTGTTCGCCTGATTACAGAAACGTTCGCCTTAAAACTCTAAAATACGAACAAATTTTTAGAAAAACTCTTGACAAACAAAACAGTTCGGTTTATTATATGTTTAACGAACAGATGTTTTGAAAGGTCGTGGAGTTATGAAGAAGTTGTTTGTATTAATGCTGATGACCACTATTTTATATACAGGCTATAATTTTTTACAGGATGATACTGTTTATCATTACGAACAGATCACTGTACATACAGGCGATACCATGTGGGCTATCGCTGACCGCTGGGCCGATCAGGACGAAGATGTACGCGAAGTCATTTACCGTATCTGCGAAACCAATGCGCTGGCGAATACTAACCTGAAACCGGGACAGAAGCTTTTAGTACCGGTCAGGATGCAGTTTGTCGATCAGCTGATGGTGGCAGAGGCCGGCGATATCAAAGGCTGATAATTACGGCGCCGGCGTAGGAAACTGATTCAAAAGTAAATAATATGCGTTAGGGCGCAGTAAAAAAAGACGTGCCTGCCTTTTGGCAGACGCGTCTTTGTGTTTTTTAGCTTTCTTTTTTTATGGGATTTTATCCGATGGAAAAGAAAGCTTTTTTATTTTTGAAAAGTCTATTTTTCGACGTAGATACAGAAAATAGCGGACGGGCAGCTTGCTGCCGGCCGCGTACCCGTTAACGCGGCAGAAAAAGTAAATCTTACTAAAAATTTAACGTGTCTTGTGGGGGGGTACAGACGTGGTATAATATAAAACAATATAACTGATATATTAAAAATATTTTCAAAAGTAAATATTTGATGGCATAAGGAGAATAAAAATGAAAACTAAAATCATAAGCCTGATGCTGGTGCTGAGCTGTGCCGGCGCTTCGGCTGCCACAGCTTTGCCAAACAGCAGCGGGGATCTGCGTGCTTTGGAAGAAAACAGGGCGGCCGGTGATAAAACGGCTGTCCTGACAAAAGAAGAAACAAACACTGATGTGAGCGGCAGCAGAAAGTTTTATCTGCAGAATTTTGCCTTTACCAGTGAAGATGCTGTCCAGCAGGACGTACTGGCCGCGCTGGTAGAAAGTTATTGCGGGCGCGAAGTCGATTTTAATGAACTGCAGCAGGCGGTCAATAAGGTGACTGCGTATCTGCGCGGGCAGGGCTACGCGGTTGCTACTGCTTTTTTGCCGCAGCAGGAAATCACTGACGGTATCATTGAAGTCAAAATAGTCTTAGGGCGGTTAAGCAATGTACAGGTCAATAATACTTCGGCTCTGGCGGAAGGACAGGCAGAAAAAGCCGCAGGGATCCTGAAAAAGGGCGAGCTGCTGCGTACAGACAGGCTGGAAACAGTTTTGAATAATATCAACGATCTGGCCGGCGTTACAGCCGTAGGTGTTTTGCGGGCAGGGCAGGCCAACGGTACCAGCGATTTTGTGATCGATCTTCGGGCCGATAAACCGCAGCAGACGATTTTATACACTGATAATTATGGCAATAAATACAGCGGCAGATACAGATATGGCTTTCAGACAACGATCAACAATCCCGGCAGGATCGGCGATAAATTTTTTCTGGGCGGGATGCTTTCAAATGATAATCTGCATAACTACAATTTGGGCTACGAAATGCCGGTCGGCAGCCGTGGGACAAAACTGGGCGTCAGCTATAGCCTGATGGATTATACGCTGAGCGGCTTTTATAATATCCTTGACGCGGTCGGCCGGGCTAAAACTTTCAGCATTTACGGCAGTACGCCGCTGATAAATACTGCTTCTGAGCACCTAGCGGCAGTTTATGGCTACGATAACCGCCAGCTGAAAGATGAGATGCGCACCTTTGGCATCGATACCAAAAAACACAGTAATGCACTGCATGCCGGCATAGCGGGCAATATTAAAGGTAGCGGCAGTTATACTGGCTACAGCGCTTTATATTATGCGGGACGGCTAAGTTATGACGATGCCAGCAGCTACACGGAAGGCAGCTATCACAAATTCAATACTGACGTCAATCATATCCGCAGATTAGGCAATGTTTTGAATCTGCATGTAAATTTCCACAGTCAGCTGGCCAGCAAAGATCTGGATGGCAGCGAACAGTTTGTTCTAGGCGGCGCTAACGGTGTGCGGGCTTATCCGCAGGGTGAAGCCAGCGGCGACAGCGGCTACCAGGCTACGGCAGAACTGCGTTATGCCACTCCCGTACCTGATCTGACTCTGGCAGCTTATGTGGATTGGGGCGAAGTCGAGCTGTCTAAAAGCTATGGTCAGCACCGCGGTCTGGCCGGTTGGGGACTGGGCCTGCAGTACGCCAAGGCTGACGATTACTATCTGCGGCTTGACTATGCGCGCAAGCTGGGCAGTGAAGAGTTTACCAGTGAAGAAAGTGATAAAAACGGCAGGCTGTGGTTTTTGGCCTACAAGCTGTTTTAATATCGGTCAAGGATAAGGAGCTGTGTGAAGATGAAAAATGAGAAAATGCTTTTATATAAAAAGATCATGGTCACGGTTGTAAGCAGCGGCATGCTGCTTTTGCCAAACTGGGGCTATGCCCTGCCGCAGGGCGGCCAGGTCGTGGGCGGCAGTGGCAGTATCGGCTCTCCTGGCGGCGGTGCAATGGAGATTACCGGCAACGGCGGCAATCTGGCTATAGACTGGGACAGCTTTAATATAGCCCAGGGAGAAACAGTAAATTTTAATATGCAGGCCGTTTTAAATTATGTGACGGGCAGCCAGCGCAGCGAGATTTTCGGTAAGCTGAATGGCAGCGGCGCGCATGTCTTCCTGCTCAATCCCAACGGGATCTTGTTTGGTGCCGCGGCAGAGGTCAATGTAGGCAGCCTGACAGCATCGACAAGAAGTCTGCCGGAAGAGGTCCGTAAAGGCTTTAACGGGACTTTGGGAAATTTGGATGCTGAGGGTATTGCCAAAATCCAGGCCGATATTGTTAATTTAGGAGCGATCGCTGCCGACGCCATAAATTTTGAAGGTAATAATATCTCGATCATCAAGGCTGATACGCTGCAGATACAAGGCGGCGACCTGAGTAAAGTCAGCTTAAAGGCCAAGGACAATATCAACATCGGCTACGAGGTGACGGATAAGACTACTATTGATGTAGGCGATGGCAGCGGGGGGCATACTGTCAGCGATTACAGCAAGGGCAGCGGCACGAAAGCCAGCAGCTTGGGTATTGTCACAGCGGCCTTAGACGGCAATGAAAAAAATATTACTGACTGTATGCTGGTACATGACGTATATGAGCTGCAGGCGATCAATAATAATTATGAAACCGAAAAAAACAGTGCAAATTTTGACTATAGGTATGTCAATGGCGATTATATGCTGGCTAACGAAATAGATGCTTCTGTTACCAGCAGCTGGAACAGCGGTCAGGGGTTTGCGTGCCTTGGCGCTTTAAAACAGCTGCCCATGGGAACCCCAAGTGGATTTCAAGGCGGGTTCACCGGCAGTTTGGACGGTATGGGGTATACTATCAGTGATTTAACGATCGATCGCAGCGGCGAATCGTATGTTGGTTTATTTGGCTGCCTGACGGAAAGCGCGCGAGTAACGAATTTGACACTCTCCGGCAGTATCAGCGGGCAAAGCAGCGTCGGCGGCATAGCGGGAAAAAACCTGGGGCTGATCCGTAATGTTGCCAATAAAGCCGCTGTCAAAGGTAATTCTTCGGTAGGTGGTATCACCAGCACTAATTATGGTACGGTGGAATTTGTCAGTAACAGCGGCAGTATCACGGCAACAGATGGCGGTAGTGTTGGCGGCATTGCCGGCAGTAATGGTGACGGGAACAAAACTGGCATTATAAAGTACGCTGAAAATACTGGTGCTGTTACTGGCTGGGGAAATCTCGGCGGCATCGCCGGTGTCAACAATAGTAAGGGAACTATTGCAAACGCTGTTAATCAAGGCTCTGTTACAAGCGATGCGGACAGTTCCTGTTTTGGGGGGATCAGCGGGATCAATAAAGGGACAATAAAAGATGTGGTCAACGAAGGCGACGTTAAGATATATAAAGAGGGAACAATGGGTGGCAATTCGGTAGGCGGTATCAGCGGCAATAACATAGATAAGGGAACTATCGAAAATGCTGTTAATAAAGGCGCTATCCTTGGCGGCGTAGCTGTAGGCGGGATCGTTGGGGAAAATTCCGGCAGTATCAGGAACACTGAGAACAGCGGTAATATTATCGGTGTTATTTCTGCTGCCGGAGGGATCGTAGGCAGAAACGCGAATGGAAAAGGATCGGTCATCGAGGCCTTTAACAGCGGTGATGTGAGCGGCAATGGTTATATAGGCAGTATCGTTGGTAACAATAAAGGCGGCTTAATTGAAGCTGCAGCGAATGAAGGCAATATTTCTGCAGATCAGCAGCTCGCTGGCGGTATTGCCGGTTATAATACCAATGGCGGGAAAATAGTAAATGCTTCTAACAAAGGTATTATCACCAGCGGTAATTCTAAAGGGGATAGTTTTGTCGGCGGTATCTGTGGTTTTAATTCCGGCGGCAGTATTGCAAACAGCTATAATACAGGGGACGTAACTGCTGATGGAAATTATGTCGGCGGGGTCTGCGGCGCTAATGCCAATGCGCTGGTTGACGGTGTGTACAATACCGGCGCTGTCGAGGGCGCGGATAATGTGGGCGGTGTTGCCGGTTATGACGGCAATGATGAGGAGCTAGACTATGCCAGTATCAAAAATGCTTATAATACCGGCAGTGTCAGCGGTAATAAAAATATCGGCGGTATTTTAGGGCTGGGAGAATATGGCAGCGTTGCTAATGTTTATAATTTAGGCAAGGTCAGCGGCAGTGCTGACGTAGATGCAATTATGGGCGCGTCCGATACAGAAGCAGTTTCTGCCGTCCGGAATGCCTATTTCCTCACCGATAGCGGTTACCAAAAATACGGTGATGGAACAGTATATGCTACGACAGCAGAGTTCAATCAGGCTTTCGCAGATGGGCTGGGAGAAGAAGATAAAAAAGTCTGGCAGACCGATCAAAAACAGACGGCACCGTATCTGAAGCCGTTTCTGCAGGAAATCAGCGGTGATGTGGGCAGGCTGGAAGCTGCAGCTGGCAGTGATTTTAAGGCCGCGCTGCTTGCCAAACTGCAGGAGTTGGGTATAAATATAGACCCTGATAAAATCCTGGGATTAGATGGTTTGGCAGCCGGTGAATATGATTTGGGCGAGCTGCTGTATTCTACGCAGGACGGCTATGCTCTGCAGCTGACAGGCACATTGGTGGTAAAATCCGGTACTCAGCCGGAACCTAAACCAGAGGCTCCCGCTACAGATGACAAATATACGGCCACTTTGACCAGCCTTCAGAAAAAAGTTGTGCAGGCGTGGGAACAGAGCCTGGTCAATGACAGGGATTGGCATATTGAAGAAAATCGCAGAATACAGCTGGATAATAATTCAGTAAAAATCGAGCCAGTGCTTTTTGATGAAGTGAATCTGCAGGATGAAGAAACGCCGGCAGAGTAAAAAAATACAAAGGACAAGCAGTTTAACTGCTTGTCCTTTGTATTTTAAAGAGGGTAAAAGTTTCTGCAGCAAGTATAGCCGCTGTTTTATCTGGCCATCCGGTAAATATTTTCCATATCGGCAGCGTTCAGGGTGACGAAGCCGCCGATCGTTCTTCTGCCCATAAAGCTGCATTTGTGTGCCAGCTCTTTGATTTGGGTGTCGGTGAGTTCGATTTCCATGTCGCTGATCGAGGTAGGCATACCAATGGAACGGAAAAAGTCTTCCATGGCGGCGATTCCTTCAAGCGCTGTTTTTTCGTCATTGCCGAAGCTGTAGGGAACATTCAGTACGTTAACTGCCAGTTGCGCGAAACGGCAGGGGTTTTGTTTGAGCACATAGCGGGCCCAGCTGCCCCAGATCGCTGCAAGGCCTGCGCCGTGAGCAATATCGAACATACCGCCTAATTCATGCTCCAGCTGGTGGGAAGCCCAGTCGCCCTGACTGCGGTCGCCGGTGATGTCATTATGGGAAAGCGTGCCTGCCCACATGATCTCGGCGCGGACGTCATAGTCGGCAGGCTTCTGTAAAGCCAGTCGGGCATTACGCATGACGTTGCGCAGCAGAGCTTCGGCCATGCCGTCAGTGAGGGCTAGGGAGGTGACGCCGGGTTTGGTAAAGTAACGTTCTAAAGTATGGACGATGATGTCAGTACAGCCGCTGGCTGTTTGGTAGGGCGGCAGAGTGCAGGTCAGCTCGGGATTTAAAATGGCAAATTTACAGTAGGCATAGGGCGACTGCAGTCCGCGTTTCAGCCAGCCGTCTTCATTGGTAATGACTGACGCATTGCTCATTTCACTGCCGGCCGCGGCAATAGTAAGGACGGCACCGATAGAGGCGCAGGCCTGCGGCGCTTTGCCGCTGTAGTAGTCCCAGACGTCGCCGGGATTGGTAATCCCATAACCAATGGCTTTGGCACTGTCGATGACGCTGCCGCCGCCTACAGCGAGAATAAAATCAACTTTTTCCCGCCTGCAGATTTCAATACCTTCATAAACCTTGCTTAAACGAGGATTGGGCACAACGCCGCCCAGGGTCACATAGTGCAGTCCTGCTTCCTGCAGTGCGCCGCAGACACGATCAAGCAGACCGGATTTTTTGGCACTGCTGCCTCCGAAGTGTACCAGGACCTTGCTTGCTCCTTGTGTTTTGCAGAGTTCACCAACCTCGGCTTCGGTATTTTTACCGAAAAGTATTTTTGTAGGTGCGTAATATTTAAACTGTTCCATAATAACAGCTCCTTTGCTGCGGCAAATGCTGCCGCTGTAAAATCTTCTTAAACCTATCGTATCGCAAAACAGGCAGTTTGTAAAATGCAGAAGTTTCATAAAATTATCGGAAGGAGAAATATTTTGTGATTTCTTGGTGAACAATTTGCAAAAGAGCAAGAGTTTTGTTTGTTGATGTCGAATTGAAACGATAAATCTGAAATGATTAAGGCAGAGGAGGTAATATTATGCAGGGGAAAAAATGGATCGCCGCGGCACTGGTCTGCGGATTTTACTGGGACAGGGAACGGCTCCGGCGCAGGCCGGTATTTTGGGTACCGTAGTTAAAGGCGGCGCTGTATCGTTATTGGTCAGCCAGTTTGCCGACCAGCTGAACAGCGCTATCAATACTTTGACGGCAAAATATCCTATCTCCAGCGATTACGCTACCAAGGTAGTGCCGATCATTACCGTGGGTGACGGAAGTTATGCCGGCGCTGCTCAGGTATCGGGACCGAAGGAGCAGGTAGATAAATGTCAGGCTGCTTTGCAGCTGGAGGCTTCCTTCTTTAAAAGCTTCCGTGCGAAAGCGCTGATCCCGGTCGATAAGGTCGCTATCAGCGGTATCAATCGCGTGCAGGGTGTGGGCGTATCGGCCCAGATTGATGTAAAGATCTAACAGCTTAAAACAATTTAAAAAGTGCAAGTCCGCAGGCTGATGTATGTCAGCCTGCGGACTTTTTTTATTTGCACGGGTATTTTAAGGGTCATGCTTTAACAAACCTTTAAAGAAAGGCGAAATTCTTTACAAGAACTTAAAGCCTTCTTAATTCAAAGCAAAGAAAGCTTTGTTATGATGACAGTGTTTCCAGATGCAAGCAAAATTTCAGTACTTGTGAAAAAGGAGAGAAGGAAATGAAATCAAGAAAATTATTCAAGGTCTGCGCCCTGCTGATGCTGGCAGTAATGAGCTGTTTGCTGTTCAGCGGCTGCGGCGGTCAGTCTGAGCAAAAGAAATTTGTGATCACTTATCTGCCGAATGAATCGACAGATAAAAATGCCGATGCCAGAAAAGGTATGGCGGGCGATTTGAGCAAGGTTTTGGGAATAGAGGTCACAGAGCTGGTATCTAACGATTATAATGCGGTAATTGAGGCTATGCGTACCGGTAAAGCCGATATGGCTTATTTTGGACCGTTAAGCTTCTGCCTGGCTTATGAACGTGCAGGTGCAGAACCGATCGGGATGATTGCCAAGGATAAAGATAAAAAGAACGCGACTTATAAGTCTGTTCTGGTTACGAGCAGCAAGAATACTGATATCAATAGTATCCAGGATATCAAAGGGAAAACGATGGCGTTCGTTGACCCGAATTCCACTTCCGGCAATCTGATCCCTTCAGCGGCGATTATGAAAGCATTTCCCGGTGAGAAGCTTTCGATGGATGATCTGCATACTAATGGCAAATTTTTCCAGGCAGTCAGCTTTTCCGGCAAGCATCAAGCAGGTCTGGCGGCTGTAGTCAAGGGTGATGTGCAGGTAGCTCCTATCTCTGATGCAATTCTGGCGGCTGAGATCAATGCGGGACGTGTCAGCAAAGATGACGTTAAAATTATTTTCGCTTCTGATCCGATCCCGTCCGAACCGATGGCTCTGCGCAGGGATCTGCCGGCAGAATTGAAGGAAAAGGTAAAAAACTTTATCCTGAGCTATGACAATGCCGCTTACTACAAAGGGGTAATGGGTGCAGAGGATAAGCGTTTCGTAGAATGCAGTATTGAAGATTACAAAGGTATCATTGATCTGAACAAAGCCCTGAGCAGCAGTAAATAAGTTGGAGCAGAGGCCGGCGCTGTCCGGCCTTTTTTATAGGAGGAAGCATGAGCACGGTTTTAAAAATGGAGCATATCGAGAAAGTTTATGGCAATCAGGTCCGCGCTTTGCATGATATCAGTCTGGAGGTCAGAGCCGGAGAATTTGTCGCTGTTATAGGTCCTTCCGGATCGGGCAAGTCCACCCTGCTGAGAACGGTTAATCAGCTGGTAGTCCCCAGCGGAGGTCATGTATACATCGACGGCGAGGAAGTTACCGGTGCGTCCGGCAAAAAGCTGCGGCTGCTGCGGCGTAAAGTCGGGATGATCTTTCAGCATTATAATCTTGTGCAGCGGCTGTCGGTAATGCAGAACGTGCTGCATGGGCGCTTGGGTTATATGTCGGCGTTGGACGGGATGCTGGGTAATTATACGGAAGAGGACAAACGTAAGGCGATTGACTTGCTGCAGGAAATCGAGATGGGCGATCGTTTATATAACCGTGCCAGTGATCTTTCGGGCGGTCAGAAACAGCGCGTAGGTATTGCCAGGGCGATTATGCAGGAACCGAAGCTGCTTCTTTGTGACGAACCGATCGCTTCACTGGACCCTAATGCGTCTAAAATCATTATGGATCTGATCTATCAGATGACGCAGCGCCGTAATATTGCCTGTATCGTCAATCTGCATCAGCTGGATGTGGCAATGCGTTATGCTACGCGCATCATCGGTCTGGCAAAAGGAGAAATGATTTTTGACGGAACCCCGCAGCAGCTGAATAATGCAGTGATAGAGAAAATTTATAATACTTCGATGGAAAATCTGATCATTAAGCAGGGTGAAAATTATGCCTGAAAAAATAAGTATAATGAATCCCCGTGAAAAACAGGTTTATACCTGGTTTTTAGTGGTCGTGCTGGTTTTGTTCTGCCTGGCGACTTATATTTCCCGTTTTAATCCGCTGGAGGTGCTTTGGGAACAGGGAGAATTCTGGAAATTTCTGTTTCAGGATTTCCTGCCGCCACGCTTCAATGCTTCGCCGGTAGTAGTAGAATCGATTCTGGTAACTTTTGCGTTGGCGGTTTCGTCCAGCTTCGTTGCGGCAGTGTTTGCTTTTCTTTTCGCTGTGTTCGGCAGCACTTCTTTATCACCCTGGAAGGGACTGGCCAGAACGATCCGGGGGTTTGCCACTTTTCTGAGGAATATCCCGACACTGGTCTGGGCTTTTATTCTTTTTTCGTCACTGGGTATTGGTACCGGGGTTGGTTTTATTGCTTTGCTGATTTCGACCTTTGCCTTTATGACAAGAGCGTTTATTGAAGTGATCGACGAGGTATCCTGTGATGCAATGGAAGGGCTGACGGCCTGCGGCGGTACGTTTTGGCAGAAGGTCTGTCAGGGTATCGTACCGACCTGCCTGACACAGTTTATCGCCTGGTTCCTGTACTGCATCGAACTTAATATACGCGCGTCGACTATTGTGGGAATGGTAGGTGGCGGGGGGATCGGGCTGGTGCTGTTTTCCTATATCAAGTCGTTTAATTATGCCGGCGCGGCAGGAATTATTCTGGTTATTGCGGCGATGGTCATTATGGTGGAATTTTTAACTAATTATCTGCGAAGAAAGGTGTTGACATAAAATGGAGCAGACTTTGTACAGGCGAGGGTGCAGTGTCTGGAGTTCAGTAACGGCAGGATCCGTGTTGCCCGCAGCGGGCAGGATAGTGAGCTGCGCTGGTTTTTAGCAGCTGTAACAGTCGTTTCGATAGTGGCGTTATATTATCTGCAGCTGGATTGGCTGAAGCTTATTTCCAGGCTGCCTGACCTGGGGAAGACCTTTGGTTTGCTGGCGCTGCTGGATTTTCACGATTTTGGGCTGACGCTGGAGGCCTTTTCCCAGACGGTGGCAATAACTGTGCTGGCAACTATTTACAGCGTTCTGCTGGGATTGTTATTAGCTGCCTTTGGTGCCCGTAACCTGATGAAAAATAAATTTGTGACGTATGCTCTGAGCGCGTTCTTTACGTTTCTGCGTGCCGTACCGACACCGGTTTGGGTATTGCTGGCGCTGGTCTGTCTGGGGTTGGGGCCTGCTGCGGGCATCGTAGGACTGTGTGTGCATGCCACAGCTTTTTTTGCCAGGGCTTTTACGCAAAGCTTTGAAGATGTGCCTGAGGAAGTGATCGAGGCGCTTGAGGCAACAGGAGCCAGTAAGCTGCATATTTTTTTGTCTGCGATACTGCCTGCGGCAGCTTCGCAGATCATGGCCTGGACTGGTCTGCGTTTTGAAATAAATTTTTCTGAATCAGCGATCCTGGGGATGATCGGTGCCGGCGGAATCGGCTTTGCGATTGCGAATAATATCCAGGGCTATCAGTTTGGAGCCGCAGGGCTGGCGATCGTACTGGTTTTTGTATTTGCCTATTGCGTGGAGCTGGTTTTTACAACAATCAAGAAAAACTATATCTGACAGATAAAGGGTGATGTTATGGAGAAAAAAGAGTTGTTCCGTATTATGGCGGACGCCGATGGCAGTATGCTGCGTGAGCTGGCTCAGCCGCTGGCTGAAAAATATGGTGTCAGCGTTGTGAAGGCGCCTGCTAAAACACTGGCGATGATCAAGCTGCGTGAGCCGGTAAAAAACAGTCTGTTTTATCTGGGTGAGGCGTTGGTGTGCGATACAGTTGTGGAACTGGGCGGCACTAAAGGGACAGCTGTTGTGCTGGGTGATGATTTTGACAAAGTCAGCTCCATGGCGGTGATCGATGCTGCTTTTAACAGGCAGGTCAGCGAACTGGATGAACTGAAGACAGTGCTGCAGCGGCTGTCTATGCGGCAGCAGCGGGAACAGGAACTGGAAAACGGATTGTATGCCAAAACGATGGTTGATTTTCAGACTATGGATCAGGAGTAAAGATAATGCAGAAAGCTTATGAATTTGATTTTGTATATGACACTCAGGCTGCTTTTCGTCTGCTGCTGGAAGCGCTGAGCAATCCGGGACGCATCGTTGAGCTGGGACCTCTGGCCCGGAAACTGGGTGGAGCTTATGCCATGCCGCTGACTGTGGCGGCAGTGCTTTTGGACAATGAGGTCAGTTTTGCAGTCTGCGGTTCTCCTGCGCTTGCAGAGAAAATTACTGAGCTGACTCTGGCTAAAACAGCTGCTGTGAGTAAAGCGGATTATATCTTTGTGACGGAGAATGCGGATTGGCAGGAAGCAGTACAGACTGCTAAGTGCGGTACACTGCGCGATCCTCATAAAAGCGCGACTGTCATTTTGTGCACAGCGGATCTGCAGGCAGGCAAGCTGCAGCGGATCAGCGGGCCCGGGATCAAGGCTGTCCAGGAAATCATTATGTGCCCGGAACTGCAGGCGGCTTTGGGGAAACGTGATGAGCAGGAATATGAGTATCCGCTGGGCCTTGATTTTTTTGTGCTGGATCAGCGGGGCTGCCTGATGGGTATACCACGTAAAACAAGAATAGAAAGCAGGTGAACAGATGGCTTATGTGGCAGTTTCCGGCGGTCAGGAAGCAATAGAGGAAAGCATCAGGCTGCTGCATTGTATGCGCGGCAGTACTTTTAAAGAGCTGGAAGTAGAAGCGATAGAAAAAAAGCTGGGCCTTTTGGTGGACCGGGTAATGAGCGAGTCTGGCTTATATGCGCCGGCTTATGCGGCACTGGCTTTGAAACAGGCGGAAGGCAGTATCGAAGAAGCAGTGTTTTTGCTGCGGGCTTATCGTTCGACTTTGAGCCGCAATTATTATACCCTGCCGGCCAGCGGGACAGAGATGCGCGCTGTCCGCAGGATCTCGGCAGCCTTTAAGGATATTCAGGGCGGACAGATTCTGGGAGCGACCTATGATTATACACATCGGTTGATTGAATTTAAACAGCCGTCGGCAGTGGAATTATGCGCCCGGCGTCAGTGCTGCCTTAAAGAGGCGAAGCCTGTGCCGGTAGTAAAGCTGCCACGGGTTTCGGAGTATCTGAAGGCAGAGGGATTGATCGACAGCTGTGAGATCGATGATATGGAACCTGTGGATGTAACGAAGAATGTTCTGGAATTCCCTGCTGACAGAAGCGCGCGTCTGCAGACTCTGACCCGGGCTGACGGGGGCTTTATCGGCGGACTGGCGTATAGTTCGATCCGTGGTTATGGCGCCGTACATCCAACTGTAGGTGAACTGCGCTGCGGCTATGTGGAGCTGGAAGTACCATATTTGTTTGACGAGACGGAAAGTATCTGCATCGGTGAAATTTTGCTGACGGAAGTAGAGGGCTTTATTCCTGAGGATGACGATAAGAAACTGAAATTGGCAGTAGGCTACGGCGCAGTTTTGGGGCGGAACGAAAATAAGGCGATCTCGATGGCGGTGCTGGACGCATCGTTGGAAACAGAAGGGCCTGCTCCTGCGCAGGATGAAGAATTTGTACTGTTGCATGGTGATTCGCTGGAGATGAACGGCTTTATTTCTCATTTGAAACTGCCGCATTACGTTACCTTCCAGTCTAAGCTGGACAGCGTACGCAAGACCAGAAAGGAGCCGGGGCATGAATCCTGAATATAATTTTGCTTTCCTGGACGAAGGTTCTAAACGGGAAATCAGGCGCAGTATTTTAAAGGCGGTGGCTGTACCCGGTTATCAGGTGCCGTTCGGCTCGCGCGAACTTCCGATAGGGCGCGGCTGGGGGACGGGAGGCATTCAGCTCACTTTGTCGCTGATCGGCCCGCGTGATGTTTTGAAGGTTATCGATCAGGGCAGCGACGATAGTGTCAACGCTGTCAATATCAAGAAATTTATCAATTTGTGCAGCGATGTGGCGACTACTACAGACAGTACGGAAGCAACCCTGATCCAGACGCGTCATCGTATACCCGAGGAACCGCTGCGTAATGACCAGCTGCTGGTTTTTCAGGTGCCTTTGCCGGAACCGCTGCGGGTGATAGAACCAAGCGAGGAAGCAACGAAGCTGATGCATGCAGAAGCAGATTACACGGGCATTTGGCTGCAGCTTTATGAAAGCATTATGAAATATGGCAAGGTCACGATTGCTACGGAATATCCGGTTACTGTTGAGGACAGATATGTTATGAACCCCAGTCCGATCCCGAAATATGACAATCCCAGACTGCATGAGTCGGAATGTCTGTATTTATTCGGAGCAGGGCGCGAGAAGAAAATTTATGCGATACCGCCTCATACAAAGGTCGTGTCGCTGGCGTTTGACGATGTGCCTTTTGAGATCGAACATATGGAAGGTCGCCGCTGCCGTTTATGTGGAGCGGAAAATGTTTATTTTGACGAGCTTATCGACAGAGAGACAAGCGCTGTCAGCTATCAGTGCTCGGATACAGGTTACTGCTCTAAACGAAGGCTGCGCAAGGAGGCGGACTGCTGATGCGTACTAAAGAGGAATATTATGAAGATACATTAAAAAACAGGGCCTTGCTGGAGAGCCAGGAGGTGCTGAACTGCAGTTGTCCTTACAGACGCTGCGAATGGCACGGGAAGTGCCGCGAATGTGTAGCGCTGCATCGTTATCACGCCGAGCATCTGCCCTGTTGCCTGCAGCCGCTGCTGAGGGAGAAGATCACGGTGCTGGCGGGGTGCTGTGAAATGGAAACCACTTCCAGAGTCAAAGAATCTGAGAAATTCCGTGAATATGTAAAAGAGCAGGATGCTGTGCGCGGAAAGGGGCGGTAGATATGATGAATAAAGAAGAGGCCGTTTTACAGGTGCGCGATCTGCTGCTGCGTTATGGCAACGGCTGCGAGTACTGCAGCAGCCGGCAGCCGCTGGAAAAGAACCGCTGTCCCCGCTGCGGTACTGTCTGGGCTGTACGCAATGTATCCTTTGACGTTTATCCCGGAGAAGTATTAGGCATTGTCGGTGAATCAGGCTCAGGAAAATCCAGCGTGATGAAAAGTCTGTATTTCGATCATGAAGTAACAGGAGGAAGTGCCTTTCTGAAGCAGTATCAGGATGGAAAGGTCAATATTTTCGGCGCCAGTTCACAGCAGCGCCGGTATATCAAAAATCATCTGATGGGGATGGTTTATCAGAATCCTCTGCTGGGTCTGCGTATGGATTATTCATCTGCTGCCAATGTTGCTGAAAAGATCATTGCCGCCGGCAACCGTAATGTAGCTTTTATGGACGGCAGAACAGTGGAGCTTTTGGAAGCGGTGGAGATACTGACTTCCAGGCGTGCGGAACCGCCCAGAAATTTTTCGGGCGGTATGCAGCAGCGGGTACAGATCTCCAAGGCGCTGGCCAATAATCCGGGGCTGCTGCTTTTGGATGAGGTCACCACCGGGCTGGATCTTTCGGTACAGGCCAAGGTTTTAGACCTGATCAGGAAAATACGCAGCCGTTATAATATTTCGATCATTCTGGTATCGCATGATCTGGCAGTGATCAGGATGCTGGCAGACAGGACGATGGTCATGCTGGATGGCCAGGTAGTGGAAAGCGGTCTTACCGATCAGATTTTAGAGGATCCGCAGCATGCTTATACACAGCAGCTGGTACACTCATTGCTCTAACAGCGGCGCTGCCGCGGGAAAGGACGACTATGAAAACAGCTATTTATAATGGTAAACTGATCACACCTGCCGAGGTGTTGGAAAATAAAGTGCTGGTGTTGGAAAATGACCGTATTATCGATATTCTTGCAGAGGATGTTATCGATCTGGGGCAATATGATGAAAAAATCGATGCGCACGGAAGGTATGTCTGCCCCGGTTTTATCGATACTCATTCTGACAAGATCGAACAGATCATTCAGCCGCGTCCTACCAGCGTGATGGATTTCGAGATGGGACTGAAGGAGATCGAGCGGCAGTTGATCAATCAGGGGATCACAACGATCTACCATTCGATATCACTCTACCAGGACGATTATTTTGGGGCTTCGGAGCTGCGCTATAAGAAAAATGTGCTGAAGCTGGCTGAGCTGATCAATAATATCCACGAGCGTCATCACCTTATTCATCATCGTCTGCATTTGCGGATCGAGATCGATAATCTGGAAGCGTTTGATATCGTCAGCAAAATGCTGCGGGAAAAAACAGTGCATGAGATATCGTTTATGGATCATACGCCCGGGCAGGGGCAGTACCGCAATATCGAGACTTACCGCAAAACTATTACCGCTTATCACGGCGAAACTGTAACAACGCTGGGGTTTGAGGGCGTGCTGGAACATCATAAAAACAAACGGACCCTGAGCTTTGAACAGCTGCATGAGCTGGCGGAACTGGCCAGGGCTAACGGAATCCCCGCAGCGTCACATGATGACGATACTGCTGCCAAGCTGCAGGTAAATAAGGAGCTGGGCGTTGCTATCAGTGAATTTCCCATTACGATCGACGTTGCCAGGCAGGCACAGCAGTTAGGTTTGGCTACAGTGGTCGGAGCCCCTAATATTCTGCTGGGCGGTTCACATACCGGCAATCTGTCTGCGGCAGAAGCGGTCAAGGAAGGCTGCGCCGATATTCTCTGCTCCGACTATTATCCTGCGGCAATGCTGCACAGTATTTTCATTATGCATAAGCAGCACGGCGTGCCGCTGCCGGAAATCGTCAATAAGCTGACGCTGAATCCGGCCAGAGCGATGTGTATCGATAACGATTATGGCTCGTTGGCGGTGGGAAAAAAGGCCGATCTGCTGATTATCAAGATTTTAGACGGTTATCCTGTTATTACTCACGCTTTGGTTGACGGCAAGGTTATTTCACAGTTGGAATACAGGGTTTAGGAGGAGTTATGGAGATACTTGCCATTGAAGGGCTGACGAAAAATTTTTATCTGCATAATTTGGGCAAAACTATCAAGAGCTGCCGCGATATCGGTTTCACGTTGCATGAGGGTGAATTTATCGGTATAGTGGGGCGTTCCGGTGCCGGTAAGTCGAGCATTCTTAAATGTATCAACCGTACCTATCTGCCGCTGCAGGGTACGATCGTTTATAACAGTCAGGCTTTTGGGCCTATTGATTTGGCTCAGGCCGACGAGCGGCAGATGCTGCAGCTGCGCCGCTATGAAATCGGTTATGTGGCTCAGTTTCTGAATGTGATGCCGCGTACGACGGCAAAAGAGCATGTTATGTCGGCACTGCTGGAGATCGGCGTCGCCGCCGGCGAGGCCGAGCGCCGTGCTAAGGAAATGCTGGATTATTTTCGTTTGCAGGAGGAATTGTGGGATATTTATCCGCAGACCTTTTCCGGAGGTGAAAGGCTGCGTTTGAATCTGGCGCACGCTATGGTCAAACGGCCGCGGCTGATGCTGCTGGACGAACCAACGGCGTCTCTGGATAATAAGACTAAAGTTTTAGTAAAGGATATTCTGCAGCAGTTAAAAGAAGAAAAGACCAGTATGCTGGGAATTTTTCATGATCTGGAATTTATGGAAGGCGTTTGTGATAAGGTCTTCAATATGTCCGAAGGGAGTTTTGCCTGATGCGCGGTGATCTGCACTTACATTCTGCATATTCTGACGGCAGCGCTACGGTGATTGAACTGATCCAGCAGGCGGTGAGCAAGGGGCTGACCCATATCGCCATTACCGACCATGACCGGGTGCCGCGCTGCGGTGATATTCCGCCGGTCACTGCTTTGAAGGTGATGCCTGGAATCGAGATTTCGGCCTATGATTTTCAAAAGCAGCGGAAGGTGCATATTTTAGGTTATGCCATGCGTGACACGAGATCAGTGACGGCCTTCTGCCGTCCGCTGCTGGAACGCAGGCAGGCTAATAGCCTGCGTCAGATCGCACTTCTGGCAGAGCATGGTTTTCGTATCCGTCCTCAGAATTTTGTGAAACGGGCCGGACACGTTATTTACAAACAGCATCTTATGGAATATTTGGTGGCGACGGAGCAGGTAGAAGAAATGTTTGGCACTTTTTATCATGAAACATTTAAAAACGGCGGTTATTGTGATTTCGATATTGAGTACCTGGATGCTGCCGCTGCCGTGCGTGTGATTACAGAAGCCGGAGGATTGGCAGTATTGGCCCATCCGGGGCAGCAGCAAAATCTTGAGCTTGTGCCTGAACTGGTCGGGTATGGCTTAAAGGGTATTGAGCTGGAACACCGTAAAAATACAGAGGCTGATAAAGAAGCTATCAGACAGATGGCTGTTCAATACGGTTTATTTCTTACCGGCGGCAGCGATTACCACGGCACACTGGAGGATGGCAGCAGTGAGCTTGGTTCCTGTCTGGCGACGGAAAACGCGCTGCGGATAATATTTAATAATAACAGCGATAAATAAAAAGAACGCATTATCCAATGCGTTCTTTTTATCATTTATGCTGTTGTTTACGTTCTTTACGTTTGGCACGCTTTTCTTCTTCTTCTTTTTTTGCGGCTGCACGTTTTTGATAATCCAGATAGAAAAAATACAGGCAAGCCGGTACGCCGACTGCGAAAAAACCTATCCAGCGGTTGCCTAAAAAAATATTCTGTCGCCATACCGGCGGCAAAGGTTGCGAGAACTACATAAAGCATAGCGTTGCTCCTTTATAGTTTAAATAAATTTAAAAGCTTTTCACTGACGATGATATTGTTATGGGGCACTTTCTGCCAGTTGAACAACGGAAGCAGTTCTTTGGCACTGACTGGTTCAGGTGCCGGCAGCAGTCCGGCCAGGAAGGCAAGGAGGCCGATGAGCGGCTGAGGACTGACAAAATGCTGACGGAGAAAGCCAAGATCCAGATCACGGTTGCGTTTGGAAAGACGTCTGCCATCTGCAGCCATCAGCAGTGGTACATGAATAAAAGCCGGTGGGCTAAAGCCCAGCAGCTGGTAGATAAAGCTGCTGCGGTGTGGAACTGAGCAGGTCGCAGCCGCGGACAATTTCCGTGATGCCCATCAGGGCATCGTCGACGACCACTGCCAGTTGATAGGCGTAAACACCGTCGCTGCGCCGCAGGATGATATCGCCGCATTCAGCAGCCAGGTTCTGCGTATACGGACCATAATGTCCGTCGATAAAGCTGACCGCAGTATCAGGAAGCCGCAGCCGCTGTGCCGGGTCTTTGGTGCGGGCTTTGGCAGCAGTCTGTTCGGCTGTCAAATGGCGGCAGGTACCGGCGTATAGAATGCGTCCGTCACTTAGATGCGGTGCCTGGGCGGCGTGCAGCTCAGCCCGGTTGCAAAAGCAGGGGTAAGTCAGTCCCAGTTTTTGCAGCTGTGCAAAATAGGCGGCATAGATGTCAAAACGGCGGCTTTGATAATAGGGTGCATCTTTTCCGCCGGCGCTGCCTCCGGTATCCCATTCCAGGCCCAGCCAGTGCAGATCATCTTCTAAAAGCATGTCGCTGCCGGCAGGGCAGCGGGGCTTGTCAAGGTCTTCGATACGCAGTGTGATGGTTCCGCCCTGTTTTTTTGCTGACAGCCAGGCCAGCAGGGCGCAGAAAACATTGCCGAGGTGCATTCTGCCGCTGGGCGTAGGGGCAAAGCGCCCGCAGACGGCTTTTGCCATAAACCGACCGCTCCTTTCAGACTTTTTTATTATTGTATCACGGAGCGGGAGACAAAAAAAGGTTTGCTATAAAATAAACAGCACCTGCTGCTGAACAGGTGCTGTGAAAGTTTATTTAAAGAAAGGCCAGACGATAGGGATAACGATCATGGAAACGATAAAACTTACGAAAATCAAAGGAGTGCCAACTTTAACATAATCCATGAAACGATAGCCGCCAGGTCCTAAAACCAGTGTGTTAGGCGGTGTACCGACAGGAGTGGCATAGGCGCAGGCGATGCCGATGGTGATCGACATGACGACGGCGTGAGGTGAAGCACCTATCTGTTGGGCAATAGCAACTCCGATGGGGCAGAGTAATGTTGCTGTTGCTGTGTTGGACATAAATTGTGTCAAAAAGCTGGATACTAAAAATAACAATGCGGCTACGAATAAGGGTGAAGGCGTGCCGCCGAGCAGATCGACGCAGAATTTAGCCAGCAGTTTGCCGGCACCGGTTTTATCCATGGCGGATGAAACGGAGATCATACCGGCGAACAGGAAGATTGAAACCCAGTCGATGCTGGCATAAGCTTGCTTTTCAGTCAGGCAGCCGGTCAATACGGCGACGAGCGCGCCGATAACAGCCGCCATTTCCAGGGTAATGAATTTCAGGTTCAAAGCCATAACGATGACTACGCCTAAAAGGATCAGACCGGAAATAAGCTGTTTTTGAGGATTGTCATTACTGACGTCAAATTCCTGTTCGATTTCTATATCGGCGGCCGCATTGACTTTAGGAAGAAAACGGTAGCCGATGAACATCATGTACAGGGTGCCGGCGATAGCGATAGGAATACCGACCCAGGCAAATTCAAAAAAGCCAAAAGGCCTGAAACCTGCTTCGACTAAAGCGTTGGAAGCGATCAGGTTCGGCGGCGTGCCGATAATAGTGAAGATGCCTCCGAAAGCGATGCCGAATGCCAGCGGCAGCAGCTGCCTGGAAGCCGGAAGCCTGGCAGCGGAGCAGATGCCCAGTACAACAGGCATCAGGCAGGCCGTCGTGCCGGTATTAGACAAAAAACCTGACAGGACAGCGCCGATGATCATGATGCCCAGCATCAGGCTTTTTTCGCTGGTACCGAATACCGAGACTACTTTTTTCCCGATGTTCTGCGCCAGCCCGGTATGGAACATTGCTGCACCGACGACGAACATGCCGGCAAATAGGAGTACTGAAGAATTGGAAAGGCCGGAAAAGACGGCTTTGGGTGTGATGAAGCCTAACAGGCCGCAGGCAACGGCGCCGCCGATCGATGTGACGGCAAGCGGGATCAGTTCGGTAATGAAAAGTAAAGCAATAACAGCAAGCAGTAATAAAAATTGTACGTCCGGGGTCATGATTATCAACTCCTTCTCTCCAGAAAATAACAGTCTTGCTGAAGCTGGTAATAGACAGTACAGCAGGACAATTTATGGGTAAAAAATACCGCAAAGATAATGTGCCGCTTAAAGGTGTATGAGGTTACCTGTTAAAGGACATTATTTTGCGGTTTACAAACGAAGCTATTTTATTTTCAAAGGATGTACAGCTGACTATAAAGGAATATTTCCGTGACGTTTCGCAGGGCGGGTCTCGCGTTTGCTCTGCAGCATTTGCAGGGCGTTGATGACAGTGGGACGGGTGTTCTGCGGTTCGATGACCAGATCGACCATACCTCGCATCGCAGCCTGATATGGTGTGGCAAAGTTGTCGATGTATTCCTCAGTTTTGGCTTTTACATCAGGGTCGTTTTTGAAAATGATATTAGCTGCACCGGCAGGACCCATTACTGCTACCTCCGCAGTTGGCCAGGCTATGGCCTGATCGGCACGGAGGTCCTGTGAGCACATGGCGATGTATGAACCGCCGTAGGCTTTACGGGTAATGACTGTGATCTTGGGTACAGTAGCTTCGGAATAAGCATACAGCATTTTGGCTCCGTGGCGGATAATACCGCCGTATTCCTGATTACAGCCCGGCAGGAACCCGGGAACATCTACCAGATTCAGCAGGGGGATATTGAAGGCATCGCAGAAACGGATAAAGCGTGCCGCTTTATCAGAGGCGTTGATATCAAGGCAGCCTGCCATGATTTTAGGCTGGTTGGCAATGATCCCAACAGTCTGTCCGTCCATACGGGCAAAACAGGTGATGATATTTGCAGCCCAGTATTGTTGTGATTCATAAAATTCGCCGTTGTCAACAATTGATGTGATAACGGTTTTCATATCGTAGGCCTGATTGGAATTGTCCGGCAGCAGGGTATTCAGTCTGGCGTCGATCCGCTGTGGGGCATCTCCTGTGTCGACGACAGGTGCCGCTTCCAGATTATTTGAAGGCAGAAAGCTGAGAAGATAACGGATCTGCCGCAGACAGTCGCTATCATTTTCAGCGGCAAAATGCGCTACGCCGGAAGTACCGTTATGGGTCATGGCGCCACCTAATTGTTCCTGGGTCACATCTTCGCCGGTGACGGCTTTAACAACTGCTGGGCCGGTGATGAACATTTTAGAGGTATTTCTGACCATATAAATAAAGTCTGTCAGTGCCGGACTGTAGACTGCGCCGCCGGCTGAAGGTCCCATAATGGCCGAGATTTGCGGGATTACTCCCGAGGCCAGAGTATTATTGAAAAAAATCTTGCCATAGCCGGACATGGCATCGACAGCTTCCTGAATACGTGCTCCGCCGGAATCGTTAAGTCCGACAAGCGGCGCACCCATTTTCAGAGCCAGGCGCTGGACTTTGACGATTTTTGCGGCGTGCATTTCGCCTAAGGAACCGCCTTCGACTGTAAAATCCTGGGCAAAAACGTAGACCAGACGGCCGGAGACAGTACCATAGCCGGTTGTGACTCCTTCGCCGGGCAGCGCCTTTTGGGACTGGCCGAAATCAGTACAGCGGTGTTTGACGAAACGGTCTAATTCAACAAAGGAGTTTTCGTCCAGCAGTGAGGCGATCCTTTCCCGTGCTGTCATTTTACCGGCTGCGTGCTGTTTGGCGATACGTTTTTCCCCGCCTGCCGCTAAAACTACAGCTGTTTTCTGCAGCATTTTTTCTATTTTTACCTGGGTTGACAAGGGAAACACCTCCTGAATGGTTGGCTGTTAAAGCCAGTGTGATTTAAGAGAACTGTTTTACCGGCTGCGGTCAGTGGGTATTGGCGTTGATAAAATCGACGATATTACCGGTAGGAGTACCTGGAGTAAAGACTTCGGCCACACCGGCGGCTTTTAAGCCGGGAATATCAGTATCAGGGATAACGCCGCCGCCGATAACCAGTACATCGTTTAAACCTTTGGCCCGCATTAATTCGACCACTTTCGGGAACAGGGTGTTATGTGCTCCGGAAAGCAGGCTCAGGGCGACGACCTTGACATCATCCTGCAGAGCTGCTTCAGCGATTTGTTCCGGGGTCAGTCTGATCCCGGTATAAATAACTTCAAAGCCTGCGTCACGTAAGGCGCGGGCGACGACTTTGGCGCCGCGGTCATGTCCGTCAAGGCCTGGTTTAGCTACTAAAACACGAATTTTCATTTACAACACTCCTCAATAAAATATAGTTTTTTGATTTAAGCGGCAATAAATATCTGCCTGAGTTTATTTAACCTAATTATATAAGCTGGATATTTGTTTGAAAAATATGGATGTTTGTTAGGTGAACGGGTCGAAATTGATAAGTAACAATAAAAAATAAATGCTTAAAGGGCCAGATGATTATAAAAACTGTCTAAAACCATTCAGAGGGCAGCCTGATAGATATTCTATCCAGTAAAGTTGGTTGTTTTTATATATCCAGATATCAAAAAATATTATAATTGGATAATATTTTAATGAAAATTTACAAATAGCGGCTTTGTGATATTTTAGTAACATTGCAGGATAAGTTGATGCAAAAGCGAATTATAACAGCAGGAACAATCGCAAAGAGGTGATACCATGACCGAAGAAAAAGAATTACAGCCTGTCGATATAGAGTGGGAAGCTGAAAAGATCTGCCGCTGGGGAGCAGCCCGTGCCGGTGTGATTGTAGTTGCGCCTTTGGTGGGAACAATGGCTTTGATGGCTAACGAGGTCTATATGATTATGCGCCTGGGCGAGCTGCGCGGAGTAAAGCTGGAAGAAAGTGCTGTTTTGGGACTTTTGACTTCACTGGGGGCGACTTTTGTCGGTCAGACACTGGTAACGTTGATTCCAATAGCGCCGATCCAGGTGCCGGTAGGTGTATCGGTGACTTATGCTGTAGGCAAGGCCGCTAATGCCTGGATTAAGGCCGGGCGTCCCGAAGATATTGCTGAATTCCGGGAAGTTTATGAAAGCGCCCGTAAAGAGGGAATGAAGCACAGTGAAGATTTTGAAAAAATGGATTGCAAAGACACGCCTTTGGGCGATGAAAGCAAACGTTTTGAATTGCGTGAGCTGAAGGAAGCTTTGCGAAACAAATCAGGAAATTTGTTTTCTAAAATAGAAAAACATGCTGATCGGGCGGAAACGGTTTTATCAGAAAAAATCGCGACGGTCAGTGAAAGACTGCGGCCGTTGAAAGATAAGGGGCAGCTGTGGTTCTCGGCGCAGAAATGGGAGCAGCTGAGCCAGGGCGGTCTGGTAGTCCCTTATGATGAAATCGTGGATTATGTGCGTCAAAGCCTGGCCGGCAGCGAATTTACATTACAGTCTCTGGCTTATGCCGAGCCTGATTTGCTGCGGCTGGAGCTGCAGCATACAACGCACGGCACTTTGGAGCTGCTGCTGCAGGTCGAGGTGTTTAATGTCGATGCCGAATCTGCTTTTACAAGGCTGAAGCTGGTCGATTTTGCTGTCGCAGACAATGATTTTGCGCAGCTGGTAGTGGAGCTGATGGGGAGCAAGCTGATCATGGCTATCGTAGATCTGGTGATCGACAGGGTGGATATCGATGCGGATAGTGTTACGACCAAGTATGAGCAGGGCAGTATCAGTGTCGATTTTACGGCTGCGCTGCAGCAAAGCAGGCTGCAGCAGAAAAAAGTCCTGGATCGTTCACTGTTCGATGTAGTACATTTGGTTGAGCTGGTGCCTCAGGCCGATGGCGTTCTGGTAAAAGCTAAAACTGAATGGAAATAAAACCGTTTTATAATGTGACGCTGCTTTGGGCAGCGCCACTTATTTTTTGCGTTTTTGCCGTTTTCGGTGTAGAATATACATACCTAGCTATATATATGTATGTATAGCTACGAAGGAGGAAATTAAGTGATTCGTAAAACTTCTGCCATGGTAGAAGCGGGTATTTTGGCCGCTATCGCCATAGTTTTTGCTATTATCAGCATGTATGTGCCGGTCATCGGCAGCTTTATCAATTTTTTATGGCCCCTGCCTATCGCTATCTGCGGTATGCGCAACGGACTGCGCTGGAGCGTTATGACGCTGATAGTATCTGATATTGCCGTAGCAGTTCTGATCAGCCCGCTGCATGCTTTTTCGCTGCTGGCTGCTTTTGGTTTAGTGGGGCTGACCTTGGGCGAGTGTATGCGCCGCGGGTATAAGCCTTTCAAGCTGATGCTGATCAGCTCGGTGGCCTGCCTGATTTCTATCGGTGCCAGTTTTTTGATTGCGCTGTATATCATGGGTATCCAGCCGGTCGATATGATGTTTACTTCATTGGAAGAGGCTGCCCGTGAGAGCGTAGGCTATTACCAGTCCATGGGAATGAGCCAGACCGAGATCGACGCAGCCGTTAAAAGCAATGCCGAGATGCTTCGGATGATGCGACTGATCATGCCGGGAGCTTTTTTCCTGTGCGCTCCGATTATTGCCTTTGTCAATTATCTGGCCGCACGTAAAATTTTGAGTAAGCTGGGAGCTGCTTTTGAGGAGTTTCCTCCTTTTTACGCAATGGAACGTACCTGGCTGGCTGCTGTGGCCTTATGGTATTTCGCTGCTGATGGTTTCCTATTATGTTCAGTATCCGGAAAGCCTGATGTACCATATCTCAGTTAATCTGCAGGTGATAACCAGTGTTTTCTTTGTATTGCAGGGTATTGCTTTGATCTATTGGTGGCTGGAAAAAAACAATAAACCGAAATGGTGGGGAACTGTATCGGTGGCACTGTTGTTTTTTGTCCAGATATTTTCTCAGATTATTGTGTTTGTGGGCGCGTTTGACCTGGTATTTGATTTCCGTAATCTCAGCGGGAAAAGGACTTCCAAGCGCGCATAGAGATGAGGCGAGTATATGTTTAACAAAATTTGGGATTCGCGCAGTGATATCATACCGCTGATACTGATCGTTTTTCTGACGTTCATTATCGGTTTTTACGAACCGTTATGGATACCGGTATGTATTCTGCTGATCGGCCTGTTGTATTATTACAACAAAAAAAGTCTGCGCAGTAAGGAAGTACGCTTTAACAGCTATCTGGATACGGTAGTGCGTAATATTGAGCGTACTAATCATCATGCCGTTCAGAATCTGGATATCGGGATGGCTGTTTTTGCCAAAGACGGTAAACTGCAGTGGAAAAATGAGCTGTTCAGTAAATATGTGGGTACTAAAAATCTGGAGGGCAAACGTCCGGAAGATGTTCTGCCGTTGCCGGCCAATGCGTTCGACACTCTGAGCGTGAAGGACGGAGAACGCCTGATCCAGATCGAGGACCGCTATTATAATTTGAAGCATTGCCGGGTGCAGACATCGGAAAAAGGTGAGAAAAAAGGCACGGGCCTGATGGTTTATCTGAGCGACGTGACTGATTTTGAGCTGCTGCGTCAGAAATATGATAATGAGAAGCTGTGTCTGGCCTACGTCAGGTTTGATAATTATGAAGACGTGATGAAGGGTATGAGCGAAACGACCCGCGCCAATATCAGCGGCGAGGTCAATGAAGTACTGAGCAAGTGGGCCGAGGAAGAAAACGGCTTTATCAGTCGTTCTAATAAAGAATTGTGTCTGATTGGTTTTAATCAGGCGGTCCTGCGTGATTTAATGGAGCAGAAATTCCCCGTTTTAGACAGTGTACGTGAGATCCATGTCGGCAATAAGATCACTCCGACAGTGAGCATTGGTATTGCCTGCGAAGGCGACAATCTGGAAGAACTGAGCCAGAACGCAGTCAAAGCATTGGATCTGGCGCTGGGGCGCGGAGGCGACCAGGTGGTCGTAGCCGTAGACGGCGGGACACAGTTCTTTGGCGGCACGACTACCGTAACTGCTAAAAGTACACGTGTGCGCGCACGTATCGTAGCGCATACGATCCATGAACAGATCATTGCCGCAGATAAGGTTTTCGTTATGGGGCATATGATGGAGGACTTTGATTCGATCGGCAGTGCTATCGGCGTAGCGAAAATGGCGCTGTCACTGCAGAAGGAAACTTATATCGTTGTCAGCGGTGAAACTGACGCACTGGATAAGATCAAGGAAATGCTGCAGCGTGATGAACTGAAGCTGATCCAGGATGATGAACAGTATCTGGAACTGATGCTGGAAGGACCGGAGGCAATGGCCCATATTACGCCCGGCAGCCTGCTGTTTCTGGTCGACCATCACCGGCCGATGCTGTGCGCAAGCAAAGAGGTTATGGAAGCGATCCCGAAACGGATCATTATCGACCATCATCGCCGGGCGGAAGACGCCATCAAAGAAACGGTGCTGCAATATATGGAGCCTTCTTCTTCCTCGACCAGCGAACTGGTGACGGAGCTTGTAGGCTATTTTAATGACCGTCTGGAATTTACTAAAGGCGAAGCGACCGCGCTTTATGCGGGCATCGTTGTCGATACGAAAAATTTTGCCGTACAGACCGGTGAGCGCACCTTTGAAGCGGCAGCTTTACTGCGCCGCAGCGGGGCTGACCCGACTGTGGTAAGGCAGCTGTTCAAGGACGATATGGAAACCTTCCAGATCCGTTCGCGGCTGATTGCCGAAGCAGAAAGCCCGGAACCGGGACTGATCGTTTCCGTTTATGAACAGGCTCCCAAAGAAGCAAAATCATCAGTCATAGCGGCTCAGACTGCCGACACGATGGTTGCCATCAGCGGTATTTATGTCAGTGTCGTTATCGTGGAATATGTTGACGGTTCGCTGGGCATCAGTGCCCGCAGCGACGGTACGGTCAACGTACAGATCATTATGGAAGAGCTGGGCGGCGGCGGTCATCAGACTGTGGCCGGCGTACAGCTTGACAATAAGAGGGCTGTGGATATCATGCCGCAGATCATCTCTTTGGCAAAAAAACAGTTAGAGGAGATTGATAACAATGAAAGTGATCTTACTGCAAGATATTAAAAGTTTAGGTAAAAAAGGCGATATCGTAGAAACGGCCGAAGGTTATGGCCGCAACTATCTTCTGCCTCGCAAATTAGCGAAAGAAGCCAGTGCGGCTAATTTAAATCAGGCCAAGCAGGATCAGGCCAATGCTGCCCGTCGTGCCGCGCAGAAAAAAGATGAAGCTACCGTTCTGGCAGCTCAGATCGAAAAAGTGACCGTTACCTTGAAGGTACGTGTCGGTGATAATGGGAAAATGTTCGGCTCGGTTGCGTCTAAAGACGTGGCGGAAGCATTGATCGAACAGACCAAGCTGGATATCGACCGCCGGAAGATAGAACTGAAAACACCTGTTAAGGGTTTAGGCAATTATACAGCTGTAGCTAAACTGCACCCTGAGATTGCTGCGGAATTTGCCGTAGTAGTTGAAGCGGAATAAGCGAAAGACAGGGAAGGTTATGCAGGACAGAGTACCACCGCAAAATATAGAAGCCGAGCAGTCAGTGCTGGGCGCGATGCTGATCGAGAAAGAGGCTATCCCCAAGGTCATGGAGATCCTGCGGGATACTGATTTTTACCGTGAGGCGCACCGCGTCATTTTTAACGCTATGCTGGAGCTTTACAATAAGAACGAAGCTGTGGATATGATCACGGTGACGGAGATTCTGAAGCGTGACAACAAGCTGGAGGATGTGGGCGGTATCGCTTATGTCACTTCGCTGGCTAATGCTGTGCCGACTGCGGCCAACGTAACCTATCATGCGAGCATTATTGAAGAAAAATCGATTCTGCGTCAGCTGGTTTCCGTATCGACGCAGATCGCTTCGATGGGTTATGAGGCTAATGATGATGTGAAAAACATCATCGACAGTGCTGAAAGCAAGATTCTGGAGATTTCCAACCGGAAGAAGACAGCTGATTTTACGCCGATCAATGAGATCGTTCTTGATTCTTTTAAGAGTATCGAAGCGCTGATGGGCAATAAGAATGGTCTTACCGGACTGCCTACAGGCTTTGAAGATCTTGATAATCTGACCTCCGGCCTGCATGGCAGTGATTTTATCATCCTTGCGGCCCGTCCTTCCATGGGTAAAACTGCTTTTGCGCTCAATGTGGTACAGAATGTGGCGATCCGAGCTGCCAAAAAGGTTGGCGGAGCTCCGAAAACAGTTGCTTTTTTCAGCTTGGAAATGAGCAAGGAGCAGCTTGTACAGCGTATGCTCTGCGCCGAAGCCAACATTGATTCGCAGCGGCTGCGTATCGGCGAGCTGCGTGATGAAGATTGGGCGATGCTCATCAATACGGCAGATACGCTTTCCAGTGCTAATATCTATATCGACGATACAGCAGGTATCACTGCCATGGATATGAGGTCGCGCGCCCGCCGGCTGAAAGCCGAACACGGTCTTGATCTGATCGTAGTCGATTATCTGCAGCTGATGCAGGGCAGCGGTAAAAAGAACAACAGCGGTGACCGGCAGCAGGAGGTTTCAGAGATCTCACGTTCGTTGAAAGCGCTGGCCCGTGAGCTTGATGTTCCGGTCATTGCTTTATCGCAGCTGAGCCGCAGCGTCGAAGCGCGTCAGGTCAAACGTCCGATGCTGTCTGACCTGCGTGAGTCTGGTTCTTTGGAGCAGGATGCGGATATCGTAGCCTTTTTATATCGTGAAGATTACTATAATCCGGAAACGGAGAATAAAAATATTACCGAACTGATTATCGCTAAGCACCGTAACGGCCCTGTCGATACGGTCAATCTGTTCTTCCACAAACAATATACCAAATTTGTGGGACTCAGTAAGCGTAAGGAGTAAACTCAGACCTGTGAGCAGATGAGAAGGAGGCGGCGCGTGGAAATATGGATGGAGCAGCTGATGGCTTTTTTGCAGAAGCATTGGCAGTTTACTATCATCGGCTGCGGCCTGCTGATTTTTATCGGCGCGCTTTTAAACTGGCGTTGGGTCTGCGAATTTGACCACAGGCGGGTGCGCCCGTTTGCCTTTGATACGCTGGTACATGATTTTTTCGGCGATCAGGGGTATCGTTTTCTGATGGGTATCAGTGGACTGGTCATTATTTTGTGTGGTCTGGTATTTTTATTTTTGTCATAAATAATGGAGCGCTTTAAAGAAAAACAGCGTGAACGCCTGTGATAACAGGTTTTCACGCTGTTGTTTATTTTGCGAATGTTTTAAATAAATTTGCAAAAAATGTTCAGTAGTATTGCAGTGAAGAACTGAAAATGTTATGATATGAGAGGATAAAAAAGTTTATTTATAAGAGAGGAAGAACGCAAGCAGGCCTTCTTCCTATTCTTATTGCAAAAAACACCGATTTTACGGGGGGAAACAAAAAAATGATCGAACGTTATACTCATCCCGAGATGGGTCATATCTGGACTTTGGAAAACGAATTCCGAACAATGCTGCAGGTAGAAATTCTGGCCTGCGAGGCGATGAACAAACTGGGCATCGTTCCTGATGACGCATTGAAGGATATTCAGACTAAAGCTGATTTCCGCATCGAACGCATCAAAGAAATCGAAGCTGTCACCAACCATGACATCATTGCTTTTCTGACCAATGTGGCCGAATATGTGGGCGATGCTTCCAAATACATCCATAAAGGCCTGACCTCCAGCGATGTCAAGGACACCGCTTTGGGTGTGATGATGAAACAGTCTGCCGACCTTTTACTGAGTCATCTGGAAAAATTCCATGCTGTCCTGAAACGCCGTGCCGCTGAACACAAGCATACGATTATGATCGGTCGTACTCATGGCATCCATGCCGAACCGATGACCTTCGGGCTGAAGTTTGCGCTGTGGATGGATGAGACAGAGCGCAATATCGAACGGTTGAAGCAGGCGCGTGATTTTATTGCGGTCGGTAAGCTTTCGGGCGCAGTCGGCACTTACTCCAATATTGACCCGTTTATTGAAGAATATGTTTGTGAAAAATTAGGTATCAAGGCTGCCCGTCTGGCTACCCAGGTCATCCAGCGCGACCGCCATGCCGATTTTCTGACTACTTTGGCGATCATTGGTTCCTCTCTTGATAAAATGGCTACGGAAATCCGTAATCTGCAGCGTACGGACATTCGTGAAGCTGAAGAATATTTTGCTCCCGGGCAAAAAGGCTCCTCGGCGATGCCGCATAAACGTAATCCCATCACCTGCGAAAAAATCTCCGGTATGGCGCGTTTGCTGAGAGGGTATGCCGTTGCTGCGCTGGAAGATGTCGCCTTGTGGCACGAACGCGATATTTCCCACTCTTCTGTGGAACGTGTGATTTTACCGGATGCTACTATCGCGCTGGATCATATGCTGCGTAAATTTACCGGTATCGTCGACAAGCTGCTGGTTTATCCGGAAGCGATGATGGCGAACCTGAACAAAACCGGCGGCCTGATCTTCAGCCAGAATCTGCTGATCGCACTGGTCAGCAAGGGCGTGCTGCGTGAAGACGCTTATAAATGGGTGCAGCGCAACGCTATGGCCCGCTGGCTTGAAGGCGCTGATTTTAAGACCAACGTTGAAATGGATGCGGATATCCAAAAATATCTCTCCAAAGAAGAAATCGAAGCCTGCTTCGATCCCAAACCCATGCTGCGTCATGTAGATTTGATTATGTCCCGCTTCGGATTATGATTTAGATAAGGAGATGCTCACATGTCATCTGTTGTAGTTATTGGTGCCCAATGGGGCGATGAAGGTAAAGGTAAGATTGTTGATTATTTGGCACAGAAAGCCGATGCCGTCGTACGTTATTCCGGCGGTTCCAACGCAGGTCATACGGTAGTCGTCAATGACGTTTCCTATAAACTGCGTCTGCTTCCCTCCGGTGTTTTGTACAGTGATAAGACTAATGTGCTGGGTAACGGCGTCGTTATCAACCCCGGCGTAGTTCTGCATGAAATTGCTGATATGAAGGCTAAAGGCATCAGCTGCGACAATCTGGTCATTTCTGACCGTGCGCATGTGGTGCTGCCTTACCATGCCCGTCTGGATGAACTGCAGGAAGCAGCTTTGGGCTGTAATAAGATCGGTACGACCAAAGGCGGTATTGGCCCCTGCTATATGGATAAGGTTGCCCGTACCGGCATCCGCATCTGTGATTTGATGGAACCCGATACTTTTGCAGAAAAGCTGAAAATCAACCTGGAAGCCAAAAATGCCATTATTACTAAAATTTATGGCGGCGAACCTTTTGATTATGAAACTATGCTGCAGGAATTTTTGGCTTATGCCGAAGAGCTGCGGCCGTATATTGCCGATACCGGCGTAGTTTTAGACGAAATTTTCAGCGAGGGTAAAAACGTGCTGTTTGAAGGCGCGCAGGCTACTTTCCTTGATATCGATCATGGTACTTATCCGTATGTTACCAGCTCGAACCCGACTGCCGGCAATGCCAGCACAGGCAGCGGCATTGGCCCCCGCTATATCGACCATGTGGTGGGCGTAGTCAAGGCTTATACGACACGCGTCGGCGAAGGTCCCTTTGTTACTGAGCTGCTTGATACTGACGGACCCGGGCATCAGATCCGTGAAACAGGCCATGAATACGGTACCGTTACCGGACGTCCCCGCCGCTGTGGCTGGCTTGATGCTTTCATGCTCAAATATTCCGCACGTCTGAACAGCCTGGACTGCCTGGCAGTGACCCGTTTGGATATTCTCGATAAAATGCCGAAGATCAAAATGTGCGTCGGCTACAAGATCGACGGACAGGAAATCAAACAGATTCCTGCCAGCCTGAACGTTCTGGCAAAGGTTGAACCGGTTTTTGAAGAGTTTGAAGGCTGGCTGACTGATATTACGTCTATCCGCACCTTTGACGAGCTGCCTGTTCAGGCGAAAACTTATCTGAACCGTCTGAGTGAGGTTGCCGGTGTCGAACTGGGTATTGTTTCCGTAGGTCCGGAACGTGAACAGACTATCGTACTGAAAAAATTGCTGTAAATCAAAAATTTAAACCGTCAGATTTTTTCTGACGGTTTTTATATTTTTGAAAATTATTTCTTGACAGAACAGTGAAAGGTAGTTATAATTATATCGTTGTCAAGTTGGCTTGAAACTTGATAACTATGTGATCCACTAGCTCAGTCGGTAGAGCACCTGACTTTTAATCAGGGTGTCCCGCGTTCGAGTCGCGGGTGGATCACCATTTTTTTGTCTGGATGTTTGCCTGATGAAATAAAATCCCGCTTCTTATGACAGAAGCGGGATTTTTTGTTTATGCGGGCCTAAAGTAAAGCCTGCCGCAGTTTTTGTACCAGTACTGCTGGTTCCGGGCAGGTCATCAGGCTGCTCATCAGACAGGCGCCGGCGGCGCCTGTTTTTTTGATCTGTCCGATATTGGCAGGAGTGATCCCGCCGATAGCGTAGACTTGCAGTGATGTAGCGGCGCAGACGGCGCTGAGAAAATCAAGACCGCGTCCGGGCAGCCCCTGCTTGCAGCTTGTAGCAAAGATATGCCCTGCTAGTAAATAATCGGCGCCCAAGTCAGCGGCACGTACCGCTTCGTCAGCATGGTGGATGGAAACGCCCAGGCATTGTACCTGTGCCCGCAGCTGAGGCTGGCATAGGAGCTGCTGATAGCTTACCTGCAGTCCATACGTATCAAGCCGGCGGCAGATGTCCTGATAAGTATGCAGGATCAGCGGCAGCTGATGTGTCCGGCAGATTTTCTGCACCTGTGAGGCCTGCCGATAATATTCCTGCGGCGGTAATTCTTTGGCACGGAAAATAAGAGCGTCGATTTCAGAAGCAGCTAAAAGCTGGAGCTGCGTCCAAAAATTTTCAGGACAGGAAGCTTGGTCGGTAACGGCGATCAGCTTAAACATAGACATAATCACTCATGACCGGCTGCAGTCCTCGGTTCGTCAGCATTGCGCAGATTTCACGGACGGTACGGCTATCGTCGATCAGGAACTGTTCGTCGCCTTTGCTCTGCTGGCTGTGACCGCCGATGCCAACTTCAACGCCGGCAGAAATTTTAGTTGCGGCAAGTCCGACTACGTTATCGCGGAAACGGGCGCATTCACGGGAGGAAATAGTGAGGGAGGCAAAGGGCATAAAGATGCGGTAGGCGCAGATGATCTGCAGCAGCTGCCGCTCATGGATGTCTTTGGGATTGATCTGCTCATTGTTGATGATGGGGCGCAGGCGCGGACAGGAAAAAGCGATCTCGGCCTGAGGGTATTTACGTTGGAGCAGATAAGCATGCAGACCTGTTGCCAAAGCGTCACGGCGAAAATCATCCAGTCCCAGCAGAGCGGCAAAGCCAACTCCGCGCATTCCGCCCTGTAAAGCCCGTTCCTGTGCATTAAAACGATAGGGGAAAATACGTTTACGTCCGCCCAGATGCAGCTGACCGTATTTATCAGGGGCGTAGGTTTCCTGGAAAACGGTGACGAAGTCAGCTCCGCATTGATGCAGATAGGCATAATCACTGCTGTCCATGGGGTAGACCTCAAGACCGACAACACGAAAATATTTGCGGGCCAGCCGGCAGGCTGCACCAATATAATGTACGTCGCTCATAGTCGGGCTTTCCCCGGTCAGGATCAGGATTTCTTCCAGGCCTGAGCGGCAATAGCCTGCATTTCCGTTTCTATTTCAGCGGCAGTAAGCTTGGCGCGTTTGATATTGTTGTAGCAGTTAAAGCCGCAGTAGATGCAGTGATTTTCGCAGTAGTTGGCGATATAAAGCGGGGTGAACAGATTGACGGCATTACCGAAATGCTTACGTGTTTCTGCCTGTGCCCTTTGTGCCAGCTGTTCCAGAAATGGTGCTGCGGCCGGCGCGAGCAGTGCGGCGAATGCTTCAGGCGTCAAGTGCTCCTGAAGCAAGGCCTGTTTCACGTCGTCCGCCGTATAAACAGTTTCGTCGTAAGCTGCACGGGCGGCCAGCACCTGTTCCATAATAGCTGACGAGGTTATTTCCATATCCGGCTGATAAGCCATTGGATCGGTATGCTGATCGATTTTCATATTCATATCACCTGTCTTCCAAAAAGCCTGTCAGAGGCGATGAAGCAGCCGCACCCTGCTCTAAAACACGTCCCGGCCCGGCTAAGTAAGCGGCACGCCCTGCTTCAACAGCCTGCTTGAAGGCTGCAGCCATCAGAGGGATATCGCCGGCTGTAGCGATGGCGGTATTGGCCATGACGGCAGCGGCACCCATTTCCATGGCTTCACAGGCCTGGGAGGGGCGGCCAATCCCGGCGTCGACGATAACAGGCAGTGCTATCTCATCAATAATGATCTTGATAAAATCGCGGGTTGCCAGCCCTTTGTTGGAACCGATCGGCGCTCCCAGGGGCATGATCGAGGCTGCGCCTGCGTCACGCAGATCTCGGGCGGTGTTAAGGTCGGGATACATATAAGGCATGACGATAAAGCCTTCTTTAGCGAGGATTTCCGTTGCCCTGATCGTTGCCTGATTGTCCGGCAGCAGATATTTAGAATCACGGATGATCTCCAGTTTGATAAAATCGCCGCAGCCGCAGGCACGGGCCAGCCTGGCTATGCGTATTGCTTCTTCAGCAGTACGGGCACCTGAGGTGTTGGGCAGCAGTGTGATGCCTGAGGGAATAAAATCGAGGATATTGTCCTGCTGAGATTGAGCGCGCCTCAGCGCTAAGGTGATGATTTGCGCCCCGGCCTGTTCGGCAGCGGCTTTGATCAGCGGAAGCGAATATTTGCCGCTGCCAAGAATAAAGCGGGAGCTGAAGCTGTAGCTGCCTAAAATAAGTTTATCTTCTTGCATCGTAGTTTAAAATTCTCCTTTTGTTTAAGGTGTGGTGAAGCCCAGCGCCAGTCTCATGACCATTGTCGCCGCATGGGCGGCACAGACGCTGACGCGCGGGGCCAGCAGGCTGCCGTCCGCGGCAATATCGGCAGTACCGTCGCCGCACAGGTAGAAACGGTTCAGCCTGCGGCTGGTAGTAATAGCATTGGCGCTGCCAGCGCCCGCCATGCCGGAACAAACGATCAGTTTTGCCTGCGGCAGCCGCTGCAGGACGGTTTCTGTCAGCATGGCCTTTTGTTCAGGGTCGTCAAAAGCTTCGCAGATGATATTACAGCCGGCAAAAATTTCCGGGATATTCTGCGGCGTGAGCTTTAGAAAGTGCGGCTCGTAGCATAAATAGGGATTGATCTGCAGCAGCTGTTCTGTCAAGGCTTCGGGTTTAGGTCTGCCGATATCACAGAGTCGGTAGCTTTGCCGGTTGAGATTACTGATCTCGACCCGATCGCAGTCGGCGAGGATCAGGTATCCGATGCCCAGGCGCGTCAGCTGGACGGCAATGTTGGAGCCCAGCCCGCCTAAACCGGCGATACCGACACTGGCGGTGTACAAATGCTGCTGGCGTTCCTGTCCGTGCCGTTCAACCAGTGCTGCTGAAAGCTGTTGCCTGGTGATTTGTTTAGTCATTTTTAACCTCCGCCCACAAACTGTACAATTTCGATGGTATCACTGTCGGCGAGCTGCACTTTGCTGAAATCGCTGCGGCAGATGATTTTACCGTTGAGTTCGACGGCGACGCGGGCAACGTCAAAACCCTGCTGCGCCAATAATTGCGACAAGGTGCTGCCTGCAGCGGTGCTGATTGGTTGACCGTTGATTTGCATAGGGAACCCTCCTTGAAGAAAAATAAAAAAAGGCGCCACAAAAAGCTACACCCGTGGTGGTGTACCCCTTTGTGACGCCTTACGGCTTCACTCTTTTTTTAGCATAGCATCTGCAGGTCAATACTGTCAAGAGCTTGGCAGATACTAAAACCATGCTTTTTTTAATTGCAGCAGTGCCGGTCGGATGTCGTTTTCCTGAATACCGACAAAAGAAAGCAGGATCTCTGGTAAATTACCGTTGCTGTCGTAAACCGGCAGGATCCGGACGCCGTTTTCCAGTGCCCGTTCGGACAGGGTATCGGCAGTTTGCTGCGTGACGACAGCCAGGCGCAGATGCAGACCGGATTCATAGGCTCGTACAATGACTCTGCTGCCGAAGATTTCCGTTAAAGCTTGCCGCAGCAGTGTGTTTTTATTACTGTAGAGCCTGCGCAGTCGTTTAACGTGGCGGCGCAATGCGCCGGCAGCAATAAAGTCGGCCAGTGCCAGCTGTTCGATCGTAGAAGACGTTTGGTTATAAAGGTGTCCCAGCTGGCGGTAACGGTCTAACAGCAGCGGCGGCAATACCATGTAAGAAATACGCAGGGAAGGCAGCAGCAGCCGCGAAAAAGAACCAAGATAGATAACTGTGCGGCCATCACTCATGCCCTGCAGTGAGGATACCGGCCGGCCGAAATAACGGAACTCGCCGTTATAGTCATCTTCCAGCAGATAGGTCTGCTGCTGCGTTGCCCAGCGCAGCAGGTTCAGTCTTTGCTGCGGCGAGAGCGAGCGGCCTTTATAGGGATTGGAAGGGCTGACGTAAAGCAGCCTGGGCAGGGAAGTCTCTAACTGGTCGGTGCTGAAATGCCGTACCTGCCAGCCATGCGAAGTAAAAAGCCGTTCTGCCTGGGCAAAGCCTGGCGCTTCCAGAGCAATACTGGTGATATCTGGCTGTAGAATGTCGATCAGGATCTGCAGCAGGCTTTGCACACCGGCGCCGATCACGATCTGTTCGGGGCTGCAGATAACGCCGCGGGCCACCGAGCTGTATTTGGCCAGTGTACGGCGCAGTTCTGTTTCACCCTGCGGCTCGCCATAGCCGGAAAGCAGGTGTTTATTTTTTAAGGCACGGTTCAGATAGCGCCGCCAAAGCTCGGAGGGAAAAGAAGCGGGATCGATATAATTATTGGCAAAGTTATAACGTACGGCAGGCGGTTCGATACTTTGTGTCACAGGCGCGTCGCTGTGCTTTCTCAGGCCTGACAGTGCTGCTGCAAAATAACCGCGTTTAGGTTCGTTTTGCAGATAACCGTCGGCAACCAGTTGATTGTAAGCGTTTTCGACAGTCGTGCGGCTTATCTGCAGCGCTGCTGAGAGCCTGCGGACAGACGGAAGTCTGTCTCCGGCTGCGATCTGGTCATTGTAGAGCTGGTTTTTGATAGAGTCAATGATCTGGGTATATAAAGGCGTTTCGGTCTGTTTGTCAAGTTTAAGATTAGTCAAAAGCATAAAACTGTCCCCTTTGGAAAAATAGTTTCTGGCTATTTATTACTGTACAGAATTATTGTATCATAAAAACTGTCGTTAACGAAAGTAAGTTTTTAGGAGGAATAAAGATGACAGATAGACAAATTTTAAATCGTAATTTAGCACAGATGCTCAAAGGCGGCGTAATCATGGATGTCACCAATGCCCAAGAGGCTGAAATTGCCGAAGCTGCAGGCGCAGTAGCTGTTATGGCGTTGGAACGTGTGCCTTCTGATATTCGCAGGGATGGCGGCGTTGCCAGAATGAGCGACCCGAAGCTTATTAAAGAGATCAAAAGCGCCGTATCGATTCCGGTAATGGCCAAGGTCAGGATCGGTCACATTGTGGAAGCGGAGATTTTGGAGGCGCTGGGAATAGATTATATCGATGAAAGTGAAGTTCTGACACCGGCCGATGATTTATATCATCTCGACAAGCATGCTTTTAAGATCCCTTTTGTCTGCGGTGCCCGCAATCTGGGCGAAGCACTGCGCCGTATCGGTGAGGGAGCGGCAATGATCCGCACGAAGGGAGAGGCTGGTACCGGCAATGTGGTAGAAGCAGTGCGGCATATGCGGACGATGATGGGACAGATAAGATTGCTGCAGAATCTGCCGCGGGAGGAATGGATGAGCTTTGCCAAAGAACAGGGAGCGCCGTATGAACTGGTGGCAGAAGTCGCTGCGGGCGGCAGGCTGCCGGTAGTTAATTTTGCCGCCGGCGGTATTGCTACGCCTGCAGATGCGGCCCTGATGATGAAGCTTGGCAGCGAAGGTGTTTTTGTCGGGTCAGGTATTTTCCGCAGCGGCGATCCGGCTAAGCGCGCCAAGGCGATCGTACTGGCGACCAGCTATTATAACGATCCTAAAATCGTAGCCGAAGTATCAGAAGATCTGGGCGAGGCCATGAGCGGTATCGATATCAAACTATACCGGCGGAACAAACCTTTGCGGAGCGTGGCTGGTAATGCAGAGTGTAGGCGTACTGGCACTGCAGGGGTCATTTTCTGAGCATCTGACTAAACTGGCGCAGCTGACGGAGGTTTTGCCGGTTGCCGTAAAAACGGCTGCTGATTTAGAGCAGGTGGACAGATTGATTCTTCCCGGTGGTGAAAGCACTGCTATCAGCAGACTTTTACAGCGAACGGGACTGTCTGAGCTTTTAAAACGGAGGGTGAAAGAGGGGCTGCCTGTCTGGGGGACCTGTGCGGGGCTGATTCTGCTGGCAAAAAATATTGTCGGTGAACAGCCGCATTTAGGAGTGATGGATATTACCGTGCGTCGTAACGCGTATGGCAGTCAGCTCGACAGTTTCAGCTGCAGGCAGTTGCTGCCTGCTTTGGGGGCAGAACCGCTGCCACTTGTATTTATCAGAGCTCCGTGGATAGAAAGGGTTGGCGAACAGACAGAAATTTTGGGGGAGTATGCAGGGCATATCATAGCTGCCCGGCAAGGAAAGCTGCTGGCGACCAGTTTTCACCCGGAATTGACAGACAGCGATGCTGTCTATCGTTATTTTCTGCAGCTGTAAAAATAAAAAAACGGAGTCTGCACAGCAGGCTCCGTTTTTATGTGCGGAATGCTTAAACCTTATGTTTGACATGATCCAGCGCCTGGGCAAACAGCGTCAGGACGTGTTCGTCGTCCAGCGAATAAATGACTTCTTTGCCGGACTTGGAAAACTTGACCAGCTGAGCATGACGCAGCTGCCGAAGCTGATGAGAAATAGCGGAATGGGTCATATCCAGCATTTCGGCGATATTACTGACGCACATATCCTCGTGGGAGAGCAGTTCTAAAATTTTAATGCGGGTCGGGTCACCTAAAACCTTGAATATTTCCGCCATCGGCTGTACATATTTATCGGCCAGCTGGGGGTGGATTCTGGCGCTGTGTCCGCAGGAATCGCAGATCACAGTATTGTTAGTTTTATTTTCGCTCATGTTGGGGCTCATCCTTTCTTATCAGCGCGGTAGCCCTTTGTAAAAAAGAACAGCAGCGTCGCATAATAAATAAAACCGCCGGCTTCGGTACGGGTAATCAGCCAGAAGGGAAACAGCGTAAAAGCTGCGATGATAAACAGCACGTAGGGCGCGCATTGCAGCAGCGGCGGCCGGCTGGCCAGAGTGCGCCAGCTGATGACGCTGTAGCGTGAGGCGAAAATACCGAAAAGGAAGCCGCTCAGGCAATATAAAATTTGTGAAAGCATGGTATCAATATTCATAAATTTGATTTATTTCCTTTATTAGCAAAAAGATTTGGCAGAGCGTAAGCAAGGATACCGCTTTTAATGATCAGTCCGGCGATGATGCTGCCGCCGACAGTGCTGATCAGGAACGGCGGGATAAAGAACCAGGCTGCTGCCGCGCTGTTCAAGAAGAAACGGGCGATGACCCAGGCAGTCAGTCCGCCTAAAATACCGGTGCCGAAAATCTCGCCGGCCATAGCCGCTTTGACAGAGCCGAACCTGCTATAGCAAAGTCCGGCCAGACAGGCACCGATCATACTGCCGGGAAAAGCCAGCAGTGAGCCGGTACCGAACATATTGCGCAGGCAGGAAATGACAAAGGCCGCTGCTGTCGCATAGCCGGGGCCTAAAATCACCGCTCCCAGCACGTTGATGGCATGCTGCACGGGAAAGCATTTGGAAATGCCGGCCGGTATATAAATAAGATGCGCGCTCAGGGTGCCGATGGCAACCAGCAGCGCCGTTAAAGTGAGCTTATGGATCTTCATGTAATGACACCTCTTCAGACAACTTCTATAACTTATTATAGCATTTCACAGCAAATAAATTAAAGGGAAACAGTAAAAAATGTAGAATATTATAAAGTATATTTTCAGAGGATATTTTGCAGTTAAAATATTGGGGGTCAGAAGAATGAAGGCTTTGACCGGTATCAAGGTGATAGATTTTTCTAAATGGCTGCCGGGGCAGTACTGCGGTATGGTATTGGGAGATTTCGGCGCCGATGTTATCAAAGTGGAAACGCCTGCAGGCGATGATACACGCAGATTTTTTCCGGAAGCGCTGCCAGGCATGAGCTATTGGCATTTGGCGCTTAACCGTAATAAACGCGGCATTACGGCCGATATAAAAACTGAAGGCGGACGTAAGCTTTTATTACGTCTTCTGTCAGAAGCAGATGTATTTTTAGAAGGCTTCCGGCCGGGTTATCTGGCGCGTTATGGCTTGGATTACGCAACTGTCAGGGAAATCAACCCGCAGCTGGTCTATTGTTCGATCACCGGCTTTGGGCAGACTGGCAGTTACCGTCATAAACCGGCCCATGACCTGAATGTGATCGGACTTGCAGGTCTGAATTCACTGGATGACGTTGGCAGTGCCTGCGTTTCAGAGGTACAGATTGCGGCGCTGGGCAGCAGTATGAACGCTGTCAGCGGCATTCTGCTGGCTTTGCTGGCGCGCGAACGTACCGGGGAAGGTCAGGCTGTAGATATCAATTTATATAATACTTCACTGAGTCTGCAGACAACCGGCATCAGCAGCTTGTGGGGCTGTAAGGCTACAGGTTGTCAGCCTTTCGGGCGCACGGCACATTATTATAATATTTACCGGACGCAGGACGGCCGTTATTTGAGCGTGGGGACGATCGAACCTAAATTCTGGCGGCGTTTGTGCGAAATCCTGGGTTGTGAAGAGCTGATCGAGCGTCAGCATGATTTTGAACATGGTAATGAGCTTCAGGAGCGTTTGGCAGCAGTATTCCAGACCAAAACGCAGGCCGAATGGCTGGCGTTGATCGGTGAGGAAGAATTCTGCGTGACGCCGGTCTGTTCGCTGGAGGAAGCCTTAAACAGCGAGCTGACACAGCAGTCAGAAATGCTGGCGCAAAAACAGGAGGATATCGGCACTTTGCAGTATGTCAAACCGGCGATCCGTTTGTCGGATATGCCGGGCAGCATCGAACGCCGGGCGCCGCTTTTAGGAGAACATACGGCTGAGGTGCTGACTGAACTGGGTTATACGGAGCCAGAGATTATGAAGTTGAAAGAAACTGGTGCGATTTGACAGTTTACGTTAAAACAAGGGGTGTGAAAAGATGAAACGCTTTATTTTAGCAATAGTCTTTGTATTCTGCTGCAGCCTGGGGATGACGCCGCCGGCAGAAGCGGGGCTGATCAGCAAGGAACAGGAAATAGAGATGGGCCGGCAGACGGCGATGCAGCTGGAAGCTAAATACGGTGTCGTGCAGGATTATGCCTTGCAGGAACGTGTCAATCGGATCGGTCAGAGTCTGGTCAAGGTCAGCGAACGGCAGGATCTGGAATACAGCTTTAAGGTGCTGAACAGTGACGAAGTAAATGCGCTGGCCTGCCCCGGCGGTTTCATTTATGTATTCAAGGGACTGATCGATTATATGCCGTCCGATGCAGAATTAGCTGGCGTATTAGGCCACGAGATCACACACGTTGTCAAAAAGCACACTGTGCATCAAATAGAAAAACAGCTTTTAACGACTTTGGCTTTTGCTATCGTTACCAAAGGTGATTTAGGCATAGCGGGACTGGCGACGCAGGCTTTAGCGGCCGGTTACAGCCGTACCGACGAACGCGGCGCAGATAAGGGCGGTTTTAATCTGTGTGTAGCAGCCGGTTATAATCCTTACAGTGTCGTGCTGACGATCAACAAGCTGGAAGACCTGGCGAAGGAACAGGGTAATCCAGGCTATGGTATTTTTTCGAGCCATCCCGAGCCGGAAGAACGTTTGAAACGTGTTATGAAGCAGATCAAAGCGCTTAAAGTACATCCGGAAATAACTCTTAACGAAGATAATACAGCCAGAGTGCATGAAGGTGACTGGGGGTTTAATATCACGCAGACTGTCGGTAATGACCGCCCGGAATATCGCGCTTATATGCTTGCCGGCGGTTTATACTGCGTGCGTGAATGTGATAAGGGCCATATCGATCCATATCGCTTTATCGTCTATGATAACGGCGGCAGTGCCACTATTTACTATGATGACATCGAGATCCTCACTGTTTACAATCAGGATGCGTATGCGGGCGGCTTCGGCAGTGCCGGCAGCTATGCGGCGGCCTGTACCGAGCTGCTGCGCCAGTGGGTGCCGGTTGCGAATGCCAACGATACAGCAGTGCAGTCCAAGAGTAAAGATAAAAAGAAATAACTGAAAATTTATTGCCTCTTCTTGATTAATTAAGAAGAGGCAATTTTTATACATATTTTTCTAAGTATTTTTAAAATATATGATAGTTATTATTTATAAACTAAAGAAAATATGTGATATAATAAATATGGGATTTTATGAGTAAAGGACGGCTGTGAAGATGAATGGCATAAAACAGTTCCGCAAAAATAAACAGGGATTTTTACTGGTCGATGCTATGATCGGGGTTTTGGTAGTAGCTATCGGCCTGGCTGCATTAGCGGCTTTATATACTTATGGTATCGGTGTGATGGTATCGGCGGACAGACAGGAAAAGGCTGTACAGATAGCATCGGAGAAAATTGAACTGTTAAAGGCAGCCGATGGGCACAGCAGCAGTGATATCAGAGAAATAGTTGAATATATCAATAAAGAAGGTAATAATACAGTTACCCAGGACGGCATTGAGTACCAGATTAATGCTCGCGGCGGTGATGGAAGCCTGGGGAATAATTATCCGGGTGAGAGCGAATTGTATTTGGTCAGGGTAGAAGTGAAGTGGACTGATCCCAAGCCGCAGGTCTTGGATCTGCAGACATATATCCGTACAAAAGATTGATTTAAAGGAGCGGCGGCATGAAGAAGCAGTCCGGATTTACATTAATAGAATTAGTGGTAGCGATGGCAGTATTGGGGTTGATCATGGGGGCAATGGTACATTTGTTTGGCAGCAGTGTTACCAGTCTGCATGTAGGCGCTAGGCAGGAAGTCGTTTATGAAGAGGCGCGTTTGCTGATGAACGAACTGAAAACTACGCTGCGTTATGCAGATAAGGATAGTATTGATCCGGAGCAGCCGACGGTCAGCACAAGTAAATTTTCCTATAAAGGTAATCTTTGGGACATGCATATGGATATTGCTCAAGGAACCAATAAAGAATATAAAGTGACTGTCGAGTGGAAATATGATACAAAAAAACAATTGCAGGTAACGCGGGAAGATATTACTGACGGCAGTAAAAAAATAACTATTTTTCCAAATGACAGCAATAATAGTATTTTCGAGGGTAAATTTCCTGTTACTTCTGAAACGCTTACTTTAAATGACGGTAATACAGTGATCATGTATAAGATCGCTTTGCCGCTGCAGTATGAATTTAATGGGCAAATGAAAACACAGACCTTGGAAACTAAAGTTGTGCCGAGTAAGGATGAAGTAACAGAAACACCCGAAGAAAAAATGCTTAAAGAATATACAAGCTTAGTAAGTATTTGGCATAAGCTAAAAAATGGAGAAGTTTTAACAAGTTCAGAAAGAAATTCGTTAGGCGATTTTAAGAAATTTTTTGGAACAAGTAATGATTCACTTTGGCAATTGGGTAATAATGATAAAATAAGAGAGTATTTATTAAGTGAAAAATATGGTGGAGCCTGGTTTAGCGTAAATATAAATGGCAAAACAGTCTATATGAATCCATATGGATATGGTGATACAAATGTTCCCATTACTGTAGATAATGTTTTTCTTATTGGCTATACCGACCCGGATAAAACAACCGGATGGAATGTAAATTATGTTTATAATCCGGAAAATAAGAAATGGTATCACTTAATTAAAAATGGTGGTGTATCGGTCAGTTTGCCATTTAATAAAGTAAAAGATTTGATTAATGGATCTGGATGGGAAATCGTTGGTAGAAGTTAATTTGATTATGAGGTGACGAAATGAAAGATCAACGCGGGTCGGTAACTGTCATGTCTTTGGCAATGCTGTTGTTTTTAATGGTTGTTGCCGTAGCCTGGCTGCCGATGATGACAATGGAGAAAACGGCTGCTGCGTCTGATTATCGGGAACAGCAGGCTTGGAATGCTGCCGAAGCCGGCTATAAAAGAGCTGTGGCTGCGTTATCAAACAAAAATAATGACTGGAGATGGCTTACACCGGAAGAATATATTCGAGATAGTGATAGTGCGAATTTTGCGCATTTGAGTATAGATGGTAATAAAGTTGACCAAGATGAAATTTGGTACGCTGTTAGTATTATGGGAAATAATGCTGATATAGTTTCGGGATATATTCCTGAAGAAGATGTTGTTTACCAGATCACTGCTGTCGGTTCCTGTCAGGGCGTTCGTAAGGTTATCCGTAAAACGTATGTTTTAGGTGATGACGACAGTTCTGGCGATGGTGACAGCGGCGGTGAGGAAACACTGGAATTACCAGGTCTGGTACAGGCTGGAGGTACTGTGACCATAACCAATAATCAGGCAGGAGAATTAAACGGCGATTTATATGGTTCAGGTTTTTTTGATTCCAGCGGAAACCAATTTAGTAGTGGACATACTCAGGGAACATATCCAAATATGTTAAAAACGCATATACCTGAAAGTGTTTTTCAAAAAAGTAGTTATAAAGATTTGAATACTATGTTAAGAACAGATCAATGGAATTGGATTTTTAATTTGGAAGCAGGTAAGAATTATATTTGGGATTTAAAAAGTGATGTTGCCTGGAATGTTGGTAATTATGTTGGTAATGAGTGTACAATAAATGCTGAAGAATCATCGGGGAAGGTTATTTTTATTGATAATAGTACTGAGTACCTTAAGGGAAATATAATAGGGCCAAGCCAAGGAAAACCGGTAACATTTATTTTTACAAAAACTATCAAAATAAATGCTAAGATTACTGGAAATGTGAGAATATTTACTTCTGCTGATTTTACTTTTGATAATCAGGCAGCAACAGGATTGATTATGTTTATGTCCAACGGAAAAATGGAAATAATTGGTTCTATAAATAAAGGATTTTTGTCATCTGACAAAAATATAATAATTGCCAACCAGGCTTTCTATGGGCAGGCTCAAGTTAAAGGAAATTTCGAAACTAAAGGTACAATTCATTACAGTGATGCTGTTTTAAAGGCTCCTGGTTTTACAGTTCCCAAGGGTATGAATTAAATAACGCATAAATAGGTAAACAGTATCGCCGCTCTATAATAGCAGCGATACTGTTTTTTTGAATTTTAGTAGCGTTATATATATTAGTTTAGTGAAGAATTGGCGTAGTATAGATTAAACAAATGTTTACAAAAAACTTGATATATTGTTATTTTATAATGCAAATGATATAATAATTAAAGAATAACAAATAATATATGCTTTTAACATCGATTTATAATTTATATCAAAAGGCGGCGAGGTGAATTTTGTGCAGAAACAACGTGGTTCGGTAACTGTTATAGCTGTAGTAATGATGTTGTTTTTAATGATTATAGCGATAGCCTGGCTGCCGATGATGACAATGGAAAAAACGGCTGCATCATCAGATTATCGGGAGCAGCAGGCGTGGTATGCTGCTGAAGCCGGATATAAGCGTGCAATAGCTGCTCTTAATGATGGGAGTAGTGAATGGAATAATTGGTTAAGTAAAATCACAGAAATAAAGTCTGGGGATTTTTATTTAAATAGCCTTGATAACCAAAAAGCAGATAAGCAGGGAGTCTGGTATGCAACTGCGATTACGGAGATCAAAGATAACAATGAAGTGGATGTTACTATACCAGGCGATAAGGCCAACTATATAATTACATCAGTCGGTTCCTGCCAGGGTATACGCAAAGTTATGCGAAAAACCTATATTTTTGGTGATGACGGAGGGTCTGGCGGTGGTGACAGCGTGGGAGAAGAAGTTTTGGAATTGCCTGGCTTGGTACAGGCCGGAGGTACGGTCACAGTAGTACAAGACCAAAAGGATTTTAATATTGACGATATAGATACTAGGTTTCTGGGAAAATTATATGGATCTGGTTTTTACAACGTGAAAAATAATAATTCATTTACGAATGAATGGACTGACAGTGTTAACAGGCCGACTCTAAAAACGAGACTTCCGGAGAGAATTTTTGATATAAGTAAATATCCCAAAATGCCTCCTATGCCTGACATGACATGGCCTTATACAATTAAGACAGCAAAGAATACAGATTATTATTGGGATTTGTCTAATTTAGTAGATGAGAGTGATCCTTATAATATAAAAAGAGTTAAAGTTGTAGATGCAGGGAACTCTGCCGGTAGAATAATTTTTATAGACAATCAAAATTACAATAATGGAATACAATTAAATCAAATCAACGGTCCTGAAAGTGATTTGCCTGTAACCTTTATTTTCAGCGCGCTTAAACCAGTAGTTTTAACTGGAACGATTACAGGCAACGTACGAATGTTTTTTGCCGGCGATTTTCAGTTTGGCATGGGGACTGAGACCGTTGCCTATAATGGCTTGACGATGTTCATGTCTAATGGTGATATGAAAATATGCAGCAGTATTTGGAGTTATAAAAATAATCCGGGTGGAGGATTTTTATCTTCTGATAAAGATATTACGATAGTTGAGAGTGCTTCATTTCAAGGTCAGATTCAGTGCAGGGGCAATTTTAAGACAAGTGGTCTGATACAGTTTAATGATAGTGTGCTCAAAGCTCCTGGTTTTACCGTTCCCAAAGGTATGAAATAAAAACGTATAAAGAAGTAAACAGTACCGCTGCTATTATATAGCAGCGGTACTGTTTTTTTTGTATGGTATTGACAGGTTTTATATTTGTTTAATAAAAGATTATTAAATATAGCCTAAATAAATATTTATTAAAATAGGTACAATATATTGTGATTTTATAATACAAATGATATAATAAATTAAAAAATATCAAATAATTTATATTATAGGTTTTAATTTATAACATATACAAAAAGAGCAATGAGGTGAAATGTGTGCAGAAACAACGTGGTTCGGTAACTGTCATAGCTATAGTAATGCTGTTGTTTTTGATGGTAGTGGCCATTGCCTGGCTGCCGATGATGACAATAGAAAAAACGGCTGCCTCATCAGATTATCGGGAGCAGCAGGCATGGTATGCTGCTGAAGCCGGATATAAAAAAGCTGTTGCAGCTTTAGATAATAAAAACAGCAACTGGACGTGGCTGACACCGGAAAACTATATACAAGGCAGTGACAGCGGCAGCTTTGGACATTTAAGTATAGACGGCGGTAAAGCTGACCAGAATGGCATCTGGTACGCTGTGGGAATTACTGAAAATAATATTGATCTGGCATCTGACTATACTCCTGAAGAGAGCGCTGCTTATCAAATAACCTCAGTAGGAGCTTGCTAGGGGATTCGCAAGGTTATCCGTAAAGTCCATACGTTAGGTGATAATGGCGGTACCGGAGGCGGAGAAGAACCGGAGCAGCCGCCAGACGCCTATATAAATGACAGCTTTATTACTTCAAGCGGAGCATTGATTATTAATAACGATATAGATTATGATCCCAATAATAAGGTATATTACAGTGGATATTTTGGTGACTATACAGTGGGCGGGCAGGTAATCAATAAGGAGTTTGTGACAGAGCCTAAATATAAAAGTGCTGCATCGCCGGAAGTTTTTGAAAAAGCTACTTATCCGGAGCTTCAGTCTACAGGTGCGACTGAAGACAGGCCTTTAAGTAACTGGAATATTACCAACGGGCAATATTGGGCCGCTAAAGCCAGCTTTTCGGGAACGAAGATAAGTGTTGCCAATAATACTGTTTTATTGATCGGTGAACAGCTGGGTATTGGCTATATGTTGTATAAAAATTTTTTAACTATGGATAACGTAGAAATCACTGTTCCTAAAGGAAAAACTTTAGAATTTATTATTTGTGACTATGGTACTATCAAAGATTATGATAATGTGGTTTTAAAGAATATTACGATCAAGGGCGGTGGGCAGGTAAGCTTTATTTCCGGCGGGTCGATAGCTGTAAATTCGATCAAGTCGGTAGACAACAGCAGGATACTTTTTATTGCCAATAAAAATTTGAGTTTGTCAGACCCTTTTATCAATGCAGATAAACAGCTTGACGGCGGCTGTTTCCTTTCTTCGGCAGGTAATATGCAAATGCTGGTCAGCGGAAATGTGACAGCTACCTTTTATGGACAGATGCAGTCTGCAGGTCTTATTAGTATTGGCGGTCAAAGCGGTGGGACAGGAAAACTTGTTCTGCGCTTTAATAAAATCGGCGAAAAATTGAAAATGCCGAATATGTATTATTTAAGGGCCGCATAAGGAAAAGGACTGGTAAGAGTCGGCAACAGTGGTAAAAAAGTTTAAACGTATGTAAGAGTAAAGAAAAATATGGTGTGTAAAATCAAACAGCCCCTGTTTCCTAAAGGAAACAGGGGCTGTTTTTGTTGAGGGAAGTAGATGATGTATAAAGGTAGTGGGTAAGGTGCTTATTATTTGTTGAAATAACGTTTCAGGAGACCTTCGAAAGCTTTGCCGTGGCGGGCTTCGTCTTTTGCCATTTCATGCACGGTGTCATGGATAGCATCCAGTCCTGCTGCTTTAGCGCGGCTGGCCAGATCGAATTTACCTGCGGTAGCGCCGTTTTCGGCTTCTACACGCATTTCCAGATTCTTTTGAGTGGAGTCGGTAACGACTTCGCCTAAAAGTTCAGCGAATTTAGCTGCATGCTCAGCTTCTTCAAAAGCTGCTTTTTCCCAGTACATGCCGATTTCAGGATAACCTTCACGATGAGCAACACGGCTCATTGCCAGGTACATGCCAACTTCGGTGCATTCGCCGGTAAAATTAGCGCGCAGATCCATTTTAATGTCTTCTGCGACGTCTTTTGCTATACCTACGATATGTTCAGCAGCCCAGGTACGGTCGCCGCACATTTCGGTGAATTTGGATGCAGGAGCTTTACATTGCGGGCAGTACTCAGGAGCTGCTTCGCCTTCATAAACATAACCACAGATTTGACATACGAATTTTTTCATTCTTCATTCCTCCAAGTGCTATAAAATTTATTTTTTTTGTGAGCAGAACTTACGCAGATGTAAGTTTTCAATGTAATTATAATAGCACAGCTTTTGTCAGTTGTCAATAATAATTATCCGTTAGTATTATAGAAAAATAAGGCCGGGAATTTTTGCTTCCAGGCCTTATTTTGAGGTTTATTTAGTTAGATGATTAATAGATGCAGGTCAGAATTTGACGGTGATACCCATATTAACGCCTTTGGTTTTGACGTCGCTGCCGCCGGGAGCAGAATCTTTGAATTTGTTGTCATAGTACGACAGATTCAGCTCTACATTGGATACCAGAGTACGGCTCAGGCCGATTTCATAGCTGTTGAGCTTGTTGCCCACGCCTGCTCTGCCCCATAAAGTACAGAGAAAAGGCAATTCGACACGTCCCTGGACACCGACTTGGCCGGAACTGCGGCTGCGGCTGTCGCCGTGCAGTTTGATGTCACTGTCGACATAACCTGCGTAAACATCAAGTACTGGCAGGACTTTGTACATCAGGTTGAGCTGCTGGGCTTCGACCTTGTTACTGCCGCTGTTTTTGTATTGATTCCATTTGTAGTTGACAGCGGTATTGCTGCCAAGGCCTACGGTGATACCGGCATAGGGAGACGTTTTTTTGCTGCCGACGCTGTGTCCTTCATAAGTATTGCTGGTAGGGACGTTAAGCCCCAGATCAACAGCTACTTTGCCCGCGTTATAGTTTTTGAGCGGAGAAGCAACGCAAACAGTGGTGATTCCTAAAGCCAGTGCTAAGCTTAAAATTAATGTCTTTTTCATTCCTTTATACCTTCCTTACTAAAACACTCAAGCGAGTCAGTTCTGGATTTTACCGTCAACGCCTTTGACGAACCAGTCCATACTCAAAAGTTCCTTATCGGTCAGAGTAGTGCCTGCAGGAACTTTCTCGGTACCGCTTTGATCATACAGCGGGCCGGTGAAAACTTTTTGTTTGCCGGCAATGATATCTGCTTTGGCAGCATCAGCCAGTTTTTTTGTTTCATCGCTGACTGCGGGTCCGTAGGGAGCGATGTCGACTACTTTATCTTTCATGGAACCCCAGTAAGCGCCGGATTTCCAGGTACCGTTGTTAACCTGTTTGATGGTTTCTTCATAATACGGTCCCCAGTTCCAGATCGCGGAGGTCAAGGATGCTTTAGGAGCATTGGCAGACATATCGACATTGTAGCCGATGCCATATTTGCCGCGTTCTTCAGCTGCCTGCTGCGGACCGGGGGTATTTTGATGCTGAGCGATGATATCGGCACCGGCATCGATCAGTGTGATAGCAGCCTGTTTTTCAGTAGCTGGATTATACCAGGTATTGGTCCAGAGGACTTTGACCTGTACGTCAGGGTTGACGCTTTGCGCGCCCAGGGTAAAGGCATTGATGCCGCGGATTACTTCCGGGATCGGGAACGCTGCTACATAACCAATAACGTTGGATTTTGTTTCTTTACCGGCAACGATACCTGTGACATAGCGGGCTTCGTACATACGGCCGAAGTAGTTGCCTACGTTGGGGGCTGTTTTGAAGCCGGAGCAGTGCAGGAAGGTAATGTCGGGGTATTTTTTTGCGACGTTGATCGTCGGGTCCATATAACCAAAGCTGGTGGTGAAGATAACTTTGTTGCCCTGGGAAGCTAGTTGTGTAATTACACGTTCGGAATCGGCACCTTCAGGAACTGATTCGATGTAACTTGCTTGAACGTTGGGCATGTTTTTCTCAACATACTGACGCCCCAGTTCATGTGCCATAGAGTAGCCGCCGTCTTTGGCGGAGCTGACATAAACGAAGGCAACTTTGGTTTTGTCGCCTGCAGCCTTAGGGTCGGCTTTCTTTTCACCGCCGCAGCCGGCAAGTAACGCGCCGCAGGCCAGCAGACCAACCAGAGCGATGGACAGGATTTTCTTCATGCAAATGACCTCCTTGATAAATTATTTCTAACTTTAATTGTAACAATGGCCGGGCAATAAAGCAATATTTTGTGAAATAAAACCGAAAAAGCTTGTCAAAAAGTGGCTTTAAGGTGATAATTATAATGTATGAGTATGTGTAATTGTAAAATTTGACAAGGCGGGTAATCATGAGCGATACCGAAAAAAGTGCTAGCAGTAATAATAAATTTTTAAAAGGTACACTGATTTTGACGGTTTCCAGTATCGTCGTCAAGGTCATCGGTTCGCTGAATTGGATCATTTTGTCGCGTGTACTGGGCGGCGAAGGGATCGGCCTTTACCAGATGGGGTTTCCGATCTATCTGATGGCAATAACATTGTCATCGGCAGGGATACCGGTCGCAATTTCGATTATTACGGCTGAAAAGCTGGCGCAGAAGGATTTTCTGGGAGCCAAACGGGTTTTTAATGTTTCTCTGCGGTTATTGTTCGTTACAGGCCTGGTTTTTGCATCGGCACTTTTTTTCGGCGCTCATTGGCTGATCGATAATCACTGGATCCGTGACAGCCGCGCTTATTACTCTATTATTGCTTTGGCTCCGGCCGTATTTTTTGTTACATTTTTGGCCAGTTTCCGCGGTTATCTGCAGGGCTGGCAGATCATGACGCCAACGGCGGCTTCCGAGATAGTAGAGCAGCTGATGCGTGTTGTGACGATGATCGTTTTTGCGAATATGTTTATGCCGCATGGTTTGGCTTATGCGGCTGGCGGCGCCAGTATGGGCGCCGGAGTCGGCGCCTTCTGCGCGCTTTTGGATTTGATGTGGTTCTATGGACGGCTCAAGCAGAAGCTGAAAGCGGATCTGCAGCAGCAGAATCCACTGGCTACGAGAGAGTCGGCGCGGGCCATCATCAGCCGCCTGCTGCGGCTGGCGCTGCCTGTTTCCATGTCCAGCCTGATGCTGCCGGTTGTGGCGAACCTTGATCTTTTGATCGTGCCGCAGCGGTTGGAAGCAGCTGGTTTTCATATCAGTCAGGCGACAGAGTTTTTCGGTTATCTGACAGGTATGGCTGTGCCGTTGATCAATTTAGCGACTATCTTCACGGCGGCTATGACGATCAGCCTGGTACCGGCGATTTCTGAATCGCGGGCACTGAATGATGTTTTCGGCATCAGGGCCAAAACCAGGACGGCCTTCAGAGTCGCTTTGATCATTACCTGTCCCTGTTTTGTAGGTATGTATTTTCTGGCTGAAAAAATAGCGGCGCTGATTTATAATGCGCCTGGCGCTGCCGATGCTATCCAAACTATGAGCGTAGGTATCTTGCTGTTGGGTCTGCATCAGATCAGTACAGGAATTCTGCAGGGGCTGGGTCGGACTTCGATCCCGGTCATCAATATGATTTTAGCGGCTGCGGTCAAGGTGTTTTTAAGCTGGACGCTGACGGCGATACCGACTTTGGGTATCAAGGGTGCGGCAATGGCTACGGTAGTGGATTTTGGCCTGGCAGCAGTTTTAAATATGATTTTTATTTACAAATATACAGGTTTTGCTTTATCCTTCAGCGGTGTATTTAAGCCTGCTGTGTCAGCCGCAGCTATGGGAGCGGCTGTTTATGGCGTGATCACGCTGGCGGCAAGCTGGGGAGCCTGGGCGATTTTAGCGGCTATTGCCGTGGCTGTGCCTGTTTACGGCGGCGTATTGCTGGCAGTGGGCGGTATGGGTAAGGATGATCTGGAAAGTCTGCCTTTTATTGGGCACAGGCTGTTGGCAGCAGGCCAGAAGTTAGGGTATTTTAGATAAGAGGTTAAAATATGGAAGAAAAATATTTACAGAAACAGCAAGAATATACTTTTACAGTACCTCGGGCGGAAGGGCAGAAAGTTTACCATTTTGGCGCCCGGCGGTTTAAATTGCTGGCCGGCGCTGTATTGGTATGTACTGTCTGTATGGTGGGCGCGCTTGGTTATATGGGTTATAATTTTTATCAGTTCCGTCAGGAACGGACTGATTTTTTAGAATATCAGGCTAAAAAAGGCGAGTTGGAAGCACAGCTGCAAAGCCTGCTGGCGGATAACGAAAAAATGCTGCGTGATATGTCTGAAATCACGACATTGGAAACTAAACTGCGCCGGGCATTGATTCGTGACACTGACAGTACTAAGCTGGGCAGTGATTTAAGCAGCGCGTCAGGCGAAACGGCAACGGCAGGCAATGCTCCTCGTTACTTGGGACAGGGAGGTCCTGCTGATTTGGGCGTTAAGGAAATGGCGGCAGTACTGACGGCTCAGAATAAAAATATGGCGCAGCAGATCGACGAGAAGAAAACTTCGATGAGTGAACTGCTTTCGGAGCTGGAAGCGCAATAATAAACGCTCGGTCTTTCCTGATCTGTGGCCGACCAAAGGTGGTACGATCAGCTCTCCCTACGGTGGACGTACGGGACCGATCGGTGGCGGTTACGACTGGCATCCCGGGGTTGACATTGCTGTTGAATTCGGCGAGCCGGTTTACGCCAGTGCGATGGGGACGATAGAGGTTGCCGGTTGGAACGGCGGTTATGGACGCTATGTACGTATCGATCACGGCAACGGTTATGAAACTGCTTACGGGCATATGAGCGGGATTGCTGTTGCGCCCGGTCAAAGCGTGCGTAAGGGTGAGATCATCGGCTTTGTCGGCAGCAGCGGATATAGTACCGGACCGCATGTGCATTTTGAGGTTTTTGTCGATGGGCAGAACGTTGACCCGATGTATATGCTGAAAATCGGCCAGCGGCTGAATAAATAGCAGTAAAGAAAGGCATTGTTTCCTTGGGGAAATAATGCCTTTTCTATGTTTAAGGACAGATAAAGCTTGCCTGAGAGCATAAAAATACTTTATGATAGAAAGAAAAGGACAGAACAGGCAGATGCAGTTGACCAGGATAAAAGGAGGCAGAGGCAATGGAATTGCGGATACTGAGGTATTTTCTGGCAGTGGCACGTGAGGAGAATATCACAAAAGCGGCTGAGCTGCTGCATATCACGCAGCCGACATTGAGCCGACAGCTGGCACAGTTAGAGGAAGATGTGGGAGTAACGCTGTTTTCGCGCGGCGCGCGTAAGGTGACGTTGACTGACGAAGGAATGCTGCTGCGCCGGCGGGCCGAGGAGATCGTTGATCTGGCAGATAAAACGGAAAAAGAACTGACAGAACGCGACGAGCTGATCAACGGTGTAGTATCGGTGGGCTGCGGCGAGTTGGCTTCCGTACAGGTCATTGCTGAAATGTTCCGGGCTTTTAAAGAAAAGTATCCTGCTGTAACTTACGAATTATATGCCGGTAATGCGGATTATACTAATGAACGTATCGAAAAAGGTCTGTCAGATATTGCTTTGTTTCTGGAACCTGTGGATATTGACAGGTATGATTTTATCCGTCTGGGAGTCAAAGAACGCTGGGCCGTGCTGCTGCCTGCCGAAGATCCGCTGGTGCAAAAGGGCTTTGTTACGGCGGCAGATCTGGTGGGGAAGGAGCTGCTTTTTCCCGCACGGCTGAAAGTGCAAAATGAGCTGGTCAGCTGGTTTGGTGATTATTTTCCGCAGGTCAGGGTTCCGTATACCTGCAATATGAGTACGAATGCTTCGATAATGGTACGGAACGGGCTGGGATATGCTTTTCATATTGAGGGTTCACGGCCTTTTTTTGGACCGCTCACAGGTCTGTTCGCTGCCGCTGTATCCTGAACTTGCTGCTACTACAGTGCTGGCCTGGAAAAAACGACAGCCTTTCAGTGTAACGACGACGAAATTTATTGAGTTTGCCAAAAATTTTGTGAAAACATATAACAATAGGGAACAGTGAAGATAAAAGCAATAGCAGACAGTTGCAGCTGAATCAGAGGCTGTGGTCAGAAAGTGTAAGTGCAGATCACCAGAAGTGATTGCGCTTGCACTTTTTTTATTTGTACAGTCGTGGAAAATCAATGCCTAAAAGGCATTGATGGATATGAGAAATAGGTATTATACATATAAGAAAGAATAATTTATAATGAAAGTGATCCGGGAACACGTGTTATGGAAAAGTTTAAAGAGAGAATTTTTAGTGGGGCTGAGTAGCTATGGAAAAGATGCAGAAATGTACGCAGGAGAATTTACAGCAGATTCTGCAGTCGGCAGAACAGCGGCCGGAGCGGTTAAAAGCAGCTTTAAATATCATTGAGCACAGCGATAATACAGAGGAACAGAAAATCAAGCTGCTGAAAAATCTGCGCTTTTATCTGCTAGATGATATCCATTTTAAACAACAGCTGCTGGATAATGTAGATTACAGTATTTATCAGCTCAGGCATAATCACTGTGAGGAGGAGTAAAAATGACGATTCGGGAAATTGCCGCAAAAACCAATATGTCAACTGATACTTTAAGATATTATGAAAGGATCGGGCTGCTGCCTCCGGTGCCACGGAATGCGGCCGGGATCCGCAATTATGATGAGTATTTTGTAAATTTTATCAATTTTATCAAAAAGCTGAAAGCCAGCGGGATGTCATTGGAACATATCATTGATTATATTCGGCTGGCAGAAATGGGTGATGCTACGATACAGGAGCGTAAAAAGCTGCTGGCAGAGGCTCGTGAAACGCTGCTTGATAAAATCAACAGTTTGCAGTTGGTTGCGGAACTGGCAGATTATCAGCTGAGAAATTATGAGAATTTGTTACAGCCGGAAACATATGCTTTATTAAACAGGCATCCGGCTTCGAAAGCACTAGCAATCTGATCCAGAAGTTGATAAACAAATGATTTATTATGAGGAGGAAAATAATATGAAATTTTGGCAGAGATTCAACAAAAACACTTTTAGAGGAATAGCTGCGGCTCTGGTTGTGGCTGCTGCGGTCATGGGCGGTACAGATGCAGCTTTGGCAGCCGGTGAGCCTGTAACAGAGGAACAGACAAAGATAATCAGCGCGTCGCTGCTGCAGGCAGGTGGTACAGTATTTCCTATCGGTAATGATAATGCGGCTTATGCCAGATATTTTACCGGACAGAGCTTTCTTTTTCCCATGGCTAACGATACTGTAAGTGTGTCTAACGTGACTTTTGCTCCGTCCTGTATCAATAACTGGCATACTCACAGCGGTTCGTGTCAGGTCCTGGTCGGGGTATCAGGCCGTGGATATTATCAGATCTGGGGACAGGATCCGGTAGAAATGAAAGCCGGTGAAAGTGTGACGATCCCGGAAGGGACTAAACACTGGCATGGCGCTGCCGGCAACAGCTGGTTCCAGCATCTGTCGATTATGAGCAAGGGTGCAGGTACTACCTGGCTGGAGCCTGTTGACCAGAATGTTTACAGTCAGCTTAAATAAATATACGAAAATGAGTTAAGCATAGTACAGTAATAAAAAACTCAGACTTTCATAATTTATGGAAGTCTGAGTTTTTGCAGTTATATATAATTCAGCAGCGAAAAATAAACAGTGATCAGCCTAATTTACGTTCTACCATTTTAACGAGGACCGCAGTACCGCTGGGCAGAGCTTCTTTGTTCAGCTGCATATCCTGATGATGCAGGCCCGGAGCTGCAGCTGCGCCGACACCGAAGTAAGCAGCTTTGATATGGGGATATTTATTAACAAAGTAGTGGAAATCCTCACCGCCGGGGTTAACGAGTTCTTTCGCAAGTTTTTCTTCGCCTACTACCTCGACGATACATTCTGCAACTTCTGCAGTCAGTTCGTCATCGTATTCAGCAGCGGGGATCACACCGCCGGGAGTAGTGACTTCGGCAGTAGCCCCAAGAGCAGCGGCAGCATTGGTAACTGCACGGCGCAGTTTTTCCAGCAGTTCGGTCATAGCTTCGTTGGTTTGTGCGCGGGCATCGACGATCATTTCAACTTTATCAGGAATGATATTGGGGGCTACGCCGCCGCCTTTGATGCCGGTAACTTTACAGGACCAGGGAATGATAGGATTGATTTTAATAGCCGTAATCGCATTGATAGCGACAGCGGCTGCCTCGATTGCGTTGACACCCAGGTGCGGACGTGCGCCGTGACTGGATAAACCGTTGATAACGACGTTAACGAAGGTGCTGGAAGCATGGCGCACTGCTGGCGACATTTCGCCGTAGGCAATGTCCTGTACAGGACGGATGTGCAGACCAAGAGCGATATCGACGTCTTCAATTACGCCGGCATCAATAACTGCCAAAGCGCCTTTTTAAGGTTTCTTCACCCTGTTGGAACAGGATGCGCAGGGTGCCGCGTTTAACCTTGCCTACCAGCTCGGAGGCAGCGGCTAAAAGCATGGCGGAATGGGCGTCGTGGCCGCAGGCATGAATATTTTTCCTTTTTCGCCGTCGATCAGAAAGGGCAGTGCGTCCATATCGGCACGCAGCATCATTACAGGTCCGGGCTCTGAGCCTTTGATTTCGCCGATAACGCCGGTGCCGCCGATGTTACGGGTAACTTTGTAGCCCATTGCTTCTAATTTATCTGCCAGATAGGCAGAGGTTTTAAACTCTTCAAAACCAAGTTCAGGAATTTGATGTAAGTCGTCATAAATATTACGCGGATCTAATTTGTTCATAATGTATCGTTCCTTTGTTTTTAAAAATTAAAGCGGGCTTTAAAAACGCTTTAAAATAATTATAGCATCAACATGCCTAAGAAGCAAAAAAGGCACAGCAAAAGCTGTGCCTTTAAATATAAAGATTTATTTACCGAGGATGATTGAAGTCAGAGTGATGGGATCGACATATTTGCCGTCTTTATAGACGCGCATGTTACCGCTGGCGATTTCATCGATCAGAATTACTTCGTCATTGTTGTAACCAAATTCAAATTTGATATCGTATAGATCCAGACCCATTTTTGCCAGGTCTGCAGCAACGATTTTAGTGATTTTAAGGGTTTGTTCCTTCATACTGTTGAACATTTCCTGGCTCATGATGCCGAGAGCTGCCAAACCTTCGGAAGTGATCAGAGGATCGCCTTTAGCATCGTCTTTTAAAGTAGCTTCAACGTAGCCGCCTTCGAGAACAGTGCCGTCAGCAATGTAGTCACCGTAACGACGGATGAAGCTGCCGGTTGCTTTCAAGCGGCAGATGACTTCAAGGCCTTTACCGAATACTTTAGCAGGCAGGACTTCCATAGTGGCGTTATCGATATCTGCACTGACATAGTGGGTTTTTACACCTTCTTTTTTGAGGATCTCGAAAAAGTGGATCGAAGTCTCAAGATTTGCTTTGCCGATACCTTCGATAGTCAGCCCGACGGTATTCTCACCGGGATCAAAAACACCGTCTTTGCCGGTGCAGTCATCTTTGAATTTTAAGAGTACATTGCCGTTTTCCAGGGAATATACTGTTTTAGTTTTGCCTTCGTAAATTTTCTCCATTGGTAACAACCCTTTCACTTTTTAAAGTATTGGAACTGTTCTAATATTATATAATATTTGTCCTTGCAGTTGCAATAGAAGAAAATGTGAATTTTCTTTAATTTGACAGGCAATAGCTAATGTGATATTTTGAAGTCAAAGAAAACAGACAGGCGGTGGCAATAATGATCAATATTTCGATACCTGCGATCTGGATCGCATTTTTTGGAGCCTTGTTTGGGGCGATGCTGGGTGTGGCTTTGTCCTTCTGGATCATTAAGAGAGAGGTACAGCGGGAAGTAAGACGGATCGAAAACGAATATAAATTTCTTTTGGTACAGGGGCTGGTCGGCGGTGTGATGAAATACTTTTTTAAAGACGAAGAAACAACGGTCTGTAAAGAAGATGCAAAACAATCGGCAGAACAGTGATTATAATAAAACAGACCTCGGACATAAATATGCCGAGGTCTGTTTTATTATGGGAAGGGCTTAACAGATTTATGAATTTTAACAAAATAAATGCTTGTAATATTGATAATATGGAATAAATTAATTAATAAATTCAAATAGGAGATAGCACACAGTTGAAATTAACAAAAATGTTTTGTATGATGTATTTAAGCAGTAATACAAAATAATTTAAGGAAGTGAATCGAATGAAATTGAAAAATGTTTTTTCATTACTGGCAGCTTTAGTAGTTTTATGTGTAGGCGCTATGGCTGTGGCGGCTCCTGCTCCCAGTCAGCTTGGGCAAAGCAGGGCGGCGATCGAAGTTGCTAAAGCAGAAATTCCGGCAAACTGTAATCTGATTGGTTATACAACTAAAGGTGATGAAAGCCGTATTACTTTTCAAGACCCTGACACTTTGGAATATTATTATGTGAAGGTTGCAACGGCTACTTCCAAAATCAAAGAGATAGAAGTCAAGGGTGCAACATTTGTCAAAGGCAGCACTATTATCAACAAAACTCCGGCAGATATCGAGCGCTTTGTTATGGCTGAATACCCGGATGCCCGCAATATTGTTGTAACTATGGACAAAGAAGGCAATAATTCCTACTATGAAGCCGAATTTACTACCCTTAAATTTAAGGGGGAATTAAAGTTTAATCCTGCCACCGGCGTTATTTTTGAGCGTGAGCTGGATTATTATTGAGGATTCAGGTATCATGGAATAAAAACAGGCCCTGTATGCAGGGCCTGTTTTTTTAGTGTTAACTGTTCAGCAATAAGTGCGCCAAAGATAACTGAGCGGCATTACGATAAATAAAGCCGGCAGCGTATTGGCGACACGGAAGTCTTTCAATTCACAGATACGAAAGCCGGTAATAATAGCTAAAATGCCACCGCAGGCCATAAAATCACCAATCATCAGAGGATCTGTAAGCGGCATGATGAAGCCGGCACTCCAAAAGAGGATGCTGAAAAAAAGAAACTGGGGGATTGCGATACAGGCGATCATAGGACCCATATGAGCAGCAAAAGCAAATGCTGCAAAAATGTCCATAACAGATTTTGTTAAAAGAACAGTGCTGTCGCCATTTACGCCTTCACCAATCGCGCCGAGAATTCCTGTACTGCCGGTACAGAACAGCATCAGCAGGCCGACGAAACGGCTGATATAAGCATCATTATCTGCTGCCGCAGTATGGGTGAGACGTTCGATAAGTGTTTTAAGCCTAAGCGAAGCGAAATTGATCTGGTCTTCGATTCGAAGTGCTTCGCCGATGATAGTACCCAAGATCAGAGCTAATGTAACTGCCGGCATAGATTTTATATTTTGCAGCAGAATGATGCCGATGATGATGGAGCAGTAACCGAATAACCCATAAAGCGATTCACGCATTTTGACTGGCAGCAGTCTTCCGAAAAAACTGCCGAGCAGGCCGCCGATAAGTACGCAGGCAGAGTTTACAATAATTCCTATAGACATTTTTTTACCTCCTTGCAAAAAATCGGATCATTATAACATTTCGTTTGCAACAATGCAAATCGTAGTTAAGGTAAATAAAAAAGCCGCAGAACTAAGTTCTGCGGCAAAATATTTTATGGAGCGGGAGACGAGATTCGAACTCGCGACACGCGGCTTGGGAAGCCGCTGCTCTACCACTGAGCTACACCCGCATGATTACTAGATTATTATAGCACAAACGATGTTTGTTGCAAAGTCACTTAAAGAAAAAAACTGATATTTATGGATTTTGCTGTTCAAAGTCAATGTTTTTCTGCTGCAGACGCTTTTGCACACTGTCAGATAATATGTAGGCTATAACCGAAGCAACAGGCACGCTGACGATGATGCCTAAAACACCGTAAAGACTGCCGCCGACAGTAATTGCTGCCAAAACCCAGATCTCGGATAAACCAACAGATTTGCCGACGATTTTAGGATAAAGGATATCACCTTCGATACGCTGCAGCACGAAGAAGAAAAGAATAAACAGCCAGATGCCGGGGGCGGCGAGCCCAATAAGAATAAGGCCTAAAAGGGCGCTGATGATAGTGCCGATGATCGGGATAATAGCCAGAAAGCCAACGATGACCGAAATTGACAGAGCATAGGGCAGCCCTAAAAGCAGCATCCCGGCGAGGCATAATAATCCCAGGCAGAAAGCTTCGAGCAGCTGACCGCCGATGTAACCGGAGAAAATAGTATGAGCGGCACTGCCTAGATCAAGCAGGTAAGCCGCGCGTTTACCGCTGCAGAATGCTAAAATCATATTACGGGTTTGCCGGGAGATTGTTTCTTTATTCAGCAACAGGTAAACCGCAAAAACGACGCCGATAACAATATTGCTGACCAGTGAGATCAGGGATGTCGTGATATTTAATGTATTATAGAATAAAGTTGTTTTATTATTTTCCCAGTAGCTGTCTACAGCACGCAGCAGTTCTGACCATTGCGATTGCAGGTAATCCAGTGTGTCAGGCGAAAGGGCAAGTTCGGACCATCTTTCTTTAAGGGAGACGGTCAGTTCGGCAGATGCTTTAGGCAGTGTTTTTACGATCATATTAAAGCTTTGGTGCAGATCGGGGCCAATTTTGAGCCCGCCGATCAGAACGATGCCAATAATAAGAGTCAGGGTGAAGATCAGACAGACCGGACGTTTGATTTTTTGGGGCCAGTCTGAAGAAGCGTGCAAACAGTTTTTGCCAGAGGCGTTCGACATGCACCAAAGGAACATTGACGATAAATGCCAGGCAGCCGCCGATGATAAAAGGCATGATTAAATTGCAGAAGAAGCCGAGCAGGGCCAGCGCCGCTTCATAACGCCAGAGGACCCAGATAAAGATAATGACTGCCAGCAACGGCAGGAATCGTTGACGTTCCATTGTTTTTGCTCCCGTATAATATTTATAAACTGCTTTTATTTTATCACATAACCGGCAGGCTATAAAGGGCATTTGTCTTAGTATTGTGAACATTTGGCAAAGTTTCGAGCCTGGTGAGAATACATACCCTTGTGGTATAATAGCACTACGAGTTTAAAAAAGTTGGTGAAAAAATGATAGTTATCAGCAAAGCGATTTTGCATATTATGGATTTTAATTCAGGGGCTACCATCTATTCCGGTGCAGAGCTGGATATGGGCGCGCCTGGTACTTATGATTTTCTGGCGGGGCATATCGATAAATTATTCAAGGACGCGTCGGCTAAAACGGGTCAGTTCCTGCCTGAGAGCATTTTCAGTCAAACGTCATCAAATTATTTGGATGAGCATATCACTTTCTCTGATTTCAGCGCCGGCATCTGCAAGGATCTGGATACCTGCCTTACAGATGCTGGTGAGACAGATATAGTCGATGTAGTAGTTTGCGATTTTACGATCGAAACGGAGCGTTATTTGGGAGTGATGCTTTATAGCAGCCGGCCCGCGTATACCCATCAGGTAGTCAACGATGGCACTGCCGTACGCAATGAGATCATTCGCCACTATGCAATCCTGCCTAATCCGGTGCAGAAGGTCAATACCTTTGCTTTAGTTAATGTTGCCAGCGGCGAGCTGCGTTTTGCTGATAAAAAACGCAGTATAGGCGGAGAAGATGTCTATATTTTGCCGCAGCGTATTTTGCAGTGTAGCACTAACACCTCAACGAGGGAAACAGTGAAGCTAGTAACGGAAATGGCAGGACAGATCGCTGAAAACTACGGGTACAGCAGCACAGAAGCCGTTGCTAAGGTCAAAAGCTATCTGGCGGAAACAGCTGAAACTGACAGTAAACTGGAAACAGCAGCGTTGGTAAAAGAGGTGTTTTCTGATTCAGAGGTTCTGCAGCAGGAGCTGCAAAAAGGCCTGGAAGAAGCGAAGCTTCCTGAGCAGGTACCGGTTGATAAAAATTATGCTCTGCGCATGAGTAAGTCAATGAAGATCAAAACCGATACTGGGATCGAGATCATCGTGCCGGCTGAATGCCTGGAAAATAACGATTATATCGAATTTGTCAGCAACCCTGATGGAAAGATTTCTATTTCTATAAAAAATATAGGTAAAATCTTGAACAGATAAAAAAACCAGTCCATATGGACTGGTTTTTCTTATAACAGTTATGCTTTGGTTTCTGTTTTTTCAGTTTCAGCAGGAGTATCCACAACTTCAGCAGTTTCTGCTTTGGTTTCGTCGACTGTCTCTGTCAGAGGCGCAGCTTCTTCTTCAACGGGTTCCGGTTCATGGACCGGCATTTTACCGCCGCATTCGCCGCAGAATTTTGAGTTGAGCGTCACCTGAGCGCCACAGGACGGGCAGGATGTTTTCGGTTCTTCTCCGGCAAAGGCAGTTGCTTTGATTTTGGCAATAGCGACTTTGTGTTCATCGATTTTGGTCAAAGCTTCACTGATAGCAGTACAGTGTTCCTTGAGTTCTTCCGGTATTTCTTCGCCTGCTTCAAATTTAGCCCACAGGATCTCACCGATTTTTTTGTGGGTATCGCTGATTTTACTGCGTTCTTTATTGACTTGAGAGTTCAGGCGCTGGATTTCGAGGGCAGCTTCTGCTTTCTCACCAAGAGTTTTAGTGAGTTCTTCAGTTTTTTCAGCGGCGGATTTAACTATTTCGCCAAGTTTGTTTAAAAGTGCCATGATATTTGCCTCCTGATACATAAATTTTTGTTGTTCATATTTATTATAGCATAGAAAGCGTGCAGATAATATATTTACGATAATATTGAAGCCCGGTTTTTAAATAAAAAAATTCTTAGGATACTTTCTTAAATACCTGTAATCGTGATACAATGCAAAGAGAGTCAGCAAGAAAAGAGATGAGCAGAATGAAAATAAAAATCGATGTTTTTGGTTTGAAAAAATGGTACAAGCAGCTGCTTGACGAAAATTTTTATAAATTTTTGATCTCACTGGGTCTTTTGGCCAGCGCGCCCGTGATCGCCAGTGTATTATTTGATTATATAGTTATTTACGGCAATGGCCGCTTCAAGGCAGGTCTGCTGTTGGGCATCGTTCTGCTGCTGCTGTTCTTGTTATTGAGTTTTATCAGTATTGCGATCTGGGCGGCAATCAACAGTAATACTACGGGTCAGCGGCGTATGATGCTTATTATCAGCGCCTATCTGATGATTTGGCTGGCCTTCGGCAATTTATATTATTTTTTCAGCGACACCGAAAATTTTGTGGCTACTAATACGACCAGTGTCGAAGGATTGGTGAAGGAGTGGGACGGCGATATGCATGTTACTGAACTGCAGGAAAGTACAGTTTTGCGTAATGTTCCGCATTTTTGGGAGTTGGTGCCGCATAAGGACAGTGGCGGCAACGAACAATTGCTGCCGCGTACTGTTAATCGTCTGAATGGATATCTTGATTGCCTGTATTTCAGCGGCGTCAGTATCTTGACTATCGGTTACGGTGATATTGTGCCGGAGTCGCGGTTTTTAAAAATGCTGGTTTTGCTGGAGGGTTTTTTAGGGCAGTTTATTAATGTTGTAGCGATTGGCTTGTGGCTGTCAGGCGTTAAGGGCAGCGACGATCTGAAAAAACAATAATTACAGCTGGTGAAAGAAGGCAAAAAAAGTGCATAAATTTTTGTGTTGTTTACTGTCCGGGTTGCTGGCTGTTGCCGCGGTCTGCCTGCCGATCGGAAGTTCGGTGGCCGCAGAGCAGCAGATATCGAGAACCGGCATTACTATTCCAGAGGATACTGTGCTGCAGTTAGAGCTGATGAATTTTCTGGAAAGTAAGAGAAATAAAGTCGGCGATACTGTTTCTGTAAAATTATTGGAAGCTGTCAGTGTTGCTGATGAGGTCATCATTCCTAAAGGAACTGTTTTGGAAGGGTACCTGAAAAAAGTGCAGAAAGGCAAGCTGCTGTCACAAAAGGGCGTGATCAGGATGCGGCTTAAAGATTATTATCTGCCCAATGGTTATCTGCTCAGATTGAATAATGAGGAAATAAAATTTTCAGGAGATATGAATTATACTTCGCTGGCGGCAGGTGTGGCTGTTCCTTTTGCAGGTCTGGCTTTTAAAGGCAAAAATGTCAGCTGTAAACCGGGGATGCAGTTTAAGTACAAACTGGCGCATGATGTGGCGGTAGAGCGTTATTGATATCAGAATCGATGAAAAAGTAAAACCTTCAGTACAGAGCGTTAAGTTTCTGTGCTGAAGGTTTTATTATTATGTTTTATTTGGAAGTTTTATTTTTTCAGGCTGATGCTGACTTCCATTGCTGCCTTTAGTTCTTCCAGTTTGTTTTCCAGCATGATGGTGACAGTACCGTTATCAATGGCTGTGATAGTACCGGGGAAAGTTTTTTTGAGTACAGCGGCCTCGGCAATTACTTCCTGACCTGTTTTTAAAGCTGCGGCCTGCTGCGGCTGCATTTTCAGATTTACCTGGCATTGTTCGGTTGCGCGGATAGTCAGGATATGTTGTCCCTGAGCAGCTGTATCTCCGCTGCTTAGCAGTTTTTCCGTCACTATGCCGGTACAGGGGCTCTGGGCTTCGTTGGCCTGCTGTTTTTGCAGCAGCTGTTGATAATGCTGTTGTGCCTGGAGTGCTGCTTGCTTTGCTGTTCGATAGCTTCGGGTGAAGCTTTGGCTGTCAAACGTGTCTGATGCGCTTTGGCGGCTTCCAGGTTGGCTTCTGCTGTCGCCAGTGCTGCCTGTGCCTGTTCCACTTTGATCCTGGCGATAGCGTTTTGAGCGTAAAGAGAGGCCATTTTTTGATAGTTCTGCTCCGCCGCCTGATAAGAGCTCTCGGCACTCTGCAGTGAATAATCAGCAGCGGCTATGGCCTGTTCACCGCTTCCGCTTTCCAGGTTAGTAAGCTCAGCATCGGCGCGGGCCGCTTCGGTAGCAGCGTCTTCAACAGCGGCGTCAAGCTCCGGCTGTTCAATTGCAAATAAAGGCTGCCCTTTACCGATACGTTCGCCAGATTCAAGGATCAGTCCTAAGATTTTTCCGGCAGCAGGCGCTGTTATTTTATAAGCTGGGATATCGACACTGCCGCTGCCGATAACAGTGGGCAGGGTAGCAGCCGGTTTACCGCAGCCGGCCACAAGCAGCAGGCTGCAGAATAAAAGCAGTAATTTTTTCATGTAAAAACTTCCTTCGTTATCTGATATCATCTTTTACTATATCATAAGCTGAAACTTAGTAAAAGTGAAGGATCGGTGAATTCAATGCAGATATTGTTTCAGGAACGGTAATGTTTTTGCGGCAACAGCACCGGTCAGCAATCCGAAAGGCAATGATAAAAGGAGCAGTAACGGCAGCAGGGAGAATAAAGCGGAACTTTGCATTATCATGGAAGCAGTCAGGATCTGACCTGTATTATGTGCGGCAGCCCCCAGGATGCCGATACCATAGGGTGAAAAAAGCTGACGGCGCCGTCCTGCTTCCATCAGCAGCAGGCTTAAAAGCGTTCCTCCAAGGCCGATAAGAAAACCAGGTGTAAAAAGGCCTGTGCTCAAAAGTCCGACCAGAAGAACGCGGGCAGTCAAAAAAAGCCCGGTCAGGCGCAGACCGAACAAATATAAACATAAAATAGTAATAGTATTGGCCAGCCCCGGACGAATTGCGCCCAATTGGACAGGCAGGGGCAGCAGGTTTTCGCCCAGACGCAGCAAAACTGCCAGCGCTGCCAGCAGTGCCAGGACAAGCATGGTTTTAGTTGTCGTATCAGTGGAGGAGCGCATCAGGAGAGTCTCCTTCTTTGGAAGTTATTATTTCAATAATAACGCCTTCGGGAATGCAGACGATAGAACCGCTGCCGGTAATTGGGCCCTGCTTTTCGCAGAGCTTATCAGGGCAGGGGGCCTCGCTGACGCGAAGGCTGCTGTTTGCTTTGGTGATCGTCAGGCTGCCATGTTCAGTTGGCAAAAGATACTGATCGGGAAAATCACGCAGTGTTTGCTGCAGGATAAGCTCGTGGTGTCGGGTGATGCGGACAACGGCATTGCTGTCCGCATCAGTGCTGCCTGAATACCAGAACCCGCACAGTGCTGCTGTGATGATGACTAAACAAAGCAGATAATCATTACGGCGCATAATCATATTCCTTTGGCAGGCTGCCAGGTTTGCTGCAGATTTTCGGAGACGAAAATACTGCCGTCATTTTCGACAATGACTACGGCCAAATCTTTGGCAGCAGTAAGCCTGTTTTTGATTTCCGTTGTTGGCAGTAAAAAGAACAGTGTAGAATGATAATCAGCGTCCAGCGCCGATGGCGCGATTACTGTTACAGATTGATGCAGACGGGACGGCTGCCCTGTTTGCGGATCTAAAATATGATGGTAGCGAATGCCGTTCAGTTCGTAGTACCGCTGGTAATCTCCGGAAGTTGCGGCGGACTGTCCGTCATGGAGCATCACCGTACCCAAAAAGGCTTCAGGATCACGGGGTGCTGGATGGCAACGCGCCAGGGCATGTTGCCGGGTTTATTACCAATTGCTTTAATATTACCGCCGGCGTTGATCAGGGCGCAGGTAATACCAGAATGTTTTTTCAGCGTTGCCGCCGCCGCGTCAACGGCATAACCTTTAGCGACAGAACCCAGGTCAAGTTTGACGTCAGGATCATTGTAGCTTAGTGTTTGTGCGGCAGCGTCAAAATGATATTTGTCTTTACCTGTATGGCGTAAGGATTCCTGTAGTTTTTCCGGAGCGGGCAGTCTGTTCTGGCTGCGGGCCAGCTGCCAGAGGTCAACGACAGGAGCGATGGCAATATCGAGCTGCGCATCCGGTTGATGGTCCAGATAGTTCAGCAGTCCGGCAAGCTGTGGAGCCAGCGTAACCGGGGCCGCTGCAGCTTTGCTGTTGGCTTCGTATAAGGAACCGGGGCCGCCGTCGTTAAAACGGTCCGTGACCTGGGCTGTTTTTTGGAAGGTCTGCATCGCGTCGTCTATAGCCAAGCGGGCTTCTCCGGGTTTATCGCTGTAGGCGTCTATTTTGACGAAGGTATCCATAGAAAAGCGGGTGTCGGTGACTTTGATCTGTTCTTCTTCGCCGCAGCCGCTGATGCTGAATGTTAAAAGCAGTATCAGAAAGAGCAGATATTTTTTGCAGTAACTTTTCATTGTTTCTGGCCGCAGCTTTCTCCGAGCGGGCAGGATGTGCAGTTGCTTTTTTTATTCGTAGCAACGGTGCCGTGCTCGTGTTCGGTAGTAATGGGATCTAATTTATGCAGGCAATGACGCGGACATTTCTGAACACAAAGGCCGCATTCTATACATTTACTGTGGTCGATAACCGGCAGACTGCCGTTGGCATCTTCGCGCATGGTAATGGCCTGCACGGGGCAGACTTTTGCGCACATGCCGCAGCTGATGCAGGAAACGCTGCAGTCTACCATAGCGGCTTTCCCTTTGTCGCGGTTATTGCATTTTAGATGGATCTTAGTGCTGGCGCTGGTAATATATAATACCATCTGCGGGCATTGCCGCGCGCAGATACCGCAGCCGCTGCATTTACCATAGTCGATAACAGGCAGACCGTTTTCGCTCATGGAAATGGCATGAAAGGGACACATTTTTACGCAGGAACCAAAACCAAGACAGCCAAAGTTACACTTGCCCGGTCCGCCGTAGTATTTGGCTACCAGGTGGCAGTCTTTGATGCCGGTATAATTGTACAGCTTGGGCGCATTTTCTTTGCAGCCGTTGCAGGCGACGCGGGCGACCTTACGCAGGTCGGGCGATAAAGGTATATCGCCGGTAAAGCCCATGATGCGCGCTATTTTCTTTTTAGAATCAGGCGAGCAGGCCAAACAGGGTGAAACACCGTCGCGTCCGGCAACGATGGCTTCAGCCAGTCCGCCGCAGCCGGGATAACCGCAGGAGCCGCAGTTGGCGCCTGGCAGCAGATTGGTGATCTCTTCGATACGGGGATCGGTATGTACGGCCAGCTTGCGGCCTGCCACAGCGAGGAATAGCGCCGAACATGCCGCCCAGGCCTGCTACTAAAGCAACAGATTTCCACATGGTGTTCTCCTAGTGTATGCCGGCAAAGCCCATGATAGCGATCGACATACAGCTGGCCGTGATCAGGGCAAGGGGCAGGTTTTTCATACATTCCGGAGCGTCGCTGTCTTCCAGCCGTTCGCGGATGCAGGAAAACAGTACCAAAGCCAGAGTATAACCGACAGCGGTGCTGACAGCGTTAAGCAGACTTTGCCAGAGTGTATAGTTTTTTTGGATATTGATAAGGGCAACGCCTAAAATAGCACAGTTAGTAGTTATGAGCGGCAGAAATACGCCCATGCTTTTATGCAGTGCCGGCAGCATTTTCTTGATGAACATTTCTACCAGCTGCACTAAAGACGCGATCGCCAGAATAAAGACGATAGTCTTTAAATAGGTCAGGTCATAGGGAGCCAGGAACAGATAATAAACCAGCCAGGAGATCAGTGAAGCCAGTACCATAACGAAGGCAACGGCAGCGCTCATCCCCAGCGCGTTACGCAGGCTTTTGGGAAACACCCAGAAAGGAACAGATGCCCAGGAATTGTGATAAAACGATATTGGAAATAAAAACTGCAGAAAAGATAATGGCGAAATTACTGTCCATGGTTTACCTCCCGCCTGGCTTTGATATAGTTGAGTGCCCCAAACAGCAGCCCCATGGTCAGAAAGGCGCCGGCAGGCAGGATCAGCAGCAGTACGGGCTGCGTTCCAGGCAGTGCTACGGCATGTCCGAGCAGGGTACCGGCTCCGAAAAATTCACGGCAGGCACCGATAGCGCTGAGAGCAAGCGTAAAGCCGATACCCATACCGACAGCGTCCTGAAAGGAAAGCCACAGGCCGTTTTTAGAAGCGAAAGCTTCGGCCCGTCCTAGAATGATACAGTTAACGACGATCAGCGGAATAAAAATACCTAAAGATTCATAGATCGCCGGCACATAAGCATTCATCAGCATTTCGGTCACGGTAACCAGAGAGGCGATGACGACGATATAGGCTGGTATCCTGATGTTGGCGGGGATAAATTTTTTCAGTGCGGAAATAATCAGGTTAGAACCGATCAGAACCGCAGTAAAAGCCGCGCCCATGCCAAGAGCATTAGTTAAAGAAGAAGTGGTCGCCAGGGCCGGGCAGACGCCTAAAAGCTGAACAAAAAGCGGATTTTCCCTGATAATACCTTTTGTAAATTCTGGCAGCATGGTTACACTCCTTTCCCTGCGGCGGCTTTGCTCACGCCGAAATGTTCCTGATAATGTTTGCGGGCAGAATTGATGCCTTTGACAACTGCTTTGGAGGTGATGGTTGAAGCAGTAATAGCCTGGATCTCCTGCGGTTGGGAAGCATTTTTGCTGACAGTCAGATCATGGCTGAGCTCCTTACCCAAAAATTGGTCTATAAAAGCCGGTTCTGTACATTTTGCTCCCAGACCGGGAGTTTCATTTTGCTGCAGGATTTTTACACCGCTGATGCGGGCGCTGGGATATTCGATACCCAGCATGATAACTACTTTACCGCTGTAGCCGTCCGGATTGACTGTGTAGATATAGCCGTTGGTCTGGCCGTCTGTTTCAGAACGTTTGACAGCGACGATATGCTTTCCTGCTGCCGGTTCATCAGTGAGCTGACCGGCGTCTGGCAGTACTTGCTTATAACCTTCGCGGACAGCGTCTGCTTTGCGGGCTTCGATCAAAGGTGCTGTCTGGTCGTGGGCAGTACCGACGCAGGCTGCGGCAATACCGCAGATAACGAGCAGGATAGCCGCCAGCCGCAGAATATCTTTACTCATGGCGGGCACCTCCTCCGAAGGGGACGTTAGTTACATAACGGTCAATCAAAGGAGTGACCATATTCATGATCAGGATCGAATAGCAGACGCCTTCTACATAACCGCCGCGCAGGCGGATCAATGCTGTAAGGATGCCAAGACCGAGTGCGTAGATCAGCCGGCCTTTTTTGGTGATCGGGCTGGTGACCCAGTCAGTAGCCATAAAAAAGGCGCCGATGATCAGCCCGCCGGAAAGCAGATGATAAATGGCAAACCAGGTCGGATATTCGCGCAGCCAGCCGTAAATAGCAGTAATAACGACAACCGTGCCGATATAGCCAGCAGGGATACGCCAGTCGATGTGTCCTCGCCAGAGCAGATAAATTCCGCCTAAAAGCAGCGCCGGGACACATGTTTCGCCTAAGGAACCGCCGACATTACCCCAAAACAGTGCGCTCAGTGAGGGGAGGTCGACATTAAGCCCGCGCTGCCAGGCGCTTTCGGCCAGGCGCAGAGCTGCCAGCGGTGTAGCGCTGCTGACAGCGTCGGTATAAGGTGTGGCTTTAGTAACTGCTTCTGCGGCGGCAGTGTTCCAGGGCATGGTCCAGGTCGTCATCTGTGCCGGGAAGGAAGCGAGCAGGATGGCGCGGCCTAAGTGGGCAGGGTTAAAGATATTGCTGCCCAAGCCGCCAAAGACCTGCTTACCGATAACGACAGCACAGAAGCTGCCGAAGGCAGCCAGACCCAGTGATAATTCGGGCGGCAGGCAAAATGCCAGCAGCAGGCCGGTTAAAAGAGCACTGCCGTCACCGACGGTAATCGGCCTCTGCATGAGCTTTTGACATAACGCTTCACAGATGACAGCCGAGAGGCAGCAGGTAAGGATAACGCTGAGCGCCGGCCAGCCGAAAAAGTAAACAGCGGCGGCCAGAGCCGGCAGAAGTGACAGTAAAACATCGCGCATAGCGGCGCTGATAGTACTGCCGCAATGGATATATGGCGATGACGATATAATGACTAAAGGCGCAGGAGCTTTGACCGGTTCCATAAGAGTCTTCCTTTCTATACGTGCACAAGATACTTATTTTTTATAGTAAGGGTTATGACCGCCGAAGCCGTCAGTAAGGATAAACTGTTTGCCCATGCGGATATACTGGACAAGGGGGATATGGGCTGGACAGTTATAGGCGCAGGAGCCGCATTCGATACAGGTACCAACGTGGCCGGCCAAAGCTGCCGGCCAATCACGACGTTTGACTGCTTTGAAAAGCTGGGTCGGTTCTAAAAACATCGGACAGGTATCGACACATTTTCCGCAGCGAACACAGGGATTTTCAGGCGGCAGCTTGGCCAGTTCAGACTGGTGATCAAAAAGCAGCAGCCCGCCAGTGCCCTTGAGAACAGGAAAATCAAGCGAATGCAGGGAAAAGCCCATCATCGGACCGCCGGAAATGATGCGGGCCGGATCGTTTTTCAGGCCCTGGGCACCCTGCTCGACAAGGTGGCTGTAAAGTGTCCCGATGCGGACACGATAATTACCCGGTTTGTGAACGGCGTTGCCGCTGACAGTGACGATACGCTCATAACAGGGCAGGTCGTCTTTAACTGCCAGAGCCGCCTGCATTGCAGTGGCTACATTATCGACGATTACGCCAACAGCCGAGGGAAGGGCTCTCTCAGGGACAACGCGGCCGGTAACGGCATAGATCAGATGGCGTTCGCTGCCCTGAGGATATTTTTCGGGACAGACAACGACGCTGATATTAGGATCGTCAGCAGTAAGCTGATTAAAAAGCTCGATAGCCCGTGGTTTATTATCTTCGATGGCAATGATGCCTTTGTTGGCTAAAGATGCTTTCAGGAAATATTTCAGGCCGCGAATTACTTCATCGGCATGTTCGATAAGAATACGGTAGTCGGCGGTAATAAAGGGTTCACATTCGATACCGTTTAGGATAACTGTGTCAATGATGCGGCCGCTGCTCTGCGGCGCGTATTTGACATGTGTCGGGAAGGTTGCGCCGCCCATACCGACGATCCCTTTTTCTGCCAGAAGCTGTCTGATCTCATCAGGCGGAAGTACCAGGCCGCTTTCACGCGGTGTGATCGTGGGGTCGAGCGTGTCCTGGCCGTCATTTTTGATGACCATACAGGCCGCGACGGTGCCGTTGGGAAGAAAGCGTCTTTCGCTGCCAACGACCATGCCGCTGACACTGGCATGGATATTGCTGCTGACTGCTCCCTGGGCTTCGGCGATCTTTTGTCCAAGATATACCTTTTCGCCAGGCTGTACCAATGGTTTGGCAGGAGCTCCGATATGCATAGAGAGCGGCAGCACGACTTTCTCGGGTGCGGGGATAGCCTCGATCGGCAGTTCCGCAGTTAAATTTTTAGCAGCATCGATATGAGTGCCGCCTATAAAGGTATGTAGACGGGAAAACATGTTGTCACCTCGTTAAAAACAAATAGTGTATACTAATAAAGATTTAACATATATTATAAGGCGTAACTGCAGAAATAGCAATTGTTTCAGCAACATTTTCAAGTAATATTGCCAGGTATCAGAAAAATAGTAAAGAATGTAATAAAATGCAAGTCAACTATATTTGTTGTAAATACAATGCAGAGAAAAACGATTGTCTACAAAAAATGTGAAGTACCTGAAAAAAGTGCATTTTTCCTGATAATACACTGAATATTTGCTATAAATTTAACAAAAAAAGCAGATTTATTTTACACTTTAGCCATATTTTCTCAAAAAATTCACGAAAAACTACTGCGGAATACTGTAAAATAAGTTATAATAGGTATCGTAAAGTGTATTATAAGTTGCTTATTACGAGCTTAAAATCGCTTTACTGTAATCCTGGCAGTCATCAAGTTGAGTATTTTTGATACTGCCGGTACAATTTAGGATACCGGGAGGTATACATGTTTTTTGACTCTTATGACACTCCTGTCTTCCGTCCGCCCAGTGAAGCCCGCAGTTTTATTCTGCGTGTGACCCGCGGCTGCACCCATAACAAATGTACTTACTGTAATATGTACAGAGGCGTGCCGTTTCAGGTACTGACTGAGGACGAGGTCGCCAGACAGATCGAGGCTGCTGCCGTTCACGGCAGAAATTCGGTTCGTAGAGTGTTTTTAGCCGACGGTGACGCTTTGGTACTGTCGACGCCGCGTCTTTTAAAAATTTTAGACGCGTTATATAAAACTTTTCCGAAGCTCCAGAGGGTAGCTGCTTATTCCGCTCCAAAGGATATACTGCGTAAATCGCATGAAGAGCTGGTCGAGCTGCGCGAAGCAGGTTTGAAGCTGCTGTATTACGGCATGGAGACAGGTGATGACATTACCTTGCAGGCCGTGAAGAAAGGCGTCAGCGGCGAAGAGGCTGTTGAAGCAGGACGGAAGGTTATTGCGGCAGGCATGAAGCTGTCGATGATGATTATTCTGGGCCTGGCGGGCAAACCAGGCAGCAAGCGCCATGCGGCGGAAACTGCCAAAGCGATCAATGCTATCAAGCCGACGATGCTGAGCGCGTTGTGTTTGATGCTGTACCGCGGCAGCGAGCTGCTGGATCAGTTTGAACGCGGAGAATTTGAACCGCTGCCACCACAGGGTTTAATGGAAGAATTGTATAGTATTTTAGCTGCTGTCGAACTGCCGGAAGATCATCCGTGCATTTTCCGCAGTAACCATGTTTCTAATTATGTTCAGCTGGCAGGGACCCTGCCGAAAGACAAGGAGAGGCTGCTGGGCGAGATTGCCTGGAGCGCTTCCGAATTGGGTAAGATCAAGGACTGGGACGTTTATAACAATACGAGATATTGAGTGTGCAAGGAAGGGGATCGATGGTAATGAGGAAAATGACCGCATTGCTGACCTTTGTGCTGATAATCTGTCTGCTGCCTGCCGCAGCTTTTGCCAAAACCTTTAAAGAGGGTGACAAGGACTGGAAAATCATGGTCACTCAGCAGAAGCTGAAAACTTTGGGATATGCTACTGACCGTACCGACGGTAAGTTCAGTAAAGCAACTGCCAACAGTTTGAAAAACTTTCAGAAAAAGCATAAACTGAAAGCGAATGGACGCCTGGACGATAAAACCTATAAAAAGGTCACATGGGAAGCCTTTAAAAAGGAAGGGATTACCAATGTCAAGGGCAGGGATGTCGTGAAAACGGCTTCTAAATATAAAGGTACTCCTTATAAATTTGGAGGGACAACGCCTAAAGGCTTTGACTGCTCGGCCTATGTGCAGTATGTTTTTGGCAAGCACAGGGCGCAGCTGCCGCGTACTGCGGATGTGCAGGTCTTAGAGGGTGTTTTTGTCCTTAAAAACCAGCTGAAGGAAGGCGATCTGGTCTTTTTCTCGACTTATGAGCCGGGCGCATCTCATGTTGGAATTTATGCCGGAAAAGGCATGTTCTGGAATGCATCGACGTCTCGCGGCGTAGTACTCGATTCACTGGACAATACTTATTGGAAATCCCATTATTATGGGGCGCGCCGTATTCTTGTCGATAACGGTGAAGTGTAATATTCAACAGGTGCTTTTATGATATTTGATGAAATCGAGGAGGGGTCTGAATAATGATCCGTGAAAAACGTAACAAGGAAAAACTGGCTTCCTATTATCGTAAGTTTATGGAAGACGGTGTCATCGATCCGAACGTCCATCCCTGGGTGGCTGAGTCCTGGCAGCGCTGCCGGGCGATGAAACTGCCCCATGAAACGATGCCTAAGCTCAATAAACTGAGCCGTGAGGAGATCGTTGAACATCAGAAGACCCATGAGTTTATCGTAAAGTATGTCGACGGTTTGTATGAACAAAGCAAACAGCATTTCAATATTCATAATCTGAGCATGCTGCTGATTGATGAAGACGGTTATGTGATCAAAAATTATGCACTGCCCTTTTTTCAGAGAGTGATCGAAGATATCCAGGGGATGCGCGTACTGGAAGAGGACGTAGGCACCTCGAGCATCAGTATTGCGCGTGAGCATAATGTACCGTTTTTAATGTTTGGCCCGGAAATGTGGATCAAAGACAGTCATTCCGGCGATGCCTGCAGTGCGCCGATCTGTGTCAACGGTAAGATCCGCTACATTATTTCTTTCTTTTCGCTGGATCAGAACGATCTGCCTTATGACCTGCTGCTGTCGCTGCTTTTGACAATGAAATATTCTATCGAGCAGCATCTTTCCATGCTGGAATACTGGAGCATTTATCAGCTGATGATGAATGAACTGCCGGTGGCCGTGTACTGGATCGGTCAGGACGAGCAGCTGAAATACTGTAATAACAATGCGCAAAAGCGTCTGGATGGCAAAAAGAACCTGGAAGACGTATTTTTGAATTATGAGCATATTCCCATCAAAAAAGCCCTGCAGGGTGTACCAACGCATCGTCGTGAGATCACCTGGATCACGCAGGACCGTACCTATGAAGATATTACTACAGTCATGCCGATCAAAGTTGGCAGTGAGGTCGAAAGCGCTTTGGTGATGTCGATGTCGATCGAAGATCTGAAAACTACGATTGCCCATGCTACCGGCTACAGCTCCCGCTACAGTCTGTACAGCATGGTGGGCGAGACCAGTGAATTTTTGGCTTTGCAGCATAAAGCTTCGCGTATTGCCCGCAGCGATAATAATATCCTGCTTCAGGGCGAGCCGGGGACCGGCAAGCAGCGTTTGGCCCATGGTATCCACCAGGCCAGTCCGCGTGCGGCTGCGCCGTTGATCGTTGTGAAGTGTTCGAATGCGCCGATCGAGGCGTTGGAAGAAGAATTTTTCGGCAGTGTAGACGGTGACCGTCAGCCAATGGCCGGTAAACTGGAGCTGGCACTGGGTGGTACGCTCTTCCTGGACGAAGTCGAAAAGCTGCCTGTGGAAATGGGCGATAAGCTGGCTGATGCCTTGAAAAATGGTTTGGTAAACCGTGAAACCGGTATTCGCAAGAAGTTAAACGTGCGTGTGATCGCCGCCTGCGATTCTAATTTAAAACGCTTGTCTGATAAGGGACTTTTCTCAAAAGCCTTATATGAGCTGGTATTGGATACGACAATGCGTGTTCCGCCTTTGCGCGAGCGCGTGAAAGATATTGAGGTCATCGCTTCCCATATTCTGGCTGAAATGTCGGCGCAGCATAATCTGCCGCCGAAACGTTTGTCGCCGGAAGCGCTGAATCTTTTGACAAGCTGCAGCTGGCCCGGTAATATCAAACAGCTGCAGGGAGTTATTGAGCAGGCATTCTTCCATACTCCCGGAGCGATCATCGAATCCGATAATATCAAGCTTCCTGGTGACCGGACGCTTGAGAAATCCTGGAAATATGATAAAGACGCTTTTATTGCGGCCTGGAAATCTGCCGGCGGTAATATCAGTAAACTGGCAGGAATGCTTGATGTCAGCCGTGTTACCCTGTACCGTTATTTGAAAAAATATGGACTGGGACCTAAAGTCGGCAAAGAGGATTAATAAAAATTCGAAAAATAAATAAAAAACAGAGTGCATTTGCACTCTGTTTTTTATTTATTGAAAGCAAGTTTAGAATTTCATTTCTGCGCCTACACGCCACAGACGTCCGTAATAGCTCAGTTCAGAAATTTCCTTGTTGAAAACATTATCGATGCCGGCAAAGACACGGTATTTATCACCCCAGCGTTTATTGACTACAAAATTGAAGGTGTTGCCGCTGTTGCTGTCGGTACTGCCGTCATGGTAATCAGTGTACCATTTATTCCAGGCCGTGACACTCCATTCTTTATGGACAGGTTCCGTCCATTGCAGTTTAGCGACATAAGTATTACGGGCGCTGTAGGATAACCGTTCGCCAGTCGATTCATCTTTGGCATCCAGCCAGTTATAATTGCCGCTGAGCATGAAGCCGTTGCCTAAATTATGCTTTACTTCAAATTCTATCCCCTCGGAAGAGGTGCGGTCGATATTGACGAAGCGACGATCTTTGAACATGCCGCCGCCAGGCAGTTCTACCATACTGATAGCGTCTTTCTTTTTATTTTTGAAATAAGTAACTTTGGTAGAGGTGTCGTCATTAAATTCATGTTCGTAGGAAAACTCATAGCCTCTGGTTTTTTCCGGCTTCAGATCGGGATTTCCGTAAACGGTAAACATACCGCCGTGACTGAAATCACCGTACAGCTCATCTACGGAGGGAGAACGGTAGGCGCTGCCGTAATTGGCTTTGAAACGGGAGTTATCATCAATAAAGTAGGTAGCGCCCAGATTTGGCGAAGTATGACTGCCGAAGCTGTCGTGGTGATCGTAACGTATGGAAGGGATCAGCAGCAGTTTACTGCCGGCACGATATTCATCCTGAACATAGAGCGCGTATTGTTCGGCTCGGTCAGAACCGGAAGCGACATAAGCGCTGCCTTCTGTAACACGGAATTCTGTACCAAAGGTAACTTTATTATTAGCAGCAGTCTGAATGCTGTCGCGGGCTTCGACATTCCAAAATTTATATTTTTTATCGCTTGTTTCATTTTCAAACTGACTGTATGTGGATGTAAGACTGTATTTACTGTTAGTGCTTTCACCTTCATAAGTCAATGCGGCTGTTTTTCTATTTTGGATTCTTTTGGAAATACTGCTGGTACCCTGATACTGAAGGTTTTCTTTATCATAATCAAGTACCAGGTTCAGCCTGTTTTTAGTGTCCATATCGTAATCCATATCTAAAGTATAGCTTTGTTTGGGACCATAGGTGAAGCCTGCAGCTTTACCTTCGAAATTACGCAGTTTGCTGAAATTGGCATCAAGTACGGCGCTGAATTTGTTGTCGCGTCCTGTATCCCAATGATAGTAATTGCTCATTTCCCTGCTGCCTGATGTCATACCGATGATAAATTCGGGTTTTTCGGATTTTTTGGTAATGATGTTGATAACGCCTCCTTGAGCATCGCTGCCGTATAAAGCGCCGCCCGGGCCGCGTACGATTTCAATACGTTCGACGTTGCTCAGATTCAGACGGTCAAGGATACGGGTATTGCTCGAGCCGTTGGGATAGATGTTTTCACCGGCGATGCGCCGGCCGTTGACTAGGATAAGAATATCGTTGGTAACACTGCCGCGGATGGTGAACTGATCTCCATGACCGCCGCCGCCGTCGTCAATGTGCAGATTGGTTGCTGTTTTCAGAACATCTCTGACGCTGATAGCGCCGACATTCTGGATATCGTCTTTAGTAATCACTTCGACGCTCTGCGGAACTTCTTTCTGTGTCAGTGCCGTTCTGGTCGCTGTTACGACATATTCATCCAGATTATACTGGTGCAGGCTGTCTTTTTCTGCAGCATAACCGCTGCTGCTTATAGCGCTTAAAATACAAAGAGTCAGTGCCAGACTGCTCTTTTTAGAAAATTTCTGCATGGTTTCACTCCCTCATCATTCGTTAGTTAGATAAAGCTAATGTAATACTTAAATTAGCATAGACTAACTACAATTTATATTTATATCACATTTCACAAATTTGTCAATATGTCTTAGAAAATTAAATTGTAAATCTTGGGTAAAAGCAGGGTTTAAAATAGTTATAAAGGGTGCAGAGAAGGTCTGTCCTATTGCACTTTTAAAATAATCTGGTTAAGTATAAAAAAAGAAAGTTTATGAAGTACAGTTTTATTGCCAAGTAAAATTTGAGCGATTATAATAAAGCCAACTTAAGTATGAAAGCAGGTGTTGACAATGTTCAAGAACAAATTAGCGGCCGTTATTATGGCTGTTTTCACAGCCATAACATTTTCTGTTGCGGCTCAAACGGCCGAAGCCAAACCGGTACGGCCAGCTCCGGGACAAGTACTGGTTCCGCCGCAGGTACGTGAAACTGCAGAACTGCAGAAGATCAGTAAACGTTTTGATATTGATGCGTCTGTTCTGCAGACGGAGTTTGACCGAGGCTGGGGTTTTAAAGAGCTGCGCCACGCTGCTCTGCTGTCACTGGCTTCCGGGAAAAATATCAATGAGATCCTGCGTCTGAAAGAGAACAACAGCTGGCCGAGGGTAGAATATTTAACGGGTATCACGCCCAACGATATTAAAGCGGCACGTGATAGAAATGATGCCCGTTATTTTGCCGCTGCACTTGGCTTGAAAGAAAAGGACATCCTTCCTTACCTGCGTCAGAATTACTCGCTGAATGATGTGCTGCATGCCGCACTGCTGGCACAAGCTTCTGGCAGCACGGCAGAGAGCATTTTGGCTGCTCATCGTCCGCCGACGCATGACTGGAGTTATGTGGCTTATGAATTGGATGTCAGTCGTGAAAAGTTAGATGCGATCAGGGAAAAAATAGCCAGCGTAAAATGAATTTATTGTTGAAATAGGAAAAGTCTGCTGCTGCCGCGGCAGGCTTTTTTTATTTGTACAGGGTATTGGCAGCAGGTGTGAAAGGTTTTTCTGGTTACAATACAATGGTAATTTTTTATAAAAATGATGATTAGAACTCTATTATGTTATATAATATAAATTGGATTTGTATTTAGATTTTACAAAGGCGGGTCAGTATGAGACTAAGAAAAAAACCATGGATCGAAGAAGCAATGCAGGATTTAAAAGGTGAATATGTTTTGATGCATGATTTGGAAAATTATAAAGGACGCTGGCAGGAACTGTTTCCCGGTAAGCGTTTATGTCTGGAGATTGGCTGCGGCAAAGGCCGCTTTATTATCGGGATGGCGGAGCTGCATCCGGAAAAGGCTTTTATTGGTGTGGAAACGCAACACGATATTGCTTATTATCCCGGTAAAACTGCCAAAGAAAATAAGATGGATAATATCAAGGTCATCTGCGCTAATGCAGAGCATATGGAGGACTGGTTCGAGCCGGGCGAGATCAAAGAATTATATTTGAATTTCAGCGATCCGTGGCCGAAAGCGCGTCACGCCAAACGCCGGCTGACGCATCGTAATTTCTTGGCGAAATATCAAAGACTTTTAGGAAAAGGCGGACACCTGCGTTTTAAAACGGATAACAGAGCGCTGTTCGATTTTTCAGTTGAGGAATTTAAGGAATTTGGCCTGGAGATCATTGCGTTGAGCTATGATCTCCATAACTCAGATTATGATAATGAAGTGCAGACGGAATATGAGCGTAAATTTAGCTCTTTGGGAACACCGATAAATTTTTGTGAAGTGGTATTTTAAGAGAGGCTGTTATGAAGAAACGATTTTTGATCTGGGATAATCCCAAGGATGCGATCATCAGCCTGACTTTACTGCTGATGCTCGTGGGCTGTATCAATGTGTTCAGCGCCAGCTTTGTCGAAGCGCGGGATATGTTTGAGGATGGTTATTATTATCTGAAGCGGTACTTGATTTTTGGCGCAGTCGGACTGATGCTGATGCTGTGGCTGGGATTTCGTGCGCCTTCGTATAAAACGTGGCTCAACGATTTTTGGCTGAAAGCCATCTATTTTGGTGTCGGCAGCCTGCTGCTTTTAGTAGATCTGATCGGTACGACTAATAAGGGTGCTCAGCGCTGGTTGTATGTGGGCGGAATTTCTATTCAGCCTTCAGAGCTGGCGAAGATTGCCGTGATCCTTCTGGGGGCAGCTCTGCTTGGTGAAATGCTGCGTAAGCGTCAGTCGATCAGTCTGCTGAATAAGGATACTGTCTGGCCTTTTGTGGGGACGGTGATCTACGGCATTCTGGTTTTGAAACAGCCGGATATGGGTACGGCGGCTATTATCGTAGCGTTGATGGTGGGTCTGTATATTTTGGCAGGTCTGCGTCTGCGTGAGGTAGTAGGCCTGTTGGGGATTTTAGGCGCAGTGGCGGTGGCAGGGGCGATCATGGCCCCTTATCGGCTGCAGCGTGTTAAAGTATGGCTGGACCCGTGGAGCGATGAGGCTAATACGGGCTATCAGATGGTACAGTCGCTGATGTCGATCGGCAGCGGCGGTCTGACAGGTTTGCCGTGGGGGCAGGGCAGCGGCAAGTTCTTTTATCTGCCTGAGGCGCATACAGATTTTGCATTTGCTATCTTTTGTCAGGAATGGGGACTGCTGGGTGCGGCGGTCCTGATTTCGGTGTTTCTGTTACTGGCTGCGGCATTTTTTCGTATTGCTATGAATACTAAAGATGAACGGGGCTTTATTCTTGTTTCCGGCGTCAGCCTGCTTATCGTGGGACAGGCGGTTGCCAATATGGCAATGGTGTGCGGACTGCTGCCTGTAATCGGCGTGCCTTTGTCCTTTATCAGTTATGGCGGTACTTCGATGCTGATAACTCTGGCTTCGATCGGACTGGTGCTTTCAGTTTATCGCGACGAGTGTAAACGTGAAAAGCTGGAGCGGCTGTCGCCCGATACACGCAGGACGCAGATGCGTGTCGTTTCACCCGCTGAGGGGAGGTGGCAGCGCTGATGAAGAAGTTTTCGCTGCAAAACGGTAAAAAACGTTTTGCCATTATCGGCCTGCTGATCTTTTTTGGTTTTGGAACGGTGTTTCTGCGGCTGATCTGGCTGCAGGTCATTCAAAACGAAGAGCTGGCCAGACGTGCTGCCAATCAGGTTACCGGCAAGGTAACTAAATATTCGCCGCGCGGAGCCATTTTGGACTGCAACGGCGAGGAGCTGGCAGTCAGCATTATGTCTAAATCTCTGTATGTCGACCCGGTCGAGATGCAGGATAACCCGACGAAAAAGGGCGAGAAGCCGGAACGTGACGTCAAGCGGCTGGCCGCTGATTTGCTGGCCGGAGTGCTGCAGATGAAAGCAGACGAATTATATGCTGATTTTACAACAGAAGCACGCTTCATCTGGCTCAAACGAACGATGGAGCCTAAAGAAGCGGCAGAAGTAGAACGGATCATTCGTGAGAATAAGCTGCCGGGGCTGCATTTTTTAGAAGAAAGTAAACGCTATTATACAAAAAAATCAATGGCGGCTCAGGTGCTGGGTTTTGTCGGTACGGATGATAACGGTCTCAGCGGTATCGAGCTGGCTTTGGACTCGGTAGTCAAGGGTGCGGAAACACAGCAGCAGGAGGTCGTCGATGCGCTGGGGCGCCCCATGGGTGACAGCTGTTTCAATAAAGCCAGACCGCAGAAGATGGCTTCAGTCTATCTGACCCTGGACAGCAAGATCCAGTTTGTGCTGGAGGATGCGCTGGATAAGGCGATGAAGGATACGAAAGCCGCCAGTGCGGCGGTCATCTTGATGGACCCGAATACGGGCGCGATTCTGGGCATGGCCAATCGGCCCAGTTTTGACCCTAATACTTTTTATAAATATCCGGCTACCAGCTGGACTAATCGCGCGGTTTCGACTATTTACGAACCGGGCTCGGTTTTCAAGCCGATTGTGGGCGTGATGGGACTGACGGAAAAAATTATTACGCCGACCACGATGATCAATGATACGGGCAGTATTCAGATAGCCGACCGTACGATACGCAATTGGGATGGGGAAGGCATGGGACTGGTACCGTTTCAGGATGTTATAAAATTTTCTATCAATACGGGTATGGTACAGCTGGGGATGCAGCTGGGCGCACAGCGGATGATCGATTACAGCAAGAAGTTCGGTTTCGGCAGTGTGACCGGTATAGAGCTGCCGGGTGAAGAAGAGGGTATCCTTTATAATCCGGATCATATGTATCAGCCGGATATTGCAACCATGTCTATCGGTCAGGGCATTGCCGTAACGCCGCTGCAGATGCTGCGTGCGATCTGCGCTATTGCTAACGGCGGCGAGCTTTTGCAGCCGTATATCATCGATAAGATCGTGATGCCGGATGGACGCGTTCTGCGCCAGGGGCAGAAAAAAGTGGTGCGCCGGGTGATGAGTGAGGAAGTTGCCGCACAGATGCGCGGAATGATGGAGCAGGTTGTCTCCGCCGGTGGTGGTAAAGCAGCAGGGATCAAAGGCTACCGTATTGCCGGTAAGACCGGTACCGCCGAAAAGCTTGCGGAAACAGGCGGTTATGCAGCCGGTAAATATATTGCTTCTTTCGTGGGCTTTGTACCTGCTGATAAGCCGCAGTATGCGATGCTGATCATGCTGGATACGCCGCAGGGAGCTTTTTACGGTTCGCAGGTTTCGGCGCCGGTATTCCGCGATACATTGCAGCAGATCCTTGTAGCTAAGGGCATTCAGCCCAGCAGCAGTGAAGGACTGCCGTCATTTGAGCAGCATGTACGGAATAATCCCGCTGTTAATTCGACAGTGCCGCCTCCGGCTAAGATGCCGCAGATGGAGATACTGGCAGACGGTAAGATCAAACTGCCTGATTTCAGCGGGCTGGATATGCGGCAGACGGCTGAACTGATCCAGCAGGGACGTCTGGTACTGGTGCCGCATGGCAGCGGTCGGGCGCGGAAGCAGTCGCAGCCTCCGGGAACAGTAGTTGCCGAAGGTACGAAGCTGGAAATCTGGTTTGAATAAAAACATTTAAATGTATACATTAGGTTGCTGTCAGAGCAGCAGGAAAAAATCTGTCGGCACAGAAGATATACAAGATGGTTCACAGGTATAAGTGAAGAGGAGGGCGTTTATTTATGTTATCAGATATTGAAATTGCTCAGCAGGCCAAGATGCTGCCGATCACGGAGGTTGCCGCTAAGCTCGGCATCGGTGAAGAAGACATTGAAATGTATGGCCGTTACAAGGCTAAATTATCTATGGATCTGATCCGCCGCATGGAAGATAAACCGGCAGGCAAGCTGGTTTTGGTAACGGCTATTACGCCTACGCCGGCAGGCGAAGGCAAGTCGACTACTACCGTAGGACTGGCCCAGGGCCTGGCCAAAATTGATAAAAGCGTTATCGTAGCTTTGCGCGAGCCTTCTCTGGGACCCTGCATGGGCGTTAAGGGCGGCGCAGCCGGCGGCGGTTATTCTCAGGTGGTGCCGATGGAAGATATCAACCTGCATTTTACAGGTGATTTCCATGCGATCACATCTGCACACATGCTGCTTTCGGCAATGGTCGATAACCATGTGCAGCAGGGCAATGCTTTGAATATCGACCCGCGCCGGATCGTTTGGAAACGTGTTGTTGATATGAATGACCGCGAGCTGCGTAATATTGTTGTCGGACTGGGCGGAAAAGCGCATGGCGTACCGCGTCAGGATGGTTTTGATATTACCGTTGCTTCTGAGGTCATGGCTATTTTGTGCCTGGCCAGCAGTCTGCACGATCTAAAAGAACGTTTAAGCAAGATCATTGTTGCTTATGATTATAACGGCAAACCGGTTACCGCAGGGCAGATCAAAGCCCACGGTGCTATGGCTGCCCTTTTGAAGGATGCTGTGAAGCCTAATCTTGTGCAGACACTGGAAAATGTGCCGGCGATTATTCACGGCGGGCCGTTTGCCAATATCGCCCACGGCTGCAACAGCGTGATGGCAACTAAGACGGCTATGAAGCTGGCTGATTATACGATTACAGAAGCAGGCTTCGGCGCTGATCTGGGCGCTGAAAAATTCTTTGACATCAAATGCCGTTATGCCGGGTTGAAGCCGGATGCTGTTGTGCTGGTTGCTACAGTGCGCGCATTGAAGATGCATGGCGGGGTGCCGAAGACGGACTTGACTGCGCCGAATGTGGACGCTGTGAAAAAAGGTATCGTCAATCTGGAAAAACACATTGAAAATATTAAAAAATTCGGTCTGCCTCTGGTAGTAGCCATCAATATTTTTGCTCAGGATACACCGGAAGAGCTGGAAGCTGTACGTGCCCATTGTGCTGCACATGGCGTCAATGTTGCATTGTCCGATGTTTTTGCCAAAGGCGGCGCCGGCGGCGTGGAGCTGGCTAAGGAGGTTGTTGCGCTGGCAGAAAGCGGTAAGGCTGATTTTGCTCCTATCTATGCTTCCGAGCTGACCTTAAAGGAAAAAATCGCAACTGTGGCGCGTGAGATTTACGGTGCCGGCGATGTAGTTTATGCTAAAGAAGCAGAAACTGCTTTGAAGGATTTTGAAAGTCTGGGTTATGGCAATCTGCCGATCTGTATGGCTAAGACCCAGTATTCGTTTTCGGATGATCCGACGTTGCTTGGTCGTCCCAGCGGTTTTACCATGACGATCAAAAACTGCAGGATCTCTGCCGGCGCAGGCTTCGTAGTCGTGCTGACAGGTGATATCATGACGATGCCCGGTCTGCCGAAGGTGCCGGCAGCAGAGAAAATCGATGTCAGTGATGACGGCGTCATCAGCGGCTTGTTTTAAGGGGAGTTGTAGCAATGGAAACTTTGTTGATGAAGGGCAAGCCCGTTGCCGATGCATATAGAGAAACTGTTTCAGCCAAGATCACAGCCGCAAAGGAAAAAGGGATCAAAGTTACTCTGGCGATCATTGTGGTGGGAGATGACCCTGCTTCGCATGTTTATAAAGACCGTCTGGTAAAACTGGTAGAAAGTCTTGGCGGTGAAGCCAAGGTGCTGGCAATGCCGGAAACAGCAACACAGGAAGAAGTTATTGCCGCTATCAAAAAACTTAATCATAACCGCTATGTTACCGGTATCCTGCCGATGATGCCGATGCCGAAGCATATCGACGGCGATGCTGTCGGTGCCGCTATCACTATGAGCAAAGACGTGGATTGTTTAAATCCTAAAAGCGTCGGAGAAGTCTTTTTAGGGCGCAGCCGCTGGCACCGTGCACTCCGCGGGCCTGTATGGCGACGCTGTCTCATTACGGTATTGAGTTAAAGGGGAAAAACGTCGTTGTTGTCGGGCGCAGTAATGTAGTTGGCAAGCCTGTGGCGCTGCTGCTCCTGCAGGAGCATGCTACGGTTACTGTCTGCCATTCCCGGACCAGGGATATTGCGGATGTGCTGCGCGGTGCTGATGTCATCGTTGCCGCTGTGGGTGTACCGGCTTTTATTAAACCTGAAATGGTCAAAGAAGGCGTCGTGATCGTCGATGTTGGTATCAATGCTGTCGAAGGCGGTCTGGTAGGTGACGTTGACCCTGCCGTCAGCGCTAAAGCCAGCGCTTTTACGCCTGTTCCAGGCGGTATTGGCATCGTCAGCAATATGATGGTCATGGATATGTTAAGCAGAAATTTATAAGGCGAGGTAAGTAAGACCGTGAGAAGATTTGTATGGCTGCTTTTACTGATCGTTTTTGTAGCTTTTATTTTTTATAATTCTTCTATGCCGGCGGCAGAATCACACCGGGCCAGTGAACTGGTCGGCTCGATTCTGACTGGTATGGGGAAATGGTTCGGCATTGATGTACCGCAGCAGAACCTGGATTATAATATCCGCAAGCTGGCACACTTTTTGGAGTTTGCTATCCTGGGCGTGATCCTGTGCAATGTTTACGCGGCGTTCGGTGTCAGTCATCGTACAGCGACAGGGTATATTTTGTTTTTAGGTTTGGCAGTAGCCGTTAGCGATGAATATATCCAGCTGCATGCTCCGGGGCGCAGTGCCTTGGTTACGGACGTGATCCTGGATTTTTCAGGGGTCTTTTTTATCTGGCTGACACGTGAGGTCTGGAGCTGGGCCAAGCGGTAGTCAAAATGCAAAAAAACACTGTTACGTATATACGTAACAGTGTTTTTTGTTATTTGATATAAGCTGCCAGAGTTTCATAGAGTTTCTGCGGGTCGATAGGTTTGGCAATATGGGCGTTCATACCAGCTGACAGCGCATTTTTAATATCTTCGGCAAAAGCGTTGGCAGTCATGGCAATAATAGGGATCGTTGCTGACTGTGGATGTGTACTGCTGCGAATAGCCTGGGCGGCTTCATAGCCATTCATGACAGGCATCTGGATATCCATCAGGATAGCATCGAAGCTACCCTTTGCAGATCCAGTGAAAAGCTCTGTGCACTGCAGACCGTTTTCAACGATCGTGACTGCCGCACCCGTTTTTCCCAAAATCAGTTCGGCGACCTTTTGATTGATCGGATGATCTTCTGCCAGCAGAAGCGATTTCCCTGAAAAATCAAAATCAGCACTGCCAAAAGTGTGCGTTGGTTTTTCTACAGGATGTTCAGCTGCAGTATCGAAGTGCAGCGGCAGTGTAACAGTAAAAGTCGTACCTTCACCCTGCCTGCTGGTTACGGAAATCGTACCGCCTTTATAATCGACGATATTTTTGACGATGGCAAGTCCCAGTCCGGAACCTTCGATATGCTTGCTGATGACGTCGCTGCTGCGGAAAAAAGGATCGAATAGATGCTGCAGGCTTTCGCTGTCGATACCGATACCGGTATCGCTGATCGTAAATTTATACCAGCCGAGCCGCTCATTGTCTGAAGGGAGCTCGCAGGCGCTGAAGGTAACAGTGCCACCCGGAGGTGTGAATTTACAGGCGTTGCTGACAAGGTTATCCCAGATCCGCTGCAGCTGTGCGGTATCACCGATACAATTGCATTGAAGAAGTTCTGCGTTATGCAGGAAGTTAAGGCTGTTTTTATCCATCAACAGCTGGTAACGGCTGCAGAATCTGTCTATTTCTACGGACAAGTTGAACGAGGTACGCGCCAGTTTCAGTTTGCCTTTTTCGATGCGGCTCATATCCAGAATGTCATTGATCAGCGTCAGCAGATGTGACGAAGAGCTTTTGATAATATCGAGATATTCGCTGAGATGCTGACGGTTATCCAGATCGTCCAGGGCCAGATCCGTCATACCGATGATCGCGTTCATGGGCGTGCGGATGTCGTGGCTCATAGCGGAGAGAAAATCTGTTTTGGCGCGGTTGGCTTCCTGAGCCAGATCCAAGGCATTTTGCAGTACGGATCTGGAATTTTTTTCGGCGCTGATGATATCAGTAACATCACATCGGACAAGACAAATCGTATGATGACCTTCGTCCCCCCAAAGGACGTTGATCTGTTTGTTCTTTTCGCTGCCGTCATTAGCAAGATACGGCAGCGTAAATTCGTAACCCTGCGGTTTCTCTGCCAGCCTGCTGAGGATGACCGGCAAAGAAAATTTTTCTGCCGCAGTTTCATCCGCTGCCAGTTTAGTATAAGGAAGGCTGAGCTTGTGCAGTGCTCTGTTAAAGTCCGCGCATTTATAGGGTGACAGATTTTGCAGTACAGATTTGCGGGTATACATTGTAAATTCTTTTGTCACCAGATTGATGATACTTAGCTGCTCAAAGGTATAGGCCAACGTATTCAGCAGCGCTCGCTGTTCCCGTACGTAGTCTGTGATATCGGCTCGGGCCATACCGACTTTATTCAGCCGCTGATCGATCAGGAATACGATCATATTTTTAGTATAGATATGTCCTTGTTCATCCTTCAGTGAATAATGGAAGGAGTAGGAATTTTCGTGATACAGCCGCCGCTGCATATTGGCGGGATCAAACATTTCCATACAAAATTCCCGATCTTTGGGGACAGTGAAGGTCTGCAGGAAGGCGACGATATTTTTGCTGTAGCTTCCCTGTTCAGGCGGCATTAGATTCGCTTTGCTGTTTGTGAAAAAAAGCTGATAGCTATCGCTGTTGAAATCACAGGTAGCGATAAAATCATAATGGGCGTGCGCCAGATGCATCGATATCTGGTCGTTGATCTTAAATTGTGTCAGATCGAGCACGGAAAGTACGCCGATCGTGTGGCCGTTATCCGGTGATTCTATCATATTGATGACACATTTAAGGTAATGACCGCTGTTATCATGAGGCATACGGATAAAGCATTCTAGTTCCTGACTGTTGATGCCCTGAGCAAATTTTTCCAGCAGCGGGGCATTGAGGAAGGTATTAAGGAAGTGCTGTCGTTCTTCCAGGCTTTCGATAAGAGTGGCTAGCCCCTTGAAAAAGTTCTGGCGCTCGAAACCAAATTTTTGCAGGGGATCGATACCTGTTTTGTCGTAAATACGCAGGATCCTGTTGGCGGTTATATCGCAGTAACCGCTGAGAATCTCGTTAGAAAGCGGATAGTTTTGCTGACGAAGTAAAAGATCATTGTATTTTTGGCGCAGCTTGTTCTGCGCTTCTATTTCTTTGGTGATATCACTGTAAACTGCATAAATAAGCGGGATTTCGTTTGGGCTTAAAATGAGTGAAGAATTGTTTTTGATCCAGATATAACTGCCGTCTTTTTTGCGCAGCCGGTAGATACTTTCGCAGGTATCAAGGTGCTTCTTGAGATGCTGATTCAATCGGCCAATGATATAGTCAAGGTCGTCCGGATGGACGCCAGCTGTGGCATCGTTTTTGTAAAGCGCGTAAGCTTCGTCAGTGGACATACCTGTCATGGCGGCGAAACCCTCGGAAATATATTCGGGGAGCATTTGTTTTTTTGCCATATCAAAACGGATGACTGCAATGCCGCCAGGAAGATTCTGGACAAGGGTCTGATAAAACTGTTCCAGTTGCTCGGTTTTGCGCGAACTGGTTATTTTATCGGTAATGTCGTTAATAAAAAGCGTGTAAGCAGGCAGACCGTTCCATTCAAGTTCTTTGGCACGGATCTCGTAGCTTTTGCCGTTTGCGAAGGTAAGCTCCTGTGGTTTTTCGATATTTTTGATCATTGATAAAGGGCAGAAGGTACAGGGAGTCTGTTTGTCGTGCAGGGCGGTGTAGCATTTTTTACCCCAGGCATTGTTTTTACCTGTTAAAAAAAGTTCTACGTTTTCATTGTAATACAGCAGGTCATGGTTCTTTTTATCAATGACATAGATACCCTGGGCCGCTTCGTTGCTGATCTGCTGGAATAGTTTGGCTTCATCGGACATACCGGTAAAAACGGCATAAAAGATGCCGTTGATAGCTTTGCCATTCAGATGGACCCATTCCAGTACCTGATCTTTTCGGGTGATACGATAAGAAAGATCAAGAGTGTCACTGCTGATGAACATATGCTGGAAAGCATCGTAGACCCGCTGATAGTCTTCTTTAAAAACCATACTCCAGGGATTGGCCGCATAATGCTGCAGATCAGCTGCGTCACTGCAGCCGAAAAGTTTAGCAACACCATCGGAACAAAACAGACGCCGGGGATTTTGCATATCATTAAAATCATAGGCAGCAATGCCTCCGGGGATAGAATTGATGACGTGTGCCAGCTCTTCTCGGGCCTGTTTGAAGGCGGAAATATTGTGGAATACACATTGCAGAAGGGGATGACCGCCGTCTTCGCCTATTTTCCGGGCGTGAACATTGACCCAGACGATGTGTCCGTCGCGATGCTGTTTGCGGAATTCAAAGCTTGCCGATTTTCCGGCTTCCAGTACTTGGCGTATCTTCCGAATGACCATAGCGGCATCTTCCTGATAGATAAGATCAGCAGCATCCTGTTTTATGAGCAGGTCATATTCATCTCGGCTATAGCCGGAAAGAGCGGGTACGCCGTCAGAATAGTAAACCGTTTCAAAGATGTCGGAAACTTTATAGATTGCGACGCCGCCGGGAATAGCGTTAATGATATCCTGGGCATTTAGTTTTTTGTCAAAACGTTTCATTGCAGATCCTCCCCCTGATAAACAGGACGATAATAAATAATTTTTTATATTAAAATTATAACATTTTTTAAATGAATATAAAAATAAAAAGTTAAATATATTAATTAAGAAAAATATAAAACCTGGATTATTGTTATTTTTGATAACAGCAATCCAGGTTTTATATGTGTGTGAAAATTAAAATAAAGCCAGCTGGGATTTTAAACTATTTTGATGCCCAGCAGTCTGGCAATGTCAGCGGATTGCAGTAAATTGATCTGCATACCCCGCAGTTCTTTAAAAGTTTCTGAAACAGTAATGCCATCGATTTTGCAGTCTGAAAAATCAAGGTCTTTAAGAGGGGTTTTAAAGAAGTCGGCACCGCTGAAAACTGAAGCTGCTAAAGTAAGTTTCTTCAGGCGTACTTCAGCCCAGAAGGACTCTTTGAAAGAGCAGTTGCTGACGGCAGAGTTTTCCCATTGTGATTTGGAGAAATTGGCGTATGCAAAGGAACTGTCACACAAGGTCAATTCCTTGCAGCAGCTTTGTGAGAAATCGGCACCGTTGCCGCGGCTGTCGGTGATAGTTACTTGTTTCCAAAAGCTTTCGCTGAAATTACAGTTGGAAAAATCACAGTTTTTTACAGCGACTGACAAAAAGCGTGATTGTGAGAAATCACAGCGTGTAAAGCGGCATTTGCTGAACTGGACATTGTGAAAAATGATTTTGCTGAGGTCTTCATTATTCAGAGTTTCATCATGGAAAGACATATCGGAGATACGTCCGTCGTCTTCGCTGCGGGACGCAGCAAGTTGTTGGGTTAACATGTTTTTACCTCGTAATGTTGATGTGTATATTACTACTATAACACATAAGGGGCCGGAATGCGCAAAAATCCCCGGCATTATTAATAATGCCGGGGATTACAGCAGCTTATTTGATCAGATCCATACCAACCTGCAATGCCTGTTTATTTTTCTCTTCAGTGCCTTTCGGTACGCGGTTCAAAACAGCTTTGACCAGCGATTCTTCACTGACGATGCCGGTCAGCTTCACCAAAGCTCCCAGCGCGATGATGTTGGCAAAAAGCGCTTTGCCAAGCACTTCTTTGGCGCTGTGGGTGATCGGCAGCTCGTAGACCTTGCCGCCGAAGTCAGGCACGTCGCTGACGAAAAGACTGTCGGTGATCATAACGCTGCCTGCCGTCAGGTCGTGTGAATATTTGGTAGCCGCTTCCTGGCTCATTGCCAGCAGCAGGCTCGGGTCGGTCACTTTCGGGAAGTGGATCGCTTCGTCAGAGATAATGACCTCTGCTTTGGAGGCGCCGCCTCTGGCTTCCGGGCCATAAGACTGGGACTGGATCGCCAGCTTGCCGTCTAAAAGCGCCGCCTCTGCCAGAATGATGCCGGCTGTGATCAGGCCCTGGCCGCCGGTACCGGATAAACGTAATTCCTGTTTCATGATTATTTACCTCCCTGCGCTCTGGCGATCAGCTCGTCGTAGGCTGCTGTATATTCCTGTCTGCCTTCAACCTGATACAGTACGCCGATCGGGAATTTGCCCGCTTTTTGTTCTTCGGTCATTTTATCCCAGGCTGCCAGCGGTACTGCGTGGTCGCGCTGCCATTTCATCATGTCGGCGGGACCGCCCATTTTATTCTGGCGTCCGTAGGAGATGGGGCAGGCAGTAACAGCTTCGATCAGGCTGAAGCCTTTGTGTTCGATACCCTTGGCGATCAGGTCGGCCAGGATCTGGGCATGGAAAGTGGTGCCGCGCGCAACAAAGGTAGCGCCGGCCGCTTTGACCAGCTCGGCTACGTTGAAGTCCTGTTCGATCGTCGCATAAGGAGCCGTCGTCGCTTTGGAGCCTGTCGGTGTCAAAGGCGAATACTGGCCGCCGGTCATACCGTAAATACTGTTGTTGTAAAGTACGACGGTCATATCGATGTTGCGGCGGGCAGCGTGGATCAGGTGGTTGCCGCCGATCGCTGTAGCATCGCCGTCGCCGGTAACGACGATGACAGTCAGGCCGGGGTCAGCCAGTTTAACGCCGGTCGCTACCGGCAAAAGCGCGTCCATGTGCGGAATGGACTGTATTGAAATCTAAATAGCCGGAGGCACGGCTGCTGCAGCCGATGCCGGAAATAACTGCGACTTTGTCTTTATCAAGGTCAAGCTTGGCAACTGCCTTGACGATGGTGCCGGTAACGACACCGTTGCCGCAACCGGGGCACCAGATATGAGGCAGGCGGCCCGGACGGAAATATTTATCGATCATTGCTTCCATGTTCATAATCAAATCTCCTCTCCTTCTTAGGCCATGGCCTTTTTGATCTCAGCTAGCAGCTGAGCGGGGGTAGCCGGTTCGTTGTCGTATTTTGCGTACAGCGCAACCGGTACCTGTCCTGCGACGACGCGCTCTACTTCCAGTACATACTGTCCGTAGTTGAGCTCGTGCACCAAAATACCTTTGACCTTGGAGGCCAGTTCTTTGATCTGCCTGTCAGCCAGCGGCCAGATCGTGATCGGGCGCATCAGGCCGACCTTGAGACCTTCCCTGCGTGCCATATCCACAGCTTCGTAAGCGGTGCGGGCACCGCCGCCGAAGGCGATAACGGCATATTCGGCATCTTCCATCTGGTAGTTTTCTACCTGGACGATGTCGTCAAGATTGTTGTAAAGTTTGTCATGCTGACGGTTTCGGTTGGTAGCGGCTAAAGTAGCAGCCGGTGTACCTTTCGGGAAACCGGTCTCGTCGTGTACCAGACCGGTGACATGCCAGCGGTAGCCGCTGCCGAAAGCGGGCATGGCGGGTACAAGGCTGTCGTCAGTAGCGTAGGCTTTAAATTCTTCGGGGCTGCATTCAGGCTGTTTACGTTCTGCCTGCGGGATCTCGCTGTAATCGTCCGGCAGTTCGATCTTCTCGCGCATATGGCCGATAACTTCGTCCATCAGCAGTACAACGGGAACACGGTATTTTTCGCTGAGAGCGTAAGCGCGCAGCGTCAGTTCAAAGCATTCAGGCACGCTGGCCGGGGTCAGGGCAATGAGCCAGTGATCGCCGTGCGTGCCCCAGCGGGCCTGCATCAGGTCGCCCTGGGAAGGAGAGGTAGGCTGGCCGGTAGACGGGCCTACACGCTGCACGTTGACGATGACCAAAGGGATCTCGGCCATGCAGGCATAACCGATCAGCTCCTGTTTTAAAAGAAAAGCCGGGTCCGCTGGTCGCGGTCATAACTTTTTGCCGGTCAGCGCTGCGCCGATAATAGCGCCCATGGAAGCGATCTCGTCTTCCATCTGGATGAATTTACCGCCGACGAGGGCAGGCGTTCAGCCAAAAGATTCAGCAACTTCGGTAGAGGGTGTGATAGGGTAGCCGCCGAAAAATTTTACACCGGCAGCGATGGCGCCTTCGACCACTGCCTGGTTGCCTTGTAACAAAAGGATTTTGGACATGATTTCAACTCCTCCGTTTTACTTTTCTACAAAAATCGCAAAGTCAGGGCAGCGTGTTTCGCACTGGCCGCATTGGATACATTTATCCTCGGCGACCACCTCTACTTTTTCGATCTCGCTGATTGCCAAAACCTGTTTGGGGCAAAATGCTACGCAGATTCCGCAGCCTTTGCAGCGATTTGTATGGACCTTCAGACTCATAATCGCGACCTCCTTCTTTCTCAAAAACTATCCGCCTTAAGCGGAACAAAAATAATTAGAAAAAATAAATAATAGTTTTCTGTGATTTCAACTCTATTATATAGGAAAGCATCGGCGATATAAAGCCCTAAAATTGTGAAAAAATAAAATAGCAAAATTTTTTGATGAAACAAAGTGAAGTTTGGAAAGATAAATTTGTAAAGTTTGTCTAAAAAACTTATAATAATATATAATAATGGAGAAATAGAAATATTTATTGAAAGGAAGTTTGATTTATGCGCGAAATAGACAAAACCTTACCTAAAGATCAGAGAATATTGCTGGCAGCAGAGGAAGTTTTCAGCCGCCGCGGCTATGTGCAGGCGACTTTAGACGAGATCATTGCGCTTGCGGATACAGGTAAGGGCACGGTCTATAAATATTTCGGCAATAAGGATAACTTATTTTATACGCTTGTCGCCAGTAAGATAGAGCCTTTCCTGCAATGCCTGCAGGAAGTGGTTGCTTCAGGTAAAAGCACCAGCGAAAAAATCAGAAGCTATATGCTGGCGCTGCTGCCATTTCTGCGGGATAATAAGGATCTGTATCGGATTTTATGGTATGAGGTGAGCGGCAATCAGCGCGGCTTTCATCCGGTATTTTTAAACGATGGTTCCTGGGAAATGAGTTCTTTGTACGGTGATACTCTGTCTGAAGATGAATATAACCGTATCCTGCGGTACCGTAATCTGATCAGGGAGCAGGTCCTATGTCTGGTGACGATCATCAGCGAAGGTATGGAGACTGGCTTTATGAAGCAGGGGCAGCCTACGATCACGGCTCACCATTTATTCGGCGGGGTAACGATGTCGGTGCTGCACTATGTGGGTCAGCCTGAATTTACCGATGCTGAACTGGCGGATCTGATCGTCGACAGGTTTTTGTACGGGCATGCTGTAAGATAACCTTGGCTTTGGCCGCGGAAGGGTGAGAAAGCTTGGAAAAGAAGCTTTTATTAGAACAATTCAACAAAGATTTTGCCGCGATGCAGCGTGGCATGATGATGCAGTTTGATAAGCTGCCGCTGCCAGTATATGTATTGAGGGTAGAGGCCGATGCAAGCGGACTGCCTCAGGATTTTATCTTTGTTTATGCCAACAGTGCCTGTGCCTCTTTTTTGGGTATCGACGGTAAAAATTATCTTTTGGGAATGTCTTTTAGTGATATTTGGGGCGATAACGGCGCCAAATGGCTGAATATCTATACGAAAACAGCGTTGGAAGGTCTGACCCAAAATATCGAGGATTATAACGAAAATTTAAAAAAATATCTCTCGGTCGACTGCTATCAGCCGATGTACGGCTACTGCGGCTGTTTTATGCGCGACGTTACCCAGCGCCGGGATATGGAACGGCAGCTGTACGAGGAAAAAGAACGTTACCGGGTCGCGATGGAATCCAGTATAGATCTGCTGTTTGAATATGATATCAGATTACAGGTGATGCATTCCTGGAGCAATATAGCTTCTGAAAATTCTCAGGAAAAAACACGGCGCAGTTATATCCCGGATTATCTTTCCGTGGTCATAAAAGAAAATCTTGTCGATCCATCGGATCGGGAGGCTTGGCTGGGCCTGTTGCGCGGTGAACGCAGCGAAGAAGCCCTGGAAATCAGGATGCGCCGTTATATTGACGAACAGATAGATAACAAGTGGTATTTAGTGCAGGCAACGACTGTTTATGAACAGGGACTGCCGGTACGCGTTGTGGGTACGATGCGCGATATCGACGCCTGGAAACGGATGCAGCAGGAAAAGCAGCTGGTCGAAAGCCTTAATTATGAGATCAATCACGTGCTGGGCGATATTTATTATGCCGTAGTGCATTTTGATCTGGACGCAGGTACTTATCATTTTGTTGAGCTGACCGGGCAAAAATGCGTGGACTATCCGTATAACGGCACGTGTGAGGAATTTCTGGCCTATACCAGAGATGTAGTACCGCGCGAGGACTGGCATAAATTCAGGCAGCGTTTTAATTTACGGGAGATGCGTCGGGTTTTGACTAAAACCGGCGATAAGCTGGAAATGGAGCTGCGTCGCAAAAACGGCGGGGTCTATAAATGGATCAGTCTGATGGTTTCATATCTGCCGGATTACAGCGGTTCGAAAAAACAACAGGCGGTCCTGGTGGCGCGTTTTATTGATGATGAGCGCCGCCGTGAGATGGAACAGCAGCAGGAATTGAAGGAAGCTTTGGTGGCGGCGCATACTGCTAATGAGGCGAAAAGCGCTTTTTTGTCGCAGATGAGCCATGATATCCGTACGCCCATGAATGCGATCATCGGAATGACGACTATCGCCAGGCAGAATATTGAGAATAAAGTCAAAACGCTGGACTGTCTTAATAAAATTGGCAGCAGCTCCGCCCATTTGCTGGAGCTGATCAACAGTATTTTAAGTATGTCGAAGATCGAAAGCGGTAAAGTTATTTTAACAGATGATGAGCTGAGCCTGCCGCAGCTGCTGGAGGATGTACTAAATATCATCCGCCCGATGGCCGGTAAAAAAATGCAAAATCTGCGGCTGGAGCTTGAAGAACTGAAACATACGGAGGTTCTGACCGACAGTACGCATCTCAAGCAGATTTTGCTGAATATTTTAGGTAATGCGGTCAAATATACTCCGGAAGGCGGAGAAATCATTTTGGGGCTGCAGGAGCTTTCCGCAGTGATCCCGCAGCGTTCGCAGTATGTTTTTACTGTCAGCGATAACGGTCCGGGGCTGTCGGAAGAACTGCTGCCGAAAATTTTTGATATGTTTGAACGCGGTGAAGACAGCCGTACAAGTAAAATCGAGGGTACGGGACTGGGGCTGGCGATCTGCAAGAACCTGACAAATTTGATGGCCGGCACTATCGAAGCCGCCAACAGGCCGGAAGGCGGCGCAAAGTTTACCTTAACGCTGCCGCTGCGCTGGCTGGGCGATGATGCAGTAAAACCGCTGCCGGCAGTAAAGCCTGCGGGCAGGAGCGATTTTTCGGGACACCGGGTCCTGATAGTTGAAGATAATGACCTGAATATGGAGATCGCTCTGGAGTTTCTGCAAAGCCTGGGGGTAGTCTGCGAGGGTGCTGAAAATGGCCGGCGGGCAGTGGAAATGTTTAATGCATCTGCGCCCGGTCATTATGAAATGATATTGATGGATGTGCGGATGCCTGTTATGAACGGTTATGAAGCAACCAGGGAGATTCGCAGGCTGGCGCGTGAAGATGCGCGGCAGATACCAATTGTGGCAATGACGGCTGACGCATTTTCTTCAGATATCAAGATGGCGCTCAATGCCGGGATGAACGAGCATCTGAGCAAGCCGGTCAGTATCGAACGGCTGCAGGAAGTACTGGGACAATGGCTGTAACGGCAGGAGAAGCGGTACTGATGTTCTTATTAAAGTAAAACACCTAACGCATAGCGTTGGGTGTTTTTGCTGAAGCCGGCTATTTTAAAAGCCTGATATGTTTGCAGCCGTCTTCAACGGTGACTGGTTTTGACCTGATACATTGCATCAATATTTGCTTCCGTTAAGACCTCCTGAGCTTCTCCGTAAGCGAAAATACGGGTATCCTTGAGCATTAAAATCTTATCGCAGAACATTGAAGCCAGGTTTAAATCGTGGATCGTCATGATAACAGAGATGTGTCTGTTCTTAGCCAGATTGGCGATGGTATGAAGTATAAAAAGCTGATTGTGCAGATCCAGACTGCTGGTGGGTTCATCAAGAATAATGCATTGAGGCTGCTGCGCCAGCGCGCGGGCGATAAAAGCGCGTTGACGTTCGCCGCCGCTCATAGTGTTAAGGCTGCGGAAAGCCAGGCTTTCCAAATTCATTTGCCGCAGGATATCAAAAACAATGGCTTTATCCTGCTGGGAATATTGTCTGCCAGCATAAGGAAGCCGTCCCATCATTACGGTATCAACGACCCGCATGGTAAAAAAATTACCGGCATATTGGGGAACATAGGCCATGATTTTTGCGATTTCCTTAGGCGTGAGCAGAGCCAGATTATGACCGTCAAAAGCTACTTCGCCGCTGTCAGGCGTCAGAATATGATCGATACATTTGATAAGGGTCGTTTTGCCGGTACCATTAGGGCCTAAAATGCCAAGGATCTCTCCCTGCCTGACAGTCAGCGAAATATCTTTGAGGATTTTGGGGCCGTTGTTATAGCTAAAAGACAGATTGCTGATTTCTAAACTCATAAAATACTCCTACGCATCAAAGCTGATAGAATGATTTGTGCTGCTGCACTGCGCCCGTAAAAGAAATATGTGTTTGGAGCAGTACGGACGACCGGTAAATCATTCCGGCCGCTGCCTTTTGGATAAAATAAGGTGGATAAAGAGCGGGACGCCTAAAAATGAAATAACGATACCAACGGGGATATTGACAGGGTATAAAATAAATTTGCCGATAGTGTCAGACAGCAGCAGTAATAAAGCTCCTAAAGTGGCTGCAAAAGGCAGGTAAAACTGGTGGCTGCCGCCAATGATAAGGCGGGCCATATGCGGGGCAATAAGGCCGACAAAGCCGATTACTCCGGTAAAACTGATAATGGCAGCGGTAAGAAAAACTGCCAGCAGGCCAATAATTGTACGCAGGCGTTCAGGATCGATGCCCAGGCTTTTTACTGTTTCATCATCACTGGCAGCCATAGCGTTGAGCTGCAGGCAGTAAAGCATGAGTGTCGCAAAACAGGCTGCCGTAATGCAGCCGGTCAGGAAAACGCTGTCCCAGGAAGCCCGGTTCAAGGAACCAAAGGTCCACTGGACAACTGCTTCAAGCTTATGTTCTTTAGCAAAAAATTCAATCGTTGCGGTCAGAGCGCTGAAAAAATAGTTCAATGCGATGCCGGCCAGCACAACAGAGCTCGGTTTGACGCCGATCCTTCGTGAAATACCATAAACTATCAAGCCGCAGAGGCAGGAAGAAACGAAAGCGCAGCTGATGATACCGATATCGCTGGTAAAGAACAGACCGGAACCGAAAACGATACAGACAGAGGCGCCGAAGGCGGCTGCGGAAGAAATACCCAAAGTAAAGGGACTTACCAGATAATTACGGGTAACGGACTGCATGACAGCTCCGGCAGCTGCCAGCCCGATACCGGCAAATATTGCCAGCAGGATACGCGGCAGCCGCAGGAGCAAAATAATTTTATTGACGGCGGCATCAGTTCCTTCGTTAAGAGAACCGGAGGCCCAGCTTGCAATAGCCCGCAGCGTCTGGCCCGGACCGGCGGCTTGCAGGCCGATAGTTGTAAAATAATAAGCGCACAGCAGCATAAAAAATAATGTCAGCAGGATGAGCAGATATTTTATTTGAGTGTCCTTAGCGTAATTTTTTTCTAACATGCTTTGTCCTCTGTCAATCTGTTAAAGATAAGGATGGATAGGTGTGCCCCGGCAGATAATCCAGCTGCTGGTATTTTGTTACCCAATCTTTAAATACCAGCTCAGGATGCAGCTCAGGCAGGTATTCAGGATAGAGAAATTTGGCTATATACATTGTGCCGACGAGCTTGGAGGCACCGCCGTGCACATATTGCGAGAGCAGCAGGATCTGATCATTTTTGACTGCAGTGACAGTTTCCCAGCCGGGTCTGCTGCGCAGCGCTTCTTTACGTTTTTGAAATTCAGCCGCTGTTGGGGGGATATATTGCGGATCAACACCTGCCGCGCCGACTTTGATGATGACGTCAGGATTTTTCTGTACTACGGCTTCAATGTCGATTTCAGTACTTTTGGCTGTTTTGAAAATATTGTCTGCCTGCGCATATTCAAGCATGTCGAAAAAATAATCACCGGGAACAGTAGTAGTCCCGCTTTTTTTATATTCAAAATAGACAGTCTTTTTAGGGATATCCTTTAAGGCTGTCTGTATATATTGCAGTTTAGTTTGAAAGTAATCAATAAAAGCGGCAGCTTCGGGTTCTTTGTTAAAAATTTTTCCTGCTAAAGTGTAAGTATCGGCAAATTTGGATGTATAATAGGCATCCATAACGACGGTTTTGATTCCAAAGGGAGCGAGTTTTTTATCTGCGTCCTGCCAGGAACCGTTGCTTGTAATGACCAGCAGCTGCGGATTCAATTCAATGATCTTTTCGTAGTTGAGTTCGTTTTGTGTTTTACCGATGACCTGATTGCTGTCAAAAAATGCTCCATAAGCAGTTTGATCCTGATAGATGCCGTAATCGACACCTATGACTTTGTCTGCCGCGCCGATAGATTTGATGATCTCCATATTATAGCGGTTAGAAACAACAGCTTTGGTGATCTGTCTGGGAATAGACACCTGCCGGCCTATACTGTCGGTAATAGTGATATGTTCACCGGCTGTTTGGGGGTGGTTAGAGTTAAAGCAGCCAGTAACAAGAAAGAAATTCAGGAACATTAATAACAGCAGCAACGCTTTTATCTGCATATTTTTATTTCTCCTAATGGGAAATAAGGGAGATCCAAGGATCTCCCTTATTTGTTCTTACAAGTCAAATTGCGCGGAAACCATAAAGGTCCTTGGCATAGATAAGCCAAAGGTAGTAGAACCGCCTCTGCCCATCCAGTAGTCTTTGTTGGTAACGTTATAGCACATGGCGCTTAATTTTACAGGTACAGTATTGATTTTGGTTTTATAATGGATTCCCGCATCAAAGGTTACATAAGAAGGAATTTCGGTTTTGCCGCCTGCGGCAGCTGTATTGTCGATAAAGGCATTGTCGTTCCAGACTGCCCGTCCGACAATGCCCCAATCTTTATCAGGAGTATATTCCAGGCCTATGACACTACTCCATTTGGCAACACCGTTGACGAAAAGACCATCGGAAGCGCCGTTTTGAGTTTTTTCCCTTTCAGCATCCAGATACATCAAGCCGCCGGTGATAGTCCATTTTTCTGCCAGTTTACCGTTTACAGTAAGTTCAAGGCCTTTATAACGGTTTTTACCGTCTGCTGCACGTCGATAAAGGTTTTTACCGGTATCAACTTCAACGTCGATCATATTGGCCTGATCAATATCGAAGTAACTGAAGGTTGTCAAAATACCGGCGTTCTGGTATTTGACACCAATTTCGTTTTGTTTGCTTTTAACTGGGTCGAGAGTCTCGCCGTCATTTACATAATCTTTAGTGCCGTTGGTCACAACAGAACCTCTGGAAACTTTCTGTATGACCGGCATAGATAGCCAGCTGCTCTGTCGGTTTGTAAGTCAGTCCATAAGTAGGCAGGATGTTATTGTTGACGATTTTCTGACCATTGATCAAATTAACGAAATTTTCGTGCTTTCTGGAAGCTGCCAGGAAAAGCTGGGCTTTACCAAATTCCAAAGAGTCTGCGATAGTTATACCGACATTTGTTTCCTCCCAGGAAGGTTTTGCATACCGCATTTCAGGCAAAGGATAGAGACCAGGCTGGTGGATAACGCCGTCATAGATATTGCCGCCGATAAAATTGTAGCCGCCATTGTTGGAATCATTCCAGTATTTTGCATAAGAACGGTCGAATGCAAGGGAAACATTATGCTTTACTGTACCAGTAGAAAATTTACCTTTGAGGCCAAGCTGAGCATAGACGTTTCGGCCGGCTTCGTTTTGGGCGTTGGCACGATTTGTATTTACAAAATTACCGGCATCATCAAATTTAAGGCTGGCATTGGAATTGTATTTGTTGCCGCTTCTTCTTGATTGTCCGAAGTTAGCAAACCAGGACCAATCGTCATCCATTTTCTGTTCATGGTTCAAAGTCATCAGGTAACCGTGTACCCATTTAGTGGTTTCGGGGAAATCATAGTTCATTTTAGAGTTTGGCGCTCCCGGTAAAGAAGAACTGCTTCCGCCAAAGGTGAACCAGCGCTGACCTCCGTTGACGCGCAGATCAAAATGTCCGGCGAACAGGTTGGTAGTACTTTTTTCTCCTTTATGGTCAAGATTGAAAAAAATATTTTTTTCGTTCTTTTCTGTTCCCGGCAGAGAAAGGCCGCCGTCCATATATTCGGCATTGACCCTCAGGCCCCATTCGTTATTTTTGCCGAAACGACGTCCAATATCGATATATTCACCAAGATTGCTGCGCCCGGAAAAGGTTTGCGTATATCTGGTTATAGGTGTATCGAGAGCTTTCTTGGTAATGATATTGATTGTTCCCGGAGCAGGTGTTGTACCGCCGTCGGTGCCGTTGTTGGACATATTAACGCCATTGACGCCTGCGTTTGGGCCTGAGGTGATATCGATCCGGTCAATTATATGAGATGGTGGAGTTGTAAATTGATAAAATAAGCTGGGGATGCCATTCAGCATCATGTGATTGCCGTTCATATTGACGCCGCGCATACTGAAATCTGTATACATCGGCGAGCTGGTACTGGAACGGATAGAAGGATTGTTTTGAAGTACATTAGCCAGAGGCTGGCTGGGGTCGTCAAATAGTGACAGTGTTTTTTGAGTCATACTCATTTCGGAATAAGGAATATCCAGGATACTTTTATCGCCCAGGATACCAAGCCGGGCAGTTGTGCGTACAAGACCGCCGGGCAGAGCGTCTCTGTCGGCTTCGACTATGACTTCGTCCAGATCGTGCTGCATCGTTTCTTCAGCGCTGGCAGGCAGTACGAAACCGACGCTGGCAACGGCGCATAATACTGCCAGTGCCAAAATTTTTTTGTTTCCATTCATCAAATAAACACTTCCTAAAAATTTATTTTTTAAATTTTCTGCCGAGCTGTCCGAGTTTCGCGTGCAGAGAAATTTAAAAGCAAAATAAAAAACGCTTTTCTGCGCATAAAGACAGAAAAGCGTAAAAAGCTCTTATAACGCTCCATCCTGTCTTTCGCAGGATCGTAATGGGCTATAATCAGGCAGTTCTTCTGGCTCTGCTTCATCGCGTACCTCGTCTTCCCAGTTTCCCAGTGACGTTTTGAGGTTTGCTCGGCATTACAGCGGCGGGACCGCATCGGCATTGCACCGATTTCTCTGTTAGGCAATAATGCACCTGATTATCATAAAGTATTCAATTTTGAAATCAGATAGAATTATAATATTTAACTTTTTATATTACAAGTAATAATTTATGCTAAAATTAATTTATTAAAAAACATAGCTGTTCTCAATAAGTTGATGATATATAATAGTCTGAAAAATCAATTTTATCTATGCAGTGTGAAGCGTTATATGTCAATGGTTCTGCTAAAAGTTCAAGGCGTAGAGGAAAATAAAAAAGCAGCCACATCATGATCGATGTAACTGCTTTAAAAATAAATCATAATAAAAAGTCTGCAAAATCCTGTGGAGTAGAAACGATTTGTCTGACACCGGCGGCACTCAGTTCGCCCGGGGAGCTGTAGCCGTAGCCTGCGCCGATGATGGCGATTTTATTTTGCTGTGCGCCGATAGCGTCGTGCTCGCGGTCGCCCAGCATAACGGCGGCGTTCTTATCAGCAGCGGTAAGGTGCAGCCGCTGCAGCACTTCGCTGATCACGTCGGCTTTGGTTGGCAGCTCGCCGTTGAACCCGGGGCCTGCTATTGTTGAGAAGTGAGCGGCGAGGCCAAAGTGTTCCAGGATTTTTTCTGCGTAAAGCTGCGGCTTGCTGGTGGCTACGGCAAGGGTCTTGCCTGCCTGCCGCAGGTTTTGCAGTAATTCGGGAATACCGTCGTAGACGGAGTTTTCGTACATACCTACGCGTGCGAAGCGCTCGCGGTAATATTCAAGGGCCGTATTTGCTTCTGCGGCAGTCATGCCGCAGATTTTCTGGAAGGATTCTGTCAGCGGCGGGCCGATAAATGGCAGCAGCTCGCGGTCGGGGCAGGTGCCTTTGCCGCATTTTTCCAGGGCATACTGTACGCAGCGGATGATGCCGGGTGCCGAGTCGGTAAGGGTGCCGTCAAGGTCGAAAAGGATATATTTATACATTGCCTGCTCCTTTGAGTGTATTATGATAGTTTGATTTTGTGTTCACATTATACCGCAAGGGCATGTATGATTGCTAAATTCGAAAAAACCTCATTAAGCAATCAAACGATACCGCAAGGGCATATGTTCTCACTAGGCTCGAAAATATATTTGCCGACTTCGTCGGAAAGGAAACCCACGACGCTCATTATACAATCGCGTCTTTTGGCTAAGTTCGCAATTTCGTTTATTCACTTCGTGACTAAACGGTGCTCACTTAACTGTTCACATTATAACATAAATTAAATGATGAAGAAAACTGCGGCTGATATTGCTTAACCGTTGCCGGCGGCAGTGTTATAATAAAAATATAAATTTTATTGACGAGGGGTTTTTAAGATGACAGAAAAATTGTATGAACAGGATTCGATGCTGAAAAGTTGCCTGGCAACGGTGCTGAGCTGTGCAGAAGATAAACGCGGGTATGCCGTGGTTCTGGACAGGACGGTATTTTTTCCGGAGGGCGGCGGTCAGCTGAGTGACCGCGGAACGCTGGGCGGCGTGAAGATGACTTATGCTGCGCAGCGCGGCAGCGAAGTAGTGCATTATTGTGAGCGGCCTTTGCCGGTTGGGGCACAGGTCGAAGCGGTGCTGGACTGGCAGGCCCGGCTGGACCATATGCAGCAGCATGCCGGCGAGCATATTCTTTCGCATGCGGTCTGGAAGCTGTTCGGAGCTAATAATATTGGTTTTCATATGGGCGAACGTTTGGTGACTATTGACCTGGATAAAGAATTGACAGCGGCTGAGCTGGAGCAGGCCGAGGATTATGCCAACAGCCAGATCTGGGAGGATAAGCCGATCACGGTCAGTTATTTGCCGCATACGGAGCTGTCAGCGCTAGTGATGCGTAAGAAAAATGAAAAGCTGACAGGCACGCTGAGGATCGTGACGGTGGCAGACGGGGATATTTGTACCTGCTGCGGTACGCATCCGTTACGTACAGGTATGATCGGTCTGATCCGGATCAATCGTTTTGATAAACATAAGGATGGGATCAGAGTAGAGTTTTTATGCGGGCGCTGGGCACTGGAAGACGCACGCCGCAAAAATGAATACGTCTGGCAGGCCGGGCGCCTGCTTTCCATGAAGCCGGAGGGCGTGCCGCAGGGACTGAGGAAGCTGCAGGAAGAAGTAACGGAACTGAATGAACGGTTAAAAGCACAGACCGCTAAATTATATGAATTTTTAGCGCCGCAGCTTTTAGCGCAGGCTGCTGTTGATGAGGGCGGAACTAAATATGTCGCGGCGGCACAGGAGGATTGCAGCGCCGCCGATGCCAGACTGCTGCTGAATAAACTGCTGGCAGACGGGCGTACTGTAGCTGCGGTCGTGTACAGATCCGGTGAGCGGATCAATTTCGTTTTGGGAAGCGGGGAACAGACGCAGGCTGATTGCCGCAGTCTTTGCAGAAAGGCAGGCGAGCTGTTTGGCGGCAGGGGCGGCGGGTCGCAGCATTTTGCTCAGGGCGGCGGAGCGTACAGCGATGACTGGCGGCAGAAGGTACTGCAGCTGCAGCAATTATTGAAGGAATAGTGATCTTTTATTTATAAAAAGAAGTTTTTATTGTGTAAAATACAAAAAAATAATATAATAGAACATATAGAATTGTGATGATTATGAATTTTACAGTTGCTTGCAATCTGTGATATAAGTAACCGCAAAAGGAGGCAGACAGGCTTGGAGAGGCAGAAAGATAAAATCCTGATAGTCGATGACGTTGAGCTTAACCGGGCGATCCTGTGTGAGCTTTTTGCCGGTGACTATGAAATACTGGAAGCAGATAACGGTAAAACGGCTGTAGATCTGATGGAGCAGTATCACGAGGAAATAGCGATCGTGCTGATGGATATCGTGATGCCGATCATGGACGGGTTGGAAGCTCTGGAAATTATGAACGGCAAAGGCCTGACTGAGAAAACGCCTATTTTTCTGATCACGGCCGAATCGTCCAACGATGCTATTTCCAAAGGCTTTCGTCTGGGTGTGGTTGATGTCGTTTTAAAACCGTTCAACCCAGATAATATTTGCCAGCGCGTTAATAATATCATCGAATTGTACCGTTATCGTTATAAACTGGAAAAGCTGGTCCAGGAACAGATGACGAAAATCGAAAAGCAGAATGAACAGCTGCGTAATTTCAACGTGGCTATGATCGATACCCTGAGTACGATCGTTGAATTCCGCGACTGCGAATCAGGACAGCATGTCCAGCGTATCCGTCAGCTGACAAAGATCATGCTGAAGGAGCTGGGACGGCAGAATGCCGAATATAAAATGAGCGATAAGACCATCGAGGATATTTCGATGGCGGCGGCACTGCATGACATAGGCAAGATCGCGATCCCGGACTATATCCTGAATAAACCCGGTCGGCTGACGGCAGAAGAATTTGCAATTATGAAGGAGCATACGCTGTACGGCTGTGAGATTCTGGAAAGTATCGACAGTCTGAAGCAGAATAAAGAGCAGTACCGCTATCATTACAATATTTGCCGCTGGCACCATGAGAAATGGGACGGCAGCGGTTATCCTGACGGACTGATCGGCAAAGAGATACCTATTTATGCGCAGATCGTGTCGCTGGCCGACTGTTATGACGCTTTGACCAGTGTCCGCTGTTATAAAGGTGCTTTTACCCATGAAGAATCGGTGCAAATGATTGAAAAAGGCGAATGCGGCGCATTCAGCCCCGATCTTCTGCAGTGCTTTCTGAAAATCGCTCCGGGACTGCCGGAAATTTTACAGTCAGACGACGGGCTGCCGGCGGTAGTGTATCACTATCAGCATCCCAATACCGAGAAATTCAGCGGTAAAAAATGCTATAGCTGTGATATGGATAAAAACAGCCGCGTTGCGCGTTTGCTGGAAATAGAACGCGAAAAACAGAAGGCGCTGTTTGCCATGAGCGGCGATATAATTTTTGACTATGATCTTGAAAAAGACCTGATCATTTTCTCGGATGAATATAAAAATATTTTTGGCGGTGAATGTGTTGTCACAAACGCAAAAGAGGCCATTTACAGCAGTATGCCTATTTTACAGGAGGATCTGCAGCAGCTGGCGGAGCTGACCAAGGCATTGACAGAAGAGAACAGCGGTTATGTTAAAGATGTTCGGCTGATCAATAAGTTCGGCGAAGAAATGGTACAGGATCCATATAAATTCGATCTGGGATAAAGAAAATTATGGCGTCATGCTCAGTATCGTGGGCAGGATGGTCAGTATCGATAAAATGAAACGTGAGATCGGACTTTGGAAAAGGCAGGCTGAGAGTGATGCTTTGACCAAGCTTGGCAACAGGGCTTATGGCGAGCGCCTGCTGCAGCAGATGCTCTGCGAACCGCAGAAGGAAAAGGCTGCGGTCATGTTCCTGGATGTTGATAATTTTAAGATGGTCAACGACAGGCATGGGCATTTGTTCGGTGACGAGGTTCTCTGCCGGATCGCCAATGAGATCAGCAAGCAGTTCCGGATCGACGACATCGTCTGCCGCATCGGCGGCGATGAGTTTCTGATCATTATGCGTAACATCAAGGATAGCCGTCTGCCGCTGATGAAAGCGGATGAGCTGAGAGCAGGCATCGAAAAACTGGGGCTTGAAGCTGATGTCCGGGTGCCGCTGTCGATATCCGTAGGCGTATCGTTTTATCCCGTAGATGGTACAGATGATGCAGTGCTTTTATATAAAGCAGATAAGGCTTTGTATGAGGCGAAAAAGCGTGGCAAAAATAATTGTGTCATTTACAGTAAAGAGCTGGAAAATGAACCGTTCATGTCGCAGATAACCGCTGCGGAAAGCGAATAAAAAATGACCCGTACGATAAAATCCGTACGGGTCATTTTGTTTATAAGCTTGTCTTAAAGTGCTTTGATCATGTTGCAGAGTCTGTCGACCTGAGTTGGGTCTGTGGCCCAGCTGGTGCAGATACGGGCGGCGATCCTGCCGTCGTCCATGTATTCCCAGGGTGCAAGGGCAAACTGTTTACTCAGTTCGTCGTACATTGCCTGCGGGAAAATGATGAACTGCTGGTTTGTTGTGGAATCGGTAACAAAGCCCAGGCCGCGTTCCTGGACAGCTGCTTTGATCTGCAGAGCCAGTTCAACGCCGTGCCGGCAGATCCTATAATAAAGTCCGTCTGTAAAAAGCGTTTCAAATTGCAGGCCCAGCAGGCGTCCTTTTGGCCAGTACGGCGCCGCCCTGCTTCATGATCGTGCGGAAATCGTCTTTTAGAGCCGGATTGATGATAACTGCCGCTTCGCCGAAAAGCGCGCCGCATTTGGTGCCGCCGATGCAGAAGACATCGCAGTTGTTTGTGATATCCGCCAGTGTCAGGTCATTGTCAGGAGCTGTCAGGCCGTAGCCCAGACGGGCTCCGTCGATAAAAAGATAAAGTCCGTAATGTCGGCAGACGGCATACAGCGCTTCCAGCTCTTCTTTGTGGTACAGGGAACCGATCTCTGTCGGCTGTGAGATATAGACCATTTTGGGCTGGACCAGATGTTCGCGGCTGGGGTCGCCTAAATACAGCTCGTGCTGCTGTCTGATCATGGCAGCTGTGATTTTGCCGTCAGATGTCGGCAGGTCGATTACCTTATGGCCGGTTCGTTCGATCGCGCCGGCTTCGTGCGTGTTGATATGGCTCTGTACAGTACCGTAAACGCCGTGGAAGGGGCGCAGTGCTGCGCAGATGATCGTCAGGTTGGTTTGCGTGCCGCCTGTCATAAAATGTACGTCGATATCGCTGCGGCCGCATTCTTTTTTGATCAGCAGGGCTGCTGTTTCACAGTATGGGTCGATCCCGTAACCGCCGGTCTGTTCAAAATTAGTTGCTGCCAGTGCTTCCAGTATTTCAGGAGTGCAGCCTTCTGTGTAGTCGCTGGTAAAATAATACATAACGCGCCACTTCCTTTACTTGTTTTTCCGTTTGGCCAGCCAGCCTTTAAGGTGTGTTTCGTAAAAAATCGGCAGCAGGGAGAAAATAATGATGCCCAGCGTAACATGGGAAAAATTGTTTTTGACCCAGGGCATATTGCCGAACAGATAACCGCCGCCGACGAATAAAAAGACCCAGGTCACAGCACCGGTCACATTATAGATAGCAAAAGTACGGTAATGCATACTGCCGATGCCGGCTACGAAAGGCGCCAGCGTACGGACGATAGGGGCAAAGCGGGCCAGGAAGATCGCTTTATGGCCATGTTTGGCATAAAAGGCTTCAGCCTTCTGGATATGCTGTGGTTTGATGAGTTTCGGATAATTCCGCAGGATCCGGTGCCCGAATTCTTCGCCGATCATGTAATTGCAGGCGTCACCTAAAATTGCGGAAACCAGAAAGATGATCACGAGCGTCGTCAGGTCAAGGCCGCCTGCTGTAGCTGCCAGGGCGCCGCAGGCAAAAAGCAGTGAATCGCCGGGCAGAAAGGGAGTCACAACAAGTCCGGTCTCGCAGAAAACGATCGTAAAGAGGATCGCGTAGATCCAGTGACCGTATTGCTCCATGACGAGAGGCAGGTAGCGGTCAAAGTGCAGGATGTAATCGAAAAAATTAGAATAAAGTGCTTCCATTGTCAGAGGTTACTTCCTTTCGCAAAAAACTAAGTTTATTTTATCATAAAATACCTGAATTTGATATGAGAAAATTAGATGGATATGGTATAATGACAATATCGTAAAGCGACGGGAATTTAAGCTGCAGGTGCGGCAATGATCTCGCCTGATGCTGACCTGCAGTCACAAACAGCCTGCTCTTACAGTTTACAGCAGGCAGGAAGCAGGGCACGTCTGTGATAATGGTTATAGTTCTTTATGGAAGAGGAGTGAAGTTATGACAACTGATTTATGCTGGTGCGGCAGCGGCAAAGCTTATGCCGACTGTCACAGCGAAATAGACGCTAAAATCGAATTGTACCGCAAGGCCGGTCACGAAGTGCCTGACCGGGAGATGATCAAAACGCCGGAACAGATCGCAGGTATTCGAGAGGCCTGTAAGATCAATACGGCAGTTTTGGACGAAGTAGAAAAAAATATCAAAACAGGCATGACAACGGAAGAGATCAATACTATCGTACACGAATATACCGTTAGTCATGGTGCAATCCCGGCACCGCTCAATTTCTGCGGATTTCCTAAAAGTGTCTGTACCTCGATCAACGATCAGGTTTGCCACGGAATACCGTCGGCACAGGACGTTTTGAAAAGCGGCGATATCGTTAATGTCGATGTTTCAACTATTTATAACGGCTACTATGCCGATGCTTCCAGAATGTTTATGATCGGCAAAGTCGATAAAAAGAAACAGGATCTGGTAGCGATCACTAAAGAGTGCCTGCGCCGCGGGCTTGAGGCAGCACAGCCGTGGAGCTTTGTCGGCGATATCGGCGCAGCCGTGTCCGGTTTTGCTCATAAGCATGGTTATTCTGTCGTCACTGAATTCGGCGGTCATGGTGTGGGTATCGATTTCCATGAGGAACCTTTCATCTGCCATGTGGGCAAACGCAAGACAGGAATGCTGCTGGTACCGGGCATGATCTTTACGATCGAGCCGATGATCAATACCGGGAAGCGCGAGGTTTATGTTGATGCCGGCAATGACTGGACTGTTTATACTCAGGACGGCGGCATGAGTGCTCAGTGGGAATATACGGTGCTGATTACGGAAACCGGCAACGAAGTGCTGACTTATTGAGGTAGTGCTGTTTAAAAATAAAAACGCTCAGGGCTTAGGCTCTGAGCGTTTTCTTTTTAGTTAAGTGTTTTAAGGACGCGGGTGATCGCAGCAAATAACTCTTCAGGAACGATGGGTTTACTGACATGGTCGTTCATGCCGCTGGCGTAAGCGCGTCTGATATCTTCTGTAAAAGCATCTGCCGAAAGCGAGATGATCGGGATCGTCTGTGCCTGCGGGTGCGTACTGCTGCGGATCGCCTGCGTCGTCTGATAACCGTCCAGGACCGGCATCTGAATATCCATCAGGATCAGAGCATAGGTGCCGGGGGCGCTGTTTGTAAACAGTTCCAGTGCTTCTTTGCCGTTGACGGCGCAGTCGCTGCTGATGCCGCGGCTTTTTAAAAGCTCCAGACACAGCTCCTGATTGAGAGGATTATCTTCAGCCAGCAGCAGATGCAGACCATGCAGGTTTTGTTCAGCCGTTGTGCTGTCTTTTTCAGCAAGTTCTTCGGCGTAAGGCAGTGTCAGCTGTACGGTGAACGTACTGCCTTTCCCTTTGGCACTGTTGACGCTGATGCTGCCGCCCATCAATTCAACTAAATATTTGACGATAGAAAGTCCAAGGCCGCTGCCGCCGTATTTTCTGGCGGTGCTGCCGTCTTCCTGCTCAAAGGGCTGGAAGACCTGAGCGAGCATTTGTTCCGACATACCGCAGCCGGTATCTGTAACGACCATTGTCAGGACAGTCTGATCAGCGCTGTCGGCCTGATGCTGAGTGATGTCAAGCGTGATCTGTCCGCCTGCGGCAGTGAATTTGACGGCGTTTGACAGCAGATTGCTTAAAATCTGCTGCAGACGCAGGCTGTCGCCGAGCAGGATATCGTGTTTGAAGGCTTCGCTGTTCAGGTTGAAACTGATATTTTTTTCGCGGCATTGGATGCTGTAAAGGCCCTGGAGTTCACGCAGTACTTGAGAAAGTTTAAAGGGAGAATTGTCCAGCTTGAGTTTTTGGTTTTCGATCGCGGACATATCGAGAACATCGTTGACGATACCTAAAAGCAGCTCGGACGAATAGCTGATTTTCTGCAGATATTCATTGCGGCGGCTTTGTTTTTCCGGCTGCAGGGCCAGTCTGGTAAAGCCCAGGATGGCGTTGAGCGGCGTACGGATTTCGTGGCTCATTCGCGACAGAAAGCTGCTTTTAGCTTCACTGGCGGCCAGCGCCTGTTTGGCAGCAGTTTCCAGCTCCAGATTTTTAGCTTCCAGCAGTTCCAGATATTTTTGCCGCTGCAAAGTGAAATAAAGCCAGGCGGTAAAAAGAATGATCAGCACGGCCAGCAAAGCAGCGATCAGATAGTTGTATTTATAGGCCAGATCAGACAGTAAAGGCTGGTAAGGCGATTGTACGGTCTCGTACATCACTATGTTATCCAGCGTTTTTGGATTCAGCGTGTCGATACATTTGTTGAAAATAGTCAGCAGCTGGTTGCCGTCGGCATTATTAGCTGCTGCCAGACAGAGATTATCGGGGAAATTAAATAAAGATAAAATCTTTAAATCGGTAAAGCGGGGATTTTGCAGATGATAGCTGATGATATGGCTGTTCTGCAGAGCAATGTCGGCCTCTCCGTCCGCTACTGCCATCAGGCAGTCTCTGGTATTGGCTTTATTGATAATGGAAAAATGGGGATAGGTATTTAAAATGAGATTTTTATAGGCAATATAATTAAATGGCAAAGCTACCTTCTGGGGTTTGGTGATGTCGATAAAATTATTTTTATTGGCGACAGCCATAACGCGCCCCTGAAAGAAGGGCTTGGAAAGCCGGATAGAAATGTTGTTTCGGTAAGGCTCGTAATCCGTGATCCCGGCGATCAGGTCAAAACCTTCTTTCTGCAGGCTCTGGTCCAGGCGGGCACCGGCCGGCAGCAGCTTTAAAATGACCTGGGCACCGGATAAGCGTCCCAGCTCTTTGGCTATTCCGGGCAGGATACCTGCCGGCAGATTAGTTTCGGAACTGAATGCTGAAAGCGGTTCGTCGTTAGGGAGAAAACCGATGGTGATCGGCCCGCGGTGCGCCAGGAAGTCTCGTTCTTTTTTGGTAAGCAGCGGCTGCGTCAGCAGGGAGCTTTGTTCGTAATAGGTGGCATAAGTTGTATTTTCAAATTCAGGCGTATTGGCGTGAATGTTCATTAAAGCATCGTTTAGACGCTGCAGGACGGCTTTATTGCCTTTTGTCGTAATAAAATAGATCGGGTCGGCCTGAAAGCGGGCCACTAACCGCAGATCTTTATATAAAGGCATGCTGCCGGTAACTACGGCATCGATCTGTTTATTTTGCAGCGCTTCGACCATAGCTTTGCTGGAATCAAAAAGTACAGGCTGATAGGTAAATGTATTTTTACGGGCAACATCGCTTAAAATTTCTGTCTGGAAGTTACCCTTGAGAACGCCGATCCGCAGACCGTTGAAGCTCTGGTAATCGTTATAGTAAACTTCGTTATCGTCATTGCGCACGTACATGACCATGTATTCGACGCCGCTGGGCAGCGAGGCAAATTCGTAGCTGGCGGCACGCTCAGGCGTGTACTGGGCCATGCCTAAAAGATCAAGCTCGCCTTTGGCTAAACGCTCCAGACATTCCTGCCAGGTGGCATAAACATATTCATAACGCCAGCCGGTATAGTGCGAGATTTCGTTGAGATATGCAACGCCGTATCCGTCGACGGTTCCGGCTGCGGTTTTTTTCGATAAAACCGGGGCTGTCGGTGTAGCCGACCCTGATGGGATGAGGGCGCATGCCAGTGGCAGCGGCGCTGAAAGGGTAAAGCAGCAAGAACAGGCAGCAGCAGAAAACGAGCAGATTTTGTTCTTTTGGAAAATTGAGCGCAGGTGATCCATTAAGAAACCAGCTTTCCCAGGTTATGGTTTGTTGATACCTGTTGTTTTAAAGAGTAAAACATTATATATATTTATTATATAATATTAATTTTAATAAAACAAATACCAACAAAGTCAAATGATAAAAGCGGTATAAATAAGGTGTTGTATAAAAGGATAAAACCCAAATCAAAGGAGGTTTTTAAGAGCGCCAGAAAAGAAGGAGAGAGAAAAACAAGAAAAAGAGAGAGCAAGAAAAGAATCGTCACACCTTTAGTCAGCGACGGCACTTGAAAGCGGAACTGAGGCCGGGTTCTTTGGCACGGTTCCGTTTTTTTGCAGCGGCTGCGACTACAGGGCTGAAAGGTCGTGAAAAAATGATCGTTGTCAATCCGCAAACTGTTACAAACCGTGAGCTGGCTGCTTTGGCCATGCAGGCTAAGGGCAGGATCAGCAGGCTTTATCTGCACTGGACGGCAGGTCACTACGAAGATGTTTATGATGATTATCACCTGAACATCGGCCCCGGCGGTGAGATGTATCTGACTTGCAAAACATTTACAGAAGTGAAGGAGCATACCTGGCACCGTAATACGGGCAGTATCGGCATCGCGCTGTGCTGTGCTTCCGAGGCGCAGGCCTGCAGCGGCCGGGATACTGATTTTGGCGGCGAGCCGCCGACAGTAGTGCAGATAGAAACACTGGCCAAAGCCGTTGCGGTATTGACGGCCTGTCTGGAGTTGGAGATCAATGTCCTGACAGTGACGACTCATTGCGAAGCGGCCTTGTTTGACGGTTACGGACCGCACAGCGGCGATCCGCAGCTGCGCTGGGATCTGTGGTATCTGCCTGACCTGCCGCTGGACAGCGTTCTGAAACCGGGAGGGTATGTTATCCGTGGTAAAGCCCTGTGGTATCTCAGCGAAATTTTAAGACAAAGGAGGTGAAAGAAATGGCGATCACTAAAACTGTTACCAAACAGACCCTGACACTGAATGTCGAAGACGGCGTTAACAGTCAGGGGGCTGCAAAAACTAAAGGTCATAATTATGCCGGCGTACGTCCGGAAGCAGAACCTGCTGCTATCATGCAGGCTGCTGCTGCTTTTGGCACTCTTATCAGTCATGAACTGATGGGCGTTGTTGTGACTGAAAAAGCCGAGCTTGCTCAATAAAAGCTGGCACAGGTACAGAACGTATATTTATTAGAAAGGAGCTGGAATTAATGGAAAAAGTTTTACAATTGGTATTTAAAAAAGACGATGGCAGTAAAAAAGTTTTCAGCGTGACCGATCCCCGCGATGATGTTACTGCTGACGAAGCAAAAACAGCTATGGAGACAGTCATTGCTGCCGATATTTTTGCAGCGGACGGTATCGGTCTGACTGAAGCTGTTGAAGCCCGTGTGCGCACTACGGAAGTCAATGTTTTAGCATAAGATGGATATGGAAACGCTGCTGCCACAGGTCGCTAATTATGGTTTCCCAATGGTCCTGTCGTGGTATCTGCTGGTGCGCATGGAAGGCAGACTGGACAGACTGACGGACAGTATCAACAGCCTGGCCCGCAGTATTGCGGCCGGAAAAACAGCATAAAAAAAGACGCAGCTCAGGCTGCGTCTTTTTATTTTATATCATTGTTTACCAAGCGTCGATACCGCGCCCGTCAGCCAGCGGATCGGGTCCGTAGCTGTTAGGACCGATCGTGCCGCGAAAGAACATCAGGTAGACAGCAAAGAAAAAGCTGATCAGCGGAATGAAGGCCAGCAATACCATGAGCGAGCCGTGGTCAAGGTCATGCAGACGTCTGACGTAAAGCGACAGGCAGCTGAGCGCGGCGATAAATGTCAAGCAAAGGCCAGTATCTGGAACATCGTTCCGTCTGGCGCAAACAGACTGCCGATCAGATAGCCCAGACACCAGATGATGGCATTACGCAGTAAAAAGCGCAGGATATAGGGCTTACGGTTCAGGCGGCCGTCAAAACTGAAAAACATTTCCTGGAAATCCATAAAGATTCCTCCTTTTATATAACGTCAGATAAATACAAATATCACTGTTGCTGTCTTAATGATAACACAGACAGCAGCTTAAGTCGGATTATTTTAATTACTTTTCTGACGCCAAAAGTTATGGAATTTATCGGCCAGCTGTTTTTGACTCAGCTGTTCCGGCCACAGCTCCTGATTGGGAGCATTGCGCATAGCGGCGGCCAGATGGTCGTAGACTTCAGGGCTGAGCTTTTCCAGTTCGCGTATATGCTCTTTGATATCCTGGCGTTTGGTATGACCGTCGTAAGGGCAGGGATTACGCAGAGGCTGCAGGTCAAGCTGCCTGACCATGTCGATGATTTCTGCTTCGCGGTAATACAGCAGCGGCCTCAGTACGGTCAGACCTGTTCTGGACAGTGGTGTGACCGGTAAAAAGGTACGCAGCTGACCGGAGGTGAGCACGTTCATCAAAAAGGTCTCTACGGCATCATCGTGGTGGTGGGCCAGGGCCACTTTGTTAAAACCAAGCTCCAGTGCCGTACGGTTGGTAGCGGCACGGCGGAAATAAGCACAGGTGAAGCAGGGCGTATTGCCTTTATTCTGCCAGGCAGAGTTGACATCGACCTTTTCGCTGTAATGTTTCAGACCATAGTATCCGCAGAAAGCTTCCAGCTCTGCTTTGGGAAAAGCAGGTGAGAACATTGCGTCAACAGTATAACAGGCCAATTCAAACGGCACAGGGGCATACTTTTGGATCTCGGCCAGTGCGGCAGTCAGAAACATACTGTCCTTCCCGCCGGAAAGTCCGATCAGGATCTTGTCACCTGCCTGCAGCATATCAAATTCGATTACAGCCCGCCAGAGCTTGCTTAAAAGCTCAGCAGGAACGAAGGGTGTACGGCTCATGGAGATTCTCCTTCAGTGCTGGTATATGATGTTGTTATTATACCACAAGGGTATGTATGAGTGCTAAATTCGTAAAAACTTCATTAAGCATTCAAACGATACCACAATGGTATGTGCCCTCACCAGGTTCGATAAGGGTGTTTAGTAGTGCAAATAAAAAAAGCCTGCTCAAAAAGAGCAGGCTTTTATGGTTTAGATTAAGCTACGCGAACGTTAGCAGCGCGCATTCTGCGGCTGTTTTTCGGATCAGCTTCTGTATCAAATGTTACAGGTTGACCTTCTTCAAGAGTTTTGAAGCCGTCGCTTACGATAGCGGAAAAATGTACAAATACATCTTCGCTGCCGTCAGCAGGAGTAATGAAACCAAAGCCTTTATCAGAGTTAAACCATTTTACAGTACCGTTCATCATAACGAGTACCTCCTAAATTTTATTATATTCACAGACCACACGCAAAAAACTCACATATTTTTGTAACTCATTCAATAGCAAATGACTTACAAAAATATGTGAGCACAATTTGTATATTCGGAATACTTCTATATATTATCATGGCAGAAACAGGAAGTCAAGCTTTTGTTAAAATATATTTGAAAATTTACAGTGCTGTTTTCAGGCAGCGCTGATGTGTCTGAATGTCTGAAACATAAGGAAGCAGAAACTCTGCCCTGATTTTGTGAAAAAAGAAAAAAATAATGTAATTATTCAAAAAAGAGGATAAATTATTTAAAAATATGTTTTTGAATATTGAAAACCCTGTATTTAAATTGGCATTTACGGTACAATATAACTATAATAAATAATTGTGCTGACGAATAATCGTAATCTTTAAAGGGGTAGAAGCGATGCAGAAAAAATCCGAAGCTTTTCCTAAAAAAATATATTTGAAGCCGGCTTTGGAAGAACGTCTGGCTCAGATTTTGGCAGTGCCGCTGACAGTTGCGGCTGCCCCTTTCGGTTATGGTAAAACGACTGCTGTGAAAAAAGTGCTGCTTTCCCTTTCTGTAGATATGCTGTGGGATACCTGTTATACAGGAGCGGAAGCGGCTTTTTGGCGTTGCTTTGTCAAATCGCTGCAGACTGCTGGTGTGGATACTGCTTCGCTGACCTGGCAGGAACTGCCGCGTAATGCGGCGACCCGTCAGCGGGTTATCGAAGTGCTGCAGGCATCGAAATTGAAAAAAACAGTTGTTTTCGTCTGGAACAATTATCATCTGCTGGGCAGCGAGGACTGTGATAAGCTGCTGCTGGCGCTGGCGAAAGCTGATCTGCCCAACTGGCATTTTGTGCTGCTGACACAGCGTCCGCCGGATTTCACTTTGGATGAGCTGGTCCTGAAAGGTGAGTGTCTGTATCTGCAGCCGAAGGATTTTGCTTTTGAAGTGAGTGATATTATTGTTTATTATCGTAAAAACGGGATAGTTTTAGAACGTCGTGCCGCCGAAAATCTGCTGGCTGCTACAGAAGGCTGGGTCAGCGCCCTATATCTGTATCTGCGGCAGTACCACAACGGGCAGAGCCCGCAAACAGGCGAAGAACTGCTGCGGCTGGTACAGGCCGTGGCTTATAATTCCTGCAGCGAAGCGGAAAAAACACTTTTAACAGAGCTGTCTATTTTAAATGAGGATTTTAGTGGCCGCCAGGCTGCTTATATAACGGAAAATGATGCGGCGCCAGCTCTGCTGGAAAATCTGGCGCTCAGACATGGCTTTATCAGTTATGAGCTGCTGAGAGGACAATACCATATCCATAATGCATTCAAAGTCTATCTGCAGCGTCTGGGAGCAGAACTGCCGGATACAGAACGGCGTCGTTTGTGCCGGCGCAGTGGTCAGTGGTATGAGCTGCAGAACGATTTTCTGACAGCCTTTTGCTACTATCATACAGCCGGCGATTATGACAAGATGCTGACCGTTTTTGAAAAAGACCGCGGCTGCAGCTTTGAGAACAATTATAAAAATAAAATTATGGCTTATTTTGGCGAAGCGCCTGAAACGATCAGGCAAAAGCATATCAAAGCGGGATTGATTTATGCGCTGTGGCTGTTTTTGAGCGGGGAAAACGAACGGCTGCAGCAGGAAATCAGGAAGCTGCGGAAATATATTGGGCAGCTGGAGGACAGACAGGAACGGGAGCAGTGTCTGGGCGAGCTGGAGTTTTTGCTGGGTGAGACCCAGTATAATGATGTGGAAGCCATGGCGGCTTATTTTAAAAAGTCGCTGCAGCTGCTGCGGCAGCCGGTACGCTTTTTCTCGCCGCAGACTATCTGGGGCGGCGGTGCCAATTCTATTTTGTTTATGTTTTACCGTCAGGCCGGTACGCTGCAGAAAACCCTGGATGTTTTTCCGCAGGCTATGGCATATTATTACCGTCTGGTGCAGAATCACGGCGCCGGTTCTGAATATGTACTGGCATCGGAAGCGTATTTTCAGCGCGGTTATTGGGAAAAAGCGTTTATTTTGGCAACGGAAGCACTGAATGTTTCACGGCGCAACGAACAGGTCAGCGTAGAGCTGTGTGCTGAATTTATTGCTCTGCGTATCAGTATAGCTTTAGGTAATAAAAAACGTGTCCGTGAGATCAGCAGACGGCTGGATACTCTGCAGACGGCAGTGCAGGAGCATTTATACCGCAAAACTATCGAAGCCAGCCGCGCCTGGATCGATCTGCAGCTGGGGGATAAGGGCAAACTGCTCGTTAGCTGGCTGCAGAAGGGTGATTTTCAGAAATCGGGTCTGCTTTATTCAGCCTGGGGCTGTTTATATATCGTTTATGGACGCTATTTACTGCTGCAGAAGGACTATCTGCCGCTTTTGGGGCAGCTGCGTGAATTTGAAGCAGCGGCGCGGAGTTTTAATAATTTTTTACTGAGTATTTATGCTGCGGTCTACAGTGCTGCGGCACAGGACGGTCTGCAGCATGAAAACGAAGCTTTGAGCGAATTGAACCGGGCACTGGTGCTGGCGGCTGCAGACGGGATCGTGATGCCTTTTGTGGAAAATTTTGACGTGCTGGAACCGCTGCTCAAAAAAGCAGCACAGCAAAACAGCGGTGAACCGGAGCTGCTGGCAAAGATATTGGAGCTGGGTGCAGTATATCAGGAAAATTTAAAAAATATCAAGCACAAAGCTTCGTTTTCATGGGCGGCAAAACTTTGACTGCCAGGGAGGCCGAGATCGCAAACTTTGTTGTGCAGGGCAGGACTAATGCGGAAATTGCCGCGGAAATGTTTATTGCCGAGATAACAGTGAAAAAGGCTTTGCAGGGGATCTACCGCAAATTAGGCGTCGATACGCGTCTGGAGCTGGTAATGGCCCTGAATGCCGATAGCTGAGGATTTTATTTCGTGATGTAAGACGTTTATTTGACCATTAAGATCGGCAGTAAAAAAATACTCCGCTGCGGCGGAGTATTTTTTGTGAAAGCAGAACCTGTTTTGTGATAAAATGCTGTTATAACAATAAGGATCGGGGTAAAGGTTATGCAACGTGCTTATTATGAAAGTTCTTTACAAGATTTTTTACAACAAGATGAAAATTTGATATTAGGGATTCTAGCTCGTAATAATGAATACACACTAGAAGATTTACAACGTAATGCTTGGTTAGCAGAAATCAGAATTCTGAAAAGTCAATTAGCAGTTTTGAAAACAGGCCATATAATTTTTGAATATACAATACCAAGAATTGGTGAAAGAATAGATGTAGTATATTTAAAAGATGGATTGGTATTTTCATTAGAATTTAAGGTGGGAGAGAAAAATTATTCTCGATATGCTATTGATCAAGTGACAGATTATGTTTTAGATTTAAAAAATTTTCATAAAGCAAGTCACAATAGGATTCTCGTACCAATTTTAGTTTCTACCGAAGCAATGGAAAGAACTAATAACTTTCGGGAGCTAAGGTTGGGGATTCTTAATGTGTTATTTTTGCAATAAAAAAAAGCAATATAGCAGCAGTAATTACAGCTGTTTTGCAACAGTACAACGACATAGAATTAAATTCTAATGAGTGGATAGAATCTGCATATATGCCAACACCAACTATTATAGAAGCGGCACAGGCGCTATATCGTAACCACAGCGTTGAGGATATTGCGCGAAATGATGCAAAGGCGGTTAACCTCCAGCAGACAGCTGAAGCCGTTAATGAAATTATTGAAGTGAGTAAGCAGAAACATACTAAAGCTATTTGTTTTATAACTGGAGTTCCAGGAGCCGGTAAAACTTTAGCTGGGCTTAATATTGCCAATGAACGTCATAATTTTGCTGAAGAAGAACATGCGGTATTTCTTTCAGGAAATAAACCATTAGTGGATGTTTTGCGTGAAGCTTTAATACGTGATGAAAGTTCTAGAAAAAATATTTCTAAGCAAGAGGCGACAAAAAAGGTGTTACCTTTTATTCAAATGATTCATCATTTTCGTGATGCTGAGATAATGACTCAAGATCCACCAAATGAAAAAGTTGTTATTTTTGACGAAGCGCAGCGAGCTTGGACTCAAGAAAAGTTAGCTGAGTTTATGAAGCGAAAAAAAGGTGTAGCTGACTTTACAATGTCTGAGCCAGAATTTTTAGTTGGTGTTATGGATAGACATGAGGATTGGGCTGTTATTGTTTGCCTTGTTGGTGGCGGGCAAGAAATTAATACTGGTGAAGCTGGTTTGTCTGCGTGGTTTGATGCATTATCAACAAAGTTTCCTGAATGGGAAGTTTATGTGTCTGATAAAATTACTGATAGCGAGTATGTGCAAAATAAACCATTGGTAGAGAGATTGGCAACACTAAATTATCATATTGTTACAGCTTTACATTTGGCAGTTCCACTACGCTCGTTTCGATCAGAGAATGTTGCAGGTTTTGTAAAAGCATTATTGGATATTGATGTTAAATGTGCTCAAATGCTTTATGCAGAAATAAGCGAAAAATATCCTATATTTTTAACAAGAAATTTGCAAAAAGCTAAAGAATGGGTGCGAAGTAGGTCAGAAGGCACAGAACGCTATGGTTTAATAGCTAGTTCAGGGGCTAAAAGATTACGTAGCTGTGGAATTTGGGTACAGAGTAAAATAGATGCTAAGCATTGGTTTTTAGATGATAAGTATGACGTTCGGTCGTCGTATGCCTTAGAAGAAGTAGCGACAGAATTTGATATTCAAGGGCTAGAAGTAGATTGGAGTATTGTTGCTTGGGATGCTGATTTGAGGTTTGTCAAAGACCATTTTGAATATTTTAAGTTCATTGGTGCTGGTTGGCAAAGAATAAATAAAATAGAGAATCAGCAATATTTAAAAAATACTTATCGTGTTCTACTAACACGTGCGCGTCAGGGTTTTATTATTTTTATTCCTGAGGGTGATGCGTATGATGAAACTAGGAAGAATGACTATTATGATGAAACATACAAATATTTACAAAAGATAGGATTGAATGAGTTATGATTTTTGTATCGGCGGCGATTATTCGTAATACAGCAGGAGAAATACTGATTTGCCAGCGCGGTGCAGGCGGCAGCTGCGCCTTTTTATGGGAGTTTCCGGGCGGTAAGCAGGAAGCGGGTGAAACAGCTGCAGACTGCTTAGTACGTGAATGCCGGGAAGAGCTGGGGATAGAGATAGATATTGTGGCTCTGCTTGAGCAAACCAGTTACATTTATCCGGATAATAAAATAGGGCTTTCTTTTTTTGCCGCCAAAATAACCGGCGGTGTGCCGCAAAAAAGCGTACATCAGAAAATTTTATGGGTACGGCCGGCAGAACTGCTGCAGTATCAGTTTTGTCCTGCCGATACAGAAATAGTCAGCAGGCTGGCACAAGGAGAATAAAGTAAAAGCACTGGATTTATTTTCAGTGCTTATTTATTTTCTTGGCTGCTGCGAATAAAATAGCAGGAAAAAGTGAATCAGAAGCGAATAATATTAAAGTTACGATAAAATAAAAAGATGCGGCATAGGCAGTGCCGAATAGACGGAGGAACCAATGACAGAGACCTTAGCAGGCCTTAATCCAGAACAGGCCGAAGCAGTACAGACAACCAACGGACCCATGCTGATCATGGCAGGTGCCGGCAGCGGCAAGACCAAGGTGCTTACTTGCCGGATCGCACATTTGCTGCAGCAGGGCGTACGTCCTTACCGTATTTTAGCAATTACGTTTACCAATAAAGCGGCCGCCGAAATGCGCGAGCGCGTCGATAAAATGGCGGGAGCTGCGGCTGAAGATGTCTGGCTGTTTACCTTCCATGCTTTCTGTGCCCGTTTTTTGCGGATGGAAATAACTAAATTAGGCGGTTATGGCAGTAATTTTGCTATCTATGACAGCAGCGACAGCCAGAACCTGATTAAACAGATTTTAAAAGAACTGAATCTGGATGAAAAGCGTTTTCAGCCGGCCGGTATTGCGTCGCGCATTTCCAATGCCAAAAACCAGCTGCAGAGCGTTAGTGATTTCAGTAAAGCTGCTTCGGATTTTTACAATCAGAAAGTTGCGGAGATCTATGAACGTTATCAGAATAAACTGCTGGTCAATAACGCGGTGGATTTTGACGATCTGCTAGTACTGTCGATACGGCTGCTGCAGGAAAGCGAAGAAGTGCGCGCCAAGTATCAGGAGCGTTTTGATTATCTGCTGGTAGACGAATATCAGGATACCAACCATGCCCAATATCTTTTAACCAAGCTTCTGGCTGCCAGACATCGTAATATCTGTGTCGTGGGCGATGCCGACCAGAGCATTTACGGCTGGCGCGGTGCTGATATCCAGAACATTCTGGATTTTGAAAAGGATTATCCCGAAGCCAAAATCATCAAGCTGGAACAGAACTACCGCAGTACGCAGGTTATTTTGGATGCCGCGAATGCTGTTATTGAAAATAATACAGGCCGCAAACCTAAAAATTTGTGGACGGATAATGATAATGGTGTGGCGATTACTTATTTTCAGGCTATCGACGAACGCGACGAGGCCCGTTTTGTGATCGAAAAACTGCAGGAGCTGCAGGGCCAGCAGAATATGAAGCTGGGCGAGATGGCAGTCTTGTACCGCACGAATACGCAGTCGCGTATTTTTGAGGAAATGCTTATCAAAAGCGGGATCACCTATAATATGGTCGGAGGACTTAAATTCTACGACCGTAAGGAGATCAAGGATATCATCGCTTATCTGCGCGTGATTTTTAACCCGGCAGATTCGCTGAGTCTGCTGCGGATCATCAATGTGCCGCGCCGCGGTATCGGCGATGCAACGCTGGCCAAGCTGCAGGCCCATGCCGCTGAAAATGGGATGTCGTTGTTTGACGTGGTATCGAATGCCGCGCAGGTCGAAGGACTGAGCATCCGTTTCGTCAGCAAGCTGGATGAACTGGCGGCTATCATTTTTGATTTGATGAATCAGGCTGATAACCTGCCGGTAGAGGAACTGATCGAACAGGTGCTGAATAAGACCGGTTATATGGAAGAACTGCGGAATGAGCATACAGCGCAGGCGCAGAGCCGCATTGACAACCTGATGGAATTGATGTCGGTCGGGCAGGAATTTGCCAAGACGGAAGAAGAGAATAATCTGGAAAATTTCCTGGGGCATGTGGCGCTGGTGTCGGATATCGATGATGCCGAGCTGGGTGAGGACGCTATTACGCTGATGACACTGCATTCTTCGAAGGGTCTGGAATTCCCGATCGTCTTTTTGGCCGGCATGGAGGAAGGTATTTTCCCACATGCGCGGACGCTGATGAACGAGGAAGAAGTGGAAGAAGAACGCCGCTTGTGTTATGTTGGCATCACCCGTGCAGAGAAACAGCTCTTTTTGAGCAATGCAAAGATGCGGACTATTTATGGGCATACGGTGTCCTACCCGCCGTCACGGTTTTTACAGGAAGTGCCGCGTAATCTGGTTACGGTCTTCAAACGTCCGGCATTAGAACGCAGGACGATCAATATGGTGGAAGCAAAACCGCAGAAACGCAGCCGTGATACGAACTGGTTCCTGGGTGGGCAGGAAAGCTTTATTCCCAAGCAGGCAATGAGCACTGCGGGAGCTGCTGCCGGCGGCAGTTTTAAGGCCGGCGATAAGGTGAGCCATGCTAAATGGGGCGTGGGGACAGTCGTCAGTGTTACATCGTCGCAGGATGGGCAGGAAGTGAAAATCGCGTTTGCCGGTGCCGGTATCCGCAGCCTGCTGACCAAGTATGCAGTATTGAAGAAGCTGTAATTAAATAGTGTTTGGGTGGCAAAGTGCCGTACCATATATAGAATAGTAAAATTAAATTTGACACTCTGATTTTTGAAACAATGAGACTAAAGCCTGAAAAACAGAAGCCGCCGAAGGGCAGCATAATAAAGGAGGCAGTCATGGAACTGGAACGCGCACAGGCTAAAAACGAGGCCGAACATTTGCGGGCAGAGATCCGCCATCACGAATTTTTATATTATGTGCTGGATGCACCTGAGATCACCGACGCAGAATATGACCGGATGCTGGTGCGCCTGCGTGAGCTGGAAGCGGCCTGGCCTGACGATGTGCCTGCCGATTCGCCGACGCGCCGTGTAGGCGGGAAGGTGAATCCCGAATTTACTGAGGTCAGACATCTGACGCCGCTTTTGAGTCTGGGCAATGCTTTTTCGGATGCAGAGCTGGTAGCTTTTGATCAGCGTGTGCGCAGCGGTCTGCCGGAAGGCAGCGCTGTAGAATATGTTATGGAGCCGAAAATCGACGGACTGGCCTGCAGCCTGATTTATGAAAATGGACGTTTGGTAAGGGCGGCAACGCGCGGTGACGGTGTGACCGGCGAAAATGTAACAGCCAATGTACGCACGATCCGGTCGATCCCTTTGGTGCTGAATATGAAAAACGGCGCCGCGCCGCCGGAGCTTTTAGATGTGCGCGGTGAAATCTATATGCCAAGGCATGCTTTTATGCAGCTGAACGAACAGCGCCTGGAGGCCGGCGAGAGCGAATTTGCCAATCCGCGTAATGCGGCTGCCGGCAGTCTGCGTCAGCTGGACCCTAACGTAACGGCGCAGCGGTCGTTAAGCTTTTTTGCTTATGCCGTAGGCGAAGGAGCCAGGGACAAGCATGCCGATTCTTTGGCGATGCTGGCTGATTATGGCTTTAAGGTCAGCGAAAATTACCGTATCGTAAAAAGTATCGATGCGGCGATAGAATATATCAGGGACTTTGACTCCCGGCGTAAAAGTCTGGCTTATGATACTGACGGCGCAGTACTTAAAGTCAACGCTGTTTATCAGCAGGATATTTTAGGTGCGACAGGCAAGGACCCACGCTGGGCGATCGCTTTTAAATTTCCGCCTGAGCAGGCTGAAACTAGGCTGGAGGATATCGTGATCCAGGTTGGGCGCACAGGCGTGCTGACGCCGACGGCGGTACTGACGCCGGTAAGGCTGTCGGGCAGTACGGTAAGCAGGGCTACGCTGCACAATGAAGATTTTATTAAAGCGAAGGATATCAGGATCGGCGATACGGTGGTCATCAATAAAGCCGGTGAAATCATCCCGGAGGTTCTGTATGTCGTGTTGGGCAAACGGCCGGAAGATACGAAGCCTTATGCGATGCCGCAGGAATGTCCGGAGTGCGGCTGGGCTGTTGAACGTAAAGACGGTGAGGCAGCTTTGCGCTGCACTAATCCGCATTGCCCGGCTTTGGGACGCGAAGGGCTGATCCATTTTGCTTCTAAAGGAGCAATGGATATCGAAGGCTGTGGACCGGCGGTGATCAATCAGCTGCTGGAGGCGGAACTGATCCGCGACGTCAGCGACCTGTATCTGCTGACTAAAGAACAGCTGGTAGTGCTGGATAGAATGGGTGAAAAATCGGCGGAAAATTTAGTGAAAGCTATTGCCGCCAGCAAGGAGCAGAGCTTCGACCGGTTGCTTTTCGGCCTGGGCATCCGTCACGTCGGGGCCAAGGTGGCTAGGCTGCTGGCAGTGCATTTTGGTACGGTCGAGAATTTGCTGGCTGCCGATGCAGAGCAGATCGCCGCTATCGACGATATTGGACCGAAGATAGCTGAAAGCGTCGTTACTTATTTGGCGTCGCCGTCGAACCGCGACTTGCTCACCCGTCTGAAAGAGCTGGGTCTGAATATGGAAATGCAGGTTCAGGCTGTCAGCGAAGAGCATCCCTTTTATGGCAAAACTATGGTCTTTACAGGTACGATGCCGACTTTGGGACGTGCTGAAGCGCAGACTATGGCGCAGGACGTGGGCGCTAAGGTCAGCGGCAGCGTCAGTAAAAAAACGGACTATGTCGTCGCCGGTGCCGAAGCAGGCAGTAAGCTGACGAAGGCGGAACAGCTGGGTGTGACTGTTATCGACGAAGCCGAATTTTTGCGCTTGCTAAGCGGTGCAGCTGAAGTATCGGGGACAGCGACAAAGGAACAGAAGCTTTTTTAAAAATATAATAGAAAAACAAACGACTGCATAATAAAAATTATGCAGTCGTTTGGCGTTTATGAAGCTAAAATTTTTATTTGTCCAGATAAGCGGCTGTGATCTCGCCGGTGTAGTAGGTGTGCCAATCCTTATCGGCATACCATCTGTCGGCCAGGGCCTTATCAAAATTTTCCGGTGCCATTTCGCGTTTTTCCACGATGCGGCATTCCAGATGCAGCCCGGCGCCTTTGATGATGGGCACTTTAACGGTCTGCCCTTCAGCAGGGGTGATTTCTGCCGCGGCGAATTTATCCATGTCACGTCCTGATTTGCTGCCGCATAGTCCCAGTGCTTTACTGAAAGCGGCTGTCAGCGGAAAACTGACGGTAAATTCGTTATGGGCTTCGATCAGCTCGTGCGTATAGCGTGAGTGACGTACCATTACGGTAAAAACAGGTTTGCCCCAAATATTGCCCAGCGCTCCCCAGCCAATCGTCATCGTATTGTGTCTGCCGCCTGCGGCAGTAGTAAGAAAAGCACCCTTCGCCAAAACCTTTAAAATAGTTTCCGCATGGTCGAAAGCGTTGATATTTTGCATAGCTGTCACACTCCTTCTACTATTATTATAATCGCTTTTGTGTGACAATGCTGTAAATTTGACGAAAACAGGCATTGAAGCCAGGTGAAAATATTCAAATAGAGATCGATTGACAGTGCAAAGGAAATAAATTAAACTAGGTGCAAGTAAAAATATATCTTTAGGAGGCATTTTATGTTGAAGAAAAGTATGGCGGCAGTAGTTATGGTCATGGTGTTTGCCCTGGCACTGGCAGGCTGCGGCGGTAGTGACGGTGTCATGAGCAAGGGGTATGGGGATCTTTTCCGCGACAAAGCAGCTATTAATAAGGCGGTTACTGAAATAAAAGCCAAAGGCGGCGGTACGCCGCTGATGATTTTTCAAAGTATGCATTTCGGACCGGAATTTATTAATTTTTCCCGACAGGACCCTAAGAATAAAGAAAACGTCGATAATTTTGTCTGGACGCCTAATACAGGCTGGCAGGGACCTAAAATCGTAAAATTGAGCGGCGGCGGTAAACTTGAAGATAATTTATTCAATATTGACGACGTCAACTGGGATGCGATACCTGTTTTTATTGCTGAAACAGAGAAACTGGCAAAAGAAAACGGTATCGAAAAGGCTTCACTGGGCAGCAGCATTATGATCAATTTCAATGTCAGGAAGCAGACTCTCAGTTTTTCGGCTACGGTAAAAGGTGAACGTAAAGATGCTTATTCTACCGGCGATGTCCAGACAGGTAAAGTTACTAATTTCAGAGTGAAATAATAAAAAATAAACCTGCCGTTAAAGGCGGGTTTATTTTTTTGCCGCGGCAGTTGCTGAAGCAAAGCGGTATATGATGGATATTATAGAAGTATAGGACAATTTGTGATATAATATATCCGATTTATTGCATATAATGAAGAACATTTATCATAGGAAGGTGAAAAAATGAAGGTCACGACCAAAGATGTAGAATACATCGCCCAGCTTTCCCGTTTGACTATTCCTGAGGGTGAAATGGAAAAATTCACGGAACAGTTCAATCAGATCCTCAATTATGCCGATATTTTGCAGAAGCTTGATACCGCAGGCATCGAGCCGACTCCGTACGTGCTGCCGATCAGCAACGCGTTCCGTGAGGACGTAGCTCTGCCCGGCGTTACTCAGGAAGAAGCGCTGAAAAATGCTCCGGCAGTCCATAACGGCGGCTTTAAAGTGCCCCGCGTTATCGAATAAGAGAGGGAGGAACTACTGTGGATCTTTACAAGAGCACTGCTCATGAATTGCATGATAAACTCGTTAATAAAGAAATCAGCTCCGTGGAACTGACTAAAGCTCTGTATGAGCGCATCGACGCTGTCGAGGATCAGGTCAAAGCCTATGTGACGCTGGATAAAGAAAATGCTTTGGCACAGGCGGCCAAGGTTGACGCCATGATCGCCGCCGGTGAAAAAATCGCTCCGCTGGCCGGCATCCCCGGCGCGATCAAAGATAATATCTGCACTAAAGGTCTTTTGACGACCTGTTCGTCCAAAATGCTGGCTAATGTTGTGCCGATTTATGATGCGCATGTTATTAAAAAACTTCGCGCCGAAGAAACTATTTTCCTCGGCAAAACAAATATGGACGAATTTGCGATGGGTTCTACTACTGAATCGTCTTATTTCCAGGCTACTCATAATCCATGGAACCTGGACCGCGTACCTGGCGGCTCCTCCGGCGGCAGTGCCGCTGCTATCGCGGCTGGCGAAGCTATCTGGACTCTGGGTTCAGATACCGGTGGTTCTATTCGTCAGCCTGCTTCTTTTAACGGCTGTGTCGGTATCAAACCGACCTATGGCCGCGTTTCCCGTTACGGCTGCGTGGCTTTTGCGTCTTCGCTCGACCAGATCGGGCCGATCACCCGCGACGTTACCGATGCCGCTACAGTGCTCAATACTATCTGCGGCAAGGACGAGCATGATTCTACTTCGCTGCCGGTGGAAGTGCCTGACTTTACCAAAGCTCTGCGTCAGGACGTTAAAGGCCTGCGTATCGGTCTGCCGAAAGAATATTACGGCGAAGGCCTAGACCCCAAAGTCCATGCCGAACTGAAAAAAGCAATCGCTCAATACGAAGCCATGGGCGCTGAGATCGTTGAGATTTCCCTGCCTCATACCGAATATGCGGTCATTACCTATTACATCATTGCTCCGGCAGAGGCTTCCGCCAATCTGGCCCGTTATGACGGCGTCCGGTACGGTTTCCGTGCGGCTAATGCCACCAGCGCGCCCGAAATGACTACGCTCAGCCGTACAGAAGGCTTCGGCGCGGAAGTAAAACGCCGTATCATGCTGGGAACTTATGTTTTGAGCAGCGGCTATTACGATGCTTACTATAAAAAAAGCCATGCAGGTGCGCACGCTTATCCGCCGCGACTTTGACAGCGCTTTTGAAAAAAATGTGACGTTATCCTGGCGCCGACCTCCCCGGTCGTTGCTTATCCTATCGACGGCAAAATGGACCCTTTGTCCATCTATATGCTCGACGTTTACACCATTCCGGTCAATATGGCGGGCCTGCCGGGTATTTCCGTACCCTGCGGCTTCGCGGACGGTATGCCTGTGGGCATGCAGCTGATCGGCAAACCGCTGGACGAAGAAACCGTGCTGCGTGCAGCCTATACCTTTGAACAAGCCAACGAATACCACAAGGTACTGGCACCGTTAGGAGGTAACAAATAATGAAAAAATATACTACTGTTATCGGCCTGGAAGTCCATGCCGAGCTCAAAACAAATTCTAAAGCGTTCTGCTCCTGCTCGACTGAGTTCGGCGGCGAGCCTAACACCCATGTCTGCCCGGTCTGCCTGGGGATGCCCGGCGCTTTGCCTGTGCTCAACAAACAGGTGGTGGAATTTGCGATTCGTGCGGGGCTGGCTCTGAACTGCGATATCCAGAAATTCAATAAATTCGACCGTAAAAACTATTTTTATCCCGATCTGTCAAAAAACTATCAGATCTCTCAATTCGATCAGCCTATTTGCCTGGGCGGGCATATCGACATTGAAGTGGAAGGCGAGAAAAAACGTATCGGCGTGACCCGTATCCATATGGAAGAAGATGCCGGGAAGCTGAACCACAGCGGCGCTACGATCAGTACCTCCGACTCGTCGGCAGTAGACTACAACCGTGCCGGCGTACCTCTGATCGAGATTGTCTCCGAGCCTGATATGCGCAGCTCCGAAGAAGCCCGCGCCTACCTGGAACAATTAAAAGCTATTTTGGAATATACTGATGTCTGCGACTGCAAAATGCAGGAAGGCAGTCTGCGCTGTGATGCCAATATCTCTGTCATGCCGGAAGGCGCTGCCGAGTTCGGTACCCGCGCCGAGATCAAAAACCTTAACTCTTTCCGCGCTCTGGTGCGCGCGATCGAGTACGAAGTCGAGCGGCAGATCGACCTTGTTGAAAGCGGCGGCCATGTTGTGCAGGAGACCCGTACATGGGATGACGCACAGGGCATGACCTTATCAATGCGCAGCAAAGAAGAAGCGCATGACTACCGTTATTTCCCGGAACCTGATCTGGTGCCGGTAGAATTAGACGACGCCTGGATCGAACGCGTTAAAAATGAACTGCCAGAGCTTCCTGCTCAGCGTCAGCAGCGGTTGATGACAGAAAATGGCCTGCCTGCTTATGATGCAGGATTGATCGTTGCCACCAAAGCTATGGCCGACTACTTTGATGCTGCCTGCAAAAATGCAGGTGATGACAAAGCTGTAGCCAACTGGCTTTTGGGCGACGTTTCCGCCTATCTCAACAACGAAGGCATCGAAATCGACGCTTTCCCGATCAAACCGGAAAACCTGGGCGAAATGGTTGCCCTGATCAAAGGCGGCGTGTTGTCCAGCAAGCTTGCTAAAAAAGTATTTGCCGAAATGCTCAAAGCCGACAAATCTCCGAAAGTCCTCGTTAAAGAGCTGGGCTTGGAGCAGGTCAGCGACGAGGGCGCTATTGCCGCTATCGTTGATGAAGTACTGGCCGAAAATCCGCAGTCTATTGCCGACTTTAAAGCCGGTAAAGACCGTGCAATCGGCTTCCTGGTTGGTCAGGTCATGAAAAAATCCCGCGGCAAAGCTAACCCGGGTATGGTCAATAAATTATTAGTAGAAAAAATGCAGTAAACGACTGCTGATTTTAAATCCTGTAAATGGGGGTGTCGCAATGAATAAACCGTTTGTTTTTGTTGGTTCAGGCTTGGGCTATTTGTGGTTGCTCATTTGGACGACTGTCGTTTCTATTATTACTGTGGGCTTGTTTTTCCCATGGGCTTATTCAGCGCAGCAGCGCTGGATCTGTGCTAATACCTACGTTGAAGGCAGGCGGCTGCGTTTCGACGGCACCGGGCTGGGGTTCTTTTTTCAATGGCTGGTCATTATGCTTCTGACTGCTGTTACTTTTGGCATTTATGCTCCCTGGGGCTATTGCCAGTTTAAACGCTGGGAGACCCGTAATACAGTTTTTGATGATTAAAAGCAACTGCCTGCTGTAATAAACAATAAATCAAAGCTCCGTCTTTTAGGCGGAGCTTTTTTATTGTTTAAGTTTATTTATATTTGCTGGAAAAATATTAGAAAATATAAATAAATGTGCTTGTAAATATATGTAAATTATGTTATTCTTTTATAAGATAAAAGAATATTAAATAATATAAAAATATTAAATGGCAAAACTGTCGAAAGGCAGTGACGCAAAGCTATAGGGTCTAAACCTTTACGGAATGACAGCCAGCTGCACTTAGCAGAGACGTGATCCGGAAGGGGTCAGCTGTCTCTGTTTTTATTTTATCAAAAAGAGCGGCAGAAAGGGCCGTGCAGCATTGGCAGCAGCTTGGGCGCCTGGCAAAACGTCAGGGCAAAGCGCAGAAAGACAACGGCTATTAAAAATCCTTGTGTCTTGTGGGGGGGTACTAAAGTGCTATAATATATTTAAAGCACTTTTACAATAATTAAAAAAGTTGTTTAAAAATGGTGCAGGATTTTGAATATAGTGGTTAAAGTGGTCAAAATTTGGAAAGGGGATTTGATGATGAGATCCAAAAGCTTGGCAAAAAATAAGGATTTACAAAGGAAAGTACTGTGCTCGCTGCTTGCAGCAGGCGTAATGTCCGTTTGTATATCTGGGGGGGGACGTTTGGGCGTCTGGTACGATTAAGGATCAAGATATGATCATTACCAGTAATATGGATATTGTTGCCGATGATGGCGAATTTGAAGGTGTTACGAATAGATATGCGGCTATAGGACATACACAAGATTCAACTATGACAGTTACTGCAAAACCGGGCGTTATGGTGGATAGTGTAGTAACAGCTACAAATGGTAGAGCTATGGGGATAGTTAATGTAGGTAATGGCGTTTTAAATGTTAACGGTAATTATAGTTTTGCGTTAAATGCTGATACTGTGAGAGGTATTAGAAATAATGGATATAATGACCTTAATTTGAACGGTGATTTTATAATTAAAGCAGTAAGTAAAGGCAAAAACTCTAATAATGATGTAGTAGTTGGGGTAGAGGCATTCAATGGAACGAATATTACTGTTAACGGTGATAAATTAAATATTGATATCACTACTGATAATGCCAGAATAATTGGCGTACAAAATTTTAATAATAATGGTGAAACTATTACTTTTAACAGTAATGATACGTCAATAAAAGCAGTGCAAATAGGAACTGGCAGTGTTTGTCAAGGTGTGTTGGCTTATCAAAGCACGACTAATTTTAATGGCAACGTCGTTATTGATCTTAAGGCTGATCAAGTGACGGATCAAGTACACGGCATAGATATTCAATGTGACCCTGGTAATAGTTATGAAACTGTTGTCAATTTTAATAATCAAAAAACTGACATAAAGGTTGAAGGGGGAGCAGGTTCGACTGTAGCTGCTATTAGAGCATCAGGTGTTCCTGGAACAGTAAATTTGAACGGTAAAGTAACCAATCTTACTGCTACGAATATTGCTGATGGATTTTCTGCAGCAGTTATCAGCCAATATGGAGCGCATGTAAAATCAGGCGCCGATTCGGATGTCAATGCTAGTGTAAATTCCAAGAATGGCGATGCAGTTGCAGTTTATATAAGTGAGTATGCCGGTTATAATGGAAATGTTGAATTAAAAGGAAGTCTTACAGCAAATGTCGTCAGTGAAAATGGTGCTGCGTGTGGCATTTTAGGAGAATTGTCAGACGAGGTAAAAGCGGAGACTGATGGAAATATTTACATCGGTAAAAATTTGAATTTAGGTGTTAATTCTAGTAATAGTGAAGCAATAGGTATTGGTGCTTCTGGTAAATATAATAAAACTAGTATCTTAGGGGATACCGCCATCACCGCCACATGCAAAACTGGTGCGCACGCTCTTTATGCTGAGAAAGGCAGCGAGATCACTATCGGCAGTAAGGGCAAAATTGTAGACTTGACAGTTTCTAGCACCAATGGCGGCAAGGTTTATGGACTCGATGCGACAGGTGGATCTGATATTACTGTAAATGGCAGTAATTTGACCATAGACGTAAGTTCCTCTGTGGAAAATGGAACTATTAATGATAGGATTTTTGCTATTGATGCTTCGGACAATAAAGGCGGAAAAATAATTTTAAATAGTGATGGAATCACTCTTGTTGGCGAGCAAAAAGGGCATACTGTATATTGTGATGGTGTGCGTGCCAATGTGAGTACGATTGAGTTTAACGGCAATACTACAATTGATTTAAAGGCTGACTTAAAAGATGATTGGAGTGCTACCGAGAGTAAAAATAAACAGAGCAAGTTTGCCGGTATTAATGTGCAGTGTGATCCAGATGATAATAATGCTACAATTGTTGTTTTTAATGGAGGCAAGACGGATATTAAAGTTGAAGGTAAAGCTACATGGTTTGCTGCTGTACAGGGTTCTGGAGTTCCTGGGTCAATAAATTTTACAGGTAAAAAAGTAAATATTACGGCAGTCAACAATAAAGCTGTGAGGGAAGGGGATTCAACAACAGTCGGTATCTATGCCCAGTATGGGGCGACTATAAATTCTGTTGCAGCTACTGATATTGTTACTACGGTAGAGGCTAATGGTTATGCAAATGGCATTTATAATACAAACAATTTTAGCTATAATGGCAATGTAAAATTAAAAGGCAATTTTATGGGAACAGTTATCAGTAATGAAAGCAGTGCCTATGGCATTTATAATGATCCTCTTGCTGCTGATAACACAGGTGGCGAAGTTTACATAGGTAAAGGTTTAAAACTTGATGTTACTGCTCTAAAGGGTGAAGCGGTAGGAATTTATGGAGAAGGTGAACATAGTAAAACTACAGTTTTAGGTGACGTTATTATTACTACAAACGGTCAAAATGATTCTTACTCTCTTTATGCTGCTGCCAAAGCCAATATTACTCTTGGCAGTGCCGGCAAAACGGTTGCGCTGACAGGCGACGTTACGGCTAAAGATGCAGACAGTATCATTACGCTGGCAGGCGATAGCAATGTTGTTAAAGGCACGGTTACGGCTGATGCCGGCGGCATAGTTTTGGGAGGCGGTGACAAGGCAACCTATACAGTCGACAAATTTGTAACCAAAGGTGCTGGAGAAAGAGCTTCTGCTGCTGTGAGCGGTACGATCACCGTCAGCGGCGGTACTTTGAATATTGATAATCTAAGCGATATTAATAAATTTGATTTAGCTGATAATTCACTGATTGTCACTGGTAAAGGCGTGTTGAAAGCTGCGTCGGATAAGGTTTTTGAAGCTGATACTAGTGGTAAAAAAGTTATTGCGGGTGTTGACCAAAAAGTATTGTTCAATGGCGGTAAACTGGCTATTAGTGATACCAGTTATACTCTGGCAGACAGCAAGGTATACAGTGAGGCTTTGGGAAAGGTTGATGACAGCGGTGTAGGTGCTAATACCAAAACCACGATCGTTATGACCGGTACACTGCAAGATCAGCCTGTAGACAACAAGGCCACTGTAGACGACCTGGCGCCGACAGGTGCCGTCCATACCAATGTCACCGGTACGGTAAGCACTGGCACCTTGAACGTAGGTGACGACATTTCCTCTGAAGGCGCGACGGGTGTCAATAATGACCTGGGCGTCAAAGACCTGGATTTCAGCAGTAACAGCGGCACTGTTGATGCCAGCGTCACTATCAGCAACGATACCGGGCTGACACTGGTTGGCGACGGCAGCAGTGAACTGCTGAAAGGCACCGGTTCCAATAATACTGTAACGGTAGGCAGTAACAGCGACAGTGCCGGTACCCTGACCCTTGGCAATGCGGCTGCAGAAAGCAGCGGCGGCACCTTGAACGCAAATGTAACCCTGCAGTCCGACAGCCAGATGACTGTAGAAGCAGGCAGCTTTACAGTTGATAAGATCACAGCCACAGAAGGAACGGTAGCTGTCAACGCAGGTGCGGATCTGACAACGATGCAAGACTTTACAGTTGGCGATGCCATTAATAATAAAACGGGTACGATAGACGCTGCCGGATCTATAACAGCCGGCAAAGTGGATTTGCAGCAGGGGACCGTAGCCGTTACCGGCTCTTTAACGGCAAATGAGCTTAGCGTCGGCACGTCCAAAAAAGAAGGCACTGTCACCGCAGCCGGCACAGTAGACGTCGGCACCTTGAACCTGAACAGAGGCAAAGTTGAAGTTACAGGTGCGTTGGCAGCAGAAACGTTGACAGTTGCGGATAATAGCGGTGCTTCTATAGCAGTCGGCGCTGCTGACAGCGCCGGCACGCTGACTGCTAAAAATGTACAGCTTGGCGGTACCAGCCTCATGCTGGACCCTGCCTGGAAAGATGGTAGTATGATTCAGACAGCATCTAAAGCAGGGCTGAAATTTAACGGCAACCAGGTAGACGGAAAACTGACCGTAGGACAAAATTCAGTCTTGAGTCTGGGCACTGCGGATACGGCGAAAGCGGAAGCCGCCTTTGCCGATACCGGATTGACCTGGGGGCAAAATGACATCACCGCTGCTTTGTATATCGATTACGAGCAGACCATGGACAGCACGAAAGGCGGCATCAAAGTCGACGGCAGCCTGACTCATGTAAGCGACAGCAAAGATCTTGCTGCGGCCAACACCGCAACTTTCGCAGCCGGCTCGCTGCTGATGGTCGCCGGTGACGCCGCACTGACGATGGACGGAGCGTTAAAAGCAGGCGGCACGGCTACGATTACTATCAGTAATGGCAGCGCTGCGACTTTAAAAGTTGATTCCGGCGCCAAACTTTATATCGCCGATGCACAGGCCGATAAACAATATACCATCGTCAGCGGCTTTACGAACAGCGGTAGCGATGTTACAGACGGCGGCTGGAACGGTACGAACCTGCTGTTGAACAAACTGGTCAAGGGCAGCGGCAGCTATAGTAGCGGCAGCTTTACCGTCAGCACGCAGAAAGTTAAAGCCAGCGAAGCTCTGCCGGGCGTAGCTTTGCCGAATATTCTTGATGCAATGAGCTCTCAAACTGATTCGCCTTATGCGGGTATCAAATATCTGAGCAATGCGATCAGCGGCCTTAATAGTAATGCGCAGACGCTTGTGGCAGTCAACTCCTTCGCCCAGGGAGCGGAAAACAGCGGCGCTACCCGCACGGGTGCTTTAGCAGCCCTGGATCTGGGGACGGCGGCGCAGGAACATCTGTCCCTGGCCAAGGCGGCTGCAGAACAGAGCGGCGGCTTCGGCAAAGCTGCTGTTGATACTGCTGACAACGGCGGCATCTGGGCACAATATATCCACAACAAAGATAAAGTCGATAACATGGGCGGCGTCAGCTATGACGGACAATACAACGGTGTTATCATCGGCGGCGACTTTGCAGACCGTGGCAAATACAGCAGCGGCATAGCTTTCAGTTATGGCAGCGGCGACAGCACCGGCAGCGCCTCTAAAAATGAATTTGACTTCTGGGGCCTCAGCTACTATGGCGGTATCCAAAACGGCGATACCAATCTGATTTTCGATGTCGGTTACAGCAAAACCAGCAGTGACGTCAAAGGCGTAATCAAGGCCGAACCTGACACGCAGGTCATCAGTATGGGAGTCAAAGGTGAAAAACTTATCAGCAATGGGCATGGAACGAGCTATGTACCGTATGCGGGCCTGCGTTATATGAATATTGATACGGACAGCTATAACGGCAGTATCGACGGGAAGACGGCCGCTCATTACAGTACCGATAAAGCTGATTTGTGGTTGTTGCCGGTAGGCATCAGCATCAGCCATGAAAGCGTTACTGCCGGAGGCTGGAAAGTGCGTCCGACAGCCGATATCGCTTATGTTTGGACTTTAGGTGATAAAAATACTGCGATGGATATTACCGTTCCGGGTGTAAATGCGACCGACAGACTTGGCTATGATATCATGGACAGCGGTTTCTTTGTCGGCAAACTGGGCCTGGAGGCTGAAAAAGGTGATTGGACTTATGGCTTAGGCTATGCCTGCCAGAAAGGCAGTCATGCTCAAAACAGTAAATTTATGCTCAATGTAACTTACAGCTTCTAAAAAACAACTTTTTCAAAATCTCTTTTTCCTGTTCACCCTTTTGTGTACCTGTGTGGAAAGCCTGCCTTTTATCGGCAGGCTTTCTGCTTTTGATGCGGACGTTTATTTGTAGATGTCGGGTCATATTTTATATTCGCATGATTTATGGTAAAATAAAGATACAATCCAATGGCTTGAGCGTACGGTTTCTTGCATGCTGAGAACCGTTTTTTTATTTGGAGCTTGCCTGTTATGTTTTGAAAGAAGGAAAAGTAAATTGGGATCAGTCCATAATCAACATTTTAAGCCGCGGCTGGCGATGTTTGCCGTGGGGATATTTTTAATGACTTTTGGTATCGCTCTGTCCTGTAAGGCCGACTTGGGCACATCGCCGATTTCCAGTGTACCGTGGGTTATGAGTATGTTTTTACCTTTTAGTTTGGGTGATATTACGATCATGATGAACATTGTTATGATCCTGGCGCAGCCGCTTATTCTGAGGGCGCTTTATGTAAGGGAGCTGGTGGGCCAGCTGCTGACGACGCTGGCTTTTGGCTGCAGCATTGATTTTTCAATGGGTCTGTTGGACTGGTTTATACCGGGCAGTGCGCTGGAGCAATGGCTTGCTTGCCTTTTAAGCATTGTTGTCTTGGCTTTGGGTGTTTTTCTGGAGGTGCGCGCTAAAATCTTTTTAGTTGCGGGCGAAGGTGTGGTCAGTGTACTGGCTTTTGTTACTCAAAAAAAGTTCAGCCTGATCAAAAATTGTTTCGATATATCGCTGGTCACTTTAGCGATTATTATTTCCTGGGTGGAATTCGGTACATTACAAGGAGTTGGAGCCGGTACAGTAGTGGCCGCAGTTTTAGTAGGGCGGTTTGTACATTTGTATGAAAGCAGGCTGAGTTTTTTCGATCGCTGGAAAGTAGAAGCTTAAGTGGCTGCAGCTTGATTTTCCTGTAAAATATTTTAAATTTTTTGGTTTCAAAATATTTGTCTTATCTGTAAAAAATATTTTAAGTGCTTGCCAAAAAAGCAGGAACGTAGTACAATGTGGTTAGCGAAAGCTAACCTGAGTGAATTTAAATTTATGGTACAATAAAGCGTCTGCGGCAGAAGCCGTAATGGCGCAGCGTGAACGAAAGCAGGTGTAAAAATGGCTGATTATATTATTGGCGGTATTTTAGTGGCTCTGGCAATTTTGGCACTGCGTAGCGTCTTCAAAAAAACATCTTCCGGCGGTTGTACCGGCTGCAGCGGCTGTAATGGCTGCGGACCCAGCTGTCACGGACAGGATCAGGAAACTGCCTCCAAATAAGCGGTGGAATGGCAGACGCCTGCGGCGTCGAAGCCTTGCAGATTATTGACAAATCATTTTAAAGCATATAATTTGACCATAAGGTCATTGGATTTTGTATCAGCCGCAGGCGCACGCAGACGTACGTGTCCTGCGTTTTTTTGTGAAGGTGGGTTTAGTTTTATGTATCATATCGACCGGGGCGCGTGGGCCGAGATCAATCTTGATGCCGTGGCGCATAACGTGCAGATCGCCAAAAGCAATCTTGATCCCCATACTAAGCTGTGTGCCGTTGTCAAGGCTGATGCTTACGGACATGGCGCGGTAGCGGTAGCCCGCGAAGCCGAAAAGAACGGCGCTGATTTTCTGGCCGTAGCGCTGCTGCAGGAAGGTCTTGAGCTGCGTGAAGCAGGTATCAGGCTGCCTATTTTAGTGCTGGGTTCGCTGCAGCCGGGAGCTGCCAATGTTGTAGTGCAGTTTGATATCAGTCACGCCGTTTTTGACGAAGAACGTTTATATGCCCTTAACGAAGCGGCTGTTAAATTGAATAAAAAAAGCCAGGATCCATATCGCTATTGATACCGGTATGCATCGGATCGGCGTACATGTTCGCGATGCGGGTGAATTTGCGGCTAAGGCCGCGGCGCTGCCTGGCATTGAGATCGAAGGAGTGTTCTCGCATTTTGCAACGGCAGATGCTGATGACAAAGCCTATGCCGCGCATCAGTTTGAACGCTTCCAGGAAGCGCTGAAGCTGATCAGGGAGAAGGGTATCAGGGTACCGCTGGCACATATCGCCAACAGTGCCGCTTTGACAGAACTGCGTGAATATCAGATGGATATGGTGCGTCAGGGTATTACTTTGTATGGTTTGCATCCTGCGCATATGAGCGATTGTTATAAAGATTTTGAGCCTGTCATGACGGTCAAATCGACGGTAAGCTTTGTCAAAAGCCTGCCTGCCGGTGCGACTATCGGTTATGGGCGTACTTATACATTGAGCCGTCCCAGTGTTATTGCCACGGTGCCGGTCGGTTATGCCGACGGCGTCAACAGACGTCTTTCCAACGTGGGCTATATGCTGGTTGGCGGCGGCAGGGCTCCTATCGTGGGCCGCGTGTGTATGGATCAGGTGATGCTTGACGTTACCGACCTGCCTCCGGTCAAAGTGGGCGACGAAGTCACCGTTTTCGGCGGCAAAGATTTGCCGATGGAACTGGTTGCGCAGTGGGCAGGTACTATCTGCTACGAGCTGGTCTGCAGCGTCAGTCCGCGGATGCCGCGCCGTTATGTGCGCAACGAAAAGTGAGTCTGCTTTAAAAACGCTTTCCCTTATTTATGGCTGCTTTTGGCTTCGGCCGGGCAGCCGCTTTTTTATTTGCAAAGGCTGTAAAAGCAGGAGGGCGTTATTTTTATTTAGGCCGCTGCGGCGGCAATATGCTACAATAATAATATAAGAATCAGTAAGGAGTGTGACTTGACTATGAACGAACAGGAATGGCAGGCGTGTGTGAACCATGTGGCCGGCGGTGAATATCCGGTCCCCCGCGGTATGATCAGCAACTATAACGACTGGCGCTGCCGCTCGACGGTGGGGCGCGCTTTATATTGGATGGATGAGGTAGAAGCCGCGATGCATGTCCTGGCAACGATACTTGATGTGGAGCCTGATATGGAGGATGCACCGGAAATGGGCCTCAGCGAAGCTGAACATAAAGTGCTGTGCCTGCGGGATATAGCTGAAATCGTTTGGAAGTTGGCCCATAATGAGGATGCCGCTTTGAATTATCTGGATCAGGCCTATGCATTGAGCCGGGCTTATAAACATCCCTTCCGCAGCGCTTCCCGCGGCGATATGTTTTATCGCCGGCTGGCGATTCTGCGTGAGGTAGGCAAAGAAGAGCAGGCTGTACAGGAAGCGGAAAAGATGCTGGAGCTGGAAGCTGAAAACGACGGTATCAATCCTTACCGTTATTTTGCCTATAAATTTTTAGCTGAGCATGAACATAATAATGGTGATGACGAAAAAGCGGCACAGCTGTTTGCGGAGGCTTTCAGGTATTATCCGGTCAGTGAAGCCGGTGAGCGTGATCTGGCCAAAGCGGCAACGGCTGAAACAGCTGCCGACCGTTATAAGGCTTATGTATTTTGCAGCACGATTCAATACAAGCCCTGGGAAGAATTACCGCCTGCCATCATCAGGCGCGATCTGTGACGGAGGTTGCAGTATGAAAAAAGTAGTGTTATTAAGCGGCGGTATCGACAGCACCACCTGTCTGGCGCAGGCTGTGCAGGTCTGCGGTGCGGAAAATGTCACGGCGCTGTGTGTTTTTTACGGGCAGAAGCACAGCAGGGAAATGGCAGCAGCCCGTAAGGTTGCGGCTTATTATGGTGTACGTTTACTGGAGCAGGATATTGCCGGCATCATGTCCTATAGTAATTGCTCACTGCTGGCTGCCAGCAGTGAAGCCATCGAACATAAAAGCTACGCGCAGCAGCTGGCTGAGCATGGCGAAGGTACGGTAGCGACTTATGTACCGTTTCGCAATGGCCTTTTGATCAGCGCTGCTGCCGCTATTGCCATTTCATTGGGAGCTGATGCGATCTGTTATGGCGCTCATGCTGACGATGCGGCTGGACGGGCTTATCCGGATTGTACGCCGGAGTTTTATGCGGCTATGGATACTGCCATTTATGAAGGCAGCGGTAAATTGTGTCATCTGGAAGCACCGCTGCTGAATAAAATAAAGCGCAAATAGTGGAGCTGGGACTGAATTTGGGTGCTCCTTATCAATATACTTGGTCGTGCTATGAAGGAGGCGACAGGCCGTGCGGCGAATGCGGCACCTGCATCGACAGGGCCAATGCCTTTAAGGCCAACGGCGTGGACGACCCTGCTTTATAAGTAAAAACACACCCTTTTTAAAGGGTGTGTTTTTATTTTACAGTACTTTTTCATAACAGTAAAACTGGTGCTCCATTTTACGGAACTGGATTTCACCGCAGAAATGATAGCCGTGCTTTAGAAACAGCTGCTGAGCTTTTTCGTTCAGGGCGTAGGTATCTGTTTTTAAATAACGCAGTCCCAGACTGAGAGCGAGCGTTTCAGCCTGCTGCAGCAATTCAGAGCCGGTACCGCGGCCGCGCAGGTCCGGGTCAACTGCCATGCGATGCAGGACCAGGGCTTTTTCCGCCAAAGTCCAGCCGGCATCAGCATAAACAGCTGGTTCGGTCTGATTGATGCAGATCAGGCCGCAGATCTGTCCTTCAGCTTCTGATACAAAAAGATCGCCTTGGGTGATGTCTGCGGCAAATCCTGTTCAGTTGGATAAACCTCGTCCCACTGGTAGTTGCCGTAAGCGTGCATTTCCCTGACCGTATCCTGCACGATAGCCATGATCCGTGTTAAATCCTGCATAGTTGCCAAACGCAGCATAATTGCACCTCGATTCTTTGTTTTTGACCCTTTGTTTTTTGCCAGTGTGTTTCCAGATTGGCACACATTTTTTTGAACAGCCTGTTCAGTTCTTTGCGTTCTGACGCTGTAAAATTTTGCAGACACAACTGCAGGCTGGTGTTTTCTTCAGTGATGATTTGATCGTAGAGCAGGAGAGCTTTTCTGTTGGGAAAAGCTGCCAGTGCCGCTGGTCTTCGCTGCTGCGCTGCCTGTTTATATAACCGGCAGCGGTCAATTTTTGGACAGCTTTGGCAGTCGTAGATTTATCGACTTTTAATAAGAGCGATAAATCGTTTTGATTGATACCCGTATTTTCGCAGATCCGGGTCAGAAAAATAAACTGTCCCCGTTGCAGCGCCAGTTCCTTAAAATGCAGATCATGAAGATAGTGGATCGTGCGCGCCAGCGTGCCGATGTCACGCAGTAGGTCATTATGCAGTTTTGTCATAATATTCACCGCCATATTAGTTGAACTTTCAACTAATATTATGACGTAAAAGGTTGAAAAATGCAAGCTAAATATATTATAAAAAATAATTTAATTGTTGGATTAAAACTTTCTCCACAATAAAAAGCAAAAGCTGTTAAAATATTGTTATTAATATTGGAAAATTTTGTTAATTGTGAGGTGTCTGTTTTGTTTTTAAAGAAACATTTTACGATAATAGGGTTGGCCTGTGTTTTGTCTGTGCCGGCTGTCGATGCTGGGGCCGAAGGCTTTGCGATCAACGAGTGGTCAGCTGAAGGTGTGGCTATGGGCGGAGCGCGAATGTTTGCTGAGAATGACGCCGCCAATATTGCCTACAATCCGGCGTCAATCACCAAAGTGCGGGGCGAAGCTTTTAAACAGAGTGCGGTTTATATCAGCCCGCATGGCAAATATACGGCTTATGACGCTACAGGAAAGTCTATTGACGAAGGTAAAAACGTCGTACATGCCGGTTGGGCTCCCGGCAATTACTATGTCAAACAGCTCAACGACAAAGACTGGATTGGTGTAGGGTTGTTCAGCCGTTTCGGCATGATCTCAGAATTTGAACGGGATTCTAAAGTTGCATCTAATGCCTTTTTCTCTCGCTTGAACGGCGCCAGCCTGACGCCGACCTATGCCCGCAAGTTTGACAACAAGTGGAGTGCGGCCGTGGGGGCGGAAGTCAATTATGTGGGTCTGGAACTGCAGAAAAATTCTCAAATTCCATTTATGGGGGGTGCAGCTACGCAAACAAAGGGCGAAAGCTGGGCTTTAGGCTGGAATGCGGCTGCCAATTATGCTTTTGATTCTAAAAATGAGATCGGCCTGGTTTACCGCAGCAAGGTGACTCACAGTATGGAAGCAGATTTTAAAGCTTATATGGTAAATGGTATGAGTATAAAAAGAGATGCCTATGGCAAAGTAACTTTGCCCGACAGCTGGGCTATTGGTTACAATCATAAATTTGATGACCGTACTCGGGTAGAATTGAACGGTACCTATACCAAATGGAGTACTTATGATGCTTTGAATATCGACATTGAAGGTTTAGGAACTATTGCTTCTCCAAAAAACTGGAGCAACGGCTGGCGTTATGCTTTGGGCGTAGAACATAAACTGAGTGACAAATATACCATCATGGGCGGTTATGCTTATGATGAATCGGTAATACCTTTTGACGGCGCCGATTTTATCGTGCCGACCGGTGCCCGCCGCACCTACAGTCTGGGCTTCCAGTACCACGATAAAAAACAGACGCTTGCCATGACCTTGGGCTTTATCGATATCGATGGGTTGAGCATCAAAGGACATGTAGCAGCTGGTGATACTTATGATACCGCCCGCAGCCATGATAACTATGCTAAAGTTGTCGGTATCAGCTATCAGCGTAATTTCTGATATAAACAGCTAAGCAAAAAACTCTGCGTTGACAGAGCTTTTTGTAACAGCAGTTCAGAAAATAAAAGAAGTTGCATTGTAAATTTGATTTAATGTAAAATTTCAGCATTGTATAATCAAGCTGAAAGGGTGAGAGAAATGACAAAACGTTTGCTGATTTTAATTATGGCATTGCTTTTGGTCTGCGCTTCTTGTTTAGCTGATGAGCAGGTTGTAGTGGATTCTTTTAAAGTGCATGTGCAGGATATTATGCAGCCTGTTCTCGCTACCTATAAAAAAGATGCTGTCCACATACGTTATTTTGATCCCTCTAAACATGGACTGCAGGGTTCAGGACATTGGTTCAAGGTGCGGAATCTGGAACCTGTTTATTCTTTGGATGTTAAAAAAAATGATTCTGTCATGTACCCTTATATAGGCATACTTGATGTTGAGCGATACACTGAAATATTTACAGGCAGTTATCCTACCAAAGAAGAAGCCTCCAAAGCAGAGAAATCATATCTTTCTAATGCTATGCAGCACTGGCGCTTTTACTATGGCTATCAGAAGGGTAAATGGGAGAAAACAAAAGTTGAATTTTACAGAGATACTGAAAAAAGATTTATGAGTGATAAAATAACGATAACAGAATATGATGTTTTTGCAAATCGTTAGAATAAAGGTGTGTATTTGCTCTTTATAGCTAATGGAGCTGGTACGGATAGTTGATGATAATAGCAGGAATGAAAAGACGCTCTTACGGGTGTCTTTTTTTATTAGCAGATAAATTTGGATCATATGTCGTTTTTGACTATCCAACTTCATTTGGTATATAATGGAAGCGGTTATTTATCTGCCGTTTGACGGATTATCAAAGAAGCGAGGCGAACCTCATGGCAGTGATTTTTTATTTGAGTGGCACAGGTAACAGCCTGTATGCCGCTAAAAGTATTGCGCAGGAACTGGAGCAGTGCCGGCTGGAAGGCATTACCGGTTATTTAAAAGCGCCTTACGAGGTGCAGGACGAAGTTGTCGGTATCGTCTGCCCTGTTTATTGTATGGCGCTGCCGCCTGTAGTGGAGGCTTTTCTGCAGCAGGTGAAAATGGTGCCTCAGTATATCTTTTTAGTAGTGACTATGGGCGCGATGTCCGGACAGGCACTGGGTCAGGGGAAAGAGCTTTTAAAGCAGCGTGAGCTGCGGTTATCATATGGCGCTCAGGTGGCGCTGCCTGATAACAGTATCGTCTTTCCTTCGCCGCAGGCACGTCAGGAGAAGCTGCTGCGCAACGCTCCGGCTGAATTGGGACTGATCGCCCGTAATATCAAAAATAAGTATGATAATTATCAGCATCTGGATCGTGGTTTTTTGTGGAAGTATGGCGGTACAGCTGCCGGTATGTGGGTGCTGGATAAGATCAAGCAGTTCGGTAAGCTGAGCTGCGCTGATGATAAATGTGTCGGCTGCGGCATTTGTGCCGAGGTCTGCCCCGCGGGCAATATAACTATGGCAGCTGGTAAGCCTGCTTTTGGCAGCGAGTGTGTGCATTGCTTCGGCTGTGCGCACTGGTGTCCGCAGAATGCTATCAGCCTGGGACGTTTAAAACCCGATCAGAAAACTCGGTATAAGCACCCGGAGATTACGCCTGCCGAGCTGGCAGTACAGAAGGAAAGGAAAGATGAAATATGAAAACTTACGCTCCCGTAACGGAAGCAGTGCTGGAGGATTTAAAGACTATCGTCGGTGCTGAATACGTTTTGACCGAGCCTGAAAAATTAGAGCAATATCAGACTGACGAAGAAACTGATCCGCGCAAGTTCCATCTGCCGGAGGCGGTTGTTCTGCCGAAGGACGCGCAGGAGATCGCGGCTGTTATCAAGCTGGCCAATACATATGATGTGCCGGTCACTGTCCGCAGCGGCGGCACCAGTCTGGCTGGCGGCGCTATTCCTGTATGCGGCGGTATTGTCCTTTTAATGGAACGGTTGAACAAGATCATCGAGCTGAATGCCGAAGGCATGTATATGGAGGTTGAAGCCGGTGTGCGTACTGTCGATATTCAAAATATGCCAATGAGGCTGGTTTTCTGTATGCAGGCGACCCCTGCAGCGCTGAAAGCTGTCTGATCGGCGGTAACATCGCCACTAATGCCGGCGGCAATAAAGCGGTGCGTTACGGTGTGACCCGTGACCAGGTTTACGCTGTCGAGGTCGTAACACCGACTGGTGAGATCGTAGAGCTGGGAGCACGTTTAAAGAAAAAATCGACCGGGTACTGCCTGGAACAGCTGATTATGGGCAGTGAGGGCACGCTGGGCATTATCACTAAGGCGACGCTTAAGCTGCAGCCGATCCCGCCTTACAGATTTGATCTGCTGGCTGTGTTCAGCGATCCGGAGCAGGCCTTGGACGTAGTGCCGAAAATCATGCAGGCCGGCATTAATCCGACCAGTGTGGAGTATATGGATAATTCCTATGTGCGCGGTACGGCCGACTATCTGGAGTTTAAGGGAGCCCCTCATTATGAGAACGGCATTTATGTTATCATCACAGTGGAGACTTTCAGCGAGGACGAGCTGGATCTGAAAATGGAGCAGCTGGATGAGTTGTGCAGTGCTGCCGGCGCTGTCGATGTGCTGGAAGCCGATGAACGTATTTGGGATATGCGCCGCAACTGTCAGGAGTCTGTACGTCTGATCAGTCTGGTTTCCCTGACGGACGACGTGGTAGTTCCTGTTAATGAGATCGCCGGTACGATCAAGTTTATTATGAAAATAGGCGAAAAATATCCTTTCCCGGTCAAAATCAACGCGCATATCGGCGACGGGAATCTGCATATCGTTTTATGCAAATGCGAATTGAGCGACGAAGAATGGGAAAACAAAGTGGAAGCTTTCCATAAAGAGGTTTATACTTATGCTTACAGCATCGGCGGGCGTCTGGCCGGCGAGCATGGTATCGGCGCAAAAAAACTCAGAGAAATGGAAACATATACCCCGGCCGGCGAGCTGGTGATCATGCGCACGATCAAGGCGGCAATGGACCCGCAGCTGATTTTGAACCCGGGCAAGATCTTTGATCTGTAAGTTATTGAACTGCAGCGGCAGTATGCTGCGGAAAAGATAAAATCTTATTTTGTAGGACAGTAGAAAGGAATGGAAGTTATGAGTAAATACGAACCGGTCAGCGCAGAAGTGGTAGCAGCTCTGCAAACGGCTTTGGGCGCGGAGTATGTAAGGACCGATGCCGAAACCCTTGAAAAGTACAAAACTGACGAGGAAACTGATCCCCGTTATCATCATCTGCCGGAGGTCGTAATTTGGCCTGGCAGCACAGAAGAAGTTGCGGCGGTCATGAAAATCGCCAATCAATATAATGTGCCGGTAACACCCCGCAGTGCAGGGACCAGTGTTTCCTGCGGTGCGATCCCTGTTTATGGCGGTATCGTTCTGCTGTTGGAACGGATGGACAAAATCGAAGAGCTGAATACTGAAGGTATGTATATGGTTGTCGAGGCTGGCGCGCGTACAGTAGAAATTCAGGAAAAAGCCAATGCGGCCGGCTTCCTCTATGCAGGCGACCCCTGCAGCGCCGACAGCTGTCTGATCGGCGGTAATATTGCCACTAATGCAGGCGGTAATAAGGCTGTACGTTACGGCACTACCCGCGATCAGGTCTATGCGATTGAAGCAGTTACGCCTACCGGCGATATCGTTAACGTGGGCGCACGGCTGAAGAAAAAATCGACGGGCTATTGCCTGGAACAGCTGATCATGGGCAGTGAAGGTACTTTGGGCATTATTACTAAAGCCACTTTAAAGCTGCTGCCTCTGTGTCCGTATAAACTGGATCTGCTGGCGATCTTTACCGATTTGGATAAAGCTGTCGGTTTGGTGCCGAACCTGATCAAAGCGGGGTTGAATCCGACGAGCGTGGAGTTTATGGATAATGCGTTTGTACGCAGCTCCAGCGATTACTGTGAATTGAAGCTGCCTCATTATGAAGACGGTTTTTATGTTATTGTGACGGTAGAGACCTTTAATGAAGATGAGCTGGAAAGCAAAATGGAACAGCTGGACGAGATCTGCAGTGCCAGCGGCGCTACTGATGTTTTAGAGGCTGATGACCGTGTGTGGAAGCTCCGTCGCAACTGTCTGGAATCTACGCGCGTTTTGAGTCTGGTCAGCACTTCTGATGATCTTGTCGTACCAGTCGATCAAATCGCTAACTGTATCCGCCATCTGACCAGGGTTGCGGAAAATTACAACTTTAAACTCTTTACGCTGGCTCATGCCGGAGACGGCAATCTGCATTTCCAGATTTTGAAAGGCGAGATGAGCGACGAGCAGTGGGAAGATGAAGTAAGCCGTTTCCATGCTGAAGCTTATCCTTATGTTTACAGTCTGGGCGGTCGTCTTTCCGGCGAGCATGGCATCGGAGCTAAGAAGATCGAAGCCATGGAAAAATATACGGAGCCGGTAGAAATGAAAATGATGAAAGAAATCAAGCGTGCGCTTGATCCTAAAAATATTCTTAACCCGGGTAAGGTATTCAACGCCTGAAAACTAATAAAACCATCTGTACTTTAAGTACAGATGGTTTTTGCGTATTTGAGGTTCAATATAATTTTGAAATATTAATACCATTTTTTACGTTGTAATTTTTTAAGCGTAAAGATAGCAATCAATGCCATAACGCCAAGGCAGAGCGGATAGCCCCATTGGGATTTCAGTTCCGGCATATACTGGAAATTCATGGCAAAAATACTGCTGATACAAATCAGCGGCAGGAAAATGACTGCCACTGTAGTCAGCGTAGCCTGAATATCAGCGCTGCGTTCAGCAGCGGCATTGACGCAGAGCCGCTCCAGAGAAGTCAGTAATTCTTCGGCGACCGATAAGGTAAGTACGGCACCTTCCAGTTTGATCGTCAAAAGTTCGGGGGCATTATCGCTGCCGATAACTAAAGGCGGGTCCTGACGCAAGGCGCGGCTGACGATGCGGCGCATCGGATAGACCGCCTGTTTGGCAGTGACCAGGCTGCGGCGCAGACGCAGCAGTTCTTTGGGATCTGGATGTTCATCCTGTTCGCTGTAAGCTGCAGACAGAAGCTGCAGCCGTTCTTCCAGATAATTGATGACCTCGCAGTTGTCGTCAAGGATCTTGCCTAAAATCAGGGTCAAAGCCTGCGGGATCGTATTATTAGGCTTCTGCAGGGTTGTTACCAGCGTACGCGCATTTTTAAACGGTCACAGCGGCCATGCTGCAGAGAAAGCAGTCTGTTGGCGCTGGCGGCGAAACAAATATTATTATAAACGGCATTGCCGCTTTCGTTTAGCTGCAGGTGGCGGCAGATGAGAATTCTGTTGTTGCCGTCGCGGAATAAACGCGGCTGCTGTTTTTTATTTTCTAAAATGTTTTGAGTAGCGGGACTCAGTTTGAAGGAGCGGGCGACGGTCATTACCTGATCGTGCGAACCGAATAATGACATATCAAGCCAGATAGCACCTTCTTCCGGAATTGCTAAAAGCTCTTCTGTAAGTTCATCGGCAGAAATATAGGCGTTTTCCTGGCCGTCAAGTATCAGCAAAGTGCGCGCGCTGCTTTGAACTTCTGTTTTTTTCTGAGCAAAGAGTGCGGCTGTGTCGATTTTTTGCTTTAACATCGCATTAGCTCCTTTTGTATAAATTCAAATTTCTGTATATATTTTAACCTGTTCAAAGTCAACTTACAATAATAAGGCAGGATTTTTTTTATAAATGGCGAAATATAACTATTTAAATAGGATGAAAAAAGATTGTCGGCAGGAACTGCCGGCGTTGTCGACGCAAGCTATTTTTAGATAAAGAGGAGCAATGAACGACATGTTTACAAGAGTTTTGTTAGCAATGGATCTTACGCCTAAGTCAGAAATACTGCTGCCGTGCCTGTACAGTCTGTGCCCCGATACAAATACAGAAATTATTCTAGCTTATGTATTCGATGAAGAAGAGGACGCAGATCCTTACAGTAGCAGTTATAAAAAGGTTTACAGCAAGCTGCAGGGGTATGCCAACGAGCTGATGCGCAACGGTTATGAAGCAGTAAGTATCGAAATGCCCTGGGGCGAGGTATTTGAAGAAATAACCCGCGTCGGCGACGATAAAGAAGTAGATCTGACTTTAGTGGCTTCGCATGGAAAGGGCTTTTTTAGAAGTGCCTTGCTGGGCAGTACGACCTTTGATCTTGCCAGATCTTCGAAGCGGCCATTGTTTGTTGCCAAAACCGACGGTGACAGCGACAATATTGCCGATGATGATATGTTGCGTAAATTGATGATACCGACCGATTTTTCTAAGAAATCTTTAGTGGCGCTCAATTTGATCCGCAGCCTGCGTGAGCATGTAGCGGAAGTGGTGTTCGTACATGTAGTGGAACGCAGCCGCAATCAGAGCGATCTTGAGAGCAAGCTGCTGAATGCCGAATCGCGGATGGAAGAACTGGTGGCCGAGATGAAACTTTTTGGGATCAAGGCTTCTTATCTGGTCGATAAAGGGGCGGCGTCTAAAAAAATCTGCCGCTGGGCGGAAGAAGAAAATGTGTCGATGATCGCGATGACTAAAACTGGTGCCGGCCTGGTCAAAGGTCTGGTAATGGGGGCAACAGCTCAGAACGTTACGCTTAATTCCGAGCGCTCACTGCTGCTGCTGCCTGCTGATGAAGTAAGTAATGATTAATAGAGAAGTGAAAAAATTTTACATAATCTTGATGGAAACTCTTGACATATCTTCCGGAAATCAGTATACTGTTACTTGCGGCTGGATTAAGCCAGCCGCAAGTTTATTTTTAAGCGGTAAACAATAGCATAATCCCTGATTTTTTCAACCTGGAGAGATGACCGAGCGGTTGAAGGTGCACGCCTGGAAAGCGTGTGTACGGGAAACCGTACCGAGGGTTCGAATCCCTCTCTCTCCGCCACTTAAAAAAAGTTTGCCGCGGTCAGCGGCTTTTTGTTTTTCTGTAGGACCGCAGGCGGCGGGTCCTGCGCAATAGGAGTCTGTGAACCGTGTCAGGTCCGGAAGGAAGCAGCACTAAGCGGATCCTCTTATGTGCCGCAGGGGTGCCTGCGTCTGTGGCCCTACAGGGAAACAACTGAGATTAAACCGGCTGTTTATGACAGCCGGTTTTTTGTATTTTTATATTATTGATGCAAAAGTGTCCCTTAAATTTTTCACAAAATTGGATATAAGTGAAGCCATTGCCCGAAGAAGCAAAGCGCCGCATGGGCAATAAAGGGCGAACTTACCCAGAAGCAGCGACGGAAAAAGGAGCTGCGCGGGTTGCCGCTACCGGCGAAGCCGGCAGGCAGTAACTGCAAAAGTGTCCCTTAAATTTTTCGCAAAATTGGATATGTACTTATATCCGTAAATTTTATATAATAAGTAGATAAGAAACTCAGAGGCTTAATGACGGGAAAGGAGGCAGAAAATGGCTTATGTAGCACTATACCGGCGCTGGCGGCCGCAGGGCTTCGATGCCCTTGTAGGTCAGGACGCAGTGAGGATCGCATTGAGCAATGCTTTGACGACAGGACGGATTGCGCATGCGTATTTATTTGCCGGCCCAAGAGGTACAGGCAAGACCAGTACGGCGAAGATTCTGGCGAAAGCTCTGAATTGTGAGCAGGGGCCTACTGCTAATCCCTGTAACGAGTGCGCCAACTGCCAGCGGATCAATGACGGCAGCAGTATGGATGTGTTTGAGATCGACGCTGCCTCTAACCGCGGTATCGATGAGATCCGTGACCTGCGTGAAAAAGTCATGTTTGCGCCTGTCAACGGGCGTTATAAAGTATATATTATCGATGAAGTGCATATGCTGACGACAGAAGCTTTTAACGCGCTGCTGAAAACGTTGGAAGAGCCGCCGGCGCATATCGTGTTTATTTTGGCGACGACAGAGCCGCATAAGATACCGGCAACGATCCATTCCCGCTGTCAGCGTTTTGATTTTAAACGTGTGACTAATGAGGATATTGCCAAACGTCTGCGCGAGGTTGCTGACGGCAGCGAAATCAGAGCGGATGACGAAGCCTTGAAACTGATTGCGATTCAGTCGGACGGAGGTATGCGTGATGCGCTGAGCCTGTTGGATCAGTGCGGCGTGATGGCCGATACTGTAACTGCCGAAACGGTACGGAACGTTTTAGGTATCGTGGGGCGTGAAGCGCTGCGTGAGCTGGTGCGTGCGATCGGCAGGCAGGACTTGTCAGCTGCTTTGCAGCTGCTGAACCGTTTGGCTGAGCAGGGCAAGGATGTGCGTCAGATCCTGACAGAGCTGGCCGAGTATCTGCGGGCGGTGCTGCTCTATAAAGCATCGCCCGGATACCACGAAATTTATTTGACGGATACGGAAGAAGCTATTTCCGAGCTGGCTCCGTTATTTGGCAGTGATCGCCTGATGGCGGCTGAAGAACGTCTGCATCAGGCCATGGGTGAATTGCGGTTCAGTGCGCGGGGCAGGATTACTGCGGAATTATGTCTGTTTGATCTGTGCCGTATTGAGGGCAGTACTATTGCCGCACTGATGGCCCGCGTAGAGCAGCTGGAGCATCAGGTACGCAGCGGTGTGCCTTTGGGTGCTGCAAACAGCAGGACTCAGATTAAGCCTGAACCCGAAGAAAAACAGGCAGCGACGGTTGCTGCTCCTGCAGCGTCCCGGGTAAAAAAAGCGCCGGCAGTAAGTGCCGTTCAGGCACCAGCGGCGGAACCCGAGCCTGCTGCTGCGGCAAAAGCTGAAACAGAGCCGAAACCTGTTTCTGAGGAAGCAGCTGCTGCGACGACACTGGAATACAGCGGTGACTGGACCGAAGGCGAAGATCTGTGGAACCAGGCTTTGGAGATCCTTAAGAATGAGAAAAAACAGTCTATGGTGGCCTGTGCCGCCGGCGGCTATGTTACAGGGTATGAAAACGGCGTTTTGACCGTTGGTTTCAAAAATAAATTCATGTGCGTCAGGATGAACGATCCTGATTATAAGAAAGCTTTTGAAGAAGTGCTGCTGAGGCTGGCACGGCAAAGTGTACGGTTGGAATGCATCACTGCCGCCAAGCCTGCCGCTGCCAAACCTAAAGCTGCTCCAAAACAGCCGCCGGCGGAAGATGTTGAACCGGCTGTGAAGGCTGCGCTGGACGCTTTTGGCGGCACACTGCAAAAATTATAAATCAAATTTCTGCCGCAAGGCATCATTACGAGGAGGAACAATAATGTTTAACGGTGGTATGGGAAATATGCAAGGCATGATGAAAAAAGTACAGAAATTACAGGCTGATATGGCAAAAATGCAGGAAGAATTAAAGCTGCGTACAATCGAAACTACAGTAGGCGGCGGTGCTGTCACCGTAGTTGTCAGCGGTAAAAAAGAAGTTGTCAGCGTTAAGATCGATCCCAGCGCAGTAGATCCGGAAGATGTAGAAATGCTGGAAGACCTTTTGGTAGCGGCAGTTAACGAAGGTATGCGCAAGATCGACGAAATGACTGAAGCTGAAATGGGCAAACTGACCGGCGGGATGAAAATGCCGGGCATGTTCTGAAAATGGCCAGAATGATCCGGCCGCTGGCCAATGTGCATGAACAGCTGCGGCGCCTGCCCGGTATTGGTTCCAAAACCGCTCTGCGCCTGGCGTATCATATTATCGATATGCCGGAAGAAGAGGTGCGCCGTCTGGCAGAAACACTGCTGGAGGCCAAGCGGCAGATCCGTTTGTGTGATATTTGTTATAATCTTACTGATGCCGAGACCTGTGAGGTTTGCGGCAATGCAGGACGCGACCACAGTGTAGTCTGCGTTGTGGAACAGCCGCAGGATGTAATGGCGATGGAACGCAGCCGCGGTTATAACGGTGTTTACCATGTGCTGCACGGCGTTTTGTCACCGCTTGACGGTATCGGCCCTGATAATCTGCGTGTAAAAGAGCTGCTGCGGCGTCTGCAGGGTGATACGGTCAGGGAAGTTATCATCGCTACCAATTCTGACGTGGAAGGCGAGGCTACTGCTGCCTATCTGGCGCAGCTGCTGAAGCCTGTCGGTATCGTTATCAGCCGTATTGCCCATGGCCTGCCTGTTGGCGGTGATTTGGAATATGCTGACGAGCTGACTTTATCACGTGCTTTGGAAAACAGGCATAGAATGTAAGAAAGAAGGAGCTATAGCATGCAGGAAATAGAAAGTGCTGTCCGCGATCTGGGCGGTTCGGCCATGCAGGGCATTGACCATGCTGTAAAAGGGCTCAACTCGGGTACTCTGGAAGGAACGCTGCCGTTTATTATCGGCGTCCTGATTTTAGTCGTCGTCGTAAAATGTTTTTCACTGCCGTTTCGTCTCATCTGGAATGGTATCTGTGGTGCGGTAGCTTTGTGGTTTATCAATCTTATAGGTGGATTTTTGGGTTTCGGACTCAAAATCACCGTTATCAAAGCGCTGATTGCGGGGTTCTTTGGAATACCTGGCTGTTTGGCGGTTATTTTATGGGAGCTTTACGCCAGGTAAAGCTTCAGGCAGGAGGTAAGTTATGAATATGCTGCATAAAGCCATGACCATTGCCGGCAGCGACGCCAGCGGCGGTGCAGGTATGGAGGCTGATTTAAAAACATTCCAGGAGCTGGATGTTTACGGAATGACGGCGCTGACCGTTATCGTAGCCCAAAATCCTCATAAAGACTGGGATCACGAAATTTTCCCGATCGGTTTGGACGTTGTGGAAAAACAAATCGAAACGATTGTCGCCGGTATCGGTATCGATGCTATGAAAACGGGGATGCTGGGCAGTTCCGAGCTGGTTGAGCTGGTGGCCCGTACTATAGACCGTTTCAAGCTGTGCAATGTCGTTATTGATCCGGTCATGGTCTGCAAGGGTGTGGATGTGATCATGGTACCGGAAGCAGCCGCCGCTATCAAAACTGTTTTGATGCAGCGGGCTGACGTAGTAACGCCTAATACGATCGAAGCAGCCTATCTTGCCGATATGGAAAAGGTGGAAACGCTGGACGAGATCAAGGAAGCTGCCGGACGGATCAAGGAGCTGGGAGCAGGCTATGTCGTAATCAAAAGCGGTTCCCGCAATGACAGCAGGGAAGCTGTTGACGTGCTTTATGACGGCAGGGAATTTACGATTGCCAGTGCTCCTAAAATCGAGCCCTGCTATAATCATGGAGCTGGCTGTACTTATTCGGCAGCGATTACAGCGGGACTGGCCAATGGACTGAGCGTGCGCGAAGCTGTGGAACTGGCGAAAAAATTTGTAGCGGCCGCACTGCGCGGTTCTTTCAAGCTGAATGAATATTCAGGTGCGACAAACCATTGTGCATACCGTTTGGAGAATAATAAATAATTTCAGGATATGCTAAAGTTTTTGGATAAAACTAAAAACTTTAGCATATTTTTTTTGAAAAAACTGCGGTTTGGGCAACGATTTTGCAGAAATACTGTATACATGAAGAAAGAAGGCAGGATTTTTATTATTTTTGCCTAATTATTGTAGACGTAATTTTAATATTTTATTATGCGCAAGGGGGATATTTTGATGAATTTGTCAACAAAAATTCTGATCGGTCTTGGTCTTGGTATCATTGCCGGTCTGGAACTGGGTGCGGAAGGTGTAGATTTCGCCAAAACATGGATCGGACCTTTTGGTACTATCTTTATGAATATGATCAAAATGATCATCGTTCCTTTGGTCTTCTCGTCTCTCGTCATTGGTGTCTGCAGTTTGGGGGATATCAAAAAGATCGGCCGTATCGGCGGCAAAACTATGGCTTATTATTTGGGAACTACGGCATTTGCGATTGTACTTGGTATATTTTTAGGTACGGTTTTAGAACCGGGCGCCGGCGTGAATATGCCTGGTGAAGGCGTTAAAGCTGCGGCTAAAGCCGCGCCGCCTATCATGCAGGTAATTATTGACATTTTCCCGACTAATGCGATGGAAGCGATGCTTAAAGCCAACATGCTGCAGATCATCGTTTTCAGTCTGTTCATGGGTATCGGCATCACTGCAGTCGGTGATCGGGCCAAGACTCTGTACAATGTTTTTGACGGTCTGGCAGAGGTCAGCTATAAAATCGTCGGTTTTATCATGAATGTGGCGCCGATCGGTGTTTTCGGTTTGATCACTCCGGTCGTTGCAGCTAACGGCCCGGCTGTACTGCTGCCGCTTTTGAAGGTTGTTATCGCTGTTTATCTCGGCTGCTTCCTGCATGCGGTCATCGTTTATGGCGGTTTGCTTAAATTCGTCGGCAAGATCAGCCCGGTCAAGTTCTTCAAAGCAATTTTACCGGCACAGGTGCTTTCGTTTACCAGCTGTTCCTCTGGCGGCACATTGCCTGTCAGCATGCAATGCATCCAAAAGCTGGGTGTTTCGAAAGACATTTCCAGTTTTGTACTGCCTTTGGGCGCTACGATCAATATGGATGGCACTGCTGTTTATCAGGGAGTCTGCGCACTCTTCATTGCGCAGATCTATGGGGTCGATCTTACGACCGGGCAGTATCTGACTATTGTTCTTACTGGTACGCTGGCTTCGATCGGCACTGCCGGTGTTCCGGGGGCAGGCTTTATCATGCTGACGATGATATTGACGGCGATCGGCTTGCCGCTTGAGGGTTCCGCTCTGATCGCAGGTATCGACCGTATCCTTGATATGCCGCGGACCTGCGTTAATGTTACCGGTGACGCTACCGTTGCTTATCTGGTTGATAAAAGCGAAAAGTCGAACATCGAAGAACCGCTTTATTAAAATAAGACAAGACTCTTTGACGGATGGGTTTAGACCCGTCCGTCTTTTTATATTTCAAGAATAATTCACAACAGGCGGCAGGAAATTTGCTGTGGACGCAGAAGGGATATAGGAGAAATGGGGTTATTGTATGGAAAAAACAGCTGAACTTATAAAACAGATCACAGAACGACTCAACCGCCGTCCTGCCCGGATCGATAAAGCTGACCGTTTGTGGGATGCTGCCGTTTTAGTGCCGTTGATAGACACCAAGCAGGGTCCGGCAGTTCTTTTTGAAGTACGGGCCGCCGGTTTGGGCTGGCAGCCGGGCGATGTATGTTTTCCGGGCGGACGCTATGAGTGCGGCGATGATAGCTTTGCCAAAACTGCTGTGCGCGAAACCTGTGAAGAGCTGGGTATTACTGAAGACAAAATAGAATTGTGCGGTGAACTGGATTACTTGGTGACACATATGGGACCTATTATTCATCCTTGTTGGCAGGCTGGCCAACGAAGTAAAACTGGACTGCAACAGCGATGAGGTAGCTGAGATTTTTACGGTGCCGCTGAATTTTTTATTGGTTTCTGAGCCGCGCGTTGCTCATATGGAACTGGCAAACCGCGCGACTGCAGATTTTCCTTTTGATCTGCTGCCGCGCCATCCGCACGACTGGTATAAGCGGAAGGGGTATAATATCTATTTTTACGAATATCAGGGGCATGTTATCTGGGGGCTTACAGCTCGGATACTGCATGGATTTATTAAACGGTTTCATAAAGAACTGCAGGCTAATATTTTGTAATTGGGTGTGGGAAAGGAAGAAAAGGATTGAAAAAATTAATTTTGCTGATCGTAGCGGCAATCGCTGCCGCCAGTTATTTGGTATATGCTTATATGAACGGCGATCCGATGTTTGGGACGCTGGCTAAAACTATGGATGACCTGCCGCGCAATGAACGGCTGGGCTCTAAACGCAATATCGTAGTATTAGGCGTAGACGGCAGGGAAAAGGACGATGATCCTGGTCGCAGCGACACATTATTTGTCGTAATGTTCGACCCTAAAAGTAAAAATGTTTCGCTGCTGTCGATTCCGCGTGATACCAGGGTGCGGATCCCCGGGCATGGCTGGGATAAAATCAACCATGCTTATGCGTTCGGCGGACACAAGCTGACGCAGCAGACAACGGAAGAGCTTTTGGGCATTCAGGTCAATAATTATGTAATGGTCGATTTCAGTGGTTTTGAAAGTTTGGTCGATGCGATCGGCGGCATTGATATTGATGTGGAAAAGGATATGTATTATTATGATGACTGGGATGATTTTCTGATCGATCTTCCGGCAGGGCAACAGCATCTGGATGGCAAAAAAGCGATCCAGTATGTGCGCTATCGTGATGAGGAAGGCGACATTGGCCGTATTAAGCGTCAGCAGAAGTTTATGATGGCGGTTTACGAAAAGATTGCTTCGGCACAGATTTTAACTAAGATGCCGGGGCTGGTTTCGGAAATTATGAAAATGGTCAAAACTGACCTGCCCGTTTCAGATATGCTGGCGATGGGCGGCGCTTTACACGGAATGATGAAAGAACAGGGCGGTCTGCAGATGGCTACAGTTCCAGGTACGCCTGAATATATTGACGAGATCAGCTACTGGATTCCCGATATTACTGACCTGCGCGAGCAGATGGTAGATATGCAGGGCGCGCAGATGACGGAACGTTATCGTCAGGGTGCTGAAAAAATGGAAGCAGAGTATAAACGCAACCTGATTACAGCGCAGGAAAAAGAAAAACAGAAAGCTGCAGAAGAGAAAATCAAAGCAGATGAACAAACAGAAAAGAAAATAAAAGAGGATACGAAAGAGAAGAATAAAGAAAAAGCTGATGCCGAAAAGAAAGCTAAGGCTAAAAAATCTAAGTCAGGCGAAGAACTGGGACCGGCAGAGAAAGACGGGCAGCAGTTAACAGAGCCGCCTAAGGCTGTGAAACCGCCTGCTAAGGAAAGCAGCCGCAATACGGTATCTGTCAAGGTCGTTGACTGCAGCGGCAAAGGAGCAGGCAGTGATGCCGCAGCAAGACTGGCAGCAATGGGCTTTGAGGTTATCGACGGCGGCAGTGATCCTGAACGTGATCAGACTACGGTAGTATCTACGACCAGCAACGGACGTGTGGTCAGCAGGCTGTCGGCTGTACCGTTCCCGTACACTCTGAGGATTCTGCGGGCTGATGATGCGTCTTATGACGCGGTGATTTTTATCGGTAAAGATTATCAATAAACCTTTGTCCAATGCAGGTAAATTCTCTTTGCACAAATTTTCTGAAAAAGGCAGAAAACTGCTATTGCATATTGTATACAAAAATGCTATACTAGGAGTATCAAAACAGCCCCTCATTTGGCCCTTCTCGTAAGGGCTTTTTTTTTACCCTTTTTTAAGTCTGCTAAAAAGTACAAATACAGGTGGAGTTTCCAATGTATCTTTAAAAGCACTGTCAAATAATTAGAATTATTGGTAATAAATTAAACTGCTTAAAAATAAAAATGGATATTTTTAATTATAGAATTTGTCATATATCTTTGAATTGTAATAAGAGAAGCAAAATATATATAAATATATTTTGCTTCTCTTATTACAATTTAGAGTTTTTTCAGACATTTTCTACAGTTTGTTCTATTAGTTGGATTCAGTAGAAAATTAAAATGTGTCCTTAATATATTCTATGTACTAAACAGATAAATTACGTGATGCACCTAATCCGGAGAGCAGGCATACACTTGAAACTCCAATAAGAGTGATAAGAGGCATTGTCCAGTTATTAGTAGCATCATGTAAGTAACCAAAAAACATTGGTCCAAAAGCAGCAAGTAGATAGCCTATAGATTGAGCCATTCCAGATAATCTGGCAGCTTCATTGGCATTATTTGTTCTTAGATTGAAGAACATCATAGACAGGCTAAATGTAAAACCACCGCCAATACCTAGCAGGATTATCCATAAAATGGTGGATTTGAAACTATGAACCAGAAGAAGTCCTAAAAAACCAATGATGATGCATAGGGAACCAACCATTACTAAGGAATGTTGACTGGATGTGTGGCCTGCAAGGATAGAACAGAAAAATATCGTAGGTATCAAAGCAAGTTGCATAATTGAAAGCATCCAACCAGCTTGGCTCGAAGTCATCCCCTGCTGAATTAAAATACTTGGGAGCCAAGTAACTATGCAATAAAAAATCATAGACTGCAATCCCATGTAAATAGTGACTTGCCATGCCAGAGAGGATTTCCAGATGCTGACTTCCTTCATAGTGGGTTCGTCGATGTTATTTGTTTTATTGACTTCTTCAAGAGTGTCCGCTGCCATATTATCAACAGCCATTTTTGAATTTTTTCTTAGCTGGGGAATCCAAATGATTATGGATATAAAGCTAAGGACGGCCCAGATTTTTAATGCGCCGGCCCAGCCTAATCCTGAGTTGACTGCAAGAGGAATGCTTATGCCGGAAGCCAGTGCTGCGAAGATACTCATAGAAACGGAGTAAAGGCCTGTCATAACTCCGACTTGATTTGGAAATTCTTTTTTTATTAAGCTCGGCATCAAAACGTTACTTGCTGAAATTGCCAATCCTATGATTGCTGTTCCCAAAAACAAACTGAAGCTGCCTGCATAGGATCGTAATAAAATTCCTAGTGTGAGAATGATGACTGATCCAAAAAAACACACTTCGGTTCCAAACTTACGGGCCATTCTAGGTATAAGAGGTGAAAATAGAGCAAAAGCAAATAATGGGAGGGAAGTGATCGTTCCTGCTAAGGTATTTGAAATATGCAGGTTATCGCGTATTAAACTGACTAATGGCCCAACAGAAGTCAAAGGTGCTCGTAAATTTGCTGCGATAAATAAAATCCCGATTATCAGCATTACGGGGGCGGCTTTTGCAGATTTATTGTTTACTTTATTCATTATCATAGTTGCTCCTTAAATATTATATTTGTGTTTGTTGATAAAGAATCATGCTCGTTATGGCATTTTTAGAATAACTTTAAATAAATACGGATACTTTTTTCGGTAAGTATAGGTAAGTGCGTATATATACCATATACTTTGACATAATTAACAGTTGTTGATCTTTCCTTTCTTAAATTTATAAATCCTATACCGCTCAATTGCAAGATAATAGAAAAAAGTTGAAACAAAAGAGTATGGTTGCCATACACTTTTGCAAAATTTTTTAATCATCAAAATTTTCGTTAAAGCTTTTGACCTTTTTGATTAAAGATGATAAAAAGGTTGATAAAAATTCTAATTCTGGAGTTGAAGCATTTTGCAACTCTGCTTTAACCATGTTGTTTAAAACAGAATGGTAATACATATGATTTTTATGGGCTTTTTTGCCTTTCTCCGTTAAATTTAATGAATATCTGGATAAATTAAGATTATCAATCTCTTTGATAATAAGATCTTTTTTTTCCAGTTTTTTTAGTATTTCGGAGACAGCCCCTTTGGTTACTCCTAGAATTTCAGCCAGACCTCCCACATGGATTCCAGGATGTTCGGCAATAGCCATTATTATATGTATTTCTGAATAAAAAATAGGTACATCTGTCCCGTAGTAACGAGTTTTTTGATCAAGATCAACCAATGCAAGTGCTAACTGTAGAGAATTATATGCAATTTGATGTTTAGTATTTATAATTTTGTTCATGTTAATAGTATATGGTTGCTATACGCTTTTGTCAAGTTTACATTGAATTAGTATTTTTGCAAACATTGAAAAGGTTTTTATACTGAATTCAAGTGTTTGTAAAACTGTAAGCTTCAACAAAAGCGCAGGCAGTGGTGGAAAAAGCAGGATTATACTTTATTTTTTTACAAAAATGGCTAAAAAGGCCTGCTAATTGTGCTATAAGTGGAAATAGAGCTGGAAATATGATAAAATATATACATATTGTAAAGGCGTCTGCCTGAAATAAGAGCATGTACGTTAATTTGATTAAGGGAGGATGCGCAGTGAGAAATGATATCCATATCGTTTTGGACAGTATTGCTGTTGCAGAAGAAACACCCTTGCGGGACGATCCCCGTTGCCATGTGGTCCCCCTGCTGGTAAGACATGGAGATACCGAATGGGTGGACGGAGAAAAAAGCTTGCAGGAAATGTTTGCCATGGTGGAAGCAAGCGGGCAGTTGCCTAAAACTTCGCAGCCGGCCATCGGCAGATTTCTTGATGTATTTACAGAATTAGCTGCAGACGGTAAAAAAGTGATTGCGATCATGTTAGACGGTGTTTTGAGCGGTACTGTTCAGACAGCACGCTTAGCAGCCCGGCAGGTCATGAGTGAAATTCCCGGGTCTGATATCCGTGTCTTTGACAGTCTTACAGCAGCCTGTCCAATCAGCGGAATGGCAATGGAAGTACTCGCTTATGCTGAAACCGGCGCAACGATGGACGAGCTGGAGGAGTATCTGAAGGGCCTGATCGAGCGGACGGAAACGTATTTTTCCGTCAATACTTTAGATTATCTGCAGAAAGGCGGCCGCATAGGCGCCGTAGGCGCTTTAGTAGGTAATATTCTGGGCATACGTCCAATCGTGCACATCGATACCGCCGGCGAACTGGTCGTTGTCGATAAATGCCGTACCCGTAAGAAAGTATTGCAGCGCATGGTCGAGCTTGCCGCTGCGAATGCTCCTATAGAAGCTGTGTATGTGGCGAATGCTGAAGCTGAGGAAGACGCTGAAACTTTGCGCAAGGCAATGCTTGAATTGTTTCCCGGACTGCCTGTTCTGGTAACCGGGATCGGAACTGTTCTGGCAGCACATTTAGGACCCGGTGTTATTGGCCTTTTTGTGCGGCGGCAGCGCTGAAGAAAGGTGCAGACTTGATATGACAAGTAAACAAGAGGCGATTATCAGCGGCGAACAAATAAAAAATATGCTGTTGGGCGCTTATAAAAGTTTTGAAAAAAACTATCAATATATTAATGATTTGAATGTTTTCCCGGTACCGGACGGCGATACCGGCACTAATATGATGCATACGATGGCAGCAGTGGCCCGTGAGATCAGTCAACTGCAGAATGCGACTGTTTCCGAAGTAGGGACTATGGCAGCCCGCAGTGCAATCATGGGGGCGCGCGGTAATTCCGGCGTGATCCTGTCGCAGTTGCTGCGTGGCCTGGGAAAAGGCCTGGCCGGCAAAAAACGAGCTACCAGCAACGAGGTGGGCAAAGCTTTTCAGTTTGGTATTTTGTATGCTTACCGGGCGGTATCAAAGCCTGTTGAAGGAACGATCCTTACTGTGGCGCGTGCTATTGCCAAAGGTGCGTATCATGCTGTGCGTCAGGGTGAAGATTTTGAAGATGTTTTATGCGAGGCGTTGGAGAGCGGAAAAAAAGAACTGGCTCGTACGCCGGAACTGCTGCCGGCGCTGAAAGCGGCTGGAGTAGTTGATGCCGGCGGTCAGGGCTTGATCGTTTTCCTGGAAGGCTGTCTGGCGGGTTTCCGAGGCGAAGACGCAGGTGAGCTGCATCTGCCGCCGTCAAAGCCATCCTTCGCCAATTTTATCGAGATGGAAGTAGATTTGGAAAATCCTTATTGTACAGAATTTATCGTTAAGGAAGCTGAAGTCAAAGAGGACGTTGTACGCAGTACTCTCCAGCCTTTGGGTAATTCGTTGATTGTAGCTGTTGTCGGCGATATCGTCAAAGTGCATATCCATACCAAAGCTCCCGGGCTGGTTCTGCAGCACGGCTTGAGCTGGGGCTCTCTGCACGATATCAAGATCGACAATATGGCCGAGCAGCATCAGCATCGCGTTGTCGGTGCGCAGACGGAGAAGCACGGTCTGGCTGTACTGTCGGTGGCGGCCGGGAACGGTATTGCCAGCATCATGCATCAGCTCGGTGCAGCTGAGATCATCAGCGGCGGGCAGAGCATGAATCCGCCGGTAGAGGCGTTTATTAAAGTTATTGAAAAGGGCTCGGCGGAGCAGTACATTATTTTACCGAATAATAAAAATATTATTCTGGCGGCGGAGCAGGTCAAAAAATTATTGGGAGCAGCGCAGGTAGATTATGTGCCGACAACAAATCTGGCGCAGGGTCTGGCGGCACTGCTGCATTTTGACGCAGCTAAAACACTGCAGGAAAACAGCGCTGTGATGCGACGTGAGGCTAAGGAAGCCCACAGTGCTGCTGTCAGTATTGCTGTGCGTGACAGCGTTGTTAACGGGATAACTGTAAAAAAAGGGCAGTACATTGGTTTGCTGGAAGATAAGATCGTTTATGCCGGAGCAACTCTGGAAGAAGTCACGGCGGAAACTGTCAAGCTGGCCGGCAGCGACTGGGAATTGATCAGCCTTTATTATGGCAGTGATCTGACACAGTCTGAAGCTGATAAAATCGCCGCAGAGCTTGAAGCTCTGGACGGCGGTTGGGAAGTTACAGTTTTTGACGGAGGTCAGCCGCTTTATCCGCTGCTGCTGTCGTTAGAATAAAAAATAGTGATCAGCAGGCCCTGCCGTGCGCGGGGCTTGTTTTATATTGTGGGAATGAGGGGAAGCAATGCAGGAGATCATGATCGCGATCGTTTTGGGGATCGCCGTAGGTTGCAGTGACCTTTTAAATTATAATGTGAAAAAATGGCTCAGCCGGTTTTCTACAGTCAGTCTGTTTATCATGCTGTTGTGTCTGGGTGCTAAGATCGGCTGTGATGCAGAGCTTTTGGGCAAACTGGACCAGTTGGGCGGCAAATCTCTGGTCATGGCAGTTTTTATCATTGGCGGCAGCGTGCTGATGCTGTGGCTGGTGCTGAAGCTTTTTGCAAAAACGGCAGCCCGGGCGGAAGGGAGCGATGAATAATGGTTTATGCTATTTTTACATTTATCGCTTTAGGAATCGCCGGCGGATATTTCTTTTTGGGATTGGAACATAAAGACCTGCTGGACGAGATTTTGATGTCGGCTTTGTATTTTATGGTTTTTGTTGCCGGTATCGAAATCGGCGGAAACAGGCATATTATAAAAAAAATCTGCAATCCGCAGAGTATTCTGCTGGCAGTTGCCATTCCAACGGCTGTAACTATCGGCAGTTTAGGCGGTGCGGCTCTTTCAGCCTTCGTGACCGGGATGGAAATGCGGGACGCGCTGCTTGTCGGCAGTGCTTTAGGCTGGTACAGCCTTTCCTCTGTAGTTATCAGTACGCTGTATAGTGTTGAGATCGGGACGATCGCCTTTTTAGCTAATATGCTGCGTGAAGTACTGGCATTTTTAGCCATACCGCTTTTGGTAAAAATCAATAAATTCCTGGCTTTGGCGCCATCAGGAGCTGCGACTATGGATTCCGGTCTGCCGGTGGTTATCAAATATACCAATATCAATGTCGGGCTATTCGCCTTTATCAACGGCCTGCTGCTGACGCTGCTGGTACCGGTGCTGCTTTCAGTACTGATGCCTGGTCAGTAAAAAAGAAATCCCGCGCTTGTTTTAAACAAGCGCGGGATTATTGTTTTTAGTAGAAAAATTCGTTGTTTTTGTAAATGTCTTTTATCGGCGCCAGCTTCTGGGCGATCAGGGCCTGAGCCTGCTGAGGCAGTGAGCGGGCCTGCTGAGGGCAGATAGTAGTGCAGCGCAGGCACAGGATACATTTTTGGGGGTCAGTTGTGTGCGGCTGCCCGCTGGGGATAGCCTGAGTTGGGCAGGTGGCCGAGCAAAGACCACAGCGGATACAGGAATCGCTGACCTGAGGTACGACGGGCATAGGCTGCCAGTCTTTATAAGGACGATTGCCGGGGATATTTGTCAGCGCTGGCGCCTCTGTTAACGGCTTAGCGGAGATTTTTTTGGCAAAGTCAGTTAATTGTGCCAGATCGTCAGCATCAGGCCGGCCGGCGGCGATACTGCGCAGCATCGAATGTTCGGACAGTACGGCTGCTGCGGCGATCACACGGAAGGATTGACTGGTCAGACTATCGCTCAGCTCCAGCAAGGCATCTTCGTAGGCGCGGTTGCCATAAGCTGCTACAGCAATGGCGCTGGTATTCTGACCGTGCAGAGCGGTCAGCTGCTGCAGTGCAAAAGCTGGAACTCTGCCGCCGAAAACCGGTACGGCGACAACGATGATATCATCAGCAGCGAAAGTATACTGTGCCAAAGCAGGTAAAGACAAATCTATTTCTGTAAATCCGTCTGTATCAGCCAGAGCACTGGTAAGTGCCAGGGCTGCTTTTTTGGTACCGCCTGTAGGACTGAAATAAGCTGTATATATTTTTGCTGGTTTGCCGGTTATTGCTGTCATAAGACCGCCTCCTTCAGGGTTATGCTTCTGATTTTATTATGAGGCTTACAGTCTGGGCTGTCAACAAGCCGTCTTACCGCAGGATCTGGAGATATTTGTTTTCAAAGTCATTTAAAGGCAGAGGTTTACTGAATAAATAACCCTGCACCTCATTGCAGCGCAATTCCTTTAAAATATCCAACTGTTCCAGTGTTTCCACGCCTTCGGCAATCAATTTGATACCGAGATCAGAACAAATGACAGCCAGAGAACGGATAAGGATACGTGCCTTTTGGTTTTGTGCCAGTGTTTTTACCAAACTGCGGTCTAATTTTAAAATATCGAAATTGATAGTAGTGAACAGCGAAAGACTGGCGTTGCGAACGCCGAAGTCATCAATGGAAATAGAGAAACCATATTCCTTCAGTTTTTCCAAAGCCTGGCTGAAAACAAGCTGATTATCGACTTCGGCAGTTTCGGTGACTTCCAGTTCCAGCAGGCTGATGTCGATATTATGCTTGGTGATAAGAGCTAATAGCTGATCGGCCAGGAAATGGTAAGACAGAGTGCTGCGTGAAAGATTGATAGAAACGGGTTTGACCCGTAGTTTTCTTTCTTTCCAGATATTGATCTGCTTACAGACTTCTTCAAAAACATAAAGATCCAGCATTTTTATCAGTCTTGCTTCTTCCAGGATCGGAATAAAATTATTGGGGGCAATGATTTCTCCGGCCTGATTTATATAACGGATCAAAGCTTCAGAACCGATAAATTCCTCGGTATCCAAAGAAATTTTAGGCTGGAAATAAATGCAGAACTGTCCGGCTGTCAGTGCTTCCTGCAGAGCGCTGTAATTGGCCAGATTGAGGATATCATCTAAATTATGCCGATAGCGGCTTGTTTTTTCTTTGCCATAATAAAATTTTTTCTTATCCGTATACATAGCGCTGTCAGCCTGCTGCAGCAGGCTGTTTAAATCGCTGGGGGATTTGACCCAGCAGCTGCCTGTAGCGATGGAGAAGGGCAAGTTAGTTTTTTTACAGAAAATATTACGCAGCAGGTTAAATTTTTCATAAAAATCGGTTTCTGTCAGATCATAGGTAATAATAACAAACTCATCACCGCCGATGCGGAAAAGTTCGTCGGGTTTAAAAAGGTTGAAGACTTTGGCTACAGTTGTTATAAGGATTTTATCACCCTGGTGATGGCCGTAAAAATCATTGATTTCCTTCATACCGTTGATATCGATATAAATAATGCCGGCAGAAGCATATTGTCCCGGCCTGAACTGACTGAGCACGTCCATAAAAGCGTTTCTGTTCAGCGCGTTCGTCAGCAGATCGTGGTAGCTGAGGCGATGCAGCATATCGACATGATTCCGATGTCTGATCGCATAGGAAAGAAAAATGGACATGGAAAGCAGCAAATAAGAAGAGTTTTTGATTTTTTCACTGTCGTAATTATCGATGCCGATATAGCCTGCCAGCTTGTTATCCAAAAAAATAGGCGCAGCGATCAAAGAGGTGATTTCCTGGGCGTGCAGCGTGGCATAAGCCGCCGGATTAGTCTTTTGCAGCTGTTCGACATCGTCGATGATGATACAGTCGTTTTTTTCAAAAAACGGCAGCCAGTCGGAAATCAATGACAGATCGAGCTGCTGCAGCTTCTCCAGCTGCGGCGAGATCCCGGGAGCTGTCCATTCATGTGTGTTGTTCATCAACTCGTCTTTGATTTCAAAAACATAAGCACGGTCAGAAACTAGAAATTCGCCGATCTGGGTCAAGACAGCATTGATCGTCTGATCGAGGTTATCGACGGCGTAAAGCATTCGGACACAGTTGGTAATTAAGGTCTGGACATCAAGCATATTTTTCAGTTCCTGCTTTTGCAGTTCAAGTTCTGTTATATCAAAAGCTATTTCCATGCGTGCAGTTTTGCCGCGCCATTGGATTATTTTATCCTTGAGTAAAAAGTGTCTGCCGATAGAGGGATTTGTGAATTCCCAGGTATAAAAATTATCATCGCACAGTCTGTCGTTGGTACAGAATTCGCAGGGTGAAGTTTTACCCTGTAAAACTTCATAGCATTTTTTGTGCTTGTAGTTTTCCAGATGCAGTGTCTGGCAGCCGGTCTGATTGACAAACAGCAGCTCGTAGGTTTCTGGATCGGAAACATAAACAAGTTCCGATATTTCATTTAACAGACTGAGGGTATTGATATCTCTTTTCATGTTTATCACCTAAATATTATTGATTGTTATTTAAAAATATTATATCATAAAAATAAAAGTATACATATCTTTATATTTATTAATATTATGATAAAAATATAATTTGTAACAATAAAAAACAGACGTCTTAAAAGACGTCTGTTTAAATTATATTTAGACGGTAGTTTTTTTTGCCTGTTTTAAGCTCAGGCCGATACGGTTACGTTGTTCGTCGATGCTGATGATGACCGGCTCGATCACATCGCCGACGCTGATAACGTCCAGAGGGTGGTGAAACCGGCTGTTGGATAATTCGCTGCGGTGAATCAGACCGCTGGTTTTTAGGCCGATATCTACGAAAACTCCGAAATCGACAACATTTTGGACTGTTCCTTTGACAACGCTGCCGATCTCCAAATCGCTCAGTTTTGCTACCTTTTTGCGTGTCAGCGGTGCCGGAGCATCTTCGCGCGGATCGCGCCCCGGCCGGGCCAGGGCTTCCAGGATATCAGTTACAGTCGGCAGGCCGGCGTTCAGTTTGACGGCAATTGCAGAGGCGTCGGCTTTAGCTGCCGCTTCCTGAACAGCGATGTCATTACAGTGTTTCAGGTCAAAGCCAAGCTCTGCCAGGATCTGCTCTGCTAAGGTATAGCTTTCAGGGTGGACGGAGGTATTGTCTAAAGGATTTTTAGCCTGGGCGATACGCAGAAAGCCTGCGCATTGAGTAAAGGCTGCCGGACCCAGACGGGCAACTTTTAAAAGTTCCTTACGGCTGGTAAAGGCACCGTTATCGTCACGGTAGGCAATAATATTTTTGGCGACGGTGCCGGAAATGCCTGCTACGTATGAAAGCAGCGCGGGAGAAGCTGTATTCAGCTCGACGCCGACGTGGTTGACGCAGGACTCGACAACAGTACCTAAGGTCGCAGTGAGTTCCTTTTGATTGACATCATGCTGATATTGACCAACACCAATAGCCTTGGGCTCTATTTTGACAAGCTCTGCCAGAGGGTCCTGTACACGGCGGGCAATGGATACCGCTCCGCGCAGGGAAACGTCCAGATCTGGCAGCTCTTCGCGGGCCAGCTTGGAGGCAGAATAAACAGAAGCGCCTGCTTCGCTGACGATCAGGTAAGCAATATCAAGATGGTATTTTTCGATCATCTGGGCCGTAAACTCCTCTGTTTCAAAAGAAGCAGTTCCGTTGCCGATAGCTACCAGGGTCACTTTATGCCTGGTCACCAGATCCATAAAGCCGGCTTCCGCCTGTTCACGCTGATGCTGGCTGCCGGTGATATACAGCGTATTGATCGCCAGTGTACGTCCGTTGGGATCAATAACGGCTGCTTTACAGCCGGTGCGGTAACCGGGATCGAGACCTAAAACAGTATGCCCGGCAATAGGCTGCTGCAGCAGCAGCTGCCGCAGGTTGGCGGCAAAGACAGAAATAGCCTGTTTTTCTGCTTTTTCCGTCAGTTCGTTACGCAGTTCCCGCTCCAGCGAGGGAAACAGCAGTCTTTTGTAGCTGTCGGCAACAGCATTTGTATAAAGCTCGTTCCAAACTGTGTGCGGCTGGATTTTCAGTTTTTGAGCCAGTTTAGTCAGCATGACATCCGCAGGATAATTTAGGGTGAGCTTCAGACAGTTTTTGCTTTCACCGCGGTTCAAGGCTAAAATGCGGTGCGGCGGCAGCTGACGTACCGGTTCGGAATATTCTTTATACATCAGGTAATCCTGCCCTTCGGTTTCGTCAACTGTCAGCGTTGAAGCGAGTTCGGCACCTTTCCAAAGTTCTTTGCGGATCAGTTCGCGGATATCGGCGCGGTCGGAAATATTTTCGGCAACTATGTCGGAGGCCCCGGCCCAGGCTTCGGAAACAGAGTTGATACCTTTTTCAGGATCTACATGCAGGCTGGCCAGCTTGTCTAAGGTCATTAGCGGCTGGGATTGAGCCATGATCAGTTCTGCCAGCGGCTCCAGTCCGCGTTCACGGGCTATCTGTGCCCGGGTACGTTTTTTAGGACGGTAAGGCAGATAAAGATCTTCCAGCTCCTGCATTTTGACAGCAGCTTTGATCTGGCTTTCAAGTTCAGGGGTCAGTTTTTCCTGTGAAGTTATTGATTCCAGTATTTCCTGACGGCGTTCTTCCAGATTACGCAGATATTGAGCACGTTCGCTGATCATACGGATTTGTTCTTCGTCCAGCGATCCGGTCACTTCCTTGCGGTAGCGGGCGATAAAGGGATAGTATTACCGCTGTCCAGCAGTTCTAGAGTTGCGGCTGCCTGCTGCGGTCTGACCGACAGTTCGCCGGCAATTATTTGTTCAATGGTCATGGGTCTACCTCTTTCTTGTGTATAATAATTATAAAATTCGCTTTTAATTGCCAAAATCCTTGTGGAAGGTTTGTGAAATATGTTTAAACAGCTGCAATTAAAGGATATTAAATATTGACAGGAAAGTTTTTCTTTATTATAATTTAGTAAATAATAGATAAAGATTATCTAAAACTAAACAGGCAATAAATGCCGGACAAAAAACATTTCAACCAAGGAGGTAAATCATGTTAAACAACCAAGAACTGACCGCCCTGCTGCGTCAAAACGGTTATAAAGTCACTCCGCAAAGATTGGCAGTTTATGAAGCGCTGGCTAATACCAAGCAGCATCCCAGTGCTGAAATGCTGTTCGGTACCCTGCAGCCTAAATATCCTTCCATGAGTTTTGCTACGGTTTATAAGACCGTCGAGATTCTCAATAAACTGGGACTGATACAGATCATCAATACCGGCGAGGACAGTTTCCGCTATGATGCTGATATCAGCGAGCACAGCCATGTGCAGTGTACTGTCTGCGGCCGTGTCGATGATGTACCGGCTCTCAATGACCGGTCTCTGGTCGTAAAGGTGGAAGAAGCAAGCGGTTACAGTATCGACAAACACCAATTTTATTTCTTTGGCGTTTGTGAGAAGTGCCGTAAAAAACACTGAAATTAGAGAAATGTTTATGTTGCCCCGACTGTACAGTCGGGGCTTTTTTATTAAGAACACAGAGTTTTTATTGTATGATAATATAGAATATTGTTAGTGTATAATTACAATGAACAGCTATAATTAAAATTATGGCTCTGTTTTTATAAAAATTTACTTTTTTGTCAAAGCAGAAAGTATAAAGTTTTGATATAATATATAGGAGCAAAAATCATTATAGAAGATGAGGAGGAGTCGGGGATGACGATTGCGAAGCATCTTGAACATACTTTATTAAAACCTGAGGCAACTGTCGAGGATATTATGCAGCTTTGCAGCGAAGCCCGGAAATACGGGCTCTTTGGCGTTTGTGTGAATCCGTGTTATGTGGGGCTGGCCAGACATCTGCTGAGCGATACGAACGTCAAGGTTGTGACAGTAGTAGGGTTCCCGCTGGGAGCTACATTTTCTGAGGTCAAGGCTCTGGAGACAAAAATGGCGGTCGAAGCGCACGCTGATGAAATAGATATAGTCATGAACGTATCGGCATTTAAGACCGGTGATTATGCTGCTGTAGTCAGTGATATCCGCAGCGTAGTCGAGGCGGCCAGTCCGTTTCCGGTCAAGGTGATCATTGAAGCCTGCCTGCTGACAGACGCTGAAAAGTGTACGGCCTGTCGTTTAGTAGCCGAAGGCGGTGCGGCGTTTGTCAAGACCAGTACGGGTTTTAACAAGGGAGGCGCTACTGTCGATGACGTAAAGCTGCTGGCAGCCGAAGCAGAAAAGTATGGTCTCAAAGTCAAAGCCGCCGGAGGTATCCGCGACGCGGAAGCTGCGCAGGCTATGCTGGCTGCAGGAGCTGAACGTATTGGAACCAGTGCCGGGCACAAAATCGCGGCAGGCGAAGCATGAGCAGTGAGTTTGAAATCACGATTCTGGCCAGCGGCAGTAAAGGCAATGCCGCGGTGATACGTGCCGGAGAGCAGGCTTTTCTGGTAGATGTCGGCATCAGCTGCCGCCAGCTGACGGAACGTCTGCATCAGGCAGGCATGAAGCCTGAAGATTTGACGGGCGTACTGTTGACACATGAGCATAACGACCATGTAAAGGGACTGCCTGTTTTTTGCCGTAAATACCGTCTGCCGGTGTTTGCCAATGAAAGGACCTGGCAGTATATGCCGAAAAAAAGTGAAATGGAACGCAGCTGTTGCCGCTTACTGCCCAAAAAACTGAGCAGCGGCAGTTTGGAAATAATCCCTTTTGCCGTCCCGCATGACGCAGCCTCTACAGTAGGCTATGTTTTTAAAAGCGGCGGCAGTAAATGTACATATCTCACCGACGTAGGCTTTGTGACAGACGAGGTGCGTCAGAATATAGCTGATGCTGACGTAGTGGTGCTGGAAGCCAACCACGATGAAGATATGCTGAAAAATGGCAGTTATCCGCAGATACTCAAGCAGAGGATTCTGGGAACACGCGGGCATTTATCCAATGTTTCGGCAGCCTGGCTGCTGGCGCATATGGAGCGCCTTCCGGAAGAGGTTTTTCTGGCGCATCTGAGCCAGGAAAACAATTTGCCTTCCCTGGCCCTGCAAACGGTGCGGGGTATTCTGGACGCTAACGAAGTTGGCGCGGATACAAAAATTTATATCACATCGCAGGAAAACATAGTAAAAAATTATGATTGAGGAGTGTTGAGATGGAGAGAAGCTTTATGAAAAAAACCATGAATATCTTTTTCTGTGCTCTGCTGGGAGCTGCTGTACTTATAGGCGGCTGCAGTGATAACAATAAGGCTGAGGCAGTAAAGGAACAGAAAACTGCTGCTGCGGCACAGAAAGATGCCAGCCTTTCCGGTGCCCGTAACACGCCGATCGTAGCGGCGGCTAAAAAAGTAGGTCCGGCAGTAGTTGGCATCACTAATAAAGCCTATGTGCGCGATATTTTTAATCGAGTGCAGCTGACGGAACGCGGCACAGGTTCCGGCGTTATTTATGACAAGTCCGGTCTGATCGCGACTAATAACCATGTTGTAGAAGGCGCTTCAGAAATCATCGTCAGCCTGACGGACGGACGCAGTGTCAAAGGCAAGGTATTGGGGGCCGATGCGGCAACTGATCTTGCCGTAGTAAAGATCGACGAAAACAATCTTCCTGTTGCCGATTTCGGTGATTCCTCAACTTTACAGGTCGGCGAACCCGCTATTGCTATTGGTAATCCGCTGGGGCTGGAGTTCCGCGGCAGTGTCACAGCCGGTGTAATCAGCGCTTTGAACCGTTCCATCCAGTTAGGGGAACGTAAATTTGACCTGATCCAGACTGATGCGGCGATCAATCCCGGCAATTCCGGCGGTGCGCTGGTCAATGCGGAAGGGGAGGTCGTAGGTATCAATTCTGCGAAGATCGCTGTTTCCGGTGTCGAAGGCATCGGGTTTGCTATCCCCATCAATTCGGCCAAACCGATTTTGGATGAACTGGCTAAAAAAGGTCGTGTAGTGCGTCCGTATATTGGCGCCAGCCTGGTCGATAAGGATATTGCCAACCGTTACGGTTTTGATATCGACCTGCATGACGGTATTTTTGTTATGAAGGTTTGGGAAGGCAGTCCTTCGGCTAAAGCCGGCCTGCGTCCCGGCGATATCATTCTCAAGTTCAATGGTGAGAAGATCGATAAAGTAGTAGAGCTGCGCGGCAAGCTGGCTGAGCTGAAAGTCGGCGACAGTGTGGATGTTGTTGTTCTGCGCGGCGGCGCTGAAGAAACGATCCACATGACACTGGAAGAGATTCCTGAGGAAAACCGTTAAATGAAGATCACCATTGCCTGTGTGGGTAAGATCAAGGAAAAGTATCTGACGGCGGGGATCGAAGAATTTACAAAACGGCTGCAGCCGTTTTGTAAATTGGAAACGATCGCTATTGGAGAAGAGAGAATGCCGGAAGATCCATCGCCGGCCTTAAAAGAACAGGTGCTGGGCAGAGAAACAGAACGTTTGCTGGCAGTGCTCCCGGAAAATTCGTATGTGATTTTACTGGATGTTAGTGGCAAGGCCGTAAGTTCACCGGAGCTGGCCGCCAAAATAGAGAAGCTGGCCTTAGCGGGCAGCAGCCATATCACCTTTGTGATCGGCGGTGCTTTTGGTTATACGGATGCATTGCGGCATCGGGCTGATGAGCGTATTTCTTTTTCCAAAATGACTTTTACCCATCAAATGATCCGCCTGCTGCTGGTAGAGCAGATTTACCGTGCGTTTAAAATCAGCCGCGGCGAAAAATATCACTGGTAAGTAAACAGCCCTGATAATTTATCAGGGCTGTTTTTTGATAAAAAATAAAAAGTTTTATTTGACATAGAGCAAACTCTAAGGTTTATGATACAATTAAGAAAGAATGATTTGATGCTTGGAGGGATACTATGCGAAGCTGCAAGAAATATCTGCTGCTGCTGGGTCTGCTGTTGATGGCTGCGGTCGGAGGCTGTGGCGGGATCGGGTATGAAGAAACGGATGAAAATAAGCCGGTTACGATTAAAGGACCGGAAGGCTTGCCTACTAATCCTAAAATACTGATTGCTTATTTTTCACATACTGGGAATACAGAACTGGCCGCCTGGCAGATACAGGCTGCGGTCGGGGGACAGCTGTTTGCCATTCAGACTGAGGTGCCTTATCCGCAGGATAAAAGTGAATGCGGTAAAATAGCTAAACAGGAACTTGCAGGTAATGAACGGCCTCCTCTGGCGGCGGATTTAGCCGATATTTCCCAGTATGATACGATTTTCATCGGTTATCCTGTCTGGTATGGAACAACGCCTATGGCCGTGCGTACTTTTTTAGAAGCGCATGATTTTTCAGGTAAAGTGCTCGTACCGTTTTGTACCAGTAAAAAAAGCGGTATCGAAAAGAGCCTGGATGCTATAGCCACAAGCTGCCCGCAGGCGGATATAACAAAAGGACTGGCTCTGCAGGATATCGGGACCGGGAAGATGCAGCGACTGATCAGCAGCTGGCTGGAAGGTGTACGCGGCGAAATAGATACGTTTGGTAAAAAGCGGACGGCACAATGATTTGCAGATAAATAAAATACCTGTGCTGACTTTTAAAGTCAGCACAGGTATTCTTTTACATATAATGCTTATCAGGCATTGGCGGGGATGATCTGATTGATGCAGGCGATGGCGTTCAGCGTACGTGGAAAACCAATATAGGGCAGGCACTGGGTAACTGCGTCCAGCATCAGTTCTTTATCGTTGCCGACATTGAGATTGGCCTGTACATGGGCTTTGACCTGAGGTTCCGCACCGCCGATAGTGCTGATAGCGCATAAGGTGATCAATTCCCGCATTTGCAGATCAAGGCCGTTTCTGGTGTAGGTATCGCCAAAGCAGAACTCTGAAAGATAATTGGCTATATGTTTTTGATTAGCCGGCGCGTTTTTGTGCATGGCGGCAATGTGTTCTATTCCGAAAATCTCACCCTGTACTTTAAAGCCGTCGTCAAAACGGGTGGCTTCGGTAACAGTACTCTGGTTTGCCAGCGGCATTTTAATGCCCTGTTTTTTAAAAACTTTATTGGTGATTTCCAAAGCGCCGACCGTTTTGGGAAAGCCCACATAGGGAGCGCACTGATAAAGTGTTTCTTTTATTTCTACCGGGGTAGCGCCGGCTTCCAGTGCGGCCTGCACTTGTGCAGGCAGGCTGTCTAAAGTCTGGCTGGCGGTAAGTGCGGTGATCGTCAGCAGTTCACGTTGTTTGTCGGTCAGCTTACCACGGGAATAAACGTCGCCGTAAATGAAATTGTCCATGGTCTGAGCAAAATCCGGGTCGGTGGCGGCAAGTTTGTTTTTGGCGCTGCCGAAAAGATGCGCCTGTTTTTGCTGTGCTGTTTCAATCCTGTTTTTTGAAGCGGCACACACGCTCATTTTGCCAATTGTAAAGGTCATCCCCCCCAGCAGCAGGGATGTCATCAGGAACATGGAAATAAAGTTTTTCATAGGTCTGCCTCCTCTTGTTTTTGATTTTGTAACGGATGGTTTTTCTGATAAATGTCAGTACGGTAGTTTTCTATTTTGATATCTATTCTGGCTAAGGTTTGCTGGATAAATTCCAATTTTTCCTGCAGCACTTCCCGCTGCAGTTCTAAAATATCCTTACGGGCTTCCAGCGAGGTGTCGCCGAGCTGTGACAAGGCGACATATTCTATCAAAGTTTCCGGGGAGAGACCGGCTGACCGCATGGTTTTTATAAATTCTATCCAGCAGAGGTCTTTGGAAGTGTATTCCCGGGTCCCGCCTTTATTGCGGGCGACAGGTGGGATAAGCCCGATCCGTTCGTAATAACGCAGAGTATTGGGTGTCAGCGAAGTCTGTTTGCCTGCTTCGGTAATATTCATAAAAATCACCTCCTGTAACTTTTAAATTCATTCTAGCGTTTGGAGTTAACTTCAAGTCAAGCGTTTTCTGAAAAAAATTAGCCGGCCTGTTCGATATAGATCAGTGTATAATAGAAACAAGTGAAGCTCTAAGCAGTTTATCAAAAAGAGGAGGGATGACGAATGATTATCAGTGCCAGCCGGCGAACTGATATTCCTGCTTTTTATTGGGAATGGTTCCAAAAGCGGCTGCAGGAACAGTATGTACTGGTACGCAATCCTCTGAACCTTCATCAGGTAAGCAGGATTAGCCTGCGGCCGGAGGTCGTGGATGGGTTGGTTTTCTGGACAAAAAATCCAGAACCGATGCTTAAGCAGCTGTCAGTTCTGGATGCGTATGCTTATTATTTTCAATTTACGCTCAATGCGTATGCTGCTGACGTAGAAGCAGCTTTACCGCCATTGGCGGTGAGGATAGAGATATTTCGGCAGCTGGCGCAGAAGATAGGTGCGGAAAGAATGATCTGGCGCTATGACCCGATCCTGTTAAGTGCACGCTATGACCTGCAGTATCACGCAGCGGTTTTTGAGGAACTGGCAGCGCAGCTGGCCGGCAGCACGAAAAAATGTATTATCAGTTTCCTTGATTATTATCCTAAGATCAAGGCAGGTCTGCATCAGGCAGGGCTGAGAGGCCTGAGTGAGGACGAGCAGCGGCGGCTTGCGGCCGTAATGTCCCAAACAGCCCGGCAATATGGTCTGCAGCTGGAAACCTGTGCGGAAGCTATAGAATTAGCTGATCTGGGGATTGGGCATGCCAGTTGCATCGACGCAGAGCTGCTTGGCCGTGTGAGCAGGTGCCGCCTTGATACAGTCAAAGATAAAAATCAGCGCGGTGAATGCGGCTGTGCCGCCAGTATCGATATCGGCGCCTATAACACCTGTCTGCATGGCTGCATTTATTGTTATGCCAATGACAGCCGCAGACAGCTGCAGCAGATTACGGCTGGAAATAGCAGTTCGCCGCTGCTGTGCAGTGAGCTGGAGCCTGCGGATAAGGTTACGGAAAGAAACTTGCGGGCGCTGCGGTCACTGCAGGCAGAGCTTTTTTAAATAACGGTTTTGTTGTCAGACGGCCGGTATTAATTTTTTGAAAAAGCCGCTTGACTTGGAGTTAACTCCATTGGATATGATACAGATAAGGAACGGAAGTTCCGGCATTTTAGTTATGAGTGGGCGCAATAAAAAGCAGGTGATTTGGCGGTTCTGCAGCAGTGCGGACTGCGTTTTCAGCTACAACGAATTTGAGCGCAGAACGATGTGAGAATGTGATAGAAAAGGAGTGTGTTGAGAATGTCGGAAGAAAAATTAAGCGTGTTTCCCATGGGTGAAAAAAATGATGCCTATGCCCGGTATTTTGTGGGGCAGAGCTATTTGAAGATGCTGACAACAGAAGGAGTGGTTATTGGCAATGTTACTTTTGAGCCCGGCTGTCGCAATAATTGGCATATCCATCATCAAGGCGGGCAGATACTGCTTGTCACAGGCGGACGAGGTTATTATCAGGAGTGGGGGAAACCGGCCAGGGAGCTGAACGCTGGTGATGTGGTTAATATCCCGCCTGAAGTGAAACACTGGCATGGAGCGGCTCCTGACAGCTGGTTTGCACACCTTGCAGTCGAAGTGCCCGCCGCGGGGGTGTCCAATGAGTGGCTGGAACCGGTAACAGATGCAGAATATGGAAATTTGAAATAAAGGAGCAAAAATAATGCTGGGTAAATTTGTTTATTCCAATCCTACCAAATTGTATTTTGGCGAAAATTCATTAGAAAATCTGCCGCAGGAATTGGCATGCTATGGTAAAAATGTCATGCTGGTATATGGAGGCGGCTCGATTAAGAAAAACGGTATTTATGAAAACGTAGTCAAGCTTTTGAGAGTCAGCGGCAAAACAGTTTTTGAGGATGCAGGTGTAATGCCTAATCCCACACTGGAAAAATTATATGAAGGCTGCAGGATAGCCAAAGAAAACAAGGTCGATTTGATCCTGGCAGTCGGCGGCGGTTCTGTCTGTGATTATGCCAAGGCTGTTTCAGTTTCCGCTTACTGCGAAACTGATCCATGGGAAAAATATTATCTGCGGATGGAAGCGGTGGATAATAAGATTATCCCGGTTGGCTGTGTTCTGACTATGGTTGGTACAGGTTCGGAGATGAACGGCGGCTCAGTTATTACCAATCATGCGGCTAAAGCTAAAATCGGGCGGGTGTTTGGTGATAATGTGTTCCCCAGATTTTCGATACTTGATCCGACTTATACTTTTACGCTCCCGCGTTATCAAATGGTTGCCGGATTTTTTGATATCATGTCGCATATTTTGGAACAGTATTTTTCCGGAACTGACGACAATACTTCCGACTATCTTATGGAAGGCTTGCTGCGTTCGCTGATCCACAGTTCCAGGATCGCTGTGCAAAGCCCTGAAGATTATGAAGCGAGAAGCAATATTATGTGGATCGCTACATGGGCCTTGAATACTCTGGTAGCTAAGGGAAAGTCGACAGACTGGATGGTGCATATGATCGGTCAGTCGATCGGCGCTTACACTGACGCTACGCACGGAATGACTCTGGCCGCTGTGTCGCTGCCTTATTACAGGCACATCATGCCGTACGGACTGGCGAAATTCAAACGCTTTGCCATCAATGTATGGGATGTGCGTCCTGAGGGGAAAACTGATGAACAGATAGCTCAGGCAGGCCTTGCGGCGATGGAAAGCTATATGAGGGAGCTGGGACTTGTACTTAACGGCAGGGAACTTGGCGTCGATGAAACGATGCTTGACGGGATCGCTCAGGGTTCGTTTATTCTTGAGGGCGGTTATAAAGTGCTGACTAAAGAAGAGATCGTTGAGATATTGAAGGAAACGCTGAAAGCCTAAAAAAACAGAGCTTGCATTTATGCAAGCTCTGTTTTTTTAGGGCAGGCGTTCCAGTTTGATAGTGAAATCATTATCGAAAGCGGCCAGTTTTTCAATACCGCTTTCAACAGTACCAAGTTCAATGAGGCTGTTGGCATAACCGTAATCACGGTAAAAAAATGCCAGATTACCCCAAGGTGCATAATAAGCAAAACTGCCTGTTTGAGGATCAAAACCGGCAGGAGCGCCATGTGTGTCCAGGCGCCGCGGCAGATAAGCTACCTTTTCGGTATTATTAAAATCTTTGCAGGTCAGTTCCAGCGGCAGCAGGCTCAAAAAATCCTCTGCAGCTCTGGTGCCATTGAGTTTAAGGATAAGCTCGTCTTGGTTGGCGAGTGTCAGCCTGATGCGTTGGACTGCGTCTGTTGGAGCAGTCTGAGCTGCGTTAGTTGTTGTCTGGTCGATTTTGGCATTGGTGCCGGACGTGCTGCTGCAGGCAGCCATAGTAAAGCTCAGTAATAAAGTAAGCGTCAGGGCCAGAGTTTTCAGCATGGTATTTCCTCCGTTTCTCTGTTTGTAAGTTGCAAATAGATAGGGTCTGCCGTTGCTTATACGGCTTCTATATGTGAGTTTATATGCTGGAGTCTGCTTCAGGTCAAGCGTTTTTTGTAGATTTTTTGCAAACTGCTTGACTGTGAGTCAACTCCAGCCCTTACAATGAAAGCAATACAGGAAAGGAGCGGTAAAAATGGTTAAGGATTTTAAACGCTGGACGACGCAGCTTGCGGCGACGGTTTTGTATAATGGGCGTGGTGCCGCCAATCTGCTGGGGGCCGATATGACCTGGAAAAATGTTTGTCTGCCCGGAGTTAATTGCGGCTATTGCCGCTATGCAGAAGCCGGATGTCCCTGGGGGCTGACGCAGCATACCCTGACCGGTTTTACTTTACCTTTGGGCTGGCGGGTTTGGGGGCTGCTCATCTTGTGCGCTCTGTTTTTGGGACGGATGATCTGTGGCTGGCTGTGTCCGTTTGGCTGGGCACAGGAGCTTTTAGATAAGCTGCCGATGTTGAAGCTGTCTAAAAATAAAATTACATACTATTTAAGTTATTTTAAATATGTGGTTCTGCTGCTGTTTGCCTGCGATCTGTATTTCTTTGATCTGCATGGTCTGGACTGGCGTTGGATCATTGGACTTTTGGCTGCTGCGGCGCTGTTTATCTATCGGCCTTTTTGTCGTTTTTTCTGTCCGTTGGGAGCTTTTTACAGCCTGTTTAACAGGATCGCCGTTTTTGGCATGCAGGTAGATTCGCGTAAATGTACCGCCTGCCAGCGCTGCGTACGCAGTTGCTTGATGGATTGTAAACGGGTAGGCGACAGGGAATGTATTGTCTGCGGTAAATGCAGACAGTCCTGCCCGACCGAAGCCATTTCTCTGGGCTGCAAATATTAAAGAAGAAATAAAATAACCTGCCGTATGCAGGTTATTTTGTGTTTTTTCTACATCAACAGTCCGGCACAGCCGGCTAAAAGCATCAAGGGAATAGCGCTCAGGTTACGGTAGTAATGCAGATAAAAAAGCAAAGCCGTCAGCAATGTCGGCCAGAATTTGAAATAGGTCAGCAGATTTTCCATTGCGGCGGTTCCGGCTGCGGGGAAAAATGTTATCCGCATAAAAAAGAAAACTGCGGTCAGCATCAAGGCGATAACTGAAGGCCGCAATCCATTGAGGATACCTTGTACAGCCAGCGAAGAGTTGAACTTTTGGAGAGAACGGGCAACGATGGCGACAAGAATGAAAGATGGCAGGCTGACGCTGAAAGTAGCTACAAAAGAACCAAGCAGGGCATGCCAGAATTCAGGACCGCAGACCCTGGCCCCTACATATGTAGCCGTATTGACAGCGATAGGGCCGGGGGTGATCTGAGAAATAGTGATGATCCGTGCATATTCAGCTGCGGGGATCCAGCCGCGTCCGACGACTTCCTGCTGAATGATACTGATCATTGCCAGACCGCCGCCGAAAGAAAAAAGACCGATTTTGAAAAAGACAGTGAATAATTCCCAATAAAGCATCATTTTGTATCACTTCCCAGATATTTAGTGGCGCAGTAACCAAGCGCTGAGGCCAGCAGAACGATTATGGCAATGTCGAGACTGAAAAAATAGATCCCAAGCAGTGAAAAGGCCAGAATGAACCAGCCAAAATTGTTTTTGATGGAATAGGGAATCAGTTTCAGAGTTGCTGCGATCAATAAAGCTGTGATAGCAGAATTGATACCGTCAAAAAATTTCAATATATTGGGGTACTGGTCAAAACCACTGGAGGTGAAAGCCGTGACGATGACGAAAATAATGACGAAAGAAGGCAGGACGACGCCGATAGTTGCTACCAGTGATCCTTTAAGTCCCCCCAGCCTGTAGCCAAGAAAGGTAGAAGCATTGACGGCAATAACGCCGGGCAAAGACTGCGAGAGCGCAAGAACGTCAGTAATGTCTTCATCCCTGATCCATTTTTGTTTTTCAACAAATTCGTCACGTATCAGCGGTATCATTGCCGGCCCGCCGCCGATCGTGAACAGGCCGATCTTAACAAAAACAAGAAACATATGAAGATAACGCGGGCGCGAAGTATCCATAATAACCGCCTCTTTTCAGTCTGATAAATGGTGTTATTTTTATTATCGGTTATCTGCTCCAGTATTACAAGTCTGGTTGGAACAGGCAGCGGTATCGGCTGTGGCAAATAAAACCAGATATAGTATGGAAAGTAAAATGAATACCAGATGTAGATAAAATGTACTGATAGTTATGACGTTAACGAATAAGCAGAGTCTAAAACGGCATAAAATAACCCCTCCGCAGCTGTAGCGAAGGGGTTATGGTCAAATCAGAGATGTTTCTTTTCGATCAGCACGCCTACTGAAGTACGCCATTTCAAAATACCGGCGATGATGAGGCTGACAACGAAGCAGGCGGAGAAGAAATACAGGGTAATTGAATAGCTGTTGGTCGTTTCACGGATCCAGGACAGCAGCAGAGGACCGGCAATACCAGCCATGCCCCAGGCAGTCAGGATCTTGCCGTGGATAGCGCTGAGTTCTTTCGTGCCGAACAGATCGCTGAGGAAGGCGGGCATACAGGAGAATCCGCCGCCGTAGCAGGAAATGATGACAAAGACAATCAGCTGGAAGATGAAGGCACTGCTTGTTTCTGCAAGTGCGTAGAAGGCAAAGATCTGGATCAGGAAGAAGACTACATAAACTGTACTGCGCCCGAGATAGTCGGAAATAGTAGACCAGAAAATGCGTCCCAGACCGTTGATCAGACCGATGATACCGACCATGGAGGCGGCTGCCATCGGTGTCATTTTTACTACTTCCTGTGCCATCGGTGAAGCTACTGCTAAAAGTCCGATACCGCAGGTAATATTGGTGAAAAAAATCCACCACAGTGCGTAAAATTGCCAGGTTTTGCGTGCTTCTTTGGCTGTGAACTGAGTATCCGGGAGGATACTTTTGACGTTAATGCCGGACGGCCCGCCGTTGCTTGCTTTAGGTGGTTCAAGATATAAGGCGGAGGCGGCCATGATAACCATGTACACGCAGCCGAGAATGATAAAGTTCTGTACCAGTCCGTATTTGGCAACCAGGATCTGCATCAGCGGACCTGCGATCAGGCTGGCAAAACCGAAACCCATGATAGCAAGACCGGTGGCAAAGCCGCGGTTGTTGGGAAACCATTTGACCAGCGTCGAAACAGGGGTGATATAACCGGTCCCAAGACCGATACCGCCGATAACGCCGTAAAAAAGATATAAGAGCGGCAGACTGTTGAGATGCAGTGCCAGCGCTGTACCGAACATACCCAGACCAAAGAAGCAGGTCGAGGTGAGGCCGCTTTTACGCGGGCCGTATTTTTCAACGTAATCGCCCAAAAATCCCGCTGACAGTCCGAGAAATAAAATTGCGATCGAAAAAGTCCAGGTCGTTTCTTTCAGAGTAAAACCCATAGCCTGCATAATAGGCTTTGTCAGTACGCTCCAGGCGTAAACACTGCCGATGCAGATATGGATGCCGATAGCCGACAGAGCAATGAGCCATCTGTTTTTCATAGGTAAACATCTCCTTTTCACACTAGAAAAAATCCGAGAGGGCCAAAGCCGGAAAATAAAAAAACCATCCGGGATCAGTTCTCTCTGCCCAGACGGTCGGCTGTTTCTATGGCATTGCAGTACACGTGGTTGATTCCACTTTATCCGTCAGTCCTGCGAGGTCTATTTGATTTATGCTCTCATTATAGCAAGAATTACGATAATGTCAAGCAAGGAAAAATAAAAAAAACAGCAGTATAAAAACAGGACCTGCCCAGATTGTTTACTCTTACCCTTAAATAACGTATAATAAATTAATATAAAGATGTAGTTTATTTTATAAAAATGCGGGAGGGAATATCATGTATTTAGCTGATGAACACAAGATTTGGGTCTGTAAAGGCGAGGATAAGATCTGCATGCTGCCGAAAATGGCAAACCGTCACGGTCTGATCGCCGGGGCAACGGGTACGGGCAAGACCGTTACTTTAAAGGTGCTGGCAGAATCCTTCAGCGAGATGGGCGTGCCGGTATTCCTGGCCGATATCAAAGGCGACGTTTCCGGTATGTGCAAGGCTGGTGAAAGCAGTGAAGGGTTTCAGAAACGTCTGCATAAATTAGGCATAGAAAATTTTGAGTTCAAAGGCTTTCCTGTACGTTTTTTTGATGTTTTCGGTAAAAAAGGGCATCCTGTCCGGACGACTATTTCCGAGATGGGGCCGGATCTGCTGAGTCGGCTTTTGGAATTGAATACCACGCAGAGCGGTATTATGACGATCATTTTTAAGATTGCCGATGATCAGGGACTGCTGCTGCTGGATCTTAAGGATCTGCGTTCGATGGTGCAGTACGTCGGTGATAATGCGGCTCAGTTCAAAACTGCCTATGGCAATGTGTCGGCTCAGAGTGTAGGCGCGATCCAGCGTGCGCTGTTGCGCTTGGAAGAACAGGGCGGAGATGTGTTTTTCGGCGAGCCGGCACTGGACATCAGGGACTGGCTGGCAGTGGCAGATGACGGACGCGGTTATATCAATCTTCTGCATTGCGTAGAGCTGTTTCAGACTCCGCTGTTATATTCTACATTTTTATTATGGATGCTGTCGGAGTTGTATGACCTGCTGCCGGAAGCAGGCGATCCGGAAAAACCTAAAATCGTCTTTCTTTGATGAAGCGCATCTGATTTTCAAAGACGCGCCGAAATCTCTGCTCGATAAAGTTGAACAGATCGTGCGTTTGATCCGTTCCAAAGGCGTCGGCATTTATTTTATCACCCAGCAGCCTTCTGATATTCCAGATACTGTTTTGTCACAGCTGGGAAACAAGCTGCAGCATGCGCTGCGAGCTTACACACCTAAAGACCAGAAGGGGCTGAAGGCTGCGGCGCAGGCCTTTAGAGCCAATCCTGATCTTGACGCGGCTAAAGTGCTGCCGGAGCTTGGTACCGGCGAAGTGCTGGTATCACTATTGGATGCTGACGGAGTGCCGACAATGGTGGAGCGTGCTTATGTCATGCCGCCGCGCAGCTATCTTGGCGTAGCTGACGACACGCTGCGCAACCAGCTGATAGCCTCCAGCCCGCTGTATAGTAAATATGCTGAAGCTGTAGACCGTGAGTCTGCTTATGAGATTTTGAGCGTCAAAGCCCAGCAGGATGCGGAAGCAGCAGCCAGGGCACAGGAAGAAGCGGCGCTGCAGAAAGAGCTGCGCAGCCGCAGCGCGGCTGCCAAAAAAGAACCGCCTACGGTCGCGGAAAAGCTGATCAGCAAAACGATGACGCGAATGGAAAATAAAGCTGTAGACACTAGAGTACGCGGTATTTTTAATCAAATGAAAAAATGGTTTTAAAGGTGCTTGAAATGAAAAAGATTTTTGCAGCATTACTGGCTGTATTATTTATAACCGGTGCCGTGCTTGGCTGCGGCAAAACGCCTCAGACAGAGCTGAATCAGGCTAAACAGCAGGCTGCAGAGCAGGTGGCCAAAACCGCCAAAAGTGGACTGGCGCAGCTGCAGGGCAAGCAGGCGCAGTTCAAAGTCGAAGAAGGGCGCGCTTATACCGGTAAGGCTGAGGTAGCTTTGTATATCCATACCTTTCATAAATTGCCGGGAAATTTTATTACTAAACGTGAAGCCGAGCGCCTGGGCTGGAAGTATAAAGGGAACGCTGAATGAAGTGGCGCCAGGTAAAAGTATAGGCGGCGACAGGTATGGCAACTACGAAGGATTACTGCCGCAGAAATCAGGACGCAGCTGGAAAGAATGCGATATTGATTACAAAACCGGTAACAGGAATGCTAAACGTCTGGTGTATTCTAATGACGGACTGATCTATTATACGGACGATCATTATAAAAGCTTTGAAAAATTGTATTAAGGAGGCGGCTGATGAAAACAGTAACTTTGGCACTGGCCAGGATGCAGTCGATCAGGCAGCTGCATAAATATCTGCGTGCGGAGCTTGAGCTGCCGGATTATTACGGTGAAAATCTGGACGCATTGTATGATTGTTTGACGGAAGTCTGCGAGCCTGTTATACTAAAAATACCGCAGGCGGTAGCCGCAGGTTCAGAATTAGGTTGGTATGGCGCAAGACTGCTTACAGTTGTACAGGATGCCGCCGCTGCAAATCCTAATCTTCAAGTAGAGCTTATTTAAAATATATGCAGTCTGCTCAAGCGGCAGGCTGCTTTTATTCTGTTTTACAGAGGGCGAAAAGAATGATTTTAAGTGTAGAGAAGCTGTCGCACAGCTATGGCGTCAGAACTTTGTTTAAAGATGTAACTTTTAATATTGAAATGGGCGATAAAATCGGTATTATCGGCGTCAACGGCACCGGTAAAAGCACGCTGCTGCGCGATATTGCACGCGGTGAAGCCGGTGACGGCGGCCGGATTACGGCAAATGGCAGCTGCGTGATCGAATATCTGCCGCAGAATCCTGATCATGATCCACAGGCAACGGTATTGGAACAGGTATTTCAGGGCGATTCGCCGCAGCTGGAATTACTGCGGCGTTATGAACGGGCGGCAGCGCTGGCGGCTGCTGATCCTGAGAACAGTGCATTACAGAGCAGGCTGCTGGAACTGCAGCAGCAAATGGACAGCGCATATGCCTGGCAGCTGGAGAGCGAAGCTAAAGCGGTGCTTGATCAGCTGGGGATCAGTGATTTTAATCAGCCGATGGCGGAACTTTCCGGCGGGCAGCGCAAGCGTGTAGCACTGGCCGGAGTTTTGGTGCGTCCGTCCGATCTTCTGATTTTGGACGAACCTACTAACCATATGGATAATGAAACTGTGGCCTGGCTGGAACAGCTGCTTTTGAAGCGAAAAGGCGCTCTGCTGATGGTGACCCATGACCGGTATTTTTTTGACAGAGTGGTCAACCGGACATTGGAATTAGATGGCGGGCAATGCTATTTATATACAGGAAACTACAGCCTTTTTTTACAAAAGCGTGAAGAAAGACGCCAGTCGGAAGCTGCTGCTGCTCAGCGGCTGCGCAATGTTTACCGGCGTGAACTGGCCTGGATCAGCCGCGGTGCGGAAGCACGGCGGACAAAAAGCAGGGAACGCATCGAACGTTTTAACGAGCTGGAGCAGGAAGTGAAAAATATTTCTGTATCGGGAGAACTGGAAATGTCATCTGCCGGCAGCCGATTGGGGAAAACTGTGGTCGAGTGCGAGCATCTGGGACTTGACTACAACGGTGTGACCTATATCAAAGATTTCAGCTATATCCTGCTGCGTAATGACCGCGTGGGCATTGTTGGCCCTAACGGCAGCGGCAAAACGACGCTGATGGATATTCTGGCGGGAAAATTAGTACCTGACCGTGGCAATGTTCAGATCGGACAGACGGTCAGGATCGGTTATTTTTCTCAGCACAGCGAATTTCCGGACAGCGAACAGCGCGTGCTGGAATATATCCGCGATGTGAGCGACCACATCGAAACAAACGATGGGACAAGGATTACTGCCGCACAGATGCTGGAAAGGTTTTTATTTCCTTCCGAGCTGCAGTGGGTGCCGGTCAATAAACTGTCCGGCGGAGAAAAACGGCGGCTGTATCTGCTGCGGGTGCTGATGGGTGCTCCCAACGTCTTGCTTCTGGATGAGCCGACCAACGATCTTGACATCCCGACGCTGTCGGTGCTGGAGGATTATCTGGACAGCTTTAATGGAGCTGTCATCGCAGTTTCGCATGACCGTTACTTTTTAGACCGGTTTGCCGGCAAAATTTTTGCCTTTATGGGTAATGGTGAGATCAGGCAGTTTATCGGCGATTACAGTAAATATGAAGCAGCGGCGGCCGAAAGCAAAGCAATGCTTGCAGGCGGTGCTAAAACCGGTACCGGCAAGGAGCGTATAGAAGCCGTTAAAAGCCAGTCTAAACAAATCAAGATGACTTATAAGGAAAAACTGGAATTTGAGCAGATAGAAACAATGATCGCCGGTGTGGAAGCCGAGCTGAAAATGCTGACGCTGGAAGTCAATAGTGCCGGCAGTGATTTTGTGAAGCTGGGCGAGCTTACCGCGCAGCAGCAGGATGCCGAGAAGCGTTTGGAACAGCTTGTGGAACGCTGGGCCTATCTTACGGAACTGGCGGAGGCGAGCGGTGTTTTCTGAGCTGCCTTAAAATAGAAAGGGATAAATATGTTAGTAGACGAAAATTTTAAACAACGCCTGCGGCGGCTTTTTTCAGTGATGATCCCGATTTTGATTACTCAGACGGCGATCATGGCTATGAATTTTTTTGATTCTTCAATGTCTGGTCATGCAGGTGCGGTCGATTTGGCGGGCACTTCGATCGGCGGTAATATCTGGATGCCGATTTTTGTTGGCACTAATGGAGTTTTATTAGGCGCGATGCCTATAGTTGCTCATCTGTTAGGCGCTGATAAGCGCGATAATATTGGTAAGGTCATTCGGCATACGATTTTTTTGGCGATAGCTTTTTCGGCAGTTATCATTTTAATGGGTGTTTTATTTTTAGATACCCTGCTGACACATCTGCATTTGGAACCGCAGGTGCATTATATTGCCAAGATGTATATGGCGGCGGTGGCCGTAGGTGTGATACCGTTTTTTATGTCAACCTCGCTGCGCGCTCTGATAGATACTTTAGGACATACAGGTATCACAATGAAGATTTATTTGCTGGCGCTGCCGGTAAATGCCTTTTTAAACTACTGTTTTATTTTTGGAAAACTGGGAATGCCGCGTTTGGGCGGGGTTGGCGCCGGTGTGGCGACTGGTATTACCTACTGGCTGGAATTTGCTATTTTTGTCTGGATCGTGCATAAGCTGCCGGCTTTTGAGCATTTCCGGATTTTTAAAGACCGTTTCCATTTAGATATCAAACAGCTGCGTGAAAATCTCAGCATCGGTGTGCCGATTGGTCTGGCAATGTTTATGGAGGCCAGTATTTTTGGTGTAGTTGCACTGTTCATTGCCAAGTTCGGTACAGTCATCATTGCGGCGCATCAGGCAGCGTTGGGCTTTACTTCATTGCTTTATATGGTGCCGCTCAGTTTTTCAATGGCGCTGACGATTTTAGTTGGGGTCGAAGCAGGTGCCAAACGTTTTGAGGAAGCGCAGAAATTCAGTCGTATGGGCATTGCTCTCAATATGGCCATCGCGATTTTTCTGGCGGTGCTGGTTTACACTAACAGACCTTATATAGCCATGCTCTACACTACTGACCCTGTCATTATTGAAAAAGTAGTCGGCTTTTTGTTTTATGCAATCTTTTTTCAGTTGTTTGATGCGACGGCAGCGCCGATCCAGGGAATCCTGCGCGGGTATAAAGATGTTAAAGCAACCTTCTATTCCGGTTTTTTTGCCTATTGGGTGGTTTGTCTGCCCTTGGGCTGTTTCCTGGATTTTGTAATGGAGCATGGTCCTGCCGCATATTGGCAGAGCCTGGATATAGGCTTGTTTTTCTCGGCGGTTTTCTTAACGCTGCGGATGTTCTGGCTGCAGAAAAAGCTGGCACGTGAACAAATATAAAAACCGCAATAAATAAAAACTCCGGCTGTTTAGAAGCCGGAGTTTTGTGTTTAAGTGTACGCCTGTTTTAAAAAAATAAATAGCAAAATAACGCCGTAGAATACTTAGCCCCTTTGGGGCTAAATTTTTTTGCTTAAATAAATCCTGACCTCTTGTGTATTTGCAAAGTATACGAGGGGTATTTTTTTGCATTGCTGACGGCGCAGGCGGGCAGCAGGAGGACAGTGACCACGTGCAGAGCATTGCCCGCTGATGGTTGTTGTATAAGTGCCGGGGAGGGGCAAAACGGAAGTCTATGATAAATATCCGTTTGTATGTCTTGTGGGGGGGTGCATATGTGCTATAATAATTATTATTACTCTGAGAAATAAAAACACCGTTTTAAGAAAAGAAAATCAAATGAAAACCAAAGAATCTATCTGAAAAGCAGTAAAATTTTACCTTAAAAATAATGAGAAAGGCGGAGGTAAACGATGTACGATGCAGATTGTCTGGAAAAAATCGGAGCCAATGTCAAGTTCCTGCGCACGATGCGCAAGCTGCGCCAGCAGGATGTAGCGCAAACGCTGGGCATCAGTCAGACCCATCTGAGCAATATGGAATGCGGCCGCGTCAAGTTCAGCCTGAAACAGCTGCTGCGCCTGGCCAACCTTTTTGACTGCCAGCTGGAATGTTTTTTTGACCCCCGGCAGGCGGCCAACGTAGCAGTCGGCGGGACCGGACAGGATAAGCGGTATACCCAAAGTGATATGGAGCTGCTGCTGACACTGGTTAAAAAAAGCGGTCAGCCGTAACGCTTCCAGCTTTAAACAAATAAGCGGTACTGTTGTGTAAAAGTTTAGACTGATAGAAAACAAAACGAACAGGAAGACATGACTATGACGGAAATAAAATCAGCCAGTGACGAAGAAATGGCATACTCTGCCAAAGGCAACAGCGATGGTAACAACGGCGGCCTGCCCCAGCAGGGACAGGCACCTCAGGCAGCGCCAAAACCCTATATGACCTTCGCCGCAGGCCAGGTGCAGCAGCCAAGCGGTATTGCAGGTATCAGCTTCGACTTTAACTACGGCGCCCGCGTCACCGTGCCCCAGGGCGAGTACAGGGTTCGGTTTATTGACCGCAAAGCCTGTCTTACTGTCTACGACGCACCTGCCAGCGGCGTTTTGGTTGCCAGCAGCAAAAAGTATTTTATCGATTTTCGTATCGAAGTATACGAAAAAGATAAAATGGTCTTTGCCCACGACCTGGATCTGCGCAGCCAAAAAGTGCTGTTAAAATTCCCGGTCGGGATATTGGGAGATATTCTGGCCTGGTTCCCCTATGCGGAAGCCTTCCGCCAAAAGCACGGCTGCCAGCTTTACTGCTCCATGGCCGAAGAACTGGCAGAGCTGTTTAAACCAGCCTATCCTAAGATACACTTTCTCAAACCGGAAGAACGGCCTGAAGGGCTGTACGCCAGCTACTATATGGGCATCTTCTTTCCCTGCGACGACAGGTTGCACCAGCCATCAGACTTTCGCATTCGCGGCCTGCATCAAAACGCCGCCATGATCCTGGGGCTGGACGAAGGAGGCGAACCGCCTCAGCTTAGCGTCAAGCTTTTGCCCAAAGACAAAACACGTAAAATAGCAGGACCATACGTCTGCATCGCCGCCCAGTCCAGCAGCCAGGCCAAATATTGGAACAACGGCAGCGGCTGGCTGGGCGTCGTCAAACACCTTAAAGCCAAAGGCTACAGGGTGCTGTGCATAGACCGCGAAAATGTCTACGGTATGAACAGTCGCTTTAACATAATCCCCTACGGCGTCGAAGACTTTACCGGCAAGCTGCCCCTGTCAGAACGTATCGACCTTTTATACCATGCCGACTTCTTCATCGGCCTGTCCAGCGGTCTTAGCTGGGTAGCCAACGGCGTAGGCATACCTGTCGTACTCATCAGCGGCTTTACCCTGCCGTTTAACGAATTTGCCACACCCTACCGTGTCATAAACTACCACGTCTGCAACGGTTGCTGGAACGATACCCAGGTAGTATTCGACCACAAAGACTTTGAATGGTGCCCACGCCTTAAAGGCACCGACCGCCAGTTTGAATGCAGCCGCTACATAACCCCCGAAGCGGTAAACAAAGTTATAGACAAAATGATGGCAGACTACCAGCTGGATCCGCTGGCACCAAAACAGCCGGCTCCAGATAAAGCAGCGTCAGCAGAAGCTGAGTCCATAGCAAGTGCAGCAATAAATAAAACCACTGCCGCTAAAACAACAGGCAAAGCAAAAAAAGCGCGGATAAGAAAATGAACCTTGCCTCTTGCAGTAAAAAACATAAGGAGAAGTAAAAATGCCAGAAAAATTTAACATAGTACGTCAATGCCGGCATGGGCTGATGGTCTTTAACAGGCACGACCAGTTTATCGGCAAAGCGCTGAAGGTCTACGGCGAATATTCAGAAGGTGAATACGATGTTTTTAGCCAGGTAGTAAAACCCGGCGATACAGTTATCGAAGCCGGCGCCAATCTGGGCGCGCATACACTGGGACTGGCGCAGCTGGCAGGGCCGAATGGCAGGGTCTATGCCTTTGAGCCCCAGCGGCTGATGTTCCAGACACTGCTGGGCAATGCGGCGCTCAACAGCCTGACCAATATCTACGGCTTCCAAAAAGCCCTTAGCAACGCACCGGGTAAGCTGCTGGTACCACTGCAGGACTGCGAAAAAGAAGTGAACTGGGGCGGTCTGGCCTTGGGCAGCTGCAGTGAAGGTGAAGAAGTAGAGGTTATCACCATCGATAGTCTTAAGCTGTCGGCCTGCGACTTTATCAAAGTAGACGTAGAAGGCATGGAACTGCCCGTACTACAGGGCGCGGCAGAAAACCTTCGTAAATATCGGCCGATCCTGTATGTAGAAAACGACCGTGCAGAAAAGTCGCAGGAATTGGTGGAATGGATAAAACAGCAGGGCTACGACCTGTACTGGCACAAACCGACCATGTATAACCCCAATAATTATGAAGGCGTGAAGGAAAATATTTTTACGATAAAGCAGCAGACAGGAAAAGGCTGGATCGAAAGCAATTATATCTCGCTAAATATGCTGTGCCTGCCCATAGAAGCTGGCATAGCTATGGAAGGCTTTGAAAAAGTACAGTAAGAGTTTTACTCCAAAATAAAGTTAAGAGAGAAGGAAAGAAGATGAGAAAACATAAAAATTTAAATAAACAGGAGTTAATGATCAGGCAGGACATTCCGTGTGTACATCTGGGGGGAAGTTTGTGCCTTTGAAATCTAGGGTAAAATCACTGCTGGGGGAAAAACGCAAAAAACGGGCAGAAAAAGTTCTGGCGACAGTAGTTATGGGCATGAACCTTGTCAATGTCACAGCTCCGGTGGCAGCACTGGCCGCGGCTGGGAAAACGGTGCCTGCCCCAGTCCAGCCCCTGCGTAGCGATGCTGCGCCTTTGGATTACGCCGTGCTGCCCCAGCTGGCAGACGTAGTGGACAGGGCCATATTTGCCCGCGCCGAAGCCACTGATTATAGCGGCAATGCCAGCGTAGCCACTATGGTGAAGGGCGATACGCAGACTATAACCTCTGGACAAAACGGTATTGTAAGTGTTATGAGTGGTGACGTAAACGGCGCTGGTCTGCAGACGATATCAAGCGGCGGGACCGGCACAGTCAGTAAAATGGATGGAGGCGGCACGCAGTTTGTCTCTAGCGGCGGCATTGGCACGGTAATTGATATGAACGGTGGCTATCAAACTGTCTACGAAGGTGGCACAGGTAAGGTGGAGACTATGGACGGTCTTCAGTACATCTCCGGCGGTGTTGGCTCAGTAGGAACTATGAATGGTAACGCTGGGCAGTTTATCTACTCTGGCGGCACAGGTATGATAAACGAGCTTAACAGCTACCAGCAATATGTGAACGAAGGCTGTACCGGTATAATCAACATCATGAACACTACCGGTACACAGTGGATCTCGGCCAATGCTGTCGGTACGGTGGTCACATTGAAATCGGGGACGCAGTTGGTTGATGATGGCGGCACCGGTACGATCATTACTCTTGACAACCATGATGGCGCCGGCGGGCAGATCGTTTACTCAAATGCCATCGGTACGATCGTTACTATGCTGGACGGCGAGCAGTATGTATTCAAGGGCGGCAGCGCCACGGTAGTCGATATGAGCGGCGGAACACAGATCGTTAGAGTTAGTGGTAATGGCATGATAGAGACTTTAAACGGTGGTGAGCAGAATATCATGGGGGGAGGCACAGGTCTGGTCAGTACAATGAACAGTGGCAGTCAGGTTATAAGCAGTAGCGGTACTGGTACAGTCGATACTCTGAACGGCGGCACGCAAACTGTTGCCGGCGGTGGCAACGGCACAGTGAGTACTATGCTCGGTGGTACGCAGGTTGTTTCCCGCAGTGGTAAGGGTACGGTAAACGCCTTGAACGGCGGTACACAAATCGTTTCAGTCGGCGGCACGTCACTGGATACTGTTTTGAACAGCGGCGGAACTGTCTATCTTGGCAGCGGCGGCAATATATCTAATATTACCTATAGCGGCGGTATGCAGATCATCGACAATATCACTTCCGGTTATGATAATATGACACTTGGCAGCGGCGGCACCAACGTGACCATGGGCATTATAAGCGGAGCACAGATGAGCGGGACGATCATTAACAGCGGCGGCGAGCAGCTTATTCTTAATGGTGGTACAGCCCTTGATACAGAGCTTAACGGCGGTATTATGCAGATGAGCAGCGGCGGTATAGTCAGTGGGATGACCATGACAGGCGGTAGTATGGTTTTAGAAAACATTGATGGCGGCAGTTTCAATATCAATGGCACGCTGACGGCAAATAATGCAGTTATCGACATGACTGACAGCAGTGTGACACGCGCGGGAACACCGGCCTATGAAAGCCTGACCATAGATACGCTTAGCGGCAGCGGCACCACCTTTATCCTGGATACCGATCTGGCAGGTGAAGCCAACAGCGATAAAGTTACCATTACCCATGCTGATGTCGGTACTCACTATGTACAGATCAAAGACTTGAGCAAGTTAAACAATATTGAAGTAACAGGGGAACATAAGCAGCTTTTGATAACCGATGCCAGCGGCAAACTGACCTTTGTGGGTAAAGAATTCAATGCCGGAGGACTGTGGGACGTTGACCCCACACTGTCTAAAGGTGATGCTCTGGGGCTTTCGGCCAACGACTGGTATTTGACAAATATGGTCAAAACAGTCAATAATGATACGAGCGTGCTTTTGGATGCTGCCGATAACAGCTATGCTATGTGGCGCAATACCAACGACAGTCTGCGCAGTCGTTTGGGAGCACTGGCAAGCGGCAGAGAGCAGGCAGACGGCGTTTGGGCGAGGACGCAGGCAGGGCGCTTCAGCGGCTCAGGCTACGAAGGACGCTACAACCTTTATCAGTTGGGATTTGAGAAGCAGTTCAAGGGCGGAAGTATCTATGGCGGCGCTATCGACTACGGCGATGGCAGCGGCAGCTACGCCCCCGGCAGCAGCAAAGATAATCTGAGATCCTTTAGCCTTTATGGCATCTGGACAACAGGCAGCGGCGCATATACCAATGTTACGGCCCGTGTAGGCAACTTCTCGACCGATTTGGAATCCTACGGCGACTACCCGGATAAAGCCAGCTACAAGCAGCACGCCTACAGTCTTAGTGTGGAATACGGCAAACGCTTTGATTTTGAAGCAGGTTTCTTTGTTGAGCCACAGGCACAATTTACCCTTGGCAGGCTGGCCGGTATCGACTACACCACCGACAGAGGCGTCAATGGCCGTATCGACGGCATGAACAGCGCCATCGGCCGTATCGGCTTCGTCATGGGACAGAAGATAGAAAATGGCAGCGATATCTATCTGAAAGCCGACCTGCTGCACGAATTTGCCGGTGAGCGCGACCTGCAGCTGACCTCGGATGCAGGCGGAACCAATGATATATTGACCAAGCACAACGACTACGGAGATACCTGGTTCGAGCTGGGGCTGGGCGGCAATGTCAGGATCAGCAGGACGGGCAACTTCTATGGCGAAGTGACGCGCGGCTTCGGCGGCGACATCAACAAAAAGTGGAGCGTCAACGCCGGGCTAAGGTTCACGTTCTAAGTGAGCGTCGCTTTGCTGCGAGCAGTAAAATAAATCCAAATAAATATTAAAACACTGCTGTGAACCAAAGCTCACAGCAGTGTTTTAATATGTTTTGTAATTATTTGAAATTTATTTTTCGTTGACGATCAGCGCCATAGCCAGCAGGTCATCCTGACCAATATTTTCGATGCTGTGGCTTTCGCCTTCGGGGCAGAAAACAACTGCGCCTGCAGTCAGCGTGTTTTCAGTGCCGTTGTCATTATATAAGGCCGTACCCTGCAGGATATAAATAGTTTCGCTGGTGCCTTCATGTTTGTGGTAACCGAGTGAACAGCCGGGTTTAAGAATTACGCGCGCATAAGCGGCTATTTTACCGCCGTAAACCTTTTCATCGACGATGTGCTCCATAATAGTATTGCCTTTACCGCCGGCCCGGCGTTCAAAAATATCGGTTTTTCTTTCAGTGACGATCATCACAAGCCCCTCTTTCGTTATAAAATACTGCTGTTGAAATAAGATTCGCAGCTGTAAGGAAAATTCCTGCAAAAAATTTCAAAAAAAATCAATTTAACTCTTTACAAATTTAGCATACTAAAGTATAATCAAAAGCGTAGTAAGAAAACAACACCTTAGAGGGGGATGGATGATGAAGAAATTTTTACTTTTGGCTATGACGCTGCTGATGGCTTTGTCTTTGGTTGCAGGCTGCGGCAGTGACAGTCCTAAAAAAATGGTGATAGGTCTTGATGACAATTTTGCGCCGATGGGCTTCCGTAATGAAAAGAACGAGATCGTCGGTTATGATATCGACCTCGCTAAAGAAGCCTGCAAGCGTGCTGGTATGGAAGTAGAATTTAAACCGATCGACTGGGCTTCCAAGGAAGCAGAGATCAAGGGTAAGCGTATCGATGCGATCTGGAACTGCTTTACAGTCAACCCGGAGCGTCAGGAAGCTTATACGCTCTCCAAGCCCTATATGGTAAATGCTCAGCTGGTAGTTGTTCCTAAAGGGTCTGAGATTACTAAAATTGCTGATTTGAAGGGTAAAGTTCTGGCAGTACAGGATGACAGTACCGGTTCTTATATTCTTGACAGAAATAATGAACTGAGGACTTCCCTGAAAGATTACAGAAAATATCCTGACTTTGCTGCTGTTTATATGGATATGGACGCCGGCCGTATCGATGCCATGGTAGTTGACGCTGTTCTGGCTCGTTATTATATGGTCAAACATCCTGATAAATATGTAGCTTTGGAAGAAAATCTGGGCGACGAAGTCGTAGCGGTTGCCTTCCGTAAGGATGATAAAGAATACAGTGAGAAAATCAACAAGGCACTGGATGAAATGAAAAAAGACGGCACCATGAAAAAGATTTCTGAACAATGGATGGGTGTTGACATCACTAAATATTAATAAGCTCCGGGCCGATGGCATGAGCTGTCGGCCTTTTTACTCTACTTATTTTTAATGCAGATACGGAGACTCATAATGGATTATATTATTTCCATCCTGCCGCAGATGTGGCTGGGAACGATCGAAACTTTAAAATTGTTTTTTATTACTATTGTTTTGTCAATACCTTTAGGTATACTGCTGGCTCTGGCGAGGGTTTCGTCACTTGGCAGCCTGCGCAGTGCCGTTGGTGTCTATGTCTGGCTGCTGCGCGGTACGCCGCTGATGCTGCAGCTTTTATTCGTTTATTACGGACTTCCATTTATTCCCGGTATCGGGATCAGGATGGATGATTTTCAGGCGGCTATTTTTGCGTTTGTACTTAATTATGCCGCTTATTTCTGCGAAATTTTCCGCGCCGGTATCCAGGCTATTCCTAAAGGCCAGTATGAAGCGGCCCGTACTTTGGGTATGAATTATGTACAGACCATGCGCCGTATTATTCTGCCGCAGGTTTTTCGCATTATCCTGCCGCCTGTCAGCAATGAGACGATAACTCTGGTTAAAGATACTTCTTTGATTTATGTTTTGGCAATGAATGATCTGCTGCGGACGACACGTAATCTGGTGCAGCGTGATTTCAGTATTACGCCGTTTCTTGTAGCCGGTGTTTTTTATCTGCTGATGACGCTGGTTTTGACCTACGGATTTGACAAACTGGAAAAAAGATTTTCGAAGTACGATTGATGGGAGTAAGCCATGAAAAAAATCGAAGCACGTAATATTCATAAAAGTTTTCAGGAACTGAACGTTTTGCAGGGTATAGATCTTGATGTCGAAGAAGGCGAAGTCATTGCCGTCATCGGTCCCAGCGGCAGCGGTAAAAGTACTTTGCTGCGCTGTTTGAACAAGCTGGAAACTATCAACAGGGGCACGATCATTATTGACGGTGAGCTGCTTGCTGATACCAGCAGCACAGGTGAGGTGGTATATGCACCCGGTGACGAAAGCCGCCGAATTGCCTGTAAAATGGGAATGGTGTTTCAGCAGTTTAACTTGTTTCCGCATATGACAGTGCTGCAGAATTTGATTGAAGCACCGGTGCAGGTGCAGAAGCGCGACCGTGCCCAAGTAATCGAAGAAGCAAAAATACTTTTAGGCAAGGTTGGCTTGTCCGAAAAAGCGGATGTTTATCCGCGGAAGCTCTCCGGCGGTCAGCAGCAGCGTGTAGCTATCGCCCGCGCTTTAGCGATGAAGCCGTCGATCATGCTTTTCGATGAGCCGACATCTTCGCTGGATCCTGAATTGACAGGGGAGGTTCTGCGTACCATGCGTGAACTGGCTGAAGAAAAAATGACGATGGTGGTAGTGACTCATGAAATGGGTTTTGCCCGCGAAGTAGCGACCAAAGTTATTTTTATGGCTGATGGCAGAGTACAGGAACAGGGCAGGCCTGAGGATATTTTACTAATCCGAAAAATGAACGTCTGCAGGCTTTTTTGCAAACTGTGTTAAAATAAAAACAGCGCCCTGAGGCGCTGTTTTCGTTATCAATGAGGCAGAAGGATGAATGATGAGGGGAGAGCTGCGAAATGAAAAGCAAGAATATCAATCAGCTTGTATTGGCCGGGGTACTGTGTGGTATCGGTATCGTTGTGCCGATGCTGATGCCTAAAATAGTGATCGGGCCGATGTCGTTTACGCTGGCCAGCCATGTGGCTATTTTTATTGCGATGTTCATATCGCCGAAGCTGGCCGCAGTAGTTTGCTTGGGAACGACGCTGGGCTTTTTTATGACGACGCCTGTAATTATTGCTCTGAGGGCTGCCAGCCATATCTGTTTTGCCCTGCTTGGGGCTGTGCTGATCAGAAAAATACCGGAAATCATTGAAAAGCCATTGCCAAGCACTGTGTTTAATGGTGGGCTGGCCTTTGTACATGCTCTGGCTGAGGTTGCCGTCGTTTCACCTTTCTTTCTGGCCGGCAGCATTTTCAAACCGGAACAGCTTGCCGACGGTTATGTTATGAGCGTACTTGTTCTGGTAGGGGTTGGTACATTTTTACATTCGCTGATCGATTATACTGTTTCGATCATGCTGTGGAAGCCTGTACGTGCTGCATTGCCTTCGCTGGCCGAGCTGCGTGAATAACGGCAGTAAAGGTGAATGAGATGAAAAAATAAATAAAAGCACCGGCCGCCATCGGTGCTTTTATTTATTTTAGGAATTGACTAATACGGCAGAAGGTATACAATTAAAAGCAGGTTATAGAGAAAAGGGGCTTTTAAGTGGAAAATCGCGAGTATATAAAAACAGGTTCGCAGGTTTACTGGCGAACGCTGTTTATTATTTTTTTAGGAAGTATGGCGGCTTTTGGTGCCGAGTACTGTGTGCAGCCGATTATACCGGTTATTGCTTCCAGCTTTGGGCTCAATGCAGTACAGGGGAGTCTGGCAGTATCTTTAGGATTGGTGGGGATGTCAGCAGCAATGCTGCTGATTGCCGGTTTGGCACCGCGTTTTGACCGTAAACTGGCAACTGCTGTCGGCTTGATAGGAGCTGCAATACTGACTATTATGATAGGCTTCAGCGGCAGTTTTGAAGCTATTCTGGGGATGCGTCTGATACAGGGATTGCTTTTAGCTGCATTTCCTTCGTTGATAATTGCTTACATCAATGAGGAATTTGAGCCGTTTAACGTCGGTACTGTAATTGGGATCTATATCAGCGGAACAACAGTGGGAGGCCTGTTTGGACGGCTTGTGGTCAGCGCGATTACTGATTTTGTTTCCTGGCGCATGGGGCTGATTGTGATCGGCATTTTATATCTTGCTGTCGGTATTGCTTTTTTTATGCTGCAGCCTAAACCGAAATATCAGCGGCAGCGCCAGTCAGGCGGACTGCAGCTGATAAAAACCTTTCATACCGCTCTGGCAAATAAGAAATTATTATGGATTTACCTGGTTGCATTTTTGATTATGGGTTCTTTTGTTGCTGTTTTTAACTTTATTTCCTATGTCTTACTGGCACCGCCTTATTCATTAAGCCAGACTGTAGTAGGGCTGCTGTTTGTAGTCTATTTGTTTGGAACCTTCAGCTCTACCTATATGGGCAGATTATCAGATCAGCATGGTAACGGGCGCGTACTTATTCTGGGCCTTTTGATAATGCTGACCGGAGGGCTTCTGACTTTACTGCAGCCGCTTGTATTTAAATTTATAGGTCTGGCTATATTTACTTTTGGGATGCTGGGTTCACATTCCGTAGCCTGCGGCTGGGTAGGAAAACTTAATCAGGGCGATAAAGCGCAGTCATCGTCGATGTATATGTTTTTCTATTATGCCGGTGCAAGCTCACTGGGTACTTTAGGCGGCGTATTTTTGGAAAGCTATGGCTGGAGCGGTGTTATCGGCATGGTTGCTACTGCGGTTATTATTTGCCTCCTTGTAGTAGTCAGGCTGGAACTGTCGGTAAGCCAGCATTTATTGTGGCATCACTAATAAAATAGAGAAAGTCAAAAACAGCAGGTGGTAAAGGTTTGCCGCCTGTTGTTTTTTATGTACAGACAGAAAAGCAGTAAAATTTGAAAATAATTCACTTGACCTGGAGTGCGCTCAAGGTTGTATAGTTATGTCAGGAGCAGTGGAAAGACAACAAAGTAAAGGAGCGGAGTAAAGATGAAAGTAATATTGGTTAACGGCAGCCCCCATGAAAAAGGCTGCACATATACGGCGCTGGCAGAAGTTGCGTCTGCATTGGAACAGGAGGGCATAGAAACAGATATTTTCTGGATCGGTACTAAAGCTATTGCGGGCTGTATTGCCTGTCACGGCTGTGCCAAAACTGGCCGCTGCGTTTTTCATGACAAGGTCAATGAATTTTTGGAGCTGGCATCTGCTTATGACGGCTATATTTTTGGTTCGCCTGTACATTGGGCTGCAGCCGGAGGAGCGATAACTTCTTTTATGGACAGAGTTTTTTATACTGCTGTTTGTTCAGGTCAGAAAACTTTTTACCTGAAGCCGGCGGCTGCGGTGGTATCTGCCCGCCGTGCGGGAACGACGGCAGCCTTTGAACAGCTGAATAAATATTTTATGCTGATGCAGATGCCTGTCGTAGCTTCGCAATATTGGAATATGGTACATGGCGTCAATGCTGAAGAAGTAAAACAGGATTTGGAAGGCTTACAGACGATGCGTACGCTGGGCAGAAATATGGCTTTTTTACTGCGGTGCAAAGAAGCCGGTTTGCAGGCTGGTGTAGCATTACCACAGCAGGAAACGCCAGTTTTTACTAATTTTATTCGCAGCTGAAGCGTTTGTTTAAAGCTTTAGCTGCAGGTAAACAAAAAACTCCCGCATTGCGGGAGTTTTTTGTTAAAAAATAATTCAGCGCTTAGACTGTAATTTAGCAATAAATTTAGCTTTGTCAATAATGAAGCGCTCGTGGGTACCGTTGCCGATCGGTCCATGATCATCGCAGGCGCCTACCTTAAAGGTAAGCTTGCGTCCTTCAACGGCTATCAGTTTGGCTGTAGCAATAATTTTTTTCCCAAGCAGCGTGGCGGCTTCATGAGTGGTATCCATTTTGATGCCGACGCTGCTGGTAGAGGAGTCAAGGCATGGAAGGATCGCGTTGCAGGCGGCCTGCTCCATCAGGGCTATCATGGCCGGAGTAGCAAAAACATCAAGATCGCCGCTGCCCATAACTGCTGCAACATTGGTGGTGTCAACGATTGCTTCGGCTCGTCCTTGAAGACCGGGTCGTAGTTCAACTTTCATTTATTAAACCTGCCTTTCTGGGAATTAATATTTTATATACTGCTTACATATTAACCTGATTTTTAGCATTGTGCAAGTGGGTTTTTATTTAGTATAATAAAGAATATACTGCTGCTGGAAAAGTGGATCGGATCAGGCAACGGTAATTTTAGCGGCTTGAAGCCGCGGCGGGGAGCGAAAGCTATGCTTTTTTTATGAAATAATCAACGATCATCCGGCAGAAGACCCGGCTCTGATCTGTCAAGATAAAATGCTGACTTATGGTGAAGTGCGTGAGGAAGTTACTTTATGGGCGGCGCATCTGCAGAGAAGCGGCGTATGTAAAGGCGATAAAGTCGGCCTGTTCAGTAAAAACTGCAATGAATTTGTGATCGCTTATTTGGCGATCATTAGCCGGCGGCGTTGTTGTTCCATTTAATTTTCAACTGGCGGCGCCGGAGGTGGCCTATATCGTTCAGGATGCAGGTATGCGCGTAATGGTGACGCGGCAAAAGCTGGAATTAGATGCCGCATTGCAGGAATGTGGCTGTGGCCCGCTCAAGCAGCTGGATTTCGAGGATCTGCGTCAGCCTGTTGACAGGAGTTATGAAGATATAGCTATGGACGATAATGATAATTGTACGATCATTTATACCAGCGGTACGACAGGGCATCCTAAAGGAGCAATGCTGTCACATCGTAATTTGGTTGCCAACGCGAAAGATTTTACGCAGAGGGTGTTGATGTATTCTTCTGATAAGACCTTGTGTGTGCTGCCGATGTATCATTGTTTTGCCTGGACTGTTTCCGTAGCATGTCCTTTATTGCATGGCTGCTGCATAGTTGTACAGGAAAATTATACTTTAGCTGAAGCACTGCGGTTGATCCAAAGGTATGAAATAACACAGTTTGCCGGCGTACCGACGATGATCCAGATGTTTGAAAAGGGTGCCGACAGCGGGCAGCTGGCATCAGTACGCTTTTTTATCAGTGGTGGTGCTTCCTTACCGCAAAAGCTGGCAAAAGATTTTAAGAAAAAATTTGGAAAGCCCGTACAGGAGGGCTATGGCCTGTCAGAGGCTTCGCCGGTCTGTACTGTTAATCCGGCTGAAAAAATCAAGGTCGGATCAATTGGACCGCAGCTGCCGAATGTAAGAGTTGAGATCCGTGATGAGGATGACAGACGGGTTGCCAGCGGCACGGTAGGCGAGCTGTGCGTCCGGGGGGACAATGTGATGTTGGGATATCTGAATCGCCCGGAAGAAACGGCTGCAGCTTTACGCGGCGGCTGGCTGCATACAGGTGATTTGGCATATCAGGATGAAGAAGGTTATATTTTTATCGTTGACAGGCTCAAGGATATGATTATTACAGGCGGGGAAAATGTTTATCCGCGTGAGGTCGAGGAAGCGTTGTATCATCATCCGGCAGTGCAGGAAAACGCTGTAGTAGGTGTGCCGGATAAGCTGCGCGGTCAGGCGGTCTGTGCTTATCTGGTGTTGAAGGAGGGCGCGGCGGCGACAAAACCGCAGCTGCGGCGCTTTTTAATGGAGCGTCTTGCCAGTTACAAGGTACCAAAATATTTTTTCTTCTGCGAGCAGCTGCCTAAAAATGGTACAGGTAAGGTTATGAAGACAGCTTTGCGTGAAAATGCTATTGAAGATTTAGTTAATCGTCAGAATTAAGACAGGCGGTGTAAAATGCAAGTAGAATTGCGAAAGAAATATTTAGATTTACTGGATACGCTGCGCAGTTACGGCAGCGTTGCCGTGGCTTTTTCAGGAGGCGTCGACTCTTCGCTGTTATTGTATGCCGCACGCGAGGCTTTGGGTGATAACGTACTGGCGGTGACGGTAAGGACGCCAAGTTATCCGGGACACGAAGCGAGGGACGCGGCACAGCTGCTGCGCGAACTGAAAATACCGCATTTTGAAATCGGTGTCGATCAGCTTGCTGTTCCGGGATTTGCAGAGAATGGTCCGGAACGTTGTTATTATTGTAAACGTGCCTTATTTGAAACCGTTGTGGAGATGGCTGGGATGTATCATTGCAGCTGCGTCGCAGATGGTTCCAATATAGATGACGAAGGTGATTACCGCCCCGGGATGAAAGCGATAGCAGAGCTGGGGATCAAAAGTCCTTTTCGGGAAGTGGGACTTACTAAAGAAGAAGTACGGCTGCTGTCAAGGGAGTTTGAGCTTTTTACCTGGAATAAGCCTTCCTATGCCTGCCTGGCCTCACGTATACCTTATGGTGAAGTTATTACTGCAGAAAAACTGCAGATGATAGAAGCAGCAGAGCAGATTTTGCTGGATCTTGGTTTTGCCGAAATGCGTGTACGCTGTCACGGCAAATTGGCGCGCATTGAAGTTGCTGAGTCCGTTATTGAAAAAATTGCGCAGCCGCAGCTGCGCCGGAAGATCGTGGAAGCTTTCAGGAAGGCGGGGTTCCTGTATGTAAGTTTAGATCTGGAAGGGTTTCGCAGCGGCAGTATGAATGATACATTGACAGATAAGTGATTCTGAAAAACACTTCGGCCCCTTACCTCCAGCGGGTAAGGGGCCGTTTCCAAGGGATTACCGCCTTCACAAGACGGGAATATGTATATTAACTGATCATTTTACGATCACTACGGGGCATTCTGCATATTGCGAAATCTTCATGCTCACGCTGCCCATCAGCAGTTCGGCCAGCATGCCCATACCTCTGTTGCCGAGCACGATCATATCAGCTTCGGCAGTTTTGGCATATTCCAAAATCCTCTCAGCCGGGTCGATATCAACGATCAGACGATAGGATGCGGTAGTGCAGCCCAGCTTATCCAAAATACCTTTAGCGATATCAAGCGGAGTCGGATCCGGTTCTTTGGCTGCCATTTCAGCTTCTTCAATAGCATTTTTAGGTTTTCTTGGCGGAACTTTAGTGTAGTCGTAAGGTACAATAACATTGACTACCATAATTTCGCTGCCAAACGGTTTGCCGATGCCGGCTGCAAACTCCAGTGCACGCAGCGCAGTTTCGGAACCATCGAACGGTACAAGAATCTTTTTCATCATGGTAAATCCCTCCTTAAAACATCCGCGCCTATAGATCAGATCGGAAATGTTACAGGCGGTAGTGGTAACACTCCGCAAAAGTCAGGTTAAAATTTAGATGATTTTCAGATGATATCTTGTTTTCTTTTTGTATATACTTACTTCTACAAACGGATCAAAAATCCTGCTGCGTGAGCTGTTGAAACCAGTAAAATTTTTGCGAAAAATATTACAGAAAATGCTGGTTTTCAGGTTTCTTTCTGCAGATAAAAAAGCACTGTCGTATTTAATAACGGCAGTGCTTTTTGTTATTTGTTAAGGGGCCGGGAATATTATTTTAAGAGCCCGTTGGTTGTAGTAATAACTTCGGGGGCACGTTCAAAAAGAAATTCGCCGTCGCGGACGGAACAGGCAACGGAAACGCGATTGCAGACTGCTTCAAATTCGCCTTTGGCATTGAGAACGATAAAGTTGGCCGGTTTGCCGGCTTCGATACCGTATTGATCGAGAATATTCAGGGTGCGGGCGCCGTTGACTGTAATCAGGTCGAGGGAGTTGCTGATTTCTTCGATACTCATCATTTGAGCGATGTGTATACCGGCGTCAAGAATATTCATCAGATTACCGTTGCCGACAGGATACCAGGGATCGCTCATGGAATCCTGGGCAAAGCAGACGTTGATGCCGGCTTCGTTCAATTCCTTGACACGCGTCAGGCCGCGGCGTTTGGGGTAGTTGTCAAAACGTCCCTGCAGATGGATGTTTTCGGTAGGGCAGGAAATAAAATTGACTTTGGAAAGCCCCAGTAATTTGAACAGCTTATAAGTATAGGCATTGTTGTAAGAATGCATGGCACAGGTATGGCTGGCAGTGGCTTTTTCGGCGATGCCGCTGCGCAGTGCTTCGGCGGCCAGGACTTCGATAAAGCGGGACTGGTCGTCGTCAGTTTCATCGCAGTGGATATCGACCATTTTGTCGTATTTTACTGCCAGTTCGAAAGCTTTCTGGACGCTTTTAACGCCGTCTTCACGTGTATATTCAAAATGGGGGATGGCTCCGACCAGGTCAGCGCCCATAGTGAGAGCTTCTTCAACTAATTTATCACCGCCCTGATAAGCATACATCCCTTCCTGCGGGAAGGCGATGATCTGCAGGGTGCAGGTATCTTTGACTTCTTCGCGCAGCTCCAGCATGGCCTGCAGGGCTGTAAGCTTGGGATCAGTCACGTCGACATGGGTGCGGATATATTGCACGCCGGTAAGGATCACCTGTTTCATGGCCTGACGGGCGCGTTCTTTGATTTCTTCTTTGGTCAGCCTGCCTTTTGTTTCAGACCAGCGCTGGATGCCTTCAAATAAAGAACCGGTTTTGTTGGCTGCCGCCGGATTAAGTGCAGTGAAAACGTAATCAAGATGAATGTGGGGATCGACATAAGGCGGTACGGCGAGTTTGCCTTCAAGATCTACGACCTTCTCAGCTGTTACTTTTGCGGCAAGACCGGGGCCTATCTCTTTAAATTTACCATCAGTTATATAAATGTCCTGCAGGCCGTTCTGACCTTTTAATTTGGCGTTGGTGAATAATATGCTTTTCATTATAAAGTCTCCTTTACAAACTTAATGTTGTGGCGGAGGAGCTTCGTAACGAAAACTCTTGTCGCAATCAGTATAGCAAGTCGAAATATAAAAAGCACTGTATGAATGATACAAAAAGAGCAGTACTGACTTGTGCGAAAAATGCACTTGCAGGCTGGAATGTTTTTGGCCTTTTTGTACGTTGTGTACAAGGTTGAAGCGGGGGTATACTGAAAGCACAGTAAAGCTAGCTGCTGCACAAAAATAAACGGCCCGGGGACAGGACGAAAACTCTTAGTCAAGTAAGTTCCTAATTAAATGCGGCACTGCCGCAGGTCCTCACAACTTTCTTTCTTAAAAGAACAAAGCAACAAGGAAAAATGCAGGTAAACGACATTAAAATATGGATATTAAAGGAGCGATAAATCATGATCAGAATGAACGAAATGACCTGGATGGAATTTAAAGCGAAAATCGACGAAGGAGCGATCACTATTCTGCCTATCGGCGCCTGCGAACAGCATGGCCCCCATCTGCCTCTGTGTGTAGATACGGTTCTGGCTAACGGCTTTGCCGAAAGACTGGCGCAGCGTGTTGGCGGTATGGTAGCGCCGGCAATCAACTATGGTTATAAATCTAAACCTCTTTCCGGCGGCGGCCCCCTGTTCCCGGGAACTGTTGATTTGAACGGTGATACTCTTGTCCGTTTGACCTATGATGTTCTGGAAGAGCTTATTAAAGACGGCGTGAAAAAAATCATGGTGCTTAGCTGTCACTTTGAAAATGAAGCTTTTGTCTGCGAAGCAGTCGACCTGATAGCTCAAAAATATGGCGAACAGGCCAAGATTTTGATCGCTAACTGGTGGGACCCGATGCCGACAGAGATCATCGATAAAGTGTTTGACGAAGTACCGTTCCCGGGCTGGGCTTTTGAGCACGCAGCTGTTACGGAAACATCTCTGATGATGGCTTTCGCCCCTGAATTGGTGCATGAAGAAAGAATGGTAGATACCCAGGGAGCGACTCCCTGTCCGTATCATATCTATCCTGTGCCTAAAGATGCGGTTCCGCCTACCGGCGTACTTGCTCCGGCGCGTTCTTCTTCAGCTGCCCGGGGACAGCTGATCATTGACAGTGTTTTAGATGAATTGGTAAAAATCTGCGATAAAGAATTTTAATTCCGGTTTAGACAAAGCGGCGGATCTGCCGCTTTGTCTTCCATAAAGGAGAATTATCATGGCTAATACAAGTACCAGGGGTATTTTACTGACGATGCTGTCGGCTGTTACCTTCGGGTTTGCCTTTACTCTAGGGCCGATGACCTATGGCGAGGCTGGCAGCAATCCGGTGACCCTGACCTTTTTGCGTAATTTTTTGAGCTTACCGGTGCTTTTGGCGATTCTTTGGTATCAGGGCATATCTTTACAGGTCAGCGCCAAAGAATTGTGGAGCCTGACTATTTTAGGCGGTATCGGTAATGCTGTGACTACGCTGATGTTGTTTATTGCCTTTTCATTGATCGACGTAGGCGTAGCAACAACGATCCACTTTATTTATCCTGTTTTTGTGACTATCGGCTGCGTACTTTTTTATAAAGAACGGCTGGGACTGCAGAAATTTATTGCTCTGCTGATCGCTACTGCCGGGATTGCCTGCTTTTTTCTGGGTGTGGATATGAGCGCTGGTTTCAGCGGCGGGACTTTTCTGGGGCTGTTTTTAGCGGTCGCTTCCGGCGTTACGTATGCTTTTTATATCATTTATATGGATAAAAGCGGTTTGAAAAATCAGCCTGTTTTTAAAATTTCTTTTTATGTAGCACTGATGTCTTCGATCGCTATGGGGATCTTTGGCATAGGAACAGGTGAATTGACTTTGACGACTCTGACGCCGCAGGCCTGGTTTATTTCCACTGTGTTTGCATTGCTGTGTACGGTGGTAGCCCTCTCGCTGCTGCAGATAGGCATCAAGCATGTCGGTGCTTCTACTGCCGCTATTTTGACTACCTTCGAGCCTATTACCAGCATTATCTGCGGCGTACTGCTTTTGGGAGAAACAGTGACTACGATCAAGATCGTTGCCTGTGCCATGATTATGACGGGCGTAGTTACACTGTCACTGGCAAAACAAAAAAAGCCTCCGGAAGAGGCAGTTACCGTTCCGGAAGGCTGATAAATTTGAGTAAACCTACAAATCCTCCTGTAAATAAAACAACAGTAAAGGACCGGACCGCTGCTTGAGGGTCTGGTCTTTTGCTATTCTTCCAGGTAGTCTTTGGCGACGATGCTGCTCAGCAGCTCAAGTCGTACCAGGGCATCGTCGATATCGCGCCCCAGCAGATCACGAATCTGGTTAAGACGGTATAAAAGTGTATTACGGTGAATAAACAGTGCCTGTGATGTTTTAACAAGATTGCCGTTGCAGTATAAGTACTGACACAGCGTTTCCAGCAGCTCCGAATTATTTTTGCTGTCATGCTGCAGGAGCACACCGAGATTATAGTGATAGTATTCGCGGATTTCTTCTTTATCATCGATTTTAAACAGCAGGCGGTATAAACCAAGCTGGGAATAGTAGACAATGTGATTGCTGCGTCCCATCTTTTTCCAGAGCAGCAGCGCTTTCTGCGCTTCCTGGTAACTGATTTTGATCTGTTCGACATCGGCGTAAGGACGGCCAAAGCTGAGGTAAAGGTTGCTGCCGCTGTAGAGCTGGCTTAAAAGACCGCAGACAGTTTCCAGATAAGCTGCCGCCTCAGCTGCTTTTTCCTGTGTAGGCGCGCTGGCAAGGCAGATCACATTATTGCCGTAGACCAATGTGGTGACCGGCAGCTGTTTCTCTTTACAAAGACTATCGACAGAATGCTGCAGTTTATCTTCAAGACTGTCATGGCCTGCATCTGTCATGATTTCATCAGCGGGGTGACTGACGTTAAAAACAGCAATAAATTTATATTCCAGTAAGTGGATATCGTTGATGATCGCCGTATCAAGCATTTGCCGGTAATCAACATCGGAAGCAAAAAGCAGGCGGCCCAGAAAGTTTTTTGACTTTTTGATTTCAAATTTATCACGCATTATCAGGTCGGTTATTTCGCGCGTTACATCAATCAGCTTTACGTCCCAGGGCATTTCAAAAAGCGGGAAATCGGCTGCGTCGGCCTGGGCCAGCAGTTCTTCTGGAATAGAGTTGATATATTCATTACCGACCAAGATTACAAGACCGGCTAATTTTTTCTGGATACATTCTAAAATGAGATCCTTAAGTTTATCGGCGCTGTGCACAATGCCGGTAATAAACAGCAGCTCGCCGCCGTGTACCCGTTGCGAGACAGTTGAAGTCTGTCCTACGTAGGGCCAGGTGACCGTACGGTCCAGGCCGTTTGGCCCGGCAACCAGCTTGATACGTTCAAAATATTTTAAAGTCAATAGATCCTGACAGGTAACAGACATGGTAGGCCTCCTTGTGGTCGAATAGTCAAATGCTTATTTTATTATATCAAATTCCAATACTCGGCAGCAGGAAATTTAAGCGGCCGAATAAAGTGTAGCTAGTGTTACAAAAATTATTTATTATTATTTATACTCTAAAACATGAATTTTCAGAAACTGCGTGCTATAATTAAAGTAATAAGAAAAATAATAATTTATGGGAAGGTGTGAGTTATATGACGGCAGAATTCAAAAAATGCTGGATGCTTAAAATTTATACGGGCGAGGACGTTATAGTAGGCAACGATCCCCTGTACAGAACGATTCTTGAAGAAGCCCGCCGTTTAAAGATCGCCGGCGCTACCGTCATTAAAGGTATCGAAGGTTATGCGACCGAAGTGCGTGGGATCGACCGTCGTCCGGTATCACTTTTTTACCGGTGTTTCCAACCTGCCTGTTTTGGTGACGATCGTCGATCAGAAAGAAAATTTGGAAAAGCTGATCCCGTTTTTAGAGAAAAAGGCTACGCATGCGCTGGTGTTGTTTGAAGAAAGTACGGCTTTGGTTACTGACTATATGCGTCAGGTGATTGCCAAACGTCAGGCTGACGGGCTGGAAAAATAAGTTTTGCCCTTATAAAAAAAATTTGGCCGCAGGTTTTACAGCCTGCGGTTTTTTATGCCCGACAGCGTATTTATCGGCAGGACTTAGCAGGATTTTTCGGGAAGATTGCGAATAATAATAAGTGGTTTACTATGCCTGAAGGAGGGTATGCAAATGGATATGAATCAGGAAACTAAGGTCACTGTCATTGACGACCGGCTGCGTCAGGAGGAAGCTGAAACTTTGTGCCGCTGGGCTGCTGCCCGCGCCGGGGTTATCGTTGTTGCTCCGTTGCTTGGAACAATGGCGCTGATTGCTAATGATGTGTATCTGGTGATAAAATTAGGCAGTGTTTATGAAGAAGAAATCGGAGAAAAGGCGGCCGTAAGCCTGCTGAGTTCTTTAGGAGCTTATTTTGTAGGCAGTACGCTGACGACACTGATCCCGTTTGCTCCCTTGCAGATACCTGTAGCTGTAGGGACTACCTATGCGCTGGGACGGGTCGTTACCGAATGGCTGAAGGCCGGTAAACCGGCGGACCTGAGTCCGTTTAAAACTGTGTATGATGATGCTTTGCGTGAAGCAAAGAAAAATATTGAGCTTTTTAAAAATGACCCTAAAAAAGATGAACCACTGGGTGATGAAAGTAAAAAATACGATTTGTGATCAAACCATAATGAATGGAGGTCCTTTATGTACGAGAACTATGATGTAGCGATTATCGGCGGTGGCCCTGCGGCTGTTTTCGCAGCTTATGAATTTACTCTGAAATATCCGACGGTCAGTCTGATCATGCTGGAGGAAGGCAATCCAATCGAACGGCGTCAATGTCCGCTGGCTGCAAAAAAAGTGGATCATTGCCTGCGTTGTGTACCTTGTGATATCATGCGCGGTTTTGGCGGTGCCGGTGCTTTTTCGGACGGTAAGTATAATTTTACGACTGAATTCGGCGGCTGGCTGAGCGAGTATATTCCGGAAAAGACTGTAATCGAGCTGATTGATTATGTTGATGAGCTTAATTGCCGTCATGGCGCTCCCGGCGAATATTTCAGCACAAAGAACAGTACTATCGGCGGTCTGGCGCTGGGACATGATCTGCATCTTTTAAACGCCAAGGTCCGGCATCTGGGGACTGAAAATAACCTTATTATTATGGAGCATATTTATAAATATCTGGCTGAGCGAATGGAGATCCGCTGTAATACCCATGTGGAAACTATCAAACGGCACGGTGACGGTTTTGAACTGGGGGTTCGCGGCGAGGATAAAGCTGATATTCGCTGTGATTATCTGATCGCTGCTCCCGGACGTGCCGGTGCGGAATGGTTTACCGAACAGTGCCGCGGACTGGGATTGTCCTTTATTAACAATCAGGTCGACGTAGGCGTGCGGGTAGAGGTGCCGGCGCAGGTCTTTAAACACATTACTGACGAAGTCTATGAAGCTAAGCTGGTCTACCGGACACGGCAGTATAATGATCTGGTCCGTACTTTCTGCATGAATCCCAACGGTTATGTAGTGGCCGAAAATACTGACGGCATCATTACAGTCAACGGGCACAGCTTCCGCGATCCCAAGCTGCACAGTCATAATACGAATTTTGCTTTACTGGTCAGCAATAAATTTACGGAACCGTTTACTGAACCGCATCAATACGGCAAACGTATCGCTTCTTTTTCCAATATGCTGGGCGGCGGCGTGCTGCTGCAGCGTTTCGGCGATTTGATCAAAGGCCGGCGTACTAATGAAAGACGTCTGGAAAAGAGCTTTACTAAGCCTACCTTGTCGGCTACGCCCGGCGATTTGAGCCTGGTGCTGCCTAAACGCCATTTGGATAATATCATCGAAATGATTTATGCGCTGGATAAGGTGGCGCCGGGGATGGCTAATGCCGATACCCTGCTTTACGGTGTAGAGGTAAAATTCTACAGTGCGCGTCTGGAACTTGATGATAAGCTGGAAACTAAGATCCCGAACCTGTTCGCCGTCGGCGACGGTGCCGGTATCACCAGGGGTTGTCACAGGCCAGTGCGAGCGGAGTCCATGTTGCCCGCCAGATCGGCGCGCGGCTATGCGGAGGAGCGGATTAATTTTATGATGAACGGAGCAAAGTCATGACCTTGCCTCTTATCAGTATGCGGCAGATAACGAAACGGTTTCCCGGCGTTATCGCCAACAATAAAATAAATTTGGAATTGTACCCCGGTGAGATACATGCGCTCTTGGGTGAAAACGGCAGCGGTAAAAGTACTTTGATGAGTATCCTTACAGGTCTTTACAAGCCTACAGAAGGCTGTATCATGGTTGGCGGGGAGGAAGTAAAGTTTGCTTCGCCTGCTGACGCCATTGCCAGCGGTATCGGGATGGTACATCAGCATTTTAAACTGATCGAATCTTTTACGGTAGCTGAGAATATCGTTCTGAGCCAGAGCAAAGGCGGTTTTTTGCTGAAACCGGAGCAGATCATAGCAGATATTGAAAGTCTGGGTGAGAAATATGGACTGCAGGTAGATCCGCGGGCCTATGTCTGGCAGCTTGGTGTGGAGAAAAACAGCGCGTGGAGATCTTGCGGATGCTTTATCATCGCAGCCGTGTGCTGATCCTGGATGAGCCTACGGCTGTTCTGACGCCGCAGGAGACACGCGAGCTGTTCGTCAATCTGAGAAAGATGGCAGACGACGGCTGCGCAGTAGTTTTTATTTCCCACAAACTCAACGAAGTCGAGGAACTGGCCGACCGAGTAACTGTTTTGCGCGGCGGCTGTGTAACCGGCAGCGCCGCAAAAGAAGATATGCGTCGCGACAAGCTGGTGCAGATGATGATCGGCCGCGAGGTGCTGAATACCTATGAAAAAAACTGCGAGCACTGCGGCGAAGTGGTGCTGCAGCTGGAGCAGGTTTCAGCTCTCAATGATATGAATACGGTTGGACTGAACAATGTCAGGCTTGCAGTCAGAGCGGGTGAAATTTATGGTATCGCCGGAGTATCGGGCAACGGTCAGCGCGAGCTGGCTGAGGTACTTGCCGGACTGCGGCCGGCGATGGGCGGAAAAATATTTTTTTACGGACAGGACCTTACCAATAAAAAACCGAAAGAAATGATCGAAGCAGGTATCAGTTATGTGCCGGAGGATCGTCTGGGTATGGGGCTGGTGCCAAATCTGGATTCTGTCAATAACGTGATCCTGAAAGAATATGACGGTAAATTTTCCAAAGGCTGGCGGATTCGGCGTGAAGCTGCTATAGCGGCGACAAAACGTATCGTAGAAGATTTTGATGTGAAGCTGGGATCGATTTTCCAGCCGGTGAAGATGATGAGCGGCGGTAATCTGCAAAAACTGCTGCTGGGACGCGAGATAGCCGCTAAACCCAAGCTGATGATCGTACTGTACCCGGTACGCGGCTTGGATATAGGTGCTATCGAAGCAGTGCACAAGCTGCTGCTGCAGCTGAAAGAAGAACAGACTGCGATCATTCTGGTATCGGAAGAGCTGGAGGAAATCGCAAAGCTGGCTGATCGTGTAGGCGTTATGTTTGCCGGGCAGATTTTAGGTGAATTCCCTGTCAGCGAAATGGATACAGAAAAAATCGGAGCTTTGATGGCGGGTATTACCGAAGCGGGAGGTGCGGGCGTATGAAGCTGGTAATGGAAAAACGTCTGGCACCCAGTCCGCTGATGCGCTCGCTGGTGCCGGTGGTGGCAGCTTTCGCCGCTCTGGTTTTCTGCGGTATCTTTTTTGCAGTGACGGGGCGCGATCCTTTTGAGGTATATTATGCCATGTTCAGCGGTGCGTTAGGTTCTGAGTATGGTATTTCGGAAACGATCGTCAAAATGATACCGCTGGCGATGTGCGGATTAGGCATTGCCATTGCCTTCAGGATGCAGATCTGGAATATCGGCGCTGAAGGGCAGTTTTATATGGGAGCCTGTGCGGCCAGCTGGCTGCCGCTGACTTATCCTGACCTGCCTTCTATGATCATGCTGCCGGGCATGCTGCTGCTGGGAGCTGCGGCAGGCGGGATGTGGGGACTTTTAGCCGGGTGGTTCAAAACCAAGTGGCTGGTCAGCGAACTGATTACGACGCTGATGATGAATTATATTGCAATTTTATGGGTCAATTATCTGGTCTATGGTGCGTGGCGTGATCCCAAGGGCTTGAATTTTCCTTTGACAGCGGCCTTCAGCGAGTCGGCTTTGCTGCCCTCTTTCGGAGATCTGCGCGTACATGCCGGTATCATTATTGTATTTGTTTTAGCGGCAGTTCTGACAGTAGTTTTTCGAGATTCCCGCTGGGGCTACGAGACACTTGTTATTGGTTCCAATCCTACGGCTGCCCGTTATGCCGGGATCAATATTCCCAGAAATGTTTTGCTGGTGATGCTGCTAAGCGGTGCTGTCTGCGGGATGGGCGGCATGATTGAAGTCAGCGGCATCGTTGGCAAGCTGCAGCCGGGTATCAGTCCCGGTTATGGTTATACGGCAATTATTGTGGCCTGGCTGGCGCGGCTGCATCCGGCAGCGATTATCGTAGTAGCTTTTTTGTTTGCGATTATCCATGTCGGCGGGTTTATGGTGCAGACACTGGGGATTCCTTCGGCTGTGGCAACAATGCTGCAGGGAGCTATTTTATTCTTTGTCGTCGGCGCTGATATCTTTACCAATTATCAGCTGCGCCTGATCAAAAATGAAGGAGGCGAAGAGAGTGAATGAGACATTGCTCATTTCAATTTTAGCTGCCTCTATTACGGCCGGTACCCCTATTTTGTTTGCTGCGCTGGGTGAACTGATTTCCGAGCGAGCTGGTGTTACCAATCTGGGTGTGGACGGGATGATGCTGGTCGGTGCCTGTGCCGGGTTCATTGCCGCTCAGCAGACGGGCAGTCTTCTAAGTGGTGTTGGGATGGCGCTGCTGGCAGGTTCATTGATGGCGCTGATACACGCTTTTCTGACTGTCACCCTGCGGGCAAACCAGGTCGTCAGCGGTTTGGCGCTGACCTTGTTTGGCACGGGTCTATCCGGTTATCTGGGTTTGGATTATGTGGGGCAGCAGGCGACTGTTGTTTTCAGTAAGCTGGCTGTACCGGGGCTCAGTGAGATCCCGGTGCTGGGGCCGGTACTGTTCAGGCAGGATCTGCTGGTTTACTGCAGTTATATTTTAGTGGCTGTTGTTGCTTTTTATCTGTACCGTACAAGAGCAGGGCTGTTTATGAGGGCTTTGGGAGAAAATCCGGCTGCTGTAGATGCTGTAGGCGTCAATGTTTTTGGACTGCGGTATTTATATGTGATCATGGGCGGTGCTTTAGCCGGTTTGGGCGGCGCGTATTTGTCGCTGGCTTATGCTCCCTGCTGGCTGGAAAATATGACGGCCGGACGCGGCTGGATCGCGGTGGCACTTGTAATTTTTGCTCTGTGGGATCCATGGCGTGCGCTGCTTGGTTCGTATCTTTTCGGCGGCATTGATGCTTTGGGCTTTCATTTGCAGGTCGTTGGCCTGCCCGTGTCTGTTTTTATTTTGAATATGCTTCCATATATTTTTACAATAGTGGTTTTGATTTTGGTTCTGGCCCGCAAAGGGGGCCGTCTGGCAGCGCCTCAGGCGCTGGGGCAGCCTTATGACAGGGAAGAACGTTAAACGAGGAGAGCTGTTATGGAATTTTTTATTTTCTTATGCTTTATGTCTTTTGTGTCTTTTGCTGTGGCCTTCCTGGCTTACGGACTGGTGATCCGTCTTATGGGGACGACGAGTTCTGCAAGCCGTTATTCGCAGATCATTCTTGTGCCGATAGCGATCATTGGTTATGATTTTCTGACGATCACTGCGCCGGCCGAATACCGTTATGTTATCGGCGGCCTGCCGATGCTGCTTTTAGGATTAATGCTGCTGTATTACCGTTTTGGTAAAGGCGGCAGTATGGATGATGCTCCGGCACCGTCAGAGATCAAAAAAGTAAGTAAAAAATCCCTGAAGCATCAGGCGAAAAAAAATAAAGTTAAATAATTTTGCTTTAGCAGGAATTTAGGCTGTAAAAAGAGAAATTAACAGTGAAACCAATAAGCTTATTATTGATTTTGAATATTCTAAAAGCAGTTAAGATAGCAGGAGGTGCGTATTATGTTTAAAAAAATCTTAGTACCTGTAGACGGTTCCGAAACCGCATGGCGCGCATTGAATAATGCGTTGGAGATCGGTAAAAAATTTGAGAGTGAAATTTTGGTAGTGAACGTAATCCAGCCTTATAATAATGCTGCTCTTTTGGCAGTCCCGCTTGACCATGCTACGATTAATCAGGGTAACAGCGAATTGGAAAAAGTCGGTGATAAGGTTTTGGAATTGGCCAAAGAAATGGTCGGCTCCTATCCGCATAAAGTTGAATATGATATGGAAGTAGGGCATCCGTCGGAACGGATCATCGCTTTGTCCAAAAAAGTGGAAGCCGACGCGATCGTTTTGGGCAGCCGCGGACTCAGCGGCATTGCTGAATTTTTCCTGGGCAGCGTCAGTTCCAAGGTTTCTCAGTATGCAACAGTGCCGGTACTGATCGTAAAATAATTACGGAGCTGTGTTTAAAGTTTTGATGAAGGATGATGAATATGTTAAAAAAAATCCTCGTACCTATCGACGGGACTGAATATTCCTGGCGGGCCATGGAATATGCCGCTTCGCTGGCAAAGCTGTCGGGTGGACACCTGGTTATTTTGACGGTCGTTAAGCCGGGGATTAAAGCTGTCGGCGGTGCTCCTTTGGAAGAAGAACTGGTCTACAGTGCCAATGGGCCGGTGATGCAGATCGGCAATGAGGTGCTGGGCGCTGCCAAGCACTTAATGGACAAACAGGAAATCCCCTGCGATTATCTGCTGGCTATCGGCAGTAGAGCAGCTGAAGAAATAATTAAGCTGAGCCGTCGCGAAAACTGTGACAGCATTGTTATTGGCAGCCGCGGTTTTGGAGCTTTGGAAGGGCTTTTAAAAAGCAGTGTCAGTAAAACGGTGATCGAAGAATCCGAACTGCCAGTTATTGTAATTAAATAAAAGTGGTCTTTGAGGCGTTGTGTATAAATTACACAGCGCCTTTTGTTGTTTTAAGAATAAAAATATTCTAAAAAACCAAAAATATTGAATAGATATTATAATAATGTTATAATACAAATGGATAAACAAAATGCAAACTTTTAAAAATGTTAAAAATAAATATCCTGAAGAAGCTTTTTTTAACTAAAGTAAAAGTTGCGACTGGGAATATTTATAAAAGAGGTGCAGAAATGAGCTCGAAAATGATGGGCTTCGACGAATTTCCTCAAATAGCGCGTACAGAAACAGCAAGAGCGATCTATCTGATTGATGTTGATACCTGTGAAATTGTTTATATGAATAAGAGTGCGAAAGACATGCTGCAGCTGGCTTATGAAGATGACAGCTACTGCGGTAAAAAATGTTATACGGTTTTACAGGGACTGAACAGCAAGTGCAGGTTCTGCCGGAATAATCTGCTGACTACAGAGTGCATGTTTGTGGAAGAAATATATCAGCCGTCGGTACAGCGCTATTTACAGGTCAAGAGCATTTTATTCAATTATATGGGGCGTCGTCTGCGTTTTGAAATTCTATATAATTTTAAGGAAGAAGAACTGGAACAGCAGAAAAAATATCTGGATCAAAAATTGGAACAGATCCGTTGGGTAGATAATCTTACAGGACTGTATAATAGAGAGAAATACAGCAGTCTGTTGAAGGATATAGAAATTAAAAAAATACGGCATATTGGTATTGTCGATATGGATATCAACGGGCTGCGCAATATCAATGCAACCAAGGGCTATCATTCGGGTGACAGGGTCCTGATCAGGATAGCAGCACTTATCAAAAGTGTTTTTGGCGTTAATTCATTTCGTGTCGGCAGTGATGAGTTTGTCAGTTTGGCGCTGAATATGGATAAAGCGGATTTTGAAGCAAAAGTAGCGGCGCTGAAAGCTAAATTCAGTGCAGAGACAGATTTCAGGGTCTCGGTCGGCAGCTTATGGAGCGATAATTGCCGGGATATTTATAAAAAAGTATCTCAGGCAAATGCGGTGATGGAAGCGACAAAATCGTTTGGCTATAAAAATCTGACCGCCGATTATAATCATAAAGCAGAAAGCGCGCACCGGCTGTTGGCCGAGATCGCGGAAGGAAGGTTCAAAGTTTACCTGCAGCCGAAAATAAACCTGCAGACAGGTCTGATAGAAGGTGCCGAGGCCCTGGTCAGAAAAATCGACGATCAGGGAGTGATAATAGCGCCGGATAATTTTATTCCTGGTTACGAAGAAAATGGTTTGATAAATTATATCGACATCTTTGTTCTGAAGACAGTCTGCCGGATGCTGAAAGACTGGCGTGAACGTGGCGGCAGAGTTTTTAAGATGTCTGTAAATGTTTCGCGGGTAACGTTGATTGCGGAAGATACAATCAAAAACAGTGTGGCTATCTGTAAGAAATATGGTATTGATCCATGTCTGATAGATGTGGAGATCACGGAAAGCTTTGGTTTGCTGGAAAAAGAGCTGCTTGTGGATTTGATCAAACGGATGCATGAGGCTGGATTCAGTATTTCCATGGACGATTTCGGTACTAGCTTTTCTAATCTGTAATTATTGTCACAGGTGCATTTTGATACGGTAAAGTTTGACAAAAGTCTTACGGACAGTATCGTAGACAATCCTAAAACGCAGATTTTGTTTAAGGCGGCGGTTTCTATGTGCCGTGAATTTGGCGATACGCTGACTTTGGCTGAGGGCATTGAAAATGAAGAGCAGCTCAAGGTTTTGCAAAAGCTGGGCTGCCAGTTGGGTCAGGGTTATTATTTTGCCCGACCGCTGCCTGAAGACGAGTTTTGGGAGCGTTATGTAAAAAAATAAAAAGCATAAAAATAACCCCGCTGCATTATTGCAGCGGGGTCTTCTTCTTCAGGTTCAGTATGAGCGCCGGCCCATTTCCGGATGCGCTACGGGTTTTAGATGCAGGCGCTTGGCCTGTTCTACGGCTTTATCCAGCGGCAGGTCCTGTCGTCCGGACTTGCTTTCAAAGACACAGCAGGGAGTATCGCTTCCTACTTCTCCGCCTGGAAGATAAATATATTCCTGATTATCGTTATCGCCGAGAATAATACCGGCCAATAATTGTTCTGCTAGTATTTTTGACATAATATCCTCCTAGAACATGCGGCGTTTCCACAACCAGTAGCCTGTACCTACAGAAATCAGCAGGGCGATGGAAGTGATGGTGACAAAACCGAATTCGTTACCTTCCAGAGGCACCGGAACGTTCATGCCCCATAAGCCGCCGATAGTTGTGGGGATAGCTAAAATAATGGTTACAGAAGCCAGGAACTTCATAACTAAGTTCAGGTTATTACTGATGATAGAGGCAAATACTTCCATCATGCTGTTAAGAATATGGCTGTACATTTCAACCATTTCAATAGCCTGCTTATATTCAATGATGACGTCTTCCAAAAGGTCTTCGTCTTCTTCGTAGAGCTTGATCAAATGTCCTGACTGATTTGTAGAACGCAGACGCAGCAGTTTTTCAGTAACGATATAATTGCTGCGCAGGGAAGTAGTAAAGTAGGTCAGTGACTTCTGAAGATCCAGCAGGTTGAATAACTCGGAGTTTTCCATGGATTTACGCAGATGCTGCTCCAGTTCATCAGTACGTTTGATGATGATACGAATATACTTTAGATATAAAGTAGCTGATTTATAAAGGATCTGGAACAGGAACCGCGTTTTTTTGAAGGTGCTGAAGAAACGATGATTATAGGAAGAAAAGTCAGCAACAACAGCGTTAGGCTCCAGACAGACGGTGACAATAAAGTCTTCAGCGATGATAATGCCGAGCGGCAGTGTGTCGTAGTCTTTGTTACTGCGTAAAAAAGGAATATCGACCAGGATCAGGATCTGGTCGTCTTCGGTTTCGATACGCGATTTTTCTTCTTCGTCAAGCGCGGCCGTCAGAAAATCCAGCTGGATCTTAGTAGCGGCGGCTATTTCATGCAGTTCTTCAGGGGAGGGACTGACAATGTCGATCCAGCAGCCCTTTTCTAATTGTTCAAGCTCAAGCTCATCGATGCCGTTTGGTGTACTTTTGAGGATCTTATACATTGCAGGTGCCCCCTTTCCTTGGAATTTGCGATGTTGTTATTTGTTTAGATGCTGCTCCAGGGCCTGAGCCAGCTGGTCGCCGCAGGAGGTGCTGCGGTTGCCGCAGTGAATGCCGCGCAGTTTTGCGGCAACTTCCTCGACGGGAAGTCCTTCTACCAGGATGCCGATAGCTTTAAGATTGCCGGGGCAGCCGTTGACGAAAGTAACATTATGGACCTTGCCGTCAACGATGTCATAATTTATTTGTTGAGAGCAGGTGCCGCTGGTTTTGTAAGAATACATAAATTTAAGCCTCACTTATCAGGGAATTTCAGATAAATAAATCTTCTGTAATCTTTTTTACATTCGACATAAAAATCTAAAATCCTTGTTGCCGGCAGCAAAGTATAAAAAATTTTACAAGGCAGCCAGCGAATGTAAATGAGCTAAAGAAAGTAAAAAAGTGTTTTAAAAAGCTGTTTTACTTCACTTTGCAGAAGAAAATTGATATAATTATATCCATACTTGATGGGTAGGAGGGTAGTATGGCAGCAGGCGCCTTCTGAGGCGCGGAGTGGTTTTAATAAGCAGCAATGTAGCAGCGTAGAAAGGTAGTGTGGCATTTGTCTATTCAGTTGATTATCGTGTGCGTGTATATCGCGCTTTTGTTTGGTATCAGTTTTTATGTTAAAAGGCGGGCTGATAAAGGCTCGACGGAATATTTGTTTGCCGGGCGTAAATTAAGTGCCGGCCTGATCGCGGTCAATATTACGGGGCTTGCGGTCGGTGCGGCTTCTACAGTGGGCGTTGCCGAAAATGCCTTTAAAGTAGGTATGGCGGCAGGCTGGTATAATGCAGCCTGGGCAGCGGGGGCTGTCGTGATGGGGCTTGTTGCCGCTGGGAAACTGCGGGCGATGAAGATTTCTACGATCCCGGAATTTTTTGAGAAATACTATGATACGAAAGGTCGTGTCATCAGCGCGGTCGGTCTTGTTATTATTATGTCTGTTATTACGGCGCTGCAGTATTTGGCGGGCGGGGCGATTCTGGCTTCGCTGCTGCCTGACATTTTCAGTTTTAAAGGCGGCATGATGATGAGTGCCGTTGTTTTCATCGGCATCACCCTGATCGGCGGTCTGTGGTCCTCAGGTCTTTCCAATATCGTCAGCGTTTGTCTGATTTATGTCGGTGTCCTGTATTCCTGCTTTGCCGCCGTCAATAATGCCGGCGGGATCGAGAATATTGCGGCTCAGCTGCCGCCGACGCTGGATTGGTTCGATCCTTTGGCTGGTATACCGATGGCGGTCATTATCGGCTGGTTCATAGTTATGGTCACACAAGCGATCACGGCACAGGGACCGGTGCAGATTGCCTGTGGTGCCCGTGATGCCAAAACTGCCCGTAAAGGCTTTCTTTTAGGCGGCATTTTGATTTTCCCGATCGGATTTTTATGCGCGCTGCTCGGCATTGTAGCGAAGGTTTCTTTCCCGGATATTACGGCGACTATGGCTCTGCCGAAAGTCGTTATGAGTCTGAACCCGGTGGCATCAGGAACGACGCTGGCTGCCTTGTGGGCGGCCGATGTTTCTACTGCCTGCACGATCCTTTTGGGGGCGGGCACTTTGTTCAGTCAGGATATTTACAAACGTTTTATTAATCCTTCTGTCAGCGATGAAAAATTTGTCACTGTCAATCGTCTGACTATTTTCGGGGTTGGTTTGATAACCTTGTGGTTTGCCTTCAATGCCGCAGGTATTTTGAAGACCATGATTGCCGGTCTGTCGATGACTACCGCTCTGACCTGTGTCTTTTTATTTACTGTGTTTGCGCCGGGGCTGTGCCGCAGAAGCAGTGCTTTTTATACAACGCTGGTCGGACTTTTAGGGCTGGTGGTCTGGGAATTTGTACCGGCGCTCCATGTTCTGCAGCATGTAATTTATTTTGAATGGCTTATTTGTATTGTAACCTTTTTAATAGTGGCAGTTGTTGATAAAACTCCGATTAAAGTACCGGAATATGTAGAGGAAGAGGCTTGATATTATGACCGACAGCAAACTCACCAGTATTGAAATCGGCCGTGCGGCCCTGAAAATAGCTGTTACAGGTTCACGCAGCGAAGAGCAGAGAATCAAGCAGGAACTGGCTGAACAGGGTATTCGTTCGACAGCGGTCGATTTTGGCGGGGAATTTATTCCGTCTATTGTCAAGATTGTTGAACGTGCTGTAGTGGCAGCGCAGAGGCAGGGCTGGTTTCAGATACGCATGTTGGCGCCGGTGCGGTAGCAGGCGCTGCTCATGCGGCTTTAGAGCAGGTGAAAACCAAGGCTTTGGGCTTTAATGTCGGTGGCAAGATCGGTATTGCCCGCTGCGGTGAGCATTTGTGCGTTGCTATTTATATGGCGGTAGGCGTGCTCAATCTCAATGAGTTGTGTGTAGGTCTGGCGCATCGTTCACTGGATAATGTGGAATAAGGACGCAATAGTAAAAGCAGTGAGGTTATTATGAATATATTTGATGTTATCGGACCGGTAATGATTGGTCCGTCCAGCTCGCATACGGCTGGAGCCGTACGTTTATCGTTATTGGCGATCAGCATTCTGGGGGCCTGGCCGCTAAAGGCGCAGATTGCTTTGCATGGGAGCTTTGCTCAAACTTACCGCGGCCATGGCACGGATATGGCGCTTCTTGCGGGACTGATGGGCTGGCTGCCGGATGATGCCAGGATTCCGCAGGCAATGGATTTTGCTCAGAAGCAGGGCTTGGAATACGAATTTTCCACGATCAATCTAGGTGATCTGACACATCCAAATACGGTTTATTTTAAATTGACAGCTGCAGATGGCAGAAAATGCGAAGTTATTGGTTCTTCTATTGGCGGCGGACAGGTTCTGGTAACTTCTATTGACGGTGCGGCTGTAGAACTGAGCGGTAAGCTGCCGGCGATCCTTACCTTGCATAAGGATAAACCTGGTGTTATTTCCCTGGTCAGCAGCGCTTTGGCAAGTGCCGGTATCAATATTGCCGGGATGCGGGTTTTCCGGGCGAATAAAGGCGGGTTGGCAACGATGGTCATTGAATGTGACCAGGTCGTGCCGGAGCCGATAATCAATCTGGTTGCTGCTTTGGAACCTATGCAGTCGGTGCGGTTCATCCGTAATGTTTTGTGAGGTGCAGCGTGATTAACGAGAAAATTTCTTTAAGGACCTGGATTGAGGACGCAGCTGATCAGGGTGTTCCGTTACATACTTATCTGCTGAAGCTCAGCAGCGAAGAGCTTGAACTGAGTGAAGATGCTATATTAGAGCAGATGCAGACAATGCTGCAGGTAATGGAAGAATCGGCAGCATTCGGTCTGACCGGGGTAAGTTCACACAGCGGCCTGACTGGTGGTGCTGCTAAAAAGCTGCAGGAGGCCAGACAGTCTGAAAATTATAAAAATATTTTAGGCGGTGTCGTTAACGATGCTGTGGCTTATGCCATGGCTGTAGGTGAATGCAATGCGGCGATGGGACGTATCGTCGCCTCTCCTACCGCCGGAGCCAGCGGCGTTCTGCCGGGAGTACTTTTGGCATTGAAGCAGCATTACAATTTGAACGAACGGCAAATGGCTGAAGCTTTGGTAGTGGCTGGTAATATTGGTATGGTCATAGCCAGCCGCGCTTCACTGTCGGGCGCTATGGGCGGCTGTCAGGCTGAATGCGGCAGTGGTGCGGCTATGGCGGCCGGTGCCGCTGTAGATGTGCTGGGAGGCACTCCGGAACAGGTAGGACATGCAGTGGCGATAGTATTCAAAAATATGCTGGGGCTTGTTTGTGACCCTGTTGCCGGTCTGGTAGAAGTGCCGTGTATCAAACGAAACGGCGGTGCCGCTGCACAGGCGTTGCTGGCAGCAGAATTGGCTCTGGCTGGTATCACAAGCTTTATCCCTGCAGACGAAGCCATTGATGCGATGAAGTCAGTAGGCGATCGTTTGCCCTGCACGCTCAAGGAAACGGCGGAAGGCGGACTGGCACAGACACCAACTGCACTGGCCTGGGCACAGGCTTATTTTGCCGCTGATGGTAAAATTTGAAAAATATTTTAGATAAGTATTAAATGGAGGTAAATCAAATGAAAAAAATTATTAAGACTGAAAATGCACCGGCTGCTATCGGGCCTTATTCTCAGGCTGTTATGGCTAATGGTATGTTGTATATGTCAGGTCAGATAGCTTTGATTCCTGAAACAGGCGAAGTAGTAGATGAAGGTATTGAAGCGCAGACGATCAGAGTCTTGAAAAATATGGAAGGCGTATTGTCTGAGGCAGGATTGACTTTTGACGATGTGGTAAAAACCACTGTTTTTTTGACTGATATGGAAGATTTTGGCGTTGTTAACAGCATTTACGGTGAAAAGTTTGCTGAAAACGCTCCTGCGCGTTCCTGCGTACAGGTTGCGGGACTGCCGAAAGGTGTTAAAGTTGAAATAGAAGCAATCGCTGTCTGCAAATAATAATCCCTGCAAAAAAATGTAAAAAAGTTTATAAAAAAGATTGACATAAACTAGTGGCTATGGTAGAATAACATTCGTCGCCAAGCTATTAAGTTTGGACAATTTGGTGGCTGTGGTGAAGCGGTTAACACGGCGGATTGTGGCTCCGTTACTCGAGGGTTCGATCCCCTCCAGTCACCCCATAATTATCCGGTTTCTATCCTTGGGGCGTAGCCAAGTCGGTAAGGCACGGGACTTTGACTCCCGCATGCGTTGGTTCGAGTCCAGCCGCCCCAGCCAATGTGATCCACTAGCTCAGTCGGTAGAGCACCTGACTTTTAATCAGGGTGTCCCGCGTTCGAGTCGCGGGTGGATCACCATTTTTTTTTGCCTGTTTGCGAGTGTGGCGGAACTGGCAGACGCACTAGACTTAGGATCTAGCGCCTTCGGCGTGCAGGTTCGACTCCTGTCACTCGCACCAATCAAATTATAAAGCTGTAGAATCGTTAGATTCTGCAGCTTTTATTTTTTACACTTGCTGATTATTGAACTATTAAAGTTCAGGGGCTAGCGAGTGTATTTTTTATTTGAGGCTGGTAGGAACTGGTGGAGAAATAATTAAGATTAATGTATAATATATGAAACAATAAAGGATATTAATTTTCTAATAGAATTAAAAACTAAAAAGTTATTGACAAAAACAGAAAATAATATTATATTAATACTAAAGAAAATATCATTAACAGCAGATAACAGACTTGGATATTTCGATTAACAAATGCGTATTCGGGCGCTGACCCCGTAAATAAAAAATATAGGAGGATAAAGACATGAGAAGTATTACAACATTAGACCTGCAATATGCCCATAGATTTTATGGGTTTAAAGGTGAAGCACAGTATCTGCATGGACATTCAGGTATTCTGACTATTGAGGTGGAAGATTCTGTCGAACCAGGTGTCAATATGGTATTTCCCTGTAATGAAATTCAAAAAACTGCTTGGGACGTTTTAAAGAACTTTGATCATGCACTGATTTTGAGGGAAGATGATCCGCTGCTGCCGGCAGTACTTGATGTTTACGAAAAACAGGGTATCCGTAATGGCGCTCCGCAGAACCAGATGAAAGGTGCGGCTTTCAAGACAGAGCTGGCAACAGCATACCCGGATTGTCGTCTTGTGGTTACAAAAGAAACTATGACTGTCGAGGGCATGATCAAGATCGTTTATGATCTGCTTAAAGACAAACTCAATATTGCGAAAATAACTTTTGTCAGCGGTGTCAATACTGCTTCGGCAGAGTTCACAACCAAGAATCAAATTGATCGTTGCCCGCTGTGTGGTATTGCCTTGAATGAAAATGGTGTTTGCCCGAAGTGCGGCTATAAAAAATGATAGTATAGAAATAATGAAAACAGCAGGCCTATAAGGCCTGCTGTTTTTTGTTGGGATAAGATGGACAAAGGGTTAGAGGATATTCATATTAAAATTACTGGAGGAAAATAAAACAACAGCAATTTAAAGCAGGATACAGGGAAAATTTTTATTTGTATCTTGACTTGGAGTGAGCTTTAAGTGTTATGATTGATAAAAGAGGAACGCATAGGTGTTTGTAGAAAAAAATAGTGTTTATTTTACCATAGCAGAGAATATTACAGCGACGTGAAATTAGATAGCTAAAGTTTCTGCTTTAAAGTATATATGGGGGAAGGTTTGTTATGCGGGGGCTGAATAATGAAAAAAGATACGCCTTGCTGGACAGTCTGCGAGGGCTGCTGTTATTGGAGATGATCGTCTATCATTTTTTTTGGGACCTGGTGTATTTATTTGAGCAGGATTTGCCCTGGTTTCATAGCAGTTTGTGTTATTGGTGGCAGCAAAGTATTTGCTGGCGTTTTATTTTTCTATCAGGCTTTTGCTGGCCTTTAGGGAAAAGGGCTGTACGGCGTGCTGTGCAGGTTTTTGGGGGAAGTGTCCTGGTGATGCTTATAACGCACATTTTTGTGCCGGACCAGGCGGTTACCTTTGGCGTTTTATTCTTTCTGGGGTCAGGTATGCTGCTGCTGAAGCTGCTTGACCGGCGGCTGTGCAGGCTGGCTCCTGTCTGGGGCATTACAGCAAGTGGTATGTTATTTTTTCTGACCCGCAATATCAACGACGGTTATTTAGGTTTTGAGGATTGGAATTTTTTCAAAATACCGGAGCAGCTGTATCTGAATAAATTCACTACTTATGTAGGATTTACAGAAGCAGGATTTTTTTCCAGTGATTATTTTTCTTTAATGCCCTGGTTCTTTTTATATTTGGCAGGTTATTACTGTCTGCGTTTTTGTGAAGCTCTGGGCGGATTGCCTAAGATCTTTGATTATGGCAGCGGCTGCCTGAGTTTTTTCGGACGGAGGTCTTTGTTAGTCTATCTTCTGCATCAGCCGCTTTTGTACTTGCTGCTGACGTTGATTTTGGGTGGTAAGGTATTGCTTTAAGGAGAAGGAGTGTTGAGAGTATGGAATATCGTGAATTGGGACGGACAGGTATTAAAGTCAGTGTGATAGCATTAGGGTGCGAAGGCTTTGTTGCCAACGAAGGTGCCTTAACAGAGCAACTGCTGAATGCGGCAGAGCAAGGCGGCATCAACTGTATTGATTTGTATGCGCCGCAGCCGGAAATGCGTAGCCGTTTAGGTAAATGGCTGCGTGGCCGCCGCGGTAAATTTGTTTTACAGGCACATTTATGTACGGTTTGGCAGGAGGGACAGTATAAGCGGACCAGGGAGATCGGGGAAGTGAAAGCGAGCTTTGAAGATCTGCTGACACGGCTGGCAACGGACTATATAGATATTGGGATGATCCATTATGTGGACTCTCTGGAAGATTGGGAAGCGGTAGCTGGTGGCCCGGTAATGGCGTATGCAAGAGAAATGCAGGCTCAGGGAAAAATCAGATATATCGGCTTGAGCAGCCATAATCCTGCCGCAGCTATGCAGGCTGTACAAAGCGGTTTGATCGATGTACTGATGTTCAGCGTTAATCCCTGCTATGACCTGCAGCCGGCGAATGAAGACTGTTATGCGCTTTGGGATGGGAAAAATTATGACAGGAAGCTTGTGAATATGGATCCGGAGCGGGAAGCGCTGTATGAAACCTGCAGCCGCCTGGGCGTCGCTATAACCGTAATGAAAGCTTTTGGCGGCGGTGATTTGCTGGATGAAGAGCTTTCGCCGGCAGGAAAAGCTTTGACTGTTAATCAGTGTCTGCACTATGCTTTGACGCGTCCCGGAGTAGCGGCAGTGATGTCGGGAGCGCATACTGTTGACGAGCTGGAAAAATGTCTTGAATATACTACGGCTGCTGATGTTGAAAAGGATTATGCGGATGCTTTTGCCGCTTTACCGAAAATCAGCTGGGAAGGGCACTGCATGTATTGCGGACATTGTGCTCCCTGTCCGCAGGGAATAGATGTGGCAGCAGTAACTAAATTTTTGAATCTTACCAAAGCGCAGAACAGTGTTCCTGAAACAGTACGCGAACATTATGCTGCGCTGCGGCATCATGCCGGGGAGTGCGTGAAATGCGGTGCTTGTGAGAAACGCTGTCCATTTAAAGTTACAGTTATCCAAAATATGCAGGAAGCAGTGAAAGTGTTTGGTATGTAATAACTTAAATAATCTTAAAAATAAATTATTGCTTGACTTGGAGTTGACTCCAGGTGTTAAAATAATCGCAGGAGGAGGTGTTGCTCTATGACGATTGCAGAAGTCAGTAAAACGTTTGGCTTGACAGCTGATACGCTGCGTTATTATGAACGAATTGGCCTGATACCGCCGGTCAAGCGCAGCAGCAGCGGTATTCGTGATTATGATGAAAAAGATTGTAATTGGGTAGAATTTATTAAGTGCATGCGCGGTGTTGGTATTCCGGTAGAAATGCTGATTGAATATGTGGCGATGTTCCGCTTGGGCAAGGAGACGATTGCTGCCCGTAGCTCTTTTGGTAGAGCAAAGACAGCAGCTTGCCGACAAGATAGTAGCTATGCAGGCTGTACTGGAACGGTTAGATATGAAAATAGATGGTTATGAGGAAAGATGTTTAAAATTTGAGGAAGAAAATTTAAGACAATAAATAAGATTTGCAGCAGAGGTCAGCCAGGAGTTGGTTGACCTTTATTTTTTATCTTCGATCATAATAAATGTCTTAAAGATAATAAATATTTATATAAACAAATAAAAGTGATATAATTATTATTATACGCAAATGTTTACTTGAATAATATTGCTCGATGTTTTGGCTGGGGAGGTATTTAGGATGCTGAAAAGAATATTGACTGCTGTGTTGATGCTGTTTGTTCTGCTGGTAGTCAACAGTGCAGGTGCTTCTAATACAGTACGCATAGCCTATTCGGATATTGATAATTTTGTCGGTATCAAAGATGGACGGCTGGCAGGTTATGGCGTAGCTCTATTTGATGCAATTGCCGAACATACCGGCTGGACTTATGAATATAAAAGCGGTTCGTGGGAACAGTGTCTGGAGTGGGTGAAAAACGGTGAAGCCGATTTTACTTTTCCAGCCCAGTACAGCGAGCAGCGGGCGGCGGATTTCCTTTTCAGCAGGCAGAACTGTATTTTAGATTTTGCTGCTATTTATACGTCCGGTACCAACAGCGATATTTTATATCAGGATTATCAGTCGTTGCAGGGTAAACGATTAGGCATGATCAAAGGCAACTATCTTAATTTATGTTTTGACAAGTTTGTGGGGAGTAAAGGCATCAGCGTTCAGAAATTTTATTACAGCAGTGGTGCCGAAGTCAATGAAGCATTGGCTGCCGGTAAGATCGATGCTATTATGAGTGGGAATTGTGTGCTTGACGAAGATAAAAAGCTGGTTGCTAAATTTGATTATCTGCCTGCGTATATCATTACGGGAAAAAAACAATACGGCATTAATGGAGCAGCTGGATCAGGCGATGCGGGCGATAACGCTGGAAAATCCTTATTTTACTGCTGCGTTGTACGAGAATTTTTACGGACGTGCCGACAAGTTGTCCAAGGGGTTTACCAGGGCGGAACTTGCTTATATCCAGACAGCCGCACCGCTGCGTGTTGTCGGTGATGCCGATAATTATCCGATGGAATGGCTGGACGGTAAAAACGGCGTTTATAAAGGCACTTATCAGGATGTGCTGAAATTATTGGCTCAGAACAGCGGTTTAACGATGGAAATGACCTACACTCCTGATATGGCCTCGTCGTGGGAATTGCTGGCTGACGGCAGAGCTGATGTTATTTCCGGAATCGTCTGGACGAAAGAATTGGAGGCCCAATACGATTTTCTGCACACAGACAGCTTTCTAAAAGAAAATTATCTGATTTTGGGTAGGCGCGGAGAAAGCTTTGATTTTAACAGCCGTTTGAAAGTAGCTATGAAAACTTCATTTATAGGCACTGCAGATTATATCAGGCAGAAATACCCGCAGTGGCAGATTGTTGATGGCGACACTTTAGAAAGCTGTCTGGAAATGGTGGTCAACGGCGAGGCCGATATTATGCTGGGCAATTCTATTGTGATGACAACTAACAGGTATCTGAGCAAATATGCCAGCCTGATGCCTGTAATGACGGTAAGTATGGAAATACCTGTAGGTTTCGGCATTTCTAAAAAATGTCCGCCGGAGGTATTGAGTATTTTTAATAAATCAATCCAAAAGCTGGATGCAGGTGCTCTGGATAAAATAATTTTAGATAACAGCATCGTTAAACACAGAGCATTGGACTGGCGGGAATTTATTAAAAATAATTTTCTTGTTGCCGGAACAGTATTTTTTGCGGTATTGGCTTTGAGTTTTACGGGTATTTTTCTATTTTTGAAGAACCGCCAGCAGGCCAGGTTTAATAATAGTTTGGCTGAAGCACTGGCTGCAGCGGAACGGGCTAGAAGCGCTGCTGAATACGCACATAATGCTAAAAGCGAATTTCTGTCGCGGATGTCGCATGAGATACGCACGCCGATTAACGCGATTGTCGGAATGAGCGATATTGCAAAGCTGCGCGCTGCTGACAGCCAGCCCGTATTAGATTGTTTGGAGAAGATCGATACTGCGTCCAGGCATCTGGCTGCATTAGTAGATGATGTTTTGGATATGTCCAAAATAGAAAATGACAAATTGCAGCTGACGCCGCGGATAGTTTCACTGCACAGTATCATCTTTTCGACCCTGGATATTCTGCAGTCGCTGGCAGAAAAAAAGGGTGTTCTTTTACAGCGGAAGGTAAATGTTGCAGATTGTTCTGTGTACGCTGACAGCAGAAGACTGCAGCAGATCATGGTAAATTTAGGAGCCAATGCAGTAAAGTTTACAGCTAAAGATAAAAAAGTTATTTTAAAATGCGATATGCTTGAACAGGATGATGAGAGCATACTGGTCCGGTTTGTCTTAGAAGATGAGGGAATCGGTATAAAAGAAAGCAATAGACAATGTATTTTTGAGGCATTTAATCAGGGCGGACGCAGTACAGATGCTTTTTATGGAGGAACGGGACTGGGTCTGGCCATTTCGCAGAAGCTGGCTCATATGATGGGCAGTGAGATCAAGCTTGTCAGTACATTTGGGGTCGGCAGTCGCTTCTGGTTTGATCTGCGTCTTGCCAAGGCCTCTGTTTTGCAGCAAACGCTTGTAACTGATGAGATCGATCTGCATGGTTACAGACTGCTGGTAGTAGAAGATAATGAAATAAATATGGAAATTGTTTGTGAGCTGTTGCGTAATGTCGGGGCCGAATTTGCTACAGCGAGCGATGGTGAAGAGGCGGTCGATTTATTTTGCGAGGCAGAGCCGTTTACTTATGACGCAGTTTTGATGGACATCAGAATGCCAAGGATGAATGGTTATCAGGCTGCTGCTGCTATCAGAGCATTGCCGCGTCCGGATGCTATCTCGGTTGTTATAATAGCGATGACGGCAGACGTGCTGGAAAATGATGTGGAACAGTCACTGGAACAGGGCATGGATGCACATGTTGCCAAACCGTTCGATACCCGTCAGTTTCTGTTTTTACTGCGCGGTTTATTGCAGAATAAAGAAAATATGATTTGTAAATGAATAAAGTATTGACAAAATTAAATAGCCTAATATATAATTTAGGAGCTGGATATTCTGGTAGGTGAGGCTACCACAGGGATATGGATTGCTGCCGCGGAGTGGTGGAGACACCATGAGCAGGTTTGAACAGGCTATGTCGACAACAAGGCATAATCTAATGCAATTTCACCGCCCTGTGGAGTTAAAGCTTGAACAGGGCCGGTTCTGATTGAACTGTAAGGTAAATTTGTTTTATTGCCGCGTCTTTGTTTAAGCATTGACGCGGTTTTTTTATTTGCCGCGGCCAGCCGCAGAATTTTTATTATAGATATTTTATAAAAAAGTGAGGTGAGAAGAATGGACGCAGGAGGCAGTAGGGGCATAAAACCAAAAGGCGAAGAACCAGGAAGCGGTCTGCCGTCAGGGCGTCTGTTCTTCCGCGACAATTACATATAAATACTTTGTCTTTTCGTTGTGTGTCCTACTTTCCTGAAAGTATGCAGTAAAACCGTAAGGAGGTAGAAAACAATGAAAAAGAAATTACTGTTTTTAAAAAATAACCCGCAGGAAATCCTGCATCGTGAGAAGGTCAATGAAAGACTGCGTTTTGCTGCAGCTCATGACGTGAACACAGTTCTGAAGTATTTGGGAACGACTGGCAAAGGATTGCCGTCCGGTATGGTAGAGCAGGCTCGTGAACGGTATGGCGATAATGTTGTGACGCATGGACAAAAAGAATCTCTGTTCACGCGTATCTGCAAAGCTTTTATTAATCCTTTTACAGCGATTTTGTTTGTTTTGGCGGCAGTATCGGCTTTTACAGATATCTGGCTGGCTGATCCGGGTGAAGAAGACGCCGTTACTGTGATTATTATTACGACGATGGTTATGATTTCCGGTATCCTGCGTTTTGTGCAGGAAACGAGAAGCGGTAACGCGGCGGCTAAATTATCGGCTATGATCGAAACTACGACCTGTGTGGAAAGAATGGAAACGGGTCAGCAGGAGATACCACTGGACGAAGTCGTCGTCGGTGATCTTGTTCATTTATCGGCGGGCGATATGGTACCTGCTGATATCCGTATTATTTTTGCCAGGGATCTGTTTGTCAGTCAGTCGGCATTGACCGGTGAAAGTGAACCGGTAGAGAAATATCTTTGCCTGGATGTTCAGGCAGCTTCTATAACAGAAAAACCTAATCTGGCCTTTATGGGCAGTAATGTCATCAGCGGTACAGCGGTAGGAGTTGCCGTAGCAGTGGGCAATGATACGCTTTTGGGCGAAATGGCCAAGGCGCTGAACAGCAAGCCTCCGAAAACCAGCTTCGAAAAAGGTGTCAATTCTGTTTCCTGGGTTTTGATACGTTTTATGCTGGTCATGGTGCCGGTAGTTTTGTTTATCAACGGCTTTACCAAAGGTGACTGGATGAATGCGGCCTTGTTTGCAATTTCCGTGGCCGTAGGGCTGACGCCTGAAATGCTGCCGATGATTGTGACGACCTGTCTGGCTAAGGGTGCAGTCGCAATGTCCAGAGAAAAAGTTATTATCAAAAATTTAAATTCGATCCAGAACCTTGGATCTATTGATATTCTCTGCACTGATAAGACCGGTACGCTGACGCAGGATAAGGTTGTACTGGAATATCATCTGGATATTGAAGGCAAAGAAGCGCCGCGGGTATTGCGGCATGCCTTTTTAAACAGTTATTATCAGACGGGTCTGAAAAATTTGATGGATATTGCCATTATCAGCAGGACGAAACTGGAAGAGGCAGAACACAAAGATCAGCTGGGCGATCTGGAACATTTTTACCAGAAGGTAGATGAGCTGCCCTTTGATTTTGAACGGCGCCGGATGAGTGTGGTAGTAGAAGACCGGAATGGGAAAACGCAAATGATCACCAAGGGCGCCGTAGAGGAAATGCTGAATATTTCGGCTTTTGTCGAATATGCAGGGCGTGTAGTGCCGCTGACGGATTCTATGAAAAAGCTGGTTATGGAAAAAGTGGATGCGCTTAATGCCGATGGCTTGAGAGTCATTGCCGTAGCGCAGAAAACCAATCCTTCGCCGATAGGAGCTTTTTCGATAGCAGACGAGAACGAAATGGTTTTGATCGGTTATTTGGCTTTTCTGGATCCGCCCAAAGAAACGACTGCAGCTGCGATCAGCTTTGCAGGAGCATGGTGTTGCCGTGAAAATACTGACAGGGGACAATGAAAAGGTCACAAAATGTGTTTGCCGTCATGTAGGACTTGCAGCAGAAAAAATGCTGTTGGGTTCTGAGGTGGAAGCTATGAGCAACGAAGAATTGGCGGCAGCGGCAGAGTATACCACTGTTTTTGCCAAATTGGCGCCGGCGCAGAAAGCCAGAGTAGTACGCCTGCTGCGTGAAAATGGACATTCTGTAGGTTATCTCGGCGATGGCATCAACGATGCGGCGGCCATGAAAGCCTCTGATGTTGGTATTTCTGTCGATACGGCCGTGGATATTGCCAAGGAATCGGCGGATGTAATTTTACTGGAAAAAGATTTGCTGGTTTTGGAAAAGGGTATTCTTGAAGGCCGTAAAACCTATGCTAATATGATTAAATATATCAAGATGACGGCTTCGTCTAATTTTGGTAATATTTTTCGGTTTTGATCGCCAGTGCTTTTCTGCCCTTCCTGCCGATGGCGTCGATACATCTGATTTTGCTGAATCTGATTTACGATATCTCCTGTACGGCGATTCCCTGGGATAATGTGGACAAAGAGTTTTTGACCAAGCCCAGAAAATGGGATGCTTCCAGTGTCAGCAAATTTATGCTTTGGATCGGTCCTACAAGTTCTGTTTTCGATATTTTGACCTATGCACTGATGTATTTCATCATTTGTCCGGCCGTTGTCGGCGGCCATTTGTTTCACGAACTGAGTGATCCTGACCAGCAGGCATTATATATCGCTGTTTTTCAGGCTGGTTGGTTTGTTGAGTCAATGTGGACGCAGACGCTGGTTATCCATATGATCAGAACGCCAAAGATTCCATTCCTGCAGAGCCGCGCTTCAGCGCCTGTGACATTACTTACATTTATTGGTATCGCAGTGCTGACAGTGATACCGTTTACAGCGGTGGGACATGCTATCGGGCTGGCTTCGCTGCCTGGTGAATATTTTAGCTGGCTGGCCGCTATTACTTTGGCATATATGCTTTTGGCTACGATGATGAAAAAACTTTATATCAAACGCTATGGAGAACTTCTATAGTTGTTTATAGACGCTGGAACGCATATAATATAAAGATACGAAGCGTAATAAATGGGGGAATGGATTAATGCTGGGGACTATCGTCAATACAAGCACGATCATTGCCGGCAGCGTGCTGGGCAGTGTGTTCAGACAGGGGATCAAAGAAAATTACAAAAAAGCACTCTTTGATGCGTTGGGATTGGCTACTGTTGCTCTGGGAGCTAATGCAGTAGTCAGCAATATGCCGCAGAGCAGGTTTCCCGTCTTGTTCATTCTTAGTCTGGCGCTGGGCAGCATTATCGGTACTTTGCTTGATATCGACGGCCGCTTTCAGCGTTTGGCAGGGCGGTTCAAAGGCGGGTCCGACCTTGGTCAGGGGCTGTCTACGGCAATACTGCTTTTCTGTATCGGGACCCTGTCTATTCTGGGGCCGATAGAAAGCGCGCTGTATGGTAATAACACTTATCTTTTTACTAATGCTACGCTTGATTTTGTAGCTTCGATGGTTTTGGCTTCCGCATATGGCATCGGCATAGCCTTGGCAGGAGTCGTACTGTTTTGCTGGCAGGGGTCGATCTATCTGCTGGCCGGTTGGCTGGCGCCATTTTTGACAGCTGAACTGATGACAGAAATTTCGATTATCGGCGGAGTTTTTATTATGAGCTCCGGGTTTGCGATTTTAGAATTAAAAAAGTTTAAGACCTTGAATATGCTGCCGGCACTTATTGTTCCTGCAGTTTGGACACTGCTTTTAAAATGTTTTTCCTGAGTAAAAACGGTCTCATTTGAAAATGAGACCGTTTTTTAGTTTTTTTAAGTGATTATCTTAACAAAAAAATAAGTTAAAAGTGTAAAATAGCTGTCAGAAAACAGGTTGTGGACTTGTAGAAAAACGTGGCGGTGTTATAATAAAACTGTAAGGAGAATTTAAAACAGCGGTTAGGGCCGAAAAGTTAATTGCTTTTTTAAATTCTCAGTGCTATAATATAGTAAAAGATAATTTTTATTTGTTGCGATTACACACTGCAAATAAATCAAAATTTTGAAAGGTGGTGGCAGTAATGCCAAATTTTGCAAACCCGTTTCAAGGTAATGTCAACAGAAAGTTAACCAAAGAAGAATTGATCCAAGCCGTACGTCTGGATATTGCAGGTGAGCTGGAAGCTATTTACTTGTATGATGCCCATGTACAGGCTACTGATGACGAAGTGGCAAAAATGGTTATTTCCGATATTCGTGACGAAGAAAAAGCCCATGTCGGTGAGTTGATGACTTTGCTGCGTTATCTTGATCCTGCTGAAGCAGAACATTTCATTTCCGGTGAAGGCGAAGTTAAGGAAATGCTTGAAGGCCTTGGTATGAAAGCTGCCGGGATTGCCGATGACAAAACGGAAGTTACCAATAAAGCGACTACCGTAGGCAGCCTGCTGGATAAATAGGAGGTATGGTCATGGAATTTTTAATGCGTGATGATGTTAATCTGTCTGCCGAGCAATGGCAGTCTATTGATAGTGCCGTAATCCAAGCGGCAAGAAATGTTTTGGTTGGACGTAAATTTCTACAGATTTACGGTCCTTTGGGTGCCGGTGCACAAAGTGTGAATGTAGATGTGCTGACTCCTGCTGAAAAAGGCAGTGTAGATTTCTTCGGTGAGGAAGAGGAAGCTGTAAAAGTTACAGGCCGCAGTTTTAAAGAGCTGCCAATGATCTATCGTGATTTTGTATTATCCTGGAGAGATATGGAACAGGCCAGACAGATCGGTATGCCGATCGATTTGGGTGCGGTCAGCGCTGCCGCAAATGCCTGCGCTCAGAAAGAAGACCTGATGATTTTTGCAGGGAATCCGAAAGCCGGTTATGAAGGCCTGGCTACGGCAGAAGGTGCTTTTAAAGTAAAAAAATCCGACTGGAGCAAAGATGAAAATGCTTTCAGCGATGTTGTTAAAGGTCTGCAGCATTTTGCGGACAAGAATTTGAGAGGCCGTTATGCTTTGGCAGTCAGCCCTGACCTATATGCACAGTTACAGCGTTTACAGGTCAGCACCGGATTACTGGAAAGCGAACGCATCAAAACCCTGGTTGGCGGCGGATTATATATGACTCCGGCGTTAGGTCTTAATAAAGCCGTATTGGTCTGCGCTGAACCGCAGAATATGGATTTTGTTATAGGTCAGGACCTTATTACCGGTTATATGGGTTCTGCTAAGCTGAATCACGAATTCCGTGTATTTGAAACAGCTTTGCTGCGGATCAAATGCAAAGATGCAGTAGTGGTTTTTGGCTGATCGTAAAATTTAAAGCCTGCCGGCATATTATGTCGGCAGGCTTTTTACTATGCAGAATAGCAATACTGAAAGCGTATTAATATTTATTTAATAAAAATACTTGATGTTTAATAATTGAAAATAAGCTATAATAAAATAAAAATGAATTATCGGTATTAAGGAGGCCGGGCATGGATAAAAAACGTGGTTATAATATAAAATATTTATTGCTGTTCACTTCAGCAGCTGCGTTGCTGTGCGCTCTGGCTGCATATATCAGCATTAACGATACCTATAAGTATACCCGTGAAAGAGCAGCTTTTCTGGCGGAAAGCTATGGCTCTCAGACGCGCTACGAACTGATGGATCTTTATGATGACGCTTTTGTCCTACGTGAGCTGATCCAGCAGGGTATGCTGGATGCCAAAGGTACAAAAATAGCCGTACACGAAAAAGGTTTTCGTAATATGTCAGAGCTTGGTATCCAGAGAATGAACAATGTCTGTACAGCCTTTGACGATATGGCGTTGATCACAAATGTATCTTTGGCTATGGCAGAAGGTCCGCTGCAGGACGGTATTCCTGAAAAAACTGTGATTTCCTATTGCTTTCCTTATGAAATCAATAAAAGTGCCCTGGGAAAAAATCTGATGATCCAGCCGAAACGGGATGACGCTATCAGGAAAGTGTATCGCAAGCAGGGCGAGTTGGTGATCGAAGGACCGTTCAGAAGGATTCAGGATAATGAGCTGGTACTGACGGGCAGGGTCGCTGTAAAAAATTCTGACGGTTCACCCTGGGGCTTAGTTGCTGTGACTTTGGATATGAATCCGGCAAGTCCGAAATATGCTTTGCAGAACATCAATTTTGCCGCACTGCAGGGGCAGAAATATCGTTATCATTTATACAAGATAGAAAACGGAGCCAAATTGACGATTGCTGCTTCTGACCATGCGGCAATGGCAATGACAGGCGGAATGAAATATGATATCGAACTGCCGAATGCCAGCTGCATCATAGAGGTAGACAAAGCAGGCGGCTGGGTTGGTAATAATATAATTTTTTTGAATGCAGGGATTGCCTTTTTTGTATGGCTGCTGAGTGTTTTTGCCGTAAAAAAATGGCTGGAAAATAAAGAGGCCCACCGTGAGATTGCAGACAGGGAAGAAATACTGCGTCAGATTGCCGATAATATCAACGGAGGCGTTTTGACACTGGTCAATGATGCCGGCTTCTGCATCCGTTATGCTAACGATGGATTTCTAAAATTGATTGGTTATACAAGGGAAGAATTGGAAAACGTACCTTCGTTTTTGAGGGCGCATTTGATATATGAAGAGGATGCGCCTAAATTTCAGGCATTACTGGATGGTGTCTGGCATCTTAATGATAAGATCGATTTGGAGATGCGCCTGCTGCATAAAAACGGGCATTATATACCTGTTTTGATCCGTGGCAGCGTGGGGATAGATAAAGACGGCATGCTGGTAATGTACTGCGTTATTGTTGATATCAGTGAACAAAAGCGTATCATCCAGGAACTGGAACTTGAGAAAGAGCGTTATGATCTTTTAGTGCAGGCTTCCAACGAAATAATTTTTGATGTGGACGTGCTGCCGGAGCATATTGCCTGGTCGCCTCTGTATCGCAGGATTTTTGGCTTTGAACCTTTTGGTAAGCTTGCTTCTGAGTCTGCGCCTCCGTTAAAATCGGAACCAGATAAAAATATTGCCGTTATCAGTGCGTTTATCCATAAAATTATTGCAGAGAAGCATTCCGACAGTGAAGAACTGCTGCTCAGTTATGCCAATGGCGAGCAGCACTGGTTCAGGATCCGGGCTAACTGCATCATCAAAAAAGAAACAGTGATCCGCCTGGTAGGCAAGCTGGATAATATTGATGCAGAAATGCTTGAAAAAGAAAAGCTGCAGGATATGAGCCGTATCGATCAGCTGACAGGAGTTTATAATAAAGCCGGCTTTAAAACTGTGGTGGAAGCACTGTTGAAAGAAAGCGGTTCGGGCAGCTTTATCTTCACTGACCTGGATAATTTTAAAACAGTCAACGATACCTTAGGGCATCAGACAGGCGATAAAGTTTTACAGGAAATGGCAGCAAAGCTGCAGCAGTTTTTCCGTTCCGACGATATTATCGGTCGTTTTGGCGGTGACGAATTTTATATTTATGCACCGGGGCTTTCGCCGGAGGCGACAGTCAAAAGGGCGGAGGATTTATGCCGTATCCTGCATACTGCCTATGATGGCGTTACTGTTTCTGCCAGCATTGGCATTTGCTATTTCCCTGAGCATGGCCGGGATTTTGACAAGCTGGTGCATTTGGCTGATGTGGCCGCGTATGTTGTAAGAAAGAGGCAAGGGCGGTTATCATGTTTATGAGCCAGGTGATAAAATTTAATTTTGCTTGCTATTGCCGGCAAAAGATGCTAAAGTTAATTTAATATCATAAGTCGATCCACTGGGGGCGCATTATGCTGAGAGGCCGCAAGGCCGACCCTTAGAACCTGATTTCCGGGTAATGCCGGCGTAGGGAAGTGGCGTAAGCGCGAGCCAAAGCCAATTTCCTGTGGGAGATTGGCTTTTTATTTTGAAGGGGGAGTTTAATAATGGCAACACAGATGCAGTTGGCCCGTCAGGGCATAATCACAGAAGCGATGCTTCAGGTAGCGGCGCAGGAACAATTGGCGCCTGAGGTCATCAGGGCTGGTGTAGCGGCAGGAACAATAGCTGTTTGCTGCAATATCAACCACAAAAATCTTGTGCCGCGCGGTGTAGGTCAGGGCTTGGCAGTCAAGGTCAATGCCAATATCGGTACTTCCAGCGCTTATCCTGATCCTGAACCTGAGCTGGCTAAGCTGCGCGCTGCTATTGATGCCGGTGCCGATTCTGTGATGGATCTTTCTACAGGCGATAATATCGACGCTTCACGTAAGGCTATCATTGCTGCATCCACTGTAATGGTTGGTACGGTACCGATTTATCAGGCAACAGTAGAAACTATTAAAAAACGCGGTGCCGTTGTTGAAATGACGAAAGAGGACCTGTTTGAAGTTATTCGTCAGCAGGCTGCCGACGGTGCTGATTTTATGACGATCCACTGCGGTATCAACCGTCAGGTTCTGCACGCTCTTGTCAGCGAAGGGCGCGTTATGGACGTTGTCAGCCGCGGCGGCAGTTTTATTACCGGCTGGATGCTGCATAATGATCGTGAAAATCCTTTATATGAATATTATGATGAAATATTGGACATCTGCGCGGAGTATGATGTAACGATCAGTTTAGGTGACGGACTGCGGCCCGGCTGCCTGGCAGATGCTACAGACAGGGCGCAGATTCAGGAGCTTTTGAATTTGGGGGAATTGACCCAGCGGGCCTGGCAGTGCGGGGTACAGGTAATGGTTGAAGGACCGGGACATGTTCCGTATAATCAGATTGCAGCTAATATGCAGCTGCAGAAGCGTTTATGTCATGGTGCGCCTTTTTATGTTTTGGGGCCATTGGTAACTGATATAGCGCCTGGTTACGATCATATTACTTCTGCCATTGGCGGTACTCTTGCCGCGGTCAGCGGTGCTGACTTTTTATGTTATGTAACGCCGGCCGAACATTTGGGGCTGCCTGACATTGACGATGTACGTGAGGGCGTGATCGCAACGAGGATCGCGGCTCATGCTGCCGATATTGCTAAGGGACTGCCCCAGGCTATAGCCTGGGACAGGGAAATGGCTGTCGCACGTAAAAATCTTGACTGGCCGGAACAGATTCGTCTGGCACTCGACCCGGTGAAGGCGCAGGCTTACCGCGACAAGAAGAATAAGGCGGAGGATGAAGCTTGTTCCATGTGCGGCGATTACTGCGCTGTCAAGATCGTGGGACAATATTTGGAAGCGCACAGGAAAAAACAATAATAACCGTAAAAAGAGGACTTACATATGTAAGTCCTCTTTTTTATCAGTCTTTGTATAAATAATCCTGTACTTTGCTGTGACTGTCTTCAGGTCCGACCATGATGAAGACGTCCCCCGCTTCGAAAAGCGCGTAGGGGCCCGGCGAAACGATCAGCTCTTCGCCTTTGCGGATAGCGACGACGGTAACACCGGTACTTTGCCAGAAGTTTATTTCCGAGATCATCTGTCCCAGGAAACGGCAGTCTTGAGTTATTTTTACTTCATAAGGCAAGATAGGTGATGCCAAACGGAATTTTTCAATATATTCAAGCAGCTGATGGACATTATCTAAAATATCGTCCTGTTGTTTTTTCTGTTGTTCCGATAAGGTTTCGATATTTTTTTTCAGTTCGGTAATGGTAGAAATATTGCGGAAACGGCTTACCAGCTGTGAGGCCCGTTCGGCCGAAAGCACTGTGCTGCCGCTGCCTGATTCAATGGCGACGATGCCGACATCCTGCAGCATGAACATGGCGCGGCGGATCGTTTCAGGAGAAACGGCATAATGAGCTGCAAGCATGGAGCGTCCGTAAATTTTTTCGCCGGCCTTATATTTGCCGGCAGCTATCTTGGAAGCGATATCGATAGCGATCTTCTGATAGATTGGTTCTGCTATTTTGTGTTTGTTAGCCATGGTATAGTCCTTTACAGTAAAAATTTAGTAAAAATCAACAGGCTTAAAATTTATATTTGTCTGCTGGCAAGGCGCAGCAGCAGACTCCACAAGTGGCCTGACAGGCGGCTGCGGAGATTTTCCGAAACAAACTGTTAACTGACAGCTGCAGATCTTCGCAGTGTAAAAAAGTAATTAAAGTAAATTGACAAGCTTTTATAAGTAAGTTAAACTAAAAAACAGATAGAAGCAACTCAATAATAACATAAAGTTGTCGGATTGAAAAGGGGGGAGTTTTGATGAAGAAAAAAATACTGCAGCTGTTGGGTATGGTTTTGTTTGTAGGCCTGCTGGCAGGCTGCGGCAGCAATAATGAAAAAACGGTAGTTTTTTCTGATGCCGGCTGGGACAGTGTGAAGTTTCATAACGCGGTAGCCGGTTTGATTGCAGAAAAGGCTTATGGTTTAAAAGTAGAAACGATGAACGGCTCGACGCCGATTATGGAAGCGGCGCTGGTGCGCGGTGATGTGGACGTAAATATGGAGCTCTGGACGGATAACGTTGCTACCTATCAGGCTGATAAAGCCGCTGGTGGGATAGTCGATCTGGGAATCAACTTCGATGATAATAAACAGGGCCTGTATGTACCGCGTTATGTGATCGAAGGTGATCCCCAGCGTGGCATTGCGCCGATGGCGCCTGATCTGCACAAGGTTTCTGATCTGGCCCGCTACAGTAAACTTTTTGTGGATGAAGAAAATCCTTCCAAAGGGCGTATTTACGGAGCCATCCCCGGTTGGGCGGTCGATGAAGTAATGTTTAAAAAGTATAAGCACTACGGGCTGGATAAAAATTATGTGTATTTCCGTCCAGGCAGCGAGGCGACCTTAAGCACAGCTTTTGTAACGGCTTACGAAAAAGGTTTGCCGATCGTTGGCTATAATTGGGAACCGACCTGGATCAGCGGCAAGCTGGATCTGGTGCTTTTAGAAGACGCGCCGTATAATCGGGCCGGGTTTGAAGCAGGTGAAACAGCTGCGCCATCAGTAGTTGTCATGGTATCGGCTAACAGCCGTTTTCCAAAACGGCAGCCTGAGTTTACAGAGTTCCTGAAAAAGTATCATACTTCCAGTGCTTTAACAGCGGAAGCTCTCGCTTATATTGCCGATAATAAGGCGACTTATGACCAGGCGGCCCGTTGGTTTTTACAAAAACATGATAATCTGCTTACGCAATGGCTGCCGCCCGATAAGGCCCAGACCATGCGGGCTGCGTTAAAAGAACAGTAAGGGGGCGGGCGTATGACAAGTTGGTTGTTGAATTTTCCTAATATCAATCTGAATATAGCAGAACCGATAGATGAATTTGTACGTTATATCAATATTAATTACGGCGAGGTTTTTGTTGCCGCCAAAAAGATGCTCAGTATTTTTATTAACGGCATCAACGGCGCACTGGATATGATTCCCTGGTGGCTGATGATTCTGCTGGTAGTTTTTGCCACAAAAAAACTGATGAACAGCTACAGAAACGGTGTCATTTACGGCGGCCTGCTGTTTATGATCGGTGCCTGCGGGTATTGGCATATGATGAATGAAACTTTAGCTATCGTGATCACGGCAGTAATTTTTTCATTGCTGATAGGTTTGCCGATCGGGATCGCTCTGGCGGCGGTACGCGGCGCTGATACGATCGTGCGGCCGATACTGGACGCGATGCAGACGATGCCGACCTTTGTTTATATGATACCGGCAGTTATGCTGCTGGGACCAGGAAAGGTACCGGCGGTTCTGGCAACAGTAGTTTATGCTGTGGTACCTGTTATCAGGCTGACCAGTCACGGTATCCGCCAGGTCGATCAGGAGGTTGTTGAGGCCTCCCGCTCGTTTGGTTCATCCAGCTGGCAGACTTTGTTTAAGGTGCAGATACCTCAGGCGCTGCCGACGATCATGACCGGTATCAACCAGACGATGATGATGGCGGTGGCGATGGTAGTTACCTGTGCCATGATCGGTGCGAACGGACTTGGTATGGAAGTTTTGATCGCTATTAACCGTATGGAATCCGGACGCGGCATTATCGCCGGTTTCGCCATTGTTATTATTGCGATCATTATTGATCGTCTGACACAGAGCCTGGTGCAGAAGGAGGGTAAATGATGCAGGAAAAAGATACTGTTTTAGAAGTGAAAAACCTATATAAATTGTTTGGTCCCTATGACTTCCTGGATGAAAGAAAAGCTGCCTTCAAGCTGTTGGAGCTTGGAGCCAGCCGGATGGACGTTATGGAAACGACAGGTATCATGGCTGCGATCAGCGATGTTTCCTTCAGCGTCAAAAGAGGTGAGCTTTTTGTACTGATCGGTTTATCAGGCAGTGGTAAATCAACTATCGTACGCTGCCTTAATATGCTGCATAAGCCGACAAAGGGCGAAATTCTGATCGATGGCGAGGACATTACCAAATATAATGAAAAACAGCTGCAGGAGCTGAGGCGTACGAAGGTTTCCATGGTCTTTCAAAACGGCGGGCTTTTGAGCCATCGCGATGTACTGGGTAACGTGGCCTATGGTTTGGAAGTACGCGGTGTCGGCAAAGAAGAACGTGAAAATAAGGCTATGGAAATGATCAATATGGTCGGACTGACGGGTTATGAGCACGAAAAACTCAGCAGCTTGTCAGGCGGGATGAAACAGCGTGTAGGTATAGCCAGGGCGCTTGCTAATGATCCTGATATACTTCTGATGGATGAAGCTTTTTCGGCGCTTGATCCTCTGGTCAAAAACGATCTGCAGTTTGAGCTGCTGCGTATCCAGGAACGCATGGGTAAAACTATTGTTTTCATTACCCATGATATCAACGAAGCCTTTAAGCTTGGTAACAGAGTAGGTATCCTGCGCGACGGCAGAATGGTGCAGATCGATACGCCGGAACAGATGCTTGCAAACCCTGCAGATGATTATGTTAAGAAATTTATCCATAATGTCAATACCAGTAAGGTCTTTTGCGTGCGTAATATTATGTCTACGCCCAGCTGTATCGTTAAAGACAGCGACGGTGCCAATACGGCGCTTACCAGTATGCGCGCCAACGGCGTGTCCAGCGCTTATGTGGTCGGAGACCATATGAACTTCATCGGTATCGTTACCCTGGAGGGAGCTTTGGCTGTCCGTGACGGAAAAAAAGACTTTCAGCGAAGCGATCATACGCGATGTGCTCCAGGTCAACGATCTGGACGCTCCCGTTGCTGATATAGTGCCTTTGGCAGCTAATGCTGCCTTTCCGCTGGCCGTGGTTGATGAAGAAAAAGTATTCCGTGGTATTATCACCAAGGCTTCAGTATTGTCTTCCTTTGTTGCCTGAAAATCAGCAGATGTTAAAAATAAAAGAAGAGCTGCCAAAGCAGCTCTTCTTTTATTTGGTCATAAGGCTATTTTGGCGAGATGATCGCCGTCAAGCCTATAGCCGTAATTTTTGCGCGGGTCCCAATAATTGACCCGTACAATGTCGCCCTCTTGTAAAGCTTTTTCTAATTCTGTGCTGTCTAAAAGCCCCTTGCGGGTAATAAGATTTGTCAGAATAGTAAAGTTTTCCGCCTGTACTTCGATAGAATTAGCGATACAGTCTTTGCCGCTGTCACTGCCGTCACTTTTCAGCAGATCAAGATAAACACTGCGTCCTTTCAGATATTCGCTGATATCAAAGGCAAGCTTGTCAATGCCTTTGGCATCCTGGTCAAAAAGTCGTGGAGTTTTATTAAAAACGACCACGATGCCTGCGTGAGCTTTGGCTAAGATGTTGATAGGTTTTCCGCCGTGTTTGTTTGGTATAGTCAAGTGAGCTGTGGCAGCGTCATTGGCTGTATCTATTTTAATCCTGGGAATACGGGCTTGAAGAGCATTTGCAATGTAGTTAACAATCGTCTGCAAATTCAACACCTCCGTAGCATTATTATAGCATTTGTCAATAAATTGAGTAGTTTTAAAAATTTACAAAATACTTGCATAATATTCACATGTATACATGCGAAGGAAATTTACAAAAGTGATTAAATAGTGTATACTAATTGTGTGAGCAAGGGTGAACTATGTCTTGCCGCACATTTATTTTGCGTATCACTGGAACCGATAAGGCCGGTTCCCATATCTTGTACTCTAATTAAAAGAAAGAAGGGGATCAAATGACAAAAATGAAAACTATGGACGGTAATACGGCAGCGGCGTATATATCTTATGCGTTCACCGATGTCGCAGCTATCTACCCTATTACCCCGTCCTCTACCATGGCCGAAGTTGTAGACGAATGGGCTGCTCAAGGTCAGAAAAATGTTTTTGGTCAAACTGTAAAAGTATTGGAAATGCAATCTGAAGCTGGTGCTGCCGGTGCCGTACACGGTTCTTTGCAGTCCGGTGCTTTAACAACAACCTACACTGCTTCGCAAGGTCTCCTTCTGATGATTCCTAATATGTACAAAATGGCAGGCGAGCTGCTGCCGGGCGTGTTCCATGTTTCTGCCCGTGCTTTAGCTGCCAGCTCACTGTCTATTTTCGGCGACCACCAGGACGTTATGGCTACACGCCAGACAGGTTTTGCGCTGCTTGCTGAAAGCGGAGTACAGGAAGTTATGGATCTGTCGGCAGTGGCTCATTTGTCTGCTATCAAAGGTCGTGTTCCTTTTATTAACTTCTTTGACGGTTTCCGTACTTCCCACGAAATTCAGAAAATAGAAACTCTGGCTTATGACGATCTGGCTAAACTGATCGATTATGATGCGGTAACTGCTTTCCGTAATCGCGGGCTCAATCCCGATAATCCGGTCGTTCGCGGCACTGCTCAAAATCCTGATATCTATTTCCAGACCCGTGAAGCTGTAAACTCTTACTATGAAGCTTTGCCCGGTATCGTTGAAGAATATATGAACGAGATCAACAAGCTGACTGGACGTAAATATGGTCTGTTCAACTATTATGGTGCTCCGGATGCGGAAGAAATCATCATCGCTATGGGCAGTGCCTGCGAAACGATCCAGACTGTTGTCGAAAAACTCAACGCTGAAGGCAGGAAGGTCGGCCTTCTGGCTGTGCATCTGTATCGTCCGTTCTCGATCAAACATTTTATGGCTGCTGTTCCTAAAACAGTTAAACGTATTGCTGTTATGGACCGCACCAAAGAACCCGGTTCCTTTGGTGAACCGTTATACATGGATGTGCGCGGCGCTTTCTACGAAGCAGAGATTTCACCGCTCATCATCGGCGGCCGTTATGGCCTGGGTAGTAAAGAGCTGACTCCGTCTGAAGTGCTGGCGGTTTTTGAAAATCTTACTGCAGCAGAACCGAAAAATAATTTCACTGTAGGCATCGTTGACGATGTTACCAATACCTCTTTGGCGGTAACTACCTCGCTGGATACTACTCCTGCCTCTACCAAAAGCTGTAAATTCTGGGGCCTGGGCAGTGACGGCACTGTCGGCGCCAACAAAAGCGCGATCAAGATTATCGGCGACCATACGGATATGTATGCGCAGGGTTACTTCTCCTACGATTCTAAAAAATCCGGTGGTATCACTGTCTCGCATCTGCGCTTCGGACATGAGCCGATCCGCGCTCCGTATCTGATCACTTTTGCAGACTTTGTAGCCGTACATAATCAGTCTTATGTAGACAAATATGATGTTACCGCAGGCCTGAAAAAAGGCGGTACCTTCCTTTTGAACTGCAACTGGTCTATGGAAGAGCTGGAAACGCATCTGCCGGGCAATATCAAACGCTACATTGCTAAAAATGCTGTTAATTTCTATACTATCGACGCGGTGAAGATCGCTCAGGAAATCGGTTTGGGCGGACGTATCAATATGATCATGCAGTCAGCCTTCTTCAAACTGGCGGATATTATTCCTTTGGCTGATGCCGTCAAGTATCTGAAAGAAGCTGTCGATCATTCCTACGGACTGAAAGGCCAGGCTATTCTTGACATGAACTATGCGGCTATCGACCGCGGCGTCGATGCTATTGTGAAGATCGATGTACCTGCAGCCTGGGCTGATGCTGCTGGTGACGCCAATATCGCAGTTACCGGCAACGAATTTATCGATAATATACTGACTCCAGTCAATCGTCTGGAAGGCGATAACCTGCCTGTCAGCACCTTTAATAAAAATGTCGACGGTACTTTCCCCAGCGGTACTTCCGCTTACGAAAAACGCGGTATCGCGATCAATGTACCGGAATGGCAAATGGATAAATGTATCCAGTGCAACCAATGTTCCTTCGTTTGCCCGCATGCAGTCATCCGTCCTGTTCTGATGACAGAAGCAGAAGCTGCCAACGCTCCGCAGGGACTGGAATACAAAGATGCCATCGGAGCTAAAGAACTTAAATTCCATATGGCTATTTCACCGCTGGATTGCACCGGCTGCGGCAACTGCGCGCAGGTTTGCCCGGCTAAAGAAAAAGCCTTGGTTATGAAACCTCTGGAAAGCCAATTGGCCAAAACTGCTCATTGGGATTATACTGCCCATCAGGTTACGGCCAAACCTAATCCGATGAACAAAAATACTGTTAAAGGCGTTCAGTTTGAACAGCCCTTGCTTGAGTTCTCCGGCGCCTGTGCCGGCTGCGGCGAAACTCCGTATGCCAAACTGGTTACACAGCTTGTTGGTGACCGCATGATGATCGCCAACGCTACGGGCTGTTCCTCAATCTGGGGTGCCAGTGCGCCTTCCATGCCGTATACTACTAACAGCAAAGGGCATGGTCCCAGCTGGGCGAATTCTCTTTTCGAAGATAATGCCGAATATGGTTTGGGTATGTACCTGGGTGTAAAACAATCCCGCGAGCGTGTTGCTGAAATGGTAAAAGCAGCTTTGGCTGCCGAGATTCCGGCTGATCTGAAAGCAGCAATGCAGGATTGGCTCGATAATATGGACGTCAGCGAAGGCACTCGTGAACGTGCGGAAGCATTGACGGCCGTTTTGGAAAAATATCAGGACCAATGCGATAAATGCGCAGCTCTGTATAAAGAAAAACAATTCTTTGTCAAGCGCAGTCATTGGATCTTTGGCGGCGACGGCTGGGCTTATGACATCGGTTACGGCGGTCTGGATCATGTTCTGGCTTCGGGTGAAAACGTTAACGTTATGGTTTTTGATACCGAAGTTTATTCAAATACCGGTGGTCAATCGTCCAAAGCCACACCGGCTGCAGCTATTGCCAAATTTGCTGCCAGCGGCAAAAAGACCAAGAAAAAAGATCTGGGCATGATGGCCATGAGCTATGGTTATGTTTATGTGGCTCAGATTTCTATGGGTGCCGATAAGAATCAAACTTTGAAGGCGATTGCAGAAGCGGAAGCTTATGACGGACCGTCCCTTATCATTGCTTATGCTCCGTGTATCAACCACGGATTGAAAGCGGGTATGGGCTGTAGCCAGCTGGAAGCTAAACTTGCTGTAGACTGCGGTTATTGGGCAACCTACCGTTATAATCCTGCTTTGAAAGAAAAGGGTGAGAATCCTTTCGTATTGGATTCTAAAGAGCCTACTGCTGATTTCAGAGAGTTCCTTTTGGGCGAAGTTCGTTATTCTTCCCTGCTCAAACAGTATCCTGAAACAGCTGAAGCACTGTTCACCAAAACTGAACAGGATGCTAAAGAACGTTTGAATAACTATAAACGTTTGGCTGGCAAAGCATAAACACTGCTGTAATAAAAAACAAACCGCCGTCAAAACCGACGGCGGTTTTTGTTTTCGGGTGTGCTGTGCAGTCTACGGCATTCAAGAGGTATTTGTTGGAACTTGACGAGAAGGCATATTTGCCGTATAATATCAAAATAGCACGGAGAGGTGGTCGAGTGGTTTAAGGCTCTGGTCTTGAAAACCAGCGAGGTGCAAGCCTCCGTGGGTTCGAATCCCACCCTCTCCGCCATATTTTTTACAACAGCGTTGTAGGGGCCTCGTAATAAATATTTGCGTTGGTACTCTTGAAAAAAATATCAGGATAGTGTATACTATCCAAGTAAGTCAAACGGAGTGGTACTCAAGTGGCTGAAGAGGACGGTTTGCTAAATCGTTAGACGGGGTGACTCGTGCGTGGGTTCGAATCCCACCCACTCCGCCACTATTAAAAGTTTCAGAGCCTTCGAGATTTTTCTCGAAGGCTCTTTTTCTATGTCTGGATAAAGTTTTAAAAGTTTTTCTGGTTTAAATACGCTGTTTCTGTGTAATAAACTTATCAGAAAATGAATAGAAAAAAATTTAAAGTGGCTTTTTATGAAGAAATAGTTGAATATTTGGAAGTTAGTAATACAATGAAAACATAACTTTGTTAAGCTTGAGGGGGCGAAAATAGTGAAATCAGAAAATAATATTGTTGAGGGTGCGCTCAAGGTCCACAAACTTACCTTTTGGGAAGCTGCCATGATCATCGTCGGCGCTAACATCGGGTCCGGCATTTTAGGGCTGGCCTATTCGGCGAGAAAAGCCGGCTGGCCGGTATTGATGCTGTGGCTGATCATAGCAGGATTTTTTACGACGGCGTCAATGCTGTATGTGGCTGAAACTACGTTAAGGACCAGAAAAGTCATGCAGCTGCCGGGACTTGCTAAAAAATATGTGGGCGAGCTGGGAGCCTGGCTTGTCTTTATCTCAGTGGCGGCAAATACCATTGGCTGCCTGATTGCTTATACTAATGGCAGCGGCAGGATTTTAAGCGAGATGTTCGGTCTCTCTACACAGATCGGCAGTTTGCTTTTTTCTGTTCCGGCTGTCATTGTAGTCTGGTTTGGCCTGAAAGCGACCGGCGTAGCAGAGAAAGTTATCAGCTTTGGAATGATGGCGTTGCTGGCGGTGATCATAGCAGCATCTTTTTTAGCTGAGAACTCTGATTTGTCCAATGCGATTTTTACAAACTGGACTTATGCGATACCGGTTTTCAATGTTGCGATCTTTTGTTATATTGCTCAGTATGCCGTTCCTGAACTGGCAAGAGGTTTGGCACATGATCAGCAGAGCTGGCGCCGGCTATTGTCACGGGAATGTCATTGACGATGGTTTTGCTGGCTTTGGTGCCTCTGGCAGTACTTTCTTTGACGGGGCCGGAAAATGTAACGCAGGTAGCAACTATTGCCTGGGGCAAGGCTTTGGGTGAATGGGCCTTTTTTACGGCCAATCTGTTTGCTCTTGCTGCGATGATGACTTCCTATTGGGCGGTTGCCGGCAGTTTTCTTACCAACATCGTGGATAAGTTTAATTTTAAATCGGAGGACGATGTTAAGACCAGGCTGTTTGTTTTGGCATGTGTGGTTATTCCTCCGTTTATTTTGGCGTATGGCGGCTTGGTAAGCTTTGTCGACGCTATTTATCTGGCTGGTACGTTTGGCGGTGTCATTATGTCCGTGCTGCCTGTTTTGATGCTGCGTTCGGCAAGGAAAACAGGTGATATGGAACCTTCATGGCAATGCGGCTGGATCGCGTCTGCCTGGGTGCAGTGGTCAATGATCGTTTTATTCTGCGGTGCTGCTTTGTATGCTGTTTTAGGGTTGTTTGGCCTGCTGCCTGCTGCCTGGTAAGGAGATGACGAAAATGAAAATTTTTGCAAAAGATAAAGTCGTTTTTAACTTCAGTAAAACTAATCAGCCGGTATATTTTGTGGAACCCGGAGAAACGTTTTGGGTCGAAACCGATGATTGTTATAGCGGGCAGATAAAAACAGAAACGGTTTTAAGACCTGATATCGATATAAGCATTATGGACTGTTCTGTGGGTCCTATCGCTGTGAGCGGGGCTGAACCGGGTGACGTTCTCTGCGTTGAGGTACTGGCTATTCAGCTGGCTGAGCAGGGGGTGATGGTTACATCTCCCGGTTTGGGAGTGCTGGGTGAAAAAATCACAGAAGCGCACACTAAAATAATTCCTATCAAAAATGGCTTTGCTGAATTCAATGAAAAAATAAGACTGCCGTTAACGCCGATGATCGGCGTGCTTGGCGTTGCTCCGGCGGAAGGCAGCGTACATTGCGCTGTTCCAGGTGATCACGGTTCTAATATGGATACCAAGCTCATTAAGGTCGGCTCCAAAGTGTATTTGCCGGTATTTGTCAGCGGTGCTAATTTGGCGTTGGGCGATCTGCATGCCTGTATGGGTGACGGCGAGCTGAGCGGGACGGGAATAGAGACAGCCGGCAGAGTATGCCTGCAGGTGGAAGTTATCAAAGACCGGAAGCTGGCGCGTCCGATGCTTGAAACTCCTGATGCTGTTTATACGCTGGCCAGCAGAGCTGATATTCAGGAAGCTATCCAAACAGCAGTGCATGACATGGTAGAATTTTTAATGCTGAAAAAAGAATTGGATTTTGCTGATGCCTACAGACTGTTGAGTGCTGCCTGCGATATTCAGATCAGCCAGTTGGTGAATGATAATATCACTGTAAGGGTAAAAGCACCGAAACTGGATCTGCAGTTGGAGTCTGTTTTCTGAAACAGCAGAATAAACATAAAAAAATAAAACCACCCGTAATAAACAGGGTGGTTTTATTTTCAGCCCAGGCCGTTGAAGCGTGCCAAAGTATCATAAACTGTATGCGCCAGCTTATTTTTGTAAGCAGCAGGCAGCTGTTTTAAAACAGCAGATTCTTCTATCAAAGCTGCCAGGCTGTTTAAATTCGACATTTGGCAGCAGTTGGGCAGCAGGATATTGCTGATGATCAGCGACAGAGCGGGCAAATGTGTTTTCGGCTCCTGCTGCCAGTTATCAGGCAGGGCTTGTGCTATTGCAGTTTCTAAAAGAGTGGCGATATTTGTCATGATAGACCTCGGTTTTCGGTTTCTTGAAAATAGTATAACATAGGAAGGCTGATGTTGCTGAAACTGTAGACAAAAAAGAATTAATAGCATATAATTTGATGTAATATAAATAAAATAGTTAGAAGAATTTCAATAATATGCTTGTGTAATAATTTATGGGGAATTAAAAAGTTGGGTGTGAAAACGTGTACCATTATAAATTACAGGTATTGATTTTAAGCCAGGATAATCGTATATATGATGCTGTCAGTGCTCTTGAACCGCTGGCTGGTTTTGAGCACGAACTGCTTTTAAGGCAGTCGGCAGACGCAGCTGTTAAAACTGCTGATGTTATTGTCTGTGAATTGTCAGGAGCAGTTTTGGCAGAGCTTGTCAAAAACTCAAAGCCGGATGCCGCAATAGTTTTTTGTGCTGAGCCGCAAACTGCAGAGCAGCTGGATACAGCTGTTTATCAGTCGCTGACAGATCTTTGGATCAGGCCATGTACTGAAGCTTTTGTGGCTTTTAGGCTGCACAGACTTTTTGAACATATCAAGATCATAAAAGACTGTCATTTGGCGCAGCGTTATCTTGATACCGGAATCAACAGTATTCCCAGCCTGATCTGGTTTAAAGATATCCGCGGCGCGCATTTAAAGGTCAATGACAGTTTTTGCCGTGCCGTTGGTAAGACCAAGGCAGATGTTGAGGGCCGCGGCCATTATTATATCTGGGATATGAAAAAGGAAGAATACGAGCAGGGTGAGTATATTTGTCTGGAATCGGAAGAGATCGTCCTGCAGGAAAAGAAAACCTGTATTTTCGACGAAAAGGTCAAAACTAAGCATGGAATGCGGCAGTTTAAGACTTACAAGTCGCCGATTTTTGATGATAATGAGCAGTTGATCGGTACTGTTGGCATCGCGCACGACGTTACTGATCTGGAAAATATGGGGGCGGAGCTGGAAGTTATCCTGCGTAATCTTCCTTTTGCGGTTTTGCTGACTAACGAGGCCGGCAAGATCATCAATGCCAATGATATCTGCTCGCAGTATTTTACAGAAGGAAAAGAAGCTATGATCGGGCAGGAGTATCAGCAGTGGAAGCAGCAGAATTTAGCTGATATGAGTGAGATCAATGCAAAAGGCTATGCCGATGCAAAAGTGCTTGTCGGGCGGCGTGAAAAAAATCTGGAGATTTACGAAAAGCCTATTTTTGATGTTTTCGGTACGGCTGTAGGTATGCTGTGTATGTGCCGCGACGTAACCGTTGAACGGCTGCTGGAAAAGAAAATTATTTACAGTGCCAACACCGACCAGCTGACAGATCTTTATAACCGCCGTTATTTTTATGAATATATGACGCGTAATAAAATCATGTCTAAGCATGTCAACCTTTTTTATATCGACCTTGATAATTTTAAAAAGATCAACGATGAATATGGACATCAGGCCGGAGATACGGTTTTGGTAATGGTAGCCAAGCTGCTGAAGCAGACCTTCGGAGCTGAATTTATTGCCCGTGTCGGCGGCGACGAGTTTTTAGCGGTAGTTTTAGGCTCGAAGACAGATGCGGAGCTGGCAATTTTGGCAGAAAGATTTTTGAGCAGTCTGCAGCAGACGATTGCCGACAATGCTAAGTTCGCCGTGCTGTCAGCCAGCATCGGCATTGCCGTCAGCAATGCGCTTACGGATGTCGACTTGCTGATACGTCAGAGTGACTCGGCCTTGTACGAAGCCAAAAGAAACGGCAAGAAACAGTATAAAATATATCACAAATGACCATAAAAGCACTTTGCCGGGTATATAAAGGTAAAGTGCTTTTAGTTTTCCGGCGCATCAGAAAAAATTTATTGATGTTTTAACAATGATAATGTAATTATTATTTGTTGCAATTATAATCATTAATGGTTAAAATTAAGATATAAATAAAATATATTGATAAAAGGAGCGATTATTATGGCAGTTGTACATATTACTAATGAAACTTTCGAAAAAGAAGTTATGCAGGCTGAAGGGAAAGTCCTGGTAGATTTTTGGGCATCCTGGTGCGGCCCCTGCCGTATGCTGGGACCGGTTATTGATCAGCTGGGCAGCGAACTGGCTGATGTGAAAGTCTGCAAGATCGATGTTGATGCCAATCAGGATCTGGCAGCAAAGTATAAAGTTGAAACGATTCCTACCCTGGTCGTGTTTGAAGGCGGCAAGGAAGTGAAACGTTCTGTCGGCGTACAGCCGAAGCCGGCTATTTTGGCAATGCTGAAATAAATTGCGGCTGGGAAGCGGTGAAACTATGACTGAAAAACAAATTATGACTGATGTTTTGATCGTCGGCGCAGGTACTGCGGGCTTGACGGCGGCAGTCTATGCCGCTCGTGCTGGTAAATCTGTTAAACTGGTCGAGCAGTATTTGCAGGGCGGGCAGATCATCAATGCTTCGCATGTAGAGAATTTCCCCGGTTTTGAATCCATTGCCGGCTTTGAATTTGCTGAAGCACTTTATAATCAGGCTATCAAAATGGGTGCGGAAATCATTTACGATAAAGTGACCGGACTGCAGGATTACGGCAGCCATAAAGGCGTACAGTCTGAATATGGCGGCGAACTGCTTGCAAAAGCAGTGATTCTGGCGACTGGTGCGCGGGTGCGTCCACTGGGCCTGGAAAATGAAGACCGTTTTATTGGTTCCGGCGTTTCCTACTGCGCTACCTGTGACGGAGCCTTTTTTAAAGATAAAAACGTGGCCGTCGTCGGCGGCGGTAATACAGCACTCGATGATGCGCTGGTATTGAGCTTTACCAGTAAAAAGGTTTATCTCATCCATCGCAGCGATACTTTCAGCGGCGAAAAACGGTTGCTGGAAAAGCTGCAGGAGCATGATAACGTTGTTTTCATTCTTGACAGTGAAGTAACAGCTATCAATGGCTCTGAACGGCTGGAGTCGCTGGGCATCCGCAATAAGGTCAGCGGCGAGGAACAGACGCTGGATGTCGATGCCGTTTTTATCGCTATCGGCCATGTTCCGGATAATAAAGCTTTCGCGTCTTTGGTTGAGCTGGACGCTTATGGTTACATTAAAACTGATGAAAATTGTGCGACTTCCTGTCCCGGCATTTATGCTGCCGGCGACGGCCGCGTTAAAAAGGTGCGCCAGCTGACGACGGCTGCCGCTGATGGTACGGAAGCTGCCCTGGCGGCTTGCGATTACATTGACCTTTTATGATGGACGAATGGGTGGAACAATCTTTTTAAGGATCGTGATACCTGATGAATATTGATTTGGATATGTACCAAATGACTGCTGTAGCAGTAGTTGTATACTATGTTGGCCTGCGTTTGAAACGCAGGTTCAATATTTTTGACCAGTACTGTATCCCGGCTCCGGTTATCGGCGGCGTTCTGTTTTCGCTGCTGAATCTGGTCATGACGACCGGAGGTTTTTGGCATTTGACGCTGGATACATCGCTGCAGGGATTTTTTATGACGATGTTTTTTACCAGCATTGGTTATACGGCCAGCTTGCGTATGCTGAAAGAAGGCGGACTCAGCGTTTTGAAGCTGGTAGCTGTCTGCGCCGTGCTTATCGTTCTGCAGAACCTTGTTGGTATCGGACTGGCCTCGGTTTTTAATTTGGGGCCGCTGATCGGTATGGCAACGGGTTCGATCCCGATGGTCGGCGGGCATGGTACGGCTGGTTCCTTCGGTCCTCTGCTCGAACAGATGGGCGCGCAGGGGGCGGCGACTGTGGCTATTGCTGCGGCAACCTTCGGTCTGGTTATGGGCAGCGTTATCGGCGGGCCGATCGCCCGTTATCTGATCGATAAAGACAATCTTTTCTGTTTTGAATGTGTGCAGGAGCCGGTGCATAAAACTCCTGTTGTCGGGAAGGAAGCTTATGCTGTCGATAAAGAATATTTCCTTTTCGGCATCGGTCAGCTTTTGGTGGCAATGGGTATCGGTCCCTGGATCACAGGCCTGATAACATCTTTTGGTGTTACCTTCCCGTCGTACATTGGTGCGATGCTGGCGGCTGCTGTTATTCGCAACCTGTCCGACCTGACCGGAAGGTACGAAGTTTTTTCCAAAGAAATCGACGTTATGGGCAGCGTGTCGCTGTCGATCTTCCTTTCAATGGCACTGATGGGCCTGAAATTGTGGCAGCTCAGCGAACTGGCACTGCCGCTGGTGGTAATGCTGCTGGCGCAGACGGCGATGATGGCTTTGTTTGCCCGCTTTGTTATTTTCAATTTAATGGGGCGCGATTATGAGGCCGCTGTTATTACCGCTGCCGGCTGTGGCTTCGGTATGGGTGCCACGCCTAATGCCATGGCTAATATGAATGCTATCGTTGCACGTTACGGGCCGGCGCCTAAAGCTTATTTTATCGTACCTTTGGTCGGCAGTCTGTTCATTGATTTTATCAATGCCTTTATTATTACCCTGTTTTTGAATATGTTTTAAAGTGCTGTTAATAAAAAATACCACCCTTTTGTGGGGGCGTCTTAGGGATTTTATTCCCTTGAAAATATCGGCATAGTCGTAACAATCGGCTATGCCGTTTTTTCATGCTTACTCGGAAGTTCTACTGCTCCGATACAGTTATAAATGATTTGAATACGCTGAACCCTGTGACCATCAATCTTTTCTGCTTTGAATACAATTATCTTTTCCACAAACTCTCGAATAATCTCAGCATCCAATTCCTTGATGTCTGTGTACTTCCTTACCAGTGACAGGAAGTGTTCAGCATTGAGGGATTTTTCTTTTGCATGGTCAATGAAGTACCGCAAGGCGGTCACACGGGCATTCAACTCTTTTTGCTCTGATTCATATGTAGTAGACATTTTCATAAAACGCTCATCGCTGATTTTGCCTTCTACATTGTCCTCGTAAAGCCTTTGAATAATAGTGTCCAGTTTACTGATGCGAGCTTTCGCCTGGTCAAATTCCTTACGGCAATCACGGAGTTCCTTGTTCAATTCTTTTTCGAAATTGTTTGTAATCAGTTGAAGAAATTCATCTTCATGCCCCCTTGCAAAAAAGCGGTCACACGCTGTAAGTTCTGCAGCAGTAGTTGTTCCACCACTACATTTCTAATTTGGTGGGAACTGCATCCACCTTTAACTTTGCGGTAGGTAGCGCAAACGAAATATTCTTTATCATGCTCCCAACCCTTACCACGAACTTGATATAGTTTATTGTCACAGTCTGCACAAAACATCATGCCGGACAAAATACCCATATCTCCAAGTCTTGAAACTTTACGCCTACCATCTCGAATACGTTGCACTGTTTTAAAGGTTTCTTCATCAATTATAGCATCGTGTGTATTTCTAAATATCTGCCATTCTGATGGATTATTCTTTAATTGTTTCTTTTGTTTATAAGATTTTCTTTTGGTTTTGAAGTTCACTGTGTGACCAAGATATTCCTGTCTTGTGAGTATTCTTGCAATCGTTGATGTCCTCCAGATGAATAGATCGTCACGTTCCTGTTGAGCTGAAACGTTGATTCCATTTCTTTTTCCATGAGCCGCAGGGTTTTCAATTTTCCTTTTCGTCAGTTCCGTTGCAATCTGTGTCGGACCAAGTCCCTTCATACAAAGATGGAAAATTTCTTTTACCACAGTTGCTGCATCTTCATCAATAATCCAATGCAGTTTATCCTGTGGGTCTTTCACATATCCGTATGGCGGATTGGTGCAAAGTGGTTTGCCCGATTCTCCCTTTGCTTTGAATACGGCTCTGATTTTCTTGCTCGTATCCTTGGCATACCATTCGTTGATGATATTTAGAAATGGGGTAAAATCACTATCTTGCTGATTGGCACTGTCCACACCGTTGTTGATAGCAATGAAGCGTACATCTGCCTCTGGGAATGCCACCTCGGTGTAATAACCAACCTTCAAATAATCTCTACCTAGTCTGGACATATCTTTTACGATAATGGTGGCAACGTTTCCATCGCCCATCTCAGCTATCATTCTTTGAAAGTCCGGTCTATCGAAATTTGTACCGCTGTAACCATCGTCAACGAAGAAGCGAAGATTTCTAAATCCATTGTCTTCAGCGTATTTTTGTAAAATTGCTTTTTGGTTCTTGATACTGTTGCTGTCCCCTTGGAGTTCATCATCACGGGATAATCTACAATAAAGTGCTGTGATTTTCTCCACAAGGGCTGCATCTATATTAGGCTGTCTATTCATATTTTTTGCTCCTTTCCGACAGCCTTCAAGCGGTAATGCCTCTGCCAAAGGTAACTGATACCTCTAGTCAGTATGACATAGTACCGTACTATGTCGCTGAAGTGTAGTCTTTATCTGATAATAATTGTGTTGATTCTGATAACTTTATAAGGTCTTTGGAATTGTTCATAATAAGCCTTTTAAGCTTAGTGTAAGCAGTCTCTCTGGCAGATTCACTAACCAGAGATTCTACTATATATACCGTGCCACCGATGGAGGTTTCGGTGATACGGCTTTTGCTGTTTTCTGTGTTCATGTTGTAGCACCTTTCTCCATCGGTAGATTTGGTAATGATTTGTTATTCAGTAATCTGAATGACCTTGATGGCTTCCGGTCTTACTAAACGACCATCTACAAATTCAAAAGCAAGATACCCAATCTGATCGTGGAGTGCGAAATTTTCTTTTAAAGTTCTTACAGAGATAAGCTTTCTGTTAACTACCCAGTAATAAGAGAAATCTCCGAATGCTACAACTTTAGCGCCTGTACTAATAGATGGCATCTCATTAGAAATAATCACAGGTTTTCCCATAAGCATATCTGCACTGTCACGCCATAAAAAGTTCCCATCATTGTCTTTAAGGTTACGAAGATAAAGTGCTGTTTCGTCATTCATCATCCAACTAGCATTTGTGCGATACTCAGGCTTAATGGAGAAGAATAATTTTGTAATATCATCGAAGGTAAGTGTAGTAGTTGTCACACCAATATCAGCACCACCTGTTTCTGCGAGGATACCTGTAGGCTCTGCAACACCTGTTCCGTTGATAAATCCGCGTTCTTCTCCTTTAGAGAAGTTCTTTGCTAAACGCTCAATCAGATATTTCTCCATATTAAAACTGGCATCGTGGATAAATTCCTCATCGAGTTTTACAAATGCTGCAAGTTTATAGCTTTCCAATCTATGCTCCGTGAAATCTTCAATTCCTTCATAAATTGGAATAGCACCACCTTCCGGCACCCACATAGCAACATCTTCACAGTCTTTAGCAAAGATACGGTATCCATTATTTAAAGCATTCATTGTAGTACCAATGCGTCTGAAAAGACTTTCCTTGTTCAGTGCTTCAGAAAACTTATTTTGAGCCACAGCAGGAAGTGAGTAGCCACCTGTTGCTCTGTCGATACACATAGCAAGCGATCCTTCGTATCCATCTGCACCTCGTACAAGGTTCCAAAAGTTCTTATCGTATTCTGGGGCTCCTGTATGGAGAGTTGATATTTTGTTTTCATTCATGATGAAAATCCTCCTTTTTTTGATTAAATTTATGTTTTTTTAAACGATTATACGGACAGGAACAGGCTCTAAAGCCAATAAATACGCCACTTTCGGCTCTTAGCCATGGGGTTAATTACCCCTTTGAATTAACGTTTTTGTGCGTGAGAGTCTTGCCCCGTTGTCCGCTATAACAGTGGTAGAGATTTAGACCGCCCCTACCTTGGTGACTACTTACTGAATCTTACTTGGTTTCAAATCGAGTCCTCGCTTTTCGCAAAACTCTGCAAGGTCTTCACAATCTCCGATATCCATTGAGCAGTAACCACCTTCAAGATGAAGATGATATTCTTTACTGATAGTAAGTGGAATGTTGTCCTTGCTGTAAAGGACAATCTTGTTGTGAAGCTTAAAATACTTCTCGAATTCTTCTTTATTCATCATGGCAAATGCCTCCTTAATTTTTGTTGCAGGAACTGCATACATACAGCCCCAATCTTTTGTTATCCGTAGCTTCACCAATAAGTCTTAATGAGCTATTGCAAGCGGGACAATGGAGCGTAAATGCCCCTTTTGTTCTTGGTTCTTTGGTGTTCTTGGTACATAGGCGGAAGTGGTGTGGAATCATTTCTTCCAACCACACGTTGTGGTTAGCACTGACGGTATCACGGTTATAAACCGGGAATAGAGCTACTTTTTCTGTACCCTCGCTATCACAATCGATAACGGGGTAATACTTTACATCTCTCATAGCCTCACACTGCCTTTCCGTCGGCATCAAAGAACCGACCTTTGCAATAGGCAAGTGCTTCTTCGAATGTACTAAAGTACACGCAGGAGAAGTTGCACTCAACTTTCCAAATACAAAGTTCCTTATTGCGTGACACAGCCACAGGCTGACCACTTTTGTTTTGCAACAGAAGATTGCATTCATACCCTTTACGGGAGAAATCTTCTGCTCGATGTTTCATAGGCTTTAAGCCGTAGAAAAAGTTAAATCTCATAATTGTTGCTCCTTTCGTTGTTGTTGCTTCCCTTAATTGGAATGCGAGTTTTACTCATTTTTGAGCAAAAGTTATGCAATCATAGGCATCACCCCTTCAAATTCACAGTGTTGGGGCATACTGTGGCAAGTAAAAATGGTTATATGAAAATATTGATTTCCTATAGAGAAATACCTATATTACTTGCCCCATACTGCCCCCTGTGTTTATCCTCGCAGAAAATCCGATATCAACCGATAGCCAATGACCATTGTGGTTTTCTCTCCGCCGGACTTTGGACGTTTACGCTTAACTTCCACCACAGCAGACAGGCTCTGCTTAAAGTTCTTCATACTTTCAGCGTATTGTCCGTTTTCGATACACCAAGATTTATAGCGGTTATAGACCTCAGAGGTGCGTTCCTCATAATCTGTTCCTTCTTCTAAGCAGTCCTCGATGAATAGCAGAGTTTTATTGCTGTCATGCTCATATTGATCTGTGGCATTGATAACAGACTGTGGCATCTTAAGTCCGTGTAGCTGTAGTTGTTTATATCCTACTAACAGCCAATTTAGGATTGCTGACTGTACTTCTGGTTTCATAAACTCATGCTTTAGTCCTTTATCCTGCTCCGATTCATCAAAATGCCGTTCAAAGGGAATGATGATAACTCGTCCGCTAGTAAAGACGGTCATATCGTTTACTACAGGTAGATAATTGGTGTTGATATATAGCTTGAATTGTGGTGCAAAAAGTCAAAGCTGTTCTCATGGAGAAAACGAGCATTGATAGTGTCATTGCCTGTCATATTTTTCACCAACGCTGCGTTCAGCACCAGACTTTTCCCTGGCTCTGCAATATTTACAAAGCGTATACCTGCAAGACGAGCAACGTCCTCACTTGGTTGTGAACTATTGGTGCTATTCTTCTGTGCAATGGTTTCCGGCCTGGAAGTACAACCGTAACTACCGAATACCTTCAACACACTTTCGCATAAGGTGCCTTTACCATTTCTGGTGGTAGCACCATAGAGAATGCTCATGCACTCGTGATGGGTATCTCCACTAAGGGCATATCCAAAAACTTTTTGTAGGAATAATGCTCTTTCCTGATCGTTACTCATAATTTCAGAGATGAAGTTATTCCAACGTTTACTATGTGCAGATGGCTCATATGCAACGGAAGATTTCTTCGTCAGTAAATCAGAACTGATATGTTCTGTGAATTTCCCTGTGTCGAGATGTAATGTTCCGTTACTGCAATTAAAGATGTAAGGATCGGTATCAAATTCCAAAAAGGAAATTGGATGATGTACCTGTGCATCTTTTAGGACATTCACACGATACCCATGTGTCTGCCAGCGTTTAGAATAGTCCATATAGCTTTTTCGCTGATGTTCGTCCTTTATCTCTAAGGCATATAGATGGAGCAGATTGGCAAGTTCCATACAACGGCGCATGGCTTTGAGTCCACCAATATCCGCTGACCATGTTCCAGCCTGGTAATCAAACCAAGTCCTGCGTTCTGGTACGTAGCGGAGAACAGCCTTATAAAAATCTGCAAACAGCTTTCCTGCACCAATATCTGTCCACGGGTATTTCGTGGTATCAGCAGGGTTTAACTCGATTAGCCTTTGAAGTTCATCATTAAAATCTGTATTGGCATTCGATTTCACAGGCTTGTAAAACTCCTTTGTTTGCATTAGCGCCTTTTGTAGTGTCATTTCTCGATAGTCGTTCCTTTCCCATTTTTCACGGTATAGCTTAGATTTGCGAAACAGCCTATCCATTTGCTCCGTATCGCCACCACACCAAAACGCTAGAACCGCACACAAGGCTTGGTCTGCTTCGCTATGACTTGTTTCAAATTCGCCATTCCATAAGGCACTAAACTTTTCACCTTGTTTTGACTTTGCCGATTTTTCGATAATTGATTCATCTGATAAATAACTGCCAACAATCTTTTTGGGATTTAGTGCTACAACAGGCTTTTGCATATATTTATCAAGAATTGCCATAATCTCGTTCGTGCGTTCAGCTATCGGAGCTTCACAAATGGTGTTGCCTGTCAGCGTTACGAACTTGTTTGTCATACCTGCTACATACACCTCTAAGCCAATTTTCTGATTGTTGATGTAGTATTTTACCTTGTCATAGCTTAGCGTATCCGCCTTTGCGACAATGCGAACTCCACTTTCAGATGGACTGTATTCTGTGTATGAATTGAGCGTTTCAACGATATCCGTTGCCATATCTGATAATTTCCCACCATCAACACAATGGTCAATATCCACAGCGACAAACGGCTGGAACATGCCCATACCAATGCCGTCATAGCTTTGAGTAAGGTTTGCGACTGTATCAAAATCGCTGAAACAAGCCTTGTTGCTGCTATCTGCTCGCTTACCGTTTGTTTGATATGGCACTTTGGTTTTTCTGCCGTTACGCATTTCATATTTCCACAGGCAAAAGAGAGCGTTTTCCTTGAGTTCTTTTGGTAAATTTTCGTACATTTCTTTTCACCTCCAATCCGAGGGTAGTTTTAAAGTTTTATGCCCTCTACTAGTAAAAGGACATTTAGTAGCGGTTTAAGAACCAACTTTCTAAAATATTTTCCCTTATACCTAATAGCCTTGAGAAAGCATGGAAAAAGACGTTTTAGAAAAAATCTTCTATTTATAAACGGAAAATGCCAATCAATCGAACCCCTTAGGTCACAGGCAAAGAGAAAAGTTCAGATTTTAACCTGAGCAAAAAAATATGCAACCGATTGTGGTTGCATGGTAGAAATATTCATAATTCTGTGCTATAGTAACGCTATATTGATGACACATTCAAGAAAAGGAGACCAACTATGAATTTTCCAGAAGAAATTAAAAATATAAGACAACGTTCTTTCCTATCGCAAAACGAATTTGCGAAAAAACTTGGTGTATCATTTTCAACCATTAATCGTTGGGAAGGGGCAAAAGCGAAACCTAATCTTGCTGCCATGAAGAGTATTAAAAATTATTGCCTGTCACATGACATTGATTTTTCGAGTGTCGAAGAGGCGTGGCTAAACTATAAGACGGAGGACAAATAGGATGATTAACATCAGAAAACTTGAAGCAGAACTGTGGGAATCTGCAGATTTATTACGGGCAGGATCAAAGCTTACATCCAACCAGTATTGTATGCCTGTGCTAGGACTTATCTTTTTGAGATATGCTTTCAGTAGATATAAGAAGGTTGAAGAAGAAATTTTTAAGAATAGACCTTCTCGTGGTGGCAGAGTAATTCCTGTGGAAGCAAGTGACTTTGCAGCAAAGAGTGCTTTATTCCTTCTGAAAGAGGCGCAATATGATTATCTGTTAAATTTACCAGAGGATATAAAAACAGCTGGTCTTAAGAATAAAGATGGACATGAAATGACAAGCCTTGGTGAGGTTGTAAATAATGCGATGCAGTTGATCGAAGACCAAAGCGAACAGCTTACAGGAGTTCTGCCTAATAGCTATACAGATTTTTCTGATGAAATATTGTCTGAGCTTCTTCGTATCTTTAACAACAGTGCCATCGATGAAGTGGGTGGAGATATCGTAGGTCGTATCTACGAGTACTTCCTAAATAAATTTGCTAAGAATATCGCATCTGATGATGGTGTGTTCTTTACACCAAAATCTCTTGTAAAAATGATTGTAAATATTATCGAGCCCAAGAGCGGAGTTTTATTAGATCCAGCTTGCGGTTCTGGAGGTATGTTCATTCAAAGTGGAGATTTTGTTAACCAGTCAGGCATGAACGCAAACAGTGCTATGACTTTCTATGGACAGGAAAAGGTGGAATACAACGCACAGCTTTGTTTGATGAACATGGCTGTACACGGCTTAACAGGCGTTATCAAATCTGGTGATGAGGCAAATACCTTTTATCACGATGCCCATAATTTGGATGGATCTTGCGATTACGTTATGGCGAATCCACCTTTTAATGTTGATAAGGTAAAAGCGGAATCCAGTGAAAGCGCAAAAAGACTTCCATTTGGAATGCCGGGAGTAAATAAAAATAAAGAAGTTGGAAATGGTAACTATCTATGGATTTCCTATTTTTACAGCTATCTGAATGAACATGGTCGTGCTGGCTTTGTTATGGCATCATCTGCTACAGACAGTCAAGGTAAGGATAAGGACATTCGTGAAAGCCTTGTTAAAACAGGTCATGTGGATGCAATGATAAGTGTTGGGAATAACTTTTTCTATACGAAGAGTCTTCCTTGTTCGCTATGGTTCTTCGATAAAGGGAAAAGCGAAGAAATCAAAGATAAGGTTCTCTTTATCGATGCCAGAAATTATTATACAGTAGTAGACCGTACCCTTAACGAATGGTCTGAATGGCAGATGAAAAATCTGAATGCTATTGTATGGTTATATCGTGGGGAAACAGAAAAATACACTGCATTACTTAATGAATATCACAGTGTCTTAGGATACGATACTTCCTTTGAAGAAGCACATACACAGCTTAAGTCTGAACTGAAAGAATTACAGAAACGAGCAAAGACAGAACTCGAAGCTGCAGGACGTGGAGACAAAAAACGTATTCAAGCAGAATATGATGAAATAATTGCAGCCAAGACAGATGAATTAACCACTGCAAAAGAAGCGGTATGGCTGTATGAAAAATTCGGTGATGGAGAATATAAAGATGTTCTTGGTTTGTGTAAAGTTGCAAGCCTTACAGATATCGAAGAAAAAGGCTGGTCATTAACCCCAGGTGCTTATGTTGGTGTTGCACCTGTAGAAGATGATGGCGTAAACTTTGAAGAACGAATGACAGAAATCCATCGTGAACTACTTCAATTACAAGCAGAATCCAATGACTTGATGGATGCCATCTCACAGAATATGAAGGAGATGGGACTATGAAGTATGAAACAATAAGATTTGGAGATTTATACACAATTCCTTCTAGAAATGGTTTGTCAAAACCAAGTAAAGTAAGAGGATCTGGATATAAAATGATCAATATGGGAGAGCTCTTTTCAAATGACAGAATTTATGATATCCAGATGGAATTAGTCCCTTTAAAAGATAATGAAAAGATTAACGCTAAGATTGAAAAAGGAGATTTACTGTTTGCACGACAATCGCTTGTTTTAGAAGGTGCAGGAAAATGTATTATTGTGATGGAAACCTCTCCACTAACAGTTTTTGAATCTCACTTAATACGTGTTCGCCTAATAGAAGATGCCAATCCGATGTTTTACTATTACTACTTTCGCTCGCCTTTATCTCCAGTCAAAACTATAGTTAGTCAATGTGCTCAGGCTGGTATTAGAGGAAGTGACCTGCAAGAATTGCAAGTTTTAAACCTGCCTAGATATAAACAGGATAAAATTGCAAACATCCTTTCTGCATACGACGATCTCATCGAAAATAACCAAAAGCAAATCAAGCTTCTTGAAGAAGCAGCACAGAGATTATATAAAGAATGGTTTGTGGATTTGCACTTCCCCGGATATGAGGATACAGAGATTATTGATGGTGTACCAGAAGGGTGGAGTAAACGATGCGTAAGTGATTTTGGTGAAGTTATAACAGGCAAAACTCCTTCTACAGCAAAAACAGAATACTATGGTGGAAATATACCGTTTGTAACAATACCTGATATGCATGGACAGGTGTTTCCGTTGACGACTGAAAAGGCATTAACAAAGGCAGGTGCTGATACTCAAAAGGGAAAATATCTTCCTAAGAATACTGTGATTGTTTCATGTATTGCCACAGTTGGTCTGGTAAACATTGCCACAGAAACATGCCAAACAAATCAACAGATAAATTCTGTAATTTTAACAAAAGAAAGAGATTTGTATTTCTTCTATGAATCAATGAAACGTATAAAGGCTCTCTTGGATGGCGTAGGTAGTAATGGAGCGACAATGACTAATGTCAACAAAACAAAATTCAGCAATATAAAAGTGTTATATCCTACAGAAGAATTAGTAACGAGTTATTATGATTTTTGCTTACCTATATTTGATAAGATTTTAAATCTTTCTGTTGCGATGCAAGATGCACAGCAATCACGTGACCGCTTGTTACCTAAATTGATGAGTGGCGAATTGGAGGTGTAGAAATATGGCAAGAGGAAAGTCAGTGACAAAATTATTATTAGACTCTTCTCAATCTGCTCTTTTTGCAGGCATAGAAATACATAACAAACCACATATAGATTACAGATATCCAACATCGGTTATTTTAATTATTAACGCTTGGGAACTCGCTTTAAAAGCATATGTCTATAAATTCATTAATAAGAAAAGTATCTACGAAAAAGACCGTAAGCATACGATCTCATTTTCAAAGCATTGATGCTGGTTCGAGATGATATCAATAAAAACATGAAAAACAATCAATACAAAGCCGTATTTGAAAATTTGGGTTTATTGAATGACTACCGTTGTTCCAATGTGCATTTTATAGAAAGCAGTTTGGATCCTATTATTTTCATGCTTATAAGCAAAGCTGTGTTGAATTATGATCAGTTTTTAAGAGATTTTTTTAAGAAAGATATTACTAAAGATGATAATCTGATTATACTTCCGGTTGGTTTTCGATTACCATTCAATCCTGTGGAATATTTAATGCGTGATTATGGACAGGTGCATAATGATTTTGTAAATAATGTTATAGATACAGTTCGCGAACTGCAAAAAGAAAATATAAAAAAGACAGTATAGTAATTGGATTTGAGGTCTATACTGCAAGTGTAAAAAAGATAGAAAACTCAGATATAGTAGCAGCAATTGATCAAGAAAATGGTAAAGTAGCACTAACTAAAAGTATTCGAATTACTGATGATCCGAAAGCACCGGCTATGAGATTAGAACAATCAGTATTACCATTAACATATCAAGATATACGAGAAAGAGTTAAAGAAAAGAATCCTGATATTAAATTTGGAAAAGTTTTCAATACGGTTATGAAACGTGTTAAACAGGACAAAAAGTTATGTTTAACAAATTATCTTGATCCCAAAAGAAAAACAGGAGGAAAGAAAGATTTCTATGCCGAAGTGGCTGTTGATGCTATAATAAAATTTTACGATGAGGAGGTGAAAGTAAATGAGTTATGATTATTCCGAAAATATACTTGTGCAGGAAAGTGCAGGAAATCTACTCCATGATGAATTGGGCTGGGAAGTTGAATTTGCCTATAACACGGAAGTGTTAGGTGCAAACGGCTCATTCGGAAGAACCAGCTATCATGAAATATTACTTGTTCGTCACTTTCAAGCAGCACTAAAGAAATTGAATCCGTGGATAAATGACACTCAGGTGTTAGAGGCACAGAAAGTTCTTGAGAACAGGCTTTCTACGTCCTCTTTACTACAGGTGAATGAGGAGAAGTATTTTCTTATCCGTGATGGTATCCCTGTGACTGTAAAAAAGCCGAACGGTCAGAATGAAACTAAGAAAGCGACTGTTATCGACTTTCATAATCCGGACAACAACCATTTTCTTGCAATTAAGGAATTAAAGATACATGGAGATCTCTATAGACGCCGTACTGATATTGTTGGCTTTGTAAATGGTATTCCTTTTGCTCTTTGTAGAGCTAAAGAAAAATACGGTGGATGTGCAGAATGCCTATGATGATAATTATACCGACTATCAAGATACCATTCCACATTTGTTCTATTACAATGCATTCCTAATGCTTTCTAACGGGACAGAGGCAAAGGTTGGCACGCTGGGCAGTAAGTATGAGTTCTTTCATGAGTGGAAGCGTCTCGTAGAGGAAGACCAAGGAAGTGTAGCTCTTGAAACTATGCTCCGTGGTATCTGCAAAAAAGAGAATTTCCTGGATTTGTTTGAGAACTTTATTCTCTTTGACCACTCTACTGGTCACACAGCGAAGATACTTGCTCGTAACCATCAGTACCTTGGTGTAAACGAAGCAATGAAAGCCTATGCGGATAGAAAGTTGAATGACGGAAAACTTGGTGTGTTCTGGCATACGCAAGGCTCTGGTAAGAGTTATTCTATGGTATTCCTTGCACAGAAGATACGCAGAAAGTTTGAAGGTTCTCCAACATTCGTTGTGTTAACTGACCGTGAAGAATTGAATTCACAGATTAGTAATACATTTGAAAATTGTGGATTGCTTGGAAAGAATATCAAGGCATCTCAGTTCATCGCCTCAAGTGGTGATGACTTGGTGCGTAAACTGCACGGCAACCCAAGCTTTATCTTTACATTAATTCAAAAATTCAATAAGCTCAACGAAGAACCAATCTATCCTGATCATGACATTATAATTATGTCTGATGAAGCACATCGTAGCCAATATGGCATCTTTGCCGATAATATGGTTAAGTTATTGCCTACCGCTGCTCGTATTGGTTTTACTGGAACACCGTTATTATCCAGTGATAACATTACTGCTCGTACCTTTGGTGGATATGTTTCTGTTTATGATTTTAAACGTGCTGTTGAAGATGGTGCGACTGTACCACTTTATTATGAAAACCGTGGTGAGAAAATCCTCGACCTGCGTAATCCGGAAATCTCTGATAAGATTTTGGATGCTATCGAGAATGCAGATTTGGATGTAGATCAACAAGATAAACTTGAAGCAGAATTTGCAAAGGAAATCCATTTGCTTACTGCAGAACCAAGACTTAAATCTATAGCTCACGATTTTGTACAGCACTACTCTGATTTATGGACAAGCGGTAAAGCAATGTTTGTCTGTCTGAATAAAGTTACCTGTGTTCGTATGTACAACTATGTACAGGAATACTGGAAAGAAGAAATAAAAAATCTAAAAGAAAATATAAAAAATGCTACGCAGCAAGAAGCTCTTGAATTGGAGCGTAAGCTTAAGTGGATGGAAGAAACAGAAATGGCGGTAGTTATCAGTCAAGAGCAGAATGAGATTCAAACTTTTAAGAAATGGGATTTGGATATCAAATATCATCGTGCAAAGGTGGAAAAGCGTGAACTCGATAAAGAGTTCAAAGATTCTGGTAACCCGCTTCGTGTAGTCTTTGTCTGTGCAATGTGGCTCACAGGCTTTGATGTGAAATGTTTATCCTGCTTGTATTTGGATAAGCCTTTAAAAGCACACACCTTAATGCAGACTATCGCCCGTGCAAACCGTGTAAGCGAAGGTAAGAGCAACGGATTGATTGTTGATTATATTGGTATCGTGAAGGCTTTGAGAAAGGCTCTTGCAGATTATACAGCTAATGTTGGTGGTAATGGAGGAACAGACCCTACCATTGATAAGGATGAGCTTATTACAAGAATTATGGACACTATAGCGAAGGCTAAATCATTCTTAGCAGAGAAAGATTTTGACCTGCAGCTATTGATTGATGCTTATGACTTTATGAAGTTGTCATATTTGCAAGAGGTTGCCAATGCTGTCTGCGGAACTGTAGAGGATAAAAAGACCTTCAGTACATATGCATCAGAACTTATTCGTCTGATGAAATATACAGACCGTGATGATGTAACAGGTGCCACCAGAAAAGAATATGAAGCGATAGTAGCGATATTCTTTGAATTGCAGAAGAAGCGTAAGCACACGAATACCACTGACCTTATGATTGAAATTAATAAAATCATAAGTGACTATGTAGAAATACAACATACGCCTATGATGGTGCGTGAAGAACCACGTAGATTTGATATTAGTGCTATTGATTTTGATTTGTTAAGAAAAGAATTCGCTAAGGTACACAAGAAAAATCTCGTGATGAAAGACCTGGAGGAAGTAATTCAGCAGAAGTTGGATAAGATGCTGTTCTCTAATCCTAATCGAATTAATTACTATGAGCGTTATCAGCAAATCATCACAGATTATAATAGCGAACAAGACCGTGCTAATATTGAAAAGACCTTTATGGATTTAATGGATTTAGCAAACCAGATGAATCAAGAAGAACAAAGATATGCTCGAGAAGGTTTTACAAGTGATGAAGAGTTATCTCTTTACGATATGCTTTTTAGAGACGATTTGAGCAAAAATGACATTAAGAAATTAAAAGAGGTTGCATCTGATTTGTTGCAAAAGGTTAAAGCAAAGGTCGCAGAACTTGACCACTGGACTGACAAGCAGGAAACAAAAGCAGAAATTGATAATTTGATTCGCGATACACTTTGGGCAGAGTTACCAGAGTGCTATGACGAAATGGCAATCTCTGGTTATCGCCAACAGATTTACGAATATGTATATACTCGCTACAGTGCAGTAGCATAATGCAAAAAATCCTACATCCGAGGGAATGTCCCTAAGATGTAGGATTTTTCTTTGCACCCGCTTGAAGGTGTCGCTCAAAATTTACTTGTTTTCGTAAATCCCTAAGTTGCACCGCTTTTGGGTGGTATTTTTTTATTTTGCTTATTTTCTTTTTACTTAAAACCTTCCAGCAGTTTGTTAAAGTTTGCCTGCGGCATTTTTTCAACGTTTTTAATAGTGTTGAAACCGGCAAGGCCGCTGGCCTGTTCGTAAGAAGCGCGGTCGTTTTCATACAGCAGCCCGGTCAGCATACCTTCTTTTTCCATAATATGCCGTGCGGCCGCACCTTTATCATGCGGGTCGTAGCCGGCAATATCTTTGACGTCGCTCAGATGCTCGCGGAACCATTCATAAGTATTGGTATGGTTAAAAGTTACGCAGGGGCTGAACACATTCACGAAGGAAAAACCCTCGTGACGTACGGCTGCGACGATCAGATCTACCAGCTGCGGCAGCTGGGCTGAAAAGCCCTGCGCTACAGTTGCTCCGGAAGCTAAAGCCAGTTCCAAAGCAGCGATCGGGGTCTCGATATTGCCTGTCGGCGTGGTCTTGGTTTTAAAGCCAACATCACTGCGGGGAGATGTCTGACCTTTGGTAAGGCCATAGACATGATTATCCATCAGGATATAAGTGATATTGACGTTGCGGCGCATAGCATGGATAGTATGCGCTGTGCCAATGGCAAAGCCGTCGCCGTCGCCGCCGCAGGCGATAACGGTCAATTCAGGGTTTGCCAGCTTAACGCCCTGGGCAAAAGGCAGAGCGCGGCCATGAGTTGTATGCATGCCGTAGGCGTATAGATAACCGCCGATACGGCCGCTGCAGCCAATGCCGGAAACCAGTGCCAGCTGATGCGGTTCCAGATTTAGTTTTACTGCTGCCTGCTGCAGAGCCATTTGAACGGCGTAATCACCGCAGCCCGGACACCAGTTGGGTTTTACCTGATTTTGAAAACTAGCTAAAGTCGACATCTTACAGCACCTCCTTGCATTTGGCCAGCAATTCTTCTTTATAGAAAATATCACCGTTGTATTTTAAGATAGAATGCAGCTCCGGACAGGGCGGTACATTCATTTTTATCAGCCGTGCCAGCTGTGCCGTGGCATTGTGCTCGACGACGACGATTTTTTTCGCTTCCTGCAGATAATGGTTGAGAGCGCAGACCGGGAATGGCGATAACAGGCGAATCTGGACATGATTGACGCGCAGCCCTTTTTCGCGCAGCTCCTCAGCCACTTCGCTGATGACGGCGCGGGTGCCTGCCATACCAATGATCAGCAGATCGCTTTGCGGATAGGGAGCGTCCTCATAAAGCGGGCTTTCAAATGTATCAACAACGCTGCGGACCTTGCGCAGGCGTTTATCGGACTGTGCTGTACGCATGGCCCTGTTTTCGGAAGGCCGGCCAACTTCATCATGCTCCAGCCCGGTGCCGAGGCTGATGCCGTTTGGCGTGCCGGGCAGGACTCGCATGGAAATGCTGCCTTCTGCTTCCAGATCATAGCGTTTAAAATACTCCGGCGATTTGATTTCCGGCAATCCGTCCTTGACCAGCTTGCCGCGCCGCACCTGCAGTTTGCCGTAATCAAGGCTGGTTACGGACTGTTTGCCTAAAGACAGCTGCAGGTCAGAAAGCACGATGACCGGACATTGATATTCTTCAGCCAGATTAAAGGCTTCAAAAGTGTCGTAAAAAGATTCTTCTATAGAAGAAGGCGAAATAACGATTTTGGCAGTGTCGCCGTGTGTATTATAGATCGCTGCCATCAGGTCCGACTGCTCATGCTTGGTCGGCAGGCCGGTACTGGGGCCGCCTCTCTGTGTATCGATCACGACCAGCGGGGTCTCTGTCATTTCCGCCAGGCCGATTGCTTCCGCCATCAGCGATAAGCCTGGGCCTGCTGTCGCAGTAAAAGCGCGGGCGCCGGCATAAGCTGCGCCGATCGCCATCGTGCAGGCCGAGATCTCGTCTTCCGTCTGCAGCATCACGCCGCCTTCGGCAGGTGCGTATTTTACCATATATTCCATAATTTCTGAAGAGGGAGTTATCGGATAGGCCGACATGAATTTGGCGCCCGAGGTCAAAGCCCCAAGAGCGACTGCTTCATTGCCCAGCATAAACAGCTTCGGCTGTGGATTTTCCAGATCCGGCATCGTAAAGGCTGCCAGCAGATCATGATAATTATTTTTAATATATTCGTAGCCTGTTTCCAGTGCCAGGCGGTTTGTTTCCATGACATCGGCGCCTTTGCGGCCGTATTGTTTTTCCAGCAGCGGCAGCAGTTTGGCAGTATCGATGCCCAGTAAAGCGGCGGTGATGCCTAAAGCCAGAATGTTTTTCGGCAGTGTTGTACCGTCTGCTTTGCTCAGTTCGTTCCAGGATAGAGCAACAGTGCGTACCTTTGGCTTTTACCTTCCAGCCAGGCAGCATCGGTAACTAAAATGCCTTCAGCCGTCAGTTCAGGCGCATCCACCTCCAGTGTGTCCGGGTCCATCGCGATCAGCAGATTGCAGCTGCTGGCGATCGTAGCTACCGGATGGTTGGCGATACGCAGCTTATAGCTGGTGTGGCCGCCCTTGATCCGGGACGAAAACTGACGGTAACCATACACGTCATAGCCCAGAGAGCATAAAGCTGCGGCGAAAATCTCGCCCAGGCTCTCTAAGCCTTCGCCCTGCTGGCCGCCGGCCTTCCACGATAATTCTTGTTTTTTCATACAATATCCCTCCTTATTAAAAGGTTTTTTAGTACAGGTATTTACCCGGGAGAAGTTTAAAAAATTCACCCTGTGCAGATAAGTTTCTGTATCTATAGTTTAACCTATTTCTGCGGAAAATAGCAGTAGCAATTAGATTTAAAAACTTTTTAAATATGTTGAAAATAGCCTGCAGATACGGCAGTACAGCTGCAAATAAGTAATTTATAAAAGCATAGCCTGTAAAAATAATTTTTCGTTGGCAAACAGGACGCGGCAACGCTTTGGTAAAAACAGCGAATTATCCGAAAATAAAGAAAAATACAATCATTAGTTATATTTTTAACAAAATAACTTGCAATAATTCTGAAAATAATGTAAAATATGTCCAAACAATGAATTATATATATGATAATAATTGTTTTTTAACCTGTTTATAATGCGTTGAGGAAAGTATCGAAGCAAAGCAGTGCGCCGAGTAGAGGAAACTAGGTAACTCGCATGAAGCAAACTGATGCGCACAGATTCCTTTCCGGGACGTTTTATAAAAATAAAACATTTCCGAAGGAGGAAATAACAATGAAAAAATCTTTAGTATTAGCAATGGCTATGGCATTAGGCGTAACAGCTTCTGCCTATGCTGCAAATCCCTTCTCCGATGTACCTGCAGGTCATTGGGCATATGATTCCGTAAACAAACTGGCAGCAGCTGGTATCGTTGACGGTTATGGCAACGGCACTTTCGGCGGCGATCGCCTGATGACCCGTTACGAAATGGCACAAATCGTAGCAAAAGCAATGGCAAAAGGCGCTAACGTAGATCGTTTGGCAGCTGAATTTGCTGACGAGCTGGACAGTCTTGGCGTACGCGTTGCAGCTTTGGAGAAAAAATCCGATAATGTAAAAGTTACTGGTGAAGTTCGTTATTTGTATGAAGACAGCGATAAAGATGGTTACACTAATAACTTGCGTTCTCGTATTTGGGTAAAAGGTCAGGTCAACGATGACTGGTCCTATACTGGTATGCTTCAAAACGTGCAGGATTTTAAAGATAATGTTGGCAACGAAAAAGATATTTATTTCCAACGTGCATATGTAGAAGGTAAAATCGGTGGTTTGAATGTTTAGCTGGTCGTTATAATGCTTTCTTTGCTAATGGTAATATTTATGATACCCGTGCTGACGGTATCGAAGTTTCCTATGGCGACAAAGTAAAATTAACTGGTTATGTTGGTAAAGGCACTGATGGTACTTTGGGTTTCTTGAACGGTGCTAAGGAAACATTCGGCAACTATGCAGGTGGCGAAGTTTCTGCTGATCTTGCTAAAGGTCTGAATCTGGCCGCTGGTTACATTAATGTTAAAGATATTGGCGATATCGAAGATGCAGAGAATGCTATCTGGCATGCTGGTCTCACCTATACCGCCGGTGATGTTACTCTTTCCGGTATGTATTTAAAAGGCGACGCTGATGGTGCCGCTGAGTTTGGCTCTACTGGTGCTAAACTTGATGACGATGGTTATGTATTTGGATTAGCTTATAAAGGCGCTGAAGCTGCTGAAGTTAACAGCTGGGGTATTTGGGCTAATTACTACAACCAAGGTGGTCAAACCTACTTGGCACATACTACTGATGCCAACACCTTTGATAACGATGGTTTCAAAGGCTACGGTGTGGGTGTTAATTACACCTTTGCTAAAAATATTGTTGGTACTGTTGCTTATTATGATACCGAGAATAAACTTAACAGCAAAGATGATGATAAAATCATCTGGACTGATTTGACTTTCACTTTCTAATTTAACTGAATTAGATATTGCAAATTTAAAAGCGGCTGCTTAGGCAGCCGCTTTTTTCAACAAAACAGTTTTTGATTTTTCGGAAATGTGTTAAGATATCTTCAGATGCTTTTTACTGAAGGAGGTAAATAATGAAAAAATTCTTTAATTATGTGCTTTTGGCGTTAGTAACGGTTTGCTTTGCTCTGCCGTTAGGCGGTAAGGCTGAAGCGGCTAAAGTAGCCGTTGTGCCGCTGGCTAACCATGTTGCCGGTGATGAACTGGCCGGTACCATTTACATGCAGGAAGCTTTGGCGCTGTTCCGTTATCCTGAATTTGACCTTTTGGGTGAGGATGTAGTACTGGAAGCTATCGGCAGTGAAAATGGCCTTGCTGATTACAGCAAAGCTGCTTTAGAGAAGGTCGCTCAGGCTACCGGCGCTGACATTGTAGTGGCTATGCAGCTGGATAAACTGGATGCTAAGCGGATGCCGCAGCGTAAAGAAGCAACTTTGAAAATGGATCTGCGCGGCAAATTTGCTTCGCTGAATACTGTTACTGGTGCTTATTATTATAAAGACCTGCGTGATACCAGAACGATCGAGGAAGCCGTTACGGTGCGCGGGGACTGGGAACATGAAGTGTTGCAGAATGTAGTACGTAATGCCTTTAAAAAGGTTGCGGGGAAATAACCTGTAGTTTGATAAAAAAATAACGTCAGCCATTAAGGCTGACGTTATTTTTTATCATTTATATTTTTAAAGGAAACATAATAAAATTTAACAAAGGTTCTTGTGAAAAAAGCAAATTTGTATCTCCTCTTGTTTTTTACAGTTAAAATGTGCTAAGATGTTCAGAGTAGACATCTAATCTGGTATAGAGGAGGCTCTTTAATGAAAAAAATTATGAATTTTGTACTAATGGCTGTTTTGGCTGTTTGTTTTGTACTGCCGGCAGCAGGTAAGGCTGAAGCCGCAAAATTGGCTGTTGTCCCGCTGGCTAACCATGTAGAAGATAACACTACTGCAAGTATGATTTACATGGAAGAGATCATGGATACGTTTAAGTTTCCTGAGTTTGATATGATTGCCGAGGATGTTGTGGATAAGGCAGTAGGCAGCAGGAATATTGCTGATTTCAGTAAAGCCAACCTGGAACGTATTGCCCGTGAAAGCGGTGCGGATATCGTTATTGCTATGTCGCTTGATAAACTGGATGACAAAGCTTTGTTTCCCCGTCGCGAGCCTACTTTGAAGCTGGATATGAGCGGTGAGTTTGCATTTTTGAACAAAGTTACCGGCAGATATTATGTTAAAAAGTATTCTGACGATATGGAAATTGAAGAGATTTTGACTGTACGCAGTGATTGGAAGAGCGAAGAATTTGCCAAGACTGTACGCAGTTATTTGAAAAAGGTGACCCAATTTAAATAGGCTTATTATTGAAAGGGGCAGCTGATCATAGATCAGCTGCCCCTTTTTTGGTTCCTGCTGTCAGTCACCTTCTCCTCCCGATTGAGAAGGGTCGAATTTCCATTTGCGCTGACGTTCAAAATCACTGTCATTCTTACGTTTTTTGTCTTTTTTATGGTGACGGTTTTCCTCTGTGCGTTTTTTCTCTTCCTGACGTTCCCAGCGTTCACGGTCCCGGCGCTCTTGCTTGTCGGATTCATATTCTTTGCCGCGCCGTTTTTTTTCACGGTCCCAGGCTTCCTGTTCTTTGCGTTCCCTATCGGCCATGCCCAGGGTTATGTTCGTATAACTGCTGACGTTTTGATAACAGCTGTTTCGAGAGGGGGTCGGAATAATATTATTTGAGGCTTCGGAGCTGAATGAAGGCAGGCAGGCTGCCAGGATGATACCTGCTGTAAGTAGCGTTTTTTTCATTTTAGGACCTCCTTTATATTCGTAATTTACTTATTCTAACATAATTCATTTGTTATATACAATGGCCTTATTTTATAAGAATAGAGATAGGATAGGCGAAAATAATTTTTGGTGTAATAATGCAATTTTAAAAAATAAAATTATAGGATATTGGCAGAAAAAATAATTAAAAGCTTATAAAATGATGAATTTACTGATTTTTAGTTAAAATAAATAAATAGTAATTAACCTTGCAAAAAGGAAGGCCAGTGTTTAGAATATATAAAAGCTTATACTTTTAGATCAAAAAAATAATGAAATGGATTTCCGTAAGTAGAGGAAACAAGGCAACTCGCACTAAAGGAGATTCGGAATTATTTATTTGAGCGCAAAGTCTTTATAAGCTTAATAAATTTCCGAGGAGGAAAGAAACATGAAAAAATCTTTAGTACTTGCAATGGCAATGGCATTGGGCGTAACTGCTTCTGCCTATGCTGCAAATCCCTTCTCCGATGTGCCGGCAGGCCATTGGGCGTATGATTCCGTAAACAAGCTGGCGGCAGCTGGTATCGTTGACGGTTATGGCAACGGCACTTTTGGTGGCGATCGCCTGATGACCCGTTATGAAATGGCACAAATAGTAGCAAAAGCAATGGCCAAAGGCGCTAACGTAGATCGTTTGGCAGCTGAATTTGCTGACGAACTGGACAGCCTTGGCGTACGTGTTGCAGCTTTGGAGAAAAAATCTGATAATGTTAAAATTACAGGTGAGTTCCGTGCTTTGTATGCTAACCATGAAGGTAAAGGCAGCATTTCCAACGATTATGAAAGCACTTTGCGTTCCCGTATCTGGATCACAGGTCAGATCAATGACGGCTGGAAATATACCGGTATGCTGCAGAACACGCAGGATCTGTCTACTGATTCCGGTGACGAAAGCACTGATTTCCAACGTGCCTATCTGGAAGGCCGACTCGGCGGTATGGATGTAACTGCCGGCCGTTACAATGCATTCTTTGCTGACGGTAATATCTATGATAATCGTGCTGATGGCGTGGAAGTTTCTTACGGCGATAAAATCAAGATCATTGGTGCCGCTGGTAAGGCAACTGACGATCTCGATAAGCTGGGCGTTTCCGGAACTACCGGCGGCAGCTATGCCGGCGGCGCTGTAGTTGCTGATTTCGGTAAATTCAACGCGTCTGCAGGTTACTATAACTTTAAAGACATTTTAGCTAAAAACAGTAAACTTGATAATGCAATCTGGTTCGTAGGTGCTGGTACTGAGTTTGGCGATTTTGCTTTGAATGCCATGTACCTTAAAGGCGATATGAGCTATCATGATGTTGATCTTGACGGCCTTGATGATGACGGCTGGACTGTAGGGTTGACCTTCAAGGGTGCGGAAGCGGCTAAAAAAGGTTCCTGGGGCCTGTTTGCCAACTATTATGATTTAGGCGGACAAACCTATATTGCTCATACTACTGATGCTAATACCTTTGACGGACAAGGTTTTAAAGGTTATGGTGTAGGTGCAAATTATACTGTTGCTAAAAATATGGTTTTAACTGCTGCTTACTATGATACTAAATCTAAATTTGATACCAGTGATAAAGACAAAATCATGTGGACTGATCTGACGATCACTTTCTAAGACAGATTTTTGCAGTTAATTAAATAATCTGAACTAAAAACGGCCGCATATGCGGCCGTTTTTGTATACTTTGGAACAAGTAAGAAAATTTTTTTCAAGAGAATACATAAAGCGGAAAAAATGGATTTTAAAATATAGGCGATTTATTATTATCAAAAGCAAAAGAAAAGTGGAATTTACTGATTTTTAGTTAAATTAAATAAATATAAAATAGTATTGCAAAAACTAGAAACGCACGCTAAAATAAACTAAAGCTTATAGTTTTTAAAGTTTATAATAATTGAAAAGCGGATGGCCGTAGAGGAAACTAGGTAACTCGTATGGCGCATTCCTTAGGAAATTGTTATGAGCTGAAAAACTTGGCTTAATAAATTTCCGAGGAGGAAAGAAACATGAAAAAATCTTTAGTACTTGCAATGGCAATGGCATTGGGCGTAACTGCTTCTGCCTATGCTGCAAACCCCTTCTCCGATGTGCCGGCAGGCCATTGGGCGTATGACTCCGTAAACAAACTGGCTTCAGCTGGTATCGTTGACGGTTATGGCAACGGCACTTTTGGTGGCGATCGCCTGATGACCCGTTACGAAATGGCTCAAATCGTTGCAAAAGCAATGGCAAAAGGCGCTAACGTAGACCGTTTGGCAGCTGAATTTGCTGACGAGCTGGACAGCCTTGGCGTACGCGTTGCAGCTTTGGAGAAAAAATCTGATAACGTTAGAATCACTGGTCAGGTACGTTATGACTACACTGATTATTCCGGCGATATCGACGGTTATCGTTCCAAACTGCGTTCCCGTATTTCCATCAACGGTCAAATCAATGACGATTGAAATATGTTGGTATGCTGCAAAATGACGAGAATTTAGCAGATGATATCGGCAATGAAGGCACTGAATTCCAACGTGCTTACGTTGTAGGTAAAATCGGTGCTGTAGGCGTTTCTGCAGGTCGTCAGAACCTGAACCTTGCAGACGGTAATATCTATGATACCCGTTATGATGGTGTAAACCTGACTTTCGGTAAAGAAGTGAAATTGGAAGCCTTCTATGGCAAACCGACCAACTCTTTCAAAAACTGGGGCTTCGATAAAATTTATGGCGCACGCGTTAATGGTAAAATCGGCGCTTTAAATGCAGAAGCCGGCTGGACTAAATTTGAAGGTGATGCTACTCCTATCACCAGCGACGACGACAGCATCTGGAACGTTGGCGCAACTTATAACTTCAGCGATAAAGCGTCTTTGGGCGTTATGTACTTGAGATCTGATGTTGAAGATCTTGACGGCGATAAAGACGGCTTTGTAGTTACCGGTACTTTGGGCGGCGCTAAAGCTTCCAAACCGGGTTCTGTGGGCTTAGTTGCTAAATACTATCAACAGGCTGCAGGCACTGCTATCCAACACACCATGAATGGTGAATATGGCCCGACCTATTCCGGCGAAGGCTTCAAAGGTTACAGCGTAGCTGGTTACTATACTGTTGCTAAAAACATGATCGCCGGTATCGAATACTATGATCTGAAACAAACCTATTCTGACGACAAAATGAAAACCTTGTGGTCTCAATTGATCGTTACTTTCTAAGATTAACTTAGAGACTTAAGCGGACGCGTATGCGTCCGCTTTCTTTTATTTTATGCTGAGATTGGTTGAAGATGATCTGCTGCCTGAATTTGTTTCAATAAAGCTTTCTTAAATTTTTTTATTCCATTAACTTGTTTAAAGTTAAACTTTTTTGCAATTAAGCTAATTTGCACCTGGGGTTGACGGGGGTTAAGATAGGTGACGTAGCCGATAGATTTCAGGAGCAGGCGGCAGCAGACGGAAGAGGTAACAAGGTGACTTGTCCGAAATGTTGTTGATTTCTGTTTGGAATTTACGGACTGCAGAAAATATCTTTCCTGAGGAGGAATAGAAAATGAACAAATCTGTAGTTTTAGGTATGGCGATGGCTTTAGGCGTAACTGCTTCGGCTTACGCAGCTAATCCGTTTTCTGATGTGCCGGCAAACAGCTGGGCTTATGACGCTGTCAATAAACTGGCGGCAGAAGGTATTATTGACGGTTATCCTAATGGAAGTTTTGGCGGCGATCGTTTGATGACCCGTTATGAAATGGCACAGATCGTAGCCAAAGCTATGGCTAAAGGCGCTAATGTAGATCGTCTGGCAGCTGAATTTGCCGATGAGCTTGATTCTTTAGGCGTGCGTGTTGCCGGTCTTGAAAAGAAATCAGATAATGTAAAGATTACCGGTGAAATTCGTGCCCGCTATGTTGACCAAAAAGCAAAAGCTAATCAGGGCAGCAAATATGATTCTGACTTGCGTAGCCGTTTGTGGCTGAATGGTCAGATCAATGATGACTGGACTTACACGGCTATGATCCAGAATATTCAGGACTTCAGCAATGATCAGGGTGATGAGGGCACAGATTTTAAACGTGCTTATGTCAATGGCCGCGTTGGTGGCGTTGGCTTGCAGGCAGGCCGTATCGATGCCTTCCTGGCAGACGGCAATATTATGGATGCCCAGGCTGACGGCCTGGTTGCTACCTATGGCGACCGTATTAAAGTTAAAGCTTATATGGGTAAGGCTTCCGACGATACTGATTTCTATGTCAATAATGTTATTGCAACTAAAACAATCGCTAACAGATATTACGGCGGTGAGGTTTCCGGTAATCTTGGCGATTCGCTGAACCTGGCTGCCGGTTATGTGAAATTCCAGGATGTTATGGGCAGAGATTCTGGTAAAGATGACGGGATCTGGCATGTTGGTGCAGCATATAACTTTAATAATGATCTGACACTTTCTGGTATGTACCTCAATTCTAACTGGGACGGTGAAAGAAATTCTGACGACGATGGCTGGACCGTTGGTTTGAATTATAAAGGCGCTCAGGCATCTGATGCCGGGTCTTATGGTATTTTTGCCCGTTACTATGATCAGGGCGAAGGCACTTATTGGGAACATACTACCGATGCCAATACTTTCTGGAATACAGGCTTTAAAGGTTATGCAGTAGGCGCAAACTACGCTGTTGCTAAAAACATCGTTGCTACTTTGGCCTATTATGATACCAAAGCCAAAACTGTTACCAGTGAAGGCAGCAGCTTGAAAGATAAAAAGGCTGTGGACTGACGTGACCTTTACTTTCTAAATTTAAGAGCTCTAAAAACGACCGCTTTGGCGGTCGTTTTTTTATGATTGATTGTAATAATAGTAATTTGATAATGGCATTGTAATAGAAATATTGCAGAATGCTTTTTCTGATTTACTGAAAACTGTGATATAATATGTTCAACGATATAACTGGAGAGGTAGTAATGGATAAAAAATTTTTAAAATATATTGGGCATGATCTATACAATGTAAAAAAGCTTAAAGAAAGAAAAAGATATATTGTTTTTAGAATAAGATGTGGTTTACATAAAAGTCAGATTGGAGCTTTATTGGATTTTTTTCAAACGACTCCTTTGCGTAGAGAGATGCTCAAACATACAACTTCCTTTGTGGAACAAACTACCCGTGCGTTTTTTTATAAGGGTTCTACCTGGGATGAGCGTATTGCCATTGTAAAGAATCATATTGAATATATGGAAAATATATTTAACGATGAAGCTATAGCAAAATTATATGTTAATGGCGAACGTATCAGGTTGTGGGAAGATACATATGAAGAGCAGCCGTTGGTAATGGAGCTGTGGTTTCATGGAGGACAGCGTAAGGAAGGGTGCCTTTCGCTGGTGCTTTCGTTGGGTGCAGACGAGCTGTACCAAATTATGTTTTGGCTGGCGCCGTCACCGGAAGATAATGAAATGTCGCTGTGGATAGGCGCGTTACAGGGAACGCCTAACGGCAGTGAGATCATAAAAGGTCTGACCAAAGCTTTTTTTGGTTACCGTACTAAAAATCTGATTTTCTATGGTATCAGGAATGTAGCGGCAGGATTGGGCTGTAAGCATTTATATGCGGTTTCTAATGCCGGATATTATGCAATGAACCATGTGCGCATTGACCGTAAATTAAAAACCTCGCTGGATGATTTCTGGCAGGAATGCGAAGGGCAGGCATGTAAAGATCAGCGTTTTTTTGAAATGCCGATAGAAGAATACCGCAAGTCTATGGAAGAGCTGAAGCCGTCTAAGCGTGCTCAGCATAGAAGAAGGTTTGCGAAAATGGATGAAATAACTGAATCTGTGACAGAAGTGTTAAATAATTATAAAAAATAAAGGCGTGACCACATTATCTTGTGGTCGCCTATTTTTTTTACGCACTTTATATGGTATAATAGCTTCATAAAAATAATAAATAACGGAGGTATTGTAATGAAAAGACGACTCCTTACTTTGCTTTTGACTTTGGTTTTCTGTGTAACATCAGTTGCGCCTGGTTTTGCCATGAATGCTGATGATTTGGGCGGTGCTGTGCCGGCTGCGTCAGCAGTGACACAAATGTCTGCTACTGATAAAATTTCCGCGATGGAAAAGATGTTATATGGTACTGAGCAGGCAGGCGCATTGGTCGGCCGTATGGATAGTTTGGAAGATGATGTTTATGGTACTGTTACCAGCGACGCTATTTTAGATCGTATTGATAACCTGTATGATTATCTTAAAGGCAGCCCTGCCAGTAATGAAGCCGGGTTTTTAACTAAACTCAACGCTATTGAATGGCAGTTTAATGAAAGTATGTCCGGTGGTCCTGCCAAGACCCGTATCGAGGCAGTAGAAATGATGCTTAACGGCAAAATTGATGAAGGCTCTCTTTCTTCCAGATTGGAAGCTTTGGCGAATATCGCTTTTACCGATGGTGTGATTTCTGTTGAAAGCGTTACTTTGCCAAAGGATTCTGTGATTAAAGTAGAATTTACTGAGGAACTGAGCAGCAGAGAAGACAAAGCAGGTGAACCTGTGCATTTTAAAATTGCTGACAATGTTTATGTGAATGATGTGCTGGTACTTCCTAAAGGTGCTTTAGGAGAAGGTACTATCAAAAAGGTTGTACAGCCGCGCAGCTTTGGCCGTGATGCCCGTATTGACGTAGATTTTACTCATGTTTATGCTCTTGACGGAACTAAGGTTCCGGTCTATATCGGCGATTTGGCTAAACAGGAGGCTAAGACTGCAGCCGGTGCAGCAGGCGCGGCAATCGGCGGCATGATCGTTTTAGGGCCTATCGGTGCTTTAGGAGGTGCCTTTGTTACCGGTAAAGCAGTTGTCATTCCCGTTGGTTCTACTACTTATGTACAGACTATGGAAGATACTACTATCCAGGGTATGGTTTATCAGGGAAAATAAAATTTGAATTATCAGTAAAACCCGCCTTAGTGGCGGGTTTTTTATTTAAAATTGTGATATAATATGTAGTGGATATTTGTATGCTTTTTTATAAATGATAAATTTGACTGAGGAGAGAAAGCATGAAGAAGAAAGTCTTAGCAACTGCTTGCTTAATGAGTTTAGCAGTATCACAGGCAGCTTTTGCCGACGACTATGTTACCGGTGATTCGCGTTATGCTGCGCCTGATTTTCAGGAACAGAAGCAGGAGCGGGAAGCTGGTGTAATTAAAGATAAGAGCAAGAAGAAGAAACAGGCGGAGTCTGCTGAGCCGATGCCGATAACCTTATGGAGTGACAGTGCTACATATGACCAGGGCAGCGGAGACTTTTTTGCTGAAGGTAATGTCAAGATAGTGCAGGGGGATGAAACTATTCTGACTACCAGGGCTGAAGGCAATATGAAGACCGGGGATGTCTGGCTCAAGCAGGGCGGAACACTGCAGGAGCCGGATACTACCATGAATGGGGAATGGGTCCATTATAATTTTAATTCTAAGACCGGTGAGATCAAGCAAATTGACGGCAAAGGTGCCAAAGACTATTTTAAAGCACCTCATGCAACGATTTATCCGGATAAAATAGTTGTGGACGAGGGTGGACAGACAACACGCTGTCCTGCGGTGGAGCATGATCCTTGTCTGCTGATAACGGCAAAAACTTTTGAGATTTATCCCAAAGAAAAAATGGTCGCCAGAGATGTTAAGGTTTATGCCAAAGGCAAGCATATCTACTCGCGTGATTTATGGGTCAATAGATTAGATGGTGAGAGTGAAAATAGAATCATGCCGCGTATCGGGTATGACGGCAGCGATAACGGAATGTATGCTAAGCTGCAGGTCGATTATAATTTAGGTCCGAAAACAGATTTTTATGCCGATCTGGCTTATTATTCTAAGGCCGGTTATAAACCCATGTACGGCATCAATCACGATGAGCGTAACTTTAATATAAAGTTTCAGGACGGCTGGGATGAAGAAGATGACGAATGGATCCGCAAAGAAAGAGATATCGGCTTATATTATAAAAACCATCGTTTGATCGATAATTTGCCGTTGACATACAGTGCGTATATTACTCATGGTTTATGGCGTAACGAAAAGAGCAGTATCAAAAGCTGGCATACAGAGTATGCTGCTTACTTGAATCATGACCGTATTTATCTGTTCAACAGTAAAAATACCTTCCTTGATCTGACTGTAGGTAAAAAGTGGGTAACAGAAAGCTATACTGATGAAACGCAGTCCACAATGATGTATTATGCAACTTTAGGTCAAAAGCTGGCGCCGAAGTGGGATACCTGGGTCGGCTATTACCGTGAGGACAGAACGAGCAATCTTTATGATTATGGACAGCCTGACATGGGCAGGGAGCTTCGTAACGGACTGAGCTTTAAACTGGATGATAAAAACACTTTTACGATTGTCAACCGTTATGATTTGGGCAAACACAGTAATTATGAAACAAATTACAGATGGACGCACCGGTTCTGCTGCTGGGCGATTGAATTTGGATATGAGCAGAATCATGAGTCTAATAAAAATAATACCTTTAGGGTACGTTATAATTTACTTAATTGGTGAAGCAGGTGAAATATGGAAATCATTAAACAGCGTTTTGCTGAACATATTACTTTTGCACAGCAGGTTGCAGAAAGCAGAATTTTAGAGCAGGTTGCAGAAAGTGCGGAAATTATTCGACGTGCCTTGCAAAACGGCAAGAAGGTTTTGTTTTGCGGCAACGGCGGTAGTGCTGCCGACAGTCAGCATTTGGCGGCTGAATTCGTAGGACGCTTTCAAAAGGAGCGCAACGGTCTGCCGGCTATAGCTTTGACCGTAGATACTTCTATTTTGACCGCGGTAGCTAACGACTATGGTTACGATACTGTTTTTGCAAGGCAGGTGCAGGCATTAGGAAGTGCCGGTGATGTCTTGGTCGGATTATCAACTTCGGGTAACAGTAAAAATGTATTGGCAGCTATTGATGTTGCCAAAACTAAAGGGATACAGTGCATCGGAATGACGGCTCAGGGGGGTGGCAAGATGGCAGAGGTCTGTGATATCTGCATGGCTGTTCCCTGCCCGGTTACGGCTCGGGCGCAGGAAATACATATTTTGATTGGCCATATTCTGTGCGAATTGGTGGATGGTGAATAAAGTGACGAATTTGTCATGTACTGCTTTTTTAGCTGAACATATCCAAAATTTAAAAATTGCTGTGATTGGGGACGTTATGCTCGACCGTTATTTTTATGGAGAGGTCAAGCGTATTTCTCCGGAGGCTCCTGTGCCTGTTAATAAGGTCAAACGCATAAAGTCTGTTTTGGGCGGTGCCGCAAATGTAGCTGCAAACCTGGCACATTTAGAATGCAGGGTTTTTATGGGTGGCGTTACCGGGGCCGATAACAACAGAGAAGTACTGGAAGCTATGATGGCCGAAAAAGGTATCGATTACAGTGGTTTGATCAAGTCGCAGCAGCGTGAAACGATCACGAAGATGCGTATCTTGGGAGCGCAGCAGCAGATGCTGCGCCTGGATTTTGAAGAAACAGGAGATTTGTTTCCGGAAGAAACAGAGGCCTTATCATTATGGCTCCAGAATTTACTGGAAGCTGGATTGGACGGTGTGATTGTTTCTGATTATGCCAAAGGTGTCTGCTCGGATAATTTTGTGCAGTGGGTGATCGCGGCTGCGCATCAGTATCATGTGCCGGTGCTTATTGACCCGAAGGGGGCTGACTGGAATAAATATCGGGGCTGTGATTTCATTACTCCAAATTTAAAGGAGATGTGCGAGGCGGCTGGAGAACTCGTTCCTAATGAGGATGAAGATGTTCTGCGTCTGGCCCAAAATGCCCGGGAAAAATATGCGATTAAAAATGTTGTGGTCACCCGAAGTGAACGGGGGATGACTTTAGCCGGTTTGGATGGACTGGTGATTAATGACCCGGCTACGGCACAAGAGGTATTCGATGTTTCAGGTGCCGGTGACACCGTAGCGGCAACGCTTTTGGCAGGTGCTGCCGGGAAGCTTGCCTTACAGGATGCAGTATTTATGGCTAATCGTGCTGCAGGTATAGTTGTAGCAAAAGTTGGTACGTATCCTGTGCATCGGGAGGAACTGTTAAAGGATCTGCTGACGGAAGAGCGTAAACAGGGCCGCGGTTATAGAACTTTGAGCTGGTCCGAGATAGAATCTTTGGCTAAAACCTGGAGATCCTGCGGGGAAAAAATAGTTTTTACTAATGGGTGTTTTGACATTCTGCATGTAGGGCATGTCAGCTATTTGGAAAAAGCGGCCAGGCTCGGCAGGCATTTAGTCGTTGGGTTGAATTCTGATACTTCGGTACGGAAACTGAAAGGTGATGTCAGACCTAGTACATGAGCTTGACCGTGCACGCGTTTTAGCGGCACTGGCTTGTGTTGACGCAGTGGTATTGTTTGAACAGGACACACCAACGGAATTGATTGAAAAAATACGTCCTGATATTTTAGTCAAGGGCGGTGATTATAAACCTGAGGAAGTTGCCGGAAGGGAATATGCAGGCGAAGTCAGGATCATTGATTTTGAAGATGGCTATTCGACGACTGGTATTGTGGAGCAGATAGCTCAATTTGTGAAGGAGGGAAAACTATGATTATTGTAACCGGCGGTGCAGGTTTTATCGGCAGTAATATCGTTAAAGGCTTAAATGATCGCGGACGCGATGATATTTTAGTTGTGGATAATCTGACTAATATGGTCAAATTTAAAAACATCCAGGGACTGAAGGTCATGGATTATATGGATAAAGTGGATTTTTCTGAGGCCTTAAAGGCTGGTAAATTTGCTCATGAGAATGTTGATGTTATTTTCCACGAAGGCGCCTGCTCTGATACGATGGAATATAATGGCAAATATATGATGCAGAATAACTTTGAATATACGAAAAATCTGATGCATTTTGCAGTTGACCGTAAGATACAAATGATTTATGCGTCGTCGGCTTCCACTTACGGCAGCGGTACAAACGGATTTCGTGAAGAGCCTGCCTGTGAGGAAGCTTTAAATGTTTATGCGTTTTCCAAATTGTTTTTTGATAATTATGCCCGTCGTTATTTTGGCAAGACCAACAGTCAGTTAGTCGGCCTGCGCTATTTCAATGTTTATGGTCCGCAGGAAAATCATAAGGGTAAAATGGCATCTATGGTTTTCCAGATGTATAATCAATGGCTGGCAGAGAAAAAGGTTAAATTATTTGATGCTTACGGAGATTATGGTGCCGGTGAACAGACAAGAGATTTTATTTATGTAAAAAGACGTTGTTAAAGTTAATTTCTTCTTCTGGGATCATCCTGAAATCAGCGGGGTCTTTAACTGCGGAACAGGGCATGCCCATACTTTTAATACTTTGGCCAAAGGTGTACTGAAACATTTTGGCAGCGGCGAATTGGAATATGTGCCGTTCCCAGAAGTATTAAAGGGTAAATATCAGAGCTATACTCAGGCAGATGCGACGAATCTTTTGGCGGCAGGGTATGACGGAGGTTTTACTGACGTGAATGAAGCTGTTGCTGAATACTGCGCTATCCTGGACAAGAGCGGCGGTTATTATACTCATGGCGCATAAGGCAGTCTTTTTTGACCGCGACGGTGTGCTGAATATCGATAAAGCTTATTTATATAAGATCGATGAACTGGAGTGGATAGAAGGCGCGCTGGAGGCAATAACCTATTTAACACAGTCCGGGTACCTTGTTTTTGTCGTGACTAATCAAAGCGGGATAGCACGAGGTTATTATACGGTCGCTGAAATGGAAAAACTACATCAGTATATGTCAGATATTGTTTTTAACAGCGGCGGGAAGATAGAAAAGTTTTATTATTGTCCGCATCTACCGTCTGGCAGCGTTGCTGAGTATGCTGTTGACTGCGAGTGCCGCAAACCGAAACCGGGACTTATTTTACAGGCTATGGCAGAATATGATATCGATCAGGATAAATCTTTTCTGATTGGTGATAAGAGACGTGATGTAGAAGCGGCAGAGGCCGCCGGGATCAAAGGGTATTTGTTTGAAAAGGGAAATTTATTGGACTTTATCAAGCTGATAATTCCTTAAATAAGTGTTATTAGAGGCATACATGGAATATAAAAATATTTTACTGATCAAAATGAGTTCATTGGGTGATATTTTGCACACGTTGCCTTTTGCGGCAGCTTTGCGGCAGCGTTTTCCCAAAGCGAAAATAACATGGCTGGTGCATCCGCAGTTTGCCGGTTTTGTACCTGATCCGCCTGTTATTGATGAGATAATTTATTTTGATAAGGTAAAGTTCAATAAAATGAATTTACTGGCTAAATTGGCGTATTTCCAGGAAATGCGCCGATTATTGCATTCTAAAAAATTTGATCTGGTAATAGATATGCAGGGGTTGTTTAAAAGTGCGGTGCTTGCAGCTATCAGCGGTTGTTCTGATCGCATTGGATATTGTGAAATGCGTGAAAGCAGCGGGTTGGTCAGTAAAGCGATTTGCGGCAGTCACAGTAATGACCATGTTATTGAGCGTTATCTTGATGTGGCACGTTATTTAGGCGCTTCGGCAGAGCAAATTGTTTTCCCGTTGCCTGATTTGTCCAAAGAGACTGTTTCTGTGCAGGAAAAATTACAAAAAAATGAGCTGCAGGGTGAATATATAGTTGTTGTTCCCGGGGCAAGGTGGAAAACAAAAGAGTGGCCGGCAGAGCATTATGCCAGTTTGATCAAAATGATCATTGCTGATGGCTGCAGTGTTGTTTTGGCAGGTGGACCTGATGATATTGCTAAAGGAGAAAAAATTACGGAGTTGGCTGGAAAACCTATGCAGCTTATAAATTTGATCGGACAGACCAGTCTGCGCGAATTAGCAGCGCTTATTAAAGGCTGTAAGCTTTTTATCAGCGCGGATACAGGGCCGCTGCATTTTGCAGCAGCGTTGAAGAAACCTTTGATTGCTATGTATGGACCGACTAAAGCTGATCGGACCGGCCCGTATGGCTCTGATGACGCGACGGTTATTTTGAGTACGGCTGCATGTGCCGGTTGTTTAAAAAAAGAATGTGACGACTGGCATTGTATGTATGACATCACACCTGAGATGGTATATGCGGTTTATATCGAGAAAAGCAGGAGGCTGTAATGGTTGAACTCAATGGCAAGAAGATACTGGTAACGTTTTTAATGCACTTGGGTGATTTGACTTTAACGACGCCTTTTATCCATGCTCTGCGTAAAGCTGCACCTGATGCACATATTACTATGCTGGTAGATGAAAAACTAAAAGATGTGGTGCTTTTTAATCCGTACCTTGATGAAGTTGTCACGATAGATAAAAAAGGACGTGACAACAGTATTTTGTCTCTATGGGCCTGTTCCAGGCATTTAAGCAAACTTGATTTTGATGTGCTCATTAATTTGCATCCTAACGAGCGCTGTTCTTTTATTGATGCGATGACAAGTGTTAAACTGCGTACAGGTACGACGCATAAAATATTTAAGTGGTTTTGGGATGTTTTTACGCCGCTGGATAGGTCTATGCATGCTGCTGATATGTATCTTGATGTATTGCAGCAGTTAGGTGTGCAGGATCTGAGTAGTAACGGTCTGGAAATTTTTCCGGGGGAAGAACATTTTTTAGAAGCAGAGCTTTTCTGGCAGGAACAAAATATTACTGATCAGGATAAACTGATTGGCTTTAATATTGGCAGCGCCGTACCGACTAAACGCTGGCCGCCGGAACGTTTTGCTGAGGTTGCAGATATTTTTGCGGCCAAGGGGTATAAAACAGTATTTTTTGGCGGGCCAATGGATGAAGAGATGGTTGCGGAAGCAACAGGTTATATGCAAACGCGGCCGATTATTGCAACAGGACATTTTGCTATTGGCGGGCTGGCCGCTGCAATGCGCCGTTGTTGTTTGATTATTACTAATGACAGCGGTCCTATGCATGTGGCTATCAGCCAGAAGGTGCCTATCGTTGCTATGTATGGACCGTCAAATCCGAAGCTTTATGGTCCTTATACAAAGGATGCTGTAATAGTTACGGCACAACCGCCTTGTCAGGGATGTGCAGACGGAATGAAACACAGCTGCGATGATTTGCAGTGTATGTCCAGGATGACGGTAGAACAGGTTGTGGCAGCAGCGGAGAAAATGTTAGAAAAATAAAATCAATCAGTAGTAAAATATATTGTTGTTGATTTTACGAAATGTTAGAAAATATGAGACTATTGAGGGATGCTAATGTTTGATCGGGAGTATTTTGAAAAGAATGAATTTGTAAAGAAAATATATAGTTTTGAAAACTTGCAATGTATAGAAGATCAAAATGATGTAATGCATATTTGTTTTAATATAGATATTAATTTTTTCAGGCCTACAGGAGTCACAATTACATCTATATTAGAGAATAACTCAAATATGAAATTTGCATTTCATATTTTTACTGATGCTGTAAGTAAAAAAGATTTGGAAGCTTTAGAAAAAACTACCGTTAAATATAAACAAAGTTGCTATGTTTATTTAATGGATATGGCTCCATTTGCTAATTTTCATATTAAACATCCACGATTCAAAAAAGTTAGTTATTTTAGACTATACATGCCCAAGGTATTGAAAAAAATAACAAGATATTTTTTATATATTGATGCTGATTTGATATGTATCAACAGTATGGAAGCATTTAAAAAAATAGATTTAGAAGGGAAAGTATTAGCAGCTGTTTCAGATTTGCCTGAGGCGGTAAAGACTAGAAGTGATTTTTTAGGGCTCAAAAGTGGTAAATATTTTAATTCGGGTGTTCTATGGATTGATACTGAAAAATGGGAAGAGAATTCCATAACTGAAAAAGCATTCAGTTATCAAGGACGCGATCCCAAAAGCTTTACGTGCCATGATCAGGATGTATTGAATCTGGTTATGGATGGTGATATAAAGTTTATTGACGAAAAATTTAATCATTTGGGGTGTGATGGTAGCAAAGTACCTGAAAGATGTATAATTTATCATTTTTTTGGCAGAGAAAAGCCTTGGAATTTAGCATTAACAGAATATGATAAAATGTGGAGACGATATTTAGATATATCTTTTTGGGATAGTGTTGATGATCCACTGCCAGAACGAAAGCCGGAAAATTATCACAATTTTAAACAAGCCGGGAAATTTTTTAGAAAACATCATAATTGGCAGAATGCTTTAAAATGTTATTTATGGTATGCTATTTTAAAAGTCAGGCTGAAAATAAAATCATAAAAATAAAGCCGTAAACACTTGTGTTTACGGCTTTATTTTATAATCTCCAAAAATTATAACCAGAAGATGTAAGCTCAGATAGAGAACAGATATTTTTTAGATCAATAAAAACTTTTTCTGAATTTGGCAATGGCTTAAATAGATTATCCATATCAAGTAAATTCATAATTTTAAATTCATCATGTGCCACAGCCAAAACAAGACAGTCAACATTTTTTATATCGTTTAGCTGCTTTAGGTCAATATTATATTCATTTTTTACTTCTATGATATCTGCCCAGGGATCTGTAATGTCTGGGGAAATTCCATATTCTTTGAGCCTTTTGACAATGTCAATAACTTTTGAGTTTCGAACGTCAGGGCAATTTTCTTTAAAGGTGATTCCCAAAATTGCTACTTTTGCATCAATAACTTTTTTACCTGCCAGTACCAGCTGTTTAATAATGGCATCTGCAATAAAAGTGCCCATGCCGTCATTTATTTGTCGGCCAGAAAGTATTATCTGACTGTGGTAACCAAGTTTTTCCGCTTCATAAACAAAATAATATGGATCTACGCCAATACAGTGGCCACCAACTAAGCCTGGACGGAAACCGAGAGCATTCCATTTCGTGTTCATAGCATCAACAACTTCGTTTGTATCTATTTTCATTTTATCGAAAGCCATTGCCAATTCGTTCATAAAAGCTATGTTGATATCACGCTGGCTGTTTTCAGCAACTTTGGCTGCTTCAGCAACTTTAATGCTGGAAGCACGATATACTCCTGCTTTTATTATAAGTTCATAAACTGATGCTATTTCGTTTAGTGTTTCCTGATCCATGCCGGATACTATTTTTTTTATATTTTCTAAACGATGGATTTTATCACCAGGGTTTATTCTTTCAGGAGAATATCCGACTTTGAAATCAATACCGCACGTTAAACCAGACTCTTTTTCCAAGATTGGAATACAGATATCTTCTGTAACCCCCGGATAAACAGTTGATTCGTAAACGATGATAGAACCAGGCGCAAGATTGCGGCCTAAAATAGTGCTGGCTCCGATAATAGGACCAAAATCGGGAGTTTTATCCTGATTTATAGGCGTTGGAACAGCAATGATATGAAAGCTTGCATATTGCAACTGCTGTTCGTCTGTTGTGAAATTTATAGTAGTTTTTTGTATTTTTTCATTTCCTACTTCGTTGGTTGGATCTATACCGGATTTATATAAGGAAATTTTTTCTTTGTTCAAATCAAAACCGGTTACGTTTATATGGTCTGCAAATGCAATAGCCAAAGGCATACCAACATAACCCAATCCTATTACAGCAAGAGAGGTTCTTTTTTCAATAAGATTTTTAAAGTTCTGCATTATTGACTCCTATTTGTTAAGCCAAAGTTTTCTGGCTTCTTCTTCTGAAATAAATTCTTCAGGATTTCTGATATTTTCAGTTAAATATTTGTAACGTTCCCAACTTGCCTGCGAGATGAAAGATTTATAAACATGAGCTGGACATCTGTCTGATTCAGCCCAACAGAACGCATGCGTTAAAATCTGAAGGCGGTCATATTTTTGGCTGGTAATTAACTCATATGGGTTATCACGCCAAAAAAATCTGGAATCAGAACAGTATTTACAGTCATGGAAAATTCTTTTGAATAAACGTTTATCAGTCCAGGAAATTTTAAATTGTTTGCTAATGCTGTTGGTGTTGGTCGATGGAATGCAATCAAATTAACCGGAGCTTCTAAAATTTCTTCTAATATATGCTTCTCAGACTGGATAGGTTTGTTCAGATCAGTATTATCATAAGCTGTTGTATCAAAATGCAGACCAATAGTAAAACCTCGGTTATGCATATCTCTAAGCATTTTTCGAACACGTTTTTCCATAGGATTGTAAAAACCTGTAGATAGTAGAACGAAATAATTTGACTTAATACCTAAAGATTCTTCAAAAAGAGAAAATTTATAACTGTCTTTGATTGAAAAATCTATATCATGTCGTAAAATTACTGATTTTTCATATTTTTTGTAGTTATTATAATCAGTGATAGAATAATTATATTGTTTTAATAGAGAAATCAATTTTTCGTAACTGGAATAGCTGAAATCCATTATTTATATTGTCCTTTCAAATATACGGATGATTGATTAAATAAATTCATAATAATTATAGAATAAACTTCCGACGATTACAAGGGATACTTGGTGTGTTTATATGTTATAATAAAATAAAGATGTCATGGAGGCTTTTATGAAAAAAATTGCTGTGGTCATTTTAACAAAAAATGAAGAGAAAAATATAGTTGCAGTTATAGAAAATGTCTGTAAGATTACCGACGAAATAATTATTATTGATTCCGGAAGTGATGATGCAACTGTTGGATTGGCTAATTTACATGGCGCAAGGGTTCTTTACCGTAAATGGGATAATGATTTTTCAGCTCAGCGCAATTTTGTTTTAGATAAAACTGATGCTGATTATATTTTATATATAGATGCTGACGAAAGACTGTCATTTGAACTGATTGAGTCGGTAAAAAAATGCTGTGGATAAATGCGAAGCCAAGCAATATAGTTTTATGCGGAAAATTGAAGCTTTTGATTTTGGATATAATCATGGAATTTTTGCACCGGATGAAGTAATAAGACTTTTTCCCAGACTGGAAGTAAAATGGGAACATAAAGTACATGAGCGGCCAGTTTGCAAATTGCCTAAACAGAAGCTTTCTGGAATTCTTATGCATTATACTTATGATTCCTGGCAGCAATGGCTTGATAAAGCTGGTCAGTATACTTCTATCTGGGCTGAAGATAATTTCAGTAAAGGAAAACGCGTAGGGAAAAGTGCTGCTTTTACTCATGGAATTTATGGCTTTATCCGAGCTTATTTTTTACAATTGGGGTTTTTAGATGGTTGGGCAGGACTTTATTCAAGTTTACAGCATTTTTTCTACACTCTGCTAAAATATTGGAAGTTATATGAATTACAGCAAAAAAATAAATAATGGCGGACTAAATGGTCCGCCATTATTTATTTTGTAGTGTCATCTTTAATGTACATTTTCCCAAGATCGGTAGTTAACATTTCACGAGTAAATTTATATTTTGGTGAGGCTAAGCTGTTTGTTTCATCAAAATGATTAGATTTTATATTAAAAATACTGCACATCAATTCGTAAGATAAATCATTGGTAAAATATTTATTCTGATTATCTGATAAAGTTTGATAAATTTCTTTATTCTTTTGTATATATTCATCTGAAAAATAAGCAAACATTGGTATACGTACAGTGCCGAATCCGTCAAAATTAGGCGACCGTCTTTTATCAGGCAGGGTTCCGTGGTCAGAGAAATAAAGCATGGCTTGCAGATTAAGCTTCGCAGAAACGTAGTTGTAGATTTTTTCTAAAATAGAGTCAGTATAGGCGATGGAATTCAGATAATTTAAAATTAGGTCATATTTGCCAGGAGTACCCCATTTTGTGAATTGAGATGGATAACGATTGATAAAATTAAAATGATTGCCTTTTAAATGAATAACAACGAAATTATTTTTTTGTGGATTTACTTCTTCAAGATACTCCAGCAGCGCTTCATCATATTGTACCTGATTTAAATTTTGCTTGGTCCATTTTGCAGTCTGAGAAGTGTTGGCAACTAATGTTACAGGAGTATCGGCACAGCCTAAATGACCCTGGTTACTATACCAGGATGTTGTATAACCTGCCTTATGCGCAATATCAATAATAGAACAAGATGTATAAAACTGTTTGTCATTATATTGATTAAATTCTGTTAATGCGCGTTCTAGACAGGAAACTGTATGAGCGATGCAGGAGTAGCTATTTGGAAAAAGTAAAAAATGTGGATCTTCTTTTTTGGCTTTTAACCAGGGTGTGGTATCATATTCACATTCGCTGAAGGCGCTCATATAATCACGCGATTCTGATTCACCGATGATCAGCAAAATAGTAGAAGGTTTATCAAATACTGGTTTTTGTGGTGTAACCTGAAGATCTTTTAATCTCTCTTTCATGTTTTGAGTATATAATTTAGTTGTTTCAAAGTATTCCTTGACATCTAAATATAATTCAACAATACCTGTGCGTACAAATACGCCTTTACCTTTTTTCCATAAATAGATTGTGAGGAAAGCAACGATTGCCAACAGTGTTATAAGCTGGTAAATATTTATAGAAATTGACGTACTTACGGAGGCATCTATGTTTAAATAAATAAAAATACCGTAAACTGAAGTTGGAATAACGAAAATTAATAAATTAACAGGTATGGAAAACGATTTGAAAAATTCTAGTATTTCGTTGTAGTGTGTTTCCTGTAGCATCATCATGCTGTTTTCGTCAATGCATGATTTATATAAAAAATAAAAAATCCACTGTGAAATTGGAATAAGCAAAATTAAAAATTCTACTGTTGTTAGTATAATCAAAAAAGTAATTGGGAAAATGTTGAAATTTAGTACAATAATTTTTAGTGCTGTGAGCCAGCCTATAATATATAATCCGAAAACAGTATCAAAATGGAAGCCGAAATCAGTGGAATTTTTGTGATAGGTGTTCCAATATAATAAAGGGTAGGTGATTATCCAGGATATACCAACTGCCATACTCGTAAGTAATAAGCTATTAGTTAACTGGATTTGCGCTGTTGCAGCAGGTGCGACAGCCAAAAGTGCGCAGGGGAGGAAACGTCTTAGCTGGAGGAATTCTGCTTTATGACCTAATCCATGAGATACTTTTACATAATATAAATATGAAATAAAATATAATAATGCTGTCAATAACAGATATTTAAACATATTAACCTCCGTAAAATATTAATGATAATTTTATTATAAGGTTAATAGAGGGTGATGTAAAGCAAATGATAGTTGTATTATCCTAGTATATATGGTATAGTGAAAAAATATAATATGGAAAGTTTGTTGGATTGGACAAGGATATTATTATGGATAAACATATAAATGTCGTATTAGCTTCTGATGATAACTATGCACAGCATGTAGCAGTTGTTACAGTATCTATTCTGAAAAATACAAAATTTGCAGATCAATTGCATTTTTTTGTTTTAAGTGACGATATAAGTGATAAAAAAATAAAACTTATAAAAAAAACAGTAGAAAAATTTAATGCGAAAATAGAATTTATTGATATAGGACATGACAAGCTAAAAAACATTTATTTAAGCGGACATGTAAGCCGAGCGGCGTATTTCAGACTGATGATTGCTGATTTGGTACCTGAAGATGTAAAAAAGATTATCTATCTGGACGTGGATTTGCTGGTTTGTGAAGATATTTTTAATTTGTGGAAAATTGATATTTGTAAATTTCCAGTGGGTGCGGTGCTTGACTACGGGATAATTACATCCTCGAGAATGCGGAAAGAGAAAAAGGCTGTGATAGGGATAACAGATAGTTACAGATACTTTAACTCTGGAGTTCTAATTATTAATGTTGAAGAATGGCGCATAAATGGCTATGGTCAAAAAGTTTTGGACTTTGCACAAAAAGAACAACTACCGCATCATGATCAGGATGCGTTAAATAAAATTTTTATGAATAATTGGTATGAAATACCGTTGAGGTGGAATGTTATTCCACCTGTATTCTATTTATTCAGCAAGATATTACTCAATTCTAAATTTCGCAATGCTGCAGTATGCGCAAAAGCAGTGCCTGCAATTGTTCACTATGCCGGTAGATATAAGCCTTGGGAATTTCCAAAATATAGCGGCTTTAATGACAAATATTATTTGTATTTATCAAATACAGATTTTTCAGAAGTAAATATGCCACAGCCGAGTAAAAATATGCAGGGGGAAATCTATCTGCAGGCAGATTATAAGACTGAAAATAGCAGATTTATGGTTGAAAATTTTTGTTAAATAACAGGAGTGTTTATGATGAAGCCCAAGTATAATAATATTTTGATTGATGCCGTAATGCATTTAGGAGATTTAATACATGCAACTACTCTTATTCCGTTACTGAAACAGCAATATCCGGATGCCAGGATATCATATTTAGTTAAACCGGAATTGGTTGATTTGTTTAAAAATATAGATAATATTGAGTACGTAATACCATATAAGTATAAAAGTAAAGGTGATTATTTTTCGGTTTTCAGAATGGCCAAAGAAATAAAAAAATATAATTTTGATCTCTCTATATCATTAGATCCAAGATTAAGGTTGTCGGCAATGATGTGGTTGGCTGGAATACCAACAAGGGTAGGGTCGGAAAGTCTTTTTGGATGGCAAGCAGGTACTGAAAGGTTCTTTTTTTCGGATTATTTTAGATTAAAAGACTATGATGTAAAAAAACATTCTGCGGCAGAGAATTTTCAGTATTTAGTCAGACTGTTCTTAAATGAATTTGATGGATCTTTTTTTGTTCCTGCTTTCAAAAAAGCGGACTTTGAAAGTATAACGTATATAGAAAAACAGTTAAATGAATTACCGGAAGCAGCATTAAAAATTGTGATGAGTGTGAATACTGTTGATAGCAATAAAAACATACCACCGCAGATTTTTATTGATTTAATTAATAATATGGCAAGAAAATATCAAATTGTAATTATTTTTGCAGGTATTAATAATGATCGAATTGTAATAGATAAGATAAAAAAAGAGATAGGGGGAACAGTACTAACATTTGATTTATGTGGAAAAACTAATTTAGTACAACTTAACGCACTTTTTCAACAAGTCGATTTTTTAATAAATTTAGATAATGGTATGGGCCATTTTGCAGCAGCTGCTGGTTGCCCTACAGTAACTATTTTTACTAATTCGCCTTTAGTTCAGTTTAAACCACTTCACAAAAAAACATTAACAGTTGGTGGAAGTTGTGGGTGCATTGGAGAATGCAATAAAAATTTGCGTGAAACATGCGGGTTTAAATGTCTCTATGATATTTCGGTAGATATGATAATGGAAAAGGTAGATATAATGGTTAGGCAGTTGCAGGGGCAAACATATGAAGGGACTATGAAAAATGAAAAAAACTGATTGCCCTAAAGTTGTTATTGGTGTTTGTACATATAACAGGTGTAAAGATTTAAGAAGACTACTGCAGTCTTTAATAAAATTAGATTATCCGAACTTTGAGATTATAGTGGTAGATAATAATTCTACAGATCAAACGGCCCAAATTGTTTCGGGTTTTGAAAAAGTCAAATATGTTTTTGAAGAAAAACAAGGAGTGGCATATGCTAGGAACTGCCTGCTGAACAAATGTGGCAAGGATACAGAATATTTGGGAATGCTCGATGACGATGAAACAGTCAAGGAAGATTGGATTTTAAGAATGCTGGACTGTTTTCAGCTTGACGAACGTATTGCTGTTGTTGGAGGACCATACATACCTTGCTTTGAAATCACGCCGCCTGCGTGGATGCCATATGATTTTCATGCCTTTAATTTAAATGTACGTGGTATCGGTGTGTATTCTGTTAGAATGGCAGCTAGTGGTAATGTTATGCTGCGTATGGATATTGTCAAATCAAAAAAGATACTGTTTGATTATACTCTTGGATATAATGGAAATGTTCTTTTATCTGGCGAGGATAATGAATTTTTTTGTAAAGTAATGGGGAAGGTACATTTGTGTGGGTTTACAGAATTTGCTCCGGTGAAACATTATATTGCTAAGGAACGTATGACAGTTAAATGGTTTACTAGAAGGTACTTTTATGAAGGAATTACACAATATCATAGATTTGGAATTTCTGAATATTTAAAAAACTTTTTACAGTTACCATTACGAATAGTGAGACTATGTTTGGTAATCTTTACATTTGATAAAGAGAAAATTGCAGCGCGTTTTTTTAAAGTTGTCATGAATATTGGTACAGTTTTAGCACCTTTAATTTTGACGGTGAGATAGGAGTGCAGTCTTAGGCATGTTGATTTATAGAAAAGTATTACAGATATTACGTTTGTTGTGTTTGTTCCTTTTGCCGATTGGAATAATGCTGCATGAAATGAATTTTACAAATGGTATTTTTTATACCTTGCGTTTTTTATTTGTGTATTAAATTTTAAGAAAGATAAAGAACGGTGGCAAAATTTTGAGCGTAAATTTTTGTTTTTGATAATTTGTTTTTGTGTAGGGTTACTGGCTAGTAATTATTATAGTACTGATTTTGCTGTCAGCATGAAGTGGGCAAGAAAGGTATTGCTATTGGATATTACCTGGAATTGCAATATACGGGTTATGGATACGGGAGAATATCGGTCGTTATTTATTTGTAAGTGGGTTAGCATTAGGGGGGATCATTTTATGTGCTTACGCTGGTTATCAGGACATCGTTTTGGGTTTGAACCGCTCTGGGAGCATGTCTACAGGCCCTAATAGTTTTTCCGCTATCATAGCTTTAGCAGCACCGTTTGTTTTACTCAACATTCCTAATTTGTTGATTAATATTGTAAACTGGCTGATATTTTGGAGTGGTATTGTGATAAGTCAGTCCAGAGGCTCATTTTTTGGCGTTGGCCTTTGTTTCATTAGTTTATTGTTTTAATGAATTAAGAATAAGATGGAGTTTTACTTGGCGGCAAATGATTGCTTTGCTGTTGAGCATAGTGGCTTTGGGTAGCTTATTATTTATTATGGACGATGAGCCAAAAACTAAACCTGGTATTTTGCAAAGATTGTCAAATACCAGTAAAATAAGTGGCGATGATGAGCGAATATTATTATGGGGATCTTCTTTAAATATGATTAAAAGATTTTCCTGTTCATGGGGTGGGATTAAGGCAATTCAACGATATTTATATTAATGGAAATTATATAAATGTTAAAGCGCGTGAGCCGCATTTAGATTCTCCTCATAATATTATTTTGCATTATCTAACAGAAATGGGCTTGATTGGAACCGTTCCGCTAATGGCTTTATTTGTATATATTGTTTATTGGTCTGCGAAAAATAGGGGAAATCTAATGGCAAGAGCCATGTTATATGCAGTGGCTGCGTTATTTATAAATAATATGGTAGATTATCAGTTTATTGTTAAGCAGTACTATCAACTGTTTTGGTGCCTTTTGGGAGGAACTATCGCAGATGTTTATTTACAAAAGGAGAAGTTTATCCGTGGATGAAAAGAAACCTTTGATTAGTATAATTGTGCCTGTATATAATGTTGAAGATTACATTGAAGAATGTCTTGAGTCTCTGGTTAAGCAAACATATAAAAATTTAGAAATTATTTTAATTGATGATGGGTCTACAGATAACAGTGGAGAAATTTGTGATGATTATGTTCTGAAGGATACTAGAATAAAATGTTTTCACCAAATAAATCAAGGTGTCGGTGCGGCTAGAAATAAAGGCTTAGAAGTAGCTGAAGGAGAACTTATTGGCTTTGTAGATCCAGATGATTACTGTGATTTGGAAATGTTTTTGGAAATGTATAAATCAATGAAAGAAGATGAAGCTGATATTGTATGTTGTAGATGGATAACTATAAATAGAGGGCTAATATCTGGAGTTTCAGGATATGAATTTGCAGAACAAAAAAAGATTTTGAGTAATTTGGATATGGCAGAATTTTATGTGCAATCTATGGATTGGCCAGTTTGGAATAAATTATTAAAAAAAAATGTTGTCAAAAGCATCAAGTTTCCAGAAATAAGGTATAATGAAGACTTTTTTACAGTCTTTCAGTGGTTGTACAATGCCAGCAAAATTGTATATATTAATAAGCCGTTATATAATTATAGGATTCTACGAAAAGGAAGTATCACAGAAAACAGGGATACTGTTTTGATGAAAAATACTTTGGCATTAGAACAATTAAAACTATTCGAAAAAAAATTAGTTGAAATAAATAATTGCAAGCTAAAATCTAATTTTGATATCAGATATTTGCGTAGTTTATACGATTTACGCTGTAATGTTGAAAATGTAGAAGAATCTGAAGAAAAAATAACTTTACTCAACAAGATAAAACTAGAGATCAAGAATCTTGATATGTATAAAAACAGCTTGGGACGTTCAAAATGTTTGAAACTATTTTTGTTGGATAATTTTAAATGCGGTTATAGCTTGTTAGTGATTTGGGAAAAACTTTTTAAAAATATAGAGAAAAAAAATTAGGGATAAAATCAAGGTTAAATAATAGAGGTAATAGATATATGAATATCATGTTAACTGATTTTTGGAATGTTGTTAATTCTTCAGGTGGTGCAGAAAAAGGTGCTTTGCCGTATGGCAAACGAGCTTGTTGATCGTGGGCACGAGGTAACCGTAGTTTGCAGTGACCCCCTAAAAGTGGTAACCCTTTTTTTTATTTATCGGATAAAGTAAACTTTGTGAACCTAAATGGCAAAGGATGTTTTGAAAAAGGGTCATTTTACCTGCGCATACAAAGAGAGTTTTTTAGAATATTAGGGACTCTTGACAAAGATAAAATGTATATTAAAACAAGATTTGGGAGACGTATAAAAAAAGATTTTTCGAAGTTAATTGAGAATATAAATCCTGATGTTATTATAACTTTTGATCCTAAATCTTTGCTGGTCTTAAAGTGTTTATTGAAAAATACTTTACCTACAATAGCGATGCTGCACATGTAAGCAGTGCACTTTTTTTCTAAAAACCGTATCAGTCCCAGCTTGTTAAAAGCATATAGGTCAGTTGATTGTATACAGGTTTTAAGTAGAAAAGATATAGAAATAGTGAAAGAATTTTGCGGCAATATAGAAGTTGTTTATATTCCCAATACAGTGGATATGCCGGATAAAATTATAAAAACTAAAAATTGTAATAAAATTATAAATATTGGGCGTATTGATGGTGATCATAAACGTCAATTAATTTTGATTAACGCTTTTAATAAAATAAAGGAATATTTTCCTCAATGGCAACTGGAAATTTGGGGTGGCACATATACGGAAAAACAAAATCAATATAAAAATGAAATAATTGACTATATTGGAGAAAATAAATTAGAAGAGAAAGTATTTTTGATGGGTGAAACTAAAGATATTATTAATAAATTGATGGATGGAGATATTTTTGCTTTTCCAAGTAAATTTGAGGGTATGCCATTAGCACTGATGGATGCGATGAGTGTGGGATTACCAGCTATAGGATATAAGTCATGTGCGTCTGTAAATGAATTGATAATTGACAATTTTAATGGATTTTTATGTGATGATGGCATAGACGATTTTGCAGATAAACTAAAACTTTTAATGTCTGACGCTGATTTAAGAAGAAAATTAGGCGGAAATGCAAGGGAAAGTATGAAAGCTTTTGCCCCTGGGAAAATATGGGATGAATGGGAAGCTTTGATAAATAATGTAATCAGAATTGGTAGCGGTAAATAAATTTTATGGAGCGCTTTACATGTCTAAAAAAACGTTGTTCGGCGTCGATTATACTGACAAAGAATGGATCAAGATAATTTTATATTTGTTTGTTGGCGGGACGGCGGCGCTGGTAGAGTGGGCGTTTTTTTACGGCTTTAACCAGGGGATAGGTATGGAGTATATGCTGGCGACGGCTGCAGCGTTCTGTCTGGCAACGCTGTATCATTATTTCCTGGGTAATATTTTGGTTTTTACCAGCGGTGCCAGATATGAAAAGGGTAAAGAACTGTCTTTAGTTTTTGCCGTTAGTATTATGGGGCTTGCTTTTAATTTGATTTTAATGTATATTTTTGTAGGAATGATGTTATTGCAGCCGATGTTTGCCAAAGTATTGGCCAGCTGCATTGTAGTCATTTGGAATTATCTAGCCCGTAAAAAGTGGATTTTTTGACAGCGCGTATCTGCCAGGTAATATTGGGTAGATTGTGCTATAACGATGAAGTAAGGCCAGTTGTATTTGCTGGATTGATGAAATAGGAGATTAGGATATGCCGAATCGTGTCGACATTGCAGCTTTTCAAAAAGTAATGATCGTTTATAATCGGAACTCTGGCAAGCAGTTGTTTGCAAGTATGCTGGCAAGAGTAAATGAAGTAAAAAAAAGATTGAAACAGGTCATTGATCCGAAAAGCTTGGAAATTGTTGAAATTAAGTCTTTCGAGCAGGTTGAAGGTCTGGCAGCTCGTATTTGTCAGGAAAAATATGACTGGATAATTGTTGCAGGCGGTGATGGCACTTTGCGTGCAATAATCGATGTTTTTGCCAAACATGAACATATGCCGTATGTCAGTGTTTTTCCTGCAGGGACAGTTAATTTGGTAGCAAAAGAACTTTTAATGAGCAATGATCCAGCAAAATGGGTCAAACGCGTTAGCAAAGGAATTGTTTCGCCTGTGCAGCTGGGTAAAGCCAACGGTCATATTTTTTTAACGGTAGCAGGGATCGGGTTCGATTCGCTGGTAGTCGATAACGTATCTGAACTGGAGAAGAAATTGCTGTCAAAGCTGGCTTATGTTTGGCAGGGAACAGAGATGATGCGGAAAGAATTTGTCTATAGTAACTGGCGCTATAAGTTTCAGGTGCGGTTAGATGATGAGGAAGAATGGTATGAGGCTTCGTCTGTAATCGTTGGTAAAAGCCGTTATTATGCAGGCCGTTACAGCTTGTTCAATGGGGCTTCATTATGTGTGCCGCAGCTGCATGTAGCTATTTTTACCGGTGATACCAGGGCTGACTTTATGCGCTATGCAGCAGTCATTGCGATGGAAGCGCTGCAGCTTGATAAAAGTATCATCATCAGGCATGCGCAGAAAATAGAGATTCGTTGTAATGTGGAAGATTTCGCTGCTGAGCTTGATGGGGATGCTATTACTTCAGCACCGCTGCAGATAGAGCTGCATCCTGTTCCAATCAACTTTTTAGCATAAGTAAGCGGATGTGAAAATATGTATAGGCGCAGTATTATCTTGGTAATTCTTTTGCTGCTTTTTGCGGCTGAAGCATTTTTTGCGCGTCAATTTTATATTGAAATAGTACCGTTTCCTGAAGACGAATGGTGGATGACGGTCGTTAATAATTGCCTGCGGGACCTGCTTTTAGCTGGTGTAGCGGGCTTATTGTATTTCAGGAGAAATCGTCTTGCTGATCGTACGAAACGTTATTTCCCGGTGGTTGTTATCGGTGTGCTGTATTTGCTGATTGCTGGCTTTATGGTCAATCAGCTGAGCCTTGATAAAGGGTTTTTAACGGTATTAGCTGTCCTTACAGGTTTAAACAATAATATTGTTTTAGTACTTTTGGCGGCAATGTGTTACCATAAATGGCCTTCTATGCTAATGAAGTCAGTTTATTTTGCTGTGTATTTTATAACTGCGCTGACAATGATTTTTGATGCGTTTTATTTTTGGCAGACTTCGATGCATGTCGAAAGTGTTTTGTTCAAAAATTTAAATATTTATGCTGTTCAGGGTGTTTTATCAGGTATGACGGCGATACAGCTTGCAGGGATAGGTTTTGCTGTTGCTGCTGTTTTATTGTTATTCCGGGTGACGAAGCCTCAAAAACGTAAACCGAATTTTGCCTGGTCGCTGTTGTGCGTATCCGTATTTTTTCTGGGCTTGAATCTTTCATATTGGTCAATGGTGCAGGTCAATAAATATATTTTGACGGAATATGTTTGTGTTTGGGGCGACGAAACCAGTGAAATGATCCGCAGTGATTATCGTAATTTATTGACGACGCCTGTCAATATTAATTTTGCCAGCAAAATGTTGTTTGATACGGATAAGATCGCCAGACGTAAACATATTGAGCAGCGCCCTCTGACAGCAAAAGACGAACGCGTGCTGAAAGAATTGGGGATTTTAAGGACGCAGCAGGTGCTGCAGCCGTTGGAAGCACAATATGATAAAATTGTATTGCTGGTTTTGGAATCAGTACATCGTGATTATATAGGTTTTTATAATAAAAATATTCCGCAGGAAACGACACCGTTTTTAGACAGCTTGCTGGCAAAATATCCTCGCCTGGATAATTACTATTCTTCAGCGATCCCGACAACGCAAGGCTTGAATGCGACTTTTCGTTCACATCTGATTTTTGATGAAGAGATAAACGGTGCAAAGCAGGGGTCCCTGTTCAGATCTGTACAGGAAGCAGGCTGGCGCGGTATTTTTATGAATGCGTCCAGTCAGTATTATAGTAATGAAGTGCGCGAATATCCGCAGCAGTTTGGCATGCAGGAGTATTATGCCAAAGAATACCTGCAGGATCTGGGATACAGCGGTGCCAGCGGCTGGGGTTATCATAATGATGTGTTGTATAAGGAAACGCTGCGGCTTTTAGAAGCCGGGCGTAAAGATAAAATGCTGCTGGTAACCAAAACGCTGGATATGCATCAGCCATATCCTTACTATGGTATCAGCTGGGAGAATATGCCACCGGCAGTACGCGATCACGAGCTGGTGACGATTCGAGGCATGTATTGGGTCGATCAGACACTGAAAAACTTTTTTGAGGAAGCTGAAGCTAAAGGTTTGATGGATGACAGGACTCTCTTTATAATTACAGCTGATCATAATCCTCATTCAGGTGGAGAATATACAAAAATCGTAACTAATGAGAATGACAGGAAAAGTATTGCCCCTATCCCGTTGCTTTTCGTATCTAAAAATTTACAGCCGTTGAATAATTTAATGACGAAAGATTATGCTTCTCAGATCGATTTGGCTCCGACCTTACTATATCTGGCTGGTCTTAAGGCTCCGGAAGATTTTATGGGACGTAATTTGCTGGAAAGTGTCGAAACGCCGTTTGCTTTAGGATATTTTGGCGGAAAGGCATTCTATTATTCTGCTGACCTGTCTTTTGAAGATCAGATGGATAATCCTTCGCCGGCTACAGAATATGAAGATGCGCTGACAAATTATATAATTCATGAATATTCCGAACGTCAGCTTAAAAATCAATAAAAATATTCAGCACATAGTGAATGTATTTTGTATACATATACGTAAATACTGGAATTTTACATTGCAGCAATGCTATAATACCTTGTATTAATTTTTTGGGAGGGGTTATTTATGATGGTAATTATTGGTGCAATTATTGTTATCGGCGTCATTTATCTGCTGTTGAAAAGACATGAATCAAGAATGGTGCTGATTGCTGCAGGTATTTTAATGGCTGTTATTGCTGGTAAACCTATGGCAGCATTGGATGCATTTGCTAAAAGTATGACAAATGCCGGACTTATTACTTCCGTATGTTCCTGCATGGGTTTTGCTATGGTTATGAAATATACCGGCTGTGATAAACATTTGGTTGTCGCTATTGGTAAAGTGCTGAAAAAAAAATGGGCTTTATGCTCATACCTGGTGCTACTATTGCGACTTTTATCATTAATATAGCAATTCCAAGCGCGGCAGGCTGCAGTGCTGCTGTCGGTGTTATTTTTATTCCTATTCTGATGTCTGCCGGTATCCACCCGGCGATGGCAGCAGCTGCCGTAAAATCAGGTACTTATGGGAGTATGCTGAATCCCGGCCTGGTACATAACGGCGTTATTGCCAAATTGTCTAATGTTGAAATCACCGAAGTTATTACTCACCATATGATGGCTGATATCGTTGGTGTTATTATCGCTGCAACCACATTGACTATCCTTGCTATTTTCCTGAAAGAAAATAAAGGTTATCTGCCGGAAGGCGGTAACGATGCGGTGGCTGAGGATTTAAAGATTAATCCGCTGTATGCTCTGATGCCGCTGCTGCCGGTAATTATTTTACTGGTTGGTTCTACAGGTATGGCACCGATTCTGAAAATGGGTGTGCCTCAGGCTATGTTGATCGGCGCTTTGCTGAGCTTGGCTGTGACTCGCAGTAACCCTACTAAGCTGACGAAATCTTTCTTTGATGGCATGGGGGATGCTTATGCCAATATTATTGGTATCATCATTTCTGTTGGCGTTTTCGTTTCCGGAATGCAGTCTCTGGGGCTGGTCAAAGCCCTGATCAACTGGATGCTTGAATCTACCGGCATCGTTAAGATCGCTGCAACCTTTGGCCCGTTTATTCTGGCAATGATCTCCGGTTCCGGCGATGCTGCAACTGTAGCTTTTAACGAAGCTGTTACTCCGCATGCGGCACAGTTTGGATTGCAGGCTATTGATATGGGTTCCATGGCTGCCTTGGGTGGAACCTTGGGACGGACAATGTCTCCGATTGCAGGTGCGACCATTATCTGCGCCGGTATTGCCGGTGTCGATCCGATGGAAGTTTGCAAACGTAATGCTTTGGGTATTACTCTGGCCTTGCTGGCAGGCATGGTCATTCTGCTGTTCTGATTTTAGCAAGGAACGCCCGCTTTTGTTGCGGGCGTTTTTCTATTTATTTATTTACAATACTGTATTTTGCAAAAAATCTGCGTTCTGCAGCACTATGCTTAACATTTTTTTGTGATATAATAAACGTCGGAGGGATAATGTGAAAATTGAGAATTTCATACAGGCATTAAAAGAATATCAAAGCCCTTTGGTTTTCAATCCTTGGCGTGATTACGACCCCAAATGTGATATAAGCAGTGATGCTCCTGTTATCCGTGCGGCTAATTTGACCAGATATTTACAGCTGCGTCAAAAGGCGCATTATTTATATATTGCGGAAGGTCTTGGTTATCAGGGCGGACATTTCTCGGGAATGGCGATGACTTCCGAACGGATTTTACTGGGCCTGCATCCTGATATAAAGCCTGAGGCAGTTTTAGGTGAATGGGATTACCGCAGAACCAGTAACCCTGAAAGTGAACTGCTTAAAAGTACACAAAAACAAAGCGGTTTTAATGAGCCTACGGCTACAGTAATGTGGAATACTTTGGCAAGACATGAATTGTCAGCTTTTGATACCATTTTATGGAATATTTTTCCCTTTCATCCGCATAAAAAAGATGATCTGCTTACTAATCGAACTCCTACGAATGAGGAGCTGGATGCGGGTATAGAATATGCAAAAATGCTGTTGGCTTTAGTGCCAACTTTAAAAATAGTTGCTATTGGTCAAAAATCAGCAGGGACACTGCAGCGTTATGGAGTTGAATGCGTAGCTTGCGTTCCGCATCCATCCATGGGAGGCGCCAATCGTTTTAAGGCTGCAGTTGCACAGCTGTTTACTAACGGGGAATGATTATGGAACAAGCGCATGAAAATAAAATGACGCGTGACGAAACCTTAAAAGTAGCATTGATGGTAGGTAAAATTTTACTCAAAAGCGGTGCGGAAACGTATCGTGTAGAGGATACTATTAACCGCTTTTGTATTGCTAATGGCTATGAAGTTGATATTTTTGTAACCCCGACGGTAATAATTTTGGGTAACGAACAGGTTGACAGTTTTAACTGTGTCAGCCGAATTCGTTATCGTACCACCAATTTAGGCATGATCAGTGAAATGAATGATATGTCTTATAAATTTGAGCGCTGGCCAATGAGCTATCGTGGAACGATGGCCTGGCTGGAAGAAAAACTGAAAGCACAGGTGCCTTATGGCAAATGGAAGGTTTGTCTGGCTTCTGCTATAGCATCAGCTTCTTTTTCGGCGATGCTGGGCGGCAACAGCCATGATTTTATTGCTGCTTTTATAACTGGCGGTATTGCCATGCTGGTTTTGAAACAGATTGCAGGCTATCGCCCAAGTGCGTTTTGGGAGAATGCGCTGGCTGGTGTGGCAATTGGTGTCGTAGCGCTCATTTGCTGTGCTGTAAGCGTGCAATGCACAATGGAAAAAATCATTGTTGGTGCTTTGATGCCTTTTGTACCTGGTGTGGCTTTTACTAATGGTCTGCGTGATTATATGGCAGGAGATTTGCTTTCCGGCAATGCGAGGATAGCAGAGGCTCTGCTCTTTGCTGCATCTATTGCTATTGGTATCGCCTTCGCGCTGCGTGCCTGGGTATTGTGGGGGTGGGATTTATGGAAATAATCACTTCCTTTATTTTTGCATTTATTGCAACAATGGCTTTTGCGGTATTATTTCAGTCACCTAAAAAAATCTTGCTGACAGATGGTTTGATTGGAGCTGTTGGCTGGGTGGTTTTTATAAGTCTGCGTGATCAGATGGGTTACAGTTCGTTTTATGCCAATTTTTTCGGGACGCTTGCTTTGGCGCTCTTGAGTGAGCTTTCAGCACGGATTTTTAAACAGCCGGCAACTGTTTTTGTCATTCCCGGTATTATTCCGTTGGTTCCTGGGTTAGGTATCTATAAAGGGATGTTTGCCGTAATCAATAATGATTATAATGGCGGTATGTCGATTCTGCTGACGGCAATAACCGATTCGTGCGCTATAGCCGTTGGTGTGATGCTGGTTTCCAGTTTATTTCGTGTTCTGAAGATCAGGAAAGACAGAAGATTTTTAATCAAGTATCATGGTAAGGACGTTTGCTGAGGCGATAGAAGATGACAGATAAAAAGCAGGATGAGAAAAGCTTTGACAGTTCTAAAATCAATACACAGGAACTGCAGAAATATAAACAGGATTACAGCGAGCACAGCTTTAAGGAAAAACTGCGGAAATATGCCAAAATAATTGGTGTAGGGGCAGTTTATAAAGTGCTGCAGCTGTGGTATGTTTTACAGAAACCTGATGTGCCGTTGAAACAGAAAGCACTTATTACGGGAGCTATCGGCTATTTGATTGCGCCCTTGGATTTTATTCCCGATTTGACGCCTGTTTTAGGTTATAGTGATGATTTTGTGGCTATTACTTATGCTTTATTGCAGGTTCAGGGATATGTGGATGCAGAAGTTAAAGAAAAATCTAAGCATTTTATTGAAGATATTTTTGGGACTGATGCTGCCAGTGAATTAGACTAAACTTGTTGTGGAGGGTTAGATTTGGGTTTACTAGAGTTATTGCTTTTAGCCGTAGGTCTGGCGATGGATGCTTTTGCAGTTTCTATCTGCGGTAGCTTGGCTTTAGCTCCGGCTTCGCGTTTTAGTGGAGCCTTGCGTTTTGGCATCTGGTTTGGATTTTTTCAGGCACTGATGCCTGTTGTTGGTTTTTTCTGCGCAATAAGGTTCAGATCTTATATTGAAACCTATGATCATTGGATAGCTTTCATTCTTTTGATCTATTTGGGAATCAACATGCTGCGTGAGGCCGATGCTGCTGACAGCTGTAATTTAAAGCAGCATTATAATATCAGGGAAATGCTGACATTGGCTGTAGCTACCAGCATCGATGCTTTAGCGGTTGGTGTGAGTTTTGCTTTTTTAGATGTGGATATCTGGACTGCGGCCGGGCTGATCGGTCTGGTAACTTTTATTTTTTCTATGGTAGGTGGTTTGGCTGGCTTCAGGTTAGGAGAGAGGATCGGCAGCAGAGCTACGTTAGTGGGCGGCTGTGTCCTTATCATTATTGGGACGAAGATTCTTTTGGAACATACCGGCTGGCTGTAATTTATAATTTTGAAAGGTAGTGTTGACAATGGCAGAAGCAAACAAAGAAAGAATTTTTTGATGAATTTGTGGAATTGGTTTCTGTTCCCTGTCATACTCTGAAAGAAAGGCAGGTTTTTGAACTTCTGCAGCAGAAGCTGAAAGATCTGGGTTTTGTGACACAGGAAGATGATGCAGGTAAAGAATTAGGCGGCGAATGCGGCAATTTATGGGGATGGTTGCCGGGGAACAAAGTCGGAGCGAAACGTGTGCTGCTGACCGCGCATATGGATTGCGTGGAACCATGCGAAGGCATCAAGGTCGTTAAAAAAGATGGTAAGATCCTGTCAGATGGGACTACTATTTTAGGCAGTGATGATAAATCCGGTGTAGTGGCTATTCTGGAAGCAGTGCGGATGCTGCAGGAAACAAAGGCTGAACACGGTGATATCCAGGTTTTGTTTACGATTGCTGAAGAAGGCGGTGTTAACGGATCGCGCTGTATGGACAAGAGCCTGTTGCATGCTGATGTTGGCTATGCTCTGGACAGTGAGGGCCATCCGGGAGAAATCGTTACGGCTGCTCCGGGACAGGACAGGGTACATTTTAAAGTGCACGGTAAAACTGCTCACGGCGGACTTGCTCCTGAAAAAGGCATCAATGCGATTCTGGTTGCAGCTAAAGCTTTAGCCGGTGTTGAAAAATATGCCAGGATTGATGAAGAAACGACTTGTAATATCGGCGTTATCCATGGCGGGTTAGCTACTAATATTGTTCCTGATCTGGTAGAGATCCAAAGCGACGTTCGCAGCCGTAATCTGGATAAACTGGCTGCTCAGCGTGATTATCTGGTTAATACTGTCACTGCAGGTGTTGTTGCTAATGGCGGTAAGGTGGATGTGGAGATCATTCATAAGTATCAGCCTTTTGACCTTAGTCATGATTCTGACGTTGTGACGCTGGCACTGGAGTCCTGCAAGGCAAACGGTTTTATACCGGATGTTACGGTGACTGGCGGCGGCAGTGATGCAAACTTTATTAATGCTTATGGTGTGCCCTGTGTCATTTTAGGCACTGGTATGAGTGAAGTGCATACGGTCGATGAATTTATACTGGAAGAAGATCTTTATAACAGTGTGCTGATGGTTTACGGAATTCTGCAGGCTGCGGCAAAATAAAAAATAAAAATACCTGTTATCTAAACGTTGATTATGTTTAAATAACAGGTATTTTTTATCCCAGCTGCACGCTGAGCTCGACACCGAAAACTTTGGCAAACCAACGGATATGCTGTTTGATCTGATGCATTTCGATGCTGGGTATACCTTCGGCATGTAATGTCAGTACAGCATGTTTTTTTTCGATACGTGGCTGAATGCCGCGTATCTGATTGGTTTGTGAATAATCAAGGCTTTCTGCCAGCGCCAGCAATAAAGCTAATTTATTGATAGCCTGCCAGTGATTTTCGTTTAACAATTCTTTGTAGTTTCGATCCCGAAAATAATTTTTGGAGATGCCGTTATGCCAGCCGGCGATAGCGGAAGTTATCAGCTGTTCACGATGTGAAAGCCCAAAAATCTGAGCGTTTTGGATCATATACGCACTGTGCCGGGCGTGGCTGTAGAAGTTGATTGTGATACCGATATCATGCAGCAGAGCCGCTGTTTTCAGCAGCTTTCGATAATCCTTGTCCAGCTTATGTAAATCTTTCCAGGCGTCAAACATAGTCAGTGCAAGCTCGGTGATATGTTTGCTGTGCGTAGTGTCAGGGGTATAGAGAGTTAAAATATTCTGCGTACTGCGATCCAGGATATCTGGCGCGATCAGGGGCATATTTTCGGATTTGGAATAGTAATCGAAAAATAATCCTTCACGTAAACCGCAGCCGGAAATGATCATTTGTTTACAACCGGTTGTTTCCAGTAAACAATTAATGATACCGGCACCGGCTAAAATAATATCGGCACGTTCGCTGCTGAGGCCGGCTATTTTACGGCGCTGTTCTAAAGTTGTGCTGCGCAGCTGGCTGAAAATATCATGGAAAGCCTGTGCTGAAAATTTGTAGTTATGGATTTTTGAAGACGGGTATTTACTGCGCTTCTGCTGCATTTTGCCAAGGGTACGCGCCGTACCGCCGACGCCTATAAGCGGCAGTCTGTTTTGTTTGAGCCAGGGATGCTGTGAAAGACGGCTGAGCAGGAAAAAGCTCATATCGCTGTAAACATTAGGTGACATAGTACCGCGTGTATTGAACATATCGGTAGTGTTTACTGCGCCGAAGGGCAGAGAAACAGACTCAACGATCTGCCTGTTTTTAAAGAGGATCAATTCGGTACTGCCGCCGCCCAGGTCAAAGATAATACCATCTTTAACCGGCAGCGTATTGATAACGCCCAGATAACTGATGTAGGCCTCGGTATTACCTGTAATGATATGCAGGGTAATACCTGTTTCTGCTTCTACAAGACGCGTCAGTTCAGGGCCGTTTGGAGCTGAGCGGATAGCGGCTGTAGCCACGGCAATGGTTTTGTCGGCATTATAAAGCCGGCACATATAAGCGAAGCTTTTCATCGTTTCCAGGGTTGAAGCGAAAGCTTCTTCTGTTAAACGACCGGTTTTATCAAGCTTCTGACTGAGCCGCAATGCTTCTTTTTGATTATAAACCATGTTGTAAGCGCCATTTTTATAAATATGGCTGATTACAAGACGGGCTGAGTTAGAACCGATATCGATGATTGCGATACGCTGCATATTTTTCACTCCCAGTAAATAGAAAACGTTCCTCGATTAAAAAGATATATTTTATATATTACTCACAGATTAAAAAAATCCTGCGTAATTTAAGTGATTTTGTAAAATTTTACGTAAAGAATTGTAAAAAGTAACGTTTGTGCAAGGATTTAGAGGTCTGATGTCGAATTTAATATAAAATGGAGGAGGTTTGTTTGTGAAAAAGAAAAGCTATACGACCTTTGCTGCAATTCATCTCGGATCAGAGATGATAAGCATGCAAATAGTTGAATATCGCAATATGAATAAGGTAAAAGTAATCGAACAATGCAACCACAGAGTCAGATTGGGCGAAGAAACTTTTAAAAATAAAATCATCCCTTTCAGCATGGTCAGTGAAATCTGCGAACTGCTGCAGGGCTATAAACGCCTGATGTCCGAATATGGTGTGGAAGAATGCAGTGTGCAGGCAACGACTGCTGTACGTGAAGCGCTGAACCAGGTGTTTTTATTGGATCAGATTTATATTAAAACTGGTTTGAAAGTTAAAGTTGTTGATATGCCCCAGGAAATTTATACCAAGTATACGGCTATCAGGCAGACTTTGCGCAGTGAAGGCATTAACGGCAAAGGTTATGGCATGCTGCTGATGGATATTTCTTCGGGCGGCTTGGGTATCACTTTTGTTGATGATGAAAAAATTAAATATCAGCAGAATTTTCATGTGGGCATCATCAGGATTAAAGAAAGTTTTAACCGTAATCAGCGCAATGGCATGCAGTTCAATCTGGCATTGACAGAGTTTTTGGCCAGTACGATGGGGCCTGTGCGCGAAGCGCTGAAAGATGCTAATATCCGCTATTTGATCCTTTCCGGTACGGAAACCGAATTGCTTTTACAGATGCTGGGACTGGATACTCAGGCTAAGGTAACGAGGATTAAAGCCGAGGAGTTTATGGAACTTTTTCATAAAGTCCATAAACTAAATCTGCCGCAGATCATAAAAGTATTCAAGATAAAGGAAAGTGTGGCAGAATTGGTACTGCCTACGATCCTTTTATATGAACAGCTGCTGGCTCTAGTGCCGACAAAAGAGATAATTATTACTGCCGACCGTTTTATCGACGGCATTCAACTGCTGCATATAGGACCGAAGACAGATAAAGAGTATGCCGCCGAACTGGAAAAAGAGCAATTGAGCCTGATCCATAATATCGGCGAACATTATAATTATGACGTTAAGCACGCCAAACAGGTTGAACGGCTGGCGCTGGCAATGTTTGATAAATTAAGTAAAAGCCATGGTATGGATGGGCGCTGCCGCACTTTAGTGCAGGCTACGGCGCTGCTGCATGATATCGGCAAATATATTTCCATGCGCAGTCATTCGCTTTATACCTATAAGCTGATTATGTCAACAGACATTTTAGGTTTCAGTGATGATGACAAAAAGATCGTAGCCCTGGCAAGCTATTATCATGCCAATCAGCTTTTTGAAAACAAGGCCGGCAGTCCGGAAATGGAAAAAGAACTGACGCCGTTAGTGGCGAAAATAGCTGCCTTAGTACGTTTAGCTGATGCTATGGACCGCAGCTATCAGCAAAAAATCAAAGTTTGTAAAGTCAGTGTTAAAGATGGTACGATGCTGATAGAAGCCAAAAGCAAGGTCGATTTGACTTTGGAAGAATGGACTTTCGCCGGCAAAGCGATATTTTTTGAAGAAGTTTACGGCTTGAAAGCAATTTTAGAACGGGTGAGTGAATAGATGAAAAAGCATAGATTTAAACAAACCTGAATATTTTTTTAAACCGTGAATTGAGTTGGCTGAAATTTAACCTGCGCGTGCTGAAGGAAGCCGCGGTCAAAACTACGCCGCTGCTGGAACGCTTGAAGTTTGTTGCGATTACCGCATCTAATCTGGATGAGTTTTTTATGGTGCGTGTAGCCGGACTATGGGATAAGTGGGAAGATGGAATCAATCAGCGCGATGCTTCCGGACTTACAGTCAAGGAACAATTGGATGAAATCAGCGCTTCTGCGCATGAACAGGTCAAGCTCCAGTATAAATATATGCTGTCGATTCTTAAAGAGCTGGAAAGTAATGGTATCAGGATCTGCCGTGTAAGTAAAGATCAGTGAAAAAGGACGCGGCTGGCTGGATGAATATTACCGTGAGGTTGTTTATCCGGTTTTGACGCCTATGGCTGTTGATGCTTCCAGACCGTTTCCGTTTTTGGCGAATAAGACACTGAATTTGGCGGTAGAGATCATTAATCAGGACGAAGAGCAAAGCATGGGTTTGGTACAGGTCCCTTCAGTATTGCCGCGGCTCGTCGAGGTAGAGGGTGAAGGCAAGCGGACCTTTGTATTTTTGGAAGATATTATCATTGAAAATTGCCATGATCTTTTTAACGGCTGCCAAATTTTGGATGTAGTGCCGTTTAGACTTACGCGTGACTCTGATCTTGACGTTGATGAAGACGATATAGATAATTTGCTGAAGGAAGTAGAGAAATCTCTGCGTAAACGAAAACGCGGCGCAGCAGTGCGTTTGGAATTAAATAAAACAGCTAATCTGCGTATCAAAAAATTCCTCAGTGACAATCTTGATTTATCAGAACAGGAAATTTTTGAAATTAACGGACCGCTTGATGCGACCTGTTTCTTTAAATTTGCCAGTCTGTCTGGTATGTGGCCGTGGCTCTATGAGCCTTTTGTGCCGCAGCGTCCTTTAGAATTGCCGGATGACAGCGATTTATTTAGCGCTATCAGGAAAAAAGATATTTTACTGCACCATCCCTATGAAAGCTTTGATCCTGTTGTAAAGCTGGTTAGTGATGCCGCCTCAGACCCCAAGGTTCTGGCGATTAAGCAGACTTTATACCGTGTCAGCGGTAATTCACCTATCGTAGCCGCACTGGCGCGTGCTGCTGAGAATGGAAAGCAGGTCACGGTATTAGTAGAGCTTAAGGCACGGTTTGATGAAGAAAATAATATTATCTGGGCCAGACGTCTGGAACAAGCCGGATGCCATGTTATTTACGGACTTGTAGGGCTGAAAACTCATGCTAAGATCATTCTTATCGTACGTAAGGAAGCCGATGGCATTAAACGTTATGTTCATCTTGGCACTGGCAATTATAACGACAATACAGCCAAGCTGTATACAGATATGGGACTTTTAACCGCTAACGATCAGTTCGGCAGCGACGCCTCGGCGTTTTTTAATCTGCTGTCAGGTTATTCGCAGCCGCCATTATGGAATAAACTGGTAATGGCGCCTTTAGGGCTGCGCGATAAAATTTATGAGCTTATTGATAATGAAATAGCGCAGGTCAAAGCTGGCAACAAGGGAACACATCATTGTAAAAATGAATTCTTTGATCGATCAGCAGGTCATTCAAAAATTATATGAAGCTTCGATCGGAGGCGTACAGGTAGAATTGATTGTACGCGGTATTTGCGGATTGCGGGCAGGAGTGGAAGGTATCAGCGAAAACATCACTGTTCGCAGTATTGTAGGCAGGCAACTGGAGCATAGCCGCATCTTCTGGTTTGCTAACGGCGGGGAACAGCAGCTGTATCTGTCCAGTGCCGATTGGATGCCCAGAAATCTCAATGATCGTGTGGAACTGTTTTTCCCGGTCGAGAGCGAAGAGCATATTAAGCGTATCAAAGAGATTCTTGACTTGTATCTGCGGGATAATGTCGGTGCGCATATGATGCAGTCTAACGGGACCTACAGACGTGTCACCAATAAAGCAACGCCTGTAAGCGCTCAGAGCTCCTTATATGAGGAAGCGCTTTTGGCGGCCGCTGCTGATAAAATTCCGATGGAAGTAAGACTGCGGCCCATGTACAGCAAAGACAGTAAAGAGTAATTTAATCGCGTAAGTAATACTGCTTATTGTAGAATTTGCTGCGAGTTGCTATAATGTATGCAGAAGTTTTGAGGAGGAAAAAGAATGAGCAAATTTGCTGTAACCTTGAACTATCATGGCAATTATGGCTATGTTGAATATGATAGCGAAAATAAAAAAGCAGAAATTGTTTTAGGCGTTGCTGAAGCAAAAGCCAAAGTAGAAATTTTTAAATGAAAAGCTGACTTTGGATGTGCAGGAAGGCGATACGGTCCGGCAATTTGTTACTAAAACACTGGATCCGTTGGAAAACCTTGATAATTTTAAAATTTGCCTGACAAGACTTTGGTTCAATACGGACGTATTGGTGGAATGGAGTATGCCTCCGGGAATGACAGAAAATTTGTGATTGAACGCTTTCTCTATTTGTGTTATAGTAAAAGGGTTCTGAAAACAATAGAACATTTACGTCTTGGTAGCTCAGTAGGATAGAGCGATCGCCTCCTAAGCGATAGGTCGGGGGTTCGATTCCCTTCCAGGACACCAGTAAACACACGCGTTTGCCGATTCGGCAGGCGCGTTTTTTTGTTGGCAAAACTATTATTGGAAAAATGTGGATATGCATTTTAGTACTAAGGATATGAAACTCATGAAATTTTATTTTAGTTCAGATTAATATGGAATAATTGACTTGCAAAGCAGTAGAGAAAAAATAACTGAATAATAATCAAAACAAAAAAGCCCTACCTTATAAGGCAGGGCTTTTTTGTTTTTTAGCTGTGAGAATATGCAACAATTGGTTTATTTACAATATAAAAAGCTGCCAGGGGTTGCTTGAGGCTTAAGCTACTGCTGTATTAGCGCACAGTTTATTTTTGTCTGGAAAATACTTTAGTAAATTAAGCAAAGTAAAAAAATAACTCAGATCAGTAAGACGTAAAAATGATTTGGAGATTATTTCTCCGTAGAAAATTATATGTTGGCGGCAAGCCCATGCAGGCGGGATTGTTACGATAGAAGTTCTGGCGTTTTACTCTAACTTTTTTAAAAAAACATATTAAAAAGTAAATGAAAATTTCTTGCTTGGATATTTTGTTTGTAACGGGTGTAAGATTTATCCGAAGCAAGAAACCGCATAAAGAAAAATGCTGCAAAGCTGGCTTTATGTATGATTTGCCGAAAGCCAAGATTCCCATCCGCTGCTGACGGCAAATAATCGAAAGGAGAGGTTTTATTATGAATCAAGACGACAACAGTAATAAAATAGGTGTCGTTGCTGCAACATTGATGGTTGCCGGTAATATGATGGGTTCCGGCGTATTTATGTTGCCTGCGAATTTGGCGGCAATAGGAGGCGTTGCAGTATTCGGCTGGATAGTTACCTGTATAGGTGCTATTGCTCTGGCACTTACATTTGCAAAGTTATCTTCTATTGATCCTGCTGCCGGCGGTCCTTACGCTTATACGCGTCAAGCCTTCGGCGATTATATGGGGTATCAGACAAACCTCATTTACTGGCTGGCAAATGTTATTGGTAACGTTGGTCTGGCAGTTGTAGGTATCGGTTATCTGATCAGTTTTTTCCCGGCTTTAAAAAATCCATTTGCTTTTGCTCTGGCGCAGATCTGCGTTATCTGGCTGTTTGCTTACGCTAATATGATCGGCCCTAAACTGGTCGGGCGTATTCAATCAGTAACCACTACTCTGGCATTGATTCCTATTATCGGTACCGCAATCTTAGGCTGGTTCTGGTTTGACGGCAAAACCTACATGGATGCATGGAACGTAACAGGTAAAAGCACTGTCAGTGCTATTGGTATGACATTGAACTTTACTTTGTGGGCTTTTATTGGCGTCGAGAGTGCTTCTGTATCTGCCGGCGTTGTTAAAAATCCTAAAAAGAATGTTCCAATTGCAACTATTGGCGGTGTAATTTTAGCCGCTGTCTGCTATGTTTTAAGTTCTTCTGTTATTATGGGCATGATTCCGAACCATGCACTTGCAAATTCATCGGCACCTTTTGCTGATGCCGCAAGACTGGCCTTCGGTGAAATCGCTGGTAACGGCGTAGCTATCTGTGCGGCTTTAGGCTGCCTGGGTTCGCTGGCAGGCTGGACGCTGCTGGTTGGACAAAGTGCTAAAGCTGCTGCTGATGACGGTTTGTTCGGTAATGTTTTTGCCCGTACCAACTCTAAAGGCGTGCCTTCTGCAGGCTTGGCTATTGTTGCTGGTATCATGACAATACAGGTTTTGGCAACCATGTCGCCGTCTGCCAGTCAGCAATTTGGTAAGATCGCATCAATAGCCGTTATCCTGACTTTACTGCCTTATATTTATTCCAGTATTTCTATCAAGGTTTTAGGTTACGGAAAGTTATCACCGAAAGATTACAATAAATCATGTATCATCGGTTTGATAGCAGCTGTCTACAGTATGGCTGCACTTGTAACATCCAATGGTAACCAGACACGGTGGTCACTGATCTTCGTTATCGCTACGATCGTATTCTTCTCCGGCGCTGTTACCAGAAAACATGAGCTGGAAGAGCTGCACGAAACTCCTGGCGGATTCTCGCCGAGATGGGTTCGTTACACTTCCCTGGCTATTACGATCCTTACCTTGGTCGGTACGTTCTGGTACTCTGTCGGTATCGATAAAAATATGGAACTCAAACATCGTACTAACATAACGACTACTACACAAGCTCCGGATAAGGTAGGTTCTACTACTACTCAATCTGTTAGCATAGATAACTAAAAAATTAATTAAGGAGTGAAAAAAATGATTATTTCCAAAACAAAAGGCAAAAGAATTTTGTTGGTACATGACCTTTGCGATCATAATACCCTGGATGAAAGTGCTCTCGATAAACTGAGTAATGTTTTAGGAGAACATGAAATTGAAGTGCTCACCGCTACAACAGCATTCGATGCCGAAATGATGATTGTCGCTGACCCGATGATCCAAGCAATACTTCTGGACTGGGATCTGGCAGAAGACAATACACATCAGGCTGCTAAAGATGTTTTAAACAAACTGCGCAGCCGTGCCGAAAACGTACCTGTATTTTTTATTTGCAGATCGTGCCGACGTTGCTGATATTCCTCTGGAAGTATTGAAAGAAACCAGTGACTTCATCTGGTTGTATGAAGATACTGCTAACTTTATTGCCGGCCGTATCGAAGCAGCGATTGATACTTATTTGAAAAATCTGCTGCCGCCGATGTTTAAGGCTTTGGCTAAATTCTCTCAGGTGCATGAATATTCCTGGCATACTCCGGGTCATACCGGCGGTACTGCTTTTATGAAAGCACCTGCAGGACGTGCTTATTTTGATTTCTTTGGCGAAAATCTGTTCCGCAGCGATTTATCGATCTCTGTCGGCGAGCTTGGTTCTTTGCTTGATCATTCCGGACCGATCGGTGCCAGTGAAAAATATGCCGCTAAAGTATTCGGCGCTCATCGTACCTATCATGTTACCAACGGTTCTTCTACCTCTAACAGAGTAATCTTTATGGCTTGCGTAACTCATAATCAGGTTGCATTGTGTGACCGTAACTGCCATAAATCCATAGAACAGGCGATGACCATGAGCGGCGCTATCCCTAACTATATGATGCCGCTGCGTAACTTCTACGGTATTATCGGTCCTATCCCGCCGCAAGCTTTGCAGGCTGAAGCAATCAAGAAAACTATTTCTGAAAACTCCTTGATTACTAAAGATATAGATTCTACTCCTGTACATGCAATCGTTACCAACTCCACCTATGATGGTTTGTGTTACAATGCCCGTCGTGTTGAAGAATTACTTGGACAAAGCGTTGACCGCATGCATTTTGACGAAGCATGGTATGGCTATGCCCGCTTCAATCCTATTTATAAAGACCGCTTTGCCATGTACGGCAATCCTGCCGACCACAAACCAACTGATATGACGGTTTTTGCAACTCAATCCACCCATAAATTACTGGCTGCTCTTTCTCAGGCTTCCTTCATTCATATCCGTGAAGGTAAAAAGAATGTCGATCACAGCCGTTTTAATGAATCCTTTATGATGCAGGCATCTACCTCCCCGAACTATCCGATTATTGCTTCTAACGATATCACAGCAGCAATGATGGATGGTAAAGGCGGTAAAGCGCTGACTGACGAATCGATCCATGAAGCAGTAGCCTTCCGTCAATTGATGGCAAAACTGAATGCAGACTTTGCCGATCAGGGCGAATGGTTCTTTAACTGCTGGCAGCCTGATTTTGTTAAAGACGCTGAAGGCAAGAAAATTGCTTTTCGTCTGGCCAACCCCGAATACCTGGCTACCGAACCGGAATGCTGGGTCCTGCATCCTAATGACGCATGGCACGGCTTCGGTGATATCGAAGACGGATACTGCATGTTAGACCCGATCAAAGTATCTATCACCACTCCGGGCATCGGTCCTGACGGGTTGGGTAAAATGGGCGTACCTGCTTCCATTTTGTCCGCTTATCTTACTGCCAATGGCATCATTCCTGAGAAGACAACTGACTTTACTGTTCTGATGCTGTTTTCTATCGGTATTACTAAAGGTAAATGGGGCACTTTGATCGATACCTTGATCAAATTTAAAGAAGACTATGACAACAACACTGCTTTGGAAGAAGTATTGCCTGATGTTGTTAAAGCAGCTCCGCAGCGTTATGCAGGTATGGGCCTGCGCGACTTGTGCGAGGAAATGTTTGCAGCAATGAAAGAGCTCAAAACGACAGAATTTATGTCCGAAGGTTTCGCTGTATTGCCGCATCCTGATATGAGCCCGGCAGCAGCTTATGAACAACTGGTGCTTGATAATGTTGAAAAAGTAGATCTCGACGGTGTTGCTGAGCGTACCTTAGCTACAGGTATTGTTCCTTATCCGCCTGGAATTCCGCTGATCATGCCTGGTGAAAATGCCGGTCCTGCCGACGGCCCTGCACTTGGTTATCTGAAAGCCTTAGAAGGCTTTGACAGACAATTCCCTGCTTTTGAACATGATTCCCATGGCGTAGAAGTAGAAAATGGTAAATATTACGTTACCGTTTTGAAAAAATAACGGTCAGCTACCGTTCATATAGATACCCTTTCCCCTTGATAACAGGCGTCACCAGTTTCGGTGGCGCCTGTTATTTTTATACCTTTTTAAAGATGGGGATGTAAAATACAAAACCAGGTCTGAGAGTGAAGAAATAAATAAAATAAAGCTTGCGTTTTTACTGTGTATAGCTGACAATAAAAGCAGAGAACTTTTGGTAAAGGTTGTGAATTGTGATGAAGAATATAGATTTGACAGAGGTCTTGGCTGCTGCCAGAGGCGAAGTCCCTGCTGACATAGTGTTAAAAGGCGGTTGTATTTTCAATAGTTTTACAGGTGAATGGGAAATTGGCGATGTAGCTATAGTTGGAGAAACTATTGCCGGTATTGGCAGCTACAGCGGTAAAAAAGAAATTGATGTTACCGGTAAATATGTGACTCCCGGTTTGATGGACTCTCATCTTCATATTGAAAGTACAATGGTTGCTCCGCGTGAGCTGGCAAAAATTTTACTTTTGAATGGAGTAACGACGATTTTTGCCGATCCTCATGAAATTGCTAATGTCCTTGGAACAGCAGGGATTGAATTGATGCTTACAGAAACAGAGGCAATACCTTTAGACGTTTTCTTTATGCTGCCTTCTTGTGTGCCTGCTACTGAAATGGAGACCAGTGGTACCGTGCTTACAGCTGCAAAGCTGGAGCCGCTGGTCAGTCATCCAAGAGTACTGGGATTGGGTGAGATGATGAATTATCCGGGGACGATCAATGCTGCGGCAGCAGTGCTTGATAAACTTGCGTTGGCTGGCTGCAGCCTGTGCGACGGGCATGCTCCAGGTGTAAGCGGTAAAGCTCTCAATGCTTATCTGGCCGCAGGGATCAGTTCTGACCACGAAGCAACAACGGCGGATGAAGCAATGGAGAAACTGCGCCGAGGTGCTTATCTGATGCTGAGAGAGGCTTCTGGGGCCCATAATTTGTTAGCGTTACTGCCGGCAGTAACGCCGCTTAATTGCCGTCGCTGCTGTCTGGCAACAGATGACAGGCATTTAGATGAGCTTGTGAGTGAAGGCAGCATCAATTATTTGATTGAGATTGGTACAGCGCATGGTTATCCTGTTGAACAGTTATTACAGATGGCGACCTTGAATACAGCAGAAAGGTTTCGACTGTATGACAGAGGTGCATTAGCACCCGGTTATAAGGCGGATATCTGTGTTTTTAATAATCTGGTAAATTTTCAGCCACAGCTGGTCCTAAAAAACGGTGTCGTTATTGTAAATAAACAAAAACTGCTCTGGCAGTCACCGCCGCTGCTAAAAGCTCCTGAGAATACCATGCACTTGGAAGATGTGCGTGAACAGCAGCTGCGCTTGCCGGTAATGAATGGCAGAAAGGCCCGTGTTATTCGCATTGTTCCAGAGCAGATTTTGACTGAAACAGAATATGTGCAGCCTAAAGCAGAAGCTGGTTTCGTTGTGAGTGATACTGAGCGTGATATTCTAAAACTGGCAGTTTGGGAAAGACATGGTAGTAATGGGAATACAGGTGTAGGCCTGGTACGGGGCTTTGGTTTGCAGCGCGGTGCTTTGGCTTCGACTGTAGCGCATGATTCGCATAATCTGATTGTGGTCGGGGTTGACGATCAGGACATGCTGACGGCTGCAGTTGCTTTGCAGGAAGCCGGCGGTGGCCTGGCAGTGGTGGCAGATGGAGAAGTAAAAGCTATGCTGCCTCTGCCTCTTGCCGGTCTGATGAGTGATCAGAATACTGAATTTGTGCAGCATAAGCTGCAGCAGCTGAACTTTTGGACTGCTGAACTGGGAGTGCCGGAAAATGTGAATGCTTTTAATTGCCTTTCATTTCTGGCGTTACCGGTTATTCCCAGTTTGAGGCTCAGCGATAAAGGCTTGGTCGATGTTGGTAAATTCGCAATTGTTGATCTATGGGAATAAAATATAAAAAAACGCTCCTTTTTTAAGGAGCGTTTTTTGTTTCAGGCTTGTACTTCAGTTTTAGGGGCATCTGTTGGTGGAGCGGCTTGCTTTTGGACCAGCGGTGTTTCAAAATAAACGCTGGTACTTGGGAATGCACAGCCAAGATTTTCTTCTTCTAACATTTTCATGATATCGATGTTGATTTGCTGGCGGACATCCATAAAACTGGCGTAAGCGCTGGCCTTAGTATAGCAGATTATTCTGATGTCCAGGCTGCTGCCACCGAAATCCTGAAAATTGACGGTGATGCCGTCGTCATAAACACCATCATGATGCATGAGATATTCGCGCAGGCGGCCGACAAATTTTTCCATTTGCTGATAGGTCGTGTCGTAGGTCAATCCCAATACAAAATCAAGCCGTCTTTTTTCACGTTTACTGAAATTGGTGATGGCCGTGTTGGAGAGCAGGGAGTTGGGGATATAGACAAGTTCCTGTGGAAAAGTACGCAGACAAGTGCTGCGGAAGGTGATTTTTTCTACAGTGCCTTCGATGCCGTTAGCCGAGATCCAGTCGCCGATCACAAAAGGTTTGTCAATGATGATGACCAGACTGCCGAATACGTTGGCCAGAGAATCTTTAGCGGCTAGGGCGACAGCCAGTGAGCCAATACTCAAACTGGCGATAAACCCGGTAATATCGTAATTCCATTCTTTGGCGATCATGACAAAACCCAAAATGATAAGCAGGATGCGTAAGGTTGTGGAAACCACATTGGATAGCGCCAGATCAAATTCAACGCCTGCTTTAAGGAGTACCTTCATGGCGATACCATGCGTGGTGTCGCTGAGGTTGTAAAGGCCCCAGATGAAACAGATGATGAAAAAGCTGCGCAGAAGCTGATCGATAGAAGGATGGTCAGCTATAAAGGTCAAAGGCGAGCAATTAAGCGCTGCATAAATAGCAAAAATAAATAGGAAAAAATGCACTGGCTTTTCAAAAGCGTTCAGCAGGTCTTCTCCGTATTCAAAGGATGTTTTGCTGTTAAAACGATGCAGTACACGCAGTAATACGGCTCTGTAAAAATAACGTAAAAATGTAAAAAAAACAAACGCCAGAAAAGGTCTGAGCCAGGGCTGCAGAAGAATAAAAAGAGCGTCCAGATCCATTGTAGTTACTCCTCTAAAAGATATTTGTAGATATTGTAACATTTGCGTAAACAAAAAACAATAATTCACATAAGAGTCATACAATTATCTAACTATTTATCATAAATATGTTATAATATATTTTAATCTTCGTTAAGGAGGACTTTGTGTGGAATTTTTAGTAGAGTGGGCATTCGGAGCCTTGATAGTGGTTGTAGGTCCGTTGCTGACGCTGCTCGACCTGCCGGGCAATACAATTATGTTAGCTGCAGGCATAGGTTATGCTTTTTTTGATGAAGCCAGATACTTTGATGGACGTCTTTTATCGGCGCTGGTGCTGGTTTATGCTTTTGGTGAGATCTGGGAATTTATCGTATCGTTTTTTGGAATTCGGCGGCATAAAGTATCGTGGGGTGCGGTATTTCTGATTGCTGTCGGTACTTTTATAGGCGCTGTCATCGGTACAGGCTTTTTCCCGGTGCTGGGCTCTGTTTTGGGCGGCGCAGTTGGTTCGTATATCGTTGCCTTCGGTTACGAGTTTATGCGTACCAGGAATAAGGAGAATGCGTTCGCGCTGGCATGGAAGGCAGCACAGACACAGTTTGTTGCCATGCTTGGCAAAATCGTCGCATCGTTTGCGATGGCGCTGCTGCTTTTTAAGCAGATTTTTTTGAATAATTGAAACAGTACAATATTAAAGGAGGGTAAAAAATGGTATTTAAATTTTTACACAACAATTTTAATGTGCTTAACTTGGAAAAAAGCCTGAAATTTTATGAGGACGCTTTGGGATTAAAAGAGGTCCGCCGTAAAGTAGCAGGTGACGGCAGTTTTATTTTGGTTTATTTAGGCGACGGACAGACTCCGCATCAGTTGGAATTGACCTGGCTGTGTGACCGTAAGGAACCGTATAATTTGGGCGAGAATGAGTTCCATCTTGCATTTGAAGCTGAAGACTATTCTGCTGCCCATAAAAAACATCAGGAAATGGGCTGTATCGTGTATGAAAATCCAGCGATGGGTATTTATTTTATTGCTGATCCTGATAATTATTGGCTGGAAATTATTCCCAAACATTAATTTTTAAAGAGAGGTGACAGTAATGACCGATCTGAAAAAAATGACTGTGGCTGCCAGTGGTAAACTGCGGCAGGTGGCCTATGATATATTGAATGAACAGACTAGACTGCTGTCATGGCAGCAGGGCGGCAAAGTGCCGCAGGAACAATTTGACAGCTGGCTTGCAGAAGCTGAAGGACTTTATTCTATTGGCAATATTAAGGTTGATGAAGCTTTCCTGGCCAAAGCACCGAAGCTGAAGGTAATTGCTCAGGCATCGGTTGGATATGATAATATTGATATCGCTGCCTGCAGCGCACACGGAATTGCAGTAGGTAATACGCCGGGCGTACTGGTGGATGCTGTTGCCGATCTTGCGTACGGGCTGATTTTAGATAGTGCCAGAAGTATTGCCCGTGGCTGGCGGCACGTTGAAAGCGGCAAATGGGGCGAACGGAAGGGCCTTGGCTTCGGCGTTGATCTGGCTGGAAAAACTCTGGGAATTGTCGGGTTGGGTGACATTGGCAGTGCCGTAGTGCCCAGGGCCCAGGCCAGTAAAATGAAGGTTATTTATCATAACAGGCACCGGCGTGCTGATGAAGCAGCGCTGGGCATCAGTTATGCTGGATTTGACGATTTGCTGCAAACGGCGGATTTTGTTTTGGTAACAGTTAATTTAACACCGGCAACGGCTGGAATGTTCAATGAAGAAGCTTTTGCTAAAATGAAACCAACGGCGCGTTTTATCAATATTTCTCGCGGCAGAGTCGTCGAGACGCAGGCACTTTATGAAGCTCTGCGAAGCGGGCAGATCGCTTATGCGGCGATTGATGTGGTTGAACCGGAACCATTGCCCGGTGATCATCCGCTGCTGACACTCTCCAATATTACGGTAACCCCGCACATTGCCGCATCAACGGTGGAAACACGTGATGCCATGGCGAAGCTGGCAGCTGCGAATATTTTGGCAGGTTTGGCAGGGGACCCCTTACCGGCGCAGGTGCAAATAAAAGACTGACAAGTAAAACAGACCAGAAGAAAGGAGGGGGAGCAGTGAAGAAAATGTTATGCCTGCAAGATGTATCAGGTGTGAGCGAAGTCGATTTGGCTGAACGCCTGCGTATCATTACCGGCTGGAAAGCCTGCAGAACTGAAGAATGTGAACGGCGGTTTGAGATCGATGGGGAAGAGGCAGTATTGAGATGCCGCGAAACGGAGTTGCAGCCGCCGGTAAAAAACAGTGAATTAAGGCTTATTGCGAAAGAAGGCATCGTAATCATGGCGGCCAAGCTGCTTCCTCTTCGCGAGATGACTGTTGTTTATACCAGTAAAGAGCTAACGAAGCTGAGTACGGTTATCGAAAAACTTTGCTGCCGGATGTCGCTGATTATAGCCGAACCGGATCTGAAGCAGCGTTTGGCCCAGGAGAACGGAACCTATGATTTTAGGAAGCTGCCTGCCTATAAAAATGGCAGTCTGCAGGCGATGGCCGTTTGCCATCTTCCTTGGCAGATTTATGTGGTCAGTAAAGCCTGGCAGCAATTTCTGCAGCAGCCGGAAGAAAAGGTTTTTGTCAGACAGCTGCGGGTAAAATTGCGCCGGCTGCGTTCGACTTTGAGTTTTTTTAAACCGGTGCTGCAAAAAAACAGTACAGTTGCCTGGCAAAATACCCTGCGGCAGCAGGGTGAAATACTGTCACGGCTGCGTGAGCTGGATGTGGCTTTAATGACCTGTGAAAAAATAAAGTTGCAGGCAGCTGCTTCAGGCGGTAAGCTGACAGTACCAACTCAGGTGGAAGAGCTCCTGCAGAAGCTGCGTGTGGAGGAAACTGCAGCATGTCTGCAGAAGGCGGACCTTAGCATCATGACCAAAACGCTGGCGCAGTTCAGTATTTGGTTGCATGAGAGGCCACTGGCTTCAAATCTGGCTGATAAAAAAATCAGGAAATTTATCAGCAGACGTTTGAATGAGTGGAGTGAAAAACTGGAAACTATTGATAGAAAATATCCGGATTTTCATAATATGCTGGAACTGCACCAGATCAGGATTAAGATCAAACGTTTTCGTTATGCGCTGCAGACCTTGCCGGAAGTACCGCGCGACAGTAATCTGCTGCGGCGGTTGAAAAGACTGCAGGATATGCTGGGCTTTTTACATGATGATTTTATCAACGCTAAGTTAGTGCAGTGTTTTCTCGAGGATGCTGGTAATGTGCAGCTGCGCTATGAGGCAGGGCTGTTTGCCGGATGGGAACGCGCTAAAGCAGAGGCGGCGGTAGAAATGCTGCCCCAGTTGTGGGAAGATTTCTGTGGCGCGTTGAACGCCTGGCGTAAAGCAAACTTGTAGACAGGAGCGCTGTATGAAAGAGTGGGAAGATTTTTTAAAAGGTTATGGCTTTGTGCCCTGGTCAGCTGGCGGGATGCAGGGATGGTATCGTCAGACTGCATTTGTCAAGGATTGTCTGGCAGGTGAAATTGCCCGCTATTATGCGGATGATTATATAGTAATCCGTCATGAAGGCGATAGATCAGTAAATTGGCTGCGGGAAAATTGGCAGAGCAGGGAAGACGTTATGACGCACAGGTTTCTGCTGTTGGACTGCCATGAGACCAGATTGACAAAAAAAGTTTTTTGGCTTGGTATACGCGGCTGGTTGGAAATATTGCAGTATAAGGAGGGGGATGCGGAAAAGCGTTTTGATGATTTGATCTATTTAGCGCAGCAACGGCGCTGCGGCAGAGTAATTCTGCAATAAGTTCGCGAAGGGGATATTTTATGTTACTGACCATTTTTGTAATTACGATTCTTTGTTTTGCTGTCGCTTACAAATTTTATGGCGGCTTTCAAAGCCGTTTTTACGATTTAGACCCAAATCGTAAAACTCCGGCTACTGAATTACAGGACGATATTGATTATTGCCCTGCTCATCCGGCGGTTTTGATGGGGCATCATTTTGCCTCGATTGCTGGTGCCGGACCTGTTGTAGGTCCCATTGCGGCAGCGGCAGCACTTGGCTGGCTGCCAACATTACTTTGGATTATTATCGGTTGTATTTTTTTTGGTGGCGTACACGACATGGGTGCTTTGGTTGCGTCTATTCGTCATAAAGGTATGTCGATCGGCGAAGTTGTCCGTCAATGGATCGGTGCCCGCGGCCACAAGTTATTTCTTGCTTTTACCTGGCTCAGTTTAACACTGGTAATTGCTGTATTTTTGGAATTAGCAGCACAGACCTTTGCTGCTGACCCCGCTGTCGCTTTCACAGCGACCCTGTATATTTTTCTGGCGATGGTTTTTGGTGTCGCTATTTATCACTATGGTATATCTTTAAAAGTCAGTACGATTATTATGCTGCCGATTTTATTCGGTTCGCTGATATTTGGTATAGAAAGCTCCTGGGTGCAGTCAACCTTTGCTCTGAGCCTTGATACCTGGCGTATGGCTTTGATCGTGTATATCTTTGCCGCTTCAGTATTGCCTGTTTGGCTGCTTCTGCAGCCTCGCGATTATCTGGCCTCGTATATGTTATATTTTTCCGTGTTTATCGGCGGTGTGGGCATGATTTTTGGCGGTGCCAGCTATGAAGTAAAATTACCTGCATTTAAGGGGTTTGTTACTGCTTCCGGAGACTGGCTCTGGCCTCTGCTTTTTATTACAGTAGCCTGCGGTGCTATTTCAGGCTTCCATTCTCTGGTTGCTTCCGGCACTACGTCCAAACAGCTGAAGCGCGAAACTGATGCTGTTCCTGTTGGTTATGGTGCTATGCTGCTGGAAGGTGTTGTTGGCGTTATTGCGTTGGGTACGATTATGATGAGCGGCGAAATGCTGCAAGGCGGTCCGACTGTTGTGTATGGCAACGGCTTAGGCCAGTTTGCTTCGCTGCTGGGTATTTCTCCGCGCGTTGGTACTGCACTTGGCTTACTGGCTCTCAACTCCTTTATTCTTACCTCGCTTGATACGGCTACCCGTTTGGCGCGTTATCAGCTGCAGGAATTTACAGGCATGAGCTTGAACAAATATCTTGCTACAGCTATAAGTGTTGGCGTGGCCTTAGCTCTTATTTTTGTTAAGACCGGTAAAGTTGCTGCATGGCAGATGATCTGGCCTGTTTTCGGCGCTACTAACCAGCTGGTTGCTGCGATTGCGCTTTTGGCAATGGGTGTTTGGGTAATTCGTTCTCTGAAAAAAAGCGCCGGATTCATTATGTACCCGATGGCTTTTATGCTGGTAACTACTATTGTGGCTTTGGTACAGATGATTGCCGCTAATTTGAATAACTATATCGTATCAGGAATTTCTACTGTTTTGCTGGTACTGACTGTTTTACTGCTCAAAGAAGCATATGCAGCGCTGAAGGCCGCTAAAGCAGAATAGAAAGGACGGTGACTTATGACAAAAATACCATATAAAATCAATTTATCCGAAGATGAGCTGCCGAAATATTGGCAGAATATTCGCCCTTATATGCAGGAGGCTCCGGACCCGTTTATCAATCCGGTGACCTTTAAGCCTTGTACTGCTGATGATCTGCGCCCTGTTTTCTGTGACGAGCTGATTGAGCAGGAGCTGGATAATACCAATAAATTTATTGAAATTCCGGAAGAAATCCGTGATTTTTATAAAATGTATCGTCCATCACCATTGACCAGAGCCTATAATTTGGAAAAAGCGTTGGGTACGCCGGCAGAAATTTACTACAAATTCGAAGGCACTAATACTTCCGGTTCGCATAAACTCAATTCTGCTGTTGCTCAGGTTTATTATGCTAAGCAGCAAGGACTGACTCACCTGACTACGGAAACAGGTGCCGGACAATGGGGGGACTGCTCTTTCGATGGCCTGCGGCTATTTTGGCATTGATCTTTCCGTATATATGGTTAAGGTTTCAGCCGAGCAAAAACCTTATCGTAAGGCCGTTATGGAAACTTATGGTGCCAGAGTTATTCCTTCACCTTCGGATACTACTGAAGTAGGACGCAGGATTTTGGCAGAAAACCCTGGTACAGGCGGATCCTTGGGCTGTGCTATCTCAGAAGCAATGGAAGTATCTATGAAAACAGATAACTGCCGCTATGTATTAGGCAGTGTACTTAATCATGTAGTGCTGCACCAAAGTATCATCGGCCTGGAAACTAAGATCGGACTTGATAAATACGGTGTTCAGCCGGATATAGTCATCGGCTGTGCCGGTGGCGGTTCGAACCTTGGCGGGTTGATTACGCCGTTTATGGCAGATAAGCTTGAAGGAAAAAATAATATTCATTTTATTGCCGTTGAACCGGCTTCCTGCCCTTCCTTGACCCGCGGCAGATATGCTTTTGATTTCGGTGATACCGGACAAACTACACCGCTGATGCGGATGTATACTTTAGGCAGTGGATTTATGCCTTCACCTAACCATTCCGGTGGACTCCGTTATCATGGTATGTCGCCGATCGTCTCTAAACTTTATCATGATGGGATGATGGAAGCGCGCAGCGTGGAACAGACAAAAGTGTTTGAAGCAGCTACGATGTTCTGCCGCTGTGAAGGTACATTGCCTGCTCCTGAAAGTTCACATGCTATTCGTGTAGCGATGGACGAAGCAATTAAATGTCGTGAGACCGGCGAGAAAAAAGTTATTGTTTTTGGTTTGACCGGTACTGGCTATTTTGATTTAGCCGCTTATCAGGCTTATAATCAGGGAACTATGGTAGATTATGTTCCTGCTGATGAAGATTTGGCAAAAGGCTTTGCTACGCTGCCAAAAGTAGAATATTAAAATTAAACTCCTGCCGCCTATTGCGGCAGAAGTTTTTTGTGAAAAAAGTAAAAGCCCCTGCTTATTTAAGCAGGGGCTTTAGTTATTTGTTAATCTTCACAGCAGTCTTCCAGCAGTTTTTTTGCATCGATATATTGAGCAATACCTGCCGCTACTTTTTTAGATTCCTTCATTGCCAAAACTACGGTTGCAGGGCCGTGTACTACATCACCGCTGCTGAAAACCCCGGCTCTGGTAGTCATACCGTAAGGGCGTTCACGGGTAATAACAAAACCACGGTCGTCGACCTGGATACCTTTGGTAGTAGAAACGATACGGGCGGCAGGTCGCTGTCCGATAGCCAGGATAACACAATCACAGGGAATGACTTCCTGACCGCCTTCGGTTACGAACTGACCGTCATCAGTTTTGGTGATGTTTTGTACTAAAAGTCCAGCCAGATCTGTTTCGTCAGATTCTGCCGGTTTGCGGCGGATATTGTTTAAAGCACGCATCTGCTTTTTGTTCAGATAAGCGATGGGCTGCTTCAGAAAATTGAATTGTACGCCTTCTTTAACTGCCGCTTCGTATTCAGATGGGAAGCTGGAAATTTCGGCTTCGGTTTTATGATAGACGATAGTCACGTTTTCTGCACCGCGGCGTATTGCCGTACGAGCGGCGTCCATAGCCACGTTGCCGGCACCGATAACTACTACGTTATCGCCGTCATGCAGCAGTGTTTCACTTTCGTCTAATTTTCCGGAATCTGAAAGTACTACCATACGCAGAAAATATGTGGCAGTCAGAATACCGGACAGTTCTTTACCTGGGATATCTAAAGTACGTGGCAGAGAAGTGCCTGTACCCATAAAAACAGCATCATAGCCCTGTTCGAATAAATCATCAACTGTAAAGTCCGGCCCGACCAGCATGTTGGTCTTGATTTCTACGCCTAAATGCAGCAGTTCAGTGATCTCGCGGCGGACAACGTCTTTTTGCAGACGAAATTCCGGGATGCCGAACAGCAGAATGCCACCAGGTTCTGATTGTCCCTCAAGAATAGTGACGGCGAAATTCATTTTAGCCAGATCGCCTGCCACCGTCAGACCTGCAGGTCCGCTGCCGATAACGGCAACTTTTCCGCGTTTGCCGGTAGAAGGAGGAAGTGGCTTCAGATTATTTTCGTGAGCGAAATCAGCGATAAACATTTCTAAACTGCCGATTTCGATTCCGTGTTTATTTTTAGTTAAAACGCAGTGAGCTTCGCATTGACGTTCATGCGGGCATACACGTCCGCAGATAGCGGGCAGGTTGCTGCGTTCGGCAATTGTTTCGTAGGCCAGACCGATATTGCCTTCACTGAGTGCGCGGATAAACTGCGGGATATTGTTGGCTATCGGGCAGCCGGTGCGGCAGGTGGGACGTGCACAATTCAAACAGCGGCGCGCTTCATTAATAGCTTCCGACATGGTCATTGTTCTGCTCATTCGTTGTTACCTCGCTTTTCATTTTGCTCGCGATGTTTTTTGATGATTTCTTCCAGTTCTTCCAGTCTGCTGTCCATACGTACCATATAATCTGCCAGACGGTCTTCATAATCGGCAACTGGATCGGGAAGCTGGTTATGGTTCAGATCGATCATGCTGTCAGGGCTGCTCATATCGCTGGCGGCAATGCGGACTCCATCTTTGGTAACGATACGGCCGGGAACACCTACTACTACCGAGTTTGGCGGTACTTCCTTTAATACTACCGAACCGGCACCGATCTTGGAATTGGAGCCGACTGTAAAGGAGCCCAGCACTTTAGCACCGCTGGAAACGACTACGTTATCGCCGATCGTAGGATGACGTTTGCCTTTTTCCTTGCCGGTACCACCGAGGGTTACTCCCTGATAGAGCGTGACATTAGAACCAAGTTCTGCGGTTTCGCCAATAACAAGGCCCATACCATGGTCGATAAAAAGTCCGGGTCCAAGAGTTGCTCCGGGGTGGATATCGATACCGGTCAGAAATCTGGAAAATGTATTAAGCAGCCGGGGAATCAGTACCCAGCCTTTTAAGTATAATTTATGCGCTAAACGGTGGAGCCAGATAGCATGCAGACCGGGATAACAAAGTGCTGCCTCCAGCCTGGTTTTGGCTGCAGGATCGCGGTGCATAACTGCATCAATGTCGGTTTTAATTTGGTCTAACATGACAGACTCCTTTCGTAAACAGTTTTAAAGTGACTTCCTAACTTATATATTTTAGCACAGGGTATTTTCCAATGCAAATTATTGCAATGACAGACATTATCGCAGAAAGTTAAAAATATGAATAAAGTATACAAAATATAATGGAATTGTAAAATTTTGTAAGTTGTGGTAAAGTTTAAAGAAATAAAAGTTCATAATCAAACAAAATGCTGAGAATTAAACCTGTACCACTGATAGTATTTATGCTATAATTAAAAACGATTTACAAGAATAAAGTGTATACTATTTCAAAGCGAGGTGTTTATTACGGACAAAGATGTGATGAAAGCAAAAGTATGCGCCGCTATTGATGCCTGGGCCGCTAAAGTCGAAGCTTTAGCGCAGGATATCGAAAGGGAACCGGAACTTGGCTTTAAAGAAACTAAAACAGCAGCTAAAGTCACTGCTTTTTTACAGCAATTAGGTTTGACACCTCAGACTGGTTTGGCCCTGACGGGTGTCAAAGCCCGCGTTGTAAGCGGACGTCCCGGACCTACTGTGGCAGTGTTGGGCGAACTGGATGCGATAGGGTGTCCGGACAGTTGTAAAGCAGATCCTCTGACCGGTGCGGCGCATGCCTGCGGCCATAATTTACAGGTTGCAACAATGGCTGCTGTAGCCTGCGGGATTACGCAGTCTGGTGTTTTGAGTGAATTATCAGGCGATGCCGTATTTTTTGGCGTTCCTGCTGAAGAATATGTAGAACTTGCTTACCGCAACAAATTGATCAAAGAAGGCAAACTGCATTTTCTTACCGGCAAGGGGCAACTTATTTATGAAGGCGCTTTTGACGATATCGATATGGCGATGCAGATGCATGCTGATAAAAATATGCCGGCAGCAACTGTATCCATTGGTGAAAGCAGCAACGGCTTTATTGGTAAAACAATTCAGTATGTAGGTAAAACAGCTCATGCAGCCGATGCGCCTGATCAAGGTATTAATGCTCTCAATGCGGCTATGCTGGGACTGATGGGAATCAACGCTTTGCGTGAAACTTTTCGTGAAGCAGACGTTGTTCGTGTTCATCCGATCATTACTAAAGGCGGCGACTTAGTAAACTCTGTTCCTGCCGATGTCAGGATCGAGACCTATGTACGCGCTAAAACCATGGAAGCGATCGAAGCGACTCATAAAAAGGTGGATACCGCATTGAAAGCCGGCGGCGATGCCGTAGGAGCACAGACGGTTATTGCCACGATGCCGGGGCAGTTGCCTTTGGCCTGCAATAACAGGCTGAACGAGTTGTTCGTAACCAATGCTAAAATTGCCGAACCCAATGTAGCAGTTAAAGACGCCGGACATTTCAGTGCTTCAACTGATATGGGTGACGTATCGCATTTACTGCCGGTTATTCATCCCTTTATTGGCGGGGTCGACGGCTTTTTGCATACGGCAGATTTTCATGTAGTCGATTTTAAGCATGCTGTATTGTTGCCTGCTAAGGCTTTTGCGATGATGATCGTTGATTTGCTGGCCGACGATGCCGAATTGGCGCGTCAGATCAAAGCGGAGCACCACCCGCTGCTGACAAAAGAAGAATACATCGCCAAGCTTGATAAATATTTTCAGTAATTATAAGCTGCAACAGGAAAATGATGGAAAAGGGAAGGTGGATTTTGTGAAAAACATTAAAGTTCATGCCATCGTTTTAGCATTGATCATCATTGCGGAAATGATTGGTAACGTTTCTTTCAAGATCGGCGTAGGTACTATTGTACTGCTGCCGATGCTGTATGCCCTGATTATGGGTATTTTTATGGCACCTAAATTCTTAAAGGTAGTTAATCAAAAGGATATGCTGGATGCAAGCTCGCTGATCGGCATTACACTGATGCTGCTGATGGCACGTTACGGTACTTTGGTTGGGCCGACGCTGCCTAAAATTCTGGCGGCTTCTCCGGCTTTGATACTGCAGGAGTTTGGTAATCTGGGCACTGTTTTCATCGGTGTGCCTGTGGCTATTTATTTGGGCCTCAAACGTGAAACTATCGGTGCGGCTCACTCCATTGCCCGTGAACCTAACGTAGCTTTGATCGGCGAGCGTTATGGTCTTGACTCTGCTGAAGGGCGCGGAGTTATGGGAGTGTATATTGCCGGTACGGTTTTTGGGACTATTTTCTTTGGTGTTATGGCCAGTTTTGCAGCTGCGTACCTGCCTTTCCATCCTTATGCGCTGGCAATGGCAGCCGGTGTCGGCTCTGCCAGTATGATGACTGCTGCTGTAGGATCTTTAAGCGTTATGTATCCGCAGATGGCGGATCAGATCGCTGCTTTTGGTGCAGCCAGCAATATGCTCTCCGGTCTTGACGGCCTGTATATGTGCATATGGATGGCTTTGCCGCTGACAGAGTGGCTGTATAAGAAAATCTACCGCTTAAAATACGGTGTTGAACCGACAGGAAAGGATGCTGCAAAATGAAAATCAAAGATACACTGATCGTATTATTTATTGTCGGCGCCATGTCTCTTGTCGCCAACGCTATTGGCACCAAATATACTATCGTGGAAGCAATTCCCGGTCTGCTATTTTTAATATTTTTGGCAATTGCCGGTGTTGTTCTGGCAAAATATTTGCCGGGACGTATCCCTGCTGTTGCTTATATCGTAACTTTGGGCTGTATCCTGACTTATCCGACTATGCCCGGCAGTGACGTGATCAATGAAGCTGTTAAAAAAGTAGGCTTTTTACAGCTTTGTACTCCGATTCTCGCTTATGCCGGTATCGCTATCGGCAAAGACCTTGATGCTTTTGCCAAGAGCGGCTGGCGGATCGTTGTAGTTGCCTGTGTAGTTTTTACAGGCACTTATATCGGCAGCGCGATTATTGCGCAGACTATCTTGAAGGCACTGGGACAGATTTAATCAGCAGTATTTTCAGGCACTGGCCTTTGGCCAGTGCTTTTTCTTTGACCACTTTACTAAATTTACAGAGGTAAAAGCGAATGAGTTGAATTTATCGGCAAGATAAAGTACAATAGAAGTTAGAATTTACCATATGGGAGGTATGATTATGGCTGAAGTTTTAGCAAAAACTACATTTTCCAGTGTTATTCACAACAACGAAGTTTGTGATGAAATAGTTAAATGGGGCAATGCTAACGGTTATCCTGTTACGAAAGCAAAATTACAAAATAAATTAGATGCGTATGTAGGGTTTTCGCCTGAGTATATGATTTTGGCAAAACGGCTGCCGCCTATTCCCGGAGGCTGGGATGTGACTGTCGAAAGCTACGAACCCGAAGAACGTATCATTCCGCTCAATGTTAAACCGGAAACAGGAGAGATCAACCGCTTTATCGTTAAAATGATGGAAGAATATGTTAAAGAAGGTCTGAAAATGGAGCTTGCTGAAAATATTTATGAATCTTATGGTACGCACCTGCGTGATTTAAAGGTCGTAGGTCATCCGATTCTCATCAATAATTTTGAAGATTTTATCGAAAATATGCGTTGATTGCCAGAACCTGCGTTTTACGCAGGTTCTTTTATAATTGCAGTCAATATTATACAAGATGGCACGGTAGATTTTTGGTAGGATAAGAAAAAGGAGCCTGCTGTGAAAAATGAAAAACGTTTTGTAAAATATGATAAAGAACTGCAGATAGAAGCCTATTGGTTTCAGGGAATCCTGCAGAAATTCCCGCAGCATTTTCACGAATATTATGTGCTCGGGTTTGTTGAGAAGAGTGGCCTGCGTCATATGTGCTACGATAATGTGGATTATTATATAACTGCCGGTGATGTGCTGCTGTTCAATCCCTGCGTGCCGCATAACTGCGAACCAATGGATAATGATCTGCTTGATCTGCGCTGCCTGAATATTAAACCGGAGATTATGAGTCAGTTTATGCAGGAATTGACAGGCAGTGAGGAAGTGCCGCTGTTTGCCAGCCCTGTTTTACGCGGTGACGAATTGTCTGGATCACTCCTGCGTGAACTGCATCAAATGATTATGCAGGAACGGGAAGACCTGGCGAAGGAAGAAACTTTTTATTTTTTGCTGGAACAGCTTGTTGCTGCCGGTATCAGTAAAACCTCTATCGAGGCGAAAGCCCCGCCTGTACGCAGAGTAACAGAACATCTGCTGGGGCATTATACAGAAAAAGTGACGCTGGAAGAACTGGCAGCTGTGGCTTGTATGAACAAATATTCCCTGCTGCGGCTGTTTACGAAAACGGAAGGTATCACGCCTTATCGTTACCTGGAAACAATAAGGATCGGCAAAGCTAAGGAACTGCTTGCTCAGGACCTGGAGCCTGCTGAGGTTGCATTGATGACCGGTTTTAGTGATCAAAGCCATTTCAGTAAATTTTTCAAAGAGGTCATTGGCCTGACACCAGGGCAATACCGTAATATTTTTAAAAGTAAAACAATAGGAGAAGCTATGCAGAATAAAATTTTGATGGGGCATCTTTTTGCTCTTGTAACGATCTTGCTCTGGGGTACGACATTCATTTCAACTAAAGTATTGCTGCGCAGCTTTACTCCGATAGAGATTTTGTTTTTCCGCTTTATTATGGGGCTGATAGTTTTGTTTCTGATCTATCCGTATCGGTTGAAGGTGACTGATAAAAAACAGGAATGGATCTTTGCCGGTGCCGGATTAAGCGGTATTACTTTGTATTATCTGTTTGAAAATATTGCGCTTGTGTATGCTCCTGCGTCTAACGTGGGAGTTATTACGGCCACAGCACCATTTTTTACAGCATTACTGGCCTGTCGTTTTTTGGCAGGCGAAGCTCTGCAGAAAAAATTTATAGTCGGGTTTGTACTGGCGATTGCCGGTATCGCCATGATCAGTTTCAACAGTGCTACACAGCTGCAGATTAATCCTTTAGGAGATTTTCTGGCTTTAGCGGCAGCTGCTACATGGGCAGTTTATGCTGTATTGTCTAAAAAAATCAGTTCATTTGGTTACAATGCCATCCAAAGCACACGGCATACTTTCATGTATGGTTTGGTATTTATGCTGCCGGCACTGCTGTTTATGGATTTCCGCTGGGGTTTTGAGCGGCTGGCTGATCCTGTCAATCTGTTTAATTTGTTGTTTTTAGGTGTCGGAGCGTCGGCGATGTGCTTCGTGACCTGGAATATGGCAGTCAAGCTGCTGGGAGCTATTAAGACCAGTGCCTATATTTATCTGGCACCTGTAGTTACTGTGATTACCTCTGTTATTGTTCTGGATGAGAAAATCACAGCGGTTATCGCCTTCGGTATGCTGTTGACGATGACAGGACTGCTGCTTTCAGGTGATGTTGTAGCTTTGGTCAAAGCAAATATGCGCGGTAGGGGAAAGTAAAATATTTTGTAAAAAGAAAATTTAAAATAACGTCTGCGAAAATGCAGGCGTTATTTTTTATGATATTTATGCCTTAGAGGATATAAAAAAGAAGAACCCGCAGATAAATCTGCGGATTCTTTTAAGCAGTTTTTACATATCCTGAATATGGGCTTCAGCTACGTCAAAGTCTTTGACTATAGAAGCATCGGGTTTTTTATCCAGCAGGCTGACAACATAAATAGCCAGAGCTGAAATGATGAAACCGGGAACGATTTCGTAAATACCGGTGTAAGCAAAAAATTCTTTCCAGATAAGCACTGTACTGCCACCGAAGAAAACGCCTGCAATAGCGCCTTTGATAGTAGTGCGGCGCCAGAAAAGGCTGAACAGTACAAGCGGGCCAAAAGAGGCGCCGAAGCCTGCCCAGGCATATGCTACCAGCTCCAGGATATAGTTGTTGGGGTTGGAAGCCAGCGCTAATGAGCAGCAGGCCACTAAAATTACAGATAAACGGCTGACAAAAACCAGTTCTTTTTCACCGGCATTTTTACGCAGCAGCGCTTGGTAAAAGTCGGTGGAGATTGCTGAAGCTGTTACCAGCAGCTGGCTGGAAGAAGTACTCATGATCGCGCCCAAAATAGCGGAAATGATGATGCCGGCCAGGAAGGAAACGAAGAATTCATTGTTAAGAACCATAAAAACAGTTTCGGCATTGACGCCTGTCAGCGTATCGCCCAACAACACGCGTCCTACAAGTCCGACCGTAACTGCGAAGAATAGCGAAAAGATTACCCAGACCATAGCGATACGGGTTGCCTGAGGGATCTCTTTGGCAGAGCTGATGCCCATAAAGCGTACTAGGATATGCGGCTGGCCGAAGTAACCCAGGCCCCAGGCCAGCAGAGAAATAATTGCCGTAGCGCTTAGTGTGACGCCGGTAGCGTCGGTAAAAAAGCTGAAATAGTTGGCGTTCATATTATAAAGTTTTTCAAAGGCTGTTACCGGACCACCGGCTTTAAAAATACCGGTTACAGGAACGATGATGATCGCAAAGAACATCAGGCAGCCCTGGAAGAAGTCGGTGCGGCAGACCGCTACATAACCGCCGGTAAAGGTGTAAAAAACTACAATGCCTGCCGTGATGAGCAGTGATTCAAAATAAGGCAGTCCAAAAACAGTATTGAATAAGCGTCCGCCGGCAACGAAACCGGAAGCTGTATAGATAAGAAAGAAAATAAAAATAAAAATTGCCGAAACGACACGCAGGATTTTTGTTTTATCGCGGAACCGGTTTTCAAAAAATCCGGTAAAGTGATCGAATCGTTGGCTATTTTGGTATAAACACGCAGCCGCTTAGCCACAAACAGCCAGTTCAGCCAGGTTCCGATTGCCAAGCCGATAGCGATCCAGAATGCGCTGACACCTGCTACATACGCATAGCCCGGCAATCCCATCAGCATCCAGCCGCTCATATCTGAGGCTTCGGCACTCATTGCCGAGACCCATGGCCCTACCTTACGTCCGCCTAAAACATAGCCGGCCAGATCCTGTTCTTTTTTCATATGGAAAATCCCTATGCCGAACAGTGCTAAAAAATACAATCCAAATGCAAAAATGATGCCCCAATCTTGCTGCATCGCGACCCCTCCTCTTTAATTCAACAAAAACAGTATAAATATTATACACTTTTTTTAACCGCAGGTGCAAGAGTCAGCCTTTCCTTGACTGAATACGGCCACTGATATATAATATTTGAAGAAGTTTTGTAGACCGTTCCTTTTATTTATTGAAAGGAAGGTGCAGGCATTGAGGGGCTTGCTCCGTTTCGAACATAGGTTAACGCGGCGAAAGGGAGTAAGCTCTAGTCGTTTTTTATGGAGTGAAAAGTGTTATGCAGCCTGTGAAAATACATATTTACAGCCAGTCACACAGCAGCGCAGGGACGGAAAATATCGAGACCACAGCTTACGGGAGACTGGCAGAAAAAAATAATAAATATTATGTTTTTTATGATGAATCTGAAGCAGCAGGTCTGGCAGGCACTAAAACTACTATCAAGTGGGATTATGAGAGAGTCATTATTCTACGCAGCGGCACGGTGGATTGCAGGCAGGAATTTGCCGGAGGTCTGGTCAGTGAAAGTATGTACCGGACTCCATATCTGGCTTTGCCGATGCGGCTGACGACAGAGTATTTATATGTTTACTGCCGCGACAAAGTCTGGCATATCGATTTGGAATATGTTTTAGAACTGGAAGGACAGACACGCAGCAGATTTAAGCTGAAGATGGAAATCGAGGAGGATGTCAAGCGTGAATATGAAGGAAGCACTGGCTGCTGCCATTAAAGCTGCCGCGGTTAAAGCGATTGCCGCCGGTACGATCAAAGAGGGAGACTTGCCGGAGGTATTATTAGAGGTGCCGCCGCAAAAGGAATTTGGTGATTTTGCCACCAATTTTGCCATGCAGTCAGCCCGCGGCTTAAAATGTAATCCGCGTTTAGTGGCTCAGGCTGTGATCGACAATCTGGACTGCCCTTATGTTGCAAAGGCTGAGATCGCGGGACCGGGGTTTATTAATTTTTATCTGAAACAAAATTGGACAGCCGAACTTTTGGCAAGTATCGTAGCAGCAGGTGCTGATTACGGCAATCTGCCTGCCAGAGGCGGCGAAAAGATCCAATTGGAATATGTGAGCGCCAATCCTACCGGACCGCTGCATGTCGGCCATGGCCGTGGTGCTGCGGTAGGCAGTTCACTTGCCAATCTTCTGAAAGCGGCAGGCTATGATGTTACCCGTGAATACTATATCAATGATGCCGGCAATCAAATCAATAATCTGGCTGCTTCGGTCAATGCCCGTTATCTGGAAGAGCTTGGTGTGGATGTGGAGTTCCCGGAAAACGGTTATCATGGTTACGACATTGTGGAAACTGCCAAACGCATCGTCAAGATCTACGGCGATAAATTCCTGCATATGGATGAGCAGGAACGTTTGCACGAATTCCGTACGATTGCCTTAAAAGAAAAGCTTGCTGCTCTAAAGGAAGATTTGGAAGCCTTTAACGTCACATTTGATGTCTGGTTCAGCGAGCAGACACTGCATGATGCAGATAAGATCAACGAAGCCTGCGAACTTTTGACGGAACGCGGCTATATGTATGAAAAAGACGGAGCATTGTGGCTGAAAGCTACTGCTTACGGTGATGATAAGGACCGCGTCGTGATCCGTGATAACGGTGTGCCTACTTATTTGGCTGCTGATATTGCTTATCACTGGAATAAATTCAGCCGCGGCTTTGACCGTGTCATCAACCTGTGGGGCGCTGATCACCATGGGTATATCGCCAGAATGAAGGCAGCTGTAGGCGCTTTAGGGTATGATCCCGAGCAGCTGGAAGTTTTGATCCTGCAGATGGTCAGTCTGTACCGCAACGGTGAGCTGGTCAAGATGTCGAAGCGTACGGGTCAGAGCGTCACTTTGAACGAGCTGATCGAAGAAGTCGGTACTGATGCTGCCAGATTCTTTTTTGCTATGCGTTCGATCGACAGCCAGCTGGATTTTGATCTGACCCTGGCTACTGAAAAATCTAATGAAAATCCTGTGTATTATATTCAATATGCACATGCCCGCATTTGCAGTATCATGCGTCAGCTGGCTGAGGAGAATGTTGTTGAAGCGGCTGCTGCCGATTATAATCTGCTGACAGATGCGACAGAGCTGGAACTGATCAAAAAACTGGGCGAATATCAGGAAATGCTGGAGCTTGCGGCTAAAGAACGCGCGGTACACCGTGTGGCGCATTATGTGCACGATCTGGCCGGACTGTTCCATTCCTTCTATAATCAGTGCCGTATCCTGGGTGTGGACCCGGAAGTGCAGCAGGCACGGATCAAGCTGGTACAGGCGACCCGCCATACTATTAAACATGCTTTGAATATTTTGGGCGTATCGGCACCGGAAAGAATGTAATTTTTGGAGATAAAAAGCCATTTTATGAGGAACGGGAGGACAATCATGACGAAATATATTTTTGTAACAGGCGGTGTAGTTTCTTCGCTGGGGAAAGGGATCACAGCGGCTTCGCTTGGACGTTTGCTGAAAAGCCGCGGCTATAAGGTAACGATCCAGAAATTTGATCCTTATATCAATGTTGATCCGGGGACAATGAGCCCTTATCAGCACGGCGAAGTTTTTGTCACCGATGACGGTGCTGAGACCGACCTTGATCTGGGTCATTATGAGCGCTTTATTGATATTAATTTGTCAAAGAGTTCCAATGTGACCGCGGGCAAGATCTATTTGTCCGTTATCAATAAAGAACGCCGGGGCGATTATCTGGGACGTACAGTGCAGGTAATCCCTCACATTACTAATGAAATCAAAGAGCGCGTTTACCGCGTTGGCCGTGATGATAATGCTGATTTTGTTATTACAGAGATCGGCGGTACCGTCGGCGATATTGAAAGCTTGCCGTTCCTTGAAGCTATCCGTCAGGTAAAAAAAGAAGTTGACCGTAACGACGTCTTGTATATCCATGTAACACTTGTTCCTTATATAGCTGCTGCAGGTGAGCTCAAAACCAAGCCGACCCAGCACAGCGTTAAAGAGCTGCGCAGCATCGGCATTTCCCCGGATATCATTGTCTGCCGCAGTGAACGTCCTATTTCCAAAGATATGTGCGAAAAAATGGCTATGTTCTGCGACGTTGATCCGGAAGCTGTAATTCAGAATCTGACCGCGGCAAGTATTTACCAGGTTCCGATGCTGATGGAAGAACAGGGTATGGATTCCATCGTGCTCAAAAAATTGGATATGCCTGATAAACCAAAAGATATGACTTACTGGCATGAAATGGTAGAGCGTATACTGAAGCATTATGACCGCAAAGTAACGATTGCCGTAGTTGGTAAATATGTTGAATTACAGGATGCTTACATCAGTATTACAGAAGCATTGAAACATGCCGCTGTTGCTAATGAAAGCGAACTGAAAATAAAATGGGTAAACGCCGAGAATATCGAAGCGCCTGAAACTGATATGCAGAAAATTATGGAAGGTGTAGATGGTATTTTGGTGCCTGGTGGTTTTGGCGACCGTGGCATAGAAGGAAAAATCAAAGCTGTGCAGTATGCCCGTGAGAACAAGGTCCCGTTCTTTGGTATCTGTCTGGGTATGCAGTGTGCTGTTATCGAATATGCTCGTAATGTCTGCGGTTTGGAAAATGCTAACAGTGCCGAATTTGTAGCTGACTGTAAGTATCCTGTCATTGATCTTATGCCGGAACAGGTAAGTGTAGAAGATAAAGGCGGTACGATGCGTTTAGGTCTTTATCCTTGTAAAGTTTATCCCGGTACTTTGACTGAGAAGGCTTACAAGGAAGAACTTGTTTACGAACGTCATCGTCACCGTTATGAAGTAAACAACGCTTTGCGTGAGCAGATAGTTGACGGCGGTCTGAGAATCGGCGGCACTTTGCCTAACGGACGTCTGGTTGAGATCGTTGAGATCCCGGAGGACAGACATCCATGGTTCCTGGGTGCACAGTTCCATCCGGAGTTTAAATCCCGCCCCACTAATCCGCACCCATTATTTAGAGATTTCATTGCCGCTGCTTTGCGGGAACAAAAATAAGACTCTGAAGAAAAACCCAAAAGCAGACTGCGAGTCAGTCTGCTTTTTTTGTAAAAGGAGTAGAAAGTATGCTGAAAAAAATTTTTATCAGTGCGATTTTATTGATCGCTGTCCTGTCTTTTGTAGTGTCGCTGCTTTCAGGTAAAAATAATGATGAAAAGGTTATTGCTGCCCCGGCAGACAGGGTAGCAGTCATCAATATCGAAGGGACTATCGTCAGCGGTGAACCGGGCGAGAATATCTGGGGTGAAACTACTGGCGCTTCTTCAGGCCGTCTGATGCGTGAGATCCGTGAGGCGGCTGCCGACAGCAGTGTAAAAGCACTGGTGCTGCGGATCAATTCCCCAGGCGGCAGTGTTACCGCAGCAGAAGAAGTTGGCCGTGAACTGAAACGTTTTAAAGAAACTACTGATAAACCGATCATTACTTCGATGGGCGACAGTGCTGCTTCGGCAGCTTATTGGCTGGCTGCTTACAGCGATACCATTTATGCCAATCCGTCTACTTTGACAGGCAGTATCGGGGTCTATATGCCCTATATGAATACGCAGGAACTTTTCAAAAAAATCGGTATCTATACTACTAAAATCAAAAGCGGTCAGTACAAGGATATTATGTCCGCTGACAGACCGATGACTCCGGAAGAACAGCAGATATTACAAAATATGGTCAATCAGATGTTTGAGAATTTTGTCGCCGTGATCGCTGAAGGGCGTAAAATGGATATCGCTAAAGTAAAAGCTTTGGCGGACGGACGTGTTTATACCGGTCAGCAGGCTCAGGCAGTCGGGCTTGTCGATGAACTTGGCAATTATTATGACGCTTTGGAGGCAGCAGGTAAAGCCATCGGAGTAGATGGAATACCGGAAATTAAAGAAAACAAGCGTCAAAAACCCTGGGAAGTATTTTTCAGTGCCCAGTTATCTAAAATGATGCTGGGGCAATTGGAAATGCTGCTGCAAAAAGACGCGGCTGGAATGTCTTCACCGCAGGCGGCGAGGTGATGCCTTATGAGGCGTAAAACCTTTGACGTTTTGTTTGAAACCAGAGATGGCATGCGTTTGTTGGTACAGGAGCGCTGCATGTGGCGCAGCTTGTGGTATTTTGCCTTAAGCGTGGGTCTGTTCAGCGGCGTTGTAACAAATCAGTTGTTTTTAGATCAGGCGCTGTCGGTACGGTTTGCTGTTATTGCGGCCGCTGTTTCCATTGCCGGCGTAGTTTTGTCGATGTATGGTTTTTTGCTGCACGGGATTTTGGAAACTTTAGGAGCCATGGCCGGTGATGCTGTGGGATTGATCTGTCTGCTGGGTTATACGACTTTACCGTTTCTGGTCATGACTCCGGTAGCTTTGCTGGGGACAAAACTGGGCCTGCCGGGGATGCTGGTAGTAGTGGGGGCCTGTATTACAGCGAAGCTGTGGATGCTGTACCTGCTGATCAGAGCCTTACAGGTGGTTTACCTGATAGATTTTAAACGGTCGCTGGCAACTGTAGCATTCAGCTTGTTGCTGCTGTATATCGCTTTTGTGCTGCCGCTGCAGATCGTGTTTGAATTGCTGATGCTTAAGATAAGTTGATAAATTTAACTTAAAATAAAGTAATTTTTATTTTACTCTGCAAGTTACGGCAGAAAGTGATATAATTAATATGATTTTATATGATCGTATCAATAAAGGAGATGGTTGAGGAATGAACAGAGAATTATCCATGGAGTTCGTACGTGTTACCGAAGCTGCAGCAATTGCCTGCGGCCGCAGTGTAGGACGTGGTGATAAAAACGGTGCCGATCAGCTGGCGGTCGACGCTATGCGCAAGGCATTCGATACGGTAAATATCAGCGGTACAGTAGTTATCGGTGAAGGTGAGATGGATGAAGCGCCGATGCTGTATATCGGTGAGAAAGTCGGCGGCGGCGGTGCCGAAGTCGATATTGCCGTTGACCCTGTTGAAGGTACGAATCTGGTAGCTAAAGGTCAGCCTGGCGCAATCGCGGTTATTGCCATCGCACCGAAAGGCTGCCTGCTGCATGCTCCTGACATGTATATGGATAAGATCGCTGTCGGTCCTCGAGCTAAAGGCTGCATCGATATTGATGCGCCGGTCAGTGAAAACCTGGAACGCGTGGCTAAAGCCTTAGAACGGAAGGTTTCTGACCTGACCGTCGTATTGCTGGACCGTGAACGTCACTATGGTATTATGGATGAGATTCGCCGTGCCGGAGCACGTATTCAGTTGATTACTGACGGCGACGTTAACCCGATCGTCAATGCCGGCATTGAAGGTACCGGCGTGCATATGTATATCGGTAAGGGCGGTGCTCCTGAAGGCGTACTGGCTGCTGCCGCTATCAAATGTCTCGGCGGTGATATGCAGGCACGGTTGTGCCCTGAAGATGATGAACAGGTCAAACGCTGCCTGGAAATGGGCATCTGCGATTGCCAGCAGGTTTTGAGCTTGGACGATATGGTCAAAGGCGACGACTGCATGTTCACTGCGACGGCTATCACCGAAAGCAATTTGCTCAGCGGTCTGCGTTATTTCGGCGGCGGTGTACGTACACATACTGTTTCCATGCGTTATAAAACCGGTACAGTACGTTTTGTTGACGCAGTACACAGCTTTGACCGCAAAGATTTTGCCGTTAAACTGTAAGTTTTACAATCTTCAAGGGTTTTAGCTCAGGCTAGAACCCTTTTGTTTTCAAGGGTAAACTGATGAAATTGCAATTATTGGACGCTATTGGTGAAATAACGGAAGCCCGTACCGCTGCCGGGTTGTGGCAGCAGGGTCAGGGGTGTTCGCTGACTGGTCTCAGCGGAGCCGCAAAAACAGTATTTTTGGCAGCTCTGGACCGGCTTTTGCCGGAACAGGGCTCTTTAGTGTTTCTGCTTAGCGGCAGGGACGATATTCGTGAATACCGCAGGACTTTGAATTGTTTTTATTCGGATTTGCTGATGCAGGAATTGTATCCTGTCGATCTGCCGCTGGTGCAGGCTGATTCGCGGAATCGTGAGATTCAGGCTGGGCGCGTGGCGGCGATGCGTATCTTGCAGGGGGAAGAACGTGGTATCGTTTTTGTGACTGCGGAAGCATTGCTGCAGAAGCTGCCGATACCGCAGAAGGTTTTGGGAAGCGGTGTTGTCGTAACATTGGGGCAGCAGCTTGAGCAACAGGAGCTGCTGGAACGTCTGATCGAACTGGGATACGAGCGTACTACTCAGGTAGATGCCATCGGTCAGTTTTGTCTGCGCGGTGATATCCTTGATATTTTCCCGATCAATAGTCAGTATCCTGCCAGGATCGAATGGTTTGATGATACTATTGATGCGATGCGCAGTTTTGACCTGGATAATCAGCGCAGTATTGAATCTTTGAGTGCTGTTAAAATCGTGCCGCTGCAAATTGAGTCCAGCGAAGATTTTTCAGCTTCGGTACTTGATTATTTAGCTGCTTCGACGCGCTTGGTAGTAGATGAGCCGTCACGTTTATTTGAACTTTTACAGAAACTGTACACTGAAAGTTCTGGTTATGCCGATGAATTATGGTCGCCTGCCGAGCTGGAAGGTTTTTGCGCTCAGAAAAGAGCCTGGGTCGTAGCAGCGCTGGGACACAGCCGTTTGCAGCTGTTTAAGGATATAAATGTGCCTGTGCGGTCTGTAGCGCCGTATAATAGAAATCTGGAATTGCTGACAGGCGATCTGCAGGGCTGGCTGGCTGACGGGCAGGTGCCTGTGGTGATGATGAGCAGCGATATTAAAGCGCGCGGGCTTGCTGACAGTCTGCAAAGCCGTAATTTAAACGCTGCTTTTGTAAAAGAGGGCGCACTGCTTAGACCGGGACGCATCACTGTCATCAGCGGCGAGCTGACGGCAGGTTTTCGGTTCTGGAATGAAAACTGGCTGCTGCTGACAGAAAATGATATTTTTGGTATGCAGAAAAAAAGACGGCTGCATACCAAAAACAGCGGTGCTCAGCTGCAGTATTTCTCGGAAATCAAGGCTGGAGATTATGTAGTCCATTCAGTTCACGGTATTGGACGTTATATCGGCGTGGAGAATGTCCTTGTTGACGGCGTGCATCGTGATTATCTGCTGCTGGCGTATGCCGGTGACGACAAACTGTATGTCCCCGTGGAACAGGTTGGCATGCTGCATAAATATGTCGGTAACGAAGGGCAGGCTCCAAGGCTTTCTAAAATGGGCGGAGCCGACTGGAAACGTGTGCAGAGTAAAGCCCGTGCCGCGATTACCGAGCTGGCTGAAGAACTGCTGCGATTATACGCGCAGCGGAAGATCGTCCCTGGTCATGCTTTCGCTGAGGATACCGAATGGCAGCGTGACTTTGAAGAGCGCTTCCTTATGAAGAAACTCCGGATCAGCTTAAAGCGATCGCAGAGATCAAGGCTGATATGGAAAAACCTGAGCCGATGGACAGATTGTTGTGCGGTGATGTCGGTTATGGTAAAACAGAAGTTGCTATCCGCGCTGCTTTTAAGGCAGTTATGGATGGTAAACAGGTAGCAGTAATGGTGCCGACGACTGTTTTGGCGCAGCAGCATTTTATGACCTTCAAAGAACGAATGCAGCCTTTTGGGGTCAAAGTAGAGATGGTAAGCCGCTTCTGCACTCCCAGGGAACAAAAACGAATCCTGAATGATCTGGAAAATGGTCAGGTGGACGTTCTGATTGGGACACACCGTTTGTTACAGCAGGATGTGCTGTTCCCCGATCTGGGATTACTTGTCATCGACGAAGAACAGCGTTTTGGTGTGGCTCAGAAAGAAAAAATCAAACGTTGGAAAACAGGCGTTGATGTGTTGACCTTGTCGGCGACGCCGATTCCGCGTACTTTACATTTGGCGCTTGTCAACGGACGCGATATGAGTGTGATCGAATCACCGCCGGAGGAACGGCTGCCGGTAGAAACTTATGTGGCCGAATATAATCCTGGAATGATCAAAGAAGCGCTGGAACGTGAAATGCGCCGCGGCGGCAGGATTTATTATGTGCATAACAGGGTTCTTGGTCTCGAAAATATTGCTGCCGATCTGCGCAGTCTGGTGCCGGGGATCAATATCAGGATCGCTCACGGTCAGATGTCAGAGGATATGCTGGAAGATGCAATGATTGCTTTTTATGAAGGCAGCTGTGATGTGCTGCTGTCGACTTCGATCATCGAAAATGGTTTGGATGTGCCCTTGGCCAATACTATTATTATCGACGGAGCCGAAAATTTTGGCTTGTCGCAGCTGTATCAGATGCGCGGCCGGGTAGGGCGCTCCTCTCGTCTGGCTTATGCCTATTTCGTCTATAAACGTAATCGTGCTTTGAGCGAGGTCGCAGAAAAACGTTTGCAGGCGATTCGTGATTTTACAGAGCTGGGCGCCGGGTTTAAGATCGCGATGCGTGATCTGGAGATCCGTGGTGCCGGTAATCTGCTGGGGGCGCAGCAGCATGGACATATTGCAGGTGTGGGTTTTGCTGCCTATTGCGATATGCTGGAGCGTACGATCCGTAAGCTGAAGGATGGCGTTGAAGACGGTATCCCTGAACCGGATCCGGTTCTTGAGATCAGCGTTGACGGATATATTCCCGATGACTATATAGCTGACCCTCGTTACAAGCTTGAGCTTTACAGACGCTTTGCCGGCTTGGACTATGGAGAAAAAGACGATCTGCTTGACGAAATTATCGACCGGTTTGGAGAACCTCCGGAAGAGGTGGAAGTTTTATGGCGTGTGGCCTGTCTGCGGGCTTTGTGCCGGCTGCTGCATATTCGCGGTATCAGTGTCAAACCGGGCGAGCTGCGTATTACCTTTGCTGAAAATGCTGCTATCGATCCGAATGCCCTGATGCAGCTTATCAGTGAGCAGCAGCAATATATGAATTTCAAAAGCGGCGCGCAGGCCCCAGCTTATTTTCCGCACAGTCAAATTAAAAACTGACAGTTTGACCTGGCTGGAAAAAAATCTGCCGCGGCTGGCTTTGATTAAGCTATACAGAGACAATAAAGTTGATTATAATTAATTAAATGAAGAAATCAAGGGAAGGACGAGGGTATGACCAAGGATAAGTTTTTACGTGGCGCCATGATATTGACGCTGGCTGGGCTGATGGTCAAGATCATTGGCTCGGTCAACAGAATACTGTTATCCAGACTGCTTGGCGGCGAAGGTATCGGGCTTTATCAAATGGCATATCCCGTTTATCTTTTGATGCTGTCCGTATCTTCGGCCGGTATCCCGATTGCGATTTCGATCATTGTAGCCGAAAAAGTGGCAAAAGGAGATTTTGCCAGCGCCGGCAGGGTATTCAGGGTCTCGCTGGGGCTGATGGCCGCAACGGGGCTCGTGTTTGCTGCCGGGCTATATTGTGCGGCCGGCTGGCTGGTCGATAGCGGACTGGTACGCGATCCGCGGGCTTATTATGGATTGGTAGCCTTAACTCCGGCGGTGTTTTTTGCTACGATCCTGGCCAGCTTCCGTGGTTATTTTCAGGGGTATCAAATGATGACTCCGCCTGCGGTCTCACAGATTCTGGAGCAGTTTGTACGTGTTGTGACGATGGTCGTACTGGCCTATTATCTGCTTCCGTACGGATTGGAATATGCGGCGGCCGGGGCTGCTTTCGGTGCTGTGCCGGGTTCTATTACCGGACTTATCGTACTGAGCTTTTTTTATCTGAAGAACAAATTGCGCTGGCAGCAGGAAATCAGCAGGCAGATCACTGAAGAACCCGAAAGTATCAGGAAGATAGCCAAACGGCTGGTATTGCTGGCACTGCCTGTTTCCTGCGCTAATATTATGGTGCCTGTGACGAGCAGTATTGACATGCTGCTGGTGCCTAATCGCTTAGTGGAATCAGGTTTTTCGGTCGAAGAGGCTACGACCCTGTTCGGTTACCTTACAGGGATGGGTATGCCTTTGGTCATGATGGCTACTATTCCGACGCTTTCCCTTACAGCAAGCCTTGTGCCTGCTGTTTCAGAAGCATTTACTCTGGGCGATAGGAACAGTATCGACCAGAAAACAAATATGGCCATGAAATTATGCTGTTTACTGACTTTTCCTGCCACTGCAGGAATGTGGGCTTTGGCTCAGCCTATTTCAAAATTACTGTATGGCACGCCTCTTGCGGGCGAGGCAATCAGAAACCTTGCTCCCTCTATTTGCCTGCTTGGTATCCACCAGATAACCACAGGTATGCTGCAGGGAATGGGACAGACTATTATTCCTATGTGGAATATGCTGATCAGCGCGTTGGTCAAAGCTGCTGCTGTTTGGTATCTTACGGCGCTGCCATGCAATATTGTCGGTGCCGCCTGGGCCTCTAACATTAATTTTGGCTTGGCAGCCGCTCTAAACATCTTCTTTTTGATTCGCAGCGGCATCACTTTTAAAGTGTATGCTTTGGGGAAAATATTACTGGCGGCAGTTTTGATGGCAGCAGTCAGTATGCTTTTATACAATTATTTAATAGTTTATTGGGGCAATACTTTTGCGACGGCGGTAACGATTTTTGCAGCTGGCATCGTTTATCTATTGACTTTGATAGCAAGCGGAACGATCGGCAGGAAAGAATTGCAGAAACTGCCTGTGATAGGTTCCAGATTCAAGTAAAGGGATGGTAAGATGGAAAAAGGAATTACTGTTGTAGGATTGGGGCCTGGCAGCGCCGGGCATTTGTCGCTGGAAACAATGGCAGTGCTGAAAAGCGGCGGCAAGGTTATTCTGCGTACGGCTGTACACCCAACTGTAAAGGAACTTGAGCGGTCTGGTATAAAATTTACGTCCTGCGACGCTGTTTATGAACAGGAAGCGTCTTTTGAAGACGTCTATCAAAAAATTGTTGCTTCCATTTTACAGGATGCGAAAGAGCAGGAGGTAGTTTATGCTGTTCCAGGCAGTCCTTTGGTTGCTGAACGAACTGTGGTGCTGCTGAGGGAACAGGCTGCAGCGGCCGGAGTGCCTCTGAAAATTTTACCGGCGATGAGCTTTTTGGATCTTGCATATGTCGATTTAGGCATTGATCCTATTGCCGGGTTGCGTATTGTTGATGCCCATGATTTTGATGCGCTGGCAGATGCGGGTAAATATCCGCTGATGATCACGCAGGTCTATAGTCAGCTGGTGGCGTCGGATGTGAAAATCAATTTGATGGAAGTACTCGCTGATGAAGCGCAGCTGTACTTTTTACGTAATTTAGGCCTGCCTGATGAAGAATGTCTGCCGCTGAAGCTCTATGAGCTGGACCGGCAGCCGCATATCGATCATCTTACCAGTGTTTTTATTCCGGCACAGGAGCAGACTGTTGTGCAGCATATCAATGCTTTGCAGGAAGAAAAAACGCTGTGTTTTGATGACGATGATGATTTTTACTGTGATATCGAGGATTTCCGCTATGATGCTGAACTGCTTCCGCTGACAGAAGTTATGCGTAAGCTGCGTGAGCCAGGCGGCTGTCCCTGGGATCGCGAACAAACGCACAGCAGTATTCGCCGTAATATGATCGAAGAAGTCTATGAATTTTTAGAAGCTGTTGATAATCACGATTTTAAAGGTATGGAAGAAGAACTTGGCGATATTCTGATGCAGGTTGTTTTCCATGCGCATATGGCAGCTGACGCAAACCTGTTCTCTTTGCAGGATGTTATTGATGGAGTGACTGAGAAGCTTACCCGCAGGCACCCGCATGTATTTGGTTCACGTAAAGTTTCAGGCAGTGATGAAGTAATAAAAAACTGGGAAGCCATTAAATTGGAAGAAAAAAAGGAACGGACGCATGTTCTTGATGGAATTTCTCCGGGACTGCCGGCGTTGATGCGTGCTTACAAGCTGCACAGCAAGGCTTCCAAAGTAGGTTTTGACTGGCCGGATACCGCAGGCGTCTGGGAGAAGGTTCTGGAAGAACTGCACGAACTTGAAGAGGCAGTAGCCGGAGGCAGCCTGAAGGAAATGGAGCATGAGCTGGGAGATTTGCTGTTTATTTTGTCCGGTTATGCCAGACATGTCGGATTGGAACCGGAAACAGCTTTGAATGCTGCGAATAACCGTTTCATAAAAAGATTCGGTTATGTAGAGAAAAAAGTACAGGTTTCAAAGAAAACATGGCAGGACTTTTCATTGGCTGAATTAGACGCTTTTTGGGAGTTGGCAAAGGATTTTGAGAAAAATAATTAAAAAAAGGCGTTTTTTACACAAAAATTAAGAAAAAAATAAAAAAAAGATGAAATGTTAGCAGGAATATTGCTTTTGATAGCGAATTAGAGTTTTAGTGAATAACCTTAGTCGTTGTGTTTAAGCGGTTTTCGCCTAAACTGGCGCATACAAAATTTAAGGGGGATTTATTGTGAACAAAACTGAACTTATTGCTGCAGTAGCAGAAAAAGCTGGCCTCACCAAAAAAGATGTAGAGAAAGCAGTAGCTGCTTTACTCGAAACCGTAAAAGGTGAAGTTGCTAAAAAGGGCAAAGTACAACTGATTGGTTTCGGTACTTTTGAAGCTCGTACTCGTAACGCTCGTACCGGTAAAAATCCTCGTACTAACGAACCCATCAAAATTCCGGCAGCAACCGTTCCCGCTTTCAAAGCTGGTAAAGCTTTCAAAGACGCTGTTAACGCTGCTCCTGCAAAAAAACACAAAAAATAATCTTGGGTTTCAAGAATGCCGGGCCAAACAGCCCGGTATTTTTGTCTGATTAATTAACAGGAAGGAGCTCAAAATGGCTGAGATGCGCAGAAAAAAACGCCGCAGCTCTAATGACTTTTTATGGGTCCTGATTATTTTACTGATCATCTGCTTGGGCGTATTGGGCAGGCAGGAGTACAAGATCTACCAGATCAATAAGGAAATGTCAGCCACTCAGCAGCGTGTCGACGAATTAAAAAAAGTTCAGGCTGAGCTTGAAGCTGAACGCAAACGTTTGGACGATTTGAAATATATTGAAAAACTGGCGCGTGAAGACCATAATATGGTTGGCAAGAACGAAGTACCGCTGTTTATAGTTGATGAACAGGAAAAGCAGCAAAAACAGGAAACAGAAGCTGAGGAAAAGAAAAAATAACAGCTGTACAGTCGATTTTACTGGCGTACAGCTGTTATTTTTTATCTTTTTTCATATATTTGTACAATGCAGTTGACACTGATTTTAAAAGAAGGGTATAATACTTACTGTATAAAGATTTTTTAAGGGGGATTATCCGCTTTATGTCACTCGAAGTTGGTGCAATCGTTGAAGGTGAAGTTACTGGTATCACAAATTTTGGAGCGTTTGTGCAATTGCCTGAAGGAAAAGTTGGTCTTATACATATTTCCGAAGTCTCCAATGTATATGTAAAAGATGTACATGATTTTTTAAAGGAAAAAGATAAGGTCAAGGTCAAAGTGTTGTCTATTGACGAACGCGGTAAGATAGGTCTGTCCATTAAGCAGCTGACACCGCCGCCTCCGGCACCTCCGAAACCGCAGCGTCCGGTAAGTCAGGAACGTCGTGCACCTAAAGTGGCACCTCCTGTTTCCTTTGAAGATAAATTATCGCGCTTTTTAAAAGACAGCGATGACAGATTATTAGATCTGAAACGCAATACGGAGTCTAAGCGCGGCGGCCGTGGCGCCAGCCGCGACAGATAATGTCTAAAAAGGCACTTCCAGCAGAGGTGCCTTTTTTATTTGGGTTGTAGGATAATAAGGTGAAACGATGAAAGAACACAGGCAAATTACTGAAATTCTCGATCAGGTAGAGGAACATCTGCCGGTCGGCAGTAAAATAATTGTTGCCTGCAGCGGTGGGGCCGATTCAATTGCTTTGGCTGATGCACTGCTGCTGCTGCAGGAAAAACGGAAGTATCAGCTGGTAGTTTGTCATGTAGAGCATGGTTTGCGTGGCAGCGAAGCTTTGGCTGATGCTGATTTTGTTGTGGAATTCTGCCGGATGCGTCAGGTTGCCTGTGAAGTTCTGCGTGTTGACGCTAAAAAATTTGCTGCGGAGAGTAAACTTTCTGTAGAGGACGCGGCTCGTAAATTGCGCTATACTGTTTTATTTGAGATTCTCAGTAAACACAAGTCTGAGTATATTGTGACAGCACACCACCGTGACGATCAGGCAGAAACCCTGCTGCTGCATTTGCTGCGAGGCAGCGGTGCGGAAGGGCTTGGGGGAATGCGCTGTCACAATAACAGTATCGTACGGCCCTTTTTGCAGGTGAGCCGTCGGATGCTGGAAGCATATTGCGCAATGCGTAGCTTGGATTATCGTACTGACAGCAGTAATATGGATTTGTACTATACGCGGAATAAAGTGCGGCATATATTGCTGCCTTTGCTAGAACGGGAATTCAATCCTAATATCAAACAGGCTTTAGCACAGACTGCGACGTTGATTGCTGAGGATGCTGATTGTTTGAATGAGCTGGCAGAAGAGAAGTTTTTGCAGTATGTGCTGCAGGACGATCATTCCTGCAGCTGTGATACAGCCTGGCTGCTTTCGCTGCCTGCCGCGCTGTGTTCGCGTATCATCAGGATGATGTGGAAAAAGCTTGGAGCTGCAGGTCTGCTTACCTTTCAGCAGACGCAGCAGGTGATCGGCTTGGTGCATAAAGGCAGCAGCAATAAAAGGCTTATGCTGCCTGGCGGGACCTGTGCTGTATACAGCTATGGCAAGCTTACAGTTGCTGCAGCTGAAACACCGTCAGCGATAGCAGCGCAGAATTATGTTTTTGATTTGGCTGAGCTGCAGAAAGCTGGCAGGCTGCAAGTTGAGCTCCCAAACGGTATTTTAAGTTTGGGTTACTTTAAGGGATCAGCAAGTCCCTTGGGGCATGCAGCAATATATCCCTGGCATTTGCTGCAGGACAGGCAGCTGGAAGTGAGGCAGAGGCAGGACGGCGACATATTTTTTCCGGCCGGGTCTTTGGGAAGCAAAAAATTAAAAAAGTATTTTAACGACATTAAAGTACCTCCGGAACAGAGAAAAAGTCAGCTTTTAGTAACCTGCGGTAAACAGGTCCTATGGCTGGTGGGATGGAAAGCTGCAGGCTGGCATGAACAGGAGCAGGGCTGCGAAGCATGGCTGACATTGGATATTAAATATTTCAGTCTGGGAGATGACAAGTAGTGGATATGCATGAAGATATTGGTAAAATCTTACTGACAGAGGAAGAAATAAAAGCGCGGGTCCGGGAATTGGGAGCCCAGCTGAAACAAGATTATGCAGGCAAAGAAGTAGTAGTAATAGCACTTTTAAAAGGCGCCGCTTATTTGCTACTGATCTGACTTTGGCAATGGATATGCCTGTCAAGATCGATTTTATGGTCGCGTCTTCTTATGGCAACAGCACTAATAGCTGCGGTAACGTCAGTGTTAAGCTTGATGTGGCTGAGGAACTGGCGGGACGGCATGTGATTCTGGTCGATGACATCATTGACACAGGGCTGACCCTTGAAGCTGTTTGCTGTATGCTGCAGCAGCACAAGCCGGCTTCTATCAAAACAGCGGTAATGTGCGATAAGGCCGACAGGCGCGTCAATGGTAAAAGTGCGGATTATGTAGGCTTCTGTATTCCTGACGAGTTTGCTGTAGGCTATGGATTGGATTACGCCGGTAACTATCGTAACTTACCTTATATCGGTGTTTTAAAGCCTTGTGTTTATGCGCGTACATGATTTTATCGACTAATGGTTGTAGAATTTCCGCATCTATATTATAATAAAAAAATGACGTTACTGTAATTTGGTAGACGATCGCAGTGGAAGGAGGAGCAATTCCTTGAATAGATTTTTTAAGAACGTGACGTTCTATTTGCTGATTATCATCGTGGCAATCTGGATGATCGATTATTATTCGGCCAGCACGGTCAGCAAAACAGACATCACTTATAGTGCGTTTATGAAGCACGTGCAGCAAGATGAGGTCAAACAGGTAACGATAGTTGATAATGTCATCAGCGGTAAGCTGAAAGATGGTAAAGATTTCTCAACTGTGGCTCCCAGTGATGACAGCCTGATCCCGACTTTACGTGCCCGTGATATTGAAATTAAAGCCGAGCTGCCGCCGCAGCCGCCTTGGTGGACGACTATCTTAAGCTCGCTTTTGCCGATGCTGTTGATCGTCGGTATTTGGTTTATGCTGATGCAGCAAAGCCAGGGGGGCGGAGGCCGGGTTATGAATTTCGGCAAAAGCCGTGCCCGTCGTTATGACGAAGACAATATTAAGATTACTTTTAAAGATGTTGCTGGTGCTGATGAAGCGAAGCAGGAACTGGAAGAAGTTGTCGAGTTCCTGAAGCATCCGAAGAAATATAATGATCTCGGTGCCAAAATACCGAAAGGTGTTTTACTCTACGGGCCGCCTGGTACAGGCAAGACACTTCTGGCCAAGGCTGTCGCTGGTGAAGCTGGCGTACCGTTTTTCAGTATTTCCGGTTCAGATTTCGTAGAAATGTTTGTCGGCGTGGGCGCTTCCCGTGTCCGAGATTTGTTTGAACAGGCTAAAAAGAGCGCTCCTTGTATCGTTTTCATTGATGAGATCGACGCTGTCGGCCGTCAGCGTGGTGCAGGCTTAGGCGGCGGTCATGATGAGCGAGAACAGACCTTGAACCAGCTGCTGGTCGAAATGGATGGTTTCGGAGCTAATGAAGGCATCATTATGATTGCTGCAACCAACCGTCCCGATATCCTTGATCCGGCACTTCTGCGCCCGGGACGTTTTGACAGACAGATCGTCGTTGATCGTCCTGATATCAAAGGCCGTCAGGAAATTTTAAAAGTCCATGTTAAAGGTAAGCCTATCAGTCCTGAAGTCGAGCTTGGAGTTATTGCCCGCAGAACTCCTGGTTTTACCGGCGCGGATCTGAGCAATTTGGTCAATGAAGCTGCGTTGATGGCTGCCCGTAAAAATAAGAATAAAATCGATATGCCGGAAATGGAAGAAGCGGCGGCGCGTGTTATTATGGGTCCCGAGCGCCGCAGCCGCGTGATCAGTGATAAAGAAAAACGTCTGACTGCCTATCATGAAGGCGGCCATACTCTGGTAGGTATGCTGCTCGATAATACTGATCCGGTTCATAAAGTAACTATTATTCCGCGTGGGCGTGCCGGCGGTTATACATTGAGCCTGCCGAAAGAGGACCGTTACTATGCGACCCGCAGTGAAATGCTGGACGAATTGAAGGTGCTTTTAGGCGGCCGTGTTGCTGAAGCTCTGGTACTGAAAGAAATTTCCAGCGGTGCCAGCAATGACCTGCAGCGTGCTACATCTCTGGCCCGTCAGATGATCTGTGAATACGGTATGAGCCCTGAATTGGGTCCGATGACGTTTGGTCATCGTCAGGACCAGGTTTTCCTGGGACGTGATATTGGCAGAGATAAAGACTACAGTGAAGAAGTCGCTGCCAAGATCGATAAAGAAATCCGTAAATTTATTGATGAGGCTTACCAGAAAACGGAAAGTCTGCTGAATGAAAATATGGATAAACTGCATTTGATTGCGGATGCACTTATTGAAAGAGAAACTTTGGAAGGCGAAGAAATCGATCAGTTGATGAAATACGGTAAAATTTTATCTAAAGAAGAGAATACTTCTGAGATCGGAACTCCGGAGCCGGCAGAGGTGCAGCCCGCAGAATCTTCTGCAGCTCCCAGCGAGCAATAGTCTGTAATCTAAGACCGTCCCTTGAATTTCGGGGACGGTTTTTCTGTGACTTGACTTTTGGTTAACCCAGTGCTAATCTAAGGATAACATTGTGTGGGAGTGTGATGATATGCGGGAACGCATTTTAGAAATATTGCGCAGTAAAATGCCTGCTCCTGTTTCAGGGGAAGTGCTTTCTCAGGAACTGGCAGTATCGCGTACGGCGATTTGGAAGCATATCCAGGCTTTAAAAAATGAAGGCTATACTATAGAATCCGTACCTAAAAAAGGCTACATCCTGAAAGAAGTACCTGACAGATTGAAGCCTGCAGAAGTTGTCGCTAATCTGAAAACGAAATGGCTCGGACATCATATACACTACTGTGAGCTGACGACGTCTACAAACGAACTGGCTAAACGTCTTGCCGGTGAAGGCTGCGAAGATGGCCTGGTGGTGATCGCGGAAGAGCAGAACTCCGGCAAGGGGCGTTTGTCACGCGGCTGGTTTTCTCCGTTTGCCCGTGGAGTATGGTTTTCGGTTGTCTTAAAGCCGCCGTTCATGCCGCAGGAAGCGTCGAAGTGTACGCTGCTGGCAGCGATTGCCGTCGTGAAAGCCGTAAATAAGTATAAAGGCGTACAGGCATCGATCAAATGGCCTAACGACGTTTTACTGGACGGTAAAAAACTGGTGGGCATTTTGACAGAAATGAGCGCTGAATTTGGACGGATAAATTATATCGTTATCGGTACCGGTATCAACGTCAACGTACCCAAAGAGATGGTGCCGGAAGAACTGCGAGCAACAGCTGTATCGCTCGCTGATGTTGCCCGTGAGCCTATCAGCAGAGTCGAACTGCTGGCTGATGTGTTGGGCTATATGGAAGAACTGTATGAAAAAGTTTTGCATGAAGGTTTTAAACCGGTGCTTGAGGAATGGAAAAAATATTCTTCGACTTTAGGTCAGCAGGTCAAAGTTATTGCACCTGACCAGACTTATTTCGGTGAAGCTGTCGATATAGACGAAGATGGTCTTTTAATGGTAAAACGCGAAGACGGCAGAATCGAAAAAGTCATTGCCGGTGATGTTTCGATCCGGCCTGCCCAGGCCAAGCAGGGGGAATACGCGTAATGAAGATCAGAGAGATGCTTCTGGCCGGAACTTTTGTCACGATGATGATCATCAGTGCATATATCATAGTTCCTATTGGGCCTGTTCCCATTACGATGCAGCCTTTGGTCGTGCTTTTGGCCGGTATGCTTCTGGGAAGCCGCTTAAGCGCGGTCAGCATATGCGTGTGGGTGATGCTCGGCTGCGTGGGACTGCCTGTATTCAATCAGGGACAGGGCGGAGCTGTGATGCTGGTCGGACCTACCGGAGGCTTTATCATTGCATTTATTATTACGGCCTGGCTTGTTGGTTATCTTACAGAACGTGACCTGGAAGCAAGTTATTTAAAAAATCTTATGTATATGTGCGTGGGAATGCTGGTATGCTATGCGATAGGCCTCATCGGCTTCAAGCTCAGCTTCCAGTACTTTCTGCAAAAGCCCATGAGTTGGGACAATGCCATACTTTTAGCAGTTGCGCCATTTCTTCCATTTGATATAATAAAGGCTGCAGCGGCTGCGCTTATTGGCGCTAAAGTGCGCAAGGCTTTACTCCTGGCAGGTCTGCTTGAGCGGACTAAATAAGCTCCTTGAGGAGGAACATGAATGTTATTAGTAATTGATGTAGGTAATACCAACATTGTAGCAGGTGTTTTTGACGATAAAGAACTGGTCTGCCATTGGCGCTTTTCCACAGATCGCAGTAAAACTGCCGACGAATATGGTATTTTATTACGCAGTATGTTCAATTATACGCGGATGCCTATGGATCAGATTAAGGCAATCATTATTTCCAGCGTTGTACCGCCGCTGATCGTACCGCTCTGCCATATGTGCGAGCGTTATTTTGAGCTGACGCCTATGGTCGTAGGCCCCGGGATTAAAAGCGGTATCTCACTGCGCTACGACAACCCCAGAGAAGTCGGTGCAGACCGTATAGTTAATGCGGTTGCCGCGTTTGACAAATACAGCAAAAAAGGTATGCCGATGATCATCGTTGATTTCGGCACCGCGACTACATTTTGCGCCCTGCTGCCGACAGGCGAATATTTAGGCGGCGCTATCGCCCCTGGTATCGGTATTTCTACGGAGGCTTTGTTCCAGAGAACGGCAAAACTGCCGCGTATCGAGCTTATCAAACCTAAAAACGTTATCTCGCGCAATACTGTAAATGCAATGCAGGCGGGCGTTATTTACGGTTTTGTCGGTCAGATGGACGGCATTGTCAGACATATGAAGGAAGAATTAGGCGGTAATGCTTTTGTTGTCGCTACTGGCGGGTTTGCCAATACGATGGCGGCCGAGTCCGATTCTATTGACGTAGTAGAGCCGTTTTTAACCTTAGACGGATTACGGATTCTGCACGAGAAAAATTCTAAATAAGCAAAGACCCGCTGTCTGGCGGGTCTTATTTCTATAGTATTTCAAAATTGGGAGTGGATTATGCAGATCGGCACTTTAAAATTAGATGTACCTTTGTTGCTGGCGCCTATGGCCGGAATCACAGATCTGCCCTTTCGGGTCATTTGCAGAGAACTTGGCTGCGGTATGACTGTTTCGGAAATGGTCAGCGCCAAGGGGCTGCTTTATAAAAATGTCAAAACTTTTGATATGCTGCGCATCGATCCGGGTGAAAGACCTACGGCGATCCAGCTTTTTGGTTCTGTTCCGGCAGAACTGGCTGAAGCCGCAAGGATAGTCGCCGGGAACGGTGCAGATGTGATCGACTTTAATATGGGCTGCCCGGTGCCTAAGGTCGTCAATAATGGCGAAGGCTCGGCTTTGATGAAAAATCCGCAGCTGGCCTACGAAATTCTGGCGCGGATGACAGACGCTGTATCTGTTCCGGTTACTGTGAAATTTCGTGCTGGCTGGGATTCTGAACATATCAATGCGGAAGAAATAGCTGTACTGGCAGAAAAGGCGGGCGTAGCAGCCGTAGCAGTACACGGCAGGACAAGGGAACAGTTTTATAATGGCAGGGCAGACTGGCAGGTTATCGCCAGAGTCAAAGTGGCTGTAAAAATACCGGTCATCGGTAACGGTGATATCTTGACAGTAGCTGACGGACAGAGGATGCTTGCAGAAACAGGCTGCGACGGATTGATGCTGGGGCGCGGTGCCGACGGCAATCCCTGGCTGTTCAGCAGATTGCAGGCCGCCTTGTCGGGACTGCCTGTGCCGCAGGAACCGCCCTTAAAAGAAAAACTTGCTCTGGCATTGCGGCATCTGGAGATGCTGATAGAATATAAAAATGAATCTGTTGCTGTTAAAGAGATGCGTCGGCATATCGGCGCCTATCTTAAGGGTATGCCTAAAGCTGCCGAATATCGCGGCAGGTTCCATCAGACAGAAACCTACGCCGATTTTAAAAAACTGCTGGCAGAATATATCGAGGCCGCAGAAAAATTCGGCGCCTGAAAACGGTTAAAATAAATAAGATAATACTAAATCTAATAGCAAATATTGTAGGAACACTTTAAATATGCTAAAATGATATGTCATCAGGGACAAGTTTTTTAGAGAAAGAAGTAGAACAATGATTGCCTCTCAGACAACTGAATGCAGCTGTAAACATATCGTAAGTGTAAGTTTGGGATCTTCTGAGCGCAATGCTAAAAGTACTTTGCAGCTTAAGGGGCAGACCTTTATAATAGAACGGCTGGGCACTGACGGAAATCTGCAGAAAGCCCGGCAGCTTCTGGAAGAGCTGGATGGCCGGGTAGACGCGCTGGGATTGGGAGGGACCGATCTTTATGTATATGCCGGCGGTCGGCGGTATACTTTTCGTGAATCGGCCAAGCTGATCGAAAATGTCAAAAACACCCCTGTGCTGGATGGCAGCGGGTTGAAAAATTCTTTGGAACGTATTCTGATCAATCGCCTTGCTGCTGATAAAATCATAGACTTTCAAGGGAAAAAAGTGCTTATGGTCTGCGGTGTAGATCGTTTTGGTATGGCCGAAGCGTTGGTAGCCAATGGCGCTGACGTTACTTTTGGTGATTTGATTTTTGGGCTGAACTGGGATCATCCGATCAAATCGCTGCAGACTCTGGATAGTTTTGCAAAATTGCTGGCGCCGCTTCTGACAAAGCTGCCCGTAAAGTGGTTCTATCCGATGGGCGCCAAACAAAGCCAGAGAAAACCGCAGCACCAGGGCTATTTTTTAGAGAACGATATTATTGCCGGTGATTTTCATTTTATCAGGCGGTTTATGCCGGATAAGCTGGCAGGCAAGACTATTATTACCAATACTGTTACAGCCGGTGACCGCAAGCTGCTGCGCAATGCCGGAGTACGCTGTCTGATCACAACGACGCCGTCTTTGGACGGACGCAGCTATGGTACCAATGTGATGGAAGGCCTGCTGGTGGCAGCCAGCGGTGCTGATAAACAGCTTGATGCGGCTGTCTACGAAAAATTACTGGAAGAATATAAGATAGAATCCGGGTTAGAATATCTGAACGGAGAGGAGGAGCACATTTAATGGAAAAGTTTGCATTTATCATACATCCGCTGTCGATTCATGATATGGCTCACGTATCGCCTGTTTTGAAATTTATTCCTGACAGCTGGCTGGAAAGTGCTCTGAAGCTGAAAAAACCTTTTCAGGTTTCACATATCACAGGTATCAAGAGCCCTTACGCAGAAGCGGAAGGCTGGTTTATCGGCTGTCCCCTGACATCGAAGCAAATGGTTGAACTGCCGGAAGAATTTGTTATGGACAGGATCATAGAATCAGGGAAGATCGCTCAGGAACTGGGCGCTAAAGTGGTAGGCCTGGGCGCATTCACCTCTATCGTTGGCGATGCAGGCATCACAGTGGCGAAAAATTTAGATATAGCTGTGACATCGGGCAACAGCTACACAGTTGCAACAGCACTGGAGGGAACCCGTGAAGCAGTAAGGCTGATGGGAAAAGATCTGGCAACTGCGCATGTGACTATTGTCGGTGCCAGCGGTTCGATCGGTGCGGCCTGTACAAGGATTCTGGCACGCGAAGCAAAGGATATTACAATGGTCGCAAGGCATCTGCAGCCGTTGGAAGAACTGGCGCAAGAACTTTCGGGCAGTGTTGCCGGCAAATTGACGGTTTCCAACGACATCAAACACAGCCTGAAGGATGCCGATGTTGTGATCGCCGTTACCAGCGCCGTAGATTTTCTGATCGAACCTGAGGATCTCAAGGCCGGGGCCATCGTCTGCGATGTGGCAAGACCGCGTAACGTTTCGCGTGAGGTAGCTTCCAAACGCAAAGATGTGCTGGTCATAGAAGGCGGTGTGATCAAGGTGCCGGGTAATGTCGATTTCCATTTCGATTTTGGCTTCCCGCCGCAGACTTCTTTTGCCTGTATGGCAGAAACAATGATTTTGGCACTGGAAAAGCGTTATGAAAATTTTACTCTGGGACGGAAACTGACTATTGAACAGATCGATACGATATCGCAATTAGCCCGTAAACACGATTTCAGTCTGGCTGGCTTCCGCAATTTTGAACGGGCCGTTACAGATGAAGAAATCGCGCATATCCAGGGTTTTGTCGAACAGGAACTGGCAATGCGTAATATCTGAGGTTGACAATAAACCAACAAAAAATTATAATTTAACCTAGTACATTATATTATTTATCCGTTGATCCCAGTGTCAGGCATTGCTGCTTGGCACTGTTTGTATTGTGAGGCGGCGGAAAAATATGATTTTAAAGGAGTAATACCATGGGTGCTAAAGAAACTATTTTAACGGCCGAAGGTTTAAGAAAACTGGAGGACGAATTAGAAAATCTTCGTTCTGTAAAACGTCAGGAAGTTGCCGAGCGTATTAAAGTAGCCATTTCTTATGGCGATATAAGCGAGAATTCCGAATATGACGATGCCAAAAATGAGCAGGCCTTTATCGAAGGGCGTATTATCGAGCTGGAGCAGATGATCAGCACGGCTACGCTCATTGACGAAACTGCGAAAAAGAAAAAAGGCACAGTTATTCTCGGTTCTACCGTTATCGTTAAAGATATGGAATTTGGAGACGAAGAAACCTATACCGTTGTCGGCACTACTGAAGCTGATCCTTCGCAGAACCGCATCTCCAATGAATCACCGGTCGGCGCTGCGATTTTGGGACAGAAAGTAAACACTGTCGTACAGGTGCATACTCCTGTAGGCGAGCTTTCATATAAAATAGTAAAAATTAAATAGATCTGATTTTTTAGGAGCGAGAAATATGTCGGAAGAAATTAAAAATCAACAAGCTGCCGAACCGGAAGCTTTAACAGAAACAGAAATCAATGAACAAATGCAGGTGCGCATCAATAAAATGCACCAAATCGAAGAAAAAGGCTGGAAACCTTTCGGCCATAAATTTGAATGGACCCACCATGCTCAGGATATTGCCGACCAATTTGAAGAATTAACGGCTAATGAAACTGTTGTCCGTCTGTCCGGCCGCGTTATGGCTATCCGCGGTCATGGCAAAACCTGCTTTATCGATCTGATGGATAAAACAGGCCGTATTCAGCTTTATGTACGTAAGGATGCCTTGGGCGAAGAAAACTATACCTTGATCAAACTGATGGATATCGGCGATATTATCGGTGTAGCCGGAACAGTTTTCCGTACGCACATGGGCGAATTGTCTGTTAAAGCGGTTGCTTTGGAACTGCTTTCCAAATCTCTGCGGCCTCTGCCGGAAAAATGGCATGGCTTGAAAGATGTCGAAATGCGTTATCGTCAGCGTTATGTTGACCTGATCGTTAATCCTGAAGTCCGCCGCACTTTTGTTCTGCGCAGCCAGATCATTAAAAGCGTTCGCGAGATTTTAGACGGCAGAGACTTCCTGGAAGTCGAAACGCCGATCATGCATTCTATTGCCGGCGGCGCAGCCGCACGTCCGTTTATCACCTATCATAATGCCTTGGATATGCAGCTTTATATGCGTATCGCGCCGGAACTGTATCTGAAGCGTCTGATCGTCGGCGGGATGGAACGTGTTTATGAATTAGGGCGCGTATTCCGCAATGAAGGTATTGATATCAAACATAATCCTGAATTTACCATGGTCGAGATCTACCAGGCCTATGCTGACTATAATGATCTGATGCATTTGACTGAAACCATTGTTTCACAGACTGCACAGAAAGTGCTCGGCACGATGAAGATCACTTACGAAGGCCAGGAGATCGATCTGACTCCTCCCTGGAATAGAATGACTATGATCGAGGCCGTAGCTAAATATACCGGACAGGATTTTTCCGGTATCAAAGACCTCGACGAAGCGCGTAAAATGGCAGATGCTATCAACGTTCCTTACGAAAAAACTTTCGGCATCGGTAAAATCATCAATGCCTGCTTTGAAGAACACGTAGAAGAGAAACTGATCCAACCTACGTTTATCACAGGACATCCGAAAGAAATTTCACCGCTGGCCAAAAGCAGTGAAGCAGATCCTGAAATTACAGACCGTTTTGAAGGCTTCATTTATGCGCGAGAGATCTGCAATGGCTTCTCCGAGCTCAACGATCCTATCGACCAGCGTGAACGCTTCCAGAAACAGGTGGAAGACCGCGCTGCCGGCGATGATGAAGCTCATATGATGGATGATGACTTCGTAACCGCGCTGGAATATGGTTTGCCGCCTACAGGAGGGCTGGGCATCGGTATCGACCGCCTGGTTATGTTCCTGACAGACAGCAGCAGTATCCGCGACGTTATATTCTTCCCGCATATGCGTCATAAAGTACAATAAAAGTAAAAAGTATAAATCCGCACCGTATTTTTCGGTGCGGATTTTTTCTTGAAAAAAACATAAAAAGTTGTAAAAAAGGTGTTGACAGAAGTAACGGGGAATGCTATTATATACAAGTCGCCGAAATGCGGCGGCAGGCAGAACCTGAAAA